>Ga0209381_1000173_pt1 | contig 185141 bp, 129 predicted proteins | sample DewCreD2012metaG_FD_184111 | JGI IMG/M metagenome (GOLD analysis project Ga0209381, IMG submission 184111) | Hot spring sediment bacterial and archeal communities from British Columbia, Canada, to study Microbial Dark Matter (Phase II) - Dewar... ... | reverse complement strand
GGACGTCCCCGTCCCGCGCGGCATCGCGGGCTTCGCGGGATGTGGACATCCCGCCTACAGCCTCGCCCTGCGCGATCCCCTTTCGCTCCTTCGGAGCGCCCGCAGCCACCTGCAATTCCGGCCCGCACCCAAATCCCGCTTGCCGCTCGGCCTCCGATTCGGTAGGATTCAGTTGCCGAGAATGACAGCGATGTGGGTGGCTCTCGGTGCCGTGGCCCAGGTTAGGAAGACAGGGATGTCCGCTGGCCTTCTGCCTCTCTCCTCCGCGCTCCCATCTCCCCGGCAACTCGAGTTCCAGGACTGGGAGATGGGCATCTTCTTCCATTTCGGCATCCGCACGTTCTACGAGGGCCACCGTGACTGGGACGGGAAGCCGATGCCGCCCGAGGGCTTTCGCCCCGCGGGCCTGAACTGCGACAACTGGATTGTCTCCGCCAAGCGGGCGGGGATGAAGTACGCCGTCCTCGTCTGCAAGCACCACGACGGCTTCGCCAACTGGCCGTCCCGCTTCTCCGGCTACAGCGTCGGCCAGACGCCCTGGAAGGAGGGCAGGGGAGACGTCGTGCGCGAGTTCACCGATGCCTGCCGGCGCCACGGACTGAAGGTCGGCTACTACTACTCGCCCGCTGAATGGGGCAACCCGAAGTTCAAGGACGCCGCGGCCTACGACGAGCACTTCCTCAACCAGATCAGCGAGCTGCTCACCGGCTACGGAGCCATTGACATCCTCTGGTTCGACGGCTGCGGCTCCGAGGGCCACACCTACGACTGGCCGCGCATCATCGGCGAAATCCGCCGCATGCAGCCCAATCTGCTCATCTTCAACATGGGCGACCCCGACTTCCGCTGGGTGGGCAACGAGAGCGGCGTCGCCGACGTGCCCAATTGGAACACCGTGGATGCGAGCAAGGTGCCCGTGATGGTGGCCGATGCGGCGCGGGCGTCGCAACCCCTGTGGCTGCCCGCCGAGTGCGACTGCATGATGCGCTGGAGCAACTGGTTCTACGAAGAGGCCGACGAGCACACCGTGAAGTTGCTCGAGGAACTGATGGGCCTCTACTACCTCTCGGTCGGGCGCGGGGCGAATCTCCTGATCAACATCGGCCCCGACCGCCGCGGCCTGCTGCCCGACGCTGACCGCGCCCGCCTGCTGGAGTTCGGAGCCGAAATCCGCCACCGCTTCGGCCGCCCCAGCGCCACCCTCACCGACGGCAGGCTCAGCGACGGCGGCTGGGAATACGCCGCCACGGACCCCTTCTACATTGACCACGTCATCGTCCAGGAGGACCTCGCGAAGGGCGAGGCCGTGCGCCGATTCGCCATTCGCGTCCAGAGCAGCCACGGCGGCAAGCCGATCATCCTCCACGAAGGCCGCAACATCGGCCACAAAGCCATCTGCCGTTTCCCCCTCGTCGCCGCCCGCAAAGTCATCCTCGACATCACCGAGGCCGACCGCCCGGCCATCCTCCGTGCCGTGGAACTTCACAACTCCACAGGACTCGCTCACCAGCATTGAGGTCGCTACGACGGGGCGGTGTGTTGACAACAAGGCAGCAGGTGCTACAGTAAAGAGTGGGGAGTTGGTTGAAGCCAGTGCTTCGTGAGGCGCGCGAGTGCCGGTCGTAAGCAGGTTCTTCGGCATTGTCATCGCCTTCTACTGGACTGAGCTTGTGGAGAACTGGGAGCGCGCCCGGCGCCGCGCCCCACTGGCCTACATTGCAGGATTGGAGTAAGCGATGATCCTCCACGTCGTCGAAGCACATTACGAGCACGGTTGCGTCGTGAGGGTCAAGTTCAACGACGGCGCCGAGGGCCTGGTAGACCTCGCTGACGAACTCTACGGCGAGATGTTCGAGCCCCTCCGGGACCCGGACCGATTCAGGGCCTTCCGCGTGGACCCCGAGTTGGAGACCGTCGTGTGGGAGAACGGCGCGGACCTGGCCCCCGAGTTCCTTCACGAGCGGCTCGTCGTCCCGGCCGAGCCTGCCGCTGTGTCGGATGAGGCATAGCCGGCCGTGTCGGCTCAGGATCGTCACTGTGGCAGTGCAGTACGATGGGTAGCCGGCTGATGGCTGCGAAGAAAGCACGTCTGATGGCCGCAGCGCTCGCGATTGCCGCAGCATGTGCAGTTGCGGCCTTTCTCCTCTGGCCCAGACAGACTACCTCCCAGTCCAGCTTGCCAGGCGTGCCCATGTGCCCGAACGGTCATGCAGCGCTCAAGCTCGTCCCCATCGTGTACGGGTTGATCCCCCGAAGTCCGGAGACCGACAGGAAAGTAGCCAACCTGGAAGCATTCTATGGGGGCTGTGTGGTCAACAAGTATGGGAAGTATCGGGTGGTCTGCACCGTCTGCGGTTGCTCAACGTTCGCCGACCCATACCCGTGGTACGACAAGACAGGGAGGGTTGAGGACACAGGCAAAGCGCTCAAGCCTCCCGGCCTCTCGGAACCACTGGCGCCCGGACCTTAGCGCCGCCACGGCCAGCAGCCCGCATTGGGGCTCCGGGTCTCGTCAGCATCGCGACAGCGGGTTGACGTTTCGGTTGAGCAGGCTCACTCGAACGGGTTCGCCAGCAGGCGGCGCCATATGAAGGGACTGCAAGCATGGTGTTGGCGGGCCGCCTCCACCTGGCAGGCGTAATGGTGTCGGTTTGCTTGGCGCATGGCTGCGCCGTCGAGGCGGACATCGTCCGGCCTGAGGCCAGGCTGGCGACCGACCCCGTGCCCCACGGTGGTGATGCGGCGGATGACCCGGCCATCTGGATTCACCCGACCGATCCTGCGAGAAGCCTGATCCTCGGCACCGATAAGCAGGGCGCGCTGCTCGTCTACGGAATGGATGGCCACGAACGCCAACGCGTCTCGGATGGCTGCCGCCCGAACAACGTGGACGTGCTCTATGGCTTCACCCTCGGCGGCCGCGTGGCGGACCTGGCCGTGGCGTCCACTCGGGCCTCGAAGGCCACCGGCGTGAAGGTCTGGCGGATAGACGCCGAGACCTGCACGCTGAGCGACGTGACGGCTGGCGGCACGCTCCCCGTGTTCGGCGACCGCGTGCCCTACGGCATCTGCACCTACCACAGTGCGAAGACGGGCAAGGCGTATCTCATCGTCGTGGACAAGGCGGGCCGCATCGAGCAGCACGAGCTTCAGGACGCCGGCGCGGGCATGGTCAAGGCGGCCAAGGTCCGCGAGCTGAAGCTGTCGTCGGTCACCGAAGGCTGCGTCGCCGACGACGAGCTGGGCTTCCTCTACGTGGCCGAGGAGGCCGTGGGCATCTGGAAGTTCGCCGCCGAGCCCGATGGCGGCGACCGCGCGACCCGCGTGGCCAGGGTGGGCGAGCACGCCCTCACCCGCGACGTCGAGGGCCTGGCCCTCTATGGCGCCGCGGGCGGCAAGGGCTACCTGATCGTCTCCAGCCAGGGCAACAACAGTTTCATTGTCTACACCCGCGAGGGCGACAACCGCTATGTCCTCACCATTGACCCGAAAGAGGGGCGGATTGACGACGTGAGCGACACCGACGGCATCGCGGTGACCAATCGCCCCACGTCGGAGCAGTTCCCCGCCGGGTTCCTCGTCGTGCAGGACGGCAGCAACCGGGGCGGGAACCAGAACTTCAAGCTCTACGACTGGCGCGATATCGCCGGCTCGCGGCTGCTGATTGACACGCAGTGGAACCCACGTGGGCGATAGGGTTGGGACAGTGCCGGCGGCGGATTGACATTCATCTTGGGCGGGCTATGATGTAGCCGAACGCCGCTGGCTTGAGTTCCTGCGTCGCAAAGGGTTGGGTCTCACAGCGGGAATCGGAGCACACGATGAGCCGATGGTGGGTTTGTCTCGCATTGTGCAGTGTCCTGGTGCTTCAGGGTTGCTCGGGCCCGTGGGGGCGGAGGCAACACGTGGTGCTGATGGCCGTGAACGGCCAGGCCAACGCGGCTATCGTGATCGCCAAGGACGCCACCAAGGTGGCCAAGCTGGCCGCCATGGAACTCCAGCGCCACATCCACCGGAGTACCGACGCGGTCCTGCCCATCGTCACGGACGACGCGCCGGTCGAGCCTGGGTCCGATCGCATCCTGGTTGGCGAGAGTGGGGCCACGGCGGCCCTTGGCCTCAAGGCCGAGAGCCTGAGGGCGCAGGAGTACGTGATTCGCTTCCTGCCGCGCACAGTCGTGCTGATGGGGCGCGACAAGGAGGACCGAGGCCCCGTCACCTACGACGAGGCCGACCCGTTCCGCTTCCAGACGTGGCCCGACCTCTTCGACGAGCAGGGCACGCTCTACGCCGTCTACGACTTCCTCGAGCGCTTCTGCGGCGTGCGCTGGTACTCGCCCACGGAGTTCGGCACGGTGGTCCCCCGCACCAGCTCGCTGGCGGTGTTCGGCCGCGATGTGCGTCGCGCGCCTGCCTTCGCCTACCGCGACATCGGCTGGCCGATGGGCATGAGCGAAGTCTACAACAGGGTCAGCAGCCTGTGGCCCGACCAGGCGCCGCAGCTCGACGAGATTGACCAGCTCGGCTACCCCGAGCTGCGCAAGCGATTCCCCAACCGCTGGGACTACATCCACGCCAAGCGGAGCATGAATCGCCTGTTCCTGCATCGCATGCGGCTGGGTGGCCAGAAGTACCAGGCCAACCACTCGTTCTATGGCTACTACGCGCGCTTCTGGGAGAAAGCGGCCGACCCCAAGCAGGCCGAGGTATTTGTCGAGAGGAAGCCCGAGTTCTTCGCCAAGGGCTACGAGGGCCAGCCGCCGCAGATGTGCTATACCCACGATGCCTTCATCGAGCAGGTCATCCAGGACGCCTGCGACTACTTCGGCGGCAAGGGCAAGAAGGCCAACGCTGTGGCCTTCGGCGACTTCTTCGCCCTGGTGCCGATGGACAACGGGAGCTGGTGCAAGTGCGACGTTTGCCAGGCCGAACTGAACGAGGCGGCGAAGAACCGCTTCTTCTCGAACGGCTACGCGAGCGAGTACATCTTCGGCTTCGCCAACAAGGTGGCCAGGGCCATCCGGGCGTCGTACCCCGACAAGTTCCTCGCCACCCTCGCCTACGCCCAGTACGCCTACCACCCGCGATGGGTGCGGCTCGAACCCAACATCGCCGTCCAGCTCTGCCTTCACATCCGCAACATCCACGACACGGCCATTCAGGACAACGATCTCGCCATTCTCAAGTCGTGGGCCACGAGGGAGAAGGGCCGCCCGGTCTACCTGTGGCTCTACTACTGCTTCCCCCAGGAGGTGGCCACCAACGGCCAGTGGCACTGCTTCCCGGGCTTCTTCGCCCACGGCATCGACCGCTGGTTCAAGCTCTACCACCGCTACGGGGTGCGCGGCGCCTTCTTCAACGGTTGGGGGCAGGACGTCGAGAGCTACGTCACGTGCAAGTTGCTCGACGACCCGACGCAGAGCGTGGATGCCTTGCTCAACGACTACTTCAGCGGCTACTATGGCGCCGCCGCAGGCCCGATGAAGCAACTCTACCTGGCCATCGAGGAGACCTACTCGAATCCCGCGAACTACCCCGCCGGCTTCTTCGGCCACCAGACGAAGCAGGCCGCCTGGGAGTACCTGGGCACCGAGGAGCGCATGGCACGCTTCGCCGCGCTGATGGCCGCTGCGAAGCAGGCAGCGGCCACCGACGCTGATAAGCAGCGCGTCGCTCTCTTCGAGAAGGAGGTCTGGGCCTACATGACGCAGGGGCGGGAGAAGTTCCTCGCGCGGGCCCGGGCGGAGGTGGGCCGGGCCTCCGTGCCGCGGATGCCCGACGCCGGCGGCGAAGCTTCGAAGATTGAGTGGGCCAAGGCCGCCGTGCTCACCGGCTTCACCAAACGCGAGGGCGGAGCCGCCGACCGGAAGCTCGAAGGCCGGCTCGCCCACGACGGCTCGCACCTTTACGTGCAGCTCGAAGAGAAGGTGGACCCCAAGACGCTCGTCACCGACGGCGTGGTGTGGGCGAGCGACGACTGGGAGATCTTCGTCGCCAGGAAGCCCAAGCGTCCGTACCGGCAGCTCGGCGTCGGCCCAACGGGCGCCTTCGAGGCGCTGGTTCACGGCGAGGAGGAGGGCAAGTGGGACAGCGGCGTGGTGGTCAAGAGCGACACCACGGCCCCCGACCGCTGGACCACCCGCCTGGCGTTCCCACTGGCCATGCTCGTTCCCGGCGGAGCGAAGCCCGGAGACGTCCTCCGATTCAACATCGTCCGCGTCGTCTCTGTGAAGGGCGGGCGGCAGGTCTACGTCTGGAGTCCCGAATCCAACGTGCATGAGCCCGACCGGTTTGGCGAGGTGACGCTGGCCCCATGAGCCAAGAGACGCACGACGCCGCAACGGCCGACGACGCAACGCTCGTCTCCCGCGCGAAGGGGGGCGACTTTGCGGCGTTCGAGGAACTCGTGTCGCGGCACGAGGGGCGGGTGTACTCGATTGCGATGAACATCCTGCGCCAGCGGCAGGACGCCGAGGACGCGACGCAGACGGCGTTTCTGAACGCTCTCGAGCACCTGGAGCGCTTCCGCGAGGAAGCGGCTTTCGCGACGTGGATCACCCGCGTGGCGGTGAACACGGCGCTTAAGGCGCTCCGGAAGCGCAAGGGCCTGACGACCGTATCGCTCGATGGAGGGCTCGAGGCCGAAACGGGCGAGATCCGCCACCCCGAGCTGATCGCCCCGTGGCCGGGCGACCCCGCCAAGCTGATGGCGCAGCGGGACCTCAAGCGCATCCTCGATGAGGCCATCGAGGCCCTGCCCGAGAAGCACCGGCTGGTCTTCGTGCTGCGGGATGTCGAGGGGCTGAGCGTTCGCGAAGCCGCAGAGGCCCTGGGCATCAGCGAAGCCAATGTCAAGGTGCGGCTGCTCCGGGCACGGCTCGCTCTCCGTGAGGCGCTCACCCGAACGTTCGGCGACCCGACACGCCGCCTTTTTCCGGAGCACGATGGGGCCGACCAGGCGACGGCGGCGGAGGAACTCCTTCGACTCTACGAGAACCCTGCGAGGGGGCGAACCCGATGACCTGCAAAGACCTGCTCAAGATGCTCAATGACTATGTGGATGGCGATGTGGACCCCTCGTTCTGCTCGGCGTTCGAAGAGCACTTGAGGGACTGCGACCCCTGCAAGGTCGTGGTGGATACCATACGGAACACGATCCGCCTGTATAAGGATGAAGGCGTCGTGGAGATTCCCATCCTGTTCCGCGAGAGGCTGCACTCGACCCTGCGACGCAGATGGCAAGAGAAGCAGGGCGGCCAGACGCGCCCCGGCGGGCCGGCACGGTGAGGCGGCCATCTTGATTGGGCATGGGACGGCGGCATCGGACGCAACCACGGTGGCGTATCTCCATCATGAGTGATTGTTTGGGCCAACGACACCCGGGTTGAAGAGCCCGTTGGCAAAATGGCCGACTCCCGTTGCGTGCAGTTGGCCATCTGGATGCCCATCCTGAATAGCGGATTCCGGTGTAACCTCCGTCTTGCTGGCGGGTCCATGTGAGCAGGAGGCAAGACCTCCTGACCTCACGGCCCTACAGTGCAAGGCGGAACAGGCAATGGGTAATCGGAAGCGGCTGGTGATCGTGGGCGGCGTGGCAGGTGGGGCATCGGCGGCGGCGCGGGCGCGACGCCTGAGCGAAGACGCCGAGATCACGATCCTCGAACGCGGCGAGCATATCTCGTTTGCCAACTGCGGTTTGCCGTACCACATCGGCGGGGCGATCGCTGACCGCAACCGCCTGCTGGTGCAGACGCCCGACGGCATGCACCGCCGCTATCGCGTGAACGTGCGCACGCGCTGCGAGGCGGTGAAGATAGACCGCGAACGGCGCGAAGTGAAGGCCCGCGACCTTGCCACTGGCGAGGAGTTCGCCCAACCCTACGACGCGCTGATCCTCAGCCCTGGCGCCGAGCCCATCCGTCCAGCAATCCCTGGCATCGAATCGCCAAGAGTCTACACACTGCGAAGTCTGGAGGACATGGACCGCATCAAGAGCGCGGTGGCGAAGGCGATCGCCGAGCGCACCGTGGTTGTAGGCGGCGGCTACATCGGCCTCGAGATGACTGAAGCCCTTCGAGAGCGTGGCCTCGAAGTCGCCCTGGTGGAACTCGAACACCAGGTGATGGGGCCGGCCGACCCCGAAATGGCCGCGCCCCTGCATGCCGAACTGAGGGCGAACGGGGTCGACTTGCGTCTGGGCGTGTCAGTGACAGGCTTCCACGAGGCGGATGGGAAGCTCCATGTGCAACTGAGCACTGGGGATATGCTGTCGTGTGACCTTGCGATCCTGGCCATCGGCGTGCGCCCCGAATCGAGGCTGGCCCGTGAGGCAGGGCTGCTTGTGAGCCCCAAGGGCGCCATCGTGGTGGACGACGAAATGCGCACCAGCGACCCGCACATCTTCGCGGTGGGCGACGCGGTGGCGGCGCCCCACTTCGTGAATGGACAGCAGACGTCCATCCCCCTGGCCGGCCCCGCCAACCGGCAGGGCCGGATCGCAGCCGACAACGTCTTCGGGCGGTCAAGCATCTACAAGAAGACCCAGGGCACGGCCATCTGCAAGGTGTTCGGCCAGACCATCGCGATGACAGGCCTGAGCGAGAAGGCGCTCAAACACTGCGGTGCCCCCTATGAGAAGGTCTACGTCCATCCCGCCAGCCACGCCAGCTACTACCCGGGTGCCGGCCCGCTGACGCTCAAACTCCTCTTCGATCCCCGCGACGGCAAGGTTCTCGGCGCGCAGGCCGTGGGCACAAAGGGGGTGGACAAACGGATTGACGTGCTGGCCGTGGCCATCCGGGCCGGCATGACAGTGTATGATCTTGAGGAGCTTGAACTTGCGTATGCGCCGCCCTATGGCTCGGCCAAGGACCCCGTGAACTACGCCGGCTTCGTGGCGGCCAATGCCCTGCGTGGCGACGTGAAGCTGTGCCACGTGGACGACGTGATCGCCCTCAGTGACAAGCAAGCGCTTCTCGACGTGCGGACGCCCGATGAGGCGGCCCTGGGCACCATTCCCGGCGCATTGCAGATCCCGCTGGACGAACTGCGCGAACGCCTGGGTGAACTGCCTCGGGACAAGGAACTGCTGGTCTTCTGTCAGGTGGGCCTGCGTGGCTATGTCGCGTGCCGAATCCTCCAACAGCGGGGATTCGTCTGCCGCAACCTGACCGGCGGCTACAAGACCTATCTGGCGGCCACCGGCGCCCCGCACAAGCCCGCGAAGGAGAAAAGGGAAATGACGACTGACACTGGCGCTGAAGCCTCGACGCCCGCTCTCTGCGTGCCGGCAGCAGCGGAGCCCGTGAAAATCGTGGACGCGACGGGCCTCCAGTGCCCGGGACCGATCATGCGGCTCAAAGCCGAGCTGGCGGAACTCCGCGCTGGCCAGGCCCTCGCGATTGATGCCAGCGACCCTGCCTTCGCGGCCGACGTGAGCGCCTGGTGCCACAGCACGGGCCACGAACTGGTTGCCGTGCAGCGGTGGAACGGCACGTCGCGGGCGACCGTGCTCAAGCGCGAGGCGCGTCTGGCCACACAGGCGCCCTCCGCCCCGACCGCCAAGAGGAAGACGCTCATCCTGTTCAGCGACGACTTCGACCGGGCGACGGCCTCGTTCATCATCGCCAATGGCGCCGCCGCCATGGGCAGCGAGGTGACCATGTTCTTCACCTTCTGGGGCCTCAACGTGCTGCGGAAGCCCGAGCCCGTGAAAGTCAAGAAGAGCCTGATCGAGCGGATGTTCGGCTGGATGATGCCACGCGGCGCTGGCAAGCTCACACTGTCGAAGATGAACATGGGCGGCATGGGCACGGCCCTGATCAAGGGTATCATGCGCAAGAAGAACGTCGCGTCGCTGCCCGAACTCATCGAGAGCGCCCGCCAGGCCGGCGTACGGTTCGTCGCGTGCGCCATGTCCATGGACCTCATGGGCATCAAGCGGGACGAGCTGATTGAGGGCGTGGAGGAGGGGGGCGTGGCGATGTACCTCGACCGCGCCGAGGCTGCCGGCGTCAACCTCTTCATCTGAGCGCGAAAGCGTTTGACCGCTCAGGGGCACTGTGCTATAATCCCGACATTCCGTGTCGAGATTCCCGCGTCCGCGACGGATCACAGTGCAAATGGGCAAGTCACCAGGACGGAGCCGTGCCGCCGAGGTCCTGGACCAGGCGGCGACGGTTCATATAGACGCGACCGACAGCTACAGCATCCCGGTCTCCAGCCGCCTCCTGCGGCTGCCGCCGTATCTGTTCGGCCGGATCAACGCGATGAAGTACCAGCTCCGGCGCGCCGGGGCTGACGTGATTGATCTGGCGATGGGCAACCCCAACGACCCGCCGTCCCCTGCGATCATCGAGAAGCTGTGCGAGGCGGCCCAGGACCCCCGCAATCACCGCTACTCGGTCTCCACCGGCATCTACAACCTGCGCCGCGAAGCCGCCATCCATTACCAGAAGCTCTGGGGGGTGGAACTCGACCCCGAGAAGGAAGTGATCGCGACGATCGGGTCGAAGGAGGGCTTCTCGCACCTGTGCCTGGCCCTCCTGGGTCCGGGCGACACGGCCCTGGTGCCCAGCCCTTCGTACCCCATCCACGTCTACGCCGTGGCCCTCGCGGGCGCCAACGTCATCACCGTCGCGCAGAACCCCGACCAGGGCGAGTTCCTGCGCCAGATGGTCTGGGCGCTCGAGCACATCTACCCGAGGCCCAAGGTGATGGTGCTCAACTTCCCGAACAACCCCTCGACGATGTGCGTGGAGCTGGGGTTCTACGAGGAAGTCGTTCAGCTCGCCAGGCGGTTCGGTGTGCTGCTGATCAGCGACCTGGCCTATGCCGAGACCACGTTCGACGGCTACAAGGCCCCCAGCATCCTGCAAGTCAAGGGAGCCAAGGAGGTCGCGGTCGAGTTCACCACGATGTCCAAGCAGTACAGCATGGCCGGCTGGCGCATCGGCTTCTGCGCCGGGCATCCCGAGATGGTGCGCGCTCTGGCCAAGATCAAGGGCTACTACGACTACGGCATGTTCCAGGCCATCCAGATTGCGGCCATCATCGCGTTCCGCCACGGGGGCGACGCCGCGCGCGAGCAGGCCCTCGTCTACCAGCGGCGGCGGGACGTGCTGTGCGAGGGCCTCAACCGGAGCGGCTGGGCCATCACGCCGCCCAAGGCCACCATGTTCGTCTGGGCGCCCATCCCCGAGCCGTACCGCGCCATGGGCTCGGTGGAGTTCGCCCTGAAGCTGATGCGGGATGCGGAGGTGGCAGTCGCCCCCGGCCGCGGCTTTGGCGAGGCCGGGGAAGGCTTCCTCCGCATCGCGTTGGTGGAGAATGAGAACCGCATCCGCCAGGCGGTCCGCCAGATCCGCCGGGCGCTGCGGGCCTGACTCCCGGGGGCCGGTCTCAGACAATGGAGACCCCATGAGGACTTTCAGCGGGGGCATACACCCGCACGACTGCAAGGAGCTCGCGAAGGACAAGCCGCTCCAGCCACTGCCGCCGCCGCCCCAGGTGGTGCTGCCCATGAGCCAGCACCTGGGCGTGCCCTGCGTGCCCACCGTCAAGAAGGGGGACGCCGTCCGCAAGGGACAGGTGATCGGGCAGCCAGACCCCACGAACCCGCGACGATTTGTCTCGGCGCCGGTTCACGCCTCCGTCTCGGGCAAAGTGGCCGCCATCGAGCCGCGCCCGACGCCGCTGAGCACGAGCGCGCCCTGTGTGGTGATAGAAAACGACGGGCAGGATGCCTGGGCCGATGGCCTGCCGGCCGAGACCGATCCGTCATCCCTCGACGCCGCGGGGATCAAGACGCGCATCCAGGAGGCCGGCATTGTGGGGATGGGCGGCGCGGCCTTTCCCACCCACGTGAAGATCAGCCCGCCGCCCGAAAAGAGGATTGACACGCTCATCCTCAATGCCGCCGAATGCGAGCCCTACCTCACGTGCGACTATCGCCTGATGCTGGAGAGGCCCGCCGATCTGGTGGAGGGCCTTCTGCTCCTGGCGAGGACGATGGACGTGAAGGATGTGTGGATCGGCGTCGAGGCCAACAAGCCCGATGCGGCCGAGCTGCTGCGCAGAGCGGCGGACGGCAAGGGCGTGCGCGTCGAGGTCTGCAAGGTCAAGTACCCGCAGGGCGCCGAGAAGCAGCTCATCTACGCGCTGACGAGGCGGAAGGTGCCGACCGGCGGCCTGCCGCTCGACGTCGGCGTCGTGGTGCAGAACGTTGCCACCGCCTATGCCGTGCGCGAGGCCGTCCGCTTCGGCAAGCCGCTCATCGAGCGCGCCGTGACCGTATCGGGCGACGGCGTGGAGCGCCCAGCCAACTACCTGGCGCGTCTGGGCACCCCCTTCCGAACGCTGCTCGAGGCTTCGGGCCTACGGAGCGGCGTGCGCAAGATCATCTCGGGCGGGCCGATGATGGGGATCGCCCAGAGCTCGCTCGACGTGCCGGTGATCAAGGGCACCTCGGGCATCCTGGTACTTCAGCAGGCCGAGGCGGCCGATTGGCGGGCCTGCATCAGCTGCGGCCGATGCGTGGAGGCCTGCCCGATGGGCCTGATGCCCAACGAAATCAGCATTGCATGCGAGGCACGCAATCACGACCTCATGGGGGCCGTGGACATCCTGGATTGCTTCGAATGCGGCTGCTGCACTTACGTGTGCCCGGCCAAACGCCCCATCGTGCACTGGGTGAAGTGGGGCAAGGCCGAGCTGGCCAAGCGCAGGGCCCAGCAGCAGAAGCAGAAGGTTGGCTGACACAATGCCTGACGAACAAACCAACACCGCCTCCGACGCAACGCCCGAGGCCGCCCAGGCGGCCCCCGGCCGTCTTCTGGTCACCTCTTCCCCGCACCTGCGATCCCCGGAGTCCATCCCCCGGATCATGTGGACCGTCACAGCCGCGCTGTTGCCCGCGCTGGCCTGGGCGGTGTACGTCTTCGGCCCGCAGGCCCTCGTCCTCACGGCGATCTGCGTGGCGAGCGCCGTGGCCACCGAGGCGGCGATTCAGCGGTTCCGGGGCAAGCCGATCACGGTGGCCGACGGCAGCGCCGTGCTCAGCGGCCTCCTGGTGGCCTTCGTGCTGCCGGCGCACGCGCCCTGGTACGTGCCGATGACGGCCTCGATCTTCGCCCTGGGGATCGTGAAGCAGCTCTTCGGGGGCCTGGGCTGCAACGTATGGAACCCCGCGCTCATGGGGCGCGCCTTCGTGTTGGCCGCCTGGGCGCCTCTGGTGGTGTCGGGCAGCAATTGGCCGACCGCGTTCGGCTGGCGCCACCCGGCTCTCGCCGCCGCGCCGGCCGGCCCAGACGCCCAAGTGGATGCCGTGACGGGTCCGACCCCGCTCAACCGCCTCAAGGAGCGGCTGCGCGAGTTCAATGCAGGCAACCGCCGCAACGTGGCCGTACCGACGAACGCGAACGAAGCGCGCGAGGCGCTTCGGCAGATCCAGGCGGAGGAGGGGACGCCTCTGGACGACTTGTACTTCGGCCGCACCGGAGGCTGCATCGGCGAGGTCAACGCGGCCCTGCTCTTTCTGGGCGGTATCGTGCTGGTGGCCCTCAACTACATCAAGTGGCAGATGCCCGTGCTCTACATCGGCACCGTGATGCTCCTGTCGTGGGCGCTGCCGATCGCCGTGCAGGGGGAGGGGACCCGCTACCTCGTCTGGTTCGCCGGCCAGCCGCTGGCGGAGATCTTCGCGGGAGGGCTCTTCCTGGGCGCCTTCTACATGGCCACCGACATGGTCACCTCTCCCGTGACCACCCGGGGCCAAGTCATGTTCGCCGTGGGCTGCGGCCTGCTCACGGTGCTCATTCGCCGCTATGGCGGCTATCCCGAGGGCGTGTGCTACGCCATCCTGCTGATGAACACAGCCACCCCCATCATCAACCGCTACACGCGCCAGAGCGTGTTCGGCAAGAGGCCGAAGAAATGACCAACACCGTTCGCTACCCTCTGGTGCTGGGCCTGATCTCGGTCTGCTCGGCCGCCGGTCTGGCCTTCTCCTACGCACTGACCCGCGATGAGATCGCGCGCCAGAAGCGGCTCGACAGAGACCGGGGCCTCGCAGCGGTCTTCGGCATGCCGTTCAAGGAGAGCGACCCGGAACGGCCCTGGCGGGAGGTGGCGGCAACGGCCCCCCAGAAGGGGGCCACACCAGCGCCCGTATTCGTGGCCAGCGACCCGAAGACTGGAGGCGCCATGTTCGCCGCCATGGGCAGCGCCCGAGGGTATTGCAGCCGGATCGACGTCATCGTGTCGGTGAACGCGGCCGGCGGCGTCGGCGACGCCGCTCGGATCAAGGCGATGAAGGTGGTGGGCCAAAGCGAAACGCCCGGCCTCGGCAACAAGAGCGAGGCCCCCGAGTTCCAGGCCCAGTTCGAGGGCATGCTCCTGGGGCGCCTGGAGCTCAAGAAGGGGGTGCCGTACCGCGCCGCCGGCGCGGCCGATGACCAGCCCATCGCGGCGATCACGGGCGCCACCATCACCTCCAATGCCGTCCTCAAAGCCGTGCAGCAGGCTATTGGCCGCATCCGCGAGCGAGCCGGCGCCGCACCCGCGCCGAACAAGAGAGGGGCCGCGCAGCCGTGAGCGACGAGGGCCGGCTCAAGCTCGTGCTCGAAGCGCTGCTCTTCGCCTCCGATGAGCCGCTCACCCTGCGCCACATCCGCGACGTGTTGGGCCTCGAGGACGCTCGCGTGGCGCGGCGGCTGGCGGATGAGCTGCGGGAGGAGCTGGCCGCCGGCCGGCGCGGCATCCAGATCGAGGAAGTCGCCGGCGGCTACCGCCTGATGTCGAACCGCGAGTATGCTCCGTACGTCGAGCAGCTCCACAAGGCCGAGCGGCGCGCGCGCCTGTCGCAGGCGGCGCTGGAGACCCTGGCCATCGTGGCGTACAGGCAACCGATCCATCGGGCGGATATCGAGGCGATCCGCGGCGTGCAGGCCGATGCCGTGGTGCGCAACCTCCAGGAGCAGGGGCTGATCCGCGTAGTCGGGCGAGCCGACGTGCTCGGTCGCCCTTTCCTCTATGGCACCACGAAACGGTTCCTCGAGACGTTCGGCCTCAACTCGCTCGACGATCTGCCCAAGGCAGAAGAACTGCAAATCCCGTGATTGCCAAGCTGTCCCACAACCCGCGCGTCATCGCCGCGCCGGGCCACCGCGCCCTGGCCGACGAGATCCGCCGCTTCGTCGGCGCCAGCCCCGCCGTGGGAGACTGGTTCCTCAAGCTCGAGGGCCTCCGCGAGGACCAGGCCGCGGCACTCGTGGGGCAGGCGATGAAGCACGGCGGCGGCGCCTTGCTCCGCCGCGCAGGCGACGGGGCCGCCGATGCACTCGTGCGTCTGCCGGGAGATTGTGTGGACGTCTTCCTTGGCGCCCTCGCCCTGGAGGGCGTCGGCAACGAGCTCCTTGAGGCCATCCGCGCCACCATCGCCGCCTGGGAGCGTTCCACGTTCGAGCTCCGGTGCGGCTCCAAGGCCCTGCATCTGGGCGCGCGCACGTTGCTCATGGGCATCGTCAACGTCACGCCCGATTCCTTTTCCGACGGCGGGGAGTTCCTGGACCCTGGCAAAGCCGTCGAGCACGGGCTGCGCCTGGTGGCCGAGGGGGCCGACCTGCTCGACATCGGCGGCGAGTCCACCAGGCCCGGAGCGCAGCCTGTGGACGCCGCGACCGAATGCGCCCGGGTGATTCCCGTCGTGGCGGCCCTTGCTCGGCAGGCGGGCGTGCCGGTGTCCATTGATACCTCGAAGGCCCTCGTCGCTCAGCAGGCGTTTGAGGCCGGGGCAACGGTGCTCAACGATGTGACGGCGCTCCGCGGGGACCGCGAGATGGCGGCAGCGGCCGCGCACAGCGGCTTCCCCGTGGTGCTCATGCACATGCAGGGCACGCCGCGCACGATGCAGCAGGCCCCGCGCTACGGGGACCTGATGAGCGAGGTCGTGGCGTTCCTGCGCGCGTGCATGGCTCTCGCCGTGGAGGCTGGGGTGCGCGAGGAGCAGCTCGTGGTGGACCCCGGCCTGGGGTTCGGCAAGTCGCTTGCGCACAACCTTGAGCTGCTGGAGAGGGTGGGCGAACTGCGCAGCCTGGGCCGCCCCATACTGCTCGGCCCCTCGCGCAAGAGCATGATTGGCAAGGTGCTCGGCGTGGCGGCCCACGAGCGGGCGTTTGGCACGGCGGCTCTTGTGGCTCTGGGGATTGCCCGCGGCGCGCACCTTCTGCGAGTGCACGACGTGGCGGCCATGTCGCAGGTTGCCAGGATGGTGGATGCCACGCTGCGAACGGCGTGGGCTCCGGGGAACTCCCAGGGCTGATCTAGGGGATGGCCGAGGGGGCCTCGCTGCCTCCGAGCGCGCGGACGACGACCAGCGTGATGTCGTCGTGCTGCGCGGCGCCCTTCGTGTGCTCGTCCACAGCGGTCATGATAGCGTCGACCACCTTGGCGGCAGGCTGGCTGGCCGTGTCCCGCAGGATCTGGGCCAGCCGCTGTCCCCCGAACTCCTCGCCCAGGAGGTCCTTCGCCTCCGACACGCCATCGGTGAAGAAGCACAGGCAGTCGCCGGGCTCCAGCGGCAGAGTCTTCTGCCGGATCGCCTCGGCGAAGCGCGGGGGCTCCAGCACCCCCAGCGCGGGGCCGCGGAGGTCCAGCACCCGCGCGCCCGTGAGCCTGGGGCGCCAGATGATGGGAGGGCAGTGGCCCGCGTTCACCAGGGTCATCTCGCGCGTGGCGGGATCCAGAACGCCGTAGAGCAGTGTGATGAACATGCCGCGCGGCATGTCAGGCACGAGCAGGCGGTTGGTGGCGCTCACCGCGCTGGCGGGCGTGTGCTCGCTGGTGGTGACGATGTGCAGAATCTCGCGCAGCATGGCCATCACGATGGCGGCGCCGAAGCCCTTGCCGGCGACGTCGGCGATGACGAAGGCCAGGCGCTCATTGGGGAGGTTGATGAAGTCGAAGTAGTCGCCCCCGACCTCGTGGCACGAGCGGCTGTAGAGCCCGATGTCGAGACCTGGCACCCTCGGCGGCTGCGAAGGCAGAAGCTTGTTCACCACCGTGCGGGCGCGCTGGATGTCATCGCGGTCCTGCGCGACAGCCGTGTCTGCGCCGCCGAACGGCAAACCCTGGCCGGGCACGTCCCCGACGGGCTTCGAGACCCGCTGGACCCTGGCCTGAGCCGCCTGAAGCTGCTTGAGGAAGCGCGTGGTGTCGGCTTCGCCCGCGACCTCGGCGAGAAAGGCGCGCAGCTCGCGCACCTGCTCCTCGAACGGCAGCCCCTCGGTCGGTTTCCTTGGCACAGCACCGCCCTTGGTTGGACCGCATTCCCCGCGGCTCTATGGCGCAACAGTCTTGATTATATCCTGCGCCCCGCCTGCCGTTCAAGCCGAATCCCCGCTCCACAATCAGATCAGGATTGCGCACGGCCATAGCGGTTGCTATACTGTGGACCCCAGGGGGGAGGTGCGGCTGTGGCGCTCGAGACGGTGGCGTTGTGCCCAATGGAGGAGAGAGCCATGCAGGTCCGCGTGATTGCGGCAGGTGTCTTTGCGGCGCTGGCGTCGTGGAACGCGAGTGCGTTCGAGCTTGTCCGAGGGGGCAAGCCCTCGGCGACCCTCGTCGTGGCCGACAAGGCGACGGACACGGAGCGGTTCGCCGCCGCCGAGCTGCAAGCCTTCCTCGAGAAAGCGACCGGCGCCAAGCTCCCCATCGTGGGCAAACTCCCGGCCGGGGGCCAGCCCGCGATCCTGGTGGGGCAGACCACCGTGCGCGAGGCCGGCGACGAGTTCGTCGCCGCCTCGCAGCTTGCCCAGATCCGCGACGATGGCTATGCCATCAGCACCCTGCCGAAGCAGCCGGCGCTCCTCCTGGTCGGCAAGGAGCCTCGCGCGACCCTCTATGCCGTCTACGACCTTTTGGAGGCCGAGCTCGGCTGCGGCTTCTTCGTAGACGGCGACCATGTCCCCCAGCGGAGCGACGTGGTACTCCGAAGGCAGAACATCCTCGGCAACCCTGCATTCGCGGACCGCACGTACTACGTGCCCCTCGGCCTCTACGGCCCGAAGCGCTTCCAGGCGACCCTGTGGAATGCCGAGGACTGGAAGCCGTTCCTCCGCTGGATGGCGAAGAAGAAGATGAACTCCCTGGCCATTCCCTTCACCCTGGTCAGCCGGGCCTGGGGCGCGGCGTTTGACCAGGCCTTCCCCGAGGCGAAGGCGCAACGGCCCGAAGTGCTGGATGGCGTGGACGCGAAGGCGGGCGTCACGGCCCGCATGGGATACGGCCTCAACCCCGAGCACACCACGGCGCTGCTCAAGGACGTGTTTGCCTACGCCCGGCAGACCCTGGGCCTCAAGCTCACGTACGTGTTCGTCTATGGCGAGTTCGAGCAGAGCCTGCGGAAGGCGATGCCCAACCTGAAGTGGCAGCCGCCGTATCCTGCCAGCTACCCCGCCGCCGCAGGAGGCAGTTGCGCTCTTGCCTCCTCCGAACCCAGGTGCCCTGAGCTCCAGGCGAAGCTGTGGAAGGCCATCGTTGACACGTACGGCACCGACCACTCTTACGTGGTCTGCGGCGAGCGGGCGCCAAGCGTGACTGCCGCCCCGCAACCCTCCGAGAGCAGAAGCCTCGCCGCGATTGAAACGATGCGGCAGGTAGACCCCCAGGCGCAGATTCGCGTGCCCTCGTGGGAAGCCCCATCGTGGGGCAATACCCCCGAGGCGCGAAGCGGTTTCATCAGCCAGCTTCCCCCCAACGTGAGCTTCCTCTACTGGGACCCTGACCTCGGCGCCCTGCGTCGCAGACTCGACCTCCGGTTCGTCACCGAGATCGAGCGGATTGACAGCCTGATGTCCGGTTCGTACCGCGACACCGTCTATACCGCTGCCGACCGGTTGGCGGGCCGCTCGCTCGAGTACGCGGTGCCGTGGAGTGATGGGCCGAACGATGACCTCTTCACCAACCGCTTCTGGCTGCTGGCGAACTGCTTCCACCACTTCAACCACTTGATCCCAGCGCCCAAGGCGGTGGGCTTCTGGAACTGGCACGATCTTCGCCGCGTCAATCCAATGATGGACGACTTGTGCGCCGAGTTTGCCTGGGGCGCGGCCTACGTCTGGCGCGCCGAGGGCGCGCAGACGAACCGCGCCGTGAGCAGCTACCTCCAGCGGCGATATGCTCCGGCCGCCATCTTCCCCATGGCGGAGGCCCAGAAGCAGGGCCTGCGCGGCGCCCCGCGGCCGGAAACGGGCGTGAACTACCGCGCCTACACCGGGTGGGGCAGCATCTCGGCACCCGGCAGCAGCGCCGCGCGCACTGCTGTCGCGCTCGCCCTCGCCTGCAAGCCGGTGGCCAGCGCCAGCCCCTTCTATGAGGCCGACCTGGTGGACCTCGGGCGCAACTACCTCCACCAGCTCATCCAGGAAAGCTGCAACCGCGTGCTCGCCGTCGTGCGCGACGCCAAACGTGCCGCGGCCACCAACGGCTACTCCAGCCAGGTCAAGGAGGAGTCCCTCGCTGCCCTCCAGAAGGCCGAGAAGCAACTCCTCTCCGCACACAAGGCGCTCAGCCGCCTCATCACCACGCGCAAGGACATGTGCCTGGACGATGCCATCCTGGAAGCCACCGCCACCAAGGGCGCCAACAAGCTCCTGGCACAGGCCATCCGCGAACAGCAAAGCCCGCTGTTCAACGACGGCTACGCCCTCACCGACACGCTCGAGTACCACCAGCAGGTGGCAAGCCGGCAGTTTCAGCAGGTGCTCGACTACGCCAAGCGCGAACTGGGGACTCCCACCGCCGAGGCCGTGCCCGGCTGGGAGACCTTCTTCCGCCAGGGCGCCGAGCAGTACATCGAGAAGTCCGACCCCGTTGCCTACGACAAGAAGGCCGAGAAGACCCCTGCCAGCACCATCCTCCAGGAGTTCCTCGAGTCTGCCGAGTAGCGAGCGAGGTTCGCACTTCGAGGCACCCTGAGCCCGCTCTGCCAAGAGCAGGCCGCCCGCTCTGCGCCGCGGAACCGTCGCCAACGGCATGCGTGGGCTTGCCGCTGGCTCTGAGGTTGACACCCCCATAATGCGGGTGTGGGCCGGAATTCTGGGTGGCTTGCTCCTCTCAGGAGCCTGAAGGGCTCGTATGGTAAAGCCCAGGTCGCCCTGGGAATGAGGCCACCTCAGACCGAGCCCCAAAGAGGCGAGACAGGGGAGCCCATGCCGCCCCTTGAGGGCTTCCTGGTGGGTGCCGCGGGGCGCTGCCCTGGGCCTCACCACGACACCCCGAAGGGGCTACGGAGTCGGCCCACAATTCCGGCCCGCCCCCCCAATAATGCGCTTGCGCCGTAGCGCGATTTCCGTATACTATGTACCATTCGGCGCCCAGGAATGGGCGCCTTGCCATGGCAGGGCAGTTGCGGCTGGCAGTTGCACTCGAAAGGCCCTCCGCGATGACTGGGACCTCCGGAATGAAGCAGAACGTGCTCGACGGGATCGTGGCAATCGAGGCCAAGGCGGCCAAGACCGTTGACGACGCGAAGGCTCGCGCCCGGGAGATTCGCCAGAAGGTGCAGGGCGACCTGGATACGCTTGCGAGGCAGCTCGACCAGGAGGCCAAGGACGAGGCGGCCAGGTATCAGAGGCAGGCGGAGAGGAGGGCGGCCGCTGCACTGGAGGCACTCGACCGCCAGCTTGCCGAGGCACAGGCGGCCTTGGCGCGCGTGCGAACGGAGCGGGTGCCCCCGATGGTTGAGGAGCTTCTGAGGCTCCTGGAGCGGCGGGCCGATGGCAATTGACCCCGTCCTCAAGGTCTGGCTCATCAGCCCCGCTTCCGGCGCCGAAGAAGTTCCCGAGCATCTCGCCAGGATCGGGCTCGTTCATGTTTCTGAAGTGCCACGCAGCGACGCCGAGCACCAGGAAGCCCTGCGCTCGCTGTCGGCGGACACGCGGGCCATCGAGACAAGAGTCCGCAAACTCGCCGAATGCCTAGACATTCTCTCTCAGTTCCACAGGTCCGCACGGGACCTGCTCTCCAACCTGATTCCCACGCCGATCGAGACGACGCACAAGGCACTTGAAGCGGCGCTCCAGGCGATTGATGTCGAGAGCTTGCACCCACGACTGAAGGAGTTGGCGGCCCGACGCGCCGCCGCGCACGCGGGTGCCGAACGTGCGAAGGGTCGCCTCAAGGCGCTCGAGGGGTTCGACGCGCTGGGTGTGGCCATGCCGGCGGAGGACGGTCTGCGGTGGTCGTCGGCGGCGCTGTGGCTCATCCCCACGAAGCTGGCCGAGCGGCTCGGCGCCACCAACTCGACGCTGGAGGGCGTGGTACTCGAGGCGCTGGGCAACGCGGGCAGCAACACCCTGGTTGCCAGCGTGGCGCTCCGCGAACACGCCGACCAGGTGGCGTCGCGGCTCAGGGAGCTAGGCTTCGAGCCCGTCCCCGGTCCCGAGCGCAACACGACCGTGGCCGCCTACGTGCAGGCGATCAGGGAGGAGTTCAAGAGCCGAGAGGCGGCGGCCCGCGAAGTGGAGGCCGAGCTGTCGGGCCTCGGCCCGCTGCGCACTCAGGTGGAGTTGGTCCTTGGCCACGAGGAGAACGCGCTGGAGACCGCGCGTGCCGTGAGCAAGATGGCCGCCACCGGGCGTGCCGCCGTGATGGTGGGCTACGTGCGAGCGAGAGAGGCCGAGGTGCTGAAGGCAGCCATGGCGCGCGAGATGCCCGAGGTCTCGCTCGTCCTCGAACCCCCCGCGGCCGGCGACAACGTACCGGTGTCGCTCACGAACAAGGCGCTCTTCCGGCCCGCGCAATTCCTCGTAGAGATGTTCGGCCTGCCCAGCTACAACGCGTTCGACCCCTCGGCCTTCCTGATGCTGAGCTTCGTGCTGTTCTTCGGCATTTGCCTGGGCGACGCGATCTACGGCCTGGTGATGCTGGCCATGTGCCTGGCCCTCCGGGCGCGATACCGCGAGTATCCGGGGTTGCGCAACTTCTTCAGCTTGCTGTGCTATGGCGCTGTGAGCACGTTCCTCGTCGGCGCGGCCACGGCCACGGCCGCGGCCGACCTGCCGGCCCGTGTTTTCGGCAGCCAGAGCATCTTCGCCAACTGGCCGGCCGACCCCCTGAAGAAGCCTGTGGCGGCCCTCGGCATCGCCCTCGCGTTGGGCATCGCGAACCAGTTCTGGGGTATCGCCATGAAGTTCCGCGGCCTCTGGCTCCAGGGCGACAAGTGGGGCGCGCTGTTCGACGCGGGGTTGTGGTTCCTCCTTCTGCCGGGGCTCGTGCTGCTCATGGTGGGCCAGGTGTCGCCGGAGCTTGCCCTCGCGGGCACGGTGGGGGGCTGGATGGCGGCCGCGGGGGCGGTGGGGCTCGTGCTCACGCAGGGGCGGAATGAGAGGTCGGTCGTGGGCAAGGTGGTGGTGGGCGTCGTGAGCTTGTACGGCATCGTGGGGTCGTACGGCTGCGTGTCGTTCATCGGCGACACCTTGTCGTACAGCCGCCTGCTGGCGCTGGGGCTGACCACGACCATCGTGGGCATGGCCGTCAACATCATCGCCGAGCTGGTGAGGCTCGACATCGCGGTGCTGGGCACGGTGCTGTTCCTCGTGGTCATGGCCGGGGGCCATCTGTTCAACCTGCTGATCAGCGGCTTGGGGGCGTTCATTCACGCCGCCCGACTGATCTTCGTGGAGTTCTTTGGTCGCTTCTACGAGCCGGGTGCCCAGCGGTTCGCTCCCCTGGGTGCCACGGGCAGCCGGATCCGGATCACCGGCTAGCCGCTCGGGACAACCCTTGTAGGAAGGAACGGCATGGAAGACTTCGTGACGCAGTACTTCTTGAAGACGGGCGCGGGCTGGACCGTCATCGGCGCGATGATGGCGGTGATGTTCGGCGGCGTGGGCTCGGCCCGAGGCATCCGCATCGCCGGCGGCCAGGCGGCCGGCGTGCTGTCGGAGAAGCCCGAGCTGTTCGGCAAGCTCCTGGTCCTCATGGCGCTGCCGGGCACGCAGGGCTTCTATGGCTTCATCATTGCCATCTTCATGGCCGCGCAGACGGGCATTCTCGGCGGCGCGCTGAAGGTGACGCCGCTGATGGGCCTGGCCCTCATGGCGGTGGGCATCTGCGCCGGCATCGTGCAATACCGCAGTGCCATCTACCAGGGCGAGGCCTCGGCGGCCGCGATCAGCATGACCGCGCGGCGGCCCGAGGAGAGCGGGCGCTCGATCCTCATCCCCGCCCTGGTCGAAACCTATGCCGTCGTGGCGCTTCTCGCCTCGATTCTCTTCATCATGTGGGTCACGGCGATGAAGGTCGCCTAGGAGGCTGCCCGTGTCGCTTGCCGACGTCGAGAGGAAAGTGATGGCCTCCGCGGAGAAGGAGGCCCGGGAACTGCTCGCGAAGGCCGAGGCCGAGGCCAGGGCCGAATTCGAACGCCGCAGCGCCGCGCTCCGCGACGAGCAGCGCCGGCGCAGCGCCATCGCCCAGGCCGAGGCCGAGGCGAGCGCGGAGCGCCAAGTCAACGCGCGTAAGGCCGAGTACTCGCTGAGGCTGCTCGAGGGCAAGAACGAAATCTTCAGCGATCTCTTCCGTGCTGTTGCCGACCGCGCTCTGGGTGGCCAGGGCTTCGACTACGGCCGCTGGCTCGCTGCCCAAGTGCGGCAAGCGTGCGCCGAGGCGCCCTCGGGCACGTTTCATTGCACCGAACGCGACCGCCCAGCCGTGGAGGCTCTCGTCCGCGAGGCAAGGGCCAACGGCATCCGGGTGGCGTCCCAGCCAGGCCTGATGCGCGGCGGCGTGTACCTCGTCGGCGATGGCACGGACCTGGATCTCACGCTTGACGCTGCCCTGGAGGACCTGCGCGACGAACTGGCGGTCTCGCTTGCCGAGCGGCTGTTCGGGGATGTCCCCTCCCTCGGCGAGGCCGCCGAGCACTCAGGAGCCTAGCTCGTGCCTGCCGTGGCGCCCCCCCGCCTCAACCGCATGCCCTGGACCTATGTCAGCGGGCTCGTGAGTGCGCTGGACACGCGCCTGCTCACCCAACGGGCCACGGCAGAGCTGCTCGGCGCCGACGAACTTCGCGACCTGTGCAGCCGGGTGCGCCAGACCTTGATGTTCGGCGATCTTCCCGAGAGTGCCGAGCCGTTCGAGCTGGCGGAGGCGATGCAGGTCTCCTATGCGGCCATGACGCGCCGGCTGGGCGAGGCCAGCCCGATGCCCAGCGTGGCAGACGTCTTTCTCTTGCCCCTCGAATGGCAGGCCTATCGAGGCTTCTTGCGGGAGAGGGCACTGGGATTGAAGCTCGCCGGGGCGTCGAAGGCGAGCGTCCCAGTGAGTGTCTGGGAGCAGTGCTGGGCCGGTCCGGAGGCCGAGGCCCCCTACGACCTCTTCGCCGCGGCGGCTGGCGCCCTGCGTGAGGCCGCGCCTCGCGAGGAATGGTCGCCGCAGCACGTGGATGGCGTCACGCACGTGTTTGAAGCGCGCAGCGTGCGGCGGGCCGCGCTTGGCACGGGCAGCGCTTCGATCGTCGGGTGGGTGGACGCGTGGCTCACCTTCCGCCTGGCGCTCGCGCTCCTGCGCTGCCGGTTCAACCAGTGGGGCGCCGCACTCGCCGTGGATGCGTTCGACGGCTTGGGGGAGGCCCGGCAGGCGCTGGCGGCGATTGCCGACGAAGGCCGTCGCGACTGGCGGGCGCCCCTGATGAGCCTCGGGCTGCCCGGCGTGCAGGGCATCGCCGAGGACGAACCCCTGCCGCCCGTGGCGGTCGAGCGCCTGGTTGACAACGCGATGATGGAGCAGATTCGCGCGGGACGCGGCGAGGCGTTCGGACCGGAGCCCGTCTTCGCCTTTCTATGGGCGCTCCGGATCGAGGCACTGAACTTGAAGGCGATTGTCGCAGGACGGGCCGCCGGCCTGCCCCGCGAGGCGATTGCCGGAGACCTGAGGCAGACGTATGGCTAAGCTCGCCGCCCTGGGGCGGAGACACTTCGTGGGCGTATTCGCGGCCATCGGCGCCGAGCCGGTCGCGTGCGCGACGCCGGCCGACGTGGCCGAGGCCGCCCGCCGGCTGGCCGCGGGGCGCGCGCCCGGCCTCGTGTTGTTCGACCAGCACTTCGTGGACTGCGAGCAGGCCATCGAGTTGCTGCGCAAGCGCGGCGTCGCGGTCGTGGTTCTGGCCGCTGAACGCAGCGAGGGCCACCCGGCTCTCGACGACCTCCGAGCCCTCATCGAGGTGGCGGCGGGGGCCAACATTCTGGGCGAATACTAGGCCATTACGGGAAGACGCATCACATGAAAGAAGGCGTGGTCAAAAAAGTCGCCGGCCCCCTCGTGGTGGCCACGGGCCTCGACCAGTCGGGCATGTACGAAATCGCCCGAGTCGGCAAGGAGAAGCTCTTCGGCGAGATCATCGAGATCCGCGCCGGCGAGTACTCCATTCAGGTCTACGAGAGCACCGAGGGCATCGGCCCCGGCGACCCGGTCTACCCCACGGGCGCGCCCCTGAGCGTCGAGCTCGGCCCTGGCCTCATCACCGCCATCTACGATGGCATCCAACGCCCCCTCGAGGCCATCCGAGGCAGGTTCGGCGACTTCATCGTGCGTGGCGCCGAGCTGCCCGGGCTCGACCGAGCGAAGAAGTGGCATTTCGTGCCCGCCGTGAAGGAGGGCGCCCAGGTGGGGCCCGGGGACGTCGTGGGGACGGTGCAGGAAACGCCACTCGTGAGCCACAAGATCATGGTGCCGCCCGGCCTCGGCGGCCGCGTGGTGTCCATCCGCGAGACCGAGGCCACCGTCACCGAGCCGGTCTACGTGGTGGAGGGGGAGGGCGGCCGCCACGAGCTGCCGATGATGCAGAAGTGGCCCGTGCGGCAGCCGCGTCCGGTGGCACGGCGCGTGCCGCCCACCGAGCTGCTTGTCACAGGCCAGCGCGTGATCGACATGCTGTTCCCCGTAGCCAAGGGCGGCACGGCGTGCGTGCCAGGCCCCTTCGGCAGCGGCAAGACCGTGGTGCAGCACCAGCTCGCGAAGTGGGCCGATGCGCAGATCGTGGTCTACGTCGGCTGCGGGGAGCGCGGCAACGAGATGACCGACGTGCTGCTCGAGTTCCCCGAGCTGGAGGACCCGCAGTCGGGCCGCCCGCTGATCGAGCGCACGGTGCTGATCGCCAACACCTCGAATATGCCCGTGGCCGCTCGCGAGGCGAGCGTGTTTTGCGGCATCACCCTCGCCGAGTATTTCCGCGACATGGGCTACAGCGTGGCCACGATGGCTGACTCGACGAGCCGCTGGGCGGAGGCGATGCGGGAGATTTCCGGCCGGCTCGAGGAGATGCCGGGCGAAGAAGGCTTCCCGGCCTACCTGGCCAGCCGCATCGCCAGCTTCTACGAGCGCGCGGGCAGCGTCATCTGCCTGGGGGCGGACGGGCGGGCTGGAACGGTGAGCCTCATCGGCGCCGTGAGCCCGCCGGGCGGCGACCTCTCGGAGCCGGTCGTCCAGGCGACGCTCCGCGTGGTGAAGGTCTTCTGGGGCCTCGATGATGCGCTGGCGGCTCAGCGGCACTTCCCGGCCATCAACTGGCTCACCAGCTACTCGCTCTACGAGGACGTTGCGTCGAAGTTCGCAGCAGAACATGTGGATGCGCAGTGGGCCGACGTGCGCCGGCGCGCCATGTGGCTCCTCAACCGCGAGGCCGAACTCGAGGAACTGGTCCGCCTGGTCGGCGTGGACTCTCTGTCGTCGGGTGACCGCCTGATTCTCCTGGGCGCCAAGATGGTACGCGAGGACTTCCTGCACCAGAACGCTTTCGACGCAGTTGACACCTACACGTCGGCGCGGAAGCAGTTCCTGATGCTCCGGAACATCGTGGACTTCTACGATCTGGCCGTGAAGGCGCTGGAGGGCGGCGCCGACATCGAGGCCATCACCCGGCTGGAGGCGCTCGAAGAGATTGCCCAGATGAAGCGCGTGGACGAGGCCGACGTGGACCAGCTCGACGCGCTGCGTAAGAAGCTCGAGCAGCAGCTTGCCGGCCTGGCCGCGGCAGCTCCCAAGGAGGCGTGAGGACGCCAGTTCGTTTGCGCATTCCACTCGAGGACGACCGATGATCACCCTGTACAAGCAAGCCCGCGACCTCGTCGGCCCCCTGATGCTCGTGCAAAGCGTGAAGGGGGTGAGCTATGGCCAGCTCGCCGAAGTGCACCTGCCGGGCGGCGAAAAGCGCCGCGGCCAGGTGCTCGAGGCCAACGAGGACCGCGCCATCCTGCAAATCTTCGAAGGCAGCCGCGACATCGCGCCCGATAACGTCAAGGTGCGGTTCCTCGCGCGGGGCCTCGAGCTGCCCGTGGCGCCCGACATCCTGGGGCGCGCCTTCGACGGCTCGGGCCGCCCCATAGACGGCGGCCCGCCTGTCCTGCCCGTGAAGCGCCTCGACATCAACGGCAGCCCCATCAACCCCTGCGCCCGCGACTACCCCAACGAGTTCATCCAGACCGGCATCTCAGCCATTGACGGGCTGAACACACTCGTCCGCGGCCAGAAGCTGCCCGTCTTCAGCGGCTCGGGGCTTCCACACGCCATGGTGGGCGCTCAGATCGCCCGGCAGGCGCGCACCCTCAAGTCGGGGGAAGGGTTCGCCGTCGTCTTTGCGGCTATGGGCATCACCTTCGAAGAGGCCAACTACTTTCTCGAAGACTTCCGCCGCACCGGCGCGCTCGCGCGCGCCTGCGTGTTCATCAACCTGGCCGACGATCCGATCATCGAGCGCATCGCCACGCCGCGTGTTGCCCTCACCGCTGCCGAGTATCTCGCCTTTGACCTCGGCCTGCACGTGCTCGTGATCCTAACCGACATGACCAACTACTGCGACGCACTCCGCGAAGTCTCCGCCGCGCGCAAAGAGGTGCCCGGCCGCCGCGGCTATCCCGGCTACCTCTACACAGACCTCTCGACCCTCTACGAGCGAGCCGGGCGCATGCGCGGCCGCAAGGGCTCCATCACCCAAATCCCCATCCTCACCATGCCTGACGACGACAAGACTCACCCGATCCCCGACCTCACCGGCTACATCACCGAGGGCCAGATCTTCCTCAGCCGCACGCTGCATATCCAGGGCGTCTACCCGCCCATTGACGTGCTCCCGTCGCTCTCGCGCCTGAAGGACAAGGGCATCGGCGAGGGCAAGACGCGCGAGGACCACGCCAACGTGCTCAACCAGCTCTACGCGGCCTATGCGCGCGGCAAGAACGCCCGCGAGCTGGCCGTGGTGCTCGGCGAGAGCGCGCTGACGCCCACCGACCTGCTGTTCGTGAAGTTCGCCGATCGCTTCGAGCGGGAGTTTGTGGGGCAGGGAGTCTACGAGAACCGCTCGATCCAACAGACGCTGGACATCGGCTGGCGGCTGATGGGCATGCTGCCTCGCGCCGAGCTCAAGCGCTGCAAGCCCGGGATCCTCGACAAGTACTACAAGCCCTCTGAGGAGCCGGCGGCTGCGCGGGTACCCGCGAAGGACGAGGCTGAAGAGGCCGCTGCCGAGATCGCGAAGGCCGGGAAGAGGGCCTAGCCGTGAAGCGCAAAGTGGCCCCAACCCGGATGGAACTGCTGCGCGTTCGCAAGCGCCTCGGCATGGCCCTGCGTGGGCACAAGCTGCTCAAGGACAAGCTCGAGGGGATCATCAAGGAGGTCACCGAGCGCCTCGAGGCGCTCAAGCGGTTGCGGCTGGACCTCGATGCCCGCTTCCCCGAGGTGATCGAGCTGTTCGTGAAGGCCGGCGCGGCCACGTCGCCGTCCGCGACCGAGGAGGCCGCTGCGCTGGCGTACGCCGGCGCCGTGCTCCGCGCGCGACAGGAGCGCATCATGGGAGTCGTGGTGCCGGCTCTGGAGTTCACTCTTGCCGAAGAGAGCCGCCCCTACAGCCTGGCCGAGACCTCGCCTTACCTCGATGCAGCGTTGCTCCGCCTGCGCGAGCTGATGCCGCGCGTGGTGGAGCTGGCTCAGGCCGAGGACTCCATCCGGCGGCTCGCCGACGAGCTCGAGCGGACGCGGCGCCGCACCAACGCCCTCGAGTATTCCGTCATCCCCGATCTCCGGTCTACCCGCCGCACCATCGAGGCACGCCTCGAGGAGTACACCCGCAGCGACATCTCGCGCCTGATGAAGGTGAAGGAGATGCTCGTCGCCCGCGACCAGCGGAGCGCCTCGGGCTCCACCCGCCAGCGATAGCCTGCGCGCCGCGGCCGGTGGTGCCAGCTTCTCAAGGGGGTGGTGGCACGGGCAGCCGCGTCTGTGGGTTTGGGGACAGCCAGCCCGTGCCACCTTGCGCGTTCCCCCAAGTGCGGTAACGCCGTCAATACTCCACTTCGCCCAGGGCTCCGGAGGCGCGGACAGCGAACTCGTCGCGCGTCCTGCCCTCGGGGTCCACGGCCCGGCATCGGATTTCGTCGTCAGCGAGCATGACCTCGATGCAGTGGTTGAACGAGGCAGCCACGTCGCCCGGCGCCAGTTGCCGGCGGGCCATCACGGGGTCCAGTGGACCTCCACCGCCGCCCGTGATCACGTAGGCCACGCCGTCCTCATTCACCCTGTGATACAGGTGGCGCGCCCCTGAGAAGACCACACGGACCCTGTGCCGCACGAAGAGCGGATGCCACCATTGTTTGCCGCCCACCAGGATGAAACGCTCAGCCGCGCCGAAAACAGCACGGTGGGTGAAGACGAAGATGGGCTTTCCCGCCGCTGACGCGAGGTCGGCATCGAGCCAGCGCGTCTGCGGATCATCTCTGTCCACTCGTTCCTCGGTATCCAGGAACACGAAATGCGCGCAGCGGAAGTCGAAAGAGAAGTAGTTATCGCCAAGCAGACGTGGCTCGGGCGAGCCACCCCGGGCGACAATGTAGGCGCGATTCTCGCCCCTGCCGCGGCAGCCGTAGAAGGGGCAGAGCTCTGTCAGGGGAGCCGTGAGTTGCTCGAAGTCGCGCCACCGGCTGATCTGGGTGCTGCCGACCATGCCTCCCGCGTGTGCAACCAGATCGGGCCTCAGCCGGGCAATCTGCGCGACGACAGCTCTGGCCTCTGGGCCTGAGGCCTCGCTGCCGCCATACACGGCAAAACGCAGATCGTGATCCCGGGCGCCGCAAAGGTTGCCGGCGCATAGGGTTACAAGGAATGCAGCCAGAATGCAGGCCCGCGCCGGAGGCGAGGCCGATGAGCAGACGAAGCAGATGGCAAGGCCTCCTCGCCGCACCACGCGGCAACGGCCCCTCGCTGCCCCAGCACGGGCGGATAGCCCGCTCTCCTCGCTCCACCGGGAGCATACACCGGGTCCCGTTCACCTGCAAGGAAAAGCGTTGCTTGCACTTGCGGCCAACGCAACTGTCGGTACAATACGGGTACGCTCATGGGGCCGCAATGCTCCGGTGCTCGTCAAGCGCTGGGCACCGGGGCAGACGATGGGCCCGTGGCGCCTGAGAGGCGAGAGCCGGAGGGCCGGGCATCGGTGCACCTGCGGCGACGGCCTGCTGCGAAGTGTGAGGTGATCGTGGACGATACCGATCGCAGGCTTCTGAACCGCATCCAGAGCGATTTCCCCCTCGTGCCTCGGCCGTTCGGCCGCCTTGGCGAGGAACTGGGGTTGCCCGAGGACGAGGTGATCCGACGCGTCGCGGCGCTGTGCGAGGATGGCTTGATCCGGCGGATCGGGCCCGTGCTGGACCCCGCCAGAGTTGGCCGCCTCGGCGCGCTGGCAGCCATGACCGTGCCCGCGGGGCGCGTGGAGTCGGTCGCCACCACGGTCTCCCAGATCGAGCGCGTAACGCACAACTATGAGCGGGCGCCGATCCACGGCACGTGTCCCTACAACCTCTGGTTCACCCTCACGGCCGAGGCCCCCGACGCGCTCGCGGCGACGCTTGGTGCCGTGGAGAAGGCCACGCGCCTCCCTGTGGTCGTGCTGCCGGTGCTGCGGAAGTTCAAGATCGGCGTCCGGTTCTCTTTCCCGGAGGAGGGGGGCGATGGATGAGCTGGACCGCCGGATCATCTCGGCCCTTCAGGACGGCCTGCCGATTGTGGCTGAGCCGTACGGCGAGGTCGGGGCGCGGCTGGGCCTCACCACCGAGGCGCTCCTGGAGCGGCTGCGGGCCATGCTCGCCCGAGGCGAGGTGCGGCGTCTGGGGGCCTCCATCGCACACCGCCATGCAGGCGTCGTGGCCAACGTGATGTGCGTCTGGCGCGTGCCGCCCGAGCAGGTGGAGCAGTTCGCGCGCGAGGCGGTGCGCGTGGCCGCCATCACCCACTGCTACGAGCGGGCCGCAAGCCCGGAGTGGCCGTATAACGTCTACGCGATGATTCACGGGCAGAACCAGGGCGATTGCGAGGCGGTCATCCAGGAGCTCTGCCAGCGCACGGGCCAGCACGACTACGTGGCGCTCCTGAGCACGCGGGAGTTCAAGAAGACGTGGACGAGGCTCTGAGCGGAGCGGGGATGAACGTCCGAGTCGTCCGCAGAAAGTCCTCCACGTTCCACGATTTCCCCTACGCATGCCCGCAGCGCAAGTGCATCCATGGCTGGATTGTGAACGTCACGCCCCCGGGCGCGAACCACTGCATCCACCGATGCGTGTACTGTTATGCGCGCGATGCCGTCTTCGCGCGGCCGAGCGGGGACGTGCTTGAGGTGTACGGGAACCTGCCCGAGCTGGTGGAGCGGGACCTCGACCGGATCAGTCTCTGCCCGCCCGTCTCCATCTCGAACACGACCGACCCTTGCCAGGCCGTGCCCGAGGTGCGGCGTGAGACGGCGCGCCTCGTCAAACTGCTGGTCGCGCGCGGCGTGAGTGCGCTCATCGTGACGAAAGGCGATGCCACGTTTCTGCTGGATGTGCCAGGCCTCGCGTCGCACAGGAACTGTGTCGTCGCGACGACGATCGAGGGGCCGCCGGAGGTGCTCGGGCTGCTCTCGCCCGACGCCCCTTCCTTCGCGGAGCGAATGGCGAGCGTTCGCGTGCTCTCCGCGGCGGGAGTGAAGACGGCCGTCCGGCTCGACCCCCTGCTGCCGCACGCCTGGGAGGCTCTGTACGGCCCGCACTGGCTGGACCAGGCGGATGCCCTCATGCGTCGGTTCGCCGCCGTGGGTTGCACCCATGTGATCTGCTCCACGGGCCGGCTCGCGGCGGTGCCGGGGCGCGGCCGGAGTCAGGCATCCCTCGACCGCCTCGTCTCCCTGGTGGCTCCGCGCGGCCCAGCGGCGGCGATGGCGATGCGACGCGACTACGTGTTCGACCGCTCGGGGACCTCGGTGGGGTATCTGTTGCGTCGCCCCGCGCGTCTGGCCCTGCACCGGCGGCTGCGCTCGCTGTGCGAGGCGGCGGGGATGACCTATGCGACCTGCCAGGAGAACACCGCCTCCGAGACGGACAGCCCCGGCATCGCGAGCTGCGAAGGCCACCCCCTGCCGTTCTGCGCGAAGACGCTCGGGGGGAAGTTCGTGCCCGTGGAGGGCTGCACGGCGCTCTGCCACGTGAACTGCCGGGGCCTCGAACGCCCGCCGTGCGGGCGGGGCGAGCTTGTTTCGGCCCAACCCCTGCGCCTCAGCCTTCTGCGATGATGGGACGGAGCGAGCGCTGCCTCCCGGCGAATACGGCGTAGTGGGTGTGGCCGGCGGCTCGCGCCAACGCCACCGCGCGGGCGAAGTGCCGGCCGACCTCCTGGGGAGCGTGGGCGTCGGAGCCGAAGGTGATAGGCACGCCCAGCGCCGCACAAGTTCGGAGGAAGTCGGCCGAGGCGTACTGCTCGCCGGCCGGCTTGTCGAAGCCCGCTGTATTGATCTCCACGCAAACGCCGTGGCGGCGCGCCGTGCCGCACACCTGACGGATAAGGTCCAACCAGTCCCCCTCGAGGCGGTGGCCGAACTTCTTGACGAGGTCCACGTGGCCCATGATGTCGAAGAGGCCCGTGGCCATAGCGTCGCACACGAGGGCGAAGTACGCTTCGTAGAGGTGGCGCCGCTCCCAGGCGTCGAACTGCCCGACACTGGCGGGATGGTCGAAGGCCCAGTCTCCGATGAAGTGCACCGAGCCAATGAGAAAGTCGAAGGAATAGGCCCGGGCCAATTCGACCACCTCGTTCACCCGATCGGGAAGGTAGTCGGCCTCGCCGCCAAAGAGGATCGGAATAGACTTTCCATACTTCGCCCTCAGGCGCTCGAGCTCGGTCGCCAGGAAGTCGAGTTCCTCCCTGGACACGTTGACCTTGTAGGGCACTGGAATGGTGATCGGAAGGTGGAAGGAGAAGCCGACCGCTTGTAGATCGAGTTCGAGCGCCCGCTCGACGTACTCGTCTATCTCCCCGAAGGCGTGCCCGCAGAGCTTGGAGTGCATGTGAATGTCGGCGGGCAGACGCGGCACGGTGTTTCCCTGCGCGGTCGCGGGGCCTCGGCGAGGACATGAGCTATCCTATTCGGGCACGCCGGCGTTGTCAAACGAGGCCGTTGCGTGCGTTGACATGTGGTGACGATTTGTGACGGGGCCGCCAAGCCCCTACGGATTGAATCACCGAAGGGCTTCTGCTAGACTTCGGGAGAGGGAGGACGCGTGAAGCAGAGGCAAGGCTGAGCGCCATGGGTGGGCGTGGATGCAGTCGCCGGGGCCTGTGGGCACTGGTTCTCGCATGCCTCGCGGCGGCGAGCGGGGGCGAATTGGACCCCGGGGAGGCCCAACGCCTTCGCGACCTCTGCGCGCAACTGAGCAGCCACGAGCCTGGGAGGAAGTGGGATGCCGCACGGGCGCTGGTCCGCGAAGGTCCGTCCGCGGTGCCGACTGTGGGCGCCCTCTTCGCCGGAGAGTGGGTGGAGGGCAAGCGGATGGCGGCCTGGATCCTCAGCGAGATGCGCCACGAAAGCGCCGTAGGGCCACTGGCCCGGGCCCTCGACGACGCCGACGACGAGGTCCGCTGGAAGGCCGCCATCGGCCTCAAGCAGGTCGGCAAGCCGAGCGTTTTGCACCTGGTGAGCGTGCTCCTGGGGGGCACCCTGCCTGCAAAGCAATGCGCGGCGTGGACGCTGGGCGAGATCCGCGAGGCCGAAGCCGCTGGGCCGCTGGCGGCGGCTCTGGAGGAGGCCGACGAGGACCTCCGCTGGAAAGCCGCGATCAGCCTCACGCAGGTTGGCGAGGCGGCGCTCCCCGCGCTCAACCAGGTGCTGAGGCGGGCCAGTGTGGAGGCCCGCCGCTGCGCGGTGTGGGCGGTGGGCAAGATCGGCGGGGAAGCGGCGCTGCCGGCGCTCGCGCAGGCCCTCGCCGACGCCGATAACCACGTGCGAGCGAAAGCGGTGGTCGCCCTGGGCAACCTCCAGGGCGACGCGGCGACGCAGTTGCTCCTCAAGATGGTCAATGACCCCGACCCCCTCGTGAAGAAGGACGCCATCGTGGCGCTCGGGCGGCGCGGCAAGACGCTGGAGCCGACCGTCCGCCCTGAGAAGCCGGAGGCGGAACCGACCCACGAGGTGCCGCTCTACGGGGTCTTCGAGGTGGCCTTCAGGCCAGAGAAGCCGGCCCCGGTGGCCAACCCGTTCGCCGACGTGGCCGTCTCGGCAACCTTCGTGGCGCCCGACGATCGCAATATCCGGGTGGCAGGCTTCTACGCGGGCGAGGGAACGTGGAAGGTCCGTGCCGCGCTGGATCGGGTGGGACTCTGGTACTATCGGCTCGACTACAAGGCGGGCGACGCCGCCCAGGTCTCGCACGGCGGGGCGAAGTGCGTGGGGAGCCAGGACCATGGGTTCGTGCGCATCGCCAAGGACGACCGCCGGTTCCTGGCCTTCAGCGACGGCACGCGCTTCTACCCGATCGGCACGGGCACCGAGGCCCCGGGCGCGCCCGCGCCCGACGGCGTGCCCGCAAACACGCTGAAGGTCTGGAAATCCTACCTCGAAGCCTGTGCGAAGGGGGGCATGAACAAGTGCCGCATCCTCCTCAACGAGGTGCCTTGGGTGCCCGCCGCCGCGGTGCGGCACCATCCTGAGCTCTCGCCCTGGCCGCTCAGGGAGGGCGGCGGGTATGACCTCTCGCGCTTCTCGTTGCCGTTCTGGGACAAACTGGACGCGGTGATCGCCCACGGGGCGAAGCTGGGCATGGTGTTCGAGTTGACGGTGTTCGATGAGACCGGGCTGGCCGAAGGCAACGGCGACCGGTGGCGTCTGCACCCGTTCAATGCCACGAACGGAGGCCCGATCGCCGGGGTGGCGGGCTGCCCGTTGTTCTACGACCTGGCCGACGCGGCCAACCGCGCGGCGCAGGAGGCCTATGTGCGGTACCTGCTGGCGAGAACGGCGGCCTGCCCGAACGTCTACTACGAGTTGAACAACCAGATGAATCGCCGCGGCAGCGCGGGCGCCGCGGGCCTCAAATGGGTGGAGCACTGGGCGGCCTTCCTGCGCGAGCACGACCCGTACGACCATCTGGTCTCCATGTCGGTCGCGACGAATCCCGAAGCGTATTTCCGCCTCGACGGGATTGATGTGGCGAACATGCGAGGCGACTCCCCGCCCGAGCCGCACGGCATCCCCATGCCCGTGTTCCTCAACGAGCCGACGGTCAAGGGGCCGCGTGCGGAGCGGCAGGTCCTCTGGCAGGCATTGCTGCTCGGCACGTCGGCGGCTCGCGCTCCGTGGCAGGCGCTCTCGGATCGATCCGCGATGTTCGAGCACGCGCGCTACCTGGCCGATTATGCCCGCGATGTGGCCTACTGGGAACTGCGGCGCGACGAGTCGGTGGTGCTGAGCACGCCGCGGAACGTGGCACGCCTGACGGCCGTGCGGAACGGCGAGGTGTTCGTCTACCTGACCGGCTCGGCCGAGGGCGGAGCGGTGCGGGTGGGCCTGGCCAACGGCCGCTATGAGGCCAGTTGGTTCGACCCCAAGAACGGGCGCACTGTGCGCACCAACGAGCTGATGCCCCAGGACGGCGCCGTGGAGGTTCCGTGCCCGACGTTCGACGAGGACGTGCTCCTTCGCATCCGCAAGAAGTAGACCCGAGCTTCCCCGCATGCCTGAGCTCGTCATGCCCCCGGGCGTCCGCTACACGTGCCTGCGGTGCGGCGCGTGCTGTCGGACGCTCGAGGTCACGCTCACCGACGCCGAACGCGAGAGGCTGCTGGCGCAGGACTGGTCGGCCGAAGTGCCGGGGTTCACGCAGGGGCGCGTCTTCGCCCGACGGCGCGGGGCGGTTGGAAAGCAGGTGTGGCGGCTCAGGCCACGGCCTGACGGTGCCTGCGTGTTCCTCACCGACGAGGGCCTATGCCGTGTGCACGCGCGACTGGGCTACGCGGCGAAACCGTTCGCCGGGCGCATCTTCCCATTTGGTTTCGTGGTGACCCCGGTCGGGGTGTTCGTCGGGTGCCGGTTCAACTGTCCCGCGGTCGTTCGAGGCAAAGGGCCGACTCTAGCTGAGCAACGGGGCGAGATTCAGCGCCTCTTCGCCGAGTACGCCGCGACCTACAGGCCACCTCGGGAGGGCGACCAGGTGCGCTTCTTCGGACACTGGAAGGTCGCCTGGCGCGACGTGCTCCGTCTCGAGGAGCAGCTTGTCGCGTTTCTCGAGCTGCCCGAGGTGCCATTCCCGCGCCGCCTCCTGGCCTGCTGGATGCTGGTGCGGCAGTTCGTCTCGCAGGCGCTGCGGCGGGAGAGCGACGAGCCAATGGGCGCCGACCCGGACGCGATCCTGGCGCGGGCGAAGGGGGCGACTCAGAAGGGCAGGTTGGGGCTCCTGGAGGGGATGCTTGCCCGCCTCACCGTGGGAGCCTTCGCTGGGGCGAGCCCGCATTACTACAGGGAGCTCCCGCTGCGGCGGCGGCTCTTCATGCGTCCGGGGAACCTGGGGCGCAGGCTCAAGCTCGCCCTGGGCCTTGGCCGAGTGCGACTTGGAGGATTGGCGCGCCCCGTGAGGCTTCAGGACATTGAACGGGTCGATCGGAGGCGCCTGGATGCGGAGTCGGTGGCGATGCTCGAGCGGTACTTCGTGGCAAAGGTGAGCAGCCAGGGCTTCTTCGGCCTGGCCTGCTTCGGGCGCAGCTTCGCGCAGGGACTCGAGCTGCTCGCAATGGCCTATGTGGCGATTCTGTGGCTCGCTGGCGCACGCGCGGCCTCCGAAGGGCGTTCCGCCGTGGAGGCCGGCGACATTGAGTACGGCATTCAGCAGGTGGACTACGGCTACAACTACCTGGCGGAGCTTGGCGGGTTCTCGGCGCGGATGCGTGGCATCATCCTCTGGCACTGGGCGACGGTGGGGAAGGCCCTCCTGGCGCTGGCCGAGCGAGGGCCGGAGGCCGGCTGAAATCAGCCGCCCTGCCGACGCGCCCGCTCGGCGGCCTCGTGGAGGATCGTCCGGATCGGCAGCTCGCGGAGCATCTGGCGCACCTCTGTGTCCTCTACCGCCTCGCGCACCTTAGCGTCGGAGAAGAAGCGCCCGTAGCGGCCCTCGGCCCAGGTCTGGAGAAGGGCCTTGTCTTGGAGGATAGCGGCGACTTTCGGGTGCTGCGCGATCTTGCGAATCTCAGGCTTGCCCTCGACACCCCGAAGGGCCTCAGGGTGCTCGCTCAACACGGTGAGGTCGGCGATCAGCGGCTGGAGTTCAAGCCGCGTGGCCGGGCTGGTCGGGCGCACCACCCAGTTCGTGAAGAGCGAACCCTCCATCTCCTGGTGCACGCGGGGCAGGCGCGCCTTGCGCGAGTCCTCGGGCATCGCGTCCAGCAAGCCGAGGATGAACCAGGCGAAGACGAGAGCCTCGAGGGCGCCGGCCAGGGCCCCGAGCTTGCGGTTCCAGGGCCGGGGCTTGCCCTGCTGGTCCGAGCCGAGGAGTTTCGCCGCGCGACCCAAGAGGAAGCGGCTGACGAAGTACAGCAGCAGCCAAGCCACGAGGCACGCCATGGCGTACAGGGCAGGGGAGGGCGGCTCGGCCTTGGACGCCACGAGTTGGATGCCCCCGCGAACTACGAAGCCCGTGGCCAGGCTTGCGACGAGCAGCGCCCCGAGCCCTGCCACGTGGGCGAGCAACCCCCGCACATAGCCCAGGAAAACGAACAGCACCAGGAGGATAAGCACGATCAGGTCAATGCCCATGCGAACGGCTCCGCGGCGGGGAACGGTGACAGGATCACGGAGGGCGGGGACGACCGCCGGGATTATAGCCCTGGAAGTTGCGGGTGTCAACGGTTGACTCCGGGGCGAAGCGGCGATAACCTATGCGCTGCCAATCTCAGGTTAGGGAAGAGCCTTGCTGAAGATCATCGCCGACGAGAACATCCCGTTCGCCCGCGAGGCGTGCGCGACGCTGGGCGAGGTGACTCTGGTGGCTGGGCGCGACGTGACGCGGGAGACGCTGCGCGATGCCGACCTGTTCTTCTGCCGCTCGGTGACGAAGATCAACCGCGCGCTGCTCGAAGGCTCGCGTGTGCGCTTCGTGGGCACGGCGACTATCGGCTTCGACCACGTGGACCGCGACTACCTGGCGAAGGCCGGCATCGCGTTCGCCAGCGCGCCGGGCTCGAACGCCAACTCGGTCGCCGAGTACATCGTGGCCGCGATGCTCGTCCTCGGTCGTCGAGGCGCCTTCGCGCTAGAGGGCAAGACGCTCGGCGTGGTGGGCGTGGGCAATGTGGGCAGCCGCGTCGTAAAGAAGGCCGAGGCGCTCGGCATGCGCGTCCTCCAGAACGACCCGCCGCTGGCTCGTGCGACCGGCGACAGGCGCTTCCTCCCCCTCGACGCCCTCCACGACGCCGATTTCATCACCTTCCACGTCCCGCTCACCGTAGCGGCAAGCGCTCCGGTTGCCGAGGACGCGACGCACCACATGGTTGATGCGGCGTTCCTTGCCCGGATGAAGCCGTCGGCCTACCTCCTGAACAGCTCGCGCGGGCCGGTGGTGGACGAGTCGGCGCTGAAGCCGGCCCTGGCCGAGAAGCGCATCGCGGGAGCCGTGCTCGACGTGTGGGAGACCGAGCCTGCATTCGACCCCGACCTCCTGGCGCTGGCGGCCGTCGGCACGCCGCACATCGCGGGCTACTCCTTTGACGGCAAGGTGGCGGCCACCCAGATGATCTACCGGGCCGCCTGCGAGGTCGTGGGCGTCACGCCCACTTGGAACCCCGCGGCCATCATGCCCCCGCCTGGCCATCCACGCCTTGAGATTGAGTGCGCCGGCCGGCCCGACGAAGATGTGTTGCGCGAGGCCGTGCTTACCATCTACGACATCGAGGCGGACGACCGCAATCTTCGCCGGGCACCTCCATCCCCCGCCGAGCGAGCTGCCTACTTCGACCGCCTGCGCAAGGTCTATCCCGAGCGCCGCGAGTTCCAGAACACCGCCCTCATCCTGCAAGGCGCCGGCAATGGCCTCCAGCAGAAGCTCGCCGGCATCGGCTTCCGGGTTGCCGGCGGCTCGGCAACCTGATACGATCAAGAGAGGAGGGGCGGGCGTCGTTGGAGCAATGCCGATGGTGATTGGCAAGGGATACGAAGAAGGCCAACTCACACAAGCAGAGGTCCGTCCACTTGCGGCCAAGGGGCTTGAGCAGCTTGAACTTCGTGGCAAGCGGGTGCTCGTCATAATCCCCGACAGCACGCGGTCGTGCCCGCTGCCGATGTTCTTTCGGCTGCTGTGCGAGCTGATTCGCCCGAGGGCGAAGAAGCTGGATTTCCTGATCGCCCTCGGCACGCACCAGGCGATGCCCGAGGACAAGATCAACGCCCTCCTCGGCCTGACGCCCCAGGAGCGGGCAGCGAAGTATGCCGACGTGCGGGTGTTCAACCACGAATGGGACAGGCCCGACGCGCTCCGCAGGATCGGCACCATCCCCGCCGACGAAATCGAGGCCATCTCGGACGGCCTGATGCGCGAGGACGTGCCGGTCGCCCTCAACAAGCTCATCTTTGACTACGACCAGCTCATCATCTGCGGCCCCACCTTCCCCCACGAGGTGGTGGGCTTCTCGGGCGGCAACAAGTACCTCTTCCCCGGCATCGCGGGCGGCGAGATCATCAACTTCTTCCACTGGCTCGGCGCCGTGATAACCAATCCCGTGATCAACGGCACCAAGTGGACGCCTGTGCGGAAGGTCGTGGACCGCGCGGCCTCGATGATCCCCGTGCCCCGCTTCTGTTTCAGCCTGGTGGTGCTCTTCCAGGACCTCAAGGGCCTCTTCATCGGCCCGCCCGAGGAGGCGTATTCGGTGGCGGCCGACCTGTCGGCCAAAATCCACGTGGTCTACAAGCCCAAGCCCTTCCGCCGCGTACTCTCCATCGCCCCGAAGATGTACGACGACGTCTGGACCGCGGGCAAGTGCATGTACAAGCTGGAACCCGTCGTGGCCGACGGCGGCGAGCTGATCATCCTGGCCCCGCACGTGGACGAGATTTCCTACACCCACGGCCGAGTGCTCGACCGCATCGGCTACCACTGCCGCGACTATTTCCTGAAGCAGATGGAGCGGTTCCGCGACGTGCCGCGCGGCGTCATGGCCCACTCCACCCACGTCAAGGGCATCGGCACGTTCGAGAACGGCGTCGAGACGCCCCGCGTCAACGTCGTCCTCGCCACTGCCATTCCTGAGGCCCGCTGCCGACAGGTCAACCTCGACTACCACGACCCCGCGACGATCAACCCGGACGACTGGCGCGACCGCGAGGACGAGGGCGTTCTTCTTGTACCCAAGGCGGGCGAGATGCTCTATCGCCTGGCCGATGGCAGCGTGCCGAGGATTGGGTGAAGCCGGCGCAGGCCTCACAGGACCGATGGGACGGATAGGACCGATAGGGCCCGGGAGCAGGCCCTTTCCTGGTCCTATCGGTCCTATCCGTCCTATCCGTCGTATTCTGCTTGGGGAACCATGGAAACCCTCGACCACATCCCCTTCACCGTTGACGTGCCGGCCCTGCTTGCGAGCCTGCGCATCCCCGCCGGCAGCGGCCGCGAGCGCGAGGTCCGCCGCATGGTCAAGGCCGCGCAGAAGATCGCCAAGCCCAAAGCCGTCTACGATCTGTGCTTCATCGAGAAGAAGGGAGACGACCGGGTTGAGTTCGGCGGCGCCGCGTTCACCAGCCGCGTGCTCCGTGTGAACCTGGATGGGGCAGGGCGGGTCTTCCCCTTTGTGGCCACGTGCGGCCGCGAGCTGGCCGACTATGCGGCGTCACTCGACGATCTGGTGCTCAGCTTCGCGCTCGACACGGTGATGGTGGAGGCGCTCGAAGCCGCCATCGCCTTCCTGAGCAACCACCTGAAAGAGCGGTACGCCCTCGGCCAGACCGCCGTGATGAACCCCGGCTCGCTCGACGACTGGCCGCTGTCGGAGCAACGCCAGCTCTTCTCGATCTTCGGCGACGTGAAGCAGCTCATCGGCGTCGAGCTGACCGACAGCTTCCTCATGGTGCCCATCAAGAGCGTCTCGGGCGTCATCTTCCCCACCGAGCACCGCTTCGAGAGCTGTCAGCTCTGCCCCCGCGAAGCCTGCCCCAACCGCCGGGCGGGCCACGACCCCGAACTCTGGGCGAGGCGCTACGGCCGTCGGGTGCGATGACGGAATCGCGCGGGCCTTCTCCGAGCAGCGGCGGTCAGGAGGGCATGATGGAATGGACATGATGGATAAGAATGGACAACATGTCCATGCTGTCCATCTTGTCCATTGCCCCTCGCCTTGACTGGCCTGCACCAGTTGCTAGAATGAAGCACACGCAGGGAACTAAGGAGGAGCCATGCGCAGAGAGAACCACGTCATCGTCGCCCAGTCGGGCGGGCCGTCGCCCGTCATCAACAGCTCGCTACGGGGTGTGCTCGACACGTGCCGGGCCTTCCCCGACACGTTTGGCACCGTCTACGCCGCGTGGCACGGCATCGAGGGCGTGCTGAACGAGGAGCTGCTCGACCTGAGCGCCCAGCCCGACGAGGAGATCGCTCTCCTCCGTACGACGCCCGCCGCCGGCGCTATCGGCACCTGCCGCTACAAGCTGAAGGACAAGCAGACCGAGGACTTCGAGCGGATCATCGCCGTGTTCAAGGCCCACGGCATCCGCTATTTCTTCTACAACGGCGGCAACGACTCGATGGACACGGCGAACAAGGTGAGCCAGCTCGCTGCCCAGCGCGGCCTTGATCTTATCGCGGTCGGTGTGCCCAAGACGATTGACAACGACGTGGGCGACCAGGAGTTCCAGCTCATCGACCACACGCCCGGCTACGGCAGCGTGGCGCGGTACTGGGCCTGCACCGTGCAGAACGCCATTGAGGAGAACCGCGGCGCCTGCCCCTCCGACCCCGTGCTCGTGATCCAGGCGATGGGCCGGAAGATTGGCTTCATCCCCGCCGCCGCCCGCCTGGCCGACCCACACCGCGAAGCATCGCTCCAGATCTACCTGCCCGAGGCCGGCGTGAAGCTGCCCGAGCTGGCCGACAACGTCAACGAGGCCCTCAAGGCTCGCGGCTGCGTGGTCGTGGTCGTGAGCGAGGGGCTCGATGTGGGCGACATCGGCGCGAGCAAGGACTCCTTCGGCCACACGCAGTTCAGCGCCAGCGAGACCACGGCCGCGCAGATCGTGGTGAGCTATCTAAACAAGGTTGGCCTCGCCGCCCGCGGCGCCGCGCGCGGCCAGGTGCCCGGCTGCGACCAGCGCGACACCGCCGTCTACGCCTCGGTGGTGGACCTGGATGAGGCCTACCGGGTCGGCCAGAAGGCGGCCCTGCTCGCCAAGGACGGCGAGGGCGGCTGGATGTCCACGATCCTGCGTGAGCCCGGCAGCCCCTACAGCGTGCGCTACGACAAGGTGGAACTCACGAAGGTGGCGAACTCGGAACGCACCTTCCCGAAGGCGTGGATTGCCCACAACCGCGTGGACGTGACGGATGACTTCCTGGCCTACGCCCGGCCGCTGATCGGCGACGACTGGGTGAGCGTGCCGCTGGTGAACGGCATCCAGCGCTTCGCGCGGCTCAAGCCGATTTTGGCCGAGCGCAAGTGCCCGGCCTATGTGCCCCAGGCGTATCGCTGAGAAGCGCCTGACCCGCCCCCTCGCAGGAGGAACCGCCGTGGATGAGGCCGTGACTCGTCGCCAGTTCGTCGCTGCCGCCGCGGCGGGCGCCGTGGCGGCGACGCTGCCGCAGGCCGCACAGGCCGCGGCGGCTGATCCCGCGAAGATTCTCAACCACAACCCCGACATGGAGTACCGCCGCCTGGGCAAGACGGGGCTGATGATCTCCGCCGTCGTGCTCGGCGGCCACTGGAAGCGCCTCGTCAAAATCATCGGCGGCGACGAGCCGAAGGGCTGGATGAGCACGGACATCGGCCGAGAGGCGTTCCAGAAGAACCGCGCCGACGTGGTGACCCGCTGTATCGAGAAGGGGATCAACTATGTGGACGCCTGCTGCGGCGAAGAGATTCTCGCCTACAGCCGCGCGCTGAAGGGCCGCCGCGACAGGATGTACTTCGGCTTCTCCTGGCACGTGCGCGAGAGCCGCTTCCCCGAATGGCGCTCGGCCAAGAGGCTCCAGGAGGGGCTCGACCTCGGCCTCAAGGAGGCCGGGCTCGACTACTGCGACCTCTGGCGGATCAGCCTGCTCGTGGACAGCGGCAAGCACACCCAAGGCGAGATCGAGGAGGCCGTGGCCGCGCTCGACTGGGCCAAGCAGACGGGCCGCGCGCGCTTCACCGGCTTCTCCTCCCACGATCGTCCCCACCTCAAGCACCTCGTCGAGACCTATCCCAAGCAGGTCGAGGTCATCCTCACGCCCTACACGGCCAAGACCAAGGTCGTCAAGGATGAGAGCGGCCTCTGGGCCGCCGTCAGGAAGCACGACGTCGGCTGGTTCGGCATCAAGCCCTTTGCCAGCAACAGCGTCTTCCAGGGCGACAGCAGCCCCGAAAGCCCCAGCTTCGAGGAAGACAACCGGATCGCGCGGCTCACCATCCGCCGCATCCTGCGCAATCCCGCCATCACCGCCCCGATGCCCGGCCTCATCACTACGCAGCAGGTGGACAACGTGTGTGCCGCGGTCAGAGAGCGGCGAGAACTTGACCTGAAGGAGCAGGCAGAACTCGACCGCGCCATGGAGCGCGCTTGGGCGAGCCTGCCGGCCGACTACCAGTGGCTCAAGGACTGGGAACGAGTGTGATCCGGGTGCCTATCTGCCCTTGGTTTTCCCTGCTCCCTTGGCCATCGCCTCGTAGCGCCTGCGGAAGAAGACGGTGACGACGCCGTAAACCTGCCCCACGCCGCACGAGACCATCAGCAGGAGGCCGGCCTCGAGGTACTTGTCCCACTTGGACAGCCCATGCAGGCCGGAGAGCGCTTTGGAGTCGGCGAGGGTGATGAGGGCGAAGTAGACGCCGGCGCCGACGAACCAGCCGGGCACGAAGTCGAAGCCCGGCACGCGCTCGGCGCAGATGACGACCACGACGACCGGGAACACGGCCGCCGGCACGGCCCACTGCCCGAGCTTCCAGCCAGCCAACACGCCGGCCAGCTCCATGATGGCCACGCTTGCCGCGGCGCCGCCGAGGTAGGCGAGAAGCACCTTCAGCCCGCCCTTCAACGTGCAGCCCGCCAGGAAATAGGCTGCCCACGCCTGGAAGGCGATCCACGGCACGAAGTGGCGGAGGGTCGGCTCCTTGTAGATGTCGAGCACCATCATGCTTGTGGCGAGGAGAGCGATGAAGACAGGGATGAGGATGAACTTGCCGAAACTCACGGGCGGCTCCTGCGGCGAGGATGGCGGCTTCCCGAGCCGCGGCCCTGCCCACAGCGGGCGGGCCGGGCGGCGCAGGGCCGATGGACTCTACAGGCTATTGAGCAACTTGTCAACCTCTGCGCTTGGAGGGTTGGAGTGTGGCCCCGAGATCTGGCCACCCTTGCCCGGGACATTCAAGCTTTGCCTGTTGCTCACATGCATCCCCCCATGAGGGCGAAGGTGATGCAGATGGGCACGAACGGCCACGAAAGACCCCGCATGGCGCAAGCTCCATTCCTGCTCGCCTGAGAGGGGGAAAAAGTTGAGCGAGTATGGGCGGAAGGGGCCTAGGGTCTGTGCGGGAATCCACGCGGGACTGCGACACCGCGAATTCTGGCCGCGAGCAAGGAGCGAGGAGGAGGCGATGCAGCGGAGAGCATCGTGGACGACGAGCGACACGGCTCGCGGCCAGAAGTCACGGCGTCCCTTCGGGTTGCGGCGTCAGCGGGGCGTCTGCGGCGTTGCGGCTCCTCAGCGATGCGCTCCGTGGCATCGCCTGCGTCGCCGCGTCTTGCATCCGCCCCGCTGACGCCGGCAACGCAGCCCGCGTGGATTTCCGCACAGACCCTAGAACCGCCCGGATCGCCCGGGCGCCATACTTGCTCACCTCTCGGCGGCGGCGTGTCAGGCTGCCAAGACAATGTGGGGGAATGGAGGCGCAGGCGCCAGGATTGAAGGGTATGCTCGTCGAGGAGGACGGGCGATGCGAGCCGGCTCAACATTGACAAGGCGCGGGGCCTATGGGATATTGGAAGAGACCCTGATGGCAATGGGAGCCTGAACGTTGCTGCGCTGAAGAGAGGACCGGTGATGAAGCACTTGTGGGCGTCTGTGGATGAGGTGCTGGATTATGCTCTCGGCGAAGAGCAGAAGGCCGTTATCACCTACAAGGCGTTCGCTCGGCAAGCCGGGACAGCGGACCTGAGGCGAGTGTTTGAGGGCTTTGTGGAGGAGGAGACGGCCCACTTCAAGAAGCTGTTGAGGATGAAGAAGAGCGGCAACGTGTCGCTCCCCGGCGACGGGCTGAACTCGCTGCCGAGGCCCAAGGGCGGGAAACTCCCTGCGGACCAGATTGTGGATGCGGAGGGCGCTTATCGGTTCGCCATCCGTGCGGAGAAGGCGGCGTGGGAGCTGTACTGGGTCTTCAGCGAGATGGCCGACGACCTGGGGATTCGGCGCGTCTTCAAGGTGCTCGCTGAGGAGGAGAAGGCGCACCGGGCCAAGCTGCAAGCGGAGTGGAAGGAGCGCCAGTCGCCGAAGGGGTTTCTCAAGGGGCTAGTGCGTCTCGCTCTGGGGAGATGAGCGGCGCGCCGTGGGGCCGACGCCGAGTCCCATCCGTGGAACAGGGATGGCGGTGCTGTGGCCGCAGGGACGGCGAAACAGGGGGCCGTCGGGCGCTCACAGCGCAGCGGTCCAGCCGCCATCGGCGAAGATGATCTGGCCGGTGATGATTCGAGCGGCATCGGAGGCGAGGAAGACGGCGATGGGGGCGTAGTCCTCGGGCTCTTGCCATCGGCCCTGGGGGATGCGGCTGGTGACCCACTCGCGGAGCTTCGGGTCGTCGTAGACCTTTGCGGCAAGGTCCGTTCGCACGTAGCCCGGCGCGATGGCGTTGGCCCGGATACCTCTGGGCGCCCATTCGGTGGCCAGGCCTCGGACCACCCCGCTGAGGGCCATCTTCGATATGCCATAGGGAATCGTGGTGGGCCTTGCCCCGCGGGACATTAGGGAGGCGATGAAGATGAGGGAGCCCGGTCTGCTCTCCGCAAGTAGCCTCTTGCCAATGGCTTGGGCCGTGGCGAAGGCGCTCTTGGTGTTGACGTCGAGGCACTCGTCTATCTGGCTCAGTTCCACCTCCTGGGCCGGGGCTCGGCGGGTGACGCCAGCGGCGTAGAGCAGGACGTCAATGGTACCGAGGGCGGCCGTGCAGTCGGCGACGACGGCGTCGCAGGCCGTCGGGCGCGCCAGGTCGGCAACGCGCGTAAACGTCTTCCGGCCAAAGGCGTGTATCTCCGATGCCACTGAGGCCAATGCCTGGGGATCGCGTGCGACGAGGGCGACGTCGGCTCCCGCGTGGGCGAGGCCGAGCGCGCAGGCGCGGCCAATGCCGCGGCTTGCCCCGGTGACGAGGGCGACCCGGCCGGCGAGCGAGAAGGGGGTGAGGTCCTGCATCACTTCTTCCAGGGGGGAGAAGGGGGCAGGTAGGTGTCGAACTCTCTGATGAGCGCCGCCTCGTATTCGCCGGCATAACTCTCGGATAGGAAACGATCTGAGGCTTCGGTGAAGAAGCGAGTCCAGGACTCTTCTTCGTGTCCGGGGTTGACGGGGAAGAAGAGGGCGCCATTGGCTCGGGCCGCCTTGAGGTCGCCCGGGGCGTCGCCGATCATCAGGATGCGATGGGGGGGGTACTTGCCCTTGGCGGCGATGGCGAGGTGCTCCTCTTTCTTGCCCTGCTCCTGGCCGCAGATCACGGCGGCGTACTGAGAGATGCCGTGCTCCTCCCATTCGCGCGCGAGCGCTTCGTAAGGGGTTGCTGAGACACAGATTATGTCGGCGTGGCCCGCCAGCTTCTCGAGGCTTCGGCGGCAGTGGGGGAAGGGGGGAACGTCGAAGACGTAGAGTTCGACGAGGGCGTTGACCAGGTGCGTCCAGTAGATGAGGCGTATGAGACACGTTTCGGGCGAGGTGGGCGCAGTGACGACGGCGCGGCCCATGGGCGAGGTGGCCACGCCCGCGGGGTCGGCCACGATGCACTGCGAGAGAAGCTGGACGGCCGGGATGTTCAGCTTCGCCGAGGCGTAGAGAAGCAGGCCCTCGTTGCTGAGCTTCACCCGCTTGTCCTGCTCGGAAGTCTTGATGAAGTCGTTGATTACGTCGAGATGGGCGCCGAGGAATGGCTTGAACCGCTCGTAGGGGCTGAGCTCAATGAGGTGCTCGAAGGTGGCCTTGAGGGCCAGCCAACGGTTGCAGCCTCTGGACTTGGAGTTCAGGTTCACGAAGTCCCAGACATCGCGCAGGATGCGTGCAAGTGCTGCGAGGCCAAAGGCTTCGAGCACGGCGGGGGCGAAACAGAACTTGTGCTTGACCTCCATCGTGTCGAAGCCGCAGCCATCGGAGTCAATCCCGACGAAGAACTTGGCCTTCGGGGTGAATGCCTTGAGCTGTGCCTGGGGGTCTGGCATCGGTTCCTGGTCCTTTCGGTGCTGGGGGCAGGGGGTCAAACGCCGCTGAAGGCGGAGAAGCCGCCGTCAATCGGCACAACGATTCCCGTGACGAAGGCCGCGGCCGGCGAGAGGAGCCAGACGACGGTGCCGATGAGGTCATCGGGGACGCCGAAGCGGCCCATGGGGGTGTGTTCGATGATGGTCTTGCCGCGCGGGGTGAGGTCGCCGGTCTTCTCGTCCACGAGGAGGTATCGGTTCTGGTCGCCGAGGAAGAAGCCCGGGGCGATGGCGTTGACGCGGATAGTCGGGGAGTAGTTGCGCGCCATATGGGTGGCGAGCCATTGGGTGAAGTTGCTCACCGCCGCCTTGGCCGCGGAGTAGGCGATCACGCGGGTGAGGGGCGTGAAGGCGCACATCGAGGAGGTGTTGAGGATGATGCCTTCTTTGCGCTCGGCCATGTGCTTGCCGAAGACCTGGGAGGGGAGGATCGAGCCAAGGCAGTTGAGCTCGAAGACCCAGCGCGTGGCCTCGGGCGGGATGTCGAAGAACGCGAGCTGGTCGGTGGCGGTGGCCTTGGGGTGGTTGCCGCCGGCGCCGTTGATCAGAATGTCCACGTGGCCGAATTGGCGGATGACGGCGTCGCGCGCGGCCTCGATGCTCTCGCGCGTGAGGACGTCGCACGCGAGACCGATGGCGTGGCCACCTGCCTTGTTCACGTCGTCGGCGACCGCCCTGGCGGCTTCCTCGCGGATGTCGAGGATCGCCAGCTTCACGCCCAGGACGCCGAGGGCCTTGGAGATGCCGCTGTAGAGGACTCCGCCCGCGCCGGTGACCGCGGCGACCTTGCCATCCAGGGCGAATAAGCGGCCTAGCTCGTCACGCGTCATGCGTCATCCTTTCGTGAGGGGGGCCACGTGTCGCCCGAGGTGCCGCTCGATGATGCGGCCGTACACGTCCTCGTGCAGGCGCAGCGTCTCGAACAGGCGCTCGCGGAACCGCCAGGAGCCATTGGCGGCCTTGGCGTTCAGCACCGAGCCATAGGTTACGTGCAGCACCTCGCGTGTATCGAACTGGTCAAGCGTGGCCGAAAGCTCGTTGTCCTTCTGATGGGCCGCGCGAGGCACACGGGCCACGTCTGCCGACACGTGGTAGGACGCCCTGTCGGCCTCGTAGTGCTCGCACGCAAAGTCCAGGATCTCTCGGAAGAGCTCAGGGGCGACCCTGGCGACCGTGCGGAGCGCCTCGACATAGCTGGTGCCGGCCGTCTTCACGTGCAGCAGGTCGCCGGCCAGCCGGGCGGCGATGGGGTAGATCGAGAACTTGTCGCTCCCCGAGTGAAGGCTGAGCTTGTAGGGCCCGAGCGCGCGCGCCACCGCGGCGTGCTGCGCAAAGGAGCGCTCGAAGGCCGAGAGATCGCCCAGGTAGTCCACCCCCTTCTCGAAACGCCCCACGAACCGGGGCGCGAGGCTCACCCAGTGGACGCCGAGCCGCCGGAGCTCGCAGGCCACGAAGTAATGCTCGAAGGGCGAGGTGGGCGAGGCGGTCTCGTCCACCGACATCTCGAGTTCGAAGGGCTGGTCGCCCTTGACCCAGGCGAGATGCCGATAGAGGCGGGCCGTGTGGGCGATGGCCTTTCCATACTTGGCCGCGGCGCGGAGCAGATCGGTTTGTGCCCATTCGATGGGCGCGCCCGGCGGCAGTTCGACGCGTGAGCCTGCGTAGCGCGCGAGGCACGCGCTCGCATCGCTCTCCAGGGCGCCCCATGGCAGGGCGCTGAACTTCTCGGCGAGCTGGCTTGGGGAGGCCGCATCGGCCGCATCATCCACGTGTTCGCCGGGGTCAATGGTGAAGAGCGTGAAGCCCGCGGCGGCGCAGGCCTCCACGTCCTCCGTGGTTTTCAGGTGGTCGGCGTCGGCGCCGAAGCCCTCGCGGAAGCCCTGCTGGAAGACACCCCACATGGCGTCGTCGAGCACCTGGTGGGGCGAGCGCCCCGTGCGCGTCATCTCGCGCACCGACTGCTGGGCGAAGACGGGCCTCAGCCTCGAACTGGCGAGAGCGCGAACGTGGCCGGGGGTGGCCAGCCCGAGGCGGTCGCCGAAGCCGAATGAGGGCGCCAGGCCGAGGCACTGGGGGGCGAGGAACGGCACGCGCGCGCGGAGCGCGGCCGCGTTGGCGTGGCTGCGCGGGCAGAGCTTGATCCCCACCCGCATCCCCTCCAGGTCGCACTGCTCCGCCGTGCCCTCGAAGCAGGCCACCGAGTCGGGCGGGTTCAGCGCATCGTACACCAGCCCAAGGTGTTTGTCGTAGCGGCTACGCGCCAGCAGGTAGATCACCCGGTCGTGGCCGGTGAGGGAGTCGGGGTACACGTGCATGTCGCAGGCGAGCGAGAGCACACCTGCGAGCGGGCCCGGGCGCTTCAGCCGCGGCGCCAGTCCGTGCGTCACCAGCAGGAGTTGAAGCTCGAGCATAGCGATCCCCGGGCTCATGCGTGGAGCGACCAGGCGGCTCCATTCTAGCCGGCCGGGCGGGCATGTCAAGTTGTGTAAGGCGGTGGATCGCCCCGTACGGCTGTGAGGCGGCGCCAATCGCGGCGCGTTGCTTGATTTGCCGCTGCGCTCCGGGCATTGTGTGTTGTGCAGGGGGGAGCGCGCTAAGGAGCGACAGAATGCGGGGAACTCGCGGGGCGGCCCAGACCATCGCGACCGTGCTGCTGTCAGTGGGTGCACTGAGAGGGTGGGCCGGGCCGCCCGAGCAGTTCCGTGTGTGGGGCACGGTAGCGCCCGATCTGCCGCCTCCACCGAAGGGCTGGACCGAACTGCCGCCCCAGCCGACCGGCCCGATCGCGCTGAGGCCGACTGCCGACGAGGCGCGCCGAAGCTACGTGGTCTTCGCGCGCGACCCGCTCCTGCCCGTCTCGCCCGCCTCGCCGCCGTTTCCCTCCGAGCGTGTGACGGAGCTGGTGGCGTTTGCCGCGCGAGGGGAATACGAGCCGCTGTCGTTCGGCATCTATGCGCTTGAGCCGCTCAAGGGCGTGAGCGTCCAGGTCTCCGAACTGCGCAGCGACCGCGGCGACCTTGTTCCCGCCGACCACGTGGACGTGCGAGTCGTCCGCTGCCTCCGCGTGCCCGTGGATGCCAAGGCGAGGACCTGCCGGCTGGCACCCTACATTCTCGAGAAGCGGCCGGCGTTTGACGTCGCGAAGGGCGCGACGGCGCAGGTGTGGCTCACCCTCAAGGTGCCCGACGGCGCGCAGGGCGGCGACTACGGCGGCACAATCACGATCAAGGCCGAGGGCCGCGAGGCGATGCAGCTCAAGCTCTCGCTCCACGTCTTCCCCTTCGCTCTTCCACCCGCGCCGGTCGAGTTGGCGATGTTCTACCCGCGTCCGGCCGAAGACGACGCGATGCTGCTGAAGGAACTCACCGACATGCGCGAGCACGGCCTGAACGCCTTCGAGACGCCCATCGGCGCCGAGATCGTGACGCGCGACCAGACCTTCGGCGACGACGACGTGGCCGCCACCCGCGCCCGCTGCAAGCGCATGATGGCCGCCGCCACCAAGGTGTTCGGCAAATGGCAATTCCCCCTCACGTTCGAGGCCGGCCACCAGATCGCCTACTACTGGGACAAGGAGAGGAACTGGTTCGTCCACTGGCCGCACAGCGCGAAGATAGACGGCGACCTGTGCAAGGCGATTGACGTGATCCGCGAGGAGGCGAAGGCCGGGGGCTGGCCGCCGCTCCGAGCCTACCTGATGGATGAGGCGGGCGCCCACAACCTGCTCGACGAGGCGGTCTACTACTACGGCCTCGTCAAGAAACGTTACCCCGAGATCACGACCTGGACCGACATCGGCGGTGGCATCGCGATGGGCAACGACGAGATCGGCCAGCTCTCGGACGTGGTGGACTTCCTGAGCACCAACCGCTTCACGCCGGAGATCGCGGCGGCGCTGGTCGCCCGCAAGAAGCCCTTCGGCGTCTACAACGGCGCGGGCCACACGCTGCCCGGCCCCCGCTACTTCTTCGGCTTCTACGGCCTCAAGACGGGCGCAAGCCAGATCGCCCAGTGGGTCTACCGCTTTGGCGACGGGGGCCTCAGGGGCCTGCGCGAGGACGACGAGGGCTACACCTACGCCTCGCCCGACGGCCCGCTCCCCACGCTCTGCTGGGAGGCCGTCCGCGAGGGCGTGGACGACTACCGCTACGCCCATCTGCTCCGTCAGCTCTGCTCTCTGGCAAGGGAATCGAGCGCGACGCCGACGAACGACGCCCTCAAGGCCGCCGAGCAGTCCCTCACCGCGATCCTCAGCCAGATCGACTGGCGCTTCCAGGCGCTCGCCGGCGGCGAACGCACCCCGCCGCCGCATCCCTCCATGCTCCGCAAGTGGCGCCGCCAGGTCGCCGCCCACATCCCCACGTTGCTGTCCTTGTTGCGCCCCGGGCTGCGGCCGCCCGTTCCGCCCGTCTCGCCGTTCGACTTCGAGTGGGCCGCCGTTGGGCAAGAGGAGATCAGGTACGGGAGCGAACTGCTCCCCCTCTCGGACTTCGAGGCGGCTCTGAAACCCTGGCAGGTGCAGCCGTGGAACGGCAAGGGCACAGGGGCCCTGGACACGGCCGAACACCACAGCGGGAAGCAGTCGGCCCGCGTCGAAATCCCCGCCGACAGCAGCACGCAAGCCACCACCGTGCTCGTATGGCCGTCGTGGGCAGGTGGGGGGTTGAGCCTTTCGCTGGCCGCTGACCGCATCTACGAGTTTTCGGCCTGGGTCAAGTGGAAGGGCCGCTCGGTGCCGCCCAGCATCCGCATCGCCCTGCCCGAGGGCGCCGCCCGCGCGACCCGCGAGGGTCAGGACAAGCCGGCCGCCGACGGCTGGACCCGCCTCTGGACGCGCGTCGAGATGAACTTCCCCGCCGCGCCCAAGTACCTCGCCGTCTGGGTGCAGGGGCCGGGAACCGTGTGGGTGGACGACCTGAGCCTTCGCGAGGTCATCCCTCAGCCGCTCAACGTCTCCCTCGACCAGGCGTCCTACGATGACGAGGACCGCGTCGGCTTCGCAGCGATTTCCGTGGCGAAGACGATTTCGCCCGCGAGCGTGCGCTTCTCGCTCGGGCAAGCGCAGTTGACCGCGCCCTTCGAGGTCCGCGCCGATGCGGCCCCGCCGACTCAGACCGGCCTGCTGCTCCTTGCCCCCGCGAGCCTGAGGCAATGCCAGGTCGCCTTCGACCCCTCGCGGCTCGCGCCCGGCCAGCACGAGGCAAAGGTGGAACTGCTCGATGCTGCGGGCAATGGCATTGGCGCGAAAAGCGTCGTCCTGACGCGGCTGCGGACGAGTGCTCCGTGAAACGAAGCTGCCCGCCGCGACAGGTACACGACGGGAGCCCGTTGCTTTTCAGGAGATGAGCGGATGGGCCGATCCATTCTGCGTGCCCTCCTCATGACGCTGCTGCCGTTGGCTGCCTGGGCCGATCGGGCATCCGAGAATATGGACCCTGCCTATATGTTCGAAAAGGCCGGCAAGTTCGACCTCGCGGCGATGTACTACCACCGCGCGTACCGGGGCGTCGTCGAGAACTACGTCGCCTTCCACTTCAACGGCGACCCCGCCAACTACGCCACGGGCAAGTACGCCACCGAGTACGTTCAGTTGCCGAAGGAGTTCGAGGAGCGCTACAAGGCCTGCCTTGCCCAGGCGAAGCTCAGCCCCGAGCAGCTCAAGCGGATGGAGTTCCTCAACTACCTGTGGATGAGCGAGTTCGTGGATCACGATTGCGGGGGTGTGCGCACCGAGCTGGCCGTGATCGCTCCCGTGGCGGAGAAGTATGGGGACTTCCGCCTTGGAGAGTTCTGTCGTCGCGGCGAGGCCCGCTACTATCGCGTCGTCGCGGTTCCCTTCCACGAGCGGTGCGCCAGAGAGTTCGAGGCGGCTGGCGAGAAGGCCCTCGCGGCCTCGCACCGCCGCGCGGCAAAGGAATTCGAGGAACGCACGAAGCGGGCCGATCTCCTCGCCCTCGGCGATGGGGTGCTCATGACCCACCCCAGACTTGGCGGGCCGGGCCGCCACATCGGCGACGTCCGCTACCACCCCGAAAAGGTCAATCCTGTGGCCTTCCAGTACATCCGCCAACGCCTGTTTGACAAAGAGAACAAGCCAAAGGGACTGCCCCGCGACGAGGTGGTGAGGATCCTGAAGGAGGATGCCCTCACGCACGCCAACGAGCACGCGCGGCTTTCGGCTATCGTGACCCTGGCCGCGCTGGGCGACCGGGAAGCGCTGCTCGACGCCGTGACGGGCGAGCAGGTGGCCATCGTGCGCCGTGCCGCAGCCGAGGCCCTGGCCGCCACGCGATGGGCCAACGGCTGGGGCGCCTGCCACCACAGCAGCGATCCCCAGGTGAGGGCCGCCGTCGCGCCGCTCTTCGCGCCCGTGGCCGGCGACCCGGCCGCCGACGCCTGGGTCATAGGCGAGTTGATTCGCGGGCTCGACTCCACGGCGGAGAAGACCCCTGCCTTCTGCCAGGCCGCGCTCGAACAGATCACGGGCAGGAAGATGGCCAAGGCCGAATGGGCCGCCTGGTGGAAGAGCCTGGGCAATCCGCGGCCCGGCCTCGCTCGCAAAGGACCCACCGGCGAGGCGGAGAGTGACGCGACTCTCGATTTCGGCGCCTGGTGGCAGAGCGGCTACCAGACCGTAGCCAATCCCCTGATGAAGTACGAGCCACCCGCGACTGTGGAGTGGGACGGCTGGCTCGTGGCGCCGGCCGATGGCGAGTACCGCCTCTTCGCCCGCAACTGCGGCGAAGGCAAGACAGGGAAAAACTCCGTGGTGACGCCGGGCCGGGTCGGCTTCCCTGGTCTGTACCTCTCGGCGCCCGCCGTCACCGTGGCCCTTGATGGTAAGCCGATCCTGCCACACCCCACCGACACCATCCAGGACCCTTGTGGGGGCATGCGGCTGGACTTCAGCGAGCGGATTCGCTTGACGAGGGGGCTCCACAGGGTGCAGGTGAAGTTCGAGTATCGCTCGCCTCGCACCGGCTTCTGGGACCCGCAGCCGTGCCTGCGCCTCTATTGGAGCAGCGACGCGTTCTACCGCCAGGTCATCCCCGCCCAGAACCTCGTGAGCAAGGATGCCGCCGAGTGAGGGCATTGAACCATCAAGCCGCACTCTCTGTGATGCTCGCGCTGGCATCCGTGTCAGTGGGGGGTCAGATCGCCGAATGGCCCACATTCCGAGGCGATGCGAGCCGCCGTGGAACGCTCGATGCCTCGGCTGCGCCCGGCGTGCCTGGCCTCGCGTGGCGCTTCCGCGAGGAGAAACTCCTGGACCGCCGTCCCTTCGCCTCCTCGCCCGCAATCGTGGGGGACCGGGTGATCATCGGCGGCGACAGCTACAGGGTCTACTGCCTCGAGCTGGCCACGGGCAAGCCCGTCTGGGGGTTCGACGCCAAGTGGCCCGTCTTCTCGTCGCCCGCGGTGTGGAATGGGCGTGTCTACGTGGGCGAAGGGCTCCACGAGCACACCGACTGCAAGCTCTACTGCCTCGACCTTCAGAGCGGGAAGCTGCTCTGGAGCCTCGAGACGAAGAGCCATACCGAATCGTCGCCCACGGTCGCCGACGCCAGGGTGTACTTCGGCGCGGGTGAGGACGGCCTCTACTGCGCCGATGCAGCGACGGGCAAGATGCTCTGGCAGCACAAGGGCCCGCACGTGGACGCCTCGCCACTTGTGGCGGAGGGCAGGGTGTACGTCGGCTCGGGCTATGACTTCGAGGGGGTTCTCTGCCTCTCTGCCGCCGATGGGCGGCCCCTGTGGAAGAGGGCCATGCCGGCCCCCGTGTGGGACGCCCCGACCTTCGCCGCGGGCCGCCTCTACATTGGCATCGGCAACGGTACCCTCACCGACGAGCCGGAGAAGCCCTACGGCGAAGTCCGCTGCCTCGACCCGAAGACGGGCGGCGACCTGTGGCGCTTCACGGACGTTCGGAGCAGCGTGCTCACCTCGGTCGCCGTCCGCGGCGGCGTCGCGGTCGCCACGTCGCGCGACGGCGCCTGCTACGCCCTCGACGCCGCGACCGGCAGGCGGCTCTGGCGGACGGACGTGCACGCGCCCATCCTGTGCTCGCCAGCCGTCACCCGCGACCACGCCCTCTTCGGCGATGAGAACGGCATATTCCATTGCCTGGCTCTCAAGGATGGCGCGAAGGTCTGGGCGCTCGACACCAGCGACGATGTGTCCGTGGTCGTGCCCGACCCGCGGATCCTGTCGTGCCCCGCCGTCGTGGGGGGAAGAGTCGTCTTCGGGTCCTCGAATGGCAGTGTGTACTGCGTCGAGGAGGCGAGGCGATGAAGGACGCAAAGCGCCGCCCGGGGCTCCTTCGGGCCGGTTTCGCCTGGCGGGCGGTGGCCCATCCGATGTGCGGCGGCGGGCGGGACGACCCGTGCGTGATGACCCTCGCCCGGCCCGCGCACCCCGCGTGGGAGCGATGATGGGGACGGTCCACGCCCGCGGCCGCGGGACGGCCGGGGGCCCGTCCACGCGCGGAGCGCAGGGACGAGTGGGTCACCTGCTTTCCTTGTTCGCCACGCAGCCGCGCGCCTTGACTCCCCGCGTCCGGCGGCCTAAGATAGGCATCAGACGGCAATGCCTGTCCCACTCCGCGTCGAGCGGCTTCATGCGACTTCGTCCTGCCATTGCGGCTCTGCTGATCGACAGTCTCCTCGCGGCCGCGGCGCTGGAGGGCGTGGCGCCGGCGCCGCATGGCCTGCGAGAGGTGCGCGAGTGCCTGGAGGCGGCCTTGGGCGGCGTGCCCCGCGCGGGGCCGCAACCGGAGCCCGCGGGCGACGTGGCCACGGATTACTCGGCCACGGCGCGGGCCGTCGCGGTGCTGGAAGAGGCATCGCGGGCCGAGGAGGGCCGCAACTGGCGCAGAGCCGCCGATCTGTACCAGCGCCTCCTCGATGAGGCGCCCGATGCGCTCTGCCGCCCCAGCCCGCGTCTCTACGTCCCCATCCGGGAACACGTGGAGGAGCGGCTCGCCAGCTTCCCGCCCGAGGGGCTTGCAGCATACCGCGAGCAGGTGGACCGCGTCGCGGAGGGCCATTACGCCGCTGCCGCCGCGCGCGGCGACCTGGCGGGCCTGGGCGCGGTGGCCTCGCGGTTCCTCCTCAGTTCGAGCGGCGACAATGCGCTGGACCGCCTGGCCACGGCCTGGCTGGCGCGAGGGGAGCCGGGGCGCGCGCTGCGCGCCTGGCGCCGCCTGCTGGCCCTCTGCCCCGACAGCGATGTGGCCCCAGCCCCCCTGGCCGCCAAGCTCGCCGTGTGCCTCGCCCAATTGCAGGCATGCGGCGCGGCGGAGTCGCTGCTCCGGGCAGCCGCCGAGAGGCTCGGGCCGAACGCGAAGGCTGCTGTTGCAGGAGAGGCGACCGACCTGGCCTCCCTGGCACGCGCGCTCGCCGCGCTGCCGCAGCGGGCAGCCGATGACGCCGAATGGCCGGTCACGGGCGGCGACGCGTCCCAGTCGCGCGTGCCGCGTGCCGCGGTCCGCCCCGGAACGCTGCTATGGGCCGACGTGGTGCAGCCTCGGGAGGCGTCCCGCGCGGCGGCGGATCCGCGCGTTCGGCTATTTGTGGACGGCGAGGGGATGGTCCCTGAGCCGTCGGTGCGCGTCCTGCCGATCGTCTCGAACGGCGTGGCGGTCTACCCGACGCGGAGCGGCGTCGTGGCCCGCGAGGCGTCTACGGGCAAACTGCGCTGGGAGTGGCCGTGGCAGGGCGAGGCTCGCGACTGGCGAGGCGGAGGCCCGTTCACGATGCCCGGCTCATACTCGGGGTCGTGGTGCTGCTCGGCCGCCGGGCTCCGGGTCTTCTGCTCGATTCCCATGCAGGTGGTGGCGGCGCGGGGCGAAGGGGGCATCGGCGGCGAGCTGGTCGCGCTCGACGCCCGCACTGGCGCGCTCCTGTGGCGGTGTTCGGCGCTCAGCCTGCTCCCCGCGGACCGCGCGGCCGGGGGCTGGTTCGTGTCGGCCCCGCTGCCGGTGGAGGGGCGACTCGTCGTCGGCTTGCGCGGCGGCGCCGGGGGTGACGACTTCTACCTGTGCGGCTTGAGCACTAGCGACGGCGGCCTGCTCTGGCGCACGTTCATCGCCGCCAGGCCGTCCGACCCGCTCTACCGCTTCGGCCGCTACGAGCCGTGGTTCGAGGGCATGGCAGCCGAGTCGCGCGGCCTGGCGATCGCCTGCGCGGGCGGCGGCATCGTGGCGGGGGTCGAGGTCGCCTCCGGCGCCATCCGCTGGCTCTCGCGCTATGACCAGGTGGCGAGCCGGCGCGCCGGCTGGCGCTGGTACCGGCACGACGGCTGGCGGAGCTGGACCCCCCTGGTGGCCGACGGCATCGCCTACGCCACTCCGCCCGATTCCGACTACCTCTACGCGATGGACGCCGACACGGGACGCCTCCTCTGGCGCAGCGAGCGAGGGGACCATCGCTACGTGGCCGGGGCGCGCGGCAGGCGGGTCTGCCTGGTCGGCTCCGACGCCGCCTGCCTCGGGCCGCGAGGGGAAGTCGAGTGGCAGGCGCCGCTCCCGACGTCGGCCGCCGGGCGGCCCGTGGTCGCCGGGCGCGTCCTACACGTGCCGGTGGCGGGCGGCATCGTGCTCCTCGACTGCGCGACCGGGGGCGAGTTGGCCCAGATCACTCGCGGCGATCTCGCAGCCTCGGCGGGGCAGGGCGCGGACCCGCTCTCCCGCGATCTGCTCATCGCCGCGGGCAAGCTCTTCGTGGCGACGCCGTACAGCCTGAGCGTGTTCGCCCCCCTGGAGCGCCTCGCGGCCATCCAGCGGCAGCTTGCGGGGGACCCTGACGATCCAATGGCGCGCTACGCGTTGGGGCAGGAGCAGCAGTGGATGGGCGACGCGCCCGCGGCCATCCAGGCCCTAACCCGCGTTGTGGAAGCGGCAACACGCCAGCCAGGCTCCGTGGACGCCGCCGTGCTCTCGGACGCGAAGCGGCGGCTGGCCGCCTGCCATGGCGAGATGGCGACCGGGCATGAGGCGGCCGGGCGTCTCGACCTGGCCCTCGGTAGCAGCGAGACGGCGCTCGCGCACCTGCCGCCAGGCTCCGAGAGGACGGCGCTGCTGCTTCGCGTCGCCGCGCTCGCGCACCGCCTGCGCCGCTGGGACCGCGCGGCGACGGCGTGCCAGGAGGTGCTGGGCGCCTGCGAGCCGGACGAGGCGCCCTGGCAGACCGCGCGCGCGGCGCTTGACGCCCTGTTGCGCGCGGCCGGCCGCCAGCCGTACGAGGCGTTCGAAGGCCAGGCCGCGGCGGCGCTGGAACGCGGCGGCGAGGCCGACCTCGAGGCCATCGTGAAGCGCTATCCCAACAGCCACAGCGCACCCGCCGCACTGCTGAGCCTGGCCGAGCGGGCCGATGCGGCGGGCAACCGCGCTGCGGCGCGCCTGTGGCTGCACCAACTGGTCAACGAGTACCCCGAGGCCGAAGCCTCGCCCGCCGCGTTGCGGCGACTCGCCGTCGCCTACGCCCGCGACGGCTCGAGCCTGATGGCGCGAGGCGCGGCCGAGCGGCTCCGACGCCTCTACCCCGGGCATCCCGAGGCGCGCGACGCCGAGGGGCTCCTCAAGCCCGCCAGTCTCGGCGAGCGAGCCCCCGCCGAGGCCCTGAAGCCTCCCTTCCAGGAGGTCTGGACGGTCAGGCCCACGTACGGCGCCCCGAGCCTTCAGGTCGTTGCCGGCGACGGCAGAGCCTTCTTCGTGCTCGCGGGGCGCGCGCTGGAGTGCCGGGAACTCGCCGACGGCTCGTCGCGCTGGGCCGACCGGCCCGGCTGGATCGGTATCCGCATCGTGGACGCCGACCGCCCGGGCGGCGGCGTACGCATCGTGAGCACGGTGAGCGAGGCGGAGGACGCCCCCGCCGAGCGCGCGGGCCTCCGCAGCGGCGACGTGCTCGTGGCGTTCGAGGGCAAGCGGCTGCGCGACGCCCAGGAACTGATCGCCCTGTGCACCGAGCGGCGGGCAGGCTCGACCGTGCGCCTGGAGATCGCGCGGGGCGACGCCGTGATCCCCGTGCCATTGACCCTTGGCGCACGCCCCAGCCTCGGCGACGATGCCCGCCTGCCCCCGGCGGCCCTCGCCGGCGTGGTAGGCGGGCGCGCCATCGTGCGCAAGGCCACTCGGGTGGACGCCATCGCACTCGATCGGGGCGACGTCGCCTGGTCGTTCGCGGCCGAAGGGCCGTCGGAGCCGTCGGAGGACGGCGCACCGCGGACCACTGCCGCCGCGCCCGGCATCGTGGCGCTGGCCGACACCCGCGGGCGACTCACCGCGCTGGACTCCGCCACAGGGAAGCGCCTCTGGGCCTCGCGAATCGAGGAGCCCGTGGTCCACGACGTGGAGCTGGGCGAGCTCGGCCTGGTGCTGGCCACGTCGCGGCCCCCCACGGTGCGAGTGTTGAACCCCGTTGACGGCCACCCGCTCTTCGAGGCCACGGAGCCGCGCACGGCAGGCCCGCCTGTGGTGGCCCTGGACAGGCGTGGGCGGCTGTGCTACGCTATGGGCTCGCAGGTGGGCTGCTACGACGGCCCAGGCCGCGGCGCGACGTGGGCCGTGCGCGTGGCCAACTTCGCCGCCCGGCAGGTGTGGGCGGCGGCCGACTGCCTGGTGGCGCTGGGCGTGGACGACCAGGGGGTCGAGGCCATCGAGTGCCGCCGACTGGTCAGCGGCGAGCCCGCCTGGTCGCTGGCAATGGCCCGCGGCGAGCGGGTGCTGTTCCTGGACGTGGGCGCCGACGCCCTGTTTGTGGCCTCGCGGCAAGCCGCGCGCGTGACCGTGCGGCGCCTGGAGGCATCGACCGGGCAGGTAGCCTGGTCGCATGTTCTGACGCGGCAGCAGGAACTCGCGGCCTGGGAGGCCAGCGGCGCAACCATTGCGCTGGGCCTTACGGTGGCCGACGCGAACGGCACCCGCCTCGCGCAGGTGCTTGCGCTGGACAAGGTGAACGGCTCGCCCCAGCAGAGCGTGATGCTGGGGGCCGGCGGCTTCGCGGGGCTCGCCCGGCTGGACGAGTCGCTGTGTGCCGTGGTGGAGGACGAGCCGCGATTCGTGCGTCCCGCGCCCTGGCTGGCCGACGACGTGCCGAGCCATCCGGCCAGGTTCCGGCTCGTGCGGCTGGCGCCGGCGCGCTGAACCCGTGGCCGAGTGTCCCGCGTGTCGGCCCTCGAGGAGGGGGCCGGCCACGAATCCCAAAGGAGATGCCCAATGTCGTCACCCGAGGCCCCCGAGGGCGTCCTTCCGCTGGCGTCGAGCGAGGCCGAGCTGGAGGCCGTCGAGAAGCTCAACCGCGCCTACGGCCGCCTCCGCGCGGAACTGGGCAAGGTGATCGTGGGCCAGGAGCAGGTGATCGAGCATCTGCTCATCGCCATCTTCGCCCGCGGGCACGGCCTGCTCGTCGGCGTGCCGGGCCTGGCGAAGACGCTCATGGTCAGCACCCTCGCGCGGGCGCTCGACCTGGGCTTCAGCCGCGTGCAGTTCACCCCCGACCTGATGCCGTCGGACATCACGGGCACCGAGGTGATCATGGAGGACCGCAGCACGGGCGAGCGCTCGTTCCGCTTCCTCAAGGGCCCCATCTTCGCCAACGTGATTCTGGCGGACGAGATCAACCGGACGCCGCCGAAGACTCAGGCGGCCCTGCTCGAGGCCATGCAGGAGCGGCAAGTGACCGCCGGGGGCGAGAAGCGGCCGCTGCCCGACCCGTTCTTCGTGCTGGCCACCCAGAACCCGATCGAGCAGGAGGGCACGTATCCGCTGCCGGAGGCGCAGCTCGACCGCTTCATGTTCGAGATCATCGTGGACTACCCGAGCGAGCAGGAGGAGTTCGACATCCTGCGGCTCACCACGGCGCCGTTCCGGGCCGAGCTCGAGCAGGTGCTGAATGCGCGGGAGATCATCGCCCTTCAGGGGCTCGTGCTCAAGGTGCCGATCGCCGAGCACGTGATCCGCTACGCCATGCGCCTCGCGCGCGCCACCCGGCTTCAGGCGGCCGATGCGCCCGACTTCATCCGCCGCTACGTGCGCTGGGGCGCCGGGCCTCGGGCCGGGCAGTATATGATCCTCGGGGGCAAGGCTCGGGCCGTGCTCAACGGCCGCACCTATGTGGCGACCGACGACATTCGCGCCGTGGCGCACCCGGTGCTGCGCCACCGCATCATCACCAACTTCAACGCGGAAGCCGAGGGGGTGACGCCCGACAAGCTGGTGGATCGGCTCCTGGAGGCCGTGCCGGCGCCCGAGCGCGACCTGGCGGCCGACCCTCGGATGCCGGGCATCTTCAAGGAGGCGTGAGGCGGCGTGGCCCGTCCGCGCGCACTTGGCGCCCGCGAAACGCCCCGGAATGGCGAAAAGCCGCAGATTTTCGCGAATTAGTGCTTGACAAGACGCCCGCGAGCCAGTATATACAGGAGCGTGTGAGAACGCGGGCCTGCGGCCCAATGGGGGCACGCGGCCTCAGGTCTCGGCAACCTTAGTAGGGGGTGCATACGAGAATGGCAAAGAAGGCAGCGAAGGCCGAGCCCGTCGTCGTGGGCAGCAAGGTGCGGGCACTCATTCGCGCCAAGGGCGCCATGATGTCCAGCGAACTCCTCGATGCGCTCAACGCCGCCGTCGCGTGCATGGTCGCCAAGGCCATTGAGCGCGCCAAGGCCAACAAGCGCGCCACCGTGAAGCCGCAGGACCTCTAGACCGCCAGGTCGTCGAGGACATAGAGGGACCTCCCCCGGGCAGCCGCCCGAGGGGAGGTCCCTCTATTTTCCCCCCGCCGCGAGCAGCCAGCGCTCGGTGAGTCCGATCACCTCGTCCTGCCACGCCACCGAGTAGAAGCTGTGGTTCGCCCCCTCGATGGTGTGGAAGGCGGCCGGGATGCCGTTCTCCTCGCAATAGCGCCGGTAGAACTCGGGCGCCCCCATCGCCTCGTCGTCGCGGCTGCCGTAGATGAACAGCGCCGGCCCGTGGTAGCCGCGCAGGTCGCGCATCACGTCACGGGCCGAGTCCCGCGGGTCGCGTGCCCCCGCGGCGGGCCTCCGGCGCCCGAGCAGCACGCGGGCGATCAGGCCGAAACGCAGGCGGCCGCGCACGAGCTTCACATAGGTCTCGCGGCGGAACAGCTTGCGCAGGTACTCGCCGAGGAAGAGGCCGCGGCGCCGGACCTCCTGCTTCGCGGTCTTGTCCGGCGCGAACAGCGGGGTGGACCAGAGGATCAGGCCGTCCACATCCTTGTCGAGCGATGCAGCGCCCAGCGCGACATTTCCGCCCGAGCACAGGCCGCACCAGAAGGTGCGTCGCACGCCGGGCCGCTCGGCGAGCAGGCGGCGGGCCGTCCGGGCGTCCTCGATCATCTGGTCCAGCGTCGTCGCCTCGTGCTCGCCGTCGCTGTCGCCGCGGCCTCGGAAGTCGAACCTCAGTGTATGGCAACCCGCCGCTGCGAGGCGTCGCGCCGCCTCGACGAAGATGCGGTGAGGGCCGACCCGGTAGCCGGTCCAGCCGTGCAGGAAGACGACCCCGATGCCGCGGGCCTCGGTTTCGGGCTCGGCGAGGATGCCCACGAGGCGCGCAGGGCTGTGGAAGGTGACGGCGCGTTCGAGCATCGGACGGCTCCTCACGGGGGCCCGGGCTTTGCGCGCACGCAGGCGCCACAGTTGGGGCACACGCTGAGGCGGCAGTCGGGGGTGGTCTCGCCTCGTTCGGCCCGGTGCTTCTCGGCGAGCAGGAAGCGCTTGGTCACGCCCGCGTCGATGTGGTCCCAGGGCAGCGCCTCGTCCTCGGCCCATCGGCGGCCGGCGTGGTCGGTGGGGCGGACGCCGGCCTCCTCGAACGCCTGGCGCCAGAGGGGGGGGTGGAAGTGCTCATCCCAGGCGTCGAGCTGGGCGCCGAGTTGCCAGGCGCGGTGGAGGGCCTCGGCGACGCGGCGGTCGCCGCGGCTGAGGACCCCCTCGATCTGGCTGCGCTCGACGTTGTGGAATTTGAACCGCACGCGGCGGCCACGCGCCCGTGAGCGGATGCGCGCCTGCTTCGCGTGGAGCACCTCGGGCTCGTCCATCGGCTCCCATTGGAACGGCGTGTGAGGCTTGGGCACGAAGGACGAGACGGAGACGTTCACCTCGCCGCCGCGCCCGCCGCGCTGGGCCGACACCTCGTGCGCGAGGTCCACGATGGCATCCACGTCGTCGTCGGTCTCGCCGGGCAGGCCGATCATGAAGTAGAGCTTGATGGCGCGCCAGCCCTGCTCGTAGGCCTGGCGTGCGCCGCGCAGGAGGTCGTCGGTGTTGATGTTCTTGTTGATGCGGCGGCGCAGCGCGTCGCGCGCGGCCTCGGGGGCGATGGTGAGGCCCGCCTTGCGCACGCCGCGGACGAGGGCCGGAAGGTCCGAGAGCTGGTCGTCCACCCGCAGCGACGAGAGCGAGAGGTTGACGCCCCTGGGCTCGAAGGCCGCGGCCAGGGCGGCAATGAGCGCGCGCAGCTCGGGGTGGTCGCTGGAGGAGAGCGAGGCGAGGCTGATCTCGCTGTGCCCGGTGGCATCGTAGGCGGCGCAGGCGATCTGGCGCAGGCGCTCGACGGACCGCGCTCGCACCGGCCGCCGCGTCATGCCTGCCTGGCAGAAGCGGCAGCCCTGGGTGCAGCCTCGGAGGATCTCCAGCGTGATGCGATCGTGCACGGTCTCGACGAGGGGCACGAGGGGCCGCTCGGGGTACGCGGCGGCATCGAGGTCATCCACCACGGCGCGGCGGATCACCGGAGGCACGCCGGCCGCCAGGGGCCTCAGCCCGAGGAACGCGCCGTGGGGGTCGCGCTCGTCGCGGTAGAGCGAGGGAGCGTAGAAACAGGGCGCCGACCTCACGATGGCCGCGAGGCGCTCGGCCCGCGGGAGGCCGCGCGTCGAGCGGATGGCCTCCGCCAGCGTGAGCACCATCTCCTCGCCGTCGCCGACGGCGAAGAGGTCTATGAACGGGGCGAGCGGCTCCGGCGCCAGGGCGCCCGGGCCGCCCGCCACGATGAGGGGGCCGTCGTGGCCGCGCTCGGTGGCCCGCAAGGGAATGCCCGCGAGCGCGAGCATGGCCAGGACGTTCGTGTAGCACATCTCGTACTGGAGCGAGAAGCCGACGGCGTCGAAGGCGGCCAGCGGCGTGTGAGTCTCCAGGCTCGCCAGGGGCAGGGATCGGGCAGCCATCTGAGCCTGCATGTCGGGCCGCGGCAGGAAGGCGCGCTCGGCGGCGATGTGGGGCTGGCGGTTCAGCACGTCGTAGAGGATCGCCAGGCCCAGGTGCGACATCCCGATGGCGTAGGTGTCGGGGAAGGCGAGGGCGAAGGTGAGGTCCACGGCGGCGTGGTCCTTGGCCACGGCGTTCCACTCGCCGCCCGTGTACTGGGCCGGCTGTTGCACGCGGAGCAGGAAGTCGTCGTACGGGGTAGCCACGGGGCGCGTCCTTGTCGCGGGCCGGTCAGGTCCGCATGAAGCTCTCTTCGGGGATGGGGGCCAGCTCGCGGCGGGCCTCGGCCTCGGGGTCCAGCGTGTCGCTGGCCAGGCTCACGCGGCGGTAGGCGCTGACGTTGAACACGAGGCCCAACGCCAGGAGCGACGCGACGATCGAGGAGCCGCCGTAGCTCACGAGCGGCAGGGTGAGGCCCACGATGGGCATCTGGCCCGAGGCCATGGCCGTGTTGATGATGGCCTGCGTGCCCAGCATGGCCACCACGCCCGCCACGATGAGGCGGCCGCCGGGGTGATGCACGTCCTCCGCCATCCGGCCGCAGAGGGCCAGGAGCAGCAGGAAGAGGCCGAGCACGAGGTTGGCCCCCACGAAGCCCCACTCCTCGCAGATCACGGCGAAGATGAAGTCGTTGTTGCGCGTCTTGGCGGGGATGAAGTTCAGGCGGTTCTGGCTCCCCTGCATCCAGCCGCGGCCGAAGAGCTGGCCCGAGCCGATCGCCACCTTGGCCTGCTCGAGCTGGTAGAGGTCCAGCCGGTGGAGCTCCTGGCGCGAGCGCGGCTCGTCCTGGGTGAGGAACCCGAGGATGCGCTCCTTCTGATACGGGCGGAGGTGCGGCCAGGCCAGGGGCACGGCGAGGGCCAGGAGGGCGACGATCAGGAGGAGGTGCCTCGGGCGGGCGGCCGCCGCGTACAGAATCGCGAAGGCGATGGGCAGGAAGACCAGCGACATGCCCAGGTCGGGCTCCTTGAAGATCAGCAGCATCGGGGCCAGCACGAGCGCGAAGGGCACCAGCAGGCCGCCGAGGTGGCGGTGCGATTCGGTGTCCATCAGGTAGCGCGCGAGCGCGAGAATCGTGAAGAGCTTCATGAACTCGGAGGGCTGGACGCGGAGGGGCCCCAGGTCGATCCAGCGGCGTGCGGAGATCTCCTCGCTGGTGACGCCGAAGAACAACACGAAGACGAGCGAGGCCAGGCCCACCAGGTAGAGCGCGTAGGCGTGCTCGAGCAGGTGGCGGTAGTTGACAAACAGGAGCGCCACGAAGGCCAGCGCGCCGAAGGCGATCCATTGCACCTGCTTGGCGGGGCTCGACGTGTAGTAGCCCTCGCCCATCGGGCCGGAGCGGTACGACGCGCTGTAGACGAAGGCCAGGCCGATCGCCAGGAGCGCGGCGATGCAGCCGAGGAAGAGCCAGTCGCGGGCCTGCACGTGGAGGCGGCGGATCATCGGGGCGGCTCCTTGGCGGCCAGGCGCTGGCGCGCCTGCTCGCGCAGTTCGCGGCCGGGCACGCCCTCGAGGTAGCGCTCGGGGAGCCGCTCGAGCAGGCGGCGGGCGAGAGGGGCCGCCACGTCGGCGCCGTGAACCCCCTGCTCGGTGTGTTCGAGGACCACGACGAACACGACCCGTGGGTCGCGGCACGGCGCGAAGCCCACGAACCAGCCCACATTGCCCTGGCTCCGCCCGCGCTCCGCCGTGCTGGTCTTCCCGGCCACGTCGTAGCCCTGGTCCTGGAGGAAGTCGGGCTGCGACTCCGAGCGCCCGAACGCCTTGCGCGCGGTGCCGCCGATCTCGTGGCACACCGAGCGCATGACCGCGTGGATGCGGGCGAGCTTGGCCGGCGTGAGGGGCAGAGTCTCCACCACGCCGCCATCGAGCGTCTTCTGGCTCCGGTCCGGGTAGACGATGCGGTCCACCACGCGGGGCCGCACCAGGCGGCCGCCATTCGCGATGGCGGCGACGAAGCGCGCGACCTGAATCGGCGTGACCTCCAGGGCGCCCTGGCCGATGGCGAGATTGCATGTCTCGCCCGCATACCAGCTCTCGCGGTAGGTGCGCAGCTTCCAGGCGGGGGTGGGCAGGAGGCCCGATCGCTCGCTCGGCAGGTCCACGCCCGTGCATTGGCCCAGGCCGAAGAGCGCCGCCCACTTGAGCACGCCCTTGAGGCCCAGCACCTCGTGGGCCGTGCGGTAGAAGTAGCTGTTGCAGGAGCGCTTCAGGGCGTCGTCCAGCGTGACGTGCATCGGCACGCTGTGGTTCGCGCACAGGTGGCCGAGGTAGCTGCCGGTGCACTCGATGCTGGCCGGGGCCTTGTTCTCCTCGAGCGCGCCGATGGCCTCGATGAGCTTGAAGGCCGAGCCGAGCGGGTACTTGCCCTGGATGGCCCGGTTGAGCAGCGGCGCCGCCTTGTCGCTCGGGTCGGGCGGGTTGCGCGGCATGTCGTTGGGGTTGTAGCGCGGCGAGTTGGCCATCGCCAGCACGCGGCCCGTGGCCGGTTCGAGCAGGAGGATGGAGCCCACGTGGCCCTCCAGCGCCGCCTCGGCCGTGGCCTGCACCTCGCGGTCTATGGTGAGATAGACGTCCGCCCCCGGCACGGCCGGCACATCATCGAGCACTTGCTGGGTGCGGCGCGCCGCGTCCACCTCCAGGGTGCGCACGCCGCGGGCCGCGCGCAGCTCGAAGTCGAAGGCGCGCTCGACGCCGCTGCGTCCGATCAGGTCGTCGGGCAGGAAGCGCTTGGCGGCCGAGCCGCCGTACGACTCGTGCCAGCGGTCGTACTCGGCGGCGGAGACGGGCTGGACGTATCCCAGGACGTGTCCCGCCAGGGCGTCGTAGGGGTAGGTACGCTGCGGCGTGGCCACCACGCGGAAGCCGGGGTAGCGCTCGGGGTTGGTCTCGAGCTCGGCCGCGGCTCTGAAGCCCACGTCGCGCGCCACCACGCACGGCTCGCCCATCCGCTGCCAGCCGCGGCCCACCAGGGCCAGGCCCTCGAAGAGGGCCCGCAGCATCTCGCGCGCGGGCGTCTTCGTCAGCTCGCCCACGGCGTCCAGCAGGGCGCCCGCCTCGCGGGGCACCACCACGAGCGCTGTGCCGTGCTCCTCGCGCTCGACGAGGTCGGTGCCGTCGAGGCGCAGGAAGGTGGCGGCGAGGCCGAAGCTCACCTCGTAGCCCTCGCCGCGGGCGGCGCTGCGCACCATCACGCTCACGTCGCGCACCGACGTGAGCCGCTCCCTGCGGGCGAGCGTGTAGAGCTTGAGCACCGGGCGGCAGAGGGCCTGCGAGCCGGGCAACTCGCCGGGCACGATGGCCACGTTGAAGCCCGGCTGCTCGAAGGCCAGCAACTCGCCCGCCGAGCCGCGGATGGCGCCGCGGGCGGCCTCGGTCCACCGCGTCTCCACCCGGACGTTGTCCGCATAGTCGCGGTAGTGCGCGCCGCGCACCACCTGGAGATAGAACAGGCGGGTCGAGACCATGAGGAACCCGCCGAAGAGCAGGATGAGCACGACACGCATCCGGAACCTAAACACCGGCGAACTCCGAACGGCGGCGCAGCCCGAACCAGCGGGCGTTGCGCCAGATCAGGGCGCCCACCAACGCGGCCAGCAGGGCCGTGCTGAGCGCCGAGAGGCCGGCCCGCCGGGCCGCCAGGCCCAGCGGCAGCAGGCCCCCTTGGGCCACGAGGGCGGCCACCGACGCCACGCTGGCCGCCAGCGAGCACGTCAGCGCCAGCGCCGCGTGAGCGACGGGGCGCCCCGCGCTGGCGCCCGGTCGGCGGGCGATCAGCCAGCCCAGGACGGCGAAGGCCGCGAGGCCGAGGCCGAAGGGCTCGGCAGTGAACAGGTCGCGCCCCAGGCCCAGCGTGGCGCCCGCCACGAAGCCCTCGGCCGGCTCAGCTCCCAGGCTGAAGGCCACCAGCAACGCCACGAGCAGATCGGGGAAGGCGTCGCCAAGCACCGCCAGGCGCATCAGCGTCGCTTGCAGCACCACGCCGAGAGCGGCGACGAGGACGAACGGAATCCAGCGCACTCGACGGGCTTCCTACGCGTGGATCCCCTGCCCAAGCCAGGCTCGCGCGGCCTCCATGAGGGCCTCGGGCAGCGTGGGATGGGCGTGAATCCCGTGGGCAAGTTCTCTCACGGTGGCCTCGAGGGCCACGGCCAACGCCCCTTCCGCCACCACGTCCGAGGCGTGCGGGCCGACGAGGTGGACGCCGAGCACCTGCCCCGTGGCCTCATCGGCCACGAGCTTCGCGAAGCCGGCCGTCTCGCCCATCGCCACGGCACGTCCGAGGGCCTGGTAGGGGAATCTGGCCGCCTTGGCCTTGTGGCCGGCCGCCGTGGCCTCCGCCTCCGTCATGCCCACCGTGCCCACCTCGGGGCTCGTGAACACGGCGGCTGGCACGCAGCGGTAGTCCACTCGGGCGTTTCTGCCTGCCGCGTGCTCGGCGGCCACGATGCCCTGGGCGCTCGCCACGTGGGCGAGCAGCAGCTTGCCCGTCACGTCGCCGATGGCATAGAGGCCGGCCACGCTCGTCTCGCAATGCTCGTCAACGGCAATGGCGCCGTTTTCCACCTTCACCCCCGCCTCTTCCAGCCCCAGATCGGCCGAGAGCAGCCGCCGCCCGGTGCACACCAGCGCCAGGTCGGCCTCCAGGGCCGCGCCGTTCGACAGCGTGGCCTTCACGCCGCTGGAGCCCGACTGGATGCCCTCCATCCTCGTGCCCACGAGCACCTTGACCTTCTGCTTCTTGAGGGCCTTGGTGATCTCGGCCGCAATGTCGGCGTCCAGGGTCGGCAGCAGCCGGTCGAGCATCTCCACCATGGTCACCTGCGCGCCGAACTGGGCGAAAATCGAGGCGAACTCGCACCCGATGTAGCCGCCGCCCAGGATGAACACGCTCTCCGGCAGGCGGCGGAGCCCGAGCGCCTCGTCGCTCGTGACGATCCGCTCGCCATCGAAGGGGATCGCCTTCGGCCGGGCCGGCTCGCTCCCCGTCGCCACGATGATCTTCTCGGCCTCCAGCGTCTCCGCGCCGCCGCCGTTCAGCTTCACGGCCACCGCCTTGCGGCCCTTCAGCCGCGCCGTGCCCGCCACCACGTCCACATGTGAGCGCTTGAGCAGGAACCCGACGCCGCCCGTGAGCTTCTTCACCACGGCGTCCTTGTGGGCCTGCACCTTGGCGAAGTCCACGCTCACGTTCTCGGCCACGATGCCGAACTCAGCCCCGCGGCGTGCCAGCGAGCAGACCTCAGCGGCGTGGGCCAGGGCCTTTGTGGGGATGCAGCCGCGATTCAGGCACACGCCGCCCACGGCGTCGCGCTCGATCACGGCCGTCTTCTTGCCAAGTTGCGCCGCCCGCAGCGCGGCCACATAGCCGCCCGGGCCAGACCCGATCACCACCACATCGTACTTCGACATTCGCAGCCTCGCGCGGGGATGGGGGAGAAGTCTGCCTACCCGCTCGATTATAGGGGACCCTGAGGCGGAGTCAACAGCAAAAACACCGCGGCAGGCGCGCACCCTCCCCGGGGCCCAGGAGCGCGGGCGTGCCCCCTCCCGAAGGTTGCCTGGTGCCCCCTCCCGAAGGTTGCCTGGACCTTCGGGAGGGTAACCGCACTCACGCGTCACGCCTCGCGCCCTCCGGGCGCGCCATCCCCATCGCCCAGGAACGCAGGCGTGCCCCCTCCCGAAGGTTGCCTGGACCTTCGGGAGGGTAACCGAATTGTCAAAGAGCGGGTGCGGCGGCCTGTCGCTACTCGTTTGGCTATGCTTTGGCCGGCCGCCTCCGAGCCGCGCGCGAACCCAGGGGCCTCTCGCTTGCCGGTCAGGCATCGGCCCCTCGTCCAGCCTTCTCTCATGCTGGCGGGGCGGCTTCATCGGCCTGGTTCAGGGGCCTTCTTCGCCGCCCGTCGTGCGCCGCTCGTACGAGGAAGCGGGCGCCCGATGGTCCGGCGGCATCCCGCTCCCCCCCAACTGTACAATGACAATGCCCCCCGAAAATGTGGACTCCATGATTTCACATTCGATGGGCAATCGCCGCAAGTAGAGAACGAACAACGCGTTACAGCGCTGGGCTGCCTCTCCAATCTGCGCCCTGTTTCCGCTTGACGGGCCGCCCAACCACGGATATCCTGCCCCCATGAGCTATCGGCGCCGAATCATCGTCCCGGGTTACCCTCACCTCGTGACCCATCGGGCCCGGGCGGGCCGGTCGCTATTCCCCACGAAGGCTGACACGGAGAGCTATCTCGCCGTGCTCAAGGCCCAGGCCGCCCGCCTCGGCGTGCGCGTGGCGGCCTACTGCCTCCTGCCCGACCACGTCCACCTCGTTCTCATCCCGCCGGCCGAAACGGCGCTCGTCCGCGTCGTGCAGCAGACCCATCGCCTCCACGCCGCTCGTCTCAACCGCCGCGAGGGCCGCCGAGCGCCCCGCTGGCAGCGCCGGCCACAACTGTGCGCCCTCGACCGCGCCCACCTGCCCGACGCCGTCTGCCACGTCGAATCCAACCCTCGGCGCGCCCGCGTCGCCCGCTCGGCCTGGCGCCACCGCGGCTCCAGTGCCGCCGAGCGGGTAGGCGCAGCGCCAGCCACCGGGCTGCTCTGGCCCGTGACGCTTCTGACGCCCTGGCGGGCCAGACGCTGGAAGGAGCTGCTTCGCGACGGCGTGGAGGAGGAGTTCGCCGCGGCCCTCCGCGCGCACAGCCGCAGCGGCTGGCCTCTGATGGAGCTCGAGACCCTTCGCGCGCTGGAGCGCGACCTCGGGCGCCGCCTCAGGCCCCGCCGCCCGGGCGCCCGAGGCGGGGGCCCGCCCAGTGGCCTTGGACCTCACTTCAGCCCCAACACGTCCGCCATCGAGTAGCGCCCCGGCGGCCTGCCGGCCAGGAACTTGGCGGCCCGCAACGCGCCGCGGGCGAACGTGTCGCGGCTCGTGGCGATATGGCGCACCTCCACCCGCTCGCCCTGCCCGCCGAAGATCACCGTGTGGTCGCCCACGATGTCGCCCGCGCGCACGGCGTGGAAGCCGATCTCTCTGACGGTGCGTTCGCCGACCATCCCGTGGCGGCCGTGGACGGCCACCTCGTCGAGCCTGCGGCCCAGGCCGGCCGCGGCGGCCTCGCCCAGGGCGAGGGCCGTGCCGCTGGGCGCGTCCTTCTTCCTGTTGTGGTGGGCCTCCACGATCTCCACGTCATAGGCATCGCCGAGCGCCGCCGCCACATCGCGCACGACCCGCAGCAGAACGTTCACCCCGAGGCTCATGTTCGGGGCGAGGAGGCACGCGATCTGGCCCGCCGCGGCGTCGAGACGCCTTGTGCCCTCGGCGCCCAGGCCCGTGGTGCCCACCACCACGCCGATGCGGCGCGCCGCGCACCACTCGATCATCTCCAGCGCCGACGGCGCGTGCGAGAAGTCGATCGCAACGTCCGCCGCCACGTCGCGGCGGGCGGACAGCGCGACGCCAAGCGGGTGGACCCCGGCGAGGACGCCCGCGTCCTTCCCCAGGTCCGGGTGGTCGGGCCGCTCGAACGCAGCCACGACCGCCAGTTCCTTGTCCTCGGTCGCCAGGGCGATGATGCGGCGGCCCATGCGGCCGCCTGCGCCGTTGATGAGCAAACGGGTCATGTCGGTCTCCTGCTCGGTGCGGGGCTCGTGGGGGGCGAACACGCTGCGAGGGCAATACGCTAGCGCAAATCCGCCGGGCATTCAAGGGGCGCGCCGGTGGGGTTGCGGGCCTCTGAGCTACGAAGGAGCGCACCATGGCAGGCCGGGGCAACCCCCTGGGCTTTGCCCGCCTCTCTGAGGGGGGCGCTGCGAGCGCCCTCAGGGGCGTCAGAGGGGAATGGCCTGGAGATGAGCCCGAAGGGCGACAGGAGATCGCCACGGGCGTAAGCCCGTGGAGCGCCGGCGCACACACGGTCCAGCCCCCGCGCGGGGCGGCAGAAACGCGGTCGGCCCGGAGCCGGCGCCGCTTGTAGTGCGGCCTTCAGGCCGTGTCCGCGGATGCGGGCCAAAGCCCGCACTACGAACAGGCGCCCACTGAGCTGGACTCGCCGAATGCGCCTGAGTTCCAGGGCGCAGAGAGTTCAGCAAGTCAGACGAGTCCTCTCTGGCCCTCTCCACCCCTCCTCCTCCTCGCTTCTTGCCCGCAGGCAGAATCGCAGGCGTCGCAGGGCGCGTGGGTTCTGAGGTGGTTTCTAAGGACGCCTCTTTCAGAGCCCCGCCGCGTAGCTGGCCACCGCCTCGGACGTGCGGAGGCGCCGACCGTAGAGCCGCAGGCGGCGGACGGCCTGGCCGACCTCGAGAGCGGCGGGCACCGAGGGCGCGAGGGCCGCGGGGTAGCGCGCCCAACCGAACTGGCGGGCCTCGCCGCCGTCGCACAGGACGCCGTCCACCACGAACGTGAGGATCCGCGGGCCGGCATCGAGGGTGGCGACGATATGGTGCGGCTTGCCCGGCTTCAACAGCCCGGCATCGCAATCCCACGCGAAGCGCGTCGTGCCGTCGGAGAGCTCGATCTGCACCGTGCCCTTGTCCGTGGTGGCAAGCGCGAGGCCCTGGCCCTGCATCAGTATCTGCCCGGCCGCAAGGGTGTCGAGCATGACCCAGAGGTCGAGGGAGAAGCCACCGCTCTGTGTCGCGTCCACCCGCGTGGGCAGTTGAGCCCTGGCCTGGCCTCCCTCGACATCGAGGATGGGAATCGGAACGTCCGGGAACCTGCGGGCGGTCGAGAACTGGCCCCACAGCCCTTCGAGGAGCGCGGGGTCAATCTCGTGGACGCGCGCGACGGTCTTCTGCGTCTCGGTGACCCAGAAGCGGCCGCTCTGCTCGATCAGGTCGGGGTAGCTCATCCGGGTCCTCGGGTCGGGGTCGTAGAGCAGAATCTCGGGCTGCGACCAGTGGAGGAAGCCGTCCCTCTCCACGCCCCCGGCGATCCAGGCGGGGTTCCGGTCGTCGAAGCCCTTGCCGCTGTGATTGTGGAACCAGAAGAGGTACTTGCCGTTGGAGGTCTTCCAGAGCTTGGGGCAGGCGCGCGGGGTCTTCACCTTGCGGCCGCCCGGGGCGTAGGTCATGTGCTCGGGCGTGCTCCACGTGCGGCCGCCGTCGCGGCTGTAGGCGTGGCACGGGTAGCCGGTCGTGGTGCGATAGACGCAGTAGAGGGTTTTGCCGTCGGCCAGGGGCACCAGGTTGTGCTCCTCTTGCACGGAGCCGAACTGGGGCGAGCGGATGCCGTGGTCGCCCTCGGGCAACAGCTCCCAGCGAATTCTCGCGGGGTCGGGCTCGGTGAGCAGGCTATCGGAGCGATAGACCCAGCCCTCGCCGTTGTCGAGCATGTACTTGCCGAGCTTGGTGAAGGCGAAGAACAGGTCGGTGCCGACGGCTTTGGGCTTGTCAATGCTCCAGAAGATCTGCACGGCGCCCTTCCAGTCGTTGGCGCGGTCGCAGGCGGTGAGGCGCATGGGCAGGCGCTGGCGCTCGCGCGACCAGGTGCGGCCGCCGTCGTCGGACCACTTGAGGGCGAACCAGCCGAGCATGTCGGCGCGCGGCAGCGGCCTGCCGTCGGGCATTGTGGCGAGGTTGTCGCCGTTGTAGCAATAGACGCAATAGACGCGGCCGCTGGGCGTGACGATGGGCGAGCCATAGGACGACGACGGGCCGTCGGCCGGCTCGATGTCCACGAGGGGCGACCAGGTCCTCCCCTGGTCGGTGCTGCGGGTGGCGACCATGTGCTCGCCCCTGGCGCCCTCGTGGCCGCCCGCGGTGGTGAGGGTGCAGAGCCACGAGCCGTCGCGGTTGACGACCACGTAAGGCTGGTCGCAGTAGCCCTCGACGGGAATGGGGTGGCCCGCGCGGAGGTTGCGGGGGTCGCGGTCCCTGATGTCCACCGCCTGGGTCTCCCGGGCGAACGCAATGGCCGCCAGAAGCGCCACCGCCGCCGGGCGTGCCAGCCGGGGGCCTCGCCTGTGCATGCGCATCTCCTTGGCGGACAAGTGGCCTTCTCAGAAGCGTAGCGGACCAGTCCGCGAGTGTCAATGCGGGGTCGGGCAGTTTGACTCGATCTGGGTGCGGCGCTACGATCAGGGGCGGCGAGACCGTGCGAGGGAGATGGCGACGTGTCCAGGCCGCTCAGCGAACCAGAGCTTGTGCGGTTCTGCGAGACCGTGGGGGCGGAGGCCGCGCGCGTCGCGCGCGTGGCCGCTGCGGCCGACGACCTGTTCTCCCAGACTCCGCACCTCCACGGGCTCACGAAGACGGTGAGGCCGCTCCTCGGGGTGGCCGCGGCGGTGCGTCAGGCCGCGCGCCGCGGCCGGCTTCAGGGGGCGATGCGGGCCTGCCTGCCGGAGCTCACGGCCTTCGAGCGGCGGCTCGCCCTGGCCGCGGCAGGCGAGCCCGTGGCGGCGCGGGGCGGCGGCAACGGCCGCGGCGCGCTCGAGCGCGAGATCGCGCGGCGGATGGCGGCGCTCCTGGCACTCGCCGAGGCCGCCACCCTCTCGGGGGCACACGACGCCACCTTCGCCGCCGCGTTGGACGACGGGCGCGAGCTCGAGCTGCTCGTCACCGGCGGCGAGGCGGTCCGGGAGTCCGTGGCGGCGGTGAAGGCGGCCCTGCCCGGGTGGAACGCCCTGATGGCCCGCCCGCTCCGCACGGCGGCGCTCTATGCCGGCAAGCCGCTTCCGAGCCCTGCGGCGCCCAACGCGACGCTCGCCGCCGTGGCGCGCCGCACGCTTCAGACCCACTGGGAGGCCTTCACCTCGCGCCTGTACGGCATCGGCTGCCGGGACGACATCGAGTTCGTCCACGAGCTTCGGGTGGCGCTCCGGCGGCTGCGGGCCGCGCTGCGGGTCTTCAAGGCGGCGATAGACGGCCTGGCTTCGGCTCTTCTGGGCGAGTTGAAGCGGCTTGCCGATGCGTTGGGCCGCGTGCGCGACGCGGATGTGTTCCTGGCCTTTCTGCGGCGCCGGGTGGCGGCGGCGCCCGAGGAGCAGCGGACCTTCCTCCGCGGCCTCGAGCGCGCCGAGCGGCGGAGGCGTGGCCGCTTCTTCCGCGCCATGCTCGAGGCCTTCGAGTCGCCCGAGTTCGCCGGGTTCCGCGAGCGGTTCGACCCCGTGCTGACGGGGCGCGGGGCGGAGGAGGGGCTGCACGCGCTCGCCAGGGGCGACGAGCCGGCGGCCCGTCACGCGCCCAGGGCGCTGCGCAAGCGGCTGAAGTCGGCGGCGCGCCTCGGCCGCGGCCTCGCCCGGGCCTCGGCGGCGCGCCAGCATGCGCTCCGGATCGCATGCAAGAAGCTCCGCTATACGGCGGAGTTCTTCGCCGCCCTGTACCCCCGCGGCCTCGCCGCCGTGATCGAGCCGATGGCGCTCATGCAGGAGGCCCTGGGCGATGTGCACGACGCCGATGTTTACAGGGAGCGCGTCATCCGGTATCATGCCTACCGGAAGGCCGAGGCGCACGAGCCTGCCACCGCGCGTGCGGTGGACACAGTCCTTGAGTTCCTGAGATCTCAGCGCGGGGAAGCGCTCCGCAGGGCTTTGGACGTCTGGAGGTCCTTCACGAAGGGCAAGAAGGCGCGCAAAGCCATCAAGGCCATCCTTTGAACTCTGGCGCGAGGGGTTCGCAGTGGGCAAGCAAGGGCGCGAGAAGCTCTACCTCGGCGTGGACGTCGGCGGCACCAAGATCCTGGCGGCGCTGGTCGCCCCGAGCGGGGAGATCGTGGCCCGCGAGCGCCGCGAGACTCCGCGCGAGGAGCCGCCGCGGGCCTCTGTGAAGGCCATCCTGGCCGCGATGGACGGCGCTCTCGCCGCGGCCGGCGTGGGGGCCAGCCGCCTCGCCGCCATCGGGCTCGCCATCCCGGGCGTCGTGGACCCCGACAGGGGGCGAGTAGTGGTCACCCCGAACATGAACCTCTCCGGGGTGCAGATCGCCTCCGCTGTTCGCAAGGTCTACCCCGTGCCGGTGGCGCTCGGCAACGACGTGAACCTGGGCACTCTGGGCGAGAAGTGGCTCGGCGCGGCACGCCGGGCGCGGAGCGCCGTGGGCATCTTCGTGGGCACGGGCATCGGCGGCGGGGTGATCGTGGACGGCCGCCTCGTGCGCGGCGCCCGCGAGGCGGCCGGCGAGATCGGCCACATCGTCATGCTGCCCGGCGGCCCCCGCTGCGGCTGCGGCAACCACGGCTGCCTCGAGGCCCTGGCCAGCCGCTCGGCCATCGAGCGCGAGCTGCGCGCCGGCATGGCCGCCGGCCGCCGCACAGGCCTGGGCAAGCTGATCGGCCGGAGGCGCGGCCCTATCAAGAGCAAGGTGCTCCGCCGCGCCCTGAAGGCCCGCGACCCCCTGGCGACCGAGGTGATCCGGCGGGCCGCCGAGATTCTCGGCTACGCGTGCCTCACCGTGCGGCACCTGGTGGACCCCGACGTCATCGTGCTCGGCGGCGGTGTGATCGAGGCGTGCGGCGGCTTTGTGCTTCCCATCGTGCAGAAGATCGTCAAGGCCGATGCGCTGCCCGGCGCACGCAAGGGCGGAGAGGTCGTAGAGTCCGAACTAGGCGACGATGCGGTGGCGCTCGGGGCCGCGGCCCTCGCGATGGAGGCCGTCGGCAAGTCCCCGCTCTTGTCCACTTGACGTCGAGCGTTGACGTGTCGCCCACACCCAAGACGGAATGCGCGCTGGCGCTGGCCCTGCGCTACCCGGCCGACATCGCCCACCTGCGCCACGTGACGCATCTGGCCAGTCTCCTCTTCGACGCCCTGCGCCCCATCCACGGCCTGGGAGAGGAGGCGCGCGAGCTGCTGGCGTGCGCTGCCGTGTTGCATGACATCGGCCTGGCGACAGCGGTCGCTGGCCACCATCGGGCCGCCTTGCGTCTGATTCTGCAAGCCGACTTGCCAGCCCTGAGCACCCAGGACAAGCAGATCATCGCCAACGTGGCCCGATACCACAGGAAGGCGCTGCCTTCGCCGAAACACGCCGAGTTTCGCCTCCTCTCGCCGTCCGCCCAGGAGCAGGTCCGCCGCCTTGCCGCGCTGCTCCGAGTCGCCGACGGCCTCGACCGCGGCCACGACGGCGCCGTCGAATCGGTCGCGGCCGCCCTCACGCGGCCCGGCGCGTGGACGCTGTGGATTGACGGCCCGGGCGACCTGGAGCACGCCGCCTGGGGTGCCACCCGCAAGGCCGACCTCTTTGAGCGTGTCTATGGGAGGAGACTGATCGTGACGCCGCGTCCCAACCGCAATGGAACGCGGGAGGCGACTATGCTATGATCCCACCGTGCCAGGGGTTTCCTCTCTTCAGGAGGCCGAGTTGTGAGGATGCGACGATGCCGTGCGTGGGCTGGTGTGTTCGCCGTGGTGGCCTGCGTTGCGGCGGGGCACGCCATGGCCGTCGAGACAGAGGGCTGGGTCGAGCTGTTCAATGGCAAGGACCTGGCGAACTGGGACGTCCTCGGCTGCGAGGCCGAGGTGCAGGACGGCGCGCTACTCATCAAGAGCGGCAACGGCCTCGTCCAGACGAAGGAGCAGTTCGGCAACTTCGTGCTCGACGTGGAGTGGAAGGCCCTGAAGGCCGACCGGTGGGACTCCGGCATCTACTTCCGCTACACCGAGGTGCCGAAGGGCCGTCCCTGGCCGCCCCGCTACCAGGCCAACCTCGCCAAGGGAATCGAGGGCAACGTCGCTGAACTCAAGGGCGCCTCGAGCAAGGGCCTCGTCAAGAACGGCGAATGGAACCGCTTCGTCCTCACGGTGCAAGGCACGAAGGCGAGCCTGGAGATCAACAGCAAACCCGCCTGGGAGGCCGACGGCGTCCAGGTGCCCAAGGGCTTCCTCTCGCTCCAGGCCGAAGTGCCCCAGGGCGGGCAGTTCCTCTTCCGGAACGTCCGCATCAAGGCGCTGCCCGAGTCCAAGTAGGAGCCCCCGCGTGACCCCGAAAGAGCGCGTCCTGGCCACACTCGCCCACCGCGAGCCCGACCGCATTCCGTGGGGCGAGCACTCGATTGACTACAATGTCTACGAGGACATCCTGGGCCGCAAGACCCTCGTCCAGGCCAAGTTCCGCGAGACCCTCGCCTGGTGGGAGGGCCGCCGCGACGAGATCGTGGAGTGCGTGAAGCGCGACAGGCTCGACCTCATCCGCGCGCTGGAGATGGACATCGTCTTTGTCAGCCGCGTGCCGCCCAAGGGCTACAGGCCCGACCCCCTGGAGAAACTCGACGACGAGACCTATCGCGACAAGGCGGGCAACCTCTACCGCATCTCCGCCACCACCCACGACCTGATGATGTTCAAGAACGTCCAGCCCCCCGCGCAACCGCCGAAGATGGCCGACCTCGAGGCCACCCTCGACCGCGTGGAGAGCGAACCGCTCACCCTCCCCGACGACTCCGAGTGGGAGGCCGTCCGCCACATGGTCAGGGAGGCGGGCCAGACCCACTTCATCCTGCTCATGTGGGGCGACATCTCGTTCCCCTCGTTCGGCCACACCGACGAGGAGCAGCTCCTGAACCTCGCCCTCTACCCCGAGGAGTGCGCCCTCCTCACGAAGATCGCCGGCAAGCGCCTGGTCCGCGGCCTCGAACTCCTCGAGAAGGCGAAGCTCGGCATTGACGGCATCATGCCCTGCGGCGACCTCGGCTCGTCCACCGGCCTGCTCGCCAGCCCCCGCTGGTACCGCGAGCACGTGTGGCCTTGGCACAAAGCCTTCTGCGACAAGGCCCACGCCATGGGCCTCAAGGTTCTCAAGCACTGCTGCGGCAACACCAACGCCGTCGAGGAGGACCTGGCCGCGGCCGGCTACGACGCCCACGAGGCCCTCCAGCACAGCGGCGGCATGGACCTCCGCGACCTCAAGAAGCGCGTCGGCGGCAAGATGACCCTCTGGAGCGGCATCTGGCACGAGCACATCATCCTCGGCACGCCCGAGGACATCCGCCGCGACGCCGCCTACGCCTTCACCCACGCTGCCCCTGGCGGCGGCTACATCATGGGCTCCTCGCATTCGCTGGCCGTGGACGCCAAGCGCGAGAACATCCTCGAGATGAAGCGCTGCCGCGACGAGTGGGGCGTCTACCCCATCCGCCCGCGCAGCTTCGTGTGAACACCGCCGCGTGGCTCGGTGGTAGTGGTAGGGCGTGCATGTCTGCACGCGAAATCTTCGGCCGGGTCATGCTGCAACCCGGGTTCCGCGGGCAGGTATGCACGCCCTCCCAGTGCCATCGCGCCTCTCACACCACATCCATGCTCGTCATCGGGTGCCAGCCGTCGGGCAGCGCTGGCTCGATGGCGAGGTGGACGCGGGGCTTGAGGGCAGCGTCCACGAGGCCGATGTCCACCCGAGTCTCGCCGCGCTGAAGGGCGGGGGGGAAGACGATCTCGTCGCTGAACCAGGTGTGGTCGGGCATCCAGGCGCGCACGTCGGCGTTCAGCAGCAACTCCCCTCCCTCTCGGAGGGAGGGGCGAAGGGGAGGGTGTACCCCTGTGTCAACATGTCCACCCTCTCCCTGCCCTCTCCCTGCGAGGGAGAGGGGTAGCACGATGTGTTCCTCGTCGCCCTGTCGGAAGCGGAAGGCGAGGCGATACGGGCGGTAGATTGGCGCCACGCCCACATTGTCCACGAACATCTCGAAGGCGATCCGCTGCCCGGGCTTGGCCTCCAGGGGCAGAATCATCTGCCGCAGGACGAAGCGGTAGCCCATCCGACGGTTGAAGGCGTCAATCTTCTCCCGCACTTCGTCGGGGATGTAGGACGACTTGGGCATGAAGACGGAGAGGTGGTACTTGAGGCCCTGGTCGAGAATCCAGTCAATATCCCAGCCCTCCCTGACCCAGTGGCCCACGGTCCAGCAGGTCTCGAGAGTCACGGGGGCGGTCTTCCAGGCGTCGGCGACCCCGCAGCGGGCGACCTCTTTCGGGTAGGCATCGAGCATGTGACACCAGCAGAGGTCGTCGGGCACGATGCCGGGGGCCTTGGCGCGGCTGAGGTCGCCGAAGCAGTCGGCCCGCCAGCCGATGCGGCGGCCCGTGCTGGCGGCGTGGGCGCAGCCGTGGGTGCCGAGCATCGAGACGAGCTGGGTCCGGCGGAAGCCGTGCAGATAGATGTCGGTGAGGCTCGCCGCGGTGTCGGACGTCGCGTTGCCGCCGGTCTCGCCGCAGGGGCCGGCGTAGGCGATGTCGAAGCTCTCGAGGTCGGGGTGGCCGTCGTAGCGCGCGGCGAAGGCGCGCACGAAGTCGCCCCAGTGCTCCGTGTAGAGGGGGTCGTTGGCGTCGGGCTCGCGGCGGCCCTCCATCTTGCCGCCGACGAGCGCCCGGGCGCCGAGCGCCCAGTACCAGTCGGGCATAGCCCCCACGTACGGCTGCACGCGGACCTGCACCGTCTGGCCCCGCACGCGCCCAGCCTCGAGCGCGCCGTCCACAATGTCCCAGCGGAACCTCCCTTTCTCGGGCTCAAGGGAGCGCCAGGTCCAGCGGCAGTAGGCGAGGGTAGTGTCGGGGTACTGGGGGTTGGCCAGGTTGCCGTCGAAAGGTTCGAAGACCTCGGGGCCGTGCTCGTCGTCCCACGTGAGGCCCGGGAAAAGGGGGGCGCCATTGAAGCGCTGGAACGTGGTGGTGCCCTTGTGGGGATTGAGCAGATTGGCGTGCGACTCCTTCGGCCGCACGCGCTGAATGACTTCCTGGGGGCCGAACACATCTCGCCACCTCGATCGGCCGGCTGCGCTCATCTGCATCTCCTGTGCGGTCAGTCGAGAGAACTGCCGGCGGGAATCATAGCGGCGCGGTGGCAGAAGAGTCAAGCCGGGACGCTCAGTGGCGGGAACGGGGGCGCTGAAGACGCCCCTCCACGGGAGGCGGGTCACCCGGCGGCGGATTCCCCTGCTTGACAGGCCCGGCGGCAGGGCCTACAATGTGCCCGGTGCCGTCGAGTGTCGAGTCGCCAATCGAGGTGGACTATGGGTGCCAGCATCGAGACCCGCGCGGCCGAGTTCGCCCGGGAGTTCGCCACGCTTCGCCACGCGGTTGCCCAGGTGATCGTGGGGCACGAGGAGGTCCTCGAGGGCGTGCTCACGGGGCTCTACGCGGCCGGCCACTGCCTGTTGGAGGGCGCGCCCGGCCTGGGAAAGACCCTGCTGGTGAGGACCCTGAGCGATGCGCTGGACGTGACGTTCGCGCGCGTGCAGTTCACGCCGGACCTGATGCCCGCCGACATCATGGGCACGAACCTGCTGGCCGAGGACGAGACGGGGCGCCGAACGTTCCGCTTTCAGCCGGGGCCGCTCTTTGCGAACCTGGTGCTGGCCGACGAGGTGAACCGCGCGACGCCGAAGACTCAATCGGCCCTGCTCGAGGCCATGCAGGAGGGCACGGTCACGGTGGGCCGCACGACGCATCCGCTGCCGGCGCCGTTCTTCGTCCTGGCCACGCAGAACCCGATCGAGATGGAGGGCACGTACCCGCTGCCCGAGGCGCAGCTCGACCGCTTTCTGTTCAAGCTCCTGGTCCGCTACTCGAGCCGCGAGGAGCTGAACACGATCCTCGAGCGCACAACCGAGGCGGCCGCGCCGAGGACCGGCAAGGTGCTGGACGGGCACCGGGTGCTGGAGGGAATGGCCCTCGCGCGGCAGGTGGTCGTGGCGCCCCACGTGCGCGACTACGCGGCGCGGCTCGTGCTGGCGACCCATCCCGGCGGCGCGTTCGCGGTGGACCTCGTCAACCGCTTCGTCCGGTATGGCGCCAGCCCGCGGGGAGCGCAGGCCCTGATCCTGGCGGGCAAGGTGCGGGCGCTCGCCAGCGGCCGGTACAACGTCAGCTTCGACGACGTGCGGGCCTTCGCGGCCCCCGCCCTCCGGCACCGCCTCATTCTGAACTTCGAGGGCGAGGCCGAGGGCGTGACAACCGACCAGATCATCGCGCAGGCGGTGGAGAGGACTCCTGTATCGCCGGCGCGATGAAGTCGCCCAGCGGCCGGATCTCCCCCTCACCCAGATCGGCGATGCGGTAGGCTCTGGTGAAGCCGCCCTGCGCCCAGAGGCGCGCGGCTTCCGAGGGCTCCGTTACCACCCGCAGGTTGCGATCCGCGTAGTACGTCACCTGACGCAGATTGTGGTACCGGTCCGCGCAGAGCAGAATCCTGTCCTCGAACCGGGTGTGAGCCCGCAGGTACTCGGCTATCCGGGCCTGGCCGGGGTAAAAGGCGTCCAGGGCCGCGCCCAGGCGCGCCGGCGCGAGCTTGCGCTGGGCCTCGAAGCCGGCGGCCGCCAGCAGTCCCAGGGCCGCCAGGGGCCACACCAGGCCCCTTCCCCAGCGCCAGACCGCGGCGAGCGCCATCCCGGAAAGCAGAGCGATCGGGATCGCGAGATAGAACTGATAGTAGATGTGAACGTAAGCGCCCTGGCGGAAGCCCAAGACGTTGAGCAGCGCCCACGCGGCCAGCGCGGCGGTCAGAAGCAGGCCGCCGGACCGGGGGCGGCCGAGGCCCAGCACGCACGCGGCCGCAAGGGCGGCCGACACCCCGCTGAACCCGCGCCAGAAGTAGACCCCCATCCGGCTCGCGAAGTCGGCGGCCCCGAACGAGCCCTCGGCGGCGCGGTCGCTCGCCCGGGTGCCGAGCCGATGGCCCAGCGCCTGCCAGAGCTCGCCCAGTCCACCCTCGACGAGGGCGACGTGGCCCAGAACCGTCAGGAATCCCAGGGACCCGAAGGTCGCAGGGAGGAGCAGCCAGGGCGCGCTCTTGCGCCGCAGCACGAGGTGACAGGCGAGGAGCAACCAGGGCACGGCCACCGTGACCCAGGCGAACCAGGCGCCCAGGCACGCCACCGCCGACATTGCGGCGAGCCAGCCACGCCGCCCGTCGCGCTGCCAGTGGAGATAGAGGAGCGTGAGCAGGAGAGCGAAGAACGCGGCCGGGGCCTCGTGGTCGGGCATCCGGCCGTAGAGCGCGACCATCGGCTGAAGAACGAAGGTGGCCGCCGCGAGGAACGCCGCCGCCTCGCCGGCCAGTTGGCGCGCGATGCGGTGCAGGCAGGCCGCCGCCCCGAGCGTGAAGAGGATGAAGAGCAGGCGGGCCGCCCACTCGCTCGCGCCCAGCACCGCGAAGGCCGCCGCCAGCGCGAGCGGCACGCCGGGCGGATGGTGGGAGTAGAAGCGGAACTCCGCGGGCCGAAGCTGCCCCGCGTTGCACACCTGGCCGCCGCGCGTGGCGAGGAGGCCATGGCGCAGGTAGTTCCGCGCGGCGGTGCTGTAGAGGGCGCCGTTGGCATCGAACGAGCCGTACCAGCCCGCGCGAACGCCCACGCCCATCAGGCATGCCCCGAGGGCCATGGGCAAGCCCAGGCTGATCACGGCGGAGGCACGCATCGCGTCCTCGCGAGGCAAGCGCTGGAAAGAAGCCACGTGTTCGCCTATAATACGCTTCCGTGAGGCGGCGTCAATCGGCTCATCGGGAGCGCGGTGTGAGAATCCTGCTGACGAACGACGACGGGATCAACGCGCCCGGCATCGCGGCGCTGCGAAGGGCGGCCTCCGGGTTGGGCGATGTGACGGTGGTGGCGCCCGACACCGAGCGCAGCGGCGTGGCCCACTCGATCACCCTGGCCCAGCCCCTCCGCATCCGGCGGATCTACCATGGCGAGGAATTCTTCGGGTTCGGCATCAATGGCGCACCGGCGGATTGTGTGAAACTGGCCCGCCGCGAGATTCTGGGCGAACTCCCCGACCTCCTCCTCTCCGGGATCAACCTGGGCTGCAATGCGGGCATCAATGTGCTGTACTCGGGCACGGTTGCAGCAGCCATCGAAGGCGCCATGCTGGGCATTCCCTCCGTGGCGTTCTCGGTGGGGGAGGTCGAGAAGCCCGATTTCGAGCAGGCGGGCCGCGTGGCGCGCGCGGTGCTCGACCTGGTGCTGGCCTCGGCGATGCCGCGGCGCACGTTGCTCAACGTGAACATTCCCGGCAGCGGCGCCGGCGTGAAGGGCATCCGCCTGACGCACCAGAGCCGCACGACCTATCACGAACTCTACGAGAAGCGGCTGGACCCTTGGGGGAGAGCGTACTTCTGGATCACGGCCGAGCTCGCGCGCGACTATGAGCAGGAACCCGAGAGCGACCTGCGCGCGCTGGCCGAAGGCTACGTGTCGGTGACCCCGCTGCACTACGACCTGACCGACTACGAGGCGATCCCCGCGCTGCGCGCGGGGTTACACAGAGAGTTCCCGCCCCCCACCCAGTAGAGTGGCGGCCTCAGGTGGGCAGCCGCGCCTCGTGCGCGAACCGGCGCAAGAGGTCGGCCTGGGCCTGGGTGAGGTTCTTGGGGGCCATGATCTTGACCCGCACGTAGTGGTCGCCGTGCTCTCCGGCGGGGGTCGGCGCGCCTTTGCCGCGGAGGCGGAGCTTGGCGCCGCTGCTCGTGCCCGGGGGGATGCGGAGCTGGACCTCGCCCGCGAGGGTGCGGACGGGCACCGTGGTGCCCAGGGCCGCCTGGACGATGTTGATCTCGACGTCGGAGTAGATGTCGTGCCCCTGGCGCTCGAAGAGCGAGTGGGGGCGGATGTGAATCTCCAGGTACCGGTCGCCGGGCGGCCCGCCGCCGGCGCCCGGCTCGCCCTCGCCCGAGAGGCGGATGCGGGCGCCCTCCTGTACCCCCCGCGGAATCTTGACGGAGAGACTGCGCAGCCGCAGCGCACGCCCCTGGCCGCCGCAGGCCGAGCAGGGATTCGTGACGCGCTGGCCGCGCCCCAGGCAGTCGGGGCAGGGCCGAGAGAACGAGAAGCAGCCCTGAGCGGCCTGAACGGTGCCGGTGCCGCGGCACGTGGCGCAGGGCTTGGGCGTGGAGCCGGGCCGCGCGCCGGTTCCGCGGCACGTGGCACACGCCTCGGCCCGTTGCACGCGCAGGGCCACCGTGCCGCCGTTGATGGCGGTCTCGAACGGGATCTCGATGGTCTGCACGATGTCGTCGCCGCGGCGGGGGCCGGCGGCCCCGCCGGGCGGCCGGTCGCCGAAGAAGCTCGAGAAGATGTCCGAAAAGTCGAAGCCGGCGGCGCGCCCGCCCTGGGCTCCCCGGGCGCCGCTCGTGCGCAGGAAGTCGCTCAGGTCCGAGAAATCGCCCGTGGCGAAGCCGCGCGCCCGAGCGTCGCGCAGGCGGTCGTACTGGCGGCGCTTCTCGTCGTCGCTCAGAACGTCATGCGCGACCGAGATCTCCTTGAAGCGGCGTTCGGCGTTCTTGTCGCCCGGGTTGCGGTCGGGGTGGTACTTCTTGGCGAGCTTGCGGAAGGCGCGGTTGATCTCATCCTTGGTGGCCTTCTTATCCACGCCCAGGCACTGATAGTAATCTGGTTCGTCCATCGGCTTGTGGCTCCCGGGTGGGCTGTCGAATGCAGACTTCATTATAGGCGTGGAACAGCCTGGGCGCAAGGCGGACGAGGAGGGGAAGCATGGCCCGTGTGCTGGCGCTATCGCCGCGAAGGTTCCCCGGCCCTGCCCGTTCCTCGCCTGCATCATCCTGCGAGAGCGAAAGGGATGGAAGTGGGCAGGAACGGTTGCGGGAGGCCTCTGATCGCCTGAGCGCCATACTTGCTCTAGTGAGAGAAGCCGGTTGAGGCTACGTGGCGGCGCCGACGCGCGCAGGTTCGCTGTCGCATCCCCGGGAAGCGGCGGGCGGGCTCCTAGATGGCGACGACGAGGCAGCGGCGATGCCGGGGGCCGTCGAACTCGCACAGGTAGATGGCCTGCCAGGTGCCGAGCGAGAGGCGCCCGGCGACGACGGGCGCCGTGACCGAGGAGCCCATGAGGCTGGCCTTCACGTGGGCGTCGGAGTTGCCCTCGGAGTGGCGGTAGTCGCCTGCGCGGGGCACCAGGCGATCGAGGGTGGTCAGGATGTCGCGCGCCACGTCGGGGTCGGCGTTCTCGTTGATGGTGATGCCCGCCGTCGTGTGCGGGACGAAGACATGGCAGATGCCCTCGGTCACGCCCGCTGCTCGGATGGCCCGGTTCACCTCGGCTGTGATGTCTACCATCTCGGTTCGGCTTTGAGTGGGCACCATGAACTCGTGCATCGGTCGCTCCTGGGTCAGTAGAGCTCGACGTCGCGCAGCAGCGACACACTGATGACTTCGGCGACTCGTACCGTGGCCGCCCGTCGGTTGGTGCGGATGCCGAGCTTGTGGGCCTCCATGATGTAATGGTCCTTGGTCGAAGAGCCGTCCGAGGTGTCGTGAACGTCCACGTTCTCGAGCCTCAGGTACTCGGGGGCCACCTGGGTGAGGGTGCCAAGGATGATGTAGGACGAGCGCGTGTCGAGGACGACCTGCTGGCCGAGAAAGGCGTCGAGAGGGCCGGGGGAAGGGGGCTGGCTCATGGCTTGATCTGTCCCGCAATGGCCTCGGCGATGCGGCGGTGGGCCGCCTGGTTGGGGGTATCGAGGTACAGGCCCTCCGCGGCCGGCGCGGCATAGCAGGCTTCGAGCCAGTCGGCCCCCTCGGGCGCGAGCAGCGCGTGCAGGTCAAGGTAGCCGACGTGGTGCTGGCGCGCCACCCGCGCGGCAGCTTCGGTGTACAGGCGAGAGAGGCGGACGTTTCGGGGACAGGGGGGCGGGGAGACGATGACGATCTGGATGGGCATGCCGGTGGCCCGCACGGCGTCAATCATCAGGTCGAAGGAGCGGGCAAAGTCGCGCTCCCCGACGGCCTGCTGGACGTCGGCCAGGCCGGGGCTGAGGACGATGACGTCGGGCAGCGGCCGCAAGGCCGCGAGGGTGCGCGCGAGCAGGATGATGTCCGCGAGAGTCGGCAGGAGGCCCGTCGTGCGCTGGACGAACTGGAAGGCGCGCCCGCGGGCGGCGAATGTCTGTTCGAGGACTGTGACGTAGTCGTCGAGCTTCTGGCCGGGCTGCGGCGGGCCTGCCATGCGGTCGCCCAACAGCAGTACGCGGCGGCGGCTGGCGAGGTGGCGGTCGCGGAACCAGCGGGCGAAGACCCACTCGAGATGGCGATCGGCGTCCTCGATCTCGGAGGCGAGCATGACGCGGCGGCCCAGGTAGTCATGCAGGCTGCCCAGGCCGCGTTGGAGGAGGTTGAGGTCGGTCTCGGCCACGGTCTTCCAGTTGCGGAGCGAGCCGTCGAAGAGTTCGGCTGTGGGCGGCGGCTGGCCCTCGGGGGCGGGCGCCGGAGGCAGGCGACTCAGGGCGATGCGGCGGACTGCGACTTGGGCGCTGAGGGCCGCGTGAAGGCCGAAGGGGGTGAGTGCGTCGAAGGCCAGGGGGAGCGCGGCTTCGGCCTTGGCGCGCGGCACGTCCACCACCGCTTTGCCGTCCAGCCAGGCCTCCACCTTGGCGTCGGTCACGCGCAGCCGGACCTCATGCCAGCGGCCCGGGGCGAACCGGAGGTCCCAGGCCCGGGGGCGTAGCGTGGCGTGCGCGCTGCCGACGGGGAACGTGATCTGGCAGAGATCGTGGCCGCCCAGGCATTGCGCTTCGAGCGCGACTTCGTAGTTGAGCGTGGGGAAGTCGCCGGTCCAGGCAACGCCTGTGTAGGGGCCGCCCGGCCCCAGGACGATCTGGCCGCCCTTGACGGCGACGATTCCCGGCGTGCCGAGGGTGGTGAACGGTACGATGCGCGCGGCGGCCTCGAGCACGGTCTGGTTGCCGAGGCGCACGTCGAGGTCGAGCAGGGCCGTCTTGTCGGGCAACTCCTTCATGTCGACCGGCAGGATGCAGAAGTTCTCGTCTTTGCCGTCAATGCGGAGGTCCTGGCTGACGATGATCTGGCGGCCCTCGCGGCTCTCGAGACGGCCGGTGGCCCGCACGATGACGGGGCTGAAGCTCGTGTTGCGCAGGCGGACGGCGATGCTGGTGCGCTCGTCGTAGTAGACGATGTTCGAGAAGCTGACGATGTCGAGCGAGAGGTTGAGCTTCTCGGTGGGGCGCGGGTCGCAGTAGACGGTCTGCTGGTATTGCCCCGCGGGCTTGCCTCCCACCGTGGCCTGGAGCGTTACGGGAAAGCCTGCGACCGTGGAGCCGGCCGGCAGCTCGAAGAGGCAGCCCGGGGTAACCTCGCGCGACTGGGTGCCGTTGCCGAAGTCCCACGTGTACATCGGGGCGGTTTCGGGGGTGAGCCGGCTCAGGTTCCTGAACTGGATGAACTGGTACCGCTTCCCGTTTTCGGCGGCGACCGAGAGCGGGGAAAGCTCGTAGGTGAAGAAGACCGGGGAGTTCTGCGAGTGGGCCTCGGCAGCCACAATCTCGGCGGCGATGCGGTTGACGAAGAAACTCGGGGGCACCAGCTCGAAGACCGTGTCAATCGGGCGCTGCCAGCCGAGGCGCGTGTTCTGCTTGCCGGTCTCGGCCGCAATCATGAGCAGGTGGTGGTAGCCCGGCGACAGCTCGATCTTGCCGCGGTGCTCGAAGTTGCCGGCCACCTGGTAGTAGAAGCTGGGCCGTTGGGCGGTGAACTTGCCGTCGAGGAAGAGGTAGGCGGGGGCCGCGCTGTCTACCGAGAAGCGCCAGTGGCCGGCGATGTCGCAGTAGACGAAGCTCTCGTAGACGCTGAGGTGATAGGTCCCGTCGTATTCGAGGGGGTTGGCTCGGTTATCAATCTGCGTGAGGCTGGCCGTGCCCACGAAGGAAGGGCTGTTGCGCAGGGCCGCTCGAATCTGCTCGACCGGCACTTTGCGGTAGGTGCCGCGGGCCTCCTCGAGCGCGTTGAGCAGGTTGCCGTCGGTCACGCGCCAGCCGTAGAGGCTCACGGTGGCGGCCTTGGGCGTCCAGCGAGGCGCCTCGCCCTCCGGCTTGGGGTTCCCGGAGTAGATGAAGTAGTCGGCCGAGGTGAGCACGTCCGACTCGATGGGGATCCCCTGCGCGATGTTGGGTGTGGTCTTGTCCACGACGCGGGCGACACAGGTCTTGTCGGCGACCGAGTCCACCTCGAGGGTCGCGATGCGGCCGGGGCCGGCCAACGCATAGAAGCGGGTTCCCGGGGTGACAGCCTTGTCGGCGCCAACGCTCAGGGTGACGATCTTCGTGCCGTCCTGGATGGCGGTGGCGAGCTGGCCGCTGATCGTGCGGCGGGCCGGGAAGGTGACGGTGAGCAGCCCGCGCGCGTCGGGCCCGTCGGCAGTGCAGGGGAGCAGGTTGCCGCCGGCATCGAGCACGCGTATCTCCTGCTGTGCGCTGCCCTGAAGCTTCACGAGGCAGGGGATCCTGGCCTCGGCAGCCACGAGGTCGTCGCCGGCGTTCGGGGGCCTGTAGCGGAAGCCCAGAGGCTCGCAGGGCGCCAGGCGGACGCGGACCTGGGTGCGATGGGACCACGCCGGGTTCCACCACGCGTCTGGGGCGCCGGCTCGGGCGACCGGGGCGAGGCCCCCTGCGAGGGCAATCAGAGCGGCGATTGGCCAGTGAGTCGCAACACGCATCTTAGTCCTTCGCTGTGGCCGACGTGTCGAGCCCGTGATGGGTCTTCTCCCACTTGAAGGGGTTCGAGAACAGTTGCAGGAACCCCTTCCAGGCTCCGAGGCTGATGAGCACCCAATAGAAGGGCGAGAGAATCGCATGGGGGATGAGGCGGTAGAGCCTCCGGCGGACACACGCCCAGACGTGCATGAAGATGAACACGAAGTTGGCCAGAAACAGGGTCACAGTGATCACGAAGAAGCACTGGGACCAGGTGTTCCAGAACGGGTTGCCCCGGGGGTCGGCGAACCACATCTGCCACACCCAGGGGCCGTGCCAGTTCAGCCAGCGGTCCCAGGGCCAGTCTCCTGGCTGGAAGCTGGCCTGGAACGCCCGGGCGGCCGACCAGGACCAGCCCTGGAGGGCCAGGTCGTGTACCCAACAGGCGCCATAGAAGAGCATGAGGAGCCAGAAGATGGGGTTGAGGACGAGCATGAGCGATAAGCCGCCCACCGAGGTGAGAAAGCCGAGCATCCCGGTGAGGCCCAGACGCCCCATGGCCTTGAGGGGATTGCGCATGTGCACGAGGTGTGTCTGGATGTAGCCCTTGACCCAGCGTGAGCGCTGCCGCACCCAGTTCCAGAGCCTCGAGTTCGCCTCCTCCCAGGTGGTCGAGTCGAGCACCTGGGTGCGATAGCCCATCTTGTGCAGGCGGATGCCGAGGTCGCAGTCTTCGGCCACGTTGAACGGGTCCCAGCCGCCGATCGCCCGAAGCACGTCGGTGCGGAAGTGGTTGGAGGTGCCGCCGAGCGGGATGGGCGAGCCGAGCCTGTGAATGCCAGGCAGGAAGAGATCGAACCAGGTGCTGTACTCGATGGTGAACCATTTCGTCAGGAGATTCTGGTCCACATTGTAGTAGTTGAGCTTGGCCTGGAGGCACACAGTCTGAGACCTGCGGAAGAGGAGGCGGCCGAGCAGGCTGAGCGGCGCGTTCGCCTTGCGGAAGGCGACGATGGCCTTCTTGAGCTGGTCGCGCTCGGGGCGGTCCTCGGCATCGTAGATGACGAGGTACTCACCCCTGGCGCGCTCGAGGCCGTGGTTGCAGGCCTTGGGCTTCGTCTTGGGCTTGGCATCGGGCACCACGACCAGCTCATAGGTGGCGGGCAGCCGCGCGTGGCGGCAGACCTCCAGGGTGCCCTTGTCGTCGGCCTCCAGCAGCAGCTTGACATCCAGCTTGTCCTGCGGGTAGTCCAGCCGGCGGATGTACCGGATGATCTTCCCCGCGACCTCGGTCTCTCGATAGAGCGGCACCAGGATCGTGTAGATAGGCAGCTCGTCGTCCTTGAGCGCCGCGATCTCCTCTTCGGTGACCTTGACCTCGGCCGGGCTGATGAGGGCAAGGACTACGGCCAGGAGCTTGTAGGCGATTACAATCAGGTAGAAACTGCAGAACACATGGAAGACATGGAGGAAGCGCAGCACGTGCCAGTTGAGAAGGTAGAGCGCGCCCAACAGCAGCGCAAGGTACCAGAGCTTCTGGTGCAAGGCCACCACGCGGTTGGCCGCCTCGTTCGGGTGCCGCGCGACGAAATTGCGCACCGTGTGGTCCGGGTGAGCGAGGCCGAAAGCCTTGTCCCAGCGCGCCCGGCGGAACTCCAGGAACGGAAGCAGTAGCAGACGCACGGGGAGGAGCGCGACCTGGAGGGGCAGGTTCCACCACCGGCAAGGCAGGAAGAAGTGCGGCCGCGGCCCCGAAGGCCCCCCCTCGACGGGCGCGAAGGAGACGCGCACGATGGATGCGCCGCCGTCGGGCGCGACCTCGATGACCGACGACCCCGTGCTCGTGCCCGCCCCGGCGAGGAGGCGGACCGGTGTGTCCTCGGAGCCTGTGGAGAAGCGCAGCACCGTGCGGCCCGCGCGAATCGTGTCGTCGTGGTGAAGAGGCACGATCCCCTGCACGCGCTCGTCGTTGACGTAGGTGCCGTTGGCGCTCTGGAGGTCCTCCAGCAGGTAGTCGGCGCCGTCGTGGTAGACCGAGAAGTGCGCGCGAGAGGCCTGCTCGTCAAGGAGAATGAGATTGACGTCGCTGCCACGCCCCGCGACGACGCGGGAATCGCGGGGCAGAACGAAGGGCGACTCTGGCTCGACCTTGGCGCCAGAGATGAGGAACAGCTTGGCAGGCATCGAGCCCCCTCGTCGCATCCTCCCGTGATTGCGCATCCGGCGCGACCGCGGGATTATACTGTCGCCCGCGCGGCGAGTCAAGGAAGGTCTTGACCTCGGGCGTCGACGCCGAACAGGCGGGGGGAGGCGCCGCAAAGTCAGTGTCACAAAGCCCCTTCTCAATGACCCCTCAGCCGGAGCTCCTGCGGCCACTTGTCGCGGGGCCAGTGTGTAACGGCCACGTAACTAGGGCGGAAACCCCTTGCGCCCGGCCAGCGCCGCAGTATAATCCCGGTGGGAGCAGGATGATGCCGCAGGAGGCCCCAAATGACACGAGCGCGAACGGCGGCGTGGGCGACGCTTGTCGGCCTGCTGGTGGTGTGCCCCGCTTGTGCGACAAGCGGCGAGGCGGTTCCTCCCGCGAAGCCCGACGCCGCGCGCGCTGAGCCTCGACTCTCGCCCGAGGAGCAGGCTGCACGCGACCTTCTCGAACGCTACAAGGCCGAGGCCAAGGTCAGGCAGGAAGAACGCCTGCAACTGGCCGCCCAGCATCTCAAGACGGGCAAAGCCCACCTCGAAATGGGCGCCTGGAAGCTCGCTCACGAGCACTTCCAGAAAGCGGTGGCGCTGGACCCCTCGTCCGAAGAAGCCCAGCAAAGCCTCAAGCGGGCCGCCGGGCTCCTGGGCCTCAAGCAAAGCGGCGCCGGCCTGATAGAAGACTACATCGGCCAGGAGAAGGTGCGGGTCGCCGCGCGGCGCACCGAGCTGGACGCCGTCCTCGCCCGCGCCAAGGCCGCCTACGACAAGGGGCAGCTCGTCGAGGCGCTCGAGCTCTTCGTGCGGGTGAAAGCAAGCGCCCAGTACCTGGCGCCGTACCTGGACACGGCCCAGGCCCTGGGCGAGGCCGAGACGATGATCGAGAAGTGCAAGGCGGGGATGGACGCCGAGCGGCGCAAGGCCCAGCAGGACCTCGAGCGGCGCGCCAGGGAAGAAGCCGAGAGGCGCCGGGGCAACGACCAGAGCCTCCTGAGGGAACGCCAGCGGGCGCTTCTCGACCAGGCCCGCTCGCTCTTCGCCGAGCGGCGCTTCGAGCAGGCCCGAAAGGCCTGCGACGAGGTGCTCCGGTGCGAGCCCGGCAATGCACAGGCGAGCGCCCTGCGCGAGCAGGCCGCCGATGCCGCCCGCACCGAGGCCATCGCACACGCGCTGAGTTCGCGCGACGCCGAGGCCCGCCGCTGCCTGGACGAACTCACGGCGTGCCTCACGGTGCAGAACGAGATCCTCTCCATCTCGCGCGAGCGGCTCGAGGAACTGCGCCGGCGCAAGGGCGAGCCGATGTTCGACGCCCACCTGAAGGCGCCCGAGCCCTGGGAGGGCCGCATCCGCGAGGCGCTCGAACGGCGAGTGACCTTCGACTTCGTGGAGACGTCTGTGCCCGACGTCATCTCGTTCCTGGCCAACGTGGCGGACGTGAACATGGTCCTCGACGGCGAGGCCGTCCAAGGCGGAGTGCCCCCGATCAGCCTCCGAGTCGAGAACATGACCCTGGGCGCCGCGCTGAACTGGATCTGCAAGCTGATTGGCTTCCGATTCAGCCTGAGGGATGAAGCCATCTTCCTCTCCAAGCCGGAGCGAATCCCCTCGGCCACCGTAATGCGCATCTATGACATCACCGACCTGACGATGGAGATCAAGAACTTCAAGGGCCGGCAGCGCGCTCTGGCCACAGACAGCGGCATCGGACCCGCAGGGGAGGGCAGCAATCTGCGCGACTTCTTCCGCGACGATGAGGAGGAGCGCGAGAAGCCCATGTCCGGCAGCCAGATGATCGAGTTCCTCCGCCACGTCGTCGGCCCCGACGGCTGGGGCACAGAGGACGGCATGGACAGAGTTCGCCAGGTGGTCGGCCTGCCCGCCGAGGAGCGCCCCGGGAAGGGCCAGGAACTGCTGGACCTGGTGAGCATTGTCGTGGGGGGGAGGACGTTCCTGGGCGTGAAGAGCCGCGAATAGCGTTGCCGCGGCCCCTGCGCCGCCAGCAACGGGTGTAAGTGCAAGCTCCGTGAAGCACTTAGGTCAGCCAAAAATGCGCTTGCACTGACGTGACGAAGTGATATAATCCGTGGGCGCGGCAGTCGCGATACAGGGTAAGCCTGGCCGCGTGAGAGCCGCGCCGCCCTTCGACAATCTCCGGGCGGCCCGAGATGGTCGAAGGTCACCGATGAAGCGTTACTTCTTCGGCAACAGCCCCCGAGCCGTTGCCACTTTCGTGTGCTACGTTGTGAACGGGAGCGAGCAGCGCGCCAGGGAACTGCTCGAACACGAGCTCGAGCGGAGCCGGTTCGACCGCCGCGATCGAGACCTGGCGACGGAGCTGGTCTACGGCGCGCTGCGACGACGCGGGACGCTGGATCATCTGCTCGCCCGGGTCAGCAGCCTCCCGCTGAGAAAGATTCAGCCGCGGGTGCTCGAGATCCTGCGGATCGGCGCGTATCAGTTGCTGTTCCTTGACAAGGTGCCTGCCTCGGCTGCGGTGAACGAGGCGGTGACCATCGCCAAGCGGGTTGCGCCGCCGAAAGGCGCGGGGTTCGTCAATGGCTGCCTGCGCACGCTTGCCCGGGCCGTCGAGGCCAGGGGCGGCGAGCCGGGCTCCGACCCGCGCCGCGCGGTGCCCGTAGGCGCGGGAAGCTGGTGCGTGTTGAACAGACCGCTCCTTCCCTCGCCAGGGGCATCCCCCGCGAAATACCTCGCGGCCGCCTACTCGCATCCCGAGTGGCTGGTCCAGCGATGGCTGGCCCGCTTCGGCGAGGCGAAGACCTACGAGCTATGCGAGCACGACAACACCCACTCGGGGATCGTCCTCAGGGTGAACCGCCTGCGGACGACGCGCGACGATCTGATGGCAGAGGTGATACGCTCGGGGCGGTGGGCCCGGCCCATCGGCGCGGAACACGTGCTCGTGGACCAGGGCGGGGCTCTGGCAGAGCTTGCCGCGCTCCGCGACGGGCTGTGCACGGTGCAGGGCCTGGCGGCTTCGGCGGCGGCGCCCCTGCTCGACCCGCAACCCGGCGAGAGGGTGCTCGACGTGTGTTCGGCGCCCGGCTCCAAGGCCTGCCAGATGGCCGAGCTTGCGGCGGGCCACGCAGAGATCATAGCGCTGGACCTCTCGCCCAAGCGGCTCAAGAGGGTGGCCGAGAACGTCAGACGCCTGGGGGCGCGTACCGTGTGGCCCGTGGCGGGTGACGGCTGCTCGTGCGCGGCGCTCTTCAGGGCGGACTTCGATGCGGCTCTGGTGGATGCGCCGTGCTCGAACACCGGAGTGCTCTCACGGCGCGTGGAGAGCCGCTGGCGGTTGACGCCCGAGCGGATCCGCGAGCTGGCGGGCCTCCAGCAGCGCCTGCTCGCCTCGGCCGCCAGCGTCGTGAGACCTGGCGGGCGGCTCGTGTACAGCACGTGCAGCCTGGAGCCGGAGGAGAACGAGCAGGTCATCGAGAGCCTCTGCGCCGAGCAGGCAGACTGGAAAGTTGTGAGCTCAAGATGTATACTGCCGTCTGAGACGAACGATGACGGCGGGTACGTGGCGCTCCTGCAACGTGCGGGGCGCAGTTCCACTGGGGGCTGAAGGCTACCACCGTGGTGGGAGGCGAAAGGGGTCGAACCATGCGAGGACGGTTGCAGTTGGGGCTGCTCTGTGGGCTCTGGGCGGCGGCGCTGGCCGGGGCGCTGTGGGCGGCGGAGGCGCCGAAGGTCGAGGGCGAACCCGCAAAGCCGGCCCTCAGCCCCGAGGAGCAGGCAGCCCAGGACCTGATCAAGCGCTTCCAGGTCGAGCGCAAGGTCCAGGAAGACCAGAAGAGCTTCATGGCGGCGCAACACGTTGCCCTGGGGCAGGCGCACCTGAATAACGGCGCCTATGAGGATGCGCGGCGGCAGTTCGAGGAAGCCCTCAAGCTGGACGAGACGAACAAGGACGCGCAAGAGGGCCTGCGCAAGGCCCAGAGCCTCCTGGGCGTGATCAAGCCGAAGTTCGGCGACCTGGCCGGCGACTACGCGCGCCAGCGCGCCATCGCCCTGGAAGTCCAGAAGACCGAGCTCGAGAACATGTTCAACGCCGCGAAGGCGCGCTTCGACAAGGGCGAGTTCATTGACGCCATCGAAGGCTTCACCCGCGCGGCCGCCAGGGGCCGCTACCTGTCGCCCAACATCGAGGTGGGCAAGATCGTCGAGGACTCCGAGGCCTACATTCAGAAGGCCATGGTCGGCATCGAGAAGAAGCGCGCGGAGACGGAAGAGGCCCGGCGCAAGGAGGCCGACCGCGAGGCCCGCGAACTGGTGGCCCAGCGCGAACGGCTGCTCGACGAGCGCACCCGCGCCCTCTACCGCCAGGCCACGGCCCTGCTCGACGAGCGGAGGTACACCGAAGTGCAGAAGATCTGTGAGGAAATCCTCCGCAAGGATCCATCGAACGGCGCCGCCCAGACGCTGCTCGAGACCGCCAAGACCGCGGGCCGGCAGGTGGAGATCGACCGCGCGGTGAAAGAGCGCCGCCAGGAAACCGAGCGCCACTGGCAGGAGACCGAGGCCTACTGCGTCCCCTACACGCTCGTGAGGCCCTATATTCCGCGCGAGAAGTTCGAGGAGGTTCGCGCCCGCAAGGCCGAGACCTCCATTGGCCAGGAGATCGTGGAGCAGGAGTGGGAGCGGCGCATCAAGGAGGCCCTCAACAAGAAGGTCACCTTCGACTTCGTTGAGACCCCCCTCCAGGACGTGGTGAACTTCCTCAGCAGCCTGGTGGACGTGACCATCGTGCTCGACACCGCGGCCGTGAAGGACGCGCCGAACGTGACCCTGCGCGTGAACGAGATGCGACTCCAGTCGGCCCTGAACTGGATCCTCAAGCTCGTGGCGCTCAAGTACACGCTCAAGGACGAAGCGGTCTTCATCTCCAAGGCCGAGGCCATCATGGAGAAGGCCGTGCTGCGTATGTACGATGTCACCGACCTGACCATTGACATCAAGAACTTCCAGGGCCGCCAGCAGGCCCTTGCCAGCGACAGCGGCTATGCCTCCACCGGCAGCAGCTTCGGCGGCGGCGGCGGGGGCGAAATGGCCCAGGAGTTCTTCGGCGGCGACGAGGAGAACAAGGAGGAGGAGAGGCTCACGGGCGAAAGCCTCGTGGAGTTCATCAAGAAGACCATCGCCCCAGGCACGTGGTCCGATGACGTGGCCGGCGGCGGCAAGGAGTTCTAGGGGAGAGGAACGACATAAGCCGACGAGCCCGGCCGCGTGCCCCTGGCCCGTTGGCCGGGCTTGTTCATGTTCGGAACGTGCTGGCAGCAGGGGCACGGCCGGGCGCCGGAGACCGGTGCCAAGGGCCCCCCGGCGCACGCCGATGACGTAACAGGGCTACTCGGAATGCCGAACCTGCCCTTCCGAACCCCGCCAGGAGTCCGTGCCTCGTCGCGGGAGCGGCGTCTGGCCCAACTCGCGAGGCAGCAGGAGGCCGCACGGGGGGCCAGCCGCGGCCTTCGCCGAATTCCGTGGTTTGTCCTCTCCTGCCTGATCCACACCTGCCTCCTGGCCCTTCTGGCGCTCATCGTCGGCACCCAGCCTGTGCCCGTGGCCCAGGTCTCGGGCCACGTGTTCGAGGTAGGACTGCTCGCCGAGCTGCCCAAGCCGACCGACGTCCCCAAGCCCCGCGAACCCGAGCGCCCCGCCATCAAGGTGGAGGAGCCCCTGGCCCCGCCGGTGAAGGCCGAGCCTGAAGAGCAACCCTCGCCCGTTGCGCCTCCGCCGACGGCACCTGAGCCGGCCCGCCAGGATGAACTGGTGGTCGCCAAGGCCGCTCCCGTGCTCGAAGTCGCCGGTGGGACGGCGCCGTCCCGCGATCTGTTCGCGGCTCGGGGCGCCAGCGCCCGCGAAACCGCGGTGAGGCAATGGGGGGGGACTGCCGCCTCGGAGCGCGCGGTGGACGCGGCCCTCGAATGGCTCCGCACCCGTCAGCAGTCCGACGGGCGGTGGAGCGATGGCGACCCGCAGCTCAAGCTGGCCCCCGGGCTGTCGGGGCTGGCCGTGCTGGCCTTCCTGGGCAAGGGGCATACCCACACCGACGAGGGGGGGCACCGCGACACGGTGGCCCACGGCCTTCGCTACCTGCTCAGTATACAGACCCCCGAAGGGCGCTTTGGGGAACCCTACCTTGCGGGAGGCGAGAAGAACAACCGCTACCTCATGTACCATCAAGGGATCGCCACCATGGCCCTGGCCGAGGCGTACGCCATGACACGCGACCCCGCGCTGCGCGAGCCGGTGCGGCGCGCCGTCGCGTTCATCCAGCAAGCGCAACAGGACGCGGGGGGGTGGGACTACGGCGACGCGCCCACGGGCCGCAACGACACGTCGGTGACCGGGTGGCAACTCATGGCCCTCAAGTCGGCCCACGCAGCGGGTGTCGAGGTGGGGTGGGAGACGCTGTTCGGCGTCATGCGGCACCTCAACCTCAACACCAGCGCGGGTGGCGAGGTGATCTACGCAAACCGCGAGCCTGGCCCGTGGCGGCGTGGGCCGGGCATGATAGCCGTCGGCCTCTTCTCCCATCTCGCGCTGGGCTGGCCGCGGGACTGCGCCCTCGCGCAGCAGCAGGCGGACCTCCTCTTGGCGAACTTGCCCGACTGGGCCGACATGAACCGCAACGACCCCCGGGACCCGGCCGACTGTCTGCACACGATGTACTACTGGTACTATGGCACGCTCGCCCTCTTCCAGATGGGAGGACACTGGTGGGCGCGGTGGAACGCCCACCTGCGCGACCTTCTCATCGCGCGCCAATGCACGGAGGGCGACCGGAGAGGAAGCTGGGACCCTCCCGAGAGGGGGTTCGACGCCGCAGGAGGACGGGTCTACACGACGGCTCTGAATGCGCTCACTCTGGAGATCTACTACCGCTACCTTCCCTTCTACCGTGAGGGAGCGATTGACGCCCTGAACGTGCTGGAGAAAGCGACGCGGGTGCGCAGCTCCGATGCCACCCGGCGGCGGGCCCTGCTGCTGCTCAGCTCGTTCAACAGCCCGAGGGTCCAGGACCTCCTGGTGGGGGCGCTGGACGATCCCGACCCGGCCACGCGGGCGACGGCCCAGCGGGTGCTGGTCGAGCAGAAATGCGAGCGCGTGGTGCCCGACCTGCTGCGCCAACTGGAGAGCGTGAGCGCGCTGGCCAGGATGCAGGCCGTCGCGAGCCTCACGCGGTTTGGCGACAAGCGGCTTGTGCCCCACCTGATCAAGGCCCTGCGCGACCCCGAGAAAGTCGTGCGCGACCGCGCGATCCAGGGCCTGCGGAAGCTGACAGGCGAGGGCTTCGGGTTCCTCGCCGACGCCTCGCCTCAGAACCGGGAGGAGGCGGTGCAGCTCTGGGAGCGCTGGTGGCGCGGCGAGGTGGCTCAGCCGCCCCCCGGCGGCGTCCGCGGCAGCGTGCTGGTGGTAGACGAACAGGCGCCGAGCGTGGTGGTGCTGGACGTGGGCGGGGACGCCGCGGTGCACCGGGGGCAGCGCTTCGAGGTGCGGCGCGACGGGAAGGTGATCGCGGTGCTTCAGGCGGAGAAGGTCGAGCCCACCCTCACGATGGCCCGCGTGCTCGAGCGACGTGGCGAGCCGCTCCGCGAGGGCGACGCCGTGCAGGCGGTCGCCGAATCCTCTGTGGCGGGTGCCGGCGACGACAGGTGAGCGCCGCGTGCCCTGGGAATAAGCCGGCCCCTGCTACTTGCCTGGTCTCCGTGGGGGAGGAGCACGAAGACCGTGGGGCGGCGAAGTCACAGGGGCCGACAGGGATTGAACCCTCACCTATACAAATGCTAGCGCCCGGCGCACGACATGTCAAGCGGAAAATTCCCGATGGGTGCTGGCCGGAAATGTAGGTGGATCGCTCCTCTCTTCCGCCTGAACGGCGCGTAGCGTAAAGGCCAGGGCAACGCCTGGGAACAAGATCGCCCCCGAGACAGTGCCTCCCCCGTGGGCGGGACGTCCCCGTCCCGCGAGGCATCGCGGGCTTCGCGGGATGTGGACATCCCGCCTACAGCCTCGCCCTGCGCGATCCCCTTTCGCTCCTTCGGAGCGCCCGCAGCCCCCTGCAATTCCGGCCCGCAGCCATTCCCGATCCGCCGGGCGTCAGGTAGACCCCGGGGGGTTGCCCGGGCCGTGGAACGTGGCGTGGATGATCGCCGCCTGCCTGGCCGAGATTCCAGGAACCTCGGCAAGCTGTTGGGGCGAGGCGGCACGGAGGGCCCGCACACTGCCGAAGTGGGCCACGAGGGCCTTTTTCCGGGCCGGGCCAATGCCCGGAATGCGGTCCAGAACAGAGCCCAGGAAGGGGCGGCGCCGAAGCTTGTGGTGGTAGGCGACGGCGAAACGATGGGCCTCGTCGCGGATGCGCCCGAGGAGGTGGAGCTCCGCGGCATTGCGGGGCAGGACGATGGGCTCGGCGCGCCCCGGCACGAACACCCGCTCGTCGGTGGGCGTTGGCTCGCGCACGGCGCCTGAGGCGGGCCTCCTATCGCGGCCCTTGGCGAGGGCGATCACGTCTACGCCGCCCACCGCCAGGTCGGCCATCACGGATTGCGCGACCGCGAGCTGGCCCTTCCCGCCGTCCACGATGATCAGGTCGGGCAGGTCCTGCTCGGCGACGCCACGCTGGAGCCGGCGGAGCAGCACCTCGCGCATCATGGCATAGTCGTCGGCGCCCCGGACCGTCTTGATGCGGTACCGGCGATAGCGTGCCTTGTTGGGAACGCCGTCGTCGAAGGTCACCTGCGAACCCACGGCCTCGGCGCCTCCGATGTTCGAGATGTCATAGCACTCCATGCGTTGGGGCAACTGGGCGAGACCGAGTGTGGTCTGGAGCCCCTGGAGGAGATGCGAGCGGTCGCGCTGCTTGGCGTGCGCGGCCCGGAACGCGCTCTCGGCGTTGCGCATAGCCATGGCCACCAGGCGCGCCTTCTCGCCGCGCTGCGGGCAGTGGACCAGCACCTCGCCCCCTCGGCGCTCGGCGAGCCAGTCGGCGAGCGGCGCAGCGCCGGCCAGAGCCACTGGAACGAGGACCTCGCGGGGGATGAAGCGGTCCGCGGCGTAGAAGCGCTGGAGGAACTCGGCGAAGGCATTGGCGGCATCGTGGCCGCGCGTGGCGATGGTGTAGGTGGGCACGTCTTCGAGCCGGCCGCGGCGGACCAGGAGAGCCTGGACGAGCATCGTCTCGCCTTCCTGATGGAAGCCGAAGACGTCCCGGTCCACGCACGAAGGGCCTGCCAGCGACTGGGCCTCCACCGTGCGCTCCACGGCGGCGAGCTGGTCGCGGTACTTGGCGGCAAGCTCGTACGCTTGTGTGGCAGCGGCCCGCTGCATCTTGGCGGCGAGGCGCTCGGCCAGCTCCCGGTTCCTGCCGCGGAGGAATAACTCCACCTCATCCAGCAGTTGCCCATACGCGGCTGGGTCCACATACCCCACACACGGTGCCAGGCAACGGCCGATTTCGTGGTAGAGGCAGGGCCTGGTGCGGCTCCGAAACACGGCGTCGGGGCACTTGCGGATGGGGAACACGGTGTTCACGATACGCAGGGTCTCGCGCACCGCCGCCGCGGAGGCATAGGGGCCGAAGTAGGAGGCACCGTCCTCCTTGTACCGCCGCACCGTCTCCAGGCGTGGGAAGGGGTGGCGGCGGTCCAGCCGGATGCTGAGGAACGTCTTGTCGTCCTTGAGCTGGATGTTGAAGCGAGGCCTGAACTGCTTGATCAGGTTGTTCTCGAGGATCAGCGCTTCCTTCTCGTTGGCGACCAGCACCCAGTCGAGGTCGGCCACCCTCGGAACCATGTACTCGACGAAGACACGGTTGTCGCCCGAGGCCTGGAAGTAGGACCGCACCCTGGCCCTGAGGTTCACGGCCTTGCCCACGTAGATCACCTTGCCGTGGCAATCCTTCATCAGGTACACGCCGCAGGCGTCGGGCAGGACGGCGAGTTTCTCCTGGACCCTGGTCGGGACCGACATGGCACATTGCTCCCGTCGGGGCCGGATGGTAGGATGAGGCTGTCGGCGTCGCCCCCATTATACCGCGGTGGCGCCCTTCGCCCAAGAGGAGATCGCTGTGTCGCGCGGGACCGGCAAAGGCTGGCGCCGGACTCTCCTGATGGTGACGAGCCACGCGCTGAGCGACTTCTACGCGACGATCTTCACGCCGCTGGTGGAGACGTTCCGGGCGGGCATGGGCCTGAGCGTGGTGGGCGTCTCGGCGCTCGGGGCGCTCCTGGGCATCTTCGGCTCCATGGTGCAGCCCCTGATGGGGGTCTGGAGCGACCGGACCGACCGCGGCCGGCTCGCGGCGGCGGGGCTTCTCGTGTCAGCCGTGTTCTTCGGCCTGATCGGGTTGGCGCCGAACGTAGCGGCCCTCGCGTTGCTCCTCACGGTGGGGGCAACCGGGGTTGCCATGTTCCATCCCAGCGCGGCGGTGTTGACGGTGCGCGACGAGGGGCGTCGGAACATGGCCATGGGGCTGTTCATGACGGGCGGGGGTGTGGGGCTGGCCTTGGCCCCCTGGGTAGCCACGCGGATCGTGGGGCGCCTGGGCCTCGCCTGGCTGTGGCTGATCGCGCTGCCCGGCGCCGGCGTGGCGGCATGGCTGTATCTGGACACGCGCGGCGACGGCCGCGGGATGGCGGCGGGGCGCTGGTTCAGGTGGCGCGCCCTGTTCGCGGCCGGCACGGGCGCCGCCTGGGCGCTCTTCGCAATGGCGCTCGTTCGGTCGGTCGCAATCACCGCCTTCGCCTTCTACGCCTCGGTGCTGGGCAAGGAGCGCGGGTGGGGCCTCGCCGGCTCAGGCGACGCGCTCTCGTGGTTCCTCGGGTGCGGGGTCGTCGGCAGTCTAGCTGGCGGGCATCTGGCTGACCGGACCGATCGCCGGCTGCTGATGGGCGCTTCGTGCCTCCTGGCCGCGCCGTTGTTCTTCGTGTACGCGTCGACGCGGGGAGTTCTCTCGGTCCCCGCATTCGCAATGGCTGGCCTTGTGTACTCCGTCGCGAACCCCGTCAATGTGGCGTTTGCCCAGGAGCTCTACCCGCAGAACGCGAGTCTGGTGAGCGGCGTGATGATGGGGATGGCCTGGGGCGTGGCGAACCTGCTGCTCATGGCGGTGGGGGCCGCGGCGGAGGCTTGGGGCGTGGGGCGGGCTCTTCAGGGCGTGTCGGTGCTCGCGGGGCTGGCCGCTGTGTTTCTGGCGTTCGTGCCGGCCCGAGCCGCCGGCGCCGGCGGGTAGCCACGCAGGGGAGGGGGCCGGGCGGGTCTCAGGCGGGACTCTCGCCCGTTTCGAGCTGCTCTTCGGTGAAGAGCTCGGGTTGGCAGATGATGCTCATGTCCACCAGTTGCCGGATGACGCGACGGGTGAGCGCCCGGCTGTCGGTGTAGAAGCCCACGTAACGCGGGTGCTTGCCCTCGGCGGGCAGTTCCTCGGCCAGCAGGGTCATGTGGATGTCGCGGCTGATGTTCACCGTGATCCAATTGTTCGCCAGGCGGCGCGCGTCGTCCGCGATGACGTGCACGTTCCGCCCCCAGGGCTCGATGGCCAGGTCGGGCACCCCGATCACATAGATGTTGCGGGCCACGGCGGCCAGTTTGTGATAGTGGTCCAAGTGCGGTTCCAGCAGGCTCAGCCGACGGAAGACCGAGTAGAGCGTGCAGCGCCCCACGTCGGCGAAGCAGGCGTTCTCGATGCACCGGCTCATGAAGTTCAGCGTGGCTTCCGAGCTCGTGAAATGGTACTCGCCGTTGAGCAGGTCGCCATCGAGGCGCCCGAAGAGCGGGGCCGGGTCCCGGTGATCGCGCAGTTGCTGGATGTCGAGGATGAGGTCGTGGAACGGACTGACGGGTTCGGACACTCGCGGGCACTCCTACCCAAGTGCCGCAAAGTCTAGCAGTTGGGCCTTTGCCTGTCAAGGCGGCCGAGGTGGCCGCTGAGGTGGCCGGGTGCGGGCCGGAATTGTAGGTGGCTGCGGGAGCTCCGAAGGAGCGAAAGGGGATCGCGCAGGGCGAGGCTGTAGGCGGGATGTCCACATCCCGCGAAGCCTCGCGGGACGGGGACGTCCCGCCTACAGGGGAGGCACTGTCTCGGGGGCGATCTGGTTCCCAGGCGTTGCCCTGGCCTTTACGCTACGGGCCGTTCAGGCGGAAGAGAGGAGCGATCCACCTACAGTTCCGGCCCGCACCCGAGGTGGCCCTGGGCTTGAGCGGTCAGCGCCTGCCTCGCTGCCGGTGGCCGCGGGCGCGGGGGCGCAGGCCGGGTGGCCGCTACCACGTGGGCGCTGCGACGTGGCGTGAGTCTGTCAGTCCTCCAGCGTGCTCGTGTCGCCCTCGGGCAGGCCGAGTTCGCGGGCGCGGAGGAGGCGGCGCATGATCTTCCCGCTGCGGGTCTTCGGCAGGCTGTTCACGAAGTCAATCTCGTCGGGGCGCGCGATGGGGCCCAGCTCCCTGCCCACGTGCTGCCGCAGGTCATCCTTCAGCTTGTCGGTGCCGTCGAGCCGGTCCTGAGGACCACGAAGGCCTTGATGGCGTTGCCCTTGAGTTCGTGGGGCTTGCCGATGGCGGCGGCCTCGGAGACGGCCGGGTGGCTGACGAGCGCGCTCTCGACTTCAGCCGTGCCCAGGCGGTAGCCCGAGACCTTCAACACGTCGTCAATCCGCCCGATCACCCAGATGTAGCCGTCCTTGTCCCGCCGCGCCGAGTCGCCCGCCGTGTAGACGCCGGGGATCTTCTCCCAGTAGTTCTGGCGGTAGCGGTCGGGGTCCTTGTAGAGGGTGCGGAGCATGGCGGGCCAGGGCCGCTTGATGATCAGGAAGCCGTCGTGGTCGTCGGGCACGGGGTTGCCGTGCTCATCGACAACCTCAGCGACGACGCCGGGCAGGGGCCGCGTGGCCGAGCCGGGCTTGAGCTTCGCGGAGGGCACGGGCGAGATCATGATCATGCCCGTCTCGGTCTGCCACCAGGTGTCCATGATGGGGCAGCGGCTGCGGCCGACGTTGGCGTGGTACCATCGCCAGGCCTCGGGGTTGATCGGCTCGCCCACCGTGCCGAGGAGGCGGAGCGACGACAGGTCGCGGCGCGCGACCCAGCTCTGGCCGAAGCGCATGAGGCCGCGGATGGCCGTGGGCGTGGTGTAGAGCACGGTGACGCCGTAGCGCTCGACGATGCTCCACCAGCGGTCGGGCCGTGGGGCTGTGGGCGCGCCTTCGTAGAGCAGCAGGGTGGCGCCGTTGATGAGCGGGCCATAGACGATGTAGCTGTGGCCCGTCACCCAGCCGGCGTCGGCGGTGCACCAGTAGGTATCCTCGTCCTTCAGGTCGAAGACCCACCTGGTGGTCGCGCCCACGCCGACCATGTAGCCGCCGTGGACGTGGAGGATGCCCTTCGGCTGGCCCGTGGTGCCCGAGGTGTAGAGGATGAAGAGCGGGTCGTCGGCGTCGAGGCGCTCGGTGGGGCATTCGGCCGAGGCGATGGGCAGCGACATCAGTTCGTGGTACCACACGTCGCGGGCCGGCTCCATGTTCACCGGGTTGCCGGCGCGGCGGACCACGATGACGACCTCGACGGAGGGGGCGTGGGCGACGGCCTGATCGGCGATCTCCTTGAGCGCCACCACCTTGCCGTTGTAGTGGCCGCCGTCGGCCGTGATCAGCACGCGCGCCTCGGCATCCTGGATGCGGGTGCGGAGCGCCTCGTGGCTGAAGCCGCCGTAGACGACGCTGTGGATGGCGCCGATCTTCGCGCAGGCCAGCATCGAGATGACCTGCTCGGGCACGCGTGGCAGGTAGATCGTCACCCGGTCGCCCTTGCGCACGCCCATGCTCTTCAGCACGTTCGCGAACTTCGACACCTCGCGCGAGAGCTGGAAGTAGGTGTAGGAGCGCGTGTCGCCCGGCTCGCCCTCCCAGAGCAGCGCGGCCTTGTTGCGCCGCCACGTGGCCAGATGGCGGTCGAGGGCGTTCTGCACGATGTTGCACTTCGCCCCAGCGAACCACTTGGCGAACGGATACTCCCAGTCGAGCACCTGCTGCCAGGGCTGGAACCAGTCGAAGCCCCGGGCCACCTCGGCCCAGAACCCATCAGGGTCCTCTGTGGACCGCCGGTAGGTCTCTTCGTAGTCGGGGATTGCGCACTGCGCCGCGAGGCCAGCAGGGGGCTCGTAGACCTCCGCCTCGCCGGTGACCACTGGCACGGCCATGCTCAGGCCTCCATCCTGTGCCCTTCGGCCCACCGGCCCTTACGACCTGCATTCTAGCACTTCCGCCGATCCTGTCAACCGTGATGGCACGCGCGCGCGGGGCAGCCCCTTCACTGGAAGATGCGCTGCGCGAAGAGATAAAGGCTGTTCCTCCAATGGCCAGGATCGTGGCCATTGTCGTCCACATGCCAGATGTGCGGCACCTTGTTGTCCCGCAGGTAGGCGTGGACACCCTGACTGATCCGTATCAAGCCGTCCCTCTTTCCGCAAGAGAGCCAGAGCAGCTTGAGCCTGGCCTTGGCGGCGGCGGGGTCGGGTACGAGTTCCTTCGCCGGCTTGGTGTTGGGCGCGGCAGAGAAGGCGCCCACCCAGGCGAAGGTGTCGAGGTGCGCCAGCCCGAAGTTGAGGGACTGCCCTCCGCCCATCGAGAGGCCGGCCAGCGCCCGGTGCTCGCGGTCCGCTTGAACCGAGTAGCGCGATTCGATGGCCGGGATAACGTCCTTAAGGAGGTCTTGCTCGAAGGCGGCGAACGCGGGGGCGGACTTGAAGACATCGCCTTCCGCCCGGTCGTTCTTCTGTGCCCGGCCGTTCGGCATCACCACGATCATCGGCGTGGCCTTTCCGTCGGCCAGCAGATTGTCGAGGATCACGTCGGGCGTGGCGAAGCGCTCCCACTCCGTCTCATCGCCCCCGATGCCGTGCAAGAGATACAGCACTGGGTACTTTTTGGCCTTCGAGTAGCCAGGCGGCGTGTAGACCTGCATCCTGCGGGTAGCCCCAACCGACTTCGACTCGTACGACACCATTTCCAGCCGCCCATGCGGGATGCCTTCGCGCCGGGCATCGAACCCTGGAGGCGGGTCGGGGAACGCCCGAACGTCGTCCGCGTTGAGCACAATGGGACCTCCGAACCCGCGCTCTCCCCCTTGCGCGCGGCTCATCAAAGCGACAGCGGCGATGACCAAGAATCCGCCGACTGGAGCCAGGAGCGGATGACTCGATCGGACCATCATGTGAACTCTCCGCGGGGTTTCAGGCAAAGGGACTCACCAGCCCACGGGGCGTATCCGGCAGGTCTTCATCGGCTGCACCGGGATGATCTCGACAGTGAGGTGCGGTCTCTTCCCGAGGCCGGCGAACCATTGGCGCAGGCCGTAGAGGCGGAGACGGTTGTTTGTCTCCATGCGAACCCGGCCCTCGACAGGTTCCTTGCTGTCTCCGAGAAGCAGCAACAATGGTGCCAGACGAGGGGAACAGGTGTCGATCAGCGCCCTTGATGTAGATGTAACCGTTGTGGCGGTACGAGGCCGGCACGCCGTAGACGAGTGTCGTTGGCATGGCTCCTCCTCGGATGTTGCGACGCTTCTGGGCGCGGTACACAGTCGCACCGGCTGATTGTATGCCGCGCGTGCGGGGGCGTCAAGAGCGGCACGTTCTTCACGGCTTCCTGCCCCCGAGCGAGAACAACTGCGTGCGGGTGCGCAGAGACATGACGCCGTTGGCGATGGCGGGGCTCGCTCGACGATGAGCTTTCCCTGGCGAGCCGTGACCTCGACTGGTGTCCCCTGCTCAAGCGCTGGTTCGCGGGCAAACGCCCTCGGGATTCGCAAGGCCAGACTGTTGCCCCACTTCTGAATCCTCGTGACCATCTTAGGGTCTCCTGTGTGCAGCCACAACGGAGGTACAGGATGCCTATCCTCTTGTCAACCGCTGGATGGGTGCGGGCCGGAAGTGTAGGTGGATCGCTCCTCTCTTCCGCCTGAACGGCTCGTAGCGTAGAGTCCAGGGCAACGCCTGGGAACCAGATCGCCCCCGAGACAGTTCCTCCCCTGTGGGCGGGACGTCCCCGTCCCGCGCGGCATCGCGGGCTTCGCGGGATGTGGACATCCCGCCTACAGCCTCGCCCTGAGCTATCCCCTTTCGCTCCTTCGGTGCGCCCGCAGCCACCTGCAGTTCCGGCCCGCAGCCTGGACTGGGATGCCGCCTTGACACGTGGGCCGAGGCGCGTAGAATAGGGGCGGGGACGCAGGAAGGGGGAAGTTCGATGATGGTCTGGCGCTATGTGATCGGGGTGGCGGTGGGCGGGGGGTTGGGGTTCGGGGTGGGCTATCTGGCTCGGGGGGGTGGGTGACCGTTGACCTGCAACCCGTACGTGAGCACGCTGGTGGGGATGCTCATCGGCGCGCTGCTGGCGGGTTGAGGTGCCGCGTGTCGGCACCGGAAGGGCCGGCGCCGCTGGCCGGCCGGGCGCGGGAACGAGGGCAGGGGTCCGGAAGGGGGCGTTGGGTTGGAGATTCGGTTCCTGGGGGCGGCGCAGACGACGACGGGCTCGATGCACCTGCTGTCGGCGAACGGGCGGCGGGTGCTGCTGGACTGCGGGCTGTGCCAGGGGAAGCGGAAGGAGGCGTTCGAGCGCAACCGCAATCTGCCGTTCGAGCCTCGAGAGATTGACGCGGTGGTGCTGTCGCACGCGCACATCGACCACAGCGGGAATCTGCCAACGCTGGTTCGGCGGGGCTATCGCGGGCGGGTCTACGCGACGCCGGCGACGGTGGACCTGTGCGACATCATGCTGCGCGATTCGGCGCACCTGCAAGTGCGCGACGTGGAGTTCGTGAACAAGCGGCGGGTGCGCGAGGGGAGGGCGCCGTTCGAGCCGCTCTACGGGCCGGAGGACGTGGAGCGGCTGATGGGGCGGTTCGAGCCGTGCGGGTACGGCGGCCGGCATCGGGTGGCGGAGGGGGTCACGATTGCGTTCCACGATGCGGGGCACATCCTGGGCTCGGCGCTGACCGAGATCGAGGTGGAGGAGGATGGGGCGAGGCGCCGCATCCTGTTCACCGGGGACCTGGGGCGGCCGGGCATGCCGATCCTGCGCGATCCCGTGGTGGTGGGGGGGTGCGAGACGCTGATCACGGAGAGCACCTATGGGAACCGGGTGCACCCGCCGATGGGGGATGTGGAGGGGAAGTTGGCCGGGCTGGTGAACGAGGTGTGCGCGCGGAGGTCGAGGCTGCTGATCCCGGCGTTCAGCGTGGGGCGGACGCAGCAGCTCCTGTATTTCCTGGACCGCCTGCACGCGCGGGGGGCGATCGGCGGGCTGCCGGTGTTCGTGGACAGCCCGCTCTCGACGCGCGCGACCGAGGTGCACGAGCGGCACCCGGAGTGCTTCGATGCGGAGACGCTGGGGGTGCTCCAGCGGGGCGGCTCGCCGTTCGGGTTCCCGGCGGTGCGGTTCATCACGGAGGTGGAGGACTCGAAGGCGCTGAACAGCCGGCCCGGCCCGATGGTGGTGATTTCGGCCTCGGGGATGTGCGAGGGTGGGCGGATTCTGCATCACCTGCGCAACCATATCGGGGACGCGGCGAACCTGGTGCTCTTCGTGGGGTTCCAGGCGGAGAGCACGCTGGGCCGCTACCTGATCGAGGGGCGGCCCACGGTGCGCATCTTCGGCGAGGAGCACCGGGTGCGCGCCCGGATTGCGAAGATCAACGCCCTGAGCGCGCACGCGGACCGCGAGGAGCTGCTGGGCTACGCGCGGGCGATCCGGGCGGGCCTGGCCCGGGCGCTGGTGGTCCACGGCGAGCCGGAGAACGCGCAGGCGCTGGCCGGCGGGCTGCGCGAGCTGGGCATTCCCGAGGTGGCCGTGCCGGCGGCCGGGCAAGCCGTGCCGCTCTGAGGCCGGGGGCGCCCGGGGCGCCGCGAGGGAAGGTCCGCCTATGCAACCGAAGCGCCACAAGCCGCCCGGCATTCCCCCTGGCACGCTGCTGCCGCTGGAGGGCGCGGTCGTGCCGACGGGGATGCATGTGATCCACTACACGCGGGAGAGCCTGGAGGAGGCCGATGTGGCCTCGGTCGCCGAGGTGATGCGCTGGCGCGAGCGCAAGGGGGTCACGTGGGTGAACGTGGACGGGCTGGGCGACGTGAAGCTGCTCGCGGCTCTGGGGGAGGCCTTCGGCCTGCATCCCCTGGCGCTGGAGGATGTGCTGAGCGTGACCCAGCGGCCCAAGGTGGATGCCTATGAGGGCCACCTCTACATCGTCAGCCGGATGCTCCACTATGAGAAGGAGCTGGAGACGGAGCAGGTGAGCGTGTTCCTGGGGCGGGACTTCGTGGTCACGTTCCAGGAGCGGCCTGGGGACTGCCTGGACCCGGTGCGGGAGCGGCTGCGCAAGGGCGCCGGGCAGCTTCGCCGCCAGGGGGCCGACTACCTGATGTACGCGATCGTGGACGCGATTATCGACCACTACTACCCGTTCCTGGAGCGTCTGGGGGAGGTGGTGGAGACACTCGAGGACGAGGTGGTGACCCACCCGACGCGGGGGACGATCGCGGCGGTGCATGCCATCAAGCGCGACCTGCTCAGCGTGCGGCGGTGCGTGTGGCCGCTGCGCGAGGCGGTCAACGCGCTGATCCGGGACGAGAACCCGCTGCTGGGGAGGATGACGCGGCTCTACCTGCGCGACTGCTACGATCACACGGTGCAGATGCTGGAGATCGTGGAGACCTACCGCGAGCTGGCGGGGGGGCTGATGGACGTGTATCTGTCCAGCCTCAGCAACAAGCTGAACGAGGTGATGAAGGTCCTCACCGTGATCTCCACGATCTTCATCCCGCTGACGTTTCTGGCGGGCATCTACGGGATGAACTTCGACACGGAGGCCTCGCCGTTGAACATGCCCGAGCTGCGCTGGCGGTGGGGCTATGTGGCCTTCTGGATCGTGTGCCTCGTCACGGCAGGGGTCATGCTGCTCCTGTTCCGCCGCAAGGGCTGGCTGGGGGGGGCCGACAAGGGCTGAGGCCGCGGCGCCCCGCGCGCCTCAGGCCCCGCGCGGGGCGGGGCGGTCGCGCGAGCCGTCGTAGAGCCTGGGGTCGGGGGGCGCCTGGACCGAGACGCAGGTGAGGCCGCTGGGGCCGGCCACGGTGCCGTGGAACTCGCCCTCCGAGACCAGGATCACGTCGCCGGCCTCGATCGGGAACTGCTGGTCGTCCAGCCGGATCACTCCGCTGCCTTCCAGCACGAGGATCAGGTCCTCGGAGCCCTCGTGCACGTGCTGGGTGAAGGCCGTGTTGGGCTCGAACTTGGCGTAGTTGAACGTCAGGTGCCTGGCGCCGTTGTGGGGGCCGTAGACGTTGCGCGTGTCGCCATGGCCCATGGCGAACGGGCGGCCGTCCGTGAACTTGCGGATCTGCATTGTCTGCCTCCTGGCCGGGGGTGGGGGGTGGGGGTCGCCCGCCGCCTCCCCTTGTACCCGTTGCGGTCGCGCCCTGTCAAGCGCGCTCGCGCGGAGCCTGGGGGCCCCGGGCGATTGACAGCGGCCTGCCGGCCCTCTATCCTATCGCTGGAGAGGAGGGGGCGAGGCGGCCGAGTGCGTGATCGTGGCCCTTGGCCCTTCGCGCGCGGCCGGGAACGGGCCGGCGAGGGGGGCCGCGCTTCCAGGTGCGAGCGGGCCCTCGGGCTTGGCGCGGAGGCCTGTCTTAGCCTCTGAGGGACGGACCGATGAGAGCCTCGATCGCTGCCAGGTGCCTGTTGTTGGCCTGTGTCGCCACGGCGGGTCCCACCGTAGTTCTCCCGCTCGATCGCTCCGCCTACCTCATCGGCGAGGTGGTGCCCCTCGCCGTGCAGGGGGCCGACGGCGAGGCGAGGATCGAGCTGGTGGGCGAGGGGGGAGCGCCGCGGCTGGTCTACCATGGCCGGGCGGCCGCGCTGGTGCTGGGCACCAAGGGCCTGGGCGCCGGGAGGTATGTGTTTCGCGTCAACGGCCAGCCGACGGGGGTGGAGCTGACCGTCGCCAGCCCTGTCCGCAAGTCGCCCGGGACCATCACCGACGAGAGCATGCCCAGCCCGCCGCAACTGCCGCCCGAGATCTCCCGCGACCCCGTCAAGAAAGCCGCCGCCCTCGCCGCCTGGCGGAAAACCGTGCCCCAGACCTTCCGCGACACGGGCATTGACGTGGCCTTCTCGATGTGCGCGTCCGAGATTGACCGCGAGCCGCTCCTGGACGGGTTCACCGCCGCCTCGGCCATGTTCTACGCCAATCCCTACACGCGGCCGATGAGCTTCAACGTCGCCCGCATCTGGGCGCCGGAGCTGGCCGCGTTCCGCCAGCGCCTCGCCCTCTCGGCCCAGGCCAACAGCCGCTATCCCAGCTTCGCCGGCTTCTGCCTCGATTTCGACCCCGTGGGCCTCCTCGCCCGCAAGATGCTCCTGGTCTACTGGGGCTGGGGCAAGCAGGAGGAGGGCCTCCGCAACTACATCGCCCGCAGCGACCAGGCCGTCTATGACGAGTTCGCCCGCCGCACGGGGCTGAAGGCACCCCGCCTCGACGAGTTCATCACCTACCTCCTCGCCATCGGCCGGCCCGAGTTCGCCCCCGCCATTGACCTCCCCACCGCGCGCTGGATCGAGGAGATGGCGACCCATCTCAAGCCCGTCGACCCCGCCAAGCTCGCGGAGCTGGAGAAGCGGATTGACGCCTGGGCGACGTTCCTGATGGGCATCTACGAGGAGAGCGACCGCGGCCACATCGAGTCCCTTCGCCTCATCGCCCCCTCGATGCGCCACACGGGCACGATCAACATTGACCACGCCGCCGTGCGCGACGGCCAGTATGTGCCCTGGGCCTATCGCCCCTTCGACCTCCGCTACATCACCGCCTGGAACGACCAGGTGGCCGGCCCCGACTACGCCTGGCAGTGGCTCTTCAGCGCGGCCATGCTCAACACAAACCGCGTTGCAGGCGGCGTGTCCCCACGCCGCGATACGCGGGATGGGACATCCCGCCTACAGCCTGCACCCATCTGGGTCGCCACCAGCCTGGGCATGGTGCACGGCCAGGCGGAGTATCCGGGTAAATTCGTTCGTGCCATCGCCCACAACCTCGCCCACGGCGCCTCGGGGGCCGGCTTCGCACTCGAAGGCTTCTCCACCGTGCTGGGCGGCATGAACAAGCAGACGCACTGGGCCGAGATGAAGGGCAAGGCCATCGCTGAAGACCTCCACGCGGGACGCGACTTCCTCAACCGCTTCGCTTTCCTCGCCACCGAGTGCCGGGGCGACTACGGCGTGGGCATCCTCTACTCGCGGAGCCAGATGGCGCGCCAGCACCTCTGCCAGGGCTTCGGCACGGCGTATTATAAACTCCTCGTCAGCCTCACCCGCCTCGGCTACACCCCGCGCTTCGTCACCGAGGAGGAGATCGAGGCGAAGGGCATCACAGGCGTCACGGCCCTTGTCGTCGCGGGCCAGACCTTCCCCCTGCCGCCCAAGGTCGTCGCGGGCATCGAGGCATTCGCCAAAGGCGGGGGCTTGGTCCTCCTGGACGGCTCTTCGACGATCAAGCTCGCGGGCGCGAAGCCGCTCGGCATCACCCTGCCCTTCGTCGAGGCCGCCCGCCCCTACAACTGGTCCAGCCCCAACACCCCCGAGGGCGTCCGCCACATCGCCCTGGCCGAGGAGTGGCATGAGCAGCTCACCCCAGTGCTCACGGAGGCGCTTTTCTTCCGGGGACGAGCGCTCTTGTCCTGCCCGTTCAGCCGCCCTAGCCCGATCACGGTTATGCAGTTTGATGCAAGTCCCGATGCGAAATACGTCGTCGCCATCAACGATTCCTCGATCAAGACCCACTGCGACTGGACGCAAGAGAAGTGCTCCCTGTGGCCCAGCGCCGATTTCATCCGGCGGCAGGACTTCTGCGTCTACGACCTGAACGAGGAGAAGTTCAGCCAGACGATGCCGCGAGATACGGCGGCGGACGGTTTGGTAGGGCCCTACAGGACCAACCTCAGCAACACAACGGCTCGCCTCCTAGCCATCCTCCCCCGTCAGTTGAAGCGGACCGCTGTGAATGCCGGCCAGTCGGTCCGAGCGGGAGACAAGCTGGCTGTTCGCGTCGGCTTCGAGGACGGGAAAGGCAAGCCGCTGGTCGCCGCGCTGCCGTTCTGCCTGACGATCCTGCGGCCGGATGGGAAGGTGGAGGCGGAGCTGTATCGCAGCACGTCGCGTGAGGGGACGTTTGGCATGACCTACCCGATCCCGCTCAATGCCCCACCGGGCGAGTGGAAGGTGGCCGTCCGCTCGCAACTGACGGGCGACGTGGCGGCACTGCCCGTCACCGTGAAGCCGCCCCGCCGCCTCCGCGCCCTCGCCGAGCCGCTGGGCGACAAGGTGCTCTTTTGCAACAGCGACCGCCTCCGCGAGGTGTTGGCGGGGAAGGGCGGCGTGGGCTGTTCGCCTGCTGCCAACGGTCCGTCCCTGGCACAGGCTCGAACCCTCCCCCTACCCCCTCCCTTGAAGGGAGGGGGGTCGTTGGGCCTACGCCCTCACTTGGAGGGAGGGGGGGCGCCCAACCCCTCTCCCTCTCAGGGAGAGGGTAGGGAGAGGGTCGCACACGCGGGCAGGGGGCGACCAAGGGTCATCGTCCCTCTCTTCGAGACGCCGCACACCATCAAGCTCCTGCCCGCCGCCGAGCGCCTCAAGCAGGTGCTCGGCCGCCTGGGCATCGAGGCCGAGGTTCGCCGGAAGCCGGAGATGACCACCTACTGGCTCGCCTACGACCCCACGCCCGAGCAACTCGCCGAGAACGCCCGAGCCGACAAGGGCGAGTCCATCGGCAAGATCAGGGTGACCACAGTCAACCGCAACGACTACTTCGCCACCCTCGGCGGCTACCAGGTGGGCGAGACGGTGGTGCTGCTCGACCTGGCTACGCGGCCCGACAACGAGATGGCGGAGCACCTGGCGAAAGTGGGCGTGCTGTGGCCCGAGGCCTCGCGCGAGTTCCCCGGCCCAGGCCGCGCCGTCGTCCACTGCATCCCGCAGGCGTTCCACCCGCAGAAGTCGGCCATCGTGATCCAAGGCTCCGACGTGGCGGGGCTGATGGCGGGCGTCGAGGCGCTTCGCCGCCCGGCCGACGACTGGCTCGGGGAGAGCGTCGGCTCGGCCCGCGAGGCCCTTTTCCGCGAGTTCCACGTCGGTGGCAAGCCGGAACACGTGAAGGGCCGCTGGCTCACCTCCCGCGGCCTCACGGTCCGCCACGACCCGAAGCCGTTCACCATCAGGTTCCTCGACAAGCAGCCGCTTAAGGAGAACGAAGCAAAGCCCATCCCGCCCTTTGTCCACAAGCCGCTCGAAGTGCCCGCGACGATCGAGGCCAGGGACTTCGTTCCCCAGCTTCGCACGCCGACGGGCTACGTGGACGCCTGGACGCCCGGCGGGAACTGGAAGACCGACCTCCGTTTCGCCGACGCCATCCTCCTGGTCGTGGACGTGAAGAAGCCGGGCAAGATGGCCATCGTGGTCGAGGGCGTCTTCCGCTACTCGGACCGGCGTCCGCGTTCGCAAGGCGTGTGGGAGGATGTCCTCGCCCTCCGCGACACCCTCGTGCCCAAGGAGCGGCGGCCGATGGCCCTCGACATCGTGCTGGATGGCAGACCTGCGGGCACACTCGACAGGCTGACGACCGCGACGCAGGATGTGCCCGTGGATTCGCCCCCCGGCTACGGACCCCAGAAGCCGAAGACGGTGAGCGAGGAGGTCGTCACCTGCATCAGCGGTGAACTCGACCTACCCGCGGGAGCGCACCGCCTGATGCTCACCCCCCGCAACATTGTGGATGGGAGGCTGGAGAAAGTGTGCATCGGGACTACCCCATAGCAGCGGCGAACTCCTCCCGCAGGTTCCGATACCTGCGGGAGGTTAGTCAGGCGCGGAGCGCATCCCGGTTACCCTCCTGCAGGTTCCGATACCTGCGGGAGGTTAGTCAGGCGCGGAGCGCATCCCGGTTACCCTCCTGCAGGTTCCGATACCTGCGGGAGGTTAGTCAGGCGCGGAGCGCATCCCGGTTACCCTCCTGCAGGTTCCAATACCTGCGGGAGGTTAGTCAGGCGCGGAGCGCATCCCGGTTACCCTCCCGCAGGTATTGGAACCTGCGGGAGGGCGCGGCCTGGCTGCTCAGGGCCTGAAGAGGGGAGCAAGGACTTCGTCCTTGAGCGCTTCCTGAAGGACTGAGCTGACCTTGGCCTTGTCGGCCGGGGCGCGGCGACTGGCGAGGCGGATGGCGGCGAAGGCGCGGGCGGAGGGGCTTGGGTTGTTGAGGCGTCTCAGAGCTTCCTGGTCAATCGCCTCGTCCATTTCCTTAGAGTCGCCCTTGGGTAGGCCGTCCTCAAGGCGCTCGAGGAGGGTCGGCTCCTGGGTGGGAATGAGGTGGACCGGGGCATCGCCTTCTCCTGTGGGCGGGGCCTCTGGGCCCCGCGTGCCGCGGGACGGGGACGTCCCGCCTACAGTCCTCCCGCCGGCGGCGAAAAGGACCTTGTCGGCCAGGCGGGCGGTGAGGGCGACCAGGTCGTCCATCGCCTGCGACGCAGCGGCATGTTAGCCGAACGCCATCGGCGCTGCAAGCTGGACAATCCGCGCGGCTTTTGCTAGAAACATAGGGAGCCGGACGCCGGGATCACTCAGGAAAGGGACGAGTCGTGTTCAGGCGGTTCGTGGTTGTGTCCGCCCTCGTGTGGAGCATGGCTTCTGGCGGCGAGAATGTGGGGCCGTCGCCGCTCGAGCTGCAAGGGCGCACGCTCGATCTGAAGGTCGTCACCCCTCATCTGCCGCTGCTCAAGAGGCACGGGAAGGGCGAGTTCAGGGCGTTCTTTCTCACGCCGGCCGACCGCACGCTGGCGCACGTGCGCGAGATCGTGCAGCGGGCCGACATCGTGCCCGACTACTGCGCAATCCGGCAACTCGCTGCGCCGCCCGAGGGGCTGAACGCGGCGGATCTGGCCGAGTTCCAGAAGAAGCTGGCGGCTTTCGCGCCGCAGGTGCTGGTGACCCTGGGCATCCAGTGGCACGCGGGGCTGAAGGCCCAACTCATCGGCGAGTTGCTCGGGCGCGTGCGTGAGGGGATGGGGGCGGTGATCGCCGTGCGCGATCTGAGGGACGAGCCCGAGCTGGCCACGGCGCTCGCCGGGCTCCAGGAGGTGGCCGAGCCGCCGTTGCCGAGCGTGGCGGTGAATGTCCCTGCCGTCCGCCGCTACGCGCCGGGGAAGGGGCGACTGGCGCTGGTGGTGTGCCCGTGGCGCGGCGATGGCGATGCAGGCGCGGCTGCGTTGGGCGACTGGACGACTCTGCGCCTTTTGCGCGAGACGGTCCGGGTCTCGGAGCTTCGCTGGCGCGGCTTCGAGTACAGCTACGCCTTCCTCGGCGACCTGGCCCGCTGGGCGGCCGGACAGGACTCGCCGCTCGTGGTCACGGAGGCCAGCCTCAAGGGCAACGTCGTGGCCGTGACCCTGCACAACGCCGGCGAGAAGCTGCCCGTGCGGGTGCAGGCGGCCGTGCGGAGCCGCCGCTGGGAGGCGCGCACCGACGGGGCCCTCTCGGCCGAACTGCCGCCGGGCGACAGCCAGCACATGGTCACGCTGGGCAAGGCCCCGGAGGGCGGGCCGCTGGGCATCGAGGCGCGCGTTCTCGCCGGCGACGGCAGGACTCTGGCGTTGGGCACGGCGGGCGCCTCGGCCTACGAGGTGGTCGCGATGAAGGTCGTGCCGCAACCGAGCGCCTACCAGCCGGCGGAGCGCCCCGGGGCCTGCGTGGTGGAACTCTCCGGCACCGCGCCGGGCGGGCGCCTGGAGGTGTCGGTGCTCGACCGCTTCGGGCGACTCGTGGACCGCAGCGTGCACGACGTGAAGCTGGCGAATGGCAAGGGGCGGGCCGGCTCGATGCTCCAAGCGGTCCGGGCGCTGGACACGTACCACGAGGTGGTCGCGCAGTTTCTCTCGGCGGAGGAGCCGCCGCGCCTGCTGGCCGAGGCGTCGTGCGATCTGTTCCTTCTGCCACCGAAGGCGCCGGGCGGCGAGGGCTTCCTTCTCGGTGTGCAGGGCGCGCCACGGCGCGACCCGCTGCACCTCCAGGGCATGCTGGCTACGGTGCACGCGCTTGGCCTCACCCTTCACAACAGTTCAGACGACGACGCCGTGCTGTACGCGACCGGCGGCCAGAAGGCGGCGACCGTCGCACTTCCTGTGGCGAAGGACCTGGCGGTTGGCGAGGGCGTGAAGGCCGACTGGCAGAAACAGGCGCGGGCGCAGTACGACACCGGCGCGCGGTTCATCGCCCTCGGCGGCGGGCGGCGCGTGCCCGACGGGGCCGCGAGCGACCCGCAGGTCGTCGCCGCCTTCCGCGAGTGGCTGAAGCCACGGTATGCGGACATCGCCGAGCTGAACCGGGCGTGGGGGGCGCAGTTCGCCGACTTCGGCCAGGTGGCGCCGAAGCACCGCCAGGAGCTCGGGGCGTCTCCGAACCTCGCCCCGTGGCTGGAGTTCCGCCTGTTCCTCGGCGAACTGCTCGGCGAGCGCTACATGAAGGCGCCGACGGAGTGGGCCGCCGAGATCGGGCCGGACCTCGCCGTGGGCGAGTGGAACATGGGCGAGCCCTCCGATGCCTGGCCCGTGGACTGGAGCCGCTACGCAAAGTGCTACAAAGCCACCGCATGCCAGGGCGGAACGCAGGGCGTGCTCGAGGAACTGTTCCGTTGCTTCGCCCCCGGCGCGCGGCCTGGGACGCGGGTGGGGGAGGGCGTGGTCGCACGTGACGCGGCCGCCCGCCTCGCGCCCTGGCTTGCTCTGCTCAACGGCGGAGGCTTCTGCTGGCTCGGCGACATGCACGATGCGGTCACATCGGACCTCCGGCCCGCGGCGGCCTACCTGCCGCTGGCCAAGGAGGAGTTCCCTGACCTCACGGGCGGCATTGACCGCCTCATTCTCGCCAGCGCGTTCGCGGCCGACCGGATCGCCATCGGCTACTCCTACCCCTCGTGGCTTTCCGACCCCGAAGCGCTCGCGCGCGGCGCCAAGGCGATCGTCGAGGGCCTCGGCTTCCAGCACGACTTCGTGACAATGGACGATGTGGCGGCCGGGCGCCTGGAGAGGGACGGCTACAGGCTCCTGGTTCTTCAGCAGGCAAGCTGCCTGTCGAAGGAGCAGGCCGAGGGCGTGAAGCGTTTCGCCGAGGCCGGCGGCGTGGTGCTGTGCATCGGGCGCAACGGCTGGCGCGACCTGCGCGGCTCACCTCACCCCGAGGGCGGCCTCTTTGATGCCCTGACGGGCGTTGACACCGCTCAGGCGACGCCCCTCGGCGCGACGATGGCCGCTCGGCCCGGCGGGCCGTCGCTCACGCTCGACGTCGCAGTCGCCGGCGCCCAGGCGAAGGACGCCAGCGTGCTGGCTCGCGTGAGTGTGGATGCCAAGGAGGTGCCTCTGTGGACCGTGCGCGACGCCGGCAAGGGCAAGGCCTACTGGCTCAACTCGAACCTGGTTGCCGATGGACCGGAGGCCGTGCTAAGGTCGCAGTGGGATGTCTTCGACCACGTGGTGGCGATGGCTGGCCTGAAGCCACGCTGCCGGCTGTTCAAGGATGGGCGGCCGCTCTTTGGCAGCGAGACCTGGTATTACGAGACCCCATCGAAGCGCACGCTGATCGTCGCCCGCCACGTTGCAGGCGGGATGGAGGGCCAGGCCAACGTGCGCTTCGGCCGCAAGGCGCACGTCTATGAACTTCGCACCCATCGGTACTTCGGCGAGACCGATCTGATCCAGGACAGCTTCCCGCCGGGCGTCGTGCGCGTCTACGCGCTCACCGACTGCAAGATGCAGAAACCGATGGCCAAGGTAGACGAGCAGAAGGCGGCCGCCGGCGCCGTGTTGCAGGTGAGCTGCCACATGCTGACCTATGGCAAGGACGTGGAGCCTGACCTGGTGCCGTACCGCCTGCGCGTTTTCGACCCCTCGAACCAGGAACTGCCCTGCTACGCTCGCGTGGGGCTGGCACCGGCGGGCAAGACCGTGTTCGAGGTGCCTCTGGCCCTCGACCACCCGCCGGGCCGCCAATCGGTCGTCGTCGCCGACCTGTTCACCGGGCAGGAGGCGCGGGCCTACTTCATCGTCCCCAAGCCCGAGGTGAGGAAGCGCTGAGAGCCGTGCTCAAAGGACCCGTCTGAGGCCGCGGCGCCGGCGGCCCCGCCGGCCGCGAGCCGTGTCGCCCGTCGCCGGCCCTGTGCGTCCTGCGAGCGATGCCCTGGGAGGAGAGAAGGATGAACTGCATGCCCTGCCGCCCCCTGCAGGCAAGCATCGTGCTGGCCGCGCTGGCGTCGGCGGCCGTGGCCGGCCGATGGATCGTGCCGGACTGGCCCGAGGGCCAGCCGCCGAAGTTCGAGGCGGTCCCCCTCTTCTGGTTCACCGTGACCGACTGCCCCCTCGTGTACCGGGCAGAGGTGGAGGTGCCGCCCGAAGCCGACCGCGCCACGGTGCTGCTGCGGACGAGCGGCTACGTCTATGTGTATGTGGACGGCCGCCCGGCCCACTCCTGGGCGCCCCGGCCCAAGGACAAGGACCACCCGGAAATCCCCGCCGACCCCGCCCGGGTCCATGAACTGGACCTCAGCGAGTACCTCACGCCGGGCCGGCACGCGCTGTGCGTGAGCGCGCCCGCCAAGGGCTTTGCCCTGGATGGCGCCGTGTACGCGGGCACGAAGCCTGTGCAGGCCATCGAGACCAGCCGCGCCTGGCGGGTGCGCGCGTTCGCCCCAACCACCATCGTGGAGGCCGAAGCCTTCCTGCTGCCTGGGTACGACGGCCCGTCGGCGCCCGTTCGCGAGGAGGCGGGGGGGCCCGGTTCGGGCGCGGATGGAACCGCGGAACTGCGCGCGGGAGAGGACCTGCTGGCGAAGGCCCATCATGCCGCCTTCGTGCGGCGCGCGCGACGCGACCTGGACGACGCCCTGTGGCGGCTGGGGCTGATGGTGAAGAAGGGGATCTACCTTGCGGGCGGCGAGGCCCTCGGCTGGGGCGGGCCACTGCGCATGGATGCGGCCGCGCTCAAGCGCGCATCGGTGGCCTATGGCGCAGCCCTGGATATCGCCAGGAACCTTGCCGAACTCGAGAAGCCCACCGTCAACTCGGTGGCCGACCTGGCGGGAGCCCTGCCCGCCCTGCGCGCCGTGCGCCGGGCGCTGGATGCGGCGCGGGCCGAGGCAGAGCAAGCCAGCCGCGAGGCCTTCGCGGCCGACGAGCGCAAGGCCCTGGCCCTGGCGGCCGCCGCCGTGGGCGACGGCCTGTCGCTCGACGACGCACTCGCCAGCCCGGCGCGCCTCCGCGAGCAGGTGGATGCCCAGGTGCGCCACCCGCTCAACCATCTCAACCAGAGCCGCTACGACCGGCTGGGCTGGATCGAGCACGCCGGCCTCACCGACAGCGACATCCTCCAGTGGGGCATTCGCGTGAACCCCGTGTCCGGCCCCACCAAGGCCGGTCCGGCCGGCGAGTGGGCGCGCTTCCTCTTCTCCCCCGACCCCGACGACGAGGGCGTGCGCGACCTGCGCTGGAGCATCGGCCACAACGTCGAGAATCAATGGCAGCGGATTGACCCGCGCGTGAGCTGGACCAAGGACGCCCGGTTCGCCGACCACAAGGGCCCGGCCTGGTACCGCACGCGAATCCACGCCCCGGCCGAGTGGGCGGGCAATGAGGTCGTGCTGACGTTCGCCGTCGCAGGCCGCGAGCGCGTGTGGCTCAACGACAAAGAGATTACCGAGTTCGGCACCGGGGCCGGCAACCGCACGTATACGCTGCCGGCCGACCTGCTCGCGTTCGGAGCAGAGAACTTCCTCGCCTTCCGGATCGACGCGGACGGCGATCAGCGGGGCCTGGTCGGCCCGGTGGAACTCGCCTGCCCGGCGCTCGACGCGCCGGCCGCCAGGGAGACCCCGCCCACCGACGTCCTGGCGACGCCCCTGAGCCCCTGCGTCGTGCTGACGCCCTGGACCGACACCCTGCGGATCCACCACGCCGGCGAAGCCACGCTGCTGTTGCCCGGGCAACTGAAGTTCGGGCGATGCGACTACCGGGCCGACCGCGACGGGAGGCTCTCGGCCAACTGGGCGCTCCTGTGGCTCGCGCCCCACACGGCCGTCAGCCCCGTCCGGCCGATCCTGCTCGTCTTCCGAAGGTGCCCGGCCAAGATCGACGGCGTCCCAGGGCAGACGACCATCAAGATGAGCCGCCCGCGAGAGCGGATCATCGCCGTGCGGCCCTGGGTGAAGGCGAAGCTCGACGACCCACGCTTCCTCCTCCGCCTCGACGATGCCATCGGCCTCTGGCGCCGAGCCGCCCTCGCCGTGCCCCTCGACTACATGTCCGTGACCCGCCTGCTCGCGCCGGGCGAGCCATGGGAGAAGATCTCGGCCGACAAGGTGCCCCGCGGGCCCCTGTTGGGCCACACGGTCATCTACGACTTCCTCGAGACCAAGGACGAGTGGGACACGAAGCCTCTGCGCCTCGCCCCGCTGCCCGCCCTGTGCAGCTTCGCGCGCGACTGCGGGTTCCGCAACCTGAAGCTCGACCGCCGGGTCGTGGACATCCAGGACGGCGGCCTCCTGGCCCCCTACCGCGTGGTGATGGACGCCGATCGCGTGAGCTACAGCTACGATGTCGAGCCCTACCCGCGATTCGCCGGCTTCACGAGCTGGATGTTCGCCGATGGCGACGCCGGGGTGCCCGGCAACCGGCGCGAGCTGGAACTCCTCGCCGCCCTGGGCGCCAACAGCTTCCGGCCCCAGCACAACTGGTCGGACGAGAAGCCCCCCAAGCCCCTCCACCCGGGCGACGAACGCACGCGGGTGCAGGTCACAGCCGACTGCGCCAACGCCGTCGGCATGAACTACATGAACAACATCGATCAGACCCTCGGTCGCCCGCGCGAGTTCGTGCGCGACAACTACGCCGAGTTCATGGGGCTCGTCGGCGCCCACTACGAGAAGATCGCCCGCCAGCTCGCGGGCCGGCCCTTCTGGGCCGTGGCCTACGACCTCATCAACGAGCCCTTCGACCACCACCACGCACGCTACAACCCCGCGATCAAGGAACTCACGCGCAAGGTCCGGGCCATTGACAACGTCCACCTCCTCTACATCGAGCCCTGCGAGGCCTGGGGCGCCATCCAGCAGCTCAAGCTCATCGAACCCACCGGCGACCCCCTCACCGTCTACAGCTTCCACGACTACAACTTCCGCCTCAACAAGCCCGAAGACCGCTGGCCGAACGCCGAACGCGACCTCACCAGCATCTACGCCATGTGGCTCCCCGCCATCGAGTTCCAGATTCGCCACGGCTGCGCCCTGCACTGCGGCGAGTTCGGCGGCTTCGCGGACTCGACCGCCGACTCCCTTGCCCAGACCCTCCTCCTCAACGACTTCTTCCGCATCTTCGACCAGTTCGGCATGCACCACCACTACTACAGCGGGCGCGAAGTCTACCGCCGCCAGGCCGACGGCTCGCTGCGCCCCAGCAACATCGCGCGGGCCTACCAGGCGTATTTCCGCCGGCCCGACTTCAACCGCCACTACCCCCTCTGGCCCGGCCACCCCAAGCCGTCCCAGCCGGGCCGCTAGTGTAGTGCGTCAGATATATCTTGACATATGATAGGGCGTCCTATACAATGCCGAACGATGAGCAGAACTGCCCCACCAGTTGTCTTGACAGTGGCCGAGCGGGCCGCCTTGGACGGCTGGGCGCGGGGCCGCAGTTTGCCTCACCGGCAGGTGGTCCGTGCCCGCATCGTCACCCTGGCCGCCGACGGAGTCGACAATCAGGACATCGCCGCGGCGTTGAGCGTGTCGCGTCCGACCGTGCAGTTGTGGCGGGAACGCTTTCTGGCGCTTCGCCTGCCCGGCCTGGAGAAGGACGCGCCTCGTCCGGGCCGCAAGCCGCGCATCCCGCCGGAGAAAATCCGGGAGTAGGAGCACCGCAGATTGCACCGCAAGGTCAGGTAGATGCGCGGGTCAGTGTCCATACGGCAAGCCCCCTGCTTGACAATGGGCTGAAAGCGCAGTAGACTCCCGAACGAAAGGAGGCGTGCCATGAAACTGCTCGCCTTGGCGCTCGCTGCTCTGCTGGCTGGCCTCTGCATCGCCGCAGAGGACCGCTTCACCGTCGTGGCTGAGGGCAAGGCCGTCCAGCCCTATGAGGTCAAGGGCATTCAGGTGGCCATGTGCCGCAAGGCAGGCGACAACCGCTTCTGGTACGTGGCCAAGGTGCAGTTCGTCCACAACAGGGAGACCACCTACCACATCCGCGTCAGCATCAACACCTACATTGGCGAACCCATCACAGGTACTCAAGTCGTGCGCGCCGTTCCCCCAGGCCGCCTCGCCCAAGCCCAGATCGCCGTGCCAATGCTGGCCAGTGAAGTCAGCATGCTGCCTGCCGCCTTCGCGCGCATCCCGCAGAAGGTTGAGGTGTCCTTCACGCCGCTTGCCGTCGTTGACCATTCCGCCTCCAAGTGATCAGGCCGGATCGTCCAGCCCGCCATAGTTGCCCGCCGCGTTGACGCGGACGATGAACCCCACCGTGTGGTAGAGGCCACGCTCCATCAGACGCCTGCCAACGCGACGTACTGGAGCACGCGGAGCATGGCGAGGGCGCACGGCCTTTCCGAGGCGAGCGTCCGCCGAATCTGGAAGCAGCACAATCTCAAGCCGCACCTGGTCGAGACCTTCAAGCTCAGCCGCGACAAGCAGTTCCTCGAGAAGCTCAAGGACGTGGTCGGCCTCTACCTGAACCCTCCGGACAAGGCACTGGTGCTGTGCGTGGACGAGAAGAGCCAGATCCAGGCCATCGACCGCACGCAGCCCCTCCTGCCGTTGAGGCCGGGCATTCCTGCCCGGCAGACGCACGACTACAAACGCAACGGCACGACCACCCTGTTCGCCGCCTTGAGCATGCTCGATGGGCAGGTGATCGGGGACTGCATGCCGCGGCACCGGCACCAGGAGTTCATCCGGTTCCTCAAGAAGATCGACGCCGAGACGCCGCCGGAGATGGAACTCCACCTGATCGTGGACAACTACGGGACGCACAAGCATCCTCGCGTGAAGGCGTGGCTTGGCCGGCATCCTCGGTTCCATCTCCACTTCACTCCGACGTCGAGTTCCTGGCTGAACCTGGTCGAGCGCTGGTTCCGCGAGATCACCGACAAGCGCATCCGCCGCGGCACTTTCCACAACGTTCCTGCCTTGATCGCGGCCATCGAAGAGTACTTGAACAACCACAACCAGAATCCCCGCGTCTTCGTCTGGAGCGCCCCTGTGGAACGCATCCTCGCGAAGATCGCCAAATGTAAAGAAGCGTTAGACGCACTACACTAGGACCTGTGCGGAAATCCACGCGGGCTATGTTGCCGGCCGCAGCGGGGCGGATGCACGGCACGGCCACGCAGACGATCCCACGGAGCGCGCTTCGGGGGGCCACTTCCTGAGAGTTGCCGCGGCGCGTCACAGCCTCGGGAGTGCTTCAAGCTCCGCGACCCCTGGTGCCCCTTCGCTCTCACAGGGTTATACGGTCGAGGAACGGGCAGGGCCTGGGTGCCTCGTGGCGAGGGGGGCCAGGACCAGGGGCCGTGATCGGTTCGCGGGGGTGTGGGCCATTTCTCCAGGCGCTAGTGCAGGTAGCTCTTGTGGCGACAAGCGGCACGCTCGCCGCTCCGTTCACTGCCGGTACGGGAATTGCCTACAGGAATGGTCAACACCCCATTCGCGGGGGCGGGTTGCGCGAAGGCCCCGGCGCCGGTAGAATGCGGCGGTGGCCGGGCGGCGGACCACCGCCCGCGTCGAGTCCCTTCACCGAAAGGAGAGGCCGTGGCTAAGATCAAGACGCTGCTGCTCTCGGGAGCCAATAACCACGATTGGAAACGCTCGTCGCCGTTCCTGCGCGACGTGCTCGAGGCGTCGGGCAAGTTCGCGGTGACGATGACTGAGAATCCCTCGGCCACCCTGGAGGACGGTGCCGCGTTGCAGGGGTACCAACTGCTCTTCTCGGACTACAATGGTCCCGCCTGGAGCGAGGCGGCGAAGGCGAACTTCGTGGCCGCCGTCGCGGGCGGCACGGGCCTGGTCATCCTGCATGCCGCCGACAACGCCTTCCCCGGCTGGGTGGAGTACGAGAAGATGGTCGCCCTCCTGTGGCGGCAGGGCACGGGGCACGGCCAGTACCACGAGTTCGAGGTGAAGATCGCCGACAAGCAGCACCCCATCACGCGCGGCCTCGAGGACTTCCGGCTGTGGGACGAGCTTTACCACAAGCTGGTCCACATGCACAATGCGCCGTACCGCGTGTTGGCGACGGCCTACTCGGCGCCCGAGACCGGCGGCACGGGCCGCGACGAGCCGATGATGACCGTGCAGCAGTACGGCAAGGGGCGCGTCTACCATCACGTGATGGGCCACGTGTGGCCCGGCGACGGCGCGCAGCACAAGGGCTGCTCGATGATGACCTTCGAGAACCCCATGTTCCAGAAGAGCCTGCTCCGGGGTTGCGAGTGGGCCGCGACGGGGGATGTGGCCGACTGAGGCCCGTCGGGCTCCGGCAGGCGGGCCTTCGCGGGCGCCGGGGACGGCGGGAGCGCGCGGCGGGGCGCGCCGCCGGTCAGTAGGTGATGACGACTCGGCTCAGGCCCCGACGCCCGGCGATCGGGAGGGCGAGCTCCAGGGTCTCGTGTTGGGCCAGGCCCCGGATGCGCTCGAGGGTGAAGCCGAGGAAGGCCCTCTTGGCGTCGAAGTACTCGCACCGCACGTAGCCGCGGGCCACGGCCTCCAGCGCCAGCAGGGCGGCGGCGCCCTTCGTCGTCTTCTCGGCCAGAGTGTCGAAGTCATCGTCGTCCAGGGGGAATGCCTTCGTCCGCTTCAGCGTCAGCACGAGGGTATGCCCATCCTGGCCGAGTCTCTTCTTCTCCACGGTGAGGTACGCCCTGAACGCCCGTGCGTCCACCTCGATCTTCTCGGGGTCCGCGGGTCCGCCGGCAGCCAGATCGGGGAGCAGGCCCATCGAATGCAGCAAGGCGCAGAGGGCGACCGCCAGCGCCGCGAGCGCGAGGCCGATCGCCAGCCGCGACGCGCGACGGCCAGGCAGGGGAGAAGACCCGCCGCTCGTCTCTTGGGTGTCGGGCACGCTGGACCGCCTCCTGTCCCCCCTCCGTTGGTGTGGTTGAAATGGTAGCCATGCCTCGCCCGCTTGTCAAGGCGGACTGCGGCGGGCCTCTCGCTCGGTGCCCCGCGGCGTCGGCGGCGGTTGGCCGAGGTGCAGGGCGTCTGGTATAATGCGGGGAGAGAGGGTGCACTCAGGCAAGGAGCGGGGATATGGCCAACGAGAGGCTCTTGGCGCGGCTGGAGGAGCTGAAGCGGCAGCGGAACGCCGTGGTCCTGGCGCACAACTACCAGCGGCCCGAGGTGCAGGACGCGGCGGACTACACGGGGGATTCGCTTGGCCTCTCGCAGCAGGCGGCGGCGACATCGGCCGAGGTGATCCTGTTCTGCGGGGTGCACTTCATGGCCGAGACCGCTGCGATCCTCTGTCCTGAGAAGACGGTGCTCATCCCCGACCCCAACGCGGGCTGCCCGATGGCGAATATGGTGACGCCGCGCGAACTGGCCGCGCTGAAGGCGAATCACCCCGACGCCGTGGTGGTGACCTACGTGAACTCGTCGGCCGCCATCAAGGCGATGACGGACGTCTGCTGCACGTCGGCCAACGCGGTGGAGGTGGTGGCCTCGGTCCCGCGCGAACGCGAGGTGCTGTTCGTCCCCGACCAGAGTCTGGGCAGCTATGTGGCGGGGCGGCTCGGCCGCCCAATGATCCTGTGGCCCGGCTACTGCCCCACGCACCATCACATCCTGGCGCGGGACGTGTGCGCCCTGAGGGCCGAGCATCCCGACGCCGTGTTCATCTGCCACCCCGAGTGCACGGGCGACGTGGTGGCCCTGGCTGATAAGGTGGCGAGCACATCGGGCATGATCGAGTGGTGCAGGAGGACGCCGGCGAGGACGATCATCGTGGGCACCGAGATCGGGCTGCTTCATCGCCTGCGCAAGGACAGCCCGGAGAAGACCTTCCTGCCCGTATCGCCGCTGGCCGACTGCCCGAACATGAAGCTGAACACGCTGGAGAAGATGATCTGGGCGTTGGAGGACATGGTGTATCGAGTCACCGTGCCGCCCGATATCGCGGGGCGGGCGAGGCGGGCGATTGAGAGGATGTTGGCGATCAAGTGACCTGCGCCAAGCGACCAGTGGCAAGTGACCTGTGAAGATTGCGGTAGCGATGAGCGGGGGGGTGGATTCCAGCACCGTGGTCGCGCTGCTTAAGAAGGCGGGCCATGAGGTGCTCGGGCTCCACATGCGGCTGGCGTGCGACGCCCCGTCCGAAGCCGCGCAAGTGGCGGAGGCGCCGGGCGTGCGCCCGGAGGACCTGTGCTGTCCGCAGGGCCACGGCTGTTACGTGGCCCACGTGGCGAAGTCGCTCGGCGTGCCGATCGAGATGGTGGACTTCGCTGCGGAGCGCGAGGCGCTCATCGCCTATCTGTGCTCGGAGTACGACGCGGGCCGCACGCCGAACCCGTGCGTGGTGTGCAACCGCTGGAACAAGTTCGGGCGCCTGCTCCGCCACGGCCTGGAGCTCGGGGCCGAGAGGTTCGCCACGGGCCACTACGCGCGGCTGGCGCGCCGCGACGGACGCCTCGTGGTGCGGCGCGGCGCCGACCCCGCGAAGGAGCAGTCCTACGTGCTCTTCGGCCTCACGCAGGAGCAGCTTGGCCGCTGCCTGTTCCCGCTGGGCGAGTTCTGCAAGCGCGACGTGCGGCGGATGGCGGCCGAGCTGGGCGTCCCTGCGGTGGAGCGCGAGGAGAGCCAGGACATCTGCTTCATCCCGAGCCGCGACTACCGGCGGCTGCTGCGGGAGAGGATCGGCGAGCGCATCAGCCCGGGTCCCATCTTCGATACAAGCGGGCGCGAGGTGGGCCGGCACCCCGGCTGCCAGCTCTTCACGATCGGCCAGCGGCAGGGCCTGGGCGTGGCGCTCGGCTCGCCCCGCTACGTGGTGCGCATTGATCGCCAGGCGAACGCCGTGATCATCGGCACGCGCGAGGAGCTCGAACGCAGGTCCATGCGGGTGTCCCAGGTGAACTGGATGGCCTTCGGCGAGCCGCCGGCGCGGGTGGAGGCCACGGTGCAGATTCGCTACAACCACAAGCCCGCGCCCGCTGCCATCGAGCCGACGCCCGACAATGGCGCGCGCGTCACCTTCCACACCCCCGAAGACGGCGTCAGCCCCGGCCAGGCCGCCGTCTTCTACGACGGCGATATTGTGCTGGGCGGTGGCTGGATTGAAGTGTGAAGAGAGTGGGGGAGGGAGCCCTTTCTGGCAGAAAGGGCTCCCTGCCCCAACGCCCCCTCCCTCCCAAAGACGCTCGCATTGCGGTGCGGCGGAGCGAGCCGCTCGCTCCGCCGCACCGTAGCGTGAAAGTCTTTGGAGAGGGGGGCGGGAAGAGGCCTTTCCTCCCAGAAAGGTTCTCCCCGTCTCCTATTGCTCCATGCCTTGGATGTCGCGTTCGGGCTGGGTGAGGTCGTAGAGCTTGTGGAGGAGGGCGGCGTCGGCCTCGGTGACCTGCTTCCTGCGGCGGGCGAGCACGCGGCGGGCCACCTCGACAGCCAGGGCCGGGGAGTAGGGCAAACAGCCGGAGTCGGTGAGCCACGAGAACGAGGCGAGGAACTTCGGCGGGAACCCGCTGGTGAGGACGTTGCAGCAGAAGCCGATAACGCTGCCCGTGAGGAACGTGGAGGCGATGGCCGACTTGGAGTGGTCGCCCATCGCGAGGCCAACGAACCTCTCGCCGGTCTCGACCAGCTTGTGCGGCAGTTGCACGCGCACGGTGCCGTAGGTGTTCTTGAGGTCGCTGTTGATCGTGTCGGCGGCGAGGTTCACCCACTGGCCGATGTAGGCGTGGCCCAGAAAGCCGTCGTGCTGCTTGTTCGAGTAGCTGTGGAGGATCGAGTTCTCGATCTCGCCGCCCACCTTGCACACCTCGCCGATGTTCGTGCCCTCGCGCAGGCGCGCCGCCATCTGGATGGTGGAGTTCGGGCCGATGTAGGCGGGCCCCTGGATGCACGAATTGGGCATCACTTTCACGCCCTCGGCGATGTAGACGGGGCCCTCCTCGGCGTCGACCACGCAGCAGGGCTTCACCACGGCCCCTTCGCCGATGAAGACGTTCTCCTTGCCGAGAACGTAGACGCCGTCGTAGACCTTGCCGCGGATCTCGCCGGCAGGCGCCAGGTCGGCGAAGTCGCGCTTCAACTCGGCCTCGTTGTGGTTGATGATCTCCCAGTAGTAACGCAGCAGCTTGGCCTTGACTTCCACATGTCGGGTGGTGTGGGGCAGGGCCCTGGCCACGGCCCCGTCGAGGAACTGACGGGGGGTGAGAGCCGCCGCCGACCTGGCTCGGAGCCGCGCGTACACGAGGCTCCCATCGCAGAGGCCGAGTTCCTCGGGGCCATCCACGGGGATCGCCTTGTCGGCGAGCAGGCGGCCGTTGAGGAACAGCACGTCCTGGTCCGCCGGCAGATCGTTGACAGGCAGGGGCGAACGCTCGCGGACTGTGGCGGCCAGGTAGTCGCGGGCAAAGAGGGCGAACCTGTGCCCCGGATAGGCCCGTTGCATCTTCTCGAGCAGGCTGCTCATGCCACAGCGCAGCTCGCAGGCCGGGCGGCAGTAGACGAGGGGAAGGAGATCGCTCCAGCGGTCGTCCTCGAAGACGCAGATCACGGCCATTCAGCTCTCCTGCGGTGCTACTTGCCCGCGCGCTTGACCTCAAACGACGCGCGGTTCGATTCGGCCTTGACCGGCTCCAGGATGCGGATCATGGCCCAGCCGGCCATCTCCTGGTCCAGCTTCCAGTTGTCGGAAACGTCCTTGTCGTCCGCCTTGTTGAAGCGGAGGGAGTACTCTTTCGAGACCGTGCCGTCGCTCTGGACGAAGACGTAGGTGAGCCGGCACGGCCCGCTGACGCGGATGTTGCCCTTGAGCTTGAGGGTGACCGGGAGCTTGCCGGCGTACTTGGCCGGTTCGGCCGTCAGGGTCGCCTGGACGTTGACCGCCTCGGGCTCCGGCTCGTCCTTGGCCTTGGGCGGCTCCTGGTCCTTTGGCTTCTCCTTCTCCTTGGGCTTGTCGGGCACCTGGATGTCCACAGCATAGTCGGCCCTCTTCGACTCCTCGCGCTCGGGCGCGAGCACGCGGAGCTGCACCCAGCCGCGGGCGTCCTGGGTGAATCGAAGGGGCAACTCGACCGCCTTCTCGCCGGCCTCGTCGAAGCGGAGCATCCTGGGCGGCGTCTGGCCCCCGTCGCTGCGCACGAAGGCGTACTGCACCACGCAGGGCTGGTCCACGCGGATCGTGCCCTTGAACTGCACGTCGGCCGGGCCGGGTCCCTGGTACTTGGGCGGGTCGGCCTCGAGACTCACCGAGACCTTCACCTTGTCCTTCTCTTTCGGCTTCTCCTTCTCCTTGGGCTTCGGGAACTCGACCTGGAAGTCCGCGCGGTCGGACTCAACGGCCACTGGGGCGAGCACCTTGAGCCTGGCCCAGCCAGCGCCCTCCGTTGCGATGCGGAGGTCGTGCTCCACGTCCTCGGAGCCTGCCTTGTCGAACCGCAGCACCCTCGGGAGCACGCGCTGGCCGTCGCTGCGCTCGAAGGTGTACCGCAGCTCGCAGGCCTGGTTCACGCGGAGGGTGCCCTTGAGGCGAATGACCGCGGGCGGGTCCCCCTTGTACTTCGAGGGGTTGGCCTTGAGCTCGGCCCGCACCTCGAGCGCGGGAAGCTCCACAATGCCCACCTCGTAGTCGGCCCGGTCGCTCTCAGCCGCGACCGGGGCAAGGACGCGGAGCATCGCCCAGCCGCGGCCGCTGGCCGTGAACTGGCGGGCGTCCTCGACGTCCTGGTTGCCCTCCTTCGCGAAGCGGGCGATGCGTGGCGGGCTCTGCGTGCCGTCGCTGTAGACGAAGGCGTAGCGCACGTCGCACGCCTGGTTCGCGTGGAGGGTGCCGAGGAAGCGCAGCTTCGCCGGGGCGAGGCCGCGGTACTTCGGGGGCTCCACCTTCAGGTGGGCGTTGACCTTCATCTCATGCTTCACGTTGGCTTCGAACGGCGCCTGGGGCGACGCGACTGCGATCGGGGCCAACACCCTCAGCATCGCCCAGCCCCTGATGTCCACGAGGAACTGGCGGGTCTCCTCGACCTGCTGCTCGCCCGGGCGGCTGAAGCGGAGCACCCGCGGTGCGCTCTGCGTGCCGTCGCTGTAGGCGAAAACGTACCGCACGTCGCACGGCTGCGTCGCTCGGATCGCGCCCCGGAAGGCGATGACGCCGGGGATGGGGCCCTTGTAGAAGGGCGGCACGGCTTGCAGCGTGGCTTCGATCGCCAGCGGCGGCGGGCCCTGCGGCTTCACCGCGAAGGCGGCCTGTGGCGAGTCGGTCCGGACCGGCGCCAGGATGCGAATGGCCGCCCAGCCCACGTACTCGCGATGCAGGGTCCAGGAGTCCTCGACCTGTCGGGCGCCGCGCTGAGGGAACCGGAGGGTCTGAACCGGGCTGGTCTGGCCGTCGCTGCGGAGGAAGACGTACGAAACGTCGCACGGCTGGCCCGCCCAGATCGTGCCGCGGAAGCGCACCGTGGCCGGGAGCGGCCCCGGGTGCGCCTCGGGGAAGGCGCTGAGGGTGGCCCGAACGTGGGGCTGCGCGGCCGGGCGCACCTCGAAGGCGGCCTGTTCGGACTCCACCGGCGCCGGCGCCACCACGCGCAGCGTCATCCAGCCGGGTCCCTCGCGGCTCACCAGCCAGCGCGTGCTCACCTCGCGGGCGCCGGGCCGATCGAAGCGCAAGCGCTGGACCGGGCTGAACGTGCCATCGCTCCGCACGAAAAGGTACTGCACCTCGCAGGGATGGCTGGCGGCGATCATCCCTCGGAAGTCGATCGGGGCCGGCAAAGGGCCGCCATAGAGGGCAGGGTCGGCCGCCAGGCTGACCTGGATGCGTCGGTGGCCGCCCGAGCGCACCTCGAACGGCGCCACCTCCGAGGTGAAGTCTACGGGCGAGAGGATGCGAATGGCCGCCCAGCCGACATAGTCGTGGTGGAGCGCCCAGTCGTCGGTGACGTGCTGCACGCCGCGTTGCACGAAGCGGAGCGTCTGCACCGGCCCCATGGCGCCGGTGCTGCGGACGAAGGCGTACTGGACGTCGCACGGCTGGCCGACGGCGATGCGCCCGAAGAACCGCACGAGCGCAGGCAGGCGGCCGATGTACACGGGCGGCTGCGCGATGACCGACGCCTGCACCAGCGGACGAGCCGGCGGCCGCACCTCGAAGAAGGCCTGCTCCGACTGCGTGACGACGGGCGCCAGGATGCGCAGCGCGAGCCAGCCCGTGCACTCCTGCGCCACGGGCAGCTCCGTGGCCACCTCGGCCACGCCGGCCTGCTGGAACCGGAGCATGCGGGCCGGCCCCACGCCGCCATCGCTACGCACGAAGGCATACTGCACGTCGCAGGGCTGCGCGGCCGTGATCCAGCCCCGGAAGCCGATGGTGGCGGGCAGCGGGCCCGAGTAGCAGGGCGGGTCGGCCACCAGACGCGCCTGCACGAACGGCAGCAGGGCGCCAGCCCCGCCGGCTCGGAAGTAGACCATCCGCGGCTGCGGCTGGCCGACGAAGCAGATGTGCGTGAAGCCCGAGTTGCGGATGACGGCCAGCGCCGCGCGGGCTTCCATCTCCGCCGGGCCGAAATCCAGAACCCACACGTTCCCCTGTACCAGCATCCAGCGGTTGTCCACCTGGGCCACGTCGAGGCGGGCCGGATCGAGCGGCAGCGCCGACTCGCCCGGCATCGGCCCCATCGGGGGCTGGCCGTTGACCAGATAGTACTGGAGCAGCGGGGTCGGCCGCCCGATCGAGCACTGCTGGTTCATCCGGTAGAAGCGGAGGACATTGAGCGCCTGCCGGGCGCCTGCCTCATCCCCCTCGAAACCGAGCAGGGTGACGTCGGGCGTTGCCAGGAACCAGCGCCCGCCGATGGCCTGAAGGGCCACCTGGTTGGGGTCGAAGCTGACACTGTCCACCCACACGGGGCCGGCCTCGGGCGGCTGGATCGGAGGCTGGTCCGCCACAGGGGGCGGAGGCGGCTGCACAACGACCGGTGGCTGAACGACCACCGGGGGCTGGGGCGGCGGCACGACGACGGGCGGCGGAGGCAAGGGCGTAGCGGTCGGGGGCGGGGGCGGCGGCTGTTGCGGCGGCGGGATATAGCCCTGGAGCTCGTCGCAGGCTGTCAGAACGACCAGGGCCATCGGAAGAAGACCCAGGAGGAACAACCAGTTCGCCCTGCCGCCCCGTGTGGTCCTTCCCATCGCATTCTCCATGTTCCCAGTGCGCTGGCTCAAGACTCCCGCAGCATTATACACCCAGGTGCGGCCAGCCGCCAGCCGTCCTCAGGTTCTGACGTTCGAGGGCGGGGCTCTGTTCAACGCGTTTGGCGGGCCCTCCGCCGAAGTTGGGAATGGGCAGGGGCTTCGGTATAATGAGAAGCACGGTCCGCTTCAGCCCGCATCCCTTGGCAGGAACAAGCCGTGTCGGAACCCCCCAGCGTCCTCGGCAGCAAGGACCTTTCCGCGATGGTTTTCGAGCACCTTCTGGCTCTCGGTGCGCCGCTCTTCGAGCAGATGCGCGCCCGCAAACAGCAGGTGCAGACGCCCGATGACGTGCTCGCGCACCAGCGGTACGTGCGCGAGACGTTCACCCAACTGATCGGAGGCTTGCCCGAGCGAACACCGCTGAACCCGCGCCGCCTGGGGCGGCTCCTGCGGCGCGAGTACACGATCGAGAAGGTGATCTTCGAGAGCCGCCCGTGCTTCTATGTCACGGCCAACCTCTACCTGCCCGAGCGCCGCCGCGATGCGGCGCCCGCCGTGCTCGTGCCCTGCGGCCACGCGCGGGAGGGCAAGGCGTACCCCGAGTATCAGAGGCTCGCCCAGGCGCTCGCGGCCAGCGGCTTCGCCGTGCTTGTCTACGACCCTCTCGGCCAGGGCGAACGGAGCCAGTACTGGGACCCCCTCAAGGGCGACTCGCGCGTGGGCCTCTGCTGCCCCGAGCACGAGTACGCCGGCACCCAGAGCTTGCTGACGGGCGTCAATCTGGCCAGCTACCGCATCTGGGATGGGATTCGCGCCCTCGACTACCTGTGCCTTCGCGACGAGGTGGACGTGACCCGCATCGGCTGCACCGGCTGCTCGGGCGGGGGCACGCTCACGGCCTATCTCTTCGCCCTGGACGACCGCATCCGCGCCGCGGTGCCCGTCTGCTACATCACGAGCCGCGAGGCCTGGCTGGCGACGGGCATGATCGCCGACGCCGAGCAGGTGCAGGACCACGTCATCGAGCGCGGGATTGACCACTCGGACCTCCTGATCGCCGGGGCGCCGCGCGCCGTGCGCATCGGCGCGGCCAGCGGCGACTACTTCCCCGTCGAGGGCACGCGGCGAGCCTACGATGAGCTCAAGCGCATGTATGCCATTCTCGGCGCCGAGGGCATGGCGGACCTCGTCGTGGCCGAAGGCGAGCACGGCTTCAGCCAGCCCCTGCGCGAGGCGGCCTACCGGTGGCTCCAGCTCTGGCTGGGCGACCCCGGCGCCGACACGCGCGAGCCCGACACGGCGCTCGAACGGGAGGCGGACCTCCAGTGCGCGCCCGACGGGCAGGTGCACAACCTCGGCAGCCGCACGGTGTTCTACTTCACCCGCGACCGCGCTCTCGCGCTGCCCCCTTCGCCACCCGAGCTGGCGACGCGCGGCGAGGCCGAAGAGTGGCAGACCGAGCTTCGCTTGCGCCTGCGCGAGCTCCTCAACTGCCCCAGCGGCCCGGGCGCGCCGCCATGCGACCAGGTTGGCGTCTTCTACCGCGGCAAGTGCGGGATCGAGCAGCTCACGTTCCGCAGCGAGCGGGGCATCACGATCCCCGCGCTCCTCTTCGTGCCCGACAAGGAGCCGGAGCGCAGGCCCGGCATCCTCTACGTCCACGAGAGCGGGAAGGATGCAGAGGCCGGCCCCGCCGGTGTCATCGAGATGCTGGCGAACGAGGGGAACGTCGTGCTCGCCATTGACGTGCGCGGCGTCGGCGAGACGCATTCCATCGGGGCTGTTCCGCGCGACTATGCGTTCATGGGCACCGACGGCTATCACTTCTATCAGTACGGCATGCTCGGCCACAGCCTGGTGGGCAGGCGGGTGCACGACGTGCTGCGGTCCATCGCCGTGTTGGCCGAGCGGCCCGAGGTGGACCCCACCCGCCTGAGCATCGTGGGGCAGGGGAGCGGGGCCCTGCTTGCCCTCTTCGCCACCGCGCTGGACGAGCGGATCACCACGACCGTCTGCTGCAACGGCCTCGTCAGCTACCGCGCCCTGGCGACGCACGAGTTCCACTCCTGGCGCCCGCCCGACTTCGTGAGCGGGATCCTGCCCGTGTGCGACCTGCCCGAGGTGGCCGCTTGCGTGGCCCCTCGGCGCCTGGTCCTGGCGGGTCCGGTGGACCACATGCGTCGCCGCCTGCTCCAGGCCGAAGCCGAGGCCGCCTATGCCTTCGCCCAGCGCGTCTACCAGCTCTTCGAGGCCGAGGAGAATCTCGTCCTCTCCGCCGCGGCGCCCTGAGGGGGCGCCCGACCCCCGTGAGACCTGCCGCCCTGCCGAGTGCCTGGGGGACGCACACCGCCCATACTTGCTCAGCCTTGAGGGGGGAGGTGAGCAAGTATGGGGAGATGGGCGAGGATTGGCGATTCCCGCGGCTCCGGCCATTCCCGCGCATCTGCGGGATGAGCAAGTATGGGAGGCGGAGTGCCCGGAGGGCGTAAGGCGTTGCGGCATATAGGGTTATGTGGTGAAATCGCCGGCGCCGCAGTGCGGCGTTCCGTGTGCCCCGGGGGGCCAGGAATGGAGGACGGGGCTTGCTGGACATCGGCTCGAACTCCCCGCTGCGGTACAGCTCCATACAGCGTTCCGATGTCCGTATCGGATGAGAGACGAAGGGTATCCGATCTTCACCGCCTCGAGTTGCCCCTCCTTCACCTCTCCGGCACGGCAGAGCGAGGCCACGGCGTACTAGGCAAGGCAGGCGGGCAGCAGGGCGATGAATCTGGCTTTGAGGGGACCCAGAGCGGGATGCTCCACGCAGCCATGGTCAGTCCGCTGGCCCCGGGCGGATGATGCGGGGGGCGGTCTTGATGCGGGGGCGGATGGCCAGCCAGTCCACGCCCTGGAACTCGGGGTCGTCTATCGCCCGCACCTCCTGGTCGCCGAGATAGGGGCACATGGCGTCCACCCAAAGGATGAGGCGCAGGAGGTCGTCGGGCGGCAGCTTCACGTCGTGGTGTTTGCCGCTGGAGGCGATGTCAATGAGGCGGCTCTTGTAGGAGAGGCGGGTCATGGGCGGGGGCGTTTCGTAGGCGCGCGGGTCGCGCTGGTCGTAGCCCTCGACCATGAGCATGTCGGCGATGCCGAAGCCGGGGGGCGGGTTCTTCGGCGCCACGTAGGCTGCGCCCCACGCAGGACGGCCGGTGAAGAGCCAGTAGGTCTCGTCGAAGCCGAGGCCGCCGGGGCGCGGGGTCATGTCCACCTTCGCCCGGCCCTTGCCATCGCCTGTGTGGCACCTGGCGCAATGGCGGTCGAGGACGGGGCGGACGTAGCGGTCCCAGCTCACCGTGTCGCTGCCCCAGGGCGGGGGGGTGATGCGGCTCGGCTCGCGCTTGAGAATCTCGTACCCCTCTCCCTTCCAGGGAGAGGGTAGGGAGAGGGTGGTACTCCCGTTCGCGAGGTTCGACCCTCCCCCTACCCCCTCCCTGAGAGGGAGGGGGGTGTCGGGGGGCACGCTGTGGAGCTCGTGGCAGCCCAGGCAACCGCGGCGCTCGCCGGGCATGACGTTGACGAAGCTACGCATTGTCTGGAGCGCCCGCTGCTGCCCATCGAGGAGTTGAAAGTGCAGCGGGATGCCGCTGGGGGCGTGGAAGCTCAGCGAGCCGTCGGTCTCGATGGGCACGGTGCCGAGGACGCGCTTCACGCCCTCGGACTGGACGGCGGACACGACCGGTCCCGTCGAGAGGTAGGGGCGCTTGTGCCAGTAGGTGTAGGTCTTGTGATCAATGGTCAGGACGCGGAGGAAGCGGGCCTTGCCGCGCAGTTCCTGGGGCGCGCCGCTGTAGACGTTGCCGCTGTAGATGACGCCGTTCTTTGGCGATGACCGCTCGTCACGCGTCGGCCACTCGACGCGGTCCTGGATCACGGGCGGCTTCAGCCGCGGCCTCAGCGGAATGGCATGGAAGATGTTGTTCACACCCTCATAGACCAGCTCGCGGTTGCCGTCGGTGTCCATCAGGTAGAGCACGAATTTCCCCCCTCGATTGGCCGAAACGAGGAAATCTCTCTCGCTCAGGGGGTAGGGCGAGTAGTAGGCGGCGTAGTGGCCGCTGCGGTGGTAGGCCGGCGATTCGATGGGGTCAATGGGTCCGTTGCCCGATTCGGGCCAGGCGACGTCGGCGGTCACTTTCGTCAACCCGGCGGGGAAGTTGAAGCCGTCGCCCGGCGTGAGGATGCCCACGGAGCCGCTGAACCAGTTGTGGTGGGCGGAGCCGGTGAACATCACGCGGCGCGAGCCGGGGATGCTGCGGGCGTCCTTCAGGAGGTCAGGCCACACGCTCTGATTGCCCCAGAGGGTGCTCACGTGGGTGCCGTCGGGGTTGACGGTCCAGAGCCCCTGGGCGCGCCAGAGGGGCTTGTCGGTGTACTCCCAGCGGGTGTAGACGATGCGGCCGTCGTTCATCACCGAAGGCAGATAATCGGGCTCGTTGTTGGCCGAGATGAGGTAGATGTTTCGCCCGTCGCGGTCGCAGCGGGCCAGGACGTAGGCGTTGGTGGGCGGCATGCAGCGGACGTAGGTGTGGCCCCGCGTGGTCGTGAAGATGATGTGCTCGCCGTCGGGCAGGTAGATGGGGTCGAGGTCGTCGTAGATGCCGTCGGTGAGCTGTCGCAGGCCGGTGCCGTCGGTGTTGATCTCGTAGAGGTGGAACGACTTCTCGTTGTGGGGCTTGAAGCAGAAGAGCACCTTCGAGGCGTCCCAGGAGAGGTCGGGCCGCCAGAAGGAGCCGTGGAAGGGCGGCTGGGGCATCAACTGCGTGAGCTTGCCTTCGGGCGACAGCCCGTCGAGCACGAGCAGCCGGCCGCCCGGCACGGCCATGTAGCCGAGGCGGTGCCGCGTCTCGTGCGGCCACTCCGAGCCTTGCGGGAAAGGCATGTCCACGAAGAGCACCTTTGTGAAGTTCACGACAGGGTTCTTGAAGGCGATGCGGCGCTTGATCTCACGCACCTTGAAGTAGGCATCGCGGCTCCGCGCGGTGAGCTGCCTCTCCATCGCGGCGAGTTCGGCGAGTTCAACTCCGCAGTCTGCACTTCGCACTCCGCACTCGGTGATCCTCTCCGCCAGGGCGCGGGTCCAGCCGATTTCCGCTCTGATGCGCTCAAGCGTGGGGTGGTTGTCGGCTTGATGAAGCCAGTCGCGCTCCAATGTCTGGCGCGCCTCGTCGGCGGACAGATTCCGCGTCTCGGGTGTCGAAGGCTTGACGTAGGGGGCGACGGCCTCCTGGACACGCGGGCGGTCCGTCACCCGCCTTGCTGCCTCCATCATGAGCTCGATCCAGTCGGGCGAGAAAGCGGCGGCCTCGCCCTGGGCTTTCAGCGCCTCGAACCGCTTCTCGATGGCCTCGGCCTCTTTCCAGCGGGCGAGGTCGTCGGGCGACTGCCGCTTCCATTGGGCTTCGGTGAGGGGCTTGTACTCGGCCATCATCTCGACCAGGCGGCCCACCTCGCGGACGTTGAAGCTGTTGCCGCGGGCGACCACATAGTCCACCGGGCTGATGCCCGTGGCGGCCACGAAGCGGTCGAAGTCGTCGGGGAAAGCGGCCTTGAGCCGCAGCCGCAGGGCCGCGAGGAGCCTGGGCGTGGCGGGGATGGCCTTCTCGACGAAGCGGCGGCGCGAGGCCGTGAGAGTCTCGGCGAAGGTCTTGCCCACGGTGAAGAACGCCTGGAGGTCGGCCTCGGCGTCGCGGTGGAACTTCTCTTGGGCCCTCAGGCCGTGGCGGTAGAGTGTCGCCACGTCGTCGGCGGTCAGCGCGTCCTTGTAGATGCGAAGGTCGTCCATCGCGCCCTGGAAGCACTCGCCGCCGTTGGACGAGCCGATGCAGCCGGGGGCCGAGCCGCCGGCGGCCAGGGCGCCCGATCGCTCCAAGGAGCCGATCTCCTTGCCGTCGAGGTAGACCCGCATCCTCTGGCCGTCGAACGTGGCGGCGCAGTGGTGCCACGAGCCGTCGAGCAGTTGGGCGGGGGTGATCGTGGCATCGCACTCGGCGTAGCCCCCGACGTTGAGGCCCAGCGAGAGCACCGTGCCGTGCTCCTGGAACGAGAAGAGCACGCGCTGATCGCCATCCTCCTTGCGGAAGATCTCGCGGTAGCGCTCCTTGTCGAGGGCCATGGGCAGCACCCAGGCGCTCAGCGAGAGCTTCTGCACCCTCGCGAAATCGGGCCCGCCGGGCACGCCGAGCATGTGGTGGCCGGAGAAGCTGATGGCCGAGCCATGGACCCCCTCGGTACGCGAGAGCCTGCCCTGCCCGCCGAGTAGCGAGGCATCGTAGCCGCTTCCGCTCCAATCGCGGGCCACCGATTCCGAGTCTTCGTCAAACGCCCAGTGCGCCAAGAGCGGCTTGGCAATGGATGGCGGCTCCAGAGACGGCGGGGGGGCGACGGCTCCCGAGCAGGCGTATCCGGCCCCGATCACGGTCGACACCACAGCAAGGACGCAGTAAGTTCTTGTCACGGGATCGCCCCTGTCACGAGATCCGCCTGTGCTTGACCCCGAAGTGCTGTGCGCGTCGCGCGAGAGTCCCGTCCGAGGTGGGCGAGGCCAGGTCGTTGGCAAAGGCGGCCGCCAGGTGCAGCTCGGCGAGCGTGCGGAGCGGCAGGGCGAAGCGCCCGATCCTCTCGCGTGCCAGGCAACGAGGCGCATCCTGCTTCTGCGGCAGGCGCGATGCGGGCCACACTCTTGCCTCGACGGGTGAGCACCGCCGTCTCACCACGTCCCGCGGCACGGACAAGGTTGCTCAACTGCGTGCGAGCGGTCTTGATGTTCATTGAGGCCACGGGGGGTCCTGAAGGTTGCACTTTCAGTGTACACGCCCCGGCAGCGATGTCAAGGCGGGAGGGCACTGACATGCCCCCGGTTTGCGGCTATCCCGTATGCAGTGACTGGCAGACGACGGAGTTCGCGACGGAGCGTAAGACATGTGGCGCCGGCACGTTGTGATGTGCGGTGACATTTCGGGCGGGCTGGGTGGCGTCGGGTCGGGTTGCATCCAGGTCAGGCGGGGAGGATGTGGATGGCCTCGGGGGGGAGGGCGATGCGGTAGGGGCTGCCCTCCGCGTAGCCCTGGGCGCCGGCCGTGACGTAGGCGACCAGGGGCACCCCGGCGTCGAACTCGAGGCGCAGGTAGGGGCCGCGGTCGCTCAGGCGCTTGAGGGTGGCGGAGAGGCTGTTGGGCGCCGCGTGGTCGACTGGGTGAACGGCGAGGCTCTCGGGGCGGACGACGAAGGTGACGGTTCCCTCGCCTCGGACGTGCGCCCGGAGGCGGTGGCCGGCGAAGGCCAGCTCGCAGCCGCCCTGGGGCAGGGGGGTGGCCGTGGCGGCGAGGATGTTCTCGGTGCGGAAGAAGCGGGCGACGAACTCGCTCTTCGGGCGGCGAAGCAGGTCGGCGAGGGGGCCGGTCTGGATCACCGTGCCGTCGCGGAGCAGGCCGGCTCGGCTGCCGACGCTGAGGGCCTCTTCGACGCTGTGGCTCACGTGGAGGGTGGTGACGCGGAGTTGCTGGTGGATGCGGCGCAGGTCGGCGCAGAGGCGCTCGCGGCCTGCCTCGTCGAGGGCGCTCACGGGCTCGTCGAGCAGCAGGACCTTGGGCCGCGAGGCGAGGGCGCGGGCGAGGGCCACCTTCTGGCGCTCGCCGCCGCTGAGGTGGGCCGGCCAGCGCTCGACCAGGCCGCCGATGCCGAGCAGTTCGATGAGGGGCGCGGTGCTGGCCGCGATCTCCGCGGGCGGCACCGCGCGCGCCTTCAGGGGAAACGCGATGTTGTCGGCGACGGTGAGGTGGGGGAAGAGGCCCTGGTGCTGCGGCACGTAGCCGATGCCGCGCAGGCGCGGGGCGAGGCGGGTGACGTCGCGCCCGTCAATCTCGATGGCGCCGGCGTCGGGGCGCAGGAGGCCGCACAGGCACTCGATGAAGAGCGTCTTGCCGGAGCCCGTGGGGCCGAGGAGGATGAAGTAGTCGCCTGCCGGGACCCCGAGCGAGAGGTCTCGGAGCGCGAAGGCACCGATGCGGAGGCAGAGGCCGCGCACGCGGATCATCGGTTCAGCCACCTCCGCCCGGGGGCCAGGGCGTGCACGAGGACGAGGGCCCCGGTGGCCGCGGCCAGCATGAGCAGGGCCACGGCCAGCGCGACCTCGATGCGGCCGACGGACAGCTCCAGCGCGATGGTGGACGGGAGGACCTCGGTCTTCAGGCGCGTGGTGCCGGCGAAGACCATGAGGGGGCCGTAGAGGCCGACCACGTGGGCCCAGGCCACGATGGCCCCCGCCACGATGCCGTTGCGGGCCATGGGCAGCGCCACCCGCAGGAAGGCCTGGCCGCGCGTGCAGCCCAGCGTGAGGGCCAGGTCCTCGAGGCGGCGGTCCACACTGTCGAACGCCGCGGCCGCCGTTCGGATTCCGAACGAGGCCGAGACCACGAACTGGCACAGGATGATGCCCGGCACCGTGAAGACGAACTCGATGCCCAGGCCCTCGATCCAGCGGCCCACCGGGGTGCTGAAGAACGCGAGCAGCAACAGCCCGACGACGATCGGCGGCAGCACGATGGGCAGGTCCACCAGCGTGTCCACCATGGCGTGGCAGGGGAACCGATAGCGGCTCAGTGCGTAGCCCACGGGCACCGCGAAGACGACGATGATGGCGACCGAGCTGAGCGAGGTGAGGACGCTGAGCCAGAGGGCGTGGCGCACCTCGCGCGAGGCGAGGGCTTCGCGGAAGGCCCCCAGGTCCGTGTAGCAGATGTTGGTGGCTATGAGCGCCGCCACGATGAGCAGGTAGGCCACCACGAACGCCAGGGTGACGACCGAGAAGGGCGTGACCGGAGGGCCGGCGACGGGGCCGCGGCGGGCTTCGATGGGGGTTGCGCGCCTGAACAACGAGCGGCTCACTGTGCCGGAGGCGTGGTGGTGTAGTGATGCCTGGCGAAGATGGCCTTGCCGGCGTCGCTTGCCAGGAAATCGACGAACTGCTGCGCCCTCTCGCGGTTCTTCGAGAAGCTCAGGACCGCGATGGCCACGCGCGAGACGATGTTCTGGTCGCCCGGGATGGCGATGGCGTCGGCGTCGCTGGTGTAGTAGGCGGCGATGGAGTCCCAGACGATCGCGGCGTCGAGCTGCCCGAGCTTCACCTGCACGCCCAGCTCGTGCACGGTGAGCGTCTCGAGCTTCGTGTTGGCCTTGATGGCGTCGAGGGCGAGGTTGTTCTTCTGGAAGAGCTTGACGCAGGTCTGGCCGATGGCGCAGGCTTCGGGGTTGCCGAGGCCCAGGCGCACGCCTGGCTTGGCGAGGTCCTGAAGCGTCCTGATCCCCTTTGGGTTGCCCTTGGGCACGAGGACAACAGGGATCCAGTAACAGACGTCCTTGCGCGAGGCGATCAGGCCGAGCTCCTGGGCACGGTCCACGTACTCGGATTCGCCGGGGAGGTAGAGGTCGCCGCGCTTCGACGCCCTCATGTTCGACAGCAGGGTGCCGGAGCCCGCGTAGTCGCAGCGGACGGCGATGCCCGTTCGTTTCTCGAAGGCTTCGATGGCCTCGGCCACGGGGGGGCGGATGCCGGCGCCGCAGTAGAGGTGGAGCGGCTCACCGGCCGCCGCCGTGTCTGGGGCGCCGCCGGCCGCGGCGGGCGCGGGCGAGAAGCCGAAGGCGGCGAAGACCTCGCGGGCCTTCGGGGAGGCCACGTACTGGGCGAACGCGGTCGCGGCGTCGAGCTGCCTCGAGCACTTGAGCGTGGCGATGGTCACCTTGATGCATCCCATATCGATCACGCCGAAGGTGGCCGTGGTGACCGCGTCCACGCCCGACTGGAGCAAGAACGCGGGCTCGATCGGCACCGCGTCGAGCTTATCGCGGCGCAGGTGGGCGACGGCGTCCCACACGATCGTGGCGTCGAGGTTGCCGAGGGCGACGGCGTTGGCGACCTCGCCGCCCATGCGCGTGCGGGTGACGACGTTGGCCTCGATCTCCTTGCGGAGGCCCGCCTTGTCGAACATCACGGGGTTGAGGTGGCCGAGGGTCGAGTACTTCTCGTCGGTGAGGCCGATCCGCAGGCCGGGCTGCGCCAGGTCGCGCAGGCCCTTGATGCCCTTCGGGTTGCCTTTGGTGACGGCGATGGTAGGGGTGAGGGAGGCCATCGTCCACACCCCCTCGGCGAGGCCCTTGGCCTGCGCGCCCCCGGCAAAGGGGTCGTGGCACACATAGAGATCGCCGCGTTTGGCCTGCTCGATCTTGATGAGCAGGGCGCCCGAGTCGCCGAAGTCGAACTGCACGGGTTGGCCCGTCTCGGCCCGGTAGCGCTTGGCCAGCTCCTCCATCACGGGCCGCATCGTGCCGCCCACGTAGCACATCAGGGGTTGCTTGCCCGGGGGCGCCTCGTCCTTGCCGCAACCGGCGAGCAGGCTGATGAGGGCCGCAGGAATCGCCCAGGCGAGGCATCGGTCGCGCTGGCGTGGTCGCATGCTTGCCGCTCCTTTCCTCTCACGCATCAGGCATCCGGTGTCACGATTCTCCCTTCGCGGATCAGCACAGTGCGCTGCGCGTAGCGGGCGGCGAGTTCCTCGTGGGTCACCACCACGAGGGTGGCCCCCTCGCGGTGGAACTCGCTGAGATGGTTCATCACTTCGGTGGCATTGCCGGGGTCGAGGTTGCCGGTTGGCTCGTCGGCCAGGATCAGCCTGGGGCGGTTGAGCAGCGCCCGGGCCATCGCCACGCGCTGCCGCTCGCCGATGCTCAGCTCCGACGGCCTGTGATGGAGCCGGTGCGAGAGGCCGAACCGCTCGAGCAGCGCCGCGGCCTTTGCTGTGCCGTCGTCCGCGCTGCGCACGGCGAGGGTGGGCAGAAGCACATTCTCGAGCACGCTGAGGTAGGGCACCAGGTGGAAGAGCTGGAAGACGAAGCCGATGTTCTCGGCGCGGAACCTGGCCCGTTCGCCGGGGGAGAGCGCATAGAGGTCGGTCCCGGCAACCGTCACCCGGCCGGCCGTGGGGCGGACCATCGCGCCGATGGTGAGAAGGAGGGTGGACTTGCCGCTGCCGCTGGCGCCGCGGATGGTCAGGAACTCGCCCGCCTCCACGCCCAGGCTCACCGCATCGAGGGCACGCACCTCGCCTTGCGGGCCTCTGTAGCGCTTGGTGACACCATCGAGGTGAACGATCACTTCACCGGCTCCTGTGGGTGTCCGACGCACCCCTGAATACGCATGGCCGGGGCAGAACGGGACAGAGGAGTTCCTGCACAGTCAGGCCGCCGCTCCATTATACGGATGAGGCGATTCCCGGCAACCGCGTGGCGGTGCGAAACGCCGAGGCGGCGCGCAACGCCTCGCGCGCCGCCTCGCAACCTGAGCCTGAACCATGTGTCGGGAGGCAGGAAGCCGCCGGGCGCCGGCTAGTTGCCTTTGGCCTTCTGGGCGCCCTTGGCCTTGCGGGCCTCCTCATCCTTGCGCTTGCGTTCGGCCTCCAGCTCCTCCTTCTTCTTCGCCAGCTCGTCGATCTCGGGCGACATCGTGCGGAGCTTGGCCATGAACTCGGCTTCCTCCTTGTCGAGCTGCTTGCGGCGCTCGGCGAACTGCTTGTAGGCCTCGGCGAGTTCGGGCTTGCTCTGGATGAACCTCCTCTGGGCCGCCGCCAGCTTGGAGCTCACGGACCGGAACTCGTCTACAGCCTTCTCCTTGGCGGCCAACTCCTCCTTCTTCGGCGCATCCCCCTCGGCCGCGAGGGCTCGGCCCGACAGCCCGGCGACCATCAGCAGACCCAGCAGCACCCTGAACCCGCGCGTGATCATCTCCGAAGTCTCCTTTGCCATGCCCTGGGCGGTACCGCGCCGCCTCGCCCGCCGCACCCGCGACGACTGCCCGCCATAATGCGAGCGCCACCGCGAAAAGTCAAGTGGCGCTTGAACCAATCCACCCGCTCCCCTATCATATAGCACAGAGAACATCGTGGCGACCCCGCGCTCACGCCTGAACAAAGGAGCCGTCCCAGCCATGGCCGCTGCCGCCGACTGCCCAAACCGTGCGGTGAACCTCCAGATGTGCCCTTGTCCCAACGAGGCCTGCGAGCGCCGTGGCATCTGCTGCCTGTGCCTCCAGAACCACGTGGCCAGGGGTCAGAAGAGCTTCTGCCTGCGCGGCGCCGAGCGGCCCGCCGGCACGCGCTCCCTCAAGGGTATTGCTCCTGCGAAGTGCGACCGCTACCAGGCCAACCTGGGGTTCTGCCCTTGCGACTACGAGCCTTGCACCAACCGCGGCACGTGCTGCGACTGCGTGCGCAACCACTGGGGCAACGCCACCTACCCGATGCCCGCGTGCCAGCGCGCCTAGCGAGGAGACCCAGGCCGTGGCCGACTACGAGCAGTACGACAACCCGCTGGTCACGCGTTACGCCAGCCGGGCCATGAGCGCTGTCTTCTCGCCCCAGCGGAAGCACTCGACCTGGCGGCGGCTGTGGCTCACCCTGGCCGAGAGCCAGCGCGATCTGGGCCTGCCCATCACCGACGAGCAGCTCGCCGAGATGCGCGCCCACCTGGACGATATTGACTTCGCCGAGGCCGAGCGCCTCGAGGCCCAGCTTCGGCACGACGTGATGGCCCACGTGCACGCCTTCGGCGCCCAGTGCCCGCAGGCCAGGCCGATCATCCACCTCGGGGCGACGAGCTGCTACGTCACCGACAACGCCGACCTGATCGCCATGCGCGAGGGGCTGGGGCTGCTGCGCGCCAAGCTCGTGAACCTCATGGACGCGCTCGCCCGCTTCGCCGCCGAGCACCGCGCTCGGGTCACCCTCGGCTTCACCCACTTCCAGCCGGCCCAGCCCACCACCGTGGGCAAGCGCGCCTGCCTGTGGCTCTATGACTTCGTACTCGACTACGAGGAGATCGTTCGCGTGAGCGAGTGGCTGCCCTTCCGCGGCGCCAAGGGCACCACGGGCACGCAGGACAGCTTCCTCGAGCTCTTCGGCGGCAACCACGCCAAGGTGCGCAAGCTCGACGCGCTCGTGGCCCGCCAGATGGGCTTCCGCCGCGTCGTGCCCGTCAGCGGGCAGACCTACACGCGGAAGATCGACACCACCGTGCTCAACGCGCTCGTGGGCATCGCCCAGTCGGCCGCCAAGATGTCGAACGACATCCGGCTCCTCCAGCACCTCCAGGAGGTCGAGGAGCCGTACGAGAAGACCCAGATCGGCTCGTCCGCCATGCCCCACAAGCGGAACCCGATGCGCAGCGAGCGCATCGGCTCCCTCGCGCGCCACCTGATCGCCACGGCGCTGGCGGCCCCGCTCACCGCTGCCACCCAATGGCTCGAGCGCACGCTCGACGACTCGGCGGGCCGCCGCATCGCCATTCCCGAGGCATTCCTGGCCGCCGACGCGATTCTGCTGATCGCCACCAACATCGCCCGCGGGCTCGTGGTGCACCCGAAGGTGATCGAGGCCCGCCTGCGCCGCGAGGCGCCCTTCATGGCCACCGAGCGCCTGCTGATGGCCGCCGTAAAGGCCGGCGGCGACCGCCAGCACCTCCACGAGCGCCTGCGCCAGCACGCCTGGGAGGCCCGGCGCCGCATGACCGAGGAGGGGCTCGAAGGCGATCTGATCGAGCGCCTGAAGACCGACGAGGCGTTCGCCGCCGTGCGGGACCGCGTGGACGCCCTCGCCGGCGGCCAGCAGCTCGCAGGCCGCGCGCCGCAGCAGGTGGACGAGTTCCTCCGCCGCGTGGTTCAGCCCATTCTCACCCGCGAGGCCAGCCTGCTGGGGCTCGACAGCCGGCTGACCCGCTAGCAATCGAGGGGTCGTGGATGGCCAGATGGCGCGTCATCGGTTGGGCAGCGGCCGTGGCCTGGATCGTGGCGCTGGGCGGACCGCTCAGCGCCGGCGAGACGAAGGCAGAGCCGCCCGCGCCCGAGAAGAGAGCCCCTGAGAAGGCCGGAACGGCCAAGGAGAAGCAACCCCCCAAGCCGGGCGAGCCCCTCCACGTCTGGGCCGACCGCATCCACTACTTGCAGGGCGAGAACATCGCGCGCATCACGGGCAACGCGACCATCATCAAGGGCGACATGCGGATTGACGCCGACGCCGTGGTGGCGGACCTCGACGAGAAGACCAGCGAGTTCAGGAAGATGACGGCCACCGGCCACGTGCGCCTCTACACCGTGGTGCCCATCACCCAGCGCACCGTCACCCGCCCGCCGCTGCAACTGGCGCCCGACGCGCGCACGGCCGAGTGCGACAAGGCCACCTACGATGCCACCACGGGCATGGTCGTCCTCCACGGCACGCCCGAGGCACAGCCCGTGGTGCACTTCGGCAAAGACCAGGCGCGCGCCGACCTGATCACCTACCACCGCGACAAGCAGCTCGTGACCTTCGAGGGCAACGTGCAGCTCACCGCGCAGCTCGGCCAGAAGAGCGAAGAGCCCCCGGCCAAAGGCGAGGCACCGAAAGCGCCGGCGCCCGCATCGGCCAAGTAGACACCCACTGCAAGCGGCGCACTGGCGGCTGCGCCCAAACCCCCGACCCACGCAGCGTAGCCCTGGGGGCCCAGCGGCGGCCGCGGGCGGCGCAGGCTCCTAGGGCAGGGGGAGCGCGCGCTCCAGGTCGGCGATCTTCCGGAGCCGGCGGGTGTGCCGGCCCCCGTCGAACGGCGTGCGCACGAACCGGCGGACCAACTCTCCAATCATGCGCTCGTCCAGGACCCGGCTTCCGAGGCACAGGACGTTCGCGTCGTTGTGGCGGCGGGCCATCTCGGCCATGAAGTCGCTGCAACAGACGGTCGCGCGAATGCCGGGTACCTTGTTGGCCGTGATCGACATGCCCAGTCCCGTGCCGCAGCACAGCACGCCCAGATCGGCCTGGCGGCCCGCCACGCGGCGGGCCACCTCCGCGGCATAGTCGGGGTAGTCGCACGAGGCGTCGGTGTGGGTGCCCACGTCGTCCACCTCGCACCCGAGTTCTCGGAGGACCTCGATGGCGCGAAGCTTCGCGGGGCGCCCCGCGTGATCCGAGCCCACAGCCACTTTCACGGGCGATCTCCCTTGCTGTTGGCGCCCTCCGCCATTGTACCATTTCCGGCTACGGCTCGGCCACCACCTCGATGCCGCAGAGCACCGGCTCAGGGACGCTGGCGCCTGGCGCTGGCGTGAGCTCGATTCGCAGCTCGTCGCAGACCTCGATTCGGCGGAACTCCCGCACGACCGGCCGCCAGGGGCCACCGGCCTCGGCCGCGATGTCCAGCGCCTCGAGGACGGGTTGGCCCTGGAGCGCCACGCTGAACACGCGGCTGCCGGGCTGCGCGCCGCCGGGCTCGACGAAATGCAGCCGCACCGTGTAGCAGTGCGGCGGCGACTTGGGGCTGCTGGCGCGGCCCAGCCACCGGCTGAGCAACGTGGGGTGCTCGCGCCGCCACTTGGTGAGCCGCCCCGCGAGAGTGATGCTCACCGCCCGGAGCCCCCGAGCGCCCGAAGCGGCGACCCACTTGAGCCCGTCGCCCTGCACCCGCGAGGAGTGGTGCGAGAACCACTCGATCTCCTCGGGCTCGAACGCCACGGGCACGTGAGGCGAAGGGCCGCCCACCCTTGGGAAATCGAGCCACAGGGTGCCGTTGTCGGCCAGCCGGTCGCCGGGGGCGCCCAGGTTGATGCCCACCCGGCGGACCGGCTCGTCGCTGCGCTTGAGGTGGTGGAACGTCCACGTCTCCACCTCGGGGGTGTGGACGAGGGCGAGCGAGCACTGGTTCTGGTAGCTGCACGTGCAGGTGCGCGTGTAGTCGGGTGCGCTGAGCACGCCGCCGGCGGGGATCAGGTTCGAGGTGCAGCCGGAGCGGAAGCCCCCGAAGTTGCCGGTGCCGCCGTCGAGCGCGAGGTCGTAGTAGCCGGCAGCGGCCGAGCGGAACGTGAGCAGGTGCTGGCCGGCGATCGCCGTGCCGCAGCCGTAGTTGCGGGTGAACTTCCAGGGAATCTCCTCGCCGGTCAGCGGGTGCCGGCGGGTGCGGGGCTCGCCGCTCAGAAGGTCGTAGGCCGCGTCCTGCGTGATGATCGTGTCGCCGCGCAGCATGCACGGGCCATCGTAGCGATGCGGCTTGTCCCAGAGCAGCGCGCCGTCGTCGCCCGAGTAGGCGATCATGCGCTTCGACGGCTCGGGCAGCATGTCGCGCGACGCGCGGCCGGCTTGGAGCAACACGTCGTGCTCCTCGGAGTAGGCGAGCCAGGTGCCGAACACATTGTCCGTGGTGCTCCAGAGGAGGCCGCCCGTGTGCGCGTCCAGGGCGAGGAGGCGGAACGGCGTCCTCTCGGCGCCGCCGCGCAGGCGGCGCGACTTCACGATGCCCTCGGGCGGTCGGTCAATGCAGAAGAGCCTGTTGCTTCCGATCGCGATGCCGTTGTGAAGGAAGCCGTCGCGTGCGCGCAGCTTCCAGAGCACTTTGCCGCTGAAGCGGTTCATGGCCACGAGCCACTGACTTGACGTGCCGCTGTAGATGTCGGGCTTGCCCGCGAGCACGCGCTTTCGGGGCAGCAGCGGCGCGTGCTCTTCGAGGAGCAGGCGGTTGAGGCGCTTGAGCTCGCGGTCGGCGGCGCCCGCTTGCGATCTCGTCCTCAGGTGCGAGGCGATCGCGCCTTCGAGCGATCGCGCCTTGCCGGTCGGGGCCTTGGGCAGCACCTGGGCCAGCGCCCTGTGGCTCACGAGCGTGTTGAGCGCGCGGGCGAGGAAATCCGGGTCGCGTTCGCCCGGCCGCCTGGGCGGCAGGGAATAGCCGCGCAGGCCGCCCAGCCAGCGCAGGAACTCGGCGGCGTCCTCCTTGTCGGTGCCGGCGAACTCCTCACGCGAGAACTCCGCGTCGCTGTCGAAGTCGGTGGGCGAAGTGCCCGCGATGAGCAGATCGTCCCACACGGTGACAAAGCCCCAGCGGGACAGCGCGTCGCGCGCCTCGAGGCGCGGGAGGGCGAACTCGGCCAGGCGCGCGCCTGTGGCCGGGTCGAGGCGCAGGCAGGTCTTGCCGTAGGCCACGTAGAGGCTGTCCGAGGTGGCCACGTAGTTGCTGCCCAGGGCGTTGGCGCCCGGCTGGTGCTCGGTGTTGTCGAATGCCTCGCCGAGGCCCGGCAGCACCACGTCCCAGAGTACGCGGCCCGTGTAGATGTCCAGGGCCCGCAAGCCGTCGGGGCCTTCGATGAAGAGCCGGCCGTCCACCACCAGCTCGCTGGGGCCGTGCCCGTGGCGCGGCAGGGTCCTCTCGTGCGAGGAGCCGCCGAACCACAGGATGCCCAGGGGCAGGCGCACGCGGTCATCCCGCGACACCACGGTCTTGGCCGCGTCGGCATACTGGTGGGTCCAGTTGGCGGCCCCCGGCAGCGCGCCCTCGCGCCGCACGACGCTCAGGCCGCTCGTGCGGCGGAGCGTGGCCTGCCCCACGCTGGTCTCTGGCAGCCACCGAGCCAGGGTGGCGTGCTCGTCGTCCTGAAGCGCCAGGCAGGCCGCACCGCCGTAGGGACGCAGCGCTTGGAGCATCTTGTCGGCGAAGCGCGGCCCCGCGTCCCAGCCGCCTGCCTCGACGTCTTCCGATGCCACCAGGCTGGCGACGTACGGGGGCAGGCCGAGGGTGAGGGGATCGCCCTGCCGCACCGCGAGGCGCGGGCCGAGCAGGCCCGCTGCGTCGAGCCGCCGGCGTACGGCCTCCACCTTGGCGGCGTCGGGCTCGAGCGCGATGACGCTCAAGTGCGACTGGCGGACCAGCTCCTCGGCCAGGCGCCCGGTTCGAAGGCCGAGCACCAGGCCATAGCCCTCGCGCGCGCCGCTCTGCCGCAGGATGCGGCCGGCCAACTCCGTCCATGAGTCCTCGATCGCTCCCGCCGGAGCGGGATGGAGAGGCGAGGCGGCCCGAGCGGCCACCAGCTCGAGGTCAAATCCAGGCGTGGCCAGTCTGACGCCTGGGCTCACGACCTCGACGGCCAGGACGTTGGGCCCGGCCGTCAGAACGCTGGGGTCCAGCTCCACGCGCTCCGGGGTCCCCTCGGGCGCGCGGTCCGACACGAGGGTCCAGTACCCGGAGGCCGGTGGCACGCGTCGCCGCCATACCTCGGTGCCGTTGAGATACACGACCGCTCCGTCGGCGGCGAGAACCTCCAGGCGCAGCGTCCGGAAGCTGAGGCCGGCCTCGACCTGGAAGGTGTGGCGGAAGCACTGGGTGGCCGTGCGCGCCCTGCGCGGAGGAGTGGGCGAATCCTCATCTGCCGGCGGCTCCTCGGCGCCTTCGCCAGGTGGCGTGGGCAAGGCGAGCGCCCAGGCGCGGTCGTCGAAGCCCTGGGTCTGCCACCCAGGCGCAGGTGTCCGCCCGCTTTCGAGGCATTTCCACAGAGCGTTCGATGCCACGAGCACATCCTCGGCCGCGGGGGGCATCTGCGCGCCCGTGGGGGCCGCTCCGAAGCAGTAGATGTGGCCCTCGAGGGTGACGACGAACAGCCTTCCCTGGGCAGCCAGCATGGTCCCTGGGGTTCCGACGATGCGCGACTGCCACGAGACGCGAGGCTTGCCGCCCGCGGGCGGCAGGTCTACTGCCTGGACGAGGTTCCTGGCCCCCGTGTAGAGGCGCCTTCCTGCCTTGAGATGCCACTGGCCCCGGAGCGGCAAGGACCAGAGCTTCGGTATCTTGCCGCGGCGGAAGAGGCGCGTGGGGTCGTCGCGCTCGGCCGCCGTCCGCCGCACATCGAAGGCGCAAAGCTCCTCTCTCTCCGAGCCGAAGATCACCTCGTCCGCCATCACGGGCGCCGGACCCACTTGGCCCAGGTAACGCCCCTCGGCGAGACCGAACAGCGCGCCGCCGTTGGCGAAGAGCTCGCCGTTCGCCGCCGCAAGGAATCCGCCGGTCTTCTGGTTGGCGGCGAGGTGGTAGTAGAGGAGTTTGCCCGTGTGGAGGTCGAAGCACGCAGGCACGCTTCGCCCCGACGGCACCAGCAGCCGGTCGCCCGCCACGGCCAGGTAGCCCTGGGGCGCAACGCCGCCGAACGCAGGGCTCGAGTGCGGCTGTGTGGTGTACTGGGCTCCCGAGCCGTCATTGGCCCATACCACGCGGCCGGACCGCGCGTCCAGGGCATAGATGAAGACGCCTTCGAACGGCCAGATGCCCGCGGCGAAGTAGACGCGCCCCTCGTGAACCACCGGGGCGCCGCGGGCCGCCCACAGGTTGATCAGTCGGCCGTTGCCCAGCACCAGCCGCTCGGCGGGCGCGCCGCGGAACTTCCATACGAGGCGTCCCGTCGCCGTCTCGAGGCAGTACAGGGCGCCATCGTCGCAGGCGACGAACAGCCGGCCCTCCCAGGCCGCGGGGGCGAAGCGCACCGGGCCGTCCACATAGATGCGCCAGCTCTCCTCGCCCGTCGCCGCGTCGAGGGCCCTGACGCTGTTGTTGGCGCTGGAGCCGAAGAAGAGCCTGCCACTGGCCACCACCGGCTCGTAGGCCACGTCGAAGCGCAGGCGCGGCTGGTCCGGCCATGCGGGCTCCAGCGGCGGAAGCTGCTTGACCCATTGGAGGAACAGTTCGGCCGGCAGCTCCTCGGGCGTGGCCGCGCTGCGGCGGGCATCGTGGCGCCACGTGGGCCACTCACTTCCCCACGCGGGCGCGATCAGGGCGCACCAGACCCACGAGAGGATGGGCAGGACGATGGGCGCCCCCTGTGCGGTCGTGCCGTTGCGTGAAGCCATACGCCCTGTGGGTCCTATGCGTCCTGCCCGTTCGATCAGGAGTCTCTGAGGACAACGGCCGGGTCCTGCTGGGCGGCCCGCAGGGCGGGCACCCAGCTCGCCAGCGCCGAGAGCACGGGAGCTCCGACGAGCACCGAAGCCAGCAGCCCTGCGTCGAAGAGCCTGAGGGCGGCCTGGCGCGCGGCGGGGCCGGCGCTCCAGGCCGCTCCGGCCGCCAGCCCGGCGCCGTACCCCAAGAGCGCGCCCGCAAGGCCGATCAGCACCGCCTTGCCCAGGAAGAGGGCGAAGACGTCCACCGACCTCAGCCCCACGGCCCGCAGGATGCCGATCTCGGGGAGCCGCTCGCGCACGTTGGCGAGGGCGAGGAAACCGATCCACACCGTGGCCGCCAGGGCGACCAGCGGCACGAGCCAGGCGGCGAAGCGCTCGCGTTCGGCCCGCAGACGGGCGCGGTTGGCCTTCTCGGCCTCGACCGCGCGCTGGGCCACTTCCGCAGCGGCCGCGCGCTGCTCGGCCCGCGCGAGCGCGCGCGTGGCGAGCTCGATGGCCTGGGTGTCGGGCAGGATGCGCCCCAGCTCGGCACGCACCTTCTCCATGCCCACGCCGGCGCACACGCACTTGAGCGCCAGAATCTCGTTGATCACCCGCTCCTCCGGGATCAGGCCGGCGCGGTGGAGCAGGCGCTGGGCCTCGTCCAGGTTGACCCACAGGGTGATGTCATCTTTGTCGCCGCGCTCCTCGTGCAGCTTGCTCACCGTGAATTCGCCGCCCAGCAGCGTCACGCGGTCGCCCTCGGCCAGGCCCAGGCTCTTGTGGAGCTGGTAGCCCACGACCATCGAGCGCGGCGGCACGGGCTGGAACATCAGCTCGGAGGGGTCGCGGTGCAGCTTGGGTACCTGGCCTCGGACGCCGACGAGGATGACCACCCTCCCCTGGCGCTCGGGCCATTCGACCTTGCGGCGCAGGCCGGGCAGCAGATGCTGGATCGTGATGAGCTTCGCCTCGGCCAGCCGCGTGGCGTACTCCTCGGGCATGTACTTCGAGGCATAATCCTTCGCGTAGAGGTCGTCGAGGTTCTGGTCCTTGGGCAGGATGAGGACGTTGAAGCCAAGCTTCTTCATGATCTTGCGCGTGTCGTCCTCCAGGCGCGCCATCTCCTGCTTCGTGTCCTCCTCCTTGGCGCGGATGATCTCCTCGGTCTGCGCGTCGTGGGCGCGCAGGGCCGTGAGTTGCGCCACGAGGCACCCCACCGCCACCGACACCGACAGCAGCGCGAGGACGAGGCTGAGCTTGCGGAAGAGCAGTTCCTTCAGGATGAGGCGCTGGAGGGTCATCGCGGCTCCCGAGGCATGCCGCCCCGGCGCAGGACGGCGAACGACGCGATGGCCAGGAGGGCGGCCCCTGCTGCCGCCGCGAGCAGGACGTTGCGCAGGAGCAGGCCGCCGGCGGCTGCCGGAGCAGCATCGGACGCCGGGCCTGAGGACGCCTCGGTGGGTGCGGCCTTGGGCAGCGCCGCGGCCACGGAACCTGTCAGGGCCGGCGGCTCGGGGTCCTTGACGACCTGGCCGTCCAGCGCGCCGAACCAGTCGGCGGTCATCAGCACGTCCCACCCGGGGTTCATCGCCTTCACCTGGCACGAGCAGGGGCCGACCACGAAGGTGCACACGTCGGCGATGTTCTCGGGGTTGATCCCGTCGCCGAGGAGGGCGGGCAGGGCGCGTCCCTGGCCGAACACGGCGAGGGCGATCGGCTTGCCCTCCTTGCGCAACTCGGGGTCGAGGCCGAGAAGCGTATCCAGGAACAGCTTCTCGGCGGGGTCGGTCTGGGCGACGCGAAGGGACGAGAAGGCGACCTTCAACTTGGGCAGCGTGACGGCGTCTGGGTCGGCCCCACCGTCGCCCTTTGGCTCGGGGGGCCCGTCACCGAAGGCATCCGCGTCCATCTGCGGCGGGAGTTCCAGCACGTTCTCGAGCTTCTTGAGCTGATCGCGCAGGACCTTGGCCGCCGCGTCGTCCTGCGCGCGGTCGCCGCACTCGATGAGGAGCCACACCGCGCAGTCGCCGCCGGCAAGGCGGCGCACGATCTCGCGGCGGGCCGGGGAGTCGACCAGGGCCTGGATGTTTGCTGTGGTGAGGGCGCCGGACCAGGCGTGCTCCTGGATGCGTAGGCTATCGGGGTAGCGAACGATCAGGCGGGGGAGGGCGCCCGCCTCGCCGCCCTTGAGGAGCGCCTCGGCCTGCTTGCTGTCGGGGCCCGCCAGGTCCACGGTGCGCACTTGGAGGTTGGTGAGTGCGGCGTTGCCTTCGGCCGTCTTGCGCAACACGTCCAGGGCGGCCTGCTCAGCGGGAGCGAGCGGCCCGCGGTGCAGCACCACGGCCTCGTAGGGTTCGGCCGGCCAGCGCTCGAGGGCGTAGCGGAACACAGGAATTGAGCAGGCCTGGCAAACCGGACCCGCCAACGCCAGCGCGGCGAGGCACACGGCCAGGCACGCCAGGGCTCTTGTCGTCGTTGTCACTTCCACTATCCTCAGCCGCCACCCCCCTCATTCTACACGATTCGCTGGCGTGGCGCTAGCGGCATTCGGGTGGAAGCGTGGGCCTCGGTGTCGCTCCAGAGAGGATAGGAGGGCAGGGGGGTCAGTTGGTGCGCTCAAGTTCCTTGAGGTCGGTGACGCCCGACTCGATCTTGCGGATCATGCGGGCGCGGCCCTGGACGTCGGTACGCAGGATGTGCCAGAAGATGGGCTGAAGCTCCGCGTCCTTGAAGCGCCCGGCTGCCTCAAGGAGAACGAGCTGCTGGGGTAGCTCGAGCACGTTGAGGGCTCTCCGCATGCACTCGACGATATACTCGCCGGTGGCGGGCGCGTAGCGGGTCTTGATTTCCTTCTCAACCTGGCAGCGGAGGAGGTTCATTGTGTCCCTCAGCTTTCGGAGCTTGCGCTTGATGAACCGGACACCGTAGATACTGATCCCCAAGTCGCGCGCGAGGTGCCGCTCGGGCGCGCCCGGATGCGCGGCCACATACTCCAGGCGGCACTTGTATAGCGGTTGCACATGGCCGCGCCGGCGCAGCTCGTTGAAGTCCAAGCGAATGGTTTCCGCCGAGACGCCGAGCGCCTCCGCCATCTGCTGCTTGGTCTGGACGCCATAGTGCTCGAGAATGTAGCGATGACGGCTTCGGCGTCGCTCCAGGCCATCGCGGGTCGGGAGGCCCGGCTTGCGGCCATCATAGAGGCCGCTTGCGCGAAGCCGGGAGCGGATCTCGACCACTTGCTTGCGCGAGATCCCCAGCCGTTCGCCGATCTCGCCGTCCGTGAGGCGAGGGCCGCTCGCAATATAGGCCTGGCGAACTTCGAGGCGCTTTCGGCGGATGCCACAGCCGAATAACTCCCTGAAACGGGTCTCGACTTCCTCGGGCGTCACCGCGGCCTGCCGGGCGATATCCTCGTAGGTCTCAAAGAGGAACCGCCGGCGGATCACGGACGCGAGATCAGCATGGACTGCTGCACCGGAAACGACCGGCTGCTGTAGCTGTGTGGCCACCACTTGCCCTCCAGACGGCTAGCCAGACGGCTAGACTACTGCATGCTCCCTGACCGCTAACCTATAGCGGTTAAGGAGCAAATCTCGTGCCGCGTCTGGAGATGCTTCATGAAATTGATGCGTACTCCTAAGTGTAAGTCTATTCAAGTGTTACGAATCGCGGCGAGGCCCGCCCCGCCCGCACTTCCGCAACCCGCCTCGCACGCGCTGTAATGCTTTGTTGCGCTGGTGCGAAGGTGAAATCATATCCTTATACGGTGCAAGGCCTTATGTTCCATCTCGCCCGTATGATCGCTGCTACAATGCGTTACATGCTATGAGCGTGAGTCAGCGATCCTCGCGGGCAGACGCCGGGAACTCGGCAGCCGATGGCGATACCACACGAGCGCAATTGCCAATTCGTAATTCTACCAGGAATAGCTCAGATGTCAAGAGGTTTGTGTTGCTTAGCACGTCCTGGGTCTGTGGCACCCGGGTCTGCCAGGCCCGGCAGCTTGGGCGGGGGCTACATGGCGGGCGTCACACCAAGAGTGCCCGCGGGCGCGGCGAGGGGCACATGCCAGGGCGCGGGCCTGCCCGGGTCTGGCCCGCCTTCTCAGGTTGCTGCGCCGCACGGGCGGCAAGAGCACCCTCAACGGGCCGCTTGAGGGTGCATCTTGGCCTGAGGCAATCCCATGCCCCACACGCCAGTTACCCCGAGAGCGGCAGCCAACCCCTGCCTGCCCTTGACAGCGGCTGCGTGGCGGGGTATCAATGGGACATCGAGCGAACCGCAAGGGACGACCTGCGATGGATGGTGCCAGTGTCCTCAACCACGTCATTGGCCCGGTGATGCGAGGGCCTTCCAGCTCGCACACGGCAGGGGCATTCCACATTGGCGCGATGGCCCGCTCGATGCTGGGGGGCATGCCTGTGGCTGCCCGCTTCGCGTTCGACCCCGGCGGCTCGTACGCCAAGTGCTACCGTGGCCAACGGGCCGACCGGGCGTTCGCGACTGGCCTGCTCGGCTGGCCGATCACGGATGATCGCTTCCCCGCCGCGCTGGCTGGCGCCGCGGAGGCTGGGATGCAGGTGGAGTTCGTCGAGCGTCCGCTTGCCGGCGCGGACCACCCGAACGCCGTGGAGGTGGAGTTGACCGCCGCTGATGGCCACAGGCTCTGTGCTCGAGCCAACTCGGTCGGCGGGGGGGCCGTGGAGTTTGTGCGTCTGGGCGGGTGGCCCGTGCGCTTCACGGGGGATGCCTGGGAGGTCGCGGTCGAGGCCGAGGCGTCCGCAGTGGACGATGCCCTGGGTCCTCTGGTGGCCGATGGCGCGCTGATCGGCGAGGTCCAGCGCCAGACGCGCGAGGGCCTCTGCCTGGTGTGTGCGCGGCGGCGGGCGCCGCTGGCGGCCGGGGCGTGCGAACGCCTTGCGGCGCTCCGAGGTGTGCGGGCCGTGTGGGCGTGCGAGCCCGTGTTTTTCGTGGCGGCGGGCGAGCCGAGCTTCGCGTCGGCCGCCGAAATGGTCGCCATCAGCCTTGACCGGGGCATTCCGCTTGGGCAGACTGCTCTCGAGTACGAGGCCCGGCGGCTGGCGCTGCCGGAGAGCGCCGTGCTGGCCGAGATGGAGCGCCGGCTCGACATCATGCTGGGCGCGGTCGAGCTCGGCTTGACCGCGCCGCCCGCGATGCGCCTGCTGGGCCCCAGCGCGGGCCGCATGCTCCAGGCCGAGCGCGAGGGGCGACTGGCCGCCGGGGGCCTGCACGCGCGGGGCGCAGCGCGCGCCCTGGCTGCCATGCACGTGAGCAGCGGCGGGGGCGTGGTGTGCGCCGCGCCCACGGGCGGCTCGGCCGGCGTGCTGCCCGGGGTGCTCGCCACGCTCCTGCTGGAAGTGGGCGCGAGCCGCGAGAGGGCGGTTCGTGGGCTGCTCGCCGCGGGAGCCGTAGGCGTGGTCGTGGCGAACAGGGCGACCTTTGCGGCCGAGGTGGCCGGCTGCCAGGTGGAGATCGGCGCGGCCGGCGCCATGGCCGCCGCGGCCGTGGCCGACGCCTGCGGCGCTCGGGCCGACCAGGCCGCCGATGCCGCTGCCATCGCGTTCCAGAACACCATGGGCTCGGTATGCGACCTGGTGCAGGGTATCGTCGAGATTCCCTGCCACACGCGCAATGCCGTGGCCGCCGCGAACGCCTTTCTGTGCGCCGACATGGTCCTCGGCGGCTACGAGAACCCGATTCCGCTGGATGAGACCATTGACGCCGTCTACGCCTCGGGGCGGATGCTGCCGGCCGAATTGCGCTGCACGGCGCTTGGCGGCCTGGCTGTCGCGCCCTCGGCCCTGTCTCTGAAGGCCCGGAATTCCTGACCCCTGGGGTGAACGATGCCCGACCGCACGCTGCGATTCCTCTCCGCCCGTGAAGTGGTGCAGGCCCTGCCGATGGCGCGGGCCGTTGAAGCCATGAAGACCGCCTTCCGCCAGCTTTCGGACGGCGAGGCGGTGGCGCCGACCCGCGTGCACATCGAGGCGCAGGGACCGCGCGGGGACGCGCTGTTCATGCCGTCGTACATCCCGGCCGCGGGACGCATGGGGTTGAAGATCGTCACCGTCTACAGTGGCAATACGGGGCTGGGGCTGCCACTCATCCAGGCGATCGTGGTAGTGCTGGACGCTGCGACGGGCACGCCGGCGGCCATCCTGGACGGCACATCGCTCACGGCGATTCGCACAGGGGCGGCCTCGGGGGCAGCCACGGATCTGCTGGCCCGGCCCGAGGCCACAGTGGCCGCCATCTTCGGCGCCGGGCCGCAGGCGCGCACCCAATTGGAGGCCGTGTGCAGCGTGCGGGGCATCCGCGAGGCGCGCGTGTGCGACCCCGATGCCGCCCGGACCGCGGCGTTCGCTGCTGAGATGGCGACGCGTCTGGGCATCGCCGTGCACGTGGCCAGGTCTTCTTCCGAGGCGCTGTCGGGGGCCGACGTCGTATGCGCGGCCACGACGTCGGGCCGGCCTGTGTTTGCCGATGCGGAGGTTGCGCCGGGCACCCACATCAACGCCATCGGGAGCTACAGACCGCACGTGCGCGAGGTGCCGGAGGAGACGGTGTGCCGCGCGCTCGTGGTGGTGGACCATCGGCCCGCGGCCCTGGCCGAGGCGGGCGATCTCCTGATCCCGATGGAGAAGGGTCTGTTCGGCCCCGAGCACATCTACGCCGAGCTCGGCGAGATTGTTGCTGGCCGTAAGCCCGGGCGCCAGTCGCGTAGGCAGGTCACGTTATTCAAGTCGGTGGGTGTGGCCGTGCAGGACCTCGCCGCTGCGTGCGAGGCGCTGGCCGGGGCCGAGCGCCTGGGCCTGGGCGTTGAGCTTCAACTGTAGGATGGGTTGACCTCCGCGGGCCGGCGGGCTACCATTGGGGGCAGTCAGGGCCGTTGGCCTGTCATTGGGTTGCCATTCGAGGAGTGTTCATGGGCGAGCAGCCGTCGAGCGCGCAGGACGTGCAACTCGTGGAGCAGGCGCGGGCCTCACGCGACCGCATTCTGGCCGAGATACGCAAGGTCATTATCGGGCAGGAGGACCTCGTGGAGCAGGTGCTCGTGGCCCTCTTCGCCGGCGGGCACGTGCTGATGGTCGGAGTGCCTGGGCTGGCGAAGACCCTGCTCGTCAGCACCCTGGCGAAGACGCTCTCCATCGGTTTCAGGCGAATCCAGTTCACCCCCGACCTGATGCCCTCTGACATCACGGGCACCGACGTGCTGGAGGAGGACCACGCCACGGGGCGCAAGCAGTTCGTCTTCGTGCGCGGCCCGGTGTTCACCAATCTGGTGCTGGCCGACGAGATCAACCGCACGCCGCCGAAGACCCAGGCGGCGCTGCTCGAGGCCATGCAGGAGAAGCACGTGAGCGTCGGCCGCACGACCTACCCGCTCGACGAGCCGTTCATGGTGATGGCCACCCAGAACCCCATCGAGCAGGAGGGCACGTATCCGCTGCCCGAGGCGCAGCTCGACCGCTTCATGTTCATGGTGTGGGTGGACTACCCGAAGCAGGCCGAGCTGAAGCAGATCATCAAGGTCACGACGGCTGGGCGGCTGGGCGAGCCGCAGCCGGTGCTGGATGGCGCGCAGGTGCTGCGGCTGCGCGACACCGTGCGCCTGATCCCCATCAGCGACCACGTGCTCGACTACATCGTGCGCCTTGTCGAGGCCACGCACCCCAAGGACGCGGCGTCGCCCGAGGCCAGCCGCAAGTACCTGGCCTGGGGCGCCGGGCCGCGGGCCGGGCAGTACCTGTCGCTGGGGGCCAAGAGCCGCGCCCTGCTGCGCGGCAACCTCCAGGCCACCATCGCCGACGTGCGAGCCGTCGCCCACGCCGTCCTGCGCCACCGCCTCGTCACCAACTACACCGCCCTGGCCGAGGGGAAGGACACCGACCACGTAGTGGATAGCATTCTGGAGGCCGTGCCCGAAACCGGCGCCTGATCCGCGATACGTGAGGCGTGAGAAGAAGGGCCGCTGTGGACCGCGGCACGCTCCAGGTTGCATCCTCAGAAGACTCGATCACCCAGGTCCGCGATGCGTTTCCTTGACCCCAGCATCCTCCGCTCCCTCGCCAACATCGAGCTGCGCGCCCGGCTGCTCGTCGAGGGCATGTACGCCTCGCGGCACCGCAGCCCGTTCTACGGCTTCAGCGTCGAGTTCGTGGACCACCGCGAATACTCGCCCGGCGACGAGCCGCGCACGATCGACTGGAAGATGCTCGCCCGCACCGAGCGCTACTTCGTCAAGCGGTTCGAGATGGAATCGAACATGAACGTCGTGTGCCTGCTCGACACCAGCCGCTCGATGGGCTACCGGTCGGCCGACCGGGGCAGATTGACGAAGCTCGAGTACGCCAGCTACATGGCGGCGTCGGTGGCCTTCCTCGTGCACCGGCAGCAGGATTCGCCCGGCCTGGCGACCTTTGGCGACGCGCTGCGCGAGTTCCTGCCGCCCCGGCAGGGGCAGCGCCACCTCTACACCCTGCTCTCGCGGCTCGAGGCCATCGAGCCCCAGGGCCAGACCGACCTCGCGCGCGTGCTCGAGGCCATCGGCCAGCGTCTCACCCGCCGCGGCATCGTGCTCGTCATCAGCGACTGCTACGGCGACGCGCGCGCCGTGGTGGACGGCATCCGCCACCTGACGGCCCGGGGGCACGACGTGATCGTTCTCCACCTCCTCGACCATGACGAGGTGGCGTTCCCCTTCAAGCCGCTTACCACCTTCCGCGACATGGAAACCGGCGCGGCCCTGATGAGCGATCCGCTGCGCCAGCGGCCGCTCTACCTCAACCGCCTCGAGCGGTTCCGCCGCCGCATCGAGAGCGGCGCCGTGGCGTGCGGCGCCGACTACCGCTTCGTGGACACCTCGCAGCCCATCGAGCTGGTGCTGCGCGACTACCTGCTCTACCGCAGGGAGAGGGCGCGATGAGCCTGCTGTTCCCCGGCATGCTGCTCGGGCTCGCGGGGCTGGCCATCCCGGTCGCGCTCCACCTGATCGCGCGTCACAAGTACCAGGTCCAGGACTTCCCGACCACTCAATTCCTGCGGGCGGACGAGCGGACCAACGTATTCGCGCTGCGGCTCGTGGACGTGGGGCAGCTTCTCCTGCGTCTCGCCGTGCTGGCCCTGCTCGTGCTCGCGATGGCCCGGCTCTTCACGGCCTGGGCGCCGCTCGGTCCCGCCGCGCGGAATCTGGTGGTCGTGGTGGATTGTTCGGCCAGCATGCAGGCCCTGGGAAAGCGCCCGGCCGACGGCCGCCCCGCGCCGCTGATGGAGCTGGCGAAGGCCCAAGCCGACGCGCTGCTGCGCGAGGTGGCCGCGCCCAGCCAGTGCGCGCTGGTCGTCGCCGGCCAGGATACCGAGCCGATTGTTCCCCTTCAGGCATCGCCGCGCGAGGCGGTTCGCGTCCTCTCCGGGCTCGCCGCCACTGACGGGGCGGGGCGCGGGCTGGTGCGGGCGGTGGCCGCGGCCTGCGACCTGTTGCGCGGCCGGCGCGAGGCCCGCTCGCAGATCGTAGTACTCACCGATCTGGCGGCCTCCGCCTTCGAGGCGCGCAACCGCGAGGACCTGCGCCGCATCCGGGACGCGCAGGCCGAGCTCGGCCGCAAGCTCGAGGTCGTGCTCCTCGACCTCGCGGGGGCTCAGGCTGACAACCTCGCCATCCTGGAGGCCCGCGTGCGCGGCTCGCGCGTCAAGATGGGCGACGACGCGCACGTCGTGGCACGCGTGCTCAACGGCGGCGCCGCCGAGCGCAAGGCGAAGCTTCAGCTGGCCGTCGGCGAGCGTCGCGAGCCGCTCATCAAGGAGATCACCCTGGCGCCGGGCGGCGAGGCGGACGTGGACCTCACCCTGCGCGCCTCGCGCGCGGGGCAGGCGATAGTCGAGGTATGCCTCGATGGCGACGACGGGCGGCCGGGGGACAACCGGTTCGCCGTGCCGCTCGACGTGGCTGATGCCCGCCGCGTTCTGATCGTCAGCGGGGCAGACGCCACAGGCATCTTGCCTGGGGCCGGCCGCGAGCCGACGACGGGCGTGCCAGGGCCTGAGCTTGACGGCGTGCGCATCCTGCGCTTCGCCCTCAACCCCGGCCGCGAACTGGGCCAGCCGCACGGCACGGGCATCCACACCACGGCTGTCACGCCCGAGGCCCTGGCGGGCCAGCCCCTGAGCAAGTATGACGTCATCATCCTCCACGACGTGAGCTCGCTGGGCGAGCAGGCGCTGAAGGACCTCGACGCCTTCGCGCGGCAAGGGCGCTCGCTGCTCTTCGTGTGCGCGGGCGGCACGAATGCGATGAAGTTCAACCGAACGTTCGCCTCGCTCTCCCCAGCCCAGGTGGGCAACGAGCGGATGCTCGACCCGCCCATCGGCCTGCTGCACGCGGGGAGTCAGCACCCCGTGCTCGCACCCTTCCGCGACAGGCTCAAGGGCGACCTCTCGGCTGTGCGGTTCGCCGCCGTACGTGAGCTGCGGCAGCTTGCGCCCACGGCCTCGGCGCTGTTCGTCGGCACCGATGGGTCGCCCCTGGCGGCCGAGATGGCCCTGGGCCTGGGCCGCGCCGCGCTGCTGGCCTTTGGCTTCGAACTCGACCGCGGCAACCTCGCCCGCACGCGGGTGTTCCCCGCCCTGATGTGGCAGTTGCTAGGCCACCTCACGGGCGACCTGCGGCCACGCCGGCCCGACGTGCTCACGGCCGCGCAACCGGCCGTGCTCGACGTTTCCGAGCCCGCATTCGCCTTCCTCGACGAGCTGGAGTTCTCGCCACTGAGGGCGCCGGCCTCCCCGTTGCGGCTGGCCATCGGACCCGACAGGACCCTCCTCGTCCCCAGCCTGCCCGTGGGGCACTATGCGCTCCAGAAGCCGGCGGTCGGTGCGGGACGCCGCGCCGCGACGGGCCGTCCGGTGGCCGTGAACCACGACCCGCGCGCGAGCCGCACCGAGCGCGCCACCGAGGCTGAGCTTACGGACCTCTTTGGGCAGGGGGTTCGGGTGGCGACGGCGGCCGAGCCGCTCCGTCTGGCGCCCGCGGGCGGCGAGCTGTGGCCACTGCTGGCCGTCCTGCTCTTCCTCGCCTATGCGGTCGAGGGGCTCATCGGGTGGGTGCTGACGGCGCGGCGCGAGCGCCAGCGCAGCCAGGAGGCCAGCCAATGAGCGTCGTCTACTGGCTGCTCGGCCTGGAGTCTCCCGGGACGGTGGCCCGCGCGGTCCGATGGGTGCTGTATCCTGCGTGGCCGGTGGGGTTCGTGTTCCTGGCCATCGCGGCGCTGGTTGCTGTGGTGGTGGCGGCCCTCAATCTGCTGCCCCAGAACGTGGTCCGCTGGCGCACGCGCGTGGCCCTGGCCATGCTGCGGCTGGCGGGCTTCGCCCTCCTGGTGGGAATGCTGTGCCAGGTGGAGCTGAGGCTCACCCTCGAGCGCGCGGTGCGACCCAACGTGGCCGTGCTCACCGACACGTCGGGCAGCATGAGCCTGCGCGACGCATCGGGGCAGAGCCGGCTCGAGGCCGCCCGCGCCTTTGCCGCCGGCCCGCTGGCCCGCTTGGGCGACAGGGCGAACCTGGTGCCCTATGCCTTCGACTGGCGCCTCCGTGCGGGCGGGGCCTCCGCGCCCCAGGGGACAGAGACGCCCCGTCCACAGGCCGAGGGCATGACGCGCCTCATCTCGGCCGTCGAGGAGGTGGCGCGCCGCGAGAGCGACCTGCAAGCCATCATCCTGCTCACCGACGGCAACGACACGGCGGGCACGCGCAGCAGCCTCGTGGCCCCGCTGCTCGCCGCGCGCGGCCTGCCCGTCTACCCGGTGGTTTTCGGCAGCCCGGGCGCCCCGAGGGTGGCCAAGGTCAGCGTCTCCGAGGCCGCCCCCTACGTCCGCCTGGGCGACGAACTGCGTCTCACGGCCTCGCTCTCGGCCACCGAGCTGGGCGAGCAGTCGGTCCGCGTGCTGCTTCAGGAGGACGGCCGCAAGGCGCCCGTGGCCGTGCGGGAAAACGTTCGCCTCGGCAAGGAGCCCGTGGCTGTGTCCCTGGTGGCCAAACCCACGCGTGCCGGCAGGCGCACCTATCGCGTTGCACTGGAAGGGGTGCGCGATGCGGCCAGCGCCCGGCTCCAGGCCGCCGAGCACAAGGTGCAGGTGGTGGATGCGAAGATTCGGGTGCTCCTGGTGGACATTCCCCGCGACGAGCGCAAGATCGTCGCCCACTGGCTCGCGCGCGACCCGGTGGTGGACCTGGCGAGCCTCACGTTGCTGCCGAAGGGCGGCTGGTACGCCCAGGGCGCGCTGCGCCACAAGGACGTGGCCGACGGCCTGCCTGACCGCGAGGCCGATCTCTACCAGTACGATGTGATCCTCCTGGGCGATATCCCGCGCTCCTACTTCCGCGCCGGCGGCGATGTGACCGAGACGCGCATGCAGCGGCTCGTGGATTTCGTGGCCCGCCGCGGCGGCGGCCTCGTGACGCTCGGCGGGCAGAACGCCTACGCCGCCGGGCAGTACCAGGGCTCGCCTCTCGCCGCTATCCTGCCATTCGTGGTCGAGCCGACGCGCCAGCCGCAGGCGGCGAACACCTTCAAGATCATCGCCACCCCGCTTGGCCTCAGCCACCCCATCCTGCAACTCGCGTGGGATCCGCAGGCGAACCGCGACGCCTGGCTCGACCTGCCCCCGCTCGACGGCTGTAATCGCATCGAGCGCATCAAGCCCGGCGCCAGCCTCCTGGCCGTCCGAGAGTTCAGCGAGAGTGGCGCGCCCGGGTCCCAATCCGCAGTTCAGAGTCCACGGTCCACAATGCCGGTCATGGCGATCCAGAACGTCGGCCGGGGCAAAGTGCTGTCGCTCGCGATGGATACCACGTGGCGCTGGGAGATGATGCGGCCGGCGGAAGGCGAGGACCACTTCCGCCGCTTCTGGGGCAACGTGGTCCGCTTCCTCGCGCCGGATCCGCGCCTCGAGCCCAACAGGCCGCAGGTGCTGCACTACCAGTCGCGCGCCGCCGTCGGCGAGTCCGTCACCCTGGCGACGCGGCTCGTGGACCCCGCGTTCCACCCCATCCGCGAGGCCGACCTGCGGGTCGCAGTCACCAGCCCCTCGGGCAAGACGCGGCACATCTACCCCCGCGATGGCCGCAATGCTCCCGGCCTCTACGAGTACGCGGTCACCCTCGACGAGCCCGGCCCGTGGCAGGTGGCCGCAACGTTCGGCGGCAAGACGACCAGTGACGAGATCATGGCAGGGGAGGGCGACGACGAGCTGGACGACCCGCGGGCGAAGCCCGAGGCCATGATCGAACTCGCGAGGGCCACCGGCGGCCGCTTCTTCACGCCGGATGAGGCCGAGGCCCTGCCCACGGAACTGAGGCTTACGCCGCGGCGATTCACCGCTACGGCCACCATTGCCCTCTGGAATCTGCCGGCGACGATGATCCTCATGCTCGCGATCGTGGCGGCCGACTGCTTCATTCGCAAGAGGATGGGAATGGCATGAGTCCAGAGCGGGGGACGCTGCTTGCGGACCAGGATGCGACGGGACGGGGTCACACGCTGCCATGAGCTCCTCTGAGATCCGCAATCTCCTGAGCTCCGCTGTGGCCGCCGTTCGCGGCTTCGGCCTGTCGCGCAAGCGCTGGGCCGTGGCCGAGGGCCTCGCATGGCTCGTGATGCTGGGTCCCGGCTCGCTGCTGGCGTGGTTCGCACTCGACTGGGCTGTGCGGCTGGCGGCGTGGCCACTCCTTGTCCTGTTCGTGGTGGCGGTGCTGGCCGCGCTGGGGGCCATCGTGTTCCGCCTCCTGCCGGCGATGCTCCGGCGAATCCAGGTCGAGAAAGAAGCGCTGCTGATCGAATCGCTCCACGGCCAACTCGACAACCAGCTCATCGGCTCGCTCCAGCTCGGGCGCGAGGTGGCCGAGGCCGAAGGGCCGCTGGGCTACTCGGCGGGCCTCGTCCACGCGCTCCTCGAGCGCACGACGCAACGGCTCGCCGAGATGGACCCTGGCCGCCTGCTCGACCTGCGCCGCCCCAGACGCCTCCTTCGCGTCGCGGCCTCGACGGCTCTCATCGCCGTGCTGTGCCTTGTGTTCGCTCGGGACGCGGTGAGGGCACGCGTCGAGCGGCTGGGAGACGCCTGGGCCGCCGTCCTCGACTCTCTGTTCCCCGTGACCCTCGTGGCGTATCCCGGCGACGTGGCGGTCGTGCGCGGCCGGCCCGTGACGCTCCGCGTCGAGGCCCGCGGCGCGCGGCGGCGAGAGGTGACCCTCGTGCGGCAAGAGCTGGGCACAGACAAGGCCCTGGCCGGGCCGATCGGCCACGTGCTCGCGCTGGCCCAGGGCAGCGCATCCTTCGAGGTGGCCAGAGCGGAAGAGTCTTTCACCTATGAGTTCGAGTATGCCGGCCGGCGAAGCGCTCGGCACACGGTGACCGTGGGCGACCTGCCGACGATCAGCGCCATTCACTACGAGCTGGCCTATCCGGCCTACACGGGGCAGGCGCCGCGCACGCTGGTGGGCTATGTGGCCCGCCTTCAGGGACTGGTCGGCACCGACGTGCTGGTGAGCTTCGCGGCCACGACGGACCTGCACCCCGATCACTGCTGGGTCGAGTGGCTTGACGGCTCGCGGCAGCCCGTCGCCGTCAACAGGCGTTTCGGTCACTTCTCGTTCACCCTGGCGCGCCCCGAGCGCGCCGGCCTGCACCTCACGGGCGCCTGCGGCCCTGGGTTCGAGATGGAGCGGCCGCTGTCGTTCGAGGTCGCCACCCAGGCCGATGAGGCGCCGACCGTGCAGGTGCTACTGCGCCACCGGAAGCTCACGATGATGGCCGAAGAGGCCGCGGCATTCCCCCTGAGCTGGACGGCCGAGGACGACTTCGGCGTGACCGAGGTAACCCTGGACCTCAAGGTTGAGGGTCTGGATCCGCTGCTCGGGCGGCCGGTGCGGCAGGGCTCGCAGTCGCAGCGGTTCGACCCGCCGCGCGACCGCGTGCGGGGCCGGTTCGCCGACCTGTTCAAGGGCCTCAGCCCGGCGCTGGAGGCAGGCGACCGCGTCACGCTGAACGTCTCGGCCCGCGACAACAACACCGAGACCGGGCCGCGCCTGGGCCGCGCTCAGCCCGTCGAGATCATCATCGTCCGGCCCGATCTGGCCGCGTTCGCTGAGAAGCGCTTTGGCTTCGACGCCCAGGCCCTGCTCGGCGGGCTCGTGAAGATCAAGCGTGAGACCGACCTCCTGGTCGAGCCCGTCCGCACCGTCCGCACCGAGGCGCGCCAGGAGGTTGCCCGGCACGACCTCAAGTCGCGCGTCGCCGACGAGACCTGGCCCAGCGGGGCCGAGGACGCGGTGGGGGACTACTTCAGGCTGCTCTCGGGGGGCGAATGACCCATGAAGGCTCTGGCTTTGCTCGTCCTCATGATCCTCGATTCCCTTTCCCGCGGCGGCACCTGGGCTGAGCGGGCGGAGGAGATGAACCGCACCGAACTCTCGGCCAGCGAGGCCCGCCAGCGCTCGGCCGCCGAGGCCAAGGAACGCCGCAACAAGATCGCCCTGCGCCGCATCAAGCCGGCCATGCCCGGCGTGGACTGGGATGCCGACCCCACGGCTATCCCCTACCTGCTCTACCAGGTGAACCAGCGCACCGACCTGCCCGTCTACACCGACAACGAGGGCCTCGATCTGGCCAGCGACGAGCTCTTCGAATACACCATCGTCTACCTCACGTCGCACACCCGCTGGAGCCTGAACGAGAAGGAGACCGCGAACCTCAAGCGCTGGCTCGAGCGCGGCGGCACGCTCTACCTCGACGACTGCTACCTGCGCGGCAGCCCGTTCGCCGACAGCGTGCGGCCCGAGGTCTCGAAGCTCATTCCCGGCGCCGAGCCGATCTGGCTGCTGAAGACCGACCCGCGCGTGGCCGACACGTTCAAGATGATCTACCCGACGCCCTGGCCCGGCGAGGCGTTTACGAGGCCCTGGCTCTACTTCCTGCTCGACGACCGGCCCGCCGTCTTCTTCAGCCCGAACGACGACGGCTGCGCCTGGGAGATCTCCACGCCACCCACGGCCTCGAACCCGATCGGTGAGGGCATCGGCCACGGCGGCGACAACCGGTACCGCGAGATGATCTACCAGCAGGTGACCAACTGGATCCTCTTCGCCCTGACGCATTGAGGCCGACTCGAATGACCCGCGAGAGAAGCAGCGGCCGAGTGGGCTGTTGGTCATTGGCCATCGTGTCACTGGCCGCTTGCATGGCCTCGGGCGGTGGTGTAGAGGTCGAACTGCGCCTGGTCCCCCACGATCAGCCCGACGTGACCGTGGACAAGCTGGAGCGCGAGCGGCCCATCACCGACATCGTGCCCACGGAGCGTGGCATGGAGGCCGTGAAGGTCGGCCTCGACCTCGTGTGCTGGGCGCGGAACGTTCTGCTCGATGGCGAGCCGGTCTTCGAGCGCTATCACGAGAAGAAATACATCGGCCGCGTACCTGTGGCCAAAGCGGCCTTGAGACCCGGCAACCACACGGTCTGGCCGGGCGATCATGTGTTCACGGTGGACAAGGAGGGCGCGGTGACCACGGCCGACCCCGAACTGGCCATCGAGGGGCAGGTGGTGCGCATCAAGTGCTATCCGGTCACCCTCCGGGCCTTCCGCGCGAACCCCGATGAGGGCGACCTGCCCATGACCATGCGCGTGACTCCGCTGCCCGACCTCACGGTCCGCGAGGCGGCCGACCACGAGAAGAGCATCCCCACCGAGAAGGGGCAGACGTCGAAGGCCCGTGAGTTGCTGCCGCTCTTCGACAAGTTCGCTCCGCTCACGGTCTGGCTGCCGGCGAACAGGTCGGGCAAGGGCTACGTCGCGCACCCCCTGGGCCTCACGTTCCACCTGGGCGCGGAGGGCATATCCCCCGGCGCGGGCGGCGGCCAGAGTGTCGAGGGGGTGCGGGTCGAGAAGGGCGCCATCGAGGTGCCGCTCTACGGCTTCCCGGTCGAGGGCCCCGTCGGGGGGAAACTGGTCGTGCCGGGCGTCGAGCAGTTTGCCTGGGGCAGCCACGACGCGGGGCGGAGGTTCCTCACCAACTGGTACCCCCGGCAGGAGCCGTACCGCATCCAGATTTCCGAAAAGGGGCCAACGCTCGACGTGGCCGGCGACCTGCGCGCCCTGCCGCTCAAGAGCCTGCGGATGGATGTGCCTGACAAGGCGACCGGTGTGCCGCGCGTGGTCGTGGTCGAGGCGGCCACGCGGCACCTGAGCCCCGGCGGCAACCTGGACGCGCGGATCCGGGCGGTTGCGGCCGATGGTTCGGCTGTGGGCGGCGTGTCCCCACGCCGCGAATCGCGGGACACGGAGGTCTCTCCCACAGCGGCTCTCTTGTCGCCGCCGTTCGCCCAACTCCGCCCCTACGACGGCGTGCAGTGCTCTGAGCTGAGGGTGGAGGGCGGCAAGCACGGCGATGTGAAGGTCGCGATTCCCGACCTGCCCGACGGCGTCTACCGCCTGCGCCTGGGCGCGCGGCCCGAGGGCGCGCCGCCGCTGTTCACCGAACAATGGGTCTCCGTCGCGCAAAAACGCCCCGTGGGACTCGGCTTGTTCACGCAGCGGGGCCGCGACGCGTTCTTCCGCGGCGAGACATTCTGGATCGGCCTCGGCGTCATCGCCCTGGCGCAGCCGCTTCCTGCCGGCACACCGGTGGAAGCCGACCTCGTGAACTCGATCGACGTACGCCTGCCGCTCCTGCGCGAGAGGACGACCGCTGCGATTGGGAAGCGCGAGACATTCATTCTTCGCGTGGACGCCGCGGCCAGCCGCGCCCTCGCCCCGGGCCGCTATCGGGTCGAGGCACGCGTCGGCGAGCACGCCGCGCGGCCCCTCGCGCTGGACATCGTGGACCCCACGCCTCGCACCCACTTCGCCAACGTGCTCTATGGCAAGTACAACGTGATGGGCGAGCAGTACCAGCGCGTGCTGCGCACGGGGGAGGGCGCCGAGGAACTCGCCCGCGAAATCGCGGCGATGGGCTACAACACCTTCGTCGGCATGACCTACGACATCAGCCGCGTATTCCGCCGCGATGCCGACCTCGAGCGGCTCGTACGCGAGCGTCCCGAACTCGGCCCCGCCGAGAGCTACTGCCAGCCCAGCGGCCGTGACCGCTTCCTCAATGCCTGCGTGCGCTACAACCTGGCCTTCTACGAGAACGTGTTCACCTACAACGACACGATGCTCCCGCGCGAGCCGAAGACGCTCGACGCCTGCGAGCGCTACGTCAGCCTGGAAGCGGCCTCCGTGCAGCACAGCCCGGCGCTCAAGGGCCTGTGCCTGTACGACGAGTTCTACGACACGGCCGACACGGGCACAGCCATGTCGCAGATCTTCCTCAAAGCCCAGGAGGTGGCCTTCCGCGAGAAGCACAAGGGCGCGACCAGCGCCGATGCCCTGAAGGCCCTCGACCGCTTCGTCGGCCGCCCGGCCAGCCAGCGCAAGCCTGAGGACCTGGCCGCCTTCCGCGCCTGGGCAGAGCACATGGACCGCTACTGGCGCGACTTCTCGGCCCGAATGTCGCGCGCGACCAAGGCCGTCATGCCCGCCGCGCGGAACCTCACCCTCCAGCGCTTCTGGGGCGGCAACGGCGGCAACCTGGCGCCCAACGGCACCGCCGATGACGTGTTTGCCGACCTGGACATCGCCGCCTGCGTGATGTACAAGGACGGCGGCTACGGCGACCGCCCCGTCTTCGCGCCCATGCAGGCCGACGTGATGCGCGTGCGCCACGACCTGCCTGTGTGGACGCAACTCCACACCTTCGGCTCGCCGCCGCTCTTCGGCGACCACATCGTGCGCCAGGCCTTCTTCGCCCTGTCGCAGCGGGTGGATGGGCTGGCCTTCTTCACGATCCCGCACGACTACGAGCACCCCCAGGCCATTGACAACCGCGACGTGGTGCGCGACATCACCGACGCGCTGTGCACCCGCTACGGCGACCTCTTCACCAGGCTGGAGAGGGGCTACCGCAAGGTGGCCATCTACTACTCGCGCCAGGCCGACCATTTGGCCCCGCGCAAGCCCGAGAACCTCTCGTGCACGTGCGAGGGGCTGTGGGTGGCCTGCCTGCGCGCCGGGTTCCCCGCCGACTTCCTCTACGACCGGCAGATTCGCGAGGGGAGGGGGATGGACTACGAGGTGGTGTTCGCCCCCGGCTTCACCATCGAGGGCGAGACCCCGCCTGACCTGCTCGCCGCACTCAAGCGCCTCGTGGACGCCGGCAAAACGATAGCCGTCGAACGCTCGAGCAGGTTGCCCATCGAGGGCATCGTGCGGCTGGATTCGGACCTCGATGAGTACGATGACAAACTCGGCGGCGCCTTCCCGCGCAACATTGACTTCGAGTTCGAGACCGTCTTCGACCAGACCGAGGAGACGACGAAACTGGTGCGCGCATTTCTGGCCAAGCGAGTCCCGCCCGCTGCCGAGCACGGCCTGCTCGTCGGCCCCGACTGGCTGCGTTGCGGCAAGGCCGAGTACCTGGTCGTGCCCAATTTCGCGCCCGTGAAGTTCACGGGCCTCTCCAAGACCCTCTACCAGGCCCCCGACACGCCGACCCTGCGCTTCCCGAAGCGCCCGCCCGTGTGCTATGACCTGCTCGAGATGAGGCGTGTCGAGGTGAAGAGCGAGCCGACGGCGAGAGGCGACTGGATGTCGCTTCAGGCCGACCTGCGCCATTATCCTGGGAAGCTCTATGTCTTCCTGCCCGCCGAAATCGGCCGCATGGCGCTCGCCGCGCCTTCCGCTATTGTGGCGGGCTCCAGCCTCGATTACCAGGTGACAATCCGGGATGCAGCAGGGGCCGCTGTAGATGCCGGCTTCCCGCTCGAGGTGACCCTGATGCCGCCGGCTCCTCTTCCTGCCGGCTGCCGCCTGCCTGCTGCCGCCTTCCCCCTCTACCGCGCCGCAGCGCCGGAGCATCGGGGCACGCTCCCCCTGCCGGCGAACATCCCCGGAGGAGCCTGGCGGCTGCGGGTGCGCGAGCTGATCAGCGGCGCCGCCGCGGAGGCCGCCATCGAGGTCAAGCCCGGCAAGGCGCCTTCAGCCACGCTCGACTCCCGCTCGGTGTGGATCGGCGATGCCGAACGGGTGCGCGAATTCCTCGCGGGCAAGGAGCCCGTCACCATCGCCGTGGATGACGACCAGCCCTGGGTGCGGTCGCACGCGGAGGCGCTGGCCAAGGCGCTCGCAGCGGGCGGCCGAGCCGCCAGGGTGGCGCGTGTCGCCGAGGTCGTCCGCCTGCCGGCCGACTGGAATGACGAGGCGCCCGCGCTGGACGGCGCCCGCCTGTGGCGTGGCAACGTGGTGGACCCCGGCCTGTTCGTGGACGCCCCGCTCGTTCTGCTGGGCAGGCGCTTCGAGAATCGGCTCGTCGAGGCCCTCGTGCGCCGCGACGTGCTGGCCACGCCCGTGTCGGCCGGCTTCCCGGGTCCGGGCCGTGCCGTCGTGGCCTGGGTGCGGCGCGGCTTCTCCAACGAGCACGACACCGTCGCCGTCCTGGCCAACGATGACGAAGGTCTGTCCAGCGCGATTGGCGCCCTGCGAGACGTGACAGGTGGCGAGGGGCAAGAGGCAAGGGGGAGGAAGGAGCCAGAGGTCTCCGGCCTCTCGCTCGCCACTCGCCACTCGTCAGTCGCCACGCCCACCTTCAGGGAACTCATCAGCCGCGAGGACCTGGTGCGCGCGGTGGACGTGGACGCCGCCTCGGGCCGCGCGCTCGTCGCCACCACGGGCTTCGGCCATAACCTCTTCTGCTTCAGCCGCGAGGGCACGCTGCTCTGGAAACAGTTCCTGCCCGAGCACAACGTCTACGTCGCCCGCTGGTACGACGCGGGCAAACGGGCCGTGGCGGCGACGGGCCGCGGCTTCTTCGTCTTCCTGCTCGACGGCGCCGACGGCCGCGTGCTCCGGCGCTTCGCGGCGACCGAGTGGCCCGACTTCCACGGCGGCTTCAACGCCTATCAGGAAGGCGCCATCAACACCGAGGTGGATGTCGCCATCAACGCCCCGCTGCGGCAGATTCTCATCGGCGGGCGCACCGGGCTGATGGCCGTGGACTTCGACGGGCGCAAGATGTGGTACCGCGACCGTGCGGAGGCCATCGCGTCGTATCCCGCCGAGGCCGTGCAGACGGCCGGCGCCGCCTTCGGCAAGTCGGTGGCCGTGGGCGACTTCGCCCTCAGCCCCGACGGCGCCTGCCTCGCCCACGGCGAGTACCGCGTCTGCGGCTCCACCCAGCTCGCGCCTGACAAGATCGCACCCGTGTGGCAGTACGTGCCGATGATCCTCGATGCCCGCACGGGCCAGGTGCTCGCTGAGAACACCGAGGACCCCGGCAACGAGACCCGCGCCGCCGGCTGGCGCCTCGCCTGGCCCGCGCACTCGGAGACCCCCTGGATGCACACGCAGGGTGTGGCCGCGCCGCTGCACGCCGACGGCACCCGCGGCGCGCTTGTGCCGTTCGAAGGCCGCTGGCTCAAGGACGGCGGGCGGCTGGCGATGGCCCCGACGCGGGCCGAGCGTTTCGCTCCCGGCGGCAAGAGCCTCTGGGCCGTGGAGGCGGAGCGTATCTTCGTGCCGGACCTCGACTGCGTGAGCGCCGACGAGACGCGCCTCTACCGCTGCGACCGCGACGGGCTCGTACAGTGCATCGGCCTCGCCGACGGGCGCCTGCTCTGGCAGCACAAGCTGCCCTTCGCCGCCACGCTGTGCGCGGCGGCGGATGGTGTGGTGGCCGGGGCGCACAACGGGACGGTCGTGCGGCTCGACGCCCACGGCAAGGTGCTCTGGCAGACGCGTCTTCGCGATCACCACGAGGTGCCGGGCAGCGACTACCCCGCCTACGTGCGCGCGGCACTCGAGCGCGACCCCGACGCCACGGCCGAGCTCTTCCCCGTCGGCGACGACAAGCCGGGCGACTACGACGGCATCCTGCGGATGGGCCTCGAGCAACTGGCGAATGGCGGCTTCGAGTCGCCGGACGGCTGGGGCGCGACGCAGGGAGAGATTCGGCTCGCCGCGCCGGCCCGCTCGGGCGGCAAGGCGCTGCGGCTGGCCCCCGGCCAGCTCGTCACGCAGCCGCTCCAGCGCAAGGTGGTGCCCTCGGCCACCTACCTGCTCGAGTTCTTCTTCCGCGCCGAGCCTCCCGCAGGTTCCAGAACCTGCGGCCGGTTAGTGGCGGGGGCGCTGCTCAAGGGTGCAAAGGAGACGCTCACGGCATCGAAGTTCGAGGCCAGGCCCGGGGAATGGGCCTTCGGCCGCCTGGCCGTGAAGACGATGGCCGACACTCTGTCCATCGAAGTGGGCTTCGAGGCCGACGGCGGCGCCGTGTGGGTGGACGATGCGAGTTTCCGCACCGTGCGTTTCCCCTCGGCCAACCTGCTCGCCAACGCCGAACTGCACGCGGTCGAGCCGACATTCGTCCGCGATATTCGTGTGCAATACAGCCGCATCCCGCCGGGTCTCGAAGAGAAGCTGCGCAGCCAGAACCGCGTGGTGGCGATCAAGCAGGGCCTTGTCACCACGGCCACACGCTTCACCCAGGAGCAGGCGTTCCTGCACAACGGCCGGCTCGACGACCTCGGCCCCATCTGGTTCTATCAGCCGGACGATGCGGGGTTCAGCGTGGTGCTCACGCGCCCCGCCTGGGTGTCGCACCTGGTGCTCTATCTGAACAACGCCACGCCCGACAACGTGTACCGCACGATCAGCATTCTGGCGAACGACCTGGAGCAGCGCCTCCCTGTCGCCGTTGCGCTCGTGCGGGGCAACCGGCGGCGGTTCGTTGTCGTGCATTTCCCGAAGCTGCTGCACACCGATTCGCTCAAGGTGCTGCCCGGCCTGCACGGGTCGCGCAAGGAATGCCTCACCGAGATCGAGGTCTACGGCCCGCCCGGCGGCCCTGAGATGGCCGGGGCGGGGAAGCGCCTTGCCGACGACCCCGAGGCGACGCCGATGCTCCTGGGCGCGCCCTCGCACGTGCCGGCGAAGCTGCCCGCCGACCTGGTGGGCGAGTTCGTGGAGCTGGGACGGATGCGCATCGGCGCGCCCGCCTACAGCGTCGGTGGCACCGTGGCCGGCGGCGCCTTCGCCTACGGCGAGGCGAGCGGCAGCATCCGTTCGATCCAGGTGAAGGAGCCCGACGGACCGGGGGGAGGAAATCCGAAATCCGAAGTCCGAAATCCGAAATGGAAGATCGACGCAGGACCCACATGGGGCCTCGGCACCATCACGCCCACCACCACGCCTGCCCGCTATGCGGGGCGGCTCCTCGTGGGCACCGCCGACGGCAGGATGCATGCCGTGGCCGACAACGGGATGCGCCTCTGGTCGTACCAGACGGGGGGGCGCGTCTACTCGGCGCCCGTGCCCGATGGCGACGAGGTGTACTTCGGCTCCGACGACGGCAGGCTCTACAAGCTCGACGTGGACTCCGGCATTCTGCTCTGGGAGTTTGCCACGGGCGGCAAGGTGCGCAGCGCGCCCGCCCTCGCCCGCGTGGGCGTGGGCGGGGCGTCGGTGCCCCGTGTCTTCTTCGCCTCGTGGGATGGCCATCTCTACGCCGTGGAGGCGGACAGCGGCACTCTGGCCTGGAAGGCTCCGCTCGCGCCCTTCACCCGCTCCGGTCCCGCCGTGCGCGACGGCCGGGTCTACATCGGCGACGAGGAGGGGCGGATGCTCTGCTTCGACGGCGTCGCCGGCAAGCCGCTGTGGACAGCCGAACTGGGCGGCACGATCTCGGCCTGCCCGCTCGTGTGCGACGACGGCGTGTTCTTCGCCAGCGACCAGGGCGACGCGGCGCTCGTGACGCGCGACGGCGCGGTGCGGTGGAAGCGCTCGCTCGGCGCTCGCCTCGCCGGCCAGCCGCTCGCCACCCAGGGCCAGGCCCTCGTGCCCACGGAGAAGGGCGCGCTCACGCTGCGGCGGGCCGACGGCCAGCCCGACCCGCGCCTTGTGCTGCCCGAGGGCCCGGGCAAGGTCATCTCGGCGGTGCCCAATGGCGGCCGGCTGTTCCTCATCGCCGCACAGGCCGACGTGGACTTCCGCAGCCCGCCGCGAACCTATGTGACCTACGAAGGGGCCGCCATCGTGTGGGGCCCGAAGACAAAGGCGGAAGCCCAATGAAGATCGCCAGCGGCCGATTGCGGATTGCCGACGGGTGGCCATTCACACGGGCGCTCGGACACCTGCTCTGGGCCGCCGCTGCCGCATCAGGGGCAGGCTACCACCTCGTCGAGAACTTCACGGCCCCGCTGCCCGGCCGCGGCACGGTGACGGCAGAGGTGGATCGCGAGAACGCGAGAGTGGGCCTCGCCGCCGCCCGGCTCGCCTACGGGTTGACGCCCAAGGCCCAGCAGGCCGGGCTCCAGTTCCCGACCGAGGCCATTCGCATCCCCGGCCCGGGCCAACTGAAGCTGTGGGTGAGGCCCGACGGCTCGGGCGATGAGATGCAGCTCACCGTGTGTCACGCCGAGTCGTTCCTCGACGACCGCGGCGAGCGGCGGCTCAAGGACCATGCTCGCCTCGCCCTGCCCCGCGTGAAGCTCGACTTCGCCGAGTGGCGGGAGGTGGCTTTCGACCTGCGCGGGGTGCCCGCGGGGCGCGCGGTGTGGCTCGAGCGCATCGAGTTCCACGGCCGCCGCAAGGAGGGGGAGCGGCCGGAGGCGGCCGTGATGGTGGACGATCTGCGCCTTGTGCCCGTCGCGGGCGAGCCGCCGGCCACGATGGCCACGCGCCTCATGGGGCCGCCCGCGCGCGACTTCGCCACCAGCGTGGCCGTGGCGCTCGACGTGCGTAGCTTCGTGGCCGCGCCCGCCCGGGCGCGCGTCCGCCTGACCATGACCGACCGCAACGGCAACGCCGTGGCCGACCGCGATTTCGACGTGCCGCTCGCTGCCGGGCAGTCGAGCGAGACGAAGCTCGAGCTGGCCCCCGAGAAACTCGACGCCTATCTGCCGCCCTTCACGCTGACCTGCGACGTCGTGTCCAGCGACCTCCCGCAGCTCTCGCAGAAGTCCGAGCACAACCTCGTGATGGCGAACAGCGTGTTCCTCTTCGACGACATGTCGGACGCGCTGGGCCGCTGGTTCACCGCCGGCTACCCGGGCGACCTGCGGCAGAACCCGCGCTCGTGGGTGAGCTGGACCCACGGCGAGGCCCAACGCGCCAGCCCCTGGACGCAGACCTCCGCCGCCATCTCGCGCGTGCGGGTGCCCGACGACGAGCGGCCCGCAACGCCCCCCGCCCCCTTCGGGATGTTCGCCCTTCGGGTGGACTACTCGGGCGACGCCGTGGTCTACTGCGGCCGCGAGCGCTATCTGCCGGGCAACGCCTTCCGCCTCGGCGCCTGGGTCCACGGCGACGGCAGCGGCGCGAAGCTCTACGCGCTGTTCCTCGACTACACCGATTCGGCCGACTTCTGGGAGGGCGGCTGGAAGCGCCTCTACGACGGCGAACGCGAGCTGTGCGCCCTCGACTTCACGGGCTGGCGCTACGTAGAGGTGCCGCTGCCGGGCGACGGCCTGGGCAGCAACGCGCCGCGCGGCTCGACGGCCGAACTCGACTTCCCGCTCGAGTTGACCGCCTTCCGCATCGAGCCGCCGAGGGGCAAAGAGGCGGCGGCCCCGCCTTCGCACGGCACCGTGCTCATCGGCAGCCTGATCGTCCACACGCAGCAGGAGGCATCGGGCACGCTCGCCCTCCACGTGGGCGCCGATGATCCCGAGCGGTGGTTCGACCCCGCGCACGGCGCCTGGGCGGCCGTGCAGAACGCCTCCCCCGTCCGCGCGCGCAAGGTGCGGGCCGCCTGGGCGCTGCTCGACCGCGCGAACGAGGCGATCGGCAAGGGGCAGGCGGACCTGGACCTGGCGCCGCGCGAGGCCAGGACGCTGCGCCTCGACCTGGCGAAGGCCGCGCCCGACGCCGCGCGGCGACAAGGGCCGCTGCGTCTCCAGATCGTTGCCAGCGACGCCGCCGACGCCGGGGTGTCGGCCACGCGCGAGCTGATTCTCGCCAAGCCCGACAGCACGGTGGCCCTGGCCGGCTTCGAGAGCGACCGGGGCTGCCTCGGCCTCAAGGCGCACTCGCTCGACACGGCGCCGCCGGCCGGCGAGGCCGCGGCCCGCACCAGCACCGAGCAGGCCCGCGGCGGCCGCCGCTCGCTGGCTCTGGCGTGGGACAAGGCGAAGACCCCGCCGCAGCGCCCCGGCCTGCCGCCCCCGCGTCTCCTCGTCGTGGCCTCGGTTGACCCCGCGCTGCCCGGCGTGCCCGTCGAGCTGTCGCTGTGGCTCCACGGCGACGGCTCGGGCGCGCTGTTCTACCCCCTCGTCGGCGACACGCGCGGCGTCAGCCACGGCGGGCACGGTCGCGACTTCGATCTCTTCCTGGCCCGGGCGGCAGGGGAGAGCGCGCTCCAAGACGCCGTGCGGGTGGACTGGCAGGGCTGGCGGAAGCTCGAGTTCCGCCTGCCCGCCATCCCGCCGTCGTGGGACAAGCCGCAGCCCGTCCTCGGCTTCGCGCCCAGCTACCCTCTCGGCCTGCACCTGGCCGTGGACCCGCAAGGCGCTGACCGCGACCGCGGGACCCTCTTCGTGGACGACATCGTCGTCCGCACCCACCTCGCCCCGGCCGAACGGCTCACCCTGGCGTGGGACCGGGCCGACGAGTCGAACGTCGTGCCGCCGGGCGGCGCCGTGCAGGCCACCGTGGCCAACGGCGATGCCGTGGCCCGGTCGGCCACGCTCTCCGGCGGGGTGTTCGACTGGCGTGGCCGGCGGGTGGCCGGCCTCGACGAGAAACTCACCCTCGAGCCCGGCGAGGCGAAAAGCGTCGTCGCCGCGAAGGGCCTGCCCGTGGGCGCCTATGCCCTGCGCCTGCGGCTTGCCGAGGGCGATGTGGTGTTGGCCTCGGTGGAGGAGGACATGCTGGTGGCCGACCTCAGGCACGCCCTGGGCGACGGCTGGCTCGCCGCGCTGCGCGACGAGTGGAAGCTGCGGGCGCCCGTGGGCGACCGCTACGAGTTCGTGGACGAGGACTGGGACTGGGTGGAGCACTACCCGGGGAACGTGCAGCTCGATTCCCTGCGCGAGCGCGCCCGCCGCGTGGCGGCCGCGGGCGGTGAGCCGCACGTGCTGCTGGGCTACAGCGCCTACTGGGCGGCCGGCATCGGCCTCGAGCAGCTCAAGGCCGATGCCCTCGAACGCCGTCTGCGCGACGCGGGCCACGCGGTGGATACCTTCCTTGTGCCCGAACGCATCGAGGACTGGGACCACTACGTGTGCGAGGTGATGCGCGGCGCGGGCCGCGAGGTGGGCGGCTTCGTGCTCTGGAATGGCCCCGACGCAGGCGCGCTGGCCGTCGAGCCCGAGCGCCTCGCCAGGATGATGGCGTCGGCCGACGCCTGGCGGCGGCGCTACTGCCCGAAGACGCCGCTGCTCATCGGCGGCATGAGCCGCGCCGCCGCCGTGCCCTACCTGGCGAAGCTGGGCGAACTGGGCGCGCTGGACCACGTCACCGGCGTGAACGTCCGCCTCGACGTCGGCCGCCTCTCGCCCGAGGACGCCCAGGTGCCGGCCTACGTGCGCGAACTCGGCGACGCGCTGGCGAAAGGTTCGAGGGAGCCGAAGAGCATTCTCCTCACCGACCTCGACTGGGCGGTAGAGCGGAGCGACCACGGGCCCGCCGCTGCCGAGACGGCGGCGGGCCGGATCGGGGCCTTCGAGCAGGCGGCCTATCTCACACGCTCGGACCTGCTGCTTCACGCGGCCGGCATTCGCCCCGCACTGGCCATCTGCAACGACGACTTCGCACGCCTGGGGTTGGGCCTCACCTACCGCCGCGAACTGCTCGTGCCCCCGTTGGCCGAGCGGCCCGCCACCCTCCAGCTCAAGCCCGCCTGGTGGGGCGTGCTGCGCGCACGGCAGTGGCTCGAGCAGACCCAAGCTGCCGAGCCGATCGAGGTTCAAGACGTCGTGCCCGCGCGCACCCGGTGCCTGGCCGCGCGGCGTCGCGACGGCAAGGTGGTGGCCATCGTGTGGCGGAACGATGACCCCGGCGCGGTGACCTTCGCGCAGGCCGGCCTCGCCATCGAGGCGGCGGAGGACGTCTTCGGCTCGCCCGTGCCGGCCGAGGGCGGCTGGCACGCCGTGGGCAAGGTGCCCGTGGCGTTCGTGCTGGGCGAGAGCGACTGGTCGCGTGCGCGCGACGCCCTCGTCAGGCTCTGGGTGCGCGATGGCGCCGAGCCCGCCTGGCCGCAGCGCCTGCTCGCCGTGGTCCGCCCTGAGGCCAACGACGCCACGCAGCGCTTCTCCGTGGCCGTGCCCCAGGGCGCGGGCCTCGTGCTCCGCCAGCGATTCGTGCTCGAAGGCGACGGGTGCAGGTGCGAGGTGGCTGTCAATGGCAAAGCCATCGGAACGTGGGACCTCAGGCGTTCGGCCCCCGAGCTTTCGCTCGGGCCGCGCGAGTGCATCTTCGTGATCCCGCCTGAAGCCGTGGCCGGGGGCGCGAAGGCGGAGATCGAGTTGCGGTGCGACCCCGCGATGCCCGCCTCGCAATGGCGCGTCTTCGAGTACCGCGGCGGCGACTTCCCCCTGAGCGCCGTCGGCGCCATCCACATCGAGCAGAACGTCGCCCAGCCGCGCCTCGGCCGCAACATCGTCGGTGGGCCACTTGCTGTGGGGCAGACCTCCTTCGCCAACGGCATCGGCACGTTCGCCAACTCCCTCCTCGAATACCCGCTGAACCGCCAGTTCACCCGCTTCACAGCCAAGGTGGGCGTGGACGCCGTTACCGAGGGCAAGGGCTCCGTCGTCTTCGAGGTCCATGGCGATGGCCGCAAGCTCTGGGCCTCGCCCGTCATGTCGGGCCTCGATGCCGCCCGCGACGTGGAACTCGACGTCACCGGCGTCAACCGCCTCCGCCTCGTTGCCACCGACGCCGGCGATGGCAACAAGTCCGATGCCGCCAACTGGTGCGAGCCCGTCCTTCACCGCTGAGGAGCACCGCCGATGGCCAACCATCAACCAGCTCGACTTCTCTTCCTCTGGTCATTGGTCATCGGCCATGGGCCATTCGCTCCTGCCGCCGAACCGCCTGCCGCCATTCCGAAGGCGCTCGCGCCCATCACGGTGGACGGAGTCCTCGATGAGCCGGTCTGGCGACAGGCGCCCACGGTCCGCGCTGACTACCTGCTCAGCAAGACCGGCGTTCTCAGCGACCAGCCACGACTGGCCGCGCGGTTCGCCTGGGACGACCACTACCTCTACATCGCCTATGAGACGTTCGACCGCAACCTCATCGCCGCCGGCACCGGCGAGCACGAGGGGCCGCCCGCCAACCGTCGCGAAGGCGCCGTGATCTGGGACGACGCGAAGAGGATTGACGTGGTCGAGTTCTTCATCTCGTTCGGCGACGAGCGTTTTTTCTGGGAACTCCACCACAACGCGGCCAACCAGTTCAACGACGTGTGGATCACCGTGCCCGATCCCGCCTGGCGCGTCAGCCAGCTCTCCATCGCCCCCTACGGCATCCTCTTCGGCCACAGCCTGTGGATGCAGGACGAGGCCGACCACACCCTTGCCAAGGCCGTCCGCCTCAAGCCCCGTGCCGATGGCAAGCCCTCCACCCTCAACGAGTCCTCTGACACCGACACCGGCTACACCGCCGAACTGCGCCTGCCCTGGCTCGGGCTGGGTGCGCCCGAGAAGTGCCGCACCTGGCTCGAGCGCCCGCCCACGGCCCCCGGCGGCCCCAAGCTCCGCGAGCCCGGCCCCTGGAAAATGGCCGGCGAGACGCTCATGATCCTTGCCGTCGTCCAGGACGGCGACCTGGCCGAGCGATATCACCACTCCAGTCCCACACTGCGCGCCAACTGGTTCCACAAGACCGCCGCTGACTGGCCTCGGTACATCCTCGCCGTCCCACCTCGGCCAATCCGTTAGTTGTCAAAGAACAGCGCGGGCCTCGCTCCGGACGCCGCTCATGCCCGAGGGCTGGAAGCCTGGCCTTCGCTCCGCCTTTCCCCACCGCGCGGTTCCCCGGGACGGTCTGGAGCCGCCCCGAGGCGCCCCCGGGAGTCTTCGTGGGTTGGTTAGCCGTTCGGCCTCCCGGTCGCTGGAGCGCACAGGGGTACGAGGAACAGGCCCC
>Ga0209381_1000172_pt1 | contig 185155 bp, 184 predicted proteins | sample DewCreD2012metaG_FD_184111 | JGI IMG/M metagenome (GOLD analysis project Ga0209381, IMG submission 184111) | Hot spring sediment bacterial and archeal communities from British Columbia, Canada, to study Microbial Dark Matter (Phase II) - Dewar... ... | reverse complement strand
GCTCGAAGGGGCCTGGGAGAGTAGGGCAGCGCAGAGGTTTTTTTCTTTGCGGGAATAGCTCAGTTGGTAGAGCACAACCTTGCCAAGGTTGGGGTCGCGGGTTCGAGTCCCGTTTCCCGCTCCAAATAACTACATCCCCCCCTCAAAACTGAGGGGGGGTTTGTTTGTCATCATCCATTCCACCAGGTGTTTACCCGTATTCAAGGTTTGCAGGGCCAAAAGATGGGCTACCAGCTCCCGATCCAGATCGGGCTCCCATCGCAGGCTCTCCACTGCGCTGAGGGTCATGCTAACCAGCAGGTCGGCCATGAAGCCAGCCTGGGGGCGTCCGCCTTTGGGCCAATTGAGCGGCTCAACCACCCGTGTGAGATAGGAAACAAGGTCGCTGCGTAGACCTTGCTGCACTCGAGACAGCGCCCGGCCCAAGGGTGAGGGATCGCGGAAATAGCGGATCAGCAGTTCCACAAACACCCACTGCTGCTGTAGTTCGTTGAGCAGCCTATGGTATTGCGCCTTGACCAGGTGGTAATCACCAGGGCCCTGGGAACCCAGCAACTCTAAGCCCTCGGCCAGACTGGCCCGTATCCTCTCTCCTATTCGCTCGGCTGCCACCGAGATGCAGGCCTCGAGGCTATCGAAGTGCGCATAAAAGCCCGACTGTACAATACCCACCTCACGGGCCAAGCGGGCTGTAGAGACTGCACCCAGACCCTCTTGGCTCAAAATACGCACTGTGGCCTCGATCAGCTTTTCGCGGGTGGCCTCGCCATGAGGGCGTTTTTGGCGTTTTTTGTGGTGGCCCGTCATAAAGTCGGTTCAATCTTAATATACGTTTAACGTAAGGTTGGGGGTTATTGGTGAATAGTAAGTGATTGAGCTATCATTTTGCTCGATGTGGTGATTGGCTACCACTTGAGGAGCAAATTATGAAAAAGCCGCTGTTTAAGCCTTTGCTGTTACTAAGCCTACTGGCCGTGCTTGCTGCTTGCGGCGAACAGCCCACCCGCGAACCCCTCAGCCGAGAAGATGCCCAGGAACTCAAAACCAATATCCTGGAAGCCAATAAGTACTTGGTGGCGGCCCTGGGCAACCCCACCAACGTAGTAACCACCAACACAGTTGGGGGCCAGGTCTTTCCTGCTCCTGTAGCCAACCTGATTCTGGCCTCGGGGCTTGATGCGCAAAGCATCAGCTGCACTGCCAGCACCACCCCCTCCAATCCGCAAGACCAGGATCAGGACAGCATCCCTTTACAGGCTACGTTTGCGATGGATTGCAGGGTAGGAAGCACCTATCTGAAAGGGAAGGTTGCACTCCAGGACAGGGATGACAACGACCCCAAAAGCGGCTACATCCTGAACACCGATCAGTACGAACTAAGCTTTAACACCGGCACGGCCAATCAGTCGGGCCTCAAGCTCGATCTCGATCTCGAGATCAACCGCAAAAACCCCAACTACGACATCCGCTACAACTTCTACCTTGAAGCCTACAAGCCGGGCAAGCGCTACAGCCAGCGCTACAACTACACCGCGGCATACGTGCCCGATGACCCGGAGCGTCCTTTTGTGGGTGGTACCTTGAACTACAGCGGGGCGCTAGAGTACCGCACCCCCAGCCGCTACTACCTGCTCCAGGGCCGCGCCACCAACCTGAGGTACCTTCGGAGCTGCACCTCTACCTTCGTGGGCGGCAGCTTTAGCCTGACCGATAGCCGCGATAACCGCCTGGATGTGGTATACAACGGCTGCGACAACGTAACCGTCACCTACAACGGCGAAGCTTTATAAGCCCAACCCTACCAAACCCCGCGATGCTGGCGGGGTGTTTTTTGTTTACAATCCTGTGCAATGTACGGGCTCGAGGCCACCTACCGAATCAAATCGACTCCAGAACAGATCGAAGCCAGGGCCCAGGCCCTGGCCGTCGAGCAAAGCATCGAGATGCCTCCCACCGCCGTGCGCCAGCCCGAGCTGCTGCAAAAGGTGCTGGCCCGGGTGGCCTCCATCCAGGAGGAGGGAGCGGGGTATTTCCGGGTTGTGCTGCACTTTGCTGAACAGACCACGGCGTTTGAGACAACCGGCCTGCTCAACGTGCTTTTTGGCAACTGTGCTTTACAGGAAGATGTCGAGCTGTTCGACCTGAAACTGCCACCCAGCCTGCTCTCGGTGTTTGCAGGCCCCCGCTTTGGTATCGCCGGGTTACGTCAGCTTACCCAGGTGGAAGGCCGCCCCCTAACCTGCACCGCCCTCAAGCCCCAAGGCCTCTCCCCTACCCAGCTCGCCGAACTGGCCTATACCTTTGCCCTGGGGGGCATTGATGTCATCAAAGATGACCATGGCCTCACCAACCAACCAACCGCTCCATTTGCCGAGCGGGTGTGGGTTATTCAAGAGGCCATTGCCCGGGCCAACGCCGAGACCGGCGGCCACACTCTATATGCACCTATGCTGGCCGGCAGTCCTAAAACCCTGCACCACCACCTGGATATCGCCCGGCAAGCTGGGGTCAAGGTCATACTTACAGCACCCATGTTGCTTGGGTTGCCAACTTTTCAGGAGGTGGTCGAAGATCTGGGCCTGGCGGTGCTGGGGCATCCGGCCTTTGCAGGCCTTCGTATTAGCCCGCCACTGATGTTTGGCAAGCTCTTTAGGCTTCTGGGCGCCGATGCAGTAATCTTTCCTAACCAGGGTGGGCGCTTTGCTTACAGCCAGCAAACCTGCCTGGCGCTGGCCCAGGCCGCTCGAGCCCCCTGGAGCCACATCCGCCCGGCCCTGCCAGTACCGGCGGGGGGCATGACTGTCGAGCGGGTGGAAGAGCTGCTGGAGCTGTATGGACCTGACACCATGCTCTTGATTGGCGGCAACCTCTTGGCCGCCAAAGACAACCTGCTGGAACGCACCCGCGAGTTTGTACAGAAAGTAGTAGTTAGTGGGGGAAAAACCAGCCGTTAGAATAACGCCATATGACTTCGACCAAAATCAAAGCCAAGCGAGCTGCACGGCAGTATACCTGGGAAGACGTGGAGGTACTGACCTACAAATCGGTAGGGGCCGCCCCCTTCAAGAATGTAACCCGTCAGGTGCTGTTTGATGACCCCCACCTGGCCGCTCAGTGGCGCTACTTCGAGGTAGCGCCGGGCGGTTATACCACCCTCGAGCGCCACCAGCATGTGCACGCGGTAATGGTTATCCGGGGGCGGGGAGCCTGCTTGGTGGGAACCGAGGTATTTTCAATCGAGCTGCATGATCTTATTCATGTACCCCCTCTCACCTGGCACCAGTTCCGCGCCACCCTGAACGAGCCGCTGGGCTTCTTATGCCTGGTAAATAGCGAGCGCGACCGACCCGAGCTGCCAGGGTCAGAAGATTTGCAACTTTTGCGTCAAAACCCAGATGTTGCTGCATTTATCCGGGTTTGAAGCTTATCTTGTGATAAGGTGATGAAATGGCCAAGCGTGTCTTTATAGAAGAAAGCAAGACCCAAACGCACGAGAACCCCGAAGCTCACCTCGAGCAGATTCGAACCATTCTGTTCGGGCAGCAAATGCTGGCCATCGAGCAAAAGCTACAGGGCTTGGAGCGGCGAACCACCGAACTCAATCAAGAGCTCCTGGATCGCATTGCTAACCTGGAAGACCGACTGGCCGGGCTTTTACGCCAAGAGGCCGAGGAGCGGCAAATTGCCGACCAAGCCCTCCAGGGCAGCCTGGACACTGCGGTAGACAATCTGGAGGATAAACTGGCCTCGGAAACGAAAGAAATTCGGGCCGAGTTGAAGGATCAGGGCAGGGAGCTCAATAAAAAGCTCGACCAGGTAGCCTCGAGCCTGCAAGCCGCTATCGAAGAGTTGCGCCTGCACAAAACCGACCGGAAGGTTTTAGCCAACTTGCTGGCAAGCATGGCCGATAGCCTGCAAAAAGATTAGCGAGACAATCTATATACCTCCTGCTCTTGCGTTCTTTAGTCATGGCCCATCCCACACCACCACCCCCCCCACAAGGCGACCTCGAGGCCCTGCGGCGGTTATTGCTCGAGCCTGAACAGCAGGCGCTCCAGGCCCTGCAAGACCCGGCCCGCTGGGAAGAATGGGTCGCACGGGTGCTGCCGAAGGCTTTGCTTCGCCGTGTGCAGAGCGACAAGGCTTTGCAGTATGTACTTAACCCCATCATCGAAGAAGCTTTCGTGCGGCTGGCACAGCGTAATCCGAAGCTGCTGGTAGACATTCTGTTTCCCGTATTGTTACCAGCTATTCGACGGGCGGTGGTGAACCTATTTGCCTCGCTCACGCAAAGCCTGAACCAAACCCTCGACCAGGTTTTCAGTCTGCAGGGGCTGCGGTGGCGCCTCGAGGCCCTCACCACCGGTAAATCCTTTGCCGAGGTGGTGCTCTCGCATACCCTGCTATACCGGGTTGAGCAGATCTTACTGATAGAGCGCACCAGCGGCTTGCTGCTGGCTCATCGGGTCGCCGAAGGAGTCAGCGTGCAGGATGGCACCCTGGTCTCGGGAATGCTAACAGCTATTGGCGACTTTGTGCGGGACTCCTTCGACCCGGAGGCAGGGCTCAATGCAGTGAATTTCGGTGAGCGGGTACTGGTGGTTGAGCAAGGCCCCCAGGCTGTGCTGGCCGCAGTGGTGCGAGGTACACCTCCACAGGCCTTGCAGGAACGACTGCTGGACATTCTTGGGGAAATCCAAACCCGTTTTTCCGACAAGCTTAGGAGCTACAACGGCGATAGTGCGGCTTTTGTCGAAGCCCATCCACTGCTGGATTCCCTGCTGGAGGCCGAGTACAAGCGCCCGGAAAACCGCCGTCCTTATGCGGTGCTGGTCATTCTGGGCTTACTTCTGTTGGGGCTGGGCGGGTGGGGTTGGAGCAATTTCCAGGCCAACCGGGCTTGGAATGCGTACCTCGAGCGCCTTTCCAATACCCCTGGCCTGGTAGTTACGGAAGCCCCCCACCGCTACGAGGTGCGCGGTCTGCGTGATCCCCTGGCCCCCGATCCTTCGAGCCTGCTGGCAGGCTTACCTATTCGCGCCGAGCGGCTCCGGGCAAACTGGCAGCCCTATCAGTCGCTCGAGCCCGAGATCGTGCTGAAGCGCGTCCAGCAGCGTATGGACACCCCCGCCACAGTACGGTTAACCTGGCGTGATGGGGTACTGGTAGTCAACGGACGTGCCACACAGGCCTGGCTCAGTCGCCTCCGCAACCTGGCTCCTTTGCTGGGGGTGGAGCAGCTCGATACCCGCGAGCTGGTACTCGAGGCGCCATAAGGAAATTTACCCGCTTCTCCACTTGCACCCATGACGACTCCAGCCTTAGACTGCCATCCATGATGGCACCAGGCTCGCTGGTGGGGATTACGGTGCAGTATCAGGGGGCTGCTAGGTGATACAAAAGAAAATCTGCATGCTGGGGGCCTTTGGAGTGGGCAAAACCAGCTTGGTTGCGCGGTATGTCCATGGCATCTTTTCCGAAAAGTATCAGACCACCGTCGGTGTCAAGATCGACAAAAAGGTAGTCACGGTTGGCGGACAAGAAGTAGGCCTGGTCTTGTGGGATCTGTACGGTGAAGATCAGTTCCAGCGGGTGCAGCCCTTTTACTTGCGGGGCAGCTCAGGCTATTTGTTGGTGGCCGATGGAACCCGCCCCGACACCCTCGAGGCTGCCCAAAGCCTGCAGGAACGCGCCCAAGAGGTGCTGGGATCAGTTCCCTTCATCCTGCTGATCAACAAGCATGACCTGCCCTGGCAGGTGAGCGAAGCGCAGGTAAGCCAATTAAGGGCAAAAGGCTGGGAGGTACGTTACACCAGCGCCAAAACCGGCAAAGCCGTAGAGGAAGCCTTCCATTTGCTGGCCGGTCGGATGCTCGAGCAGTCATAATTCACCCAGTGCAACCTTTTCGATTGCACTGGGTATGGGTATATGGCAATCGCTCTACGCTCTTGCCACAGGCTGTTCTTTAGCCCGCCGAGTTTTCTTAGCGGGAGCCTGCGCTTTGCGCTCGAGGGCTGCTAGGCCGCCCACCAGGGCCCAGTTCAGCACCTCATCCAGCGACTCGGCGAAGTGAAACCGCAGGTTTTGACGCAGATAGGCTGGAATATCTGAGAGGTCGGGCTGGTTCCGCTTGGGCAGAATCACCTCGCGAATGCCAGCTCGCCGAGCTCCCAGCACCTTTTCCTTGACCCCGCCAATGGGCAATACCCGCCCGGTAAGGGTAATTTCACCGGTCATGGCCACATCGTTGCGCACGGGGACTTCGGCCAGGGCCGAGACCAGGGCAGCGGTAATGGCAATGCCTGCCGAGGGGCCTTCTTTGGGCACGGCCCCGGCGGGAACGTGAATGTGCACGTCCGAATTATCGAAGCGCTCGAGGGGGATGCCAAAGCGCGTCGCGTTTTTCTTGGCGTAAGAGAGCGCTGCTCGGGCCGATTCCTTCATCACGTCCCCAAGCTGCCCGGTCAGGATCAGGTTGCCCTTGCCCGGCATCACCGAAACCTCGATGAACATGATGTCGCCCCCCACCGGGGTGTAGAACATCCCCGTAGCCACCCCAATCTGGGGCGCTCTAGCCTCGGACTCGGGCTGGAAGCGGGCCGGGCCCAGGTATTTTTCCAGGTCGGCCTCGCCGATCCGCACCCGCTTTTTCCCGCTTTCCAAAATGGTGCGGGCCGCCTTGCGCAGCAAAGTGCCAATCTCGCGCTCGAGGTTGCGCACCCCCGCCTCGCGGGTGTAGTGGGTAATCAGGCGCATCAGGGCCGCCTCGGTGATGTGCACCTGGTTTTCCTTGAGCCCGTTCTCGCTCATCTGCCGGGGCAGCAGATACCGCTTGGCGATCTCGAGCTTCTCCTGCTCGATGTAGCTGGTAAACTCGATCAGCTCCATGCGGTCGAACAGGGGGCCTGGGATGTTCTCCGGGAAGTTGGCGGTGCAGATGAACAGCACCTCGCTCATGTCGAAGGGAACCCCCAGGTAGTGATCGGTGAACTCTTTGTTCTGCGCCGGGTCAAGCAGCTCGAGCAAAGCCGCCGCAGGGTCGCCCTGGTAGGAAACCCCCAGCTTGTCCACCTCGTCCAGCAGGATAACGGGGTTCTTGCTACCAGCCTGGCGCATGCCCTGGATAATACGGCCCGGCATGGCCCCAATGTAGGTACGGCGGTGGCCGCGAATGTCGGACTCGTCACGGGCCCCCCCCAGCGAGATGCGGTGGTATTTGCGGCCCAGGCTCTTGGCGATGGACTTGGCGATGGAGGTCTTGCCCACCCCTGGCGGCCCCACAAACAGCAGGATGGGGCCTTTGGAAACCTCTTCAGGGGGGATTTCGCCCTTTTTCTGGCGCTCGAGCTTCAGTTTGCGCACAGCCAGATACTCCAGTACCCGATCCTTGACTTTTTCCAGGCCGTAGTGGTCTTCATCCAGAATCTTCTTGGCCTCCTGGAGGTCAATCTGGTCTTCGGTGCGGGTGTTCCAGGGCAGGTTGGTAATCCAGTCCAGATAGGTGCGCACCACGCTGGCCTCGGCGGAGTCGGGGTGCATGCGGGCAAAGCGCGAAAGCTCCCGCTCTACTTCGGGTAAGACGTTAGGGGGCAGGTTCAGGGCCGCAATCTTCTGGCGGAACTCCTCCACCTCCATCTCCCCTTCTTCGCCGTGAAGCTCGCGCTGGATGGCCTTCATCTGCTCGCGCAGATAAAACTCCCGCTGGTTTTTATCTATTTCCTCTTTTACCTGCTGCTGAATGCGCCGCTGGGTCTCTACCAAGTCCAGCTCGGCATCCAGCAGTATGGCAATGCGCTTGAGTCGATCCACCACCGAAGGCGTGGCCAGAATTTGCTGCTTGTCTTCCAGTTTGAAATCGAGGTGGAAAGCAATGTAATCGGCCAGTTGCGAGGGGTCTTCCAGGTTGAGCACAAACTGGGCCACTTCGGGCGAGACGTACTTGCCCTCCCGCAGCAGGTTCTCAAAACGCTCCTTAACCTCCCGGAATAAGGCTGTTACCTCGGTGGCTTTGCCTTCAACCTCGGGCAGTCGCACCACGCTGGCTTCCAGATAGCCGTCCGCAGGGTAGTACTGTTGCACCCGCACTCGAGCAAAAGCCTGAACCAGCATCTGCACAGAACCGTCGGCGTTTTTCCGCATCCGTAGTATGTTGCATGCGGTACCCACCTCGTACAGGTCGTTTGCGCCGGGTTCTTCTACGTCCTTGTCCCTCTGGCTTACGATCAGGATCACCCGCTCCTGTGACAGGGCTGCTTCGATAGCCCGTATGGAGATAGGTCGCCCAGCATCAATGGGCATCACCATGCTGGGGTAAATTACCGAGCCACGCACCGGACAGACCGGGAGTCTCTCGGGAAGGTGGGAATTGTTTTTTTCGGTTTTGTCGCTCATAGTGCACTCCCTATCTATCGCAAGTGGTACTTCTTAGTCGTTGGGCCTATATCCTGAGTCTATTATTATCAAGTTTAGTGATTATATCAATAGCAATAAGAATCTCCTACACAATACCGTATGCTGGGGTGGATGCGATTTATCTGGGTTTGGGTTTTTCTATTCCTCTGGGCCATAGCAGCCTGGCCTAGTAGTATCACCGGAAGCAGCCTGGACTGGAGTTTGGCGGCAGCACAACGCAGTGGGGGCGGGGTGGGAGGTCGGGGCGGCTTTTCTACGCCACGCTCGAGCCCTTCAATCCCCAGGGTCAATCCCTCTCCCTCCCCTTCCCTGCCGCTGCCAACCCCCCGCAGTTACCCCAGCTACCCCACCTATCCCCGCGACTACTATCCCCCCAGCAGCCCTAGCTACCCCTCCAGCCGTCCACCGATTTATGTAACTCCAGGTGCGGGCTATGGCATTGACCTAATCGCACTAATATTCATTGTCGGCATTGTTATAGTCAGCTTCTCAATGATACGGGGTTTGCAGCGGGCTGGAAGTGGTACCGGAGTCGGTGACGAGCCCGAAAGCACTGTAGCCCGGCTTCGGCTGGCCATCCTCTACAACCCCGAGTTGCAGGCCAGCTTACGCCAGACCGCCGAAGCAGCCGATACCGAGAGTGCGCGGGGGCTGGCCGACCTCATGGACAACACCGCGGTACTGCTGTTACGCGAGCAGGCTGGGTGGCGCTTTGGTATGTACGAGGTCTGGACTGGCAGCCTTCAGAAGGCCGAGGGGCAGTTCGATGCCTGGATGACCGAGACCCGCTCCGAGTTTGTCGAAACGTACCGGCACTTCGAAGGTAAAGAGGTGGTTCAGGCCGGCTATCAGCCCAAGGCCGAGCCCGATGGGCGCTACATTCTGGTAACGCTCCTGCTGGCTGTAAGTGGCAGCCTGCCCCCTATACCAACCCCCTTGCGTCGCGAGGGTGCGCGTCAGGCCCTGATGGCCCTGGCCTCCTCGAGCCCTACCAACACCCTGGCCGCCTACGTAGCCTGGACGCCCGAAGCCAGCGGCGAAGCCCTCACTGAGCAGGAGCTGCTGATGGGCTGGCCCAGGCTCGAGCTGCTCTAGGCGGCAGCGGCCAGCGCTTTTACAGCCGCCGCCACCTCGTCGTAGGGCGGCTCCTGCGCAGGAACCTCGGCCACCCAGGCCCAGACAATCCGGCCCGTGCCATCTACCACATAGGCCGCCCGCTGCGAAAAACCGGGCAGACCCCGCAGGCTGATCTCCAGACCAAAGGCTCGAGTTGCTTCTCTGCCATAGTCGGAGATGAGCGGGAAAGCCAAATTAAGTGCTTTTGCATAAGCCCCCAGGGTCCAGGGGGTATCCACACTCAGACCGTACACCTGGGCTCCCAGTTCGTTGTACGCGGCCAGACCATCCCGGAAGGTGCAGAGTTCGCGCTCACAAACCCGGGTATGGGCCGCTGGGAAAAACAGCAGCACCAGGGGCTTGCCCTGCGCCAGTTGGGGCAGTCGCAAGGCCTCGGCAGCGGTGTTGTAGACGGTCACATTCGGTAGGAAGTCGCCAACTTGTATCGCCATAACCTACCCAAAGTTACCAAAAGAGTGTTTTCTCGGGTAGAGATGTCCCCTGGCTGCACCCCCAGCGAGGCCCCAGGATAAAGGACTTTAATTTGGTTGGGCACCCGACCCCTGCCCTAATCTACTATCTACCTGGCCAAAGGATATTAGACTCGTTGGTATGACAGTGAAGCGTCGCAAAACTCCAACCGTCTGGGTGGGCAAAGTCCCCAAAGGGGGCGACCACCCGGTGGTGGTGCAGTCCATGACCAACACCGATACCGCCGACATCGAGGCCACGGTGGGGCAGGTTTGGGCCCTTGCCCGTGCCGGCTCCGAAGTCGTGCGCATGACCGTCAACAACGATGAAGCTGCCAAGGCTGTACCGGAGATCAAGCGCCGCCTGGCCGACCTGGGGGTGGATGTGCCCCTGGTGGGCGATTTTCACTTCAACGGCCATATCCTGCTGCGCAAATACCCCGAGATGGCGCTGGCCCTGGACAAGTACCGCATCAATCCCGGCACGGTAGGCAAGGGCAAGCAGCAGGATCCCAACTTCCGCACCATGTGTGAGGTGGCTGTGGAGTACGGCAAGCCAGTGCGCATCGGGGTGAACTGGGGCTCGCTGGACGCGGGACTGCTCGACGAGATGATGGAAGCCAACGCGGCCCGCCTCGAGCCCAAAGACGCCCACCAGGTTACCCTGGAGACCATCGTGGAGTCGGCGGTGCGTAGTTACGAATGGGCCCTCAAATACGGCCTGACCGAGGATAAGATCATCCTCTCGGCCAAGATTTCCAATGCCCCCGATCTGTGGTGGGTCTACCGCGAGCTGGCCCGGCGCACCACTGCGCCGCTGCACCTGGGGCTCACCGAGGCCGGTATGGGCGTGAGCGGCATCGTCACCAGCACCGCGGGCCTGGTACCCCTGCTGGCCGAGGGGATTGGCGACACCATCCGGGTCTCCATCACTCCAGCTCCCGGAGAGCCCCGCACCAAGGAGGTGGAGGTCGCCCTGGAAATCCTGCAATCCATTGGGGTACGGCAGTTCACCCCCAGCGTGGCCAGTTGCCCCGGCTGTGGGCGCACCACCAGCACCTTCTTTCAAGAGCTGGCCCAGCAGGTCTCTATCCGCCTAAATGCCCAAATGCCGGTCTGGAAAATCCAGTACCCCGGTGTCGAAAACCTGAAGGTTGCTGTCATGGGGTGCGTGGTAAACGGCCCTGGCGAGTCCAAGCATGCCGACATTGGCATTTCCCTGCCCGGCACCGGCGAGGCCCCCCGTGCCCCTGTTTACATTGACGGGCAGCTTGCCACCACCCTCAAGGGCGATCGCATTGCCGAGGAGTTTATGGGCATGGTGGAGGAGTACATTCAAAAGCGCTTCGGCAAGCAGATGGCATAATACCGGATTCAAAAAGATAGTCTTCAAACAAAAACCCAAGAGGCTATCTTTTTGAATCCTAGAGCACACCCACTCCAAGGTACGGTACCGCCCTCCGCTACGCGGATAACTTAGGTCGGGTTAGTTTGCCACCGTTCGGTCGAATCTGGTATAACGCTCGCCTCGTATCTCTGGCTTGGCGGCCAATGGCCCACAGCAACCTGTGGGTTATGCCCTGACCGGAGCGTGTCGGGATAGGCAGCTATACAACTGGAGTACACCCGACAAGGATACGGCAGCTTTTCGAGTAGTGTGTGGTCTGCTTACACCATTTGGGGTTTTCATTTGTGTAAGTCAGATATCTCTACAATAAATATGGTGTGGCATTAAGTGTGTATATTTTAGCAATCGTGTAAATGTTCTGGCATTTGGATTATCCAAAATAACACCACCCGGTCTATCCTTAGTCCAAGGAGGGAGTAGCATGGAGACCACCCTGATGGAGACCAACAGCAGCCCGCTGCGGCAGTATTCGAACTCGAGCCATCTGACCCGCCCTGCCCGTCTGATTCTTAGCCGTCCCCCCGCCAAAAGCTCAGTTAAGGCTATCTGGCACGGCTTCCGCATGAGCAAGGCCTGGGGCGAGGCCCTCGAGACCTACGACCTGCCCCACGAGTAATTCGGAAATAGAAACACACGGCGGGCCCGTCCCGCCGTTTTTCGTGCTGGCATCAACCGATGGTCACGGTAGGCTCGTTGCCGGGCTTCCACTTGATGGTGCAGCCAATGGCGCTGGCCTCAGTAAAAGGAGGCTCCTGCCCCTGTGTCAGGGCCGATAGCACCAGATCCAGGGTGTGTTCCTGCACGCCAGAAGGGTTTTTGGGGGAATCGTTGACCCGGCCATGGTAGCGGAGTTTGCGGTTCTGGTCGAAGACAAAAACTTCCGGCGTACGCAGGGCTTTATAGGCCTTTGCAGTGGCCTGTGTTTCGTCCAGGAGGTAGGGAAAGTTGAAATTGTGCATTCTGGCGAAGGCCCGCATACCCTCCGGCGCGTCCTCGGGGTAGCGCTCGTAATCGTTAGCGTTGATACCCACAAAAGCCACCTTGCCCCGGTACTTCTCAGCCAGAGCCACGATTTCCTGGATAGAGCCCTTGACGTAAGGGCAGTGGTTGCAGATGAAGATGACCGCCAAAAACGGCTCACTAAAGGCCGAAAGCCGAACCATCTGGCCCGAAAGATCGGGCAGCTCCGCATCGATCAAGCCTGCACCCAAAGGCAGTTGGTCGTACTGCAGCATGGTTTAATGCTAGCAGACTTCGTACCCCGAGAAATAATGGGTGCTTATGGAATCATCCGAACCGAGTTCGGATACCAGCCCAGCCAGTCTGGTGAGGGCACAAACGCACCCAGAAACTGGGCCTGACCCAAGAGTTCGATGGCCTCCCCTGCCCCAATCAGCAAGGTATCGCCCCAGGAGAGCGACCCTTTCAGCCATTCCGCACCTCCCGCAACGAGCGTCAGGAGCAAGAAACTGTCCTGGGGTGCCTGGAGGGTCAGCCTACCCCGCAGGTGGTGGCGCTCGAGCACAAAAGCCTCGCTGGCCAGCAGGATTTCTTTGTGGTGGGCCGGCAGCGAGGCAAGGTGTGGCAGTGGGGTGGGCTCGAGTCTGGCGACATCCAGCCCTTTCTCCAGATGCAGCTCACGGGGCCGTCCATAGTCGTAGAGGCGGTAGGTCAGGTCAGAGCGCTGCTGCACTTCGTAGAGCAGAAGTCCGGGCCCCAGGGCATGAATAGTGCCTGCAGGAACCGGAATCACCTGCTCCGATACCACCCATTCCCGCCGCAGGCAGTTCCAGATGGAGCCCTCCTGGGCTGCTTTGGCTAGGCTTTCGCGCGCCATCGGCTCGAGCAGGCCATAAACAATTTCACCCTCGCCCTCGAGGATGTACCAGGCCTCGGTTTTGCCATGAAAACCACTGGCCGCCTCCACGGTGTGGGCATAGGTGTCGTCGGGGTGTACCTGCACCGAGAGCCACTCGGCCGTATCGAGGAATTTGATGAGCAGGGGGAGCTCGAGGCCATACTTGCTATAAGGCGTCCTGCCGATAAAATCGGCTCCAAGCTGGGGCAACACCTCGGCCAGAGTTCGGCCTGCCCACCGCCCTGAGCGAATGCGGTTCTGGTCATAAGCCAGCCAGAGTTCTCCAATGGGTTCTACGGTTTGCAGGCCAAGTCGCTCGGCGATGCGAGTCCCGCCCCATACGCGGGACACCGGCTGGGCCTCGAGGTCAATCACCGATACCGACTGCTTCATACCTTCGATACTAAAACCCGATAAACCTAGCCCCCATGCCAAATGCACCAACTGGCCTCCTGTACACCCATGCCCTTACTCACCCCAACTAGGCAAATCGCTATAAGGTAGTGGACTAAGCAAAATTACGAACGCGGTTCCACACAAGCACTGCCAAAGCCCTGAATGTGGTCAGTGAGCGACGCTAACAGCGTCCTTGCAGGCATATTTTGGTATTAGACTAAACCTGGGCCGGGTAGTTGGGTTGTGTTTGGTCATCCACCCCTGGAATAGTACGTCATGCGAATCCTAGCGCTCTCCGACCAGATTCATCCCTTTATCTACCAGGAGCGCTTTCCTCACAATCTGCCTTCTTTTGATTTGGTGCTATTGGCTGGAGACCTTCCGGGCAACTATATCGAGTTTATCGCGACCAAGGTCAGGGTTCCGGTGGTATATGTGCACGGGAATCACAAGGAGGAGTATGTCCAGGATTACCTGGGCAACCTCACGCCTCCAGGAGGGGCGATCAAGGCCCATGGGCGCATTGTAAGTGTGGCAGGGATCAGGATTGCAGGCTGGGGGGGATGCCCACGCTACAACGACCGTAATATCGGCCAGTACAGCGAAGTAGATGCCACAGTTCGGTTTTTGTCCTGGTACCCAGTGCTGATGCAGCGTCGATGGCGTACAGGGCACGGGGTAGACATCCTGCTCAGCCATGCCCCGCCTCCGGGGCCTCATGCCGGCACCGACTTTGCTCACCGCGGTAGCACAGCACTGGGTCTATTCCACCGACTGTACCGGCCCAAGATTCACGTTCACGGCCATATTCATCTCTACGAGGCCCAACCCAAGCGGGAGTACACCAGCCCCGAAGGCGTCCGGGTTATCAATGCCTTCGAGTACACGCTGATCGAGCTATGAAGATTGCCGGCAGTCTATGCGTAGTCAGTGGGGCCAGCAGCGGAATTGGCAAAGCCACAGCCCTCGAGCTTGCTGCTCGTGGGGGCCGGGTAGTACTGGTAGCCCGACGCGCACAGGCACTGGAGGAAGTCTGCAGTCAAATTCGCTCCACTGGCGCTCAAGCCTGGGCCTTCCCCACCGACCTCAGCAAGCCCCAGGAGACAGTTCGCCTGGGTGAGCTGGTGCTGGGCCAACTCGGCCCCCCTGACATCCTGATTCACAGTGCCGGAGCAGGTGAGTGGCGCTTTTTGGACGAAACCCCAATCGAAGACTTGCAGCGTCTGATGGACACCCCTTACTTTGCTGCTGCTTACCTTACACGGGTTTTTTTACCTGCAATGCTCGAGCAAAACCGGGGCTTTATTCTCTCGGTCTGCTCTCCGGCCAGCCGGCTGGTCTGGCCGGGCGCAACCGGTTATATCGCCGCCCGCTGGGCCCTGAACGGCCTGACTGAGGCCCTGAGAGCTGACTTATACCTCAGCAATCTACGGGTATGTGCCTTTTTTCCAGGAAAAATTAGCGATAGCGAATACTTCACCCGCAACACCGACACCGAAAATCGAATACCTAAGGTAGGACGTTTTATTCCTGAAATTACCTCTCGGCAAGCCGCCTTAGGCATTGTACGGGCCATCGAGCGCGAGGCCCGGATTATGTTCGTGCCCTGGCAGCTCTATGCCTTCGACCTCCTGGCCCGATTATTCCCCCGTATCGCCGAGCACCTAGCCTGGCATAGCGGGGCTCACCGAAAGGGTTTATAGCAGATAACTTCGGTAGGAGTAGCCCAGCACCGCTCGCACCCGTGAATTCCGATCGCATTTAACCCAGTACAGCAAAACGCTGTACTGGGCTTTCGCGGGAATCGCTTTGGTAGGTGCTTAGGAAGCTTTGATTTCTTTGCTCAGGCCGCGGCTTCTATCTGAGCCGCAATCGCCTCGACTTCGATATTGAATTTCACCTCTTCTCCTACCAGCAAAGCGCCGAACTCCAGCACTTGGTTCCAGGTCAACCCCCAGTCTTTGCGGTTGAGCACCCCGGTTGCAGTAGCGCCAGCGCGGGTCAGGCCCCAGGGATCTTTGATGGCTGGGCTTACCTCGGCCTCGAGCACCACTGGCTTGCTGATGTTGCGAATGGTGAGGCTGCCGTAGATTTTATATTTATTCTCAGCAAAAGCTTCAATTGCATCGCTTACAAAGCGTATTTCGGGGTACTGCTCGGCATCCAGAAAATCGGGGGAGCGCAAATGGGCATCGCGCTGGGGGTCGCCGGTTTCAATGCTGGCAGCCTCAATTGAGGCTTCAATTTTGTTTGGAACACCTTGTTCGTTGGTCAAAATGGTTCCAGCAACTTTTTTGAACTGGCCGCGCACAGTAAAAAGACCCATGTGTTTTACGGCAAAAGCAACGGTGGTGTGGCTACTATCTATATTCCAGTTCATATAGCTCTCCTCTGTGTTGATCCAAGTATCAACTTTGGATCAACAAGCGCATAATATTTTATAGCGTTTTGTATTGTCAAGCATTTGAGCAAAGAAAGCAAAGGTGTGCTACTATGAGCTTGGTATGGCTAAGGTTATTGCGCCAGAGGCTGTCGAGGGCGATCACAGCTTTTGCCCTGTATACGAGGCCATCAACGTGTTACAGGAAAAGTGGACGCTGCATATCATTCGCAGCCTCTTGGACGGCCCTAAGGGTTTTAACGAATTATCCAGGGCCGTCGGTGGGTGCAATCCAGCAACTCTGGCCCAGCGCGTCGAGAAGCTCGAGCACCTAGGCATCATCTCCAAAACTGTTCACTCCACCATGCCCCCGCGTACCAGCTATGCCCTGACAGAAGCCGGACAGGCCTTGCAGGCCGTCATAGAAGCTATAGACCGCTGGGGGCGGCAGTATCTGCCCAAGCCGGTCGGAAAGTGACGCGGTTCATTGTTGGGAATGCCGGCCAAGTTGGATTCTTTCTCTGTTACATTTTCTGGATTTTTTTCCAAACTGACCGTATAGTTGCTTTGTAGTGCTGGGGTACTTGGCTCGGAAGTGTTTTGGGTACGTTATAACTATGGTAAAAGCCCAAGCACAAACCCTCGAGGAAATACTGGAAGTATTGGGTCAACGCGGGGTGTATACCATCTTGCGCTCGCTACAGCAAGGCGCATTGCGGTTTGGTGCGCTGCAGCAGGCCACCGCTTTACCGCCAAGAAGCCTGTCATTGCGTTTAAAAGAGCTGGAGGAGCTGGGTCTAATTAGCCGAAGCGAGTATCAAGAAGTGCCGCCTCGTGTCGAGTATGCTCTTACTTCCCCGGGCCAAGCGCTGCAACCGGCCCTCGAGGCCCTAGCCACCTGGGCAAAAAACCAAACAAAAAGATGATAGGCCAATACGCATTTGGCCGACCGCACCCCGGTAATCGCAAGGATGGTGAGCTGGCAAGGCTGTTCGTCAGTGGGCAATTCTCTGTCGGGACTCACTGGCATTCGTACCTCGAGGGCAAAGCCAAACTATCTGATTGAATCCCGCGAAAGCGATTACCCCCTCTCCTTTTCCAAGAAGAGGGGGTAAGAACGTTTTGGATGCTACGATTAGAAGTCCATGTCGCCGCCCATGCCGCCAGCGGGTGCAGCAGGGGCCTTCTTCTCTTCGGGCTTCTCGGCCACCACAGCCTCGGTCATGAGGATCAGCGAGCCGATGGAAGCGGCGTTCTGCAGAGCAGTGCGAGTCACTTTGGCCGGGTCTACAATGCCCCACTCCATCATGTCGCCGTACTCGCCGGTGGCCGCGTTGAAGCCGTAGCTCTTATCCTTCTTGCTGAGGATGTTGTTGACCACCACGCTGCCTTCGTAGCCGGCGTTGGCGGCAATCTGACGGGCGGGTTCTTCGATGGCGCGGAGCACAATCTTGGCACCGGTGGCCTCATCACCCTCGAGCTCCTTGATCAGGTTCTTGATGGCGGGCACGGCGCGCAGCAGGGCCACACCACCGCCCGGCACGATACCTTCCTCTACCGCAGCGCGGGCCGTGGAGAGGGCATCCTCGTAGCGGTGCTTCTTCTCCTTGAGCTCGGTCTCGGTGGCAGCGCCCACGCGGATCACGGCCACGCCACCGGCCAGCTTGGCCAGGCGCTCTTGCAGCTTCTCCTTGGCGTATTCGCTGTCGGTGGTCTCGAGCTCCTTCTTGATGCCGTTGATGCGGGCCTCGATGTCTTCCTTCTTGCCCTTACCACCCACCACGGTGGTCTCGTCTTTGGTGATGCGTACGCGCTCGGCGCGGCCCAGCATAGAGAGGGTAGCGTTCTCCAGCTTGAAGCCCAGCTCCTCGCTGATCACGGTACCACCGGTGATGGCCGCCAGGTCTTTGAGCATCTCCTTGCGGCGGTCACCAAAGCCAGGGGCCTTGACGGCAGCGATGTTCAGGGTGCCGCGCAGGCGGTTGACCACCAGGGTCGCCAGGGCTTCACCCTCGACGTCTTCGGCAATGATGAGCAGGGGCTTGCCGGTCTGGGCGACCTGCTCGAGCACCGGCAGCAACTCGCGCACGTTGCTGATTTTCTTCTCGGTGATCAGGATGAAGGGCTCATCGAGCTGGGCCTCCATCGCGTCGGGGTTGTTGACGAAGTAGGGCGAGATATAGCCCTTGTCGAACTGATACCCTTCCACGAAGTTCAGCTCGGTGTCGAGGCTCTTGGACTCCTCAACGGTAATGACACCCTCGCGGCCCACCTTCTCCATGGCATCGGCAATCAGGTTACCGATCTCGGCGTCGTTGTTGGCCGATACACTGGCCACTTCGAAGATGGCCTTGCGATCGTTGACAGGAACGGCCAGCTCCTGGATGTTCTTGATAGCCACTTCCACGGCTTTTTCAATGCCGCGCTTGAGGTCGAGGGGGTTGGCGCCGGCGGCCACGTTGCGCAGACCTTCGCGCACGATGGCCTGGCCCAGCACGGTGGCGGTGGTGGTGCCGTCACCGGTGATGTCGTTGGTCTTGGAGGCGATCTCGATCATCAGCTTAGCGCCAATGTTCTCGAGGTGATCCTCCAGTTCGACCTCCTTGGCTACGCTGACCCCGTCCTTGGTAATGGTGGGGCTGCCGAACTTCTTCTCCAGCACTACGTTACGCCCGCGGGGGCCCAGGGTCACTTTTACAGCATTGGCTACCGCGTTCATGCCGCGCTCGAGGCTACGGCGTGCAGCTTCATCAAAAACTAGCATTTTCGCCATGGTTCTGCTCCTTTCAAAACACCCTTAATAAACGACTTCTGTCGGTTTACAAAACGGCCAGCAGATCGCGCTCGGAGAGAATGATGTATTCCTCGCCGTCGATTTCGATCTCGGTGCCGCCGTACTTAGCAAACACCACGGTATCGCCCACTTTCACTTCCAGGGGCACTTTAGTACCGTTGTCTAGCACCCGCCCGCTGCCCACGGCAATTACCTTGCCCCGCTGGGGCTTTTCCTTAGCGGTATCGGGCAACACGATGCCCCCTTTGGTCTTGGCTTCTTCTTCGATGCGCTTGACCACCACACGATCACCGAGGGGTCTGAGCATGGTTGCGGTTGCCATAGAATTTCCTCCTTGAAAGGTTTTTGACAGTCGTGGGTTTCGAGTGTCAACCCAGCTTTATATTATTCGGGTCTTTCCATAAGAATGTCAAGAGGGCTGGGCAAGAAGACCTAAGACACTTGAGTCTACTTATGTCAAGCTGGGGTCAAAAATAAGGTAATCCACAGGGCTTCTCGGTTTTTCTGAGCAGCCGGAGTCGGCTTTGACAGGCTTAGTCGGTTTGGGATCAGCCGTATCTTGCAGCGGCTAGCTGATAGGGTCGGCTAGGTCAATTTCGGCGTTGCCTTTGGGCCTCGTATAACATCAGGGCTGCCGTTACCGAGACGTTAAGACTATCGGCCTGGCCCTGCATGGGAATCTTGACCTTTAGTGTGGCCCGCTCGAGCCAGGTTTGGCTCAATCCCTGGTGTTCCGTGCCCAGCACAATGGCTACAGGCCCGCGCAGGTCCACGTCCCAGTAAGTTTGGTGGGTGTGCGGGGTGGTGGCTACTATGGGGATATTATGCTGCAGTAGCCAGTCCAGCACGGCCTGCTCGGGGGCGGCAAAGGTGGGCAGGGAAAACACCACACCCGTGGAGTTGCGGATGACCTGGGGGCTGTGGAGGTCTACCCCACCCGCCACCAGTACCGCATCGGCCCCGGCGGCGTCGGCCGAGCGCAGCAAGGCCCCCAGGTTGCCAGGTTTTTCCAGCCCCACCGAGACCAGCAGCAGGGCGTTTTTGGGAGGGTGGAAGGTCGCAAGGGAGGGCCGGGGCATCCGAGCCACCACCACCACCCCGGCCGGGTGCTCGCGGCTGCTGATTTTCTTCAGGGCCGCGTCGGAGAGTTCGTGCACCTCCAGGCCAAGCCCTCGAGACAGGTCGGCAACGGTGCGGGCCTCTTCGGGGCTGAGGTGCTCGCCGCAGTAGGCTTCGATTACCTCGAGGCCCGCTGCCAGCGCCCGCTCGATTTCGCGTGCCCCCTCGATCAAAAAAAGCCCTGTCCGTTCGCGCCCCTTGCGCTCTTTTAATTCCGCAGCAGCCTTGATGCGGGGGTTGGCCGTCGAGGTAATGCGCATGGGCCCATCTTAACGAAGTTGGTGCGAATCGGGCGCATTCGCTCTGGAAGCACGGCCTGTAACACCAGGTAATGATGTAATTTCTCGTTAATGTGAGCATTTTGGATTTATGCTAGGTAAGCCCATCCATGTTTGGGACAATCAAATCGGGAGGTCGTATGAAGCAGCTCGTTCGGTTGACATTACTCGCAGTGTTGGCCCTGGCCCTTGCGGCGTGTGGGAGCTCCATGCAGAGCACCTCGAGCGAAGGGGTTTCCTCGCAAATCACCTACGGCGAACTCGATGGCAACCGTCACCCCTATGTGGGCTTGATGGTCGCCCAGGATAAAAAGGGAAACCCGCTGTGGCGCTGCAGTGGGACGCTGATGTCCCCTACCCTCTTCCTCACCGCCGGCCACTGCACTGAACCCCCCGCGGCTAAGGTTGAGATCTGGTTCGATGCCGATGTGGAATCGGGTATTCCCGGCAATGGTTATCCCTATAAAGGCCAGACCGGCGGCAAGCCCTATACCCACCCACAGTACGACCCCAACGCTTTCTTTCGCTACGATCTGGGGATGGTTGTACTGGATCGCAGCAGGGCCGTGCGCATGAGCCAGTACGGCGCCTTACCCAGCCTGGACGTGCTCGACCAGTTGGCCCAGCAGCGCGGCCTGCAAAACGTGACCTTTACCGCGGTGGGCTATGGTCTGCAACGAATCAACCCGGTCTTTGTCGAAGCCGCACGTGTACGCATGCTGGCAAGGCCGCATCTGGTTCAGATCAATACGGGCTTCACCGGCGATTTCTCCATCCTGCTGTCCAACAACGCCAGCACCGGCGGCACCTGCTTTGGCGACTCGGGTGGCCCCAACTTCATCGGGGACTCCAACGTGATAGGTGGGGTCACTTCCTTTGGTATCAACGGCAACTGCGCCGGTACGGGCGGCGTTTATCGTGTAGACAGAAAAGACGACCTGGACTGGCTCGCCACTTTTGGGCTCTTTCCCCAGCCCTAGCTCTATAGCGCACAAACCGACCGATAGCCGCTATCGGTCGGTTCTTTTTTTGGATTGCGGGCTTGCTTCATACGCATTCTTACTCCCTTCGGTCGGCTTGAATCCCTCACCTTTTACACCCAAAGGTGAAGGGTTCAAGCGGAACCGGTATCAGTGGGGCAGCAGCGGGTGCAAGTAGGCACGAACCTGGTCGTATGCAAAGGTGTAGACCGAACCGTTGGGGGTGGTGACTTCCAGTATATCGCCCCCCACCTCTACCACCCGGCGCAAAAGCAGGAGGCCCGGCGGGCTATAGAGCTCGACCTGGGCCGCGCGGTAGGCCCCCTCGAGGCGGGGGTGGTGCTGGGTGGGGCTATAGGCCGAAATACTTGTTTCGGGAACCTCCACCGACTCGTGCGACCAGGCCGACTCGTTGGGGTCGAGTAGGTCGTCTTCCTCCAGATGGGCCAGACCCTCGGCGAGCTCGAGCGCCGAGAGCCACAGCACCTCCTCCCCAACTCCATCCGACAAAACCAGTTTGAGGTTGTCGTAGTTGTTGTCGTCTTCTAGGTGGGCCCAGAAGCCCTCGGGGGGTTTCATGGTTTCAGTTTACGACAGGTTTTTGTGTCAAACGTCCTGCGCCAAAAGCGCCGCCCCGTAGGCCGTGGCCCAGCCGGCCAAGGGGGGAATGAGGGGCCTGGGCTCAATCTGGTAAAAGTACCAGACCCGCTCAAAGGCCTCACGCACAGGCGCTAAGTCGGGCAGGTGGCCCACAATCACCATCTGCTTGAGCCCGGCGGCCTGCGCCGCGTTGATGGCAATCATGGCAATTACCTGGCCTACCAGCGTCACCAGGCCGGCGGCCAGGTCTTCGCGGGTAGGGTTGGTTCCGTCCACCAGCCGGCCAAAGTTGACCGCGGTGGCATCGGGGGGCAGGTGTCCAATGCCCCCGCCAATCACGTCCACCAGCGTGGAGTCCACGCCGCTGGGGTTACCCCGTTCAGCCAGGCGGGCCACCTCGAGGGGATCGGCAGTCCCTAGCAGCAGCCGGGACAAACCCAGCAAGGTTCCACCCCCCACCGCCGAGCCTGTGAAGTGCTGGGCCTGACTTCCCCTGGCGGCAATCATGGCCGTACCGGTGCCCGCCGAGACCACCAGGGCTTCGTCCAGGCCCGCCAGCCGCAGCGCCCCCCGCCCCACCGCCTGGGCCTCGCCGATTTTCTGGATGGGAATCCCCTCGAAGGCATCGGGCAGGCGGCGTGACAAACCGCCCGCGCTGGCAATGGTGCGGAGTTCGGCGGGCCGCACGTCCAGGCTTTGCAACACGGCGGCCAGGGCTTCCCTACTGGCTGGCCCGGTCTTGATGACCTGGTGCGCCAGGATGGTCTCACCCTCGAGCAATACCGCGTCGGTGTTGGAAAGGCCAAAATCCACGCCAAGTTTCAACATCAAGCCAGAATAACCTCTCCGAGTGCGGTTTTGTGTTTCGCCCCTTATACTTTGCATTTTATAGCACTTTGTATATCATACAATTATGACACAAGACTTGATAAAAACCTTGGCCCTCACCGGCCTGACCCTGCGGGTGCAGAACCTCGAGCGCCAACTGGCTTTCTACCGCGATTTGCTGGGCCTCGAGCTCGTCCAGCACAAGGGGCCGCAGACCGAGCTGGCCCTGCCAGGCCGCCATTTCACCCTTATCTTGCAGCATGAGCCCAGTGCTCCACTGCGCCCCCAGCCCACCCTGGGGCTGTACCACTTTGCCCTGTTGCTCCCCAGCCGGGCCGCTCTGGCTGCAGTCTTCCGGCGGCTGGTGGAGGCCCGCTACCCCCATTTTCAGGGGGCCTCCGATCATGGCGTCTCGGAGGCAATCTACCTGGCCGACCCTGAGGGCAATGGGATTGAGCTCTACCGCGACCGTCCCATAAACGAATGGCCCTTTCGGGGAGATCGCCTGGCTATGGTCTCCGAGCGGCTCGAGCTGGAAGCCCTCCTGGCCGAAGCAAGGGCCGCTCAGGGGCTCGACCCCCAGACCACCCTGGGGCATATTCATCTGCATGTGCGCGATCTGGACGAAGCGCAGGCTTTTTTCGAGGGGCTGGGGATGAAGCTCATGCAGGGGGATTATCCCGGCGCTCGTTTCCTGGCCGCCGACGGCTACCACCACCACATCGGCATCAACCTCTGGGCCCGGGGCCGCACCGCGCCCCCCGATGCGACTGGCCTGCTGGCATATCGGATGGCCATACGAGGCGCAACCCCCCAGCGCCTTACCGACCCCAACGGAGCGTTGGTACAGGTTGAACCGCTTTGAGAAGCTTGGCCCCTAAGCCTCCAGCCAAGTTTCGCTGTTCAAAAACCCTTGGCACTTCCCGCGGGAACCCCAGGATTTGGCAACCTCGCAGCGGTGGAAAAGTGAGCCTTAGCTCCGGTAGATTGAGGCGATGACCACCTTTAGCAAAAGTGACTTTGGCCCTGGCTTTCTGTGGGGGGTGGCTACGGCGGCCTACCAGATTGAAGGTGCGGTAAACGAGGACGGGCGCAGCCCCTCCATCTGGGACACCTTCTCCCATACCCCCGGCAAGATCAAAACCGGCGAGAACGGCGATGTAGCCTGCGACTTCTACCACCGCTACCACGACGACATCGCCTTTATCCGGGAGATGAACATGCAGGTGCACCGCTTTTCGCTGGCCTGGCCGCGCATCCTGCCCGGTGGAACCGGCCCGGTCAACCAGAAGGGGCTGGACTTCTACCATCGGGTGATCGACCGGACGCTCGAGCTGGGCCTGCAGCCCTGGGTGACCCTCTACCACTGGGATCTGCCGCAGGTGCTGGAGGACAGGGGCGGCTGGACCAGCCGCGAGATCGTGGGCTGGTTTAGCGAGTATGTGGAAGTATGCAGCCGGGCCTTTGGCGACAAGGTTAAGCACTGGATGGTGCTGAATGAACCCACCGTATTCACCGTGCTGGGCTACCTGCAAGGCACCCACGCCCCAGGCCGCAAGGGCTTTGGCAACTTTTTGCCGGCCGTTCACCACGCAGCTTTAGCCCAGGCCGAAGGGGGGCGGGTTTTGCGGGCCCATGTGCCGGATGCCCAGATCGGCACCACCTTCTCGGCCTCCTATGTGCAGCCGGCGGGCCCCACCTGGCTGAGCCGCATGGCCGCCGCCAACTACGACGTGATCGCCAACCGGCTTTTCCTCGAGCCCGCCCTGGGGCTGGGCTACCCCTGGAAAACCACCCCCTTTTTGCTGGCCTTGCAGCGCTACATTCGTCCGGGCGATATGGAACGGCTGGCCTTTAACTTCGACTTTATCGGCTTGCAGACCTACTTCCGCCAACTGGTGCGCTTCGACCTGCTGAACCCCGGCACCTGGGGCCGGGAAGTGCCCCACGCCGAGCGGGGCAGCAAGGAGCTTACCGAGATGGGCTGGGAGGTCTGGCCGGAAAACATCTATCACCTACTCAAGAAATTTGCAGCCTATAGCGGGGTGAAACGCATCATCGTTACAGAGAACGGGGCGGCCTTTCCCGACAAACTCGAGGGCGAGCAGGTGCACGACCCCCAGCGCATCCGGTTCATCCAGAACCACCTGGCCCAGGTCTTGCGGGCCAAACAGGAGGGGGTGCCGGTGGAGGGGTATTTCTACTGGAGCCTGCTGGACAACTTCGAGTGGGCCGAGGGGTACCGGCCCCGCTTTGGGCTGGTATACGTGGACTACCCCACCCAGAAGCGCGTTCTGAAGGACTCCGGCAAGTGGTTCCGGGAGTTTCTAGCCAACTGACCGGCGGGTCAGCTAGAATGCCCTGGATGAGTACCTTACCCAAACGCTCGGAGCTACCCAAAGAACAGACCTGGAACCTGGAAGCCCTGTTTGCCTCGGAAGCCCATTGGCGGGCCGCCCTGGAAGAAGCGGCCCAAAGCGTAGAGGAGGTCAAGCCGTTTGCCGGGCGGCTGGCCGAGTCGCCGCAGGTGCTGCTACAGGCCCTGGAGACCTACCACACCCGGATGCTGGGGGCCATGAAGGTGGCCCAGTACGCCTCGCTGCAGCTCTCGACCGAGGGCACCAACCCCCATTTCATCCGTATGGTGGGCGAGGCCCGCGCCGTGGTTGCAGCGCTCGCCGCCGCTGGGGCCTACCTCGAGCCCGAGCTATTGAGCCTGCCCAAAGAGACCCTCGAGGCGTTCATGCAGGCCGAACCGGGCCTGGCCGTCTACCGGCACTACTTTGAAGCCCTGCAAGCCCGCAGGCCCCACGTGCGCAGCAGCGAGGTGGAAACCGTGCTGGCCGCGGTTTCCGACCCCCTGGGCGGGCACAGCGCCACCGCTGCGGCGGCCACCAACGCCGATATGCAGTTCAGGCCGGTGGAGTACCAGGGCCAGACCCTCCCGGTCTCCCACAGCACCATCGGCGAGCTTCTGGTGCACGAGAGCCCCGAGGTGCGCCGGGCTGCCTGGGAGTCCTACGCCGATGGGCATCTGGCCTTCAAAAACACCCTGGCCTCCACCCTGCAGGGTAGCGTCAAGAGCTTTGCCTTCCAGGCCCGCACCCGCGGCTATGCCAGCAGCCTCGAGATGGCCCTGGCGGTAAGCCGCACCTGCGGTGACAACATCCCCAAAGCCGTCTTCGACAACCTGCTGGCCACCTTCCAGGCCCACCTGCCCACCTGGCACCGCTTCTGGCGCATCCGCAAAAAGGCCATGGGCGGTCAGCTCAGAAGCTACGACGTCCCCATCTACGACGCGCCAGCCCCCCTGGTGCCAAGCCCCAAAATCACCTTCTGGGAGGCCGCCGAGACCATCTGCCGGGGCATGGAACCCCTGGGGCGGGAGTACGTGGAGCCCATGCGCCGGGGCCTGTTCGAGGAGCGCTGGGTGGACTGGGGGCAGAACCAGGGCAAGCGGGCTGGGGCCTTCTCCTCGGGGCTCAAGGGCACCTTCCCCTACATCTTCATGAGCTGGTCGGACGACCTCTTCTCGCTCAGCACCCTGGCCCACGAGCTGGGCCACTCCATGCACAGCTACTTCACCCGGCAGACCCAGCCCATCGTGTACGCCCGCTACAGCCTGTTCGTCGCCGAGGTGGCCTCCAACTTCAACCAGGCCATGGTGCGGGCCATGCTCCTGCGCGAGGCCCCGACGCCCGAGTACAAGCTGGCGGTGCTCGAGGAGGCCTTTAGCAACTTCCACCGCTACCTGTTCGTGATGCCCACCCTGGCCCGTTTCGAGCTCGAGCTCTACCAGCGCATCGAGAAAGGCGGGGCCCTCACCGCACCCTTCCTGATCGAGCGGCTGGCGGAACTCTTCGCCGAGGGCTACGGCGGCGAGGTGGAGCTGGACAAGGAACGCCTGGGTGCGGGCTGGATGAACTTCTCCCACCTCTACAGCCCCTTCTATGTCTACCAGTACGCCACCGGCATCGCCGCCGCCAACGCCCTGGCCAAGGATGTGCTCGAGCAGGGCGAACCCGCCGCCAAACGCTACCTGGACTTCCTCAAGGCCGGCGACTCGGTCTATCCGCTGGACGCGCTGAAAATCGCCGGGATTGACATGAGCAGCCCCGAGCCGGTGGAGCGGGGGTTTGCGGTGCTAGCAAGCATGGTGGACGAGCTCGAGCGCCTGGTGGGATAGACTCTCTACCTTGCGAACTCCTGTCGCTCCGAGTTAATTCCATCGGAGAGCGTGACCTCGAAGCGGCCCCCCGCTTCCAGGCCCAGGGTCGAGAGGGTGGCCTCGCCACCCTCGAGCCACAGCCCCAGGGTGGTACGTCGGCTGCCTAGATGGGCCAGCGAGGCATAGGGGTAGGCAGTATGATCCCAGGAAAGGGCAACCGCGCTGCCCTGCTCGAGCAACCGCACATAGGGAGCGCGCTGGCCTTGCACCTGTGGCGCTGCCATGCGCTGGAGGAGTGGGCGGCCTGCCTGGGTGACCTCGAGGCCCCGCACCACCCCAGGGTAGGGCAGGCTGAAGCTAAAGTGCGCCTCCGACCAGGTGCTTTCTGGGGGCTGGCCGGGGCCGTGGGGCGCTTCTACCGGTTCAGCCTGGAAGGCAACCTCCACCACACCGCCCTGTGTGTCTAGCCGCAAACGGTACGCCCCCGGCCGGGGTGGCTCGGGCACGGCGTGTACCCTGGCGATGGGGTTGAGTTCGACCCGATCCCCACGAATGCGGCCGCTGATTAAGAACACCTCCTGCACCGCACCCAGGCTCTGGGACTGGACACCGGGGGGACGGGCCTCGAGGAAACCCTGCATCCCACTGTAGCTGTAATCGGAAATCCACTGGGGGTTGCAGTAGCTCATCACATCCTTGTGCTGGGCAGGGTTGAACAGCGCCCCGCTGGCCACGTTATAGCCCCACGTGCCAATCGAGCCGCCAGGGTAGGGGTAGCTCGGATCGCCTAACACGTTGCAAGGTGCATGCTCCCGGCCCAGGTTGTGCCCAATCTCGTGCACCATAATCCGGGCTGCAGAACTGCTAAGATCCCAACCCGCACTGACTGGAAAGCCAATGTAGCCAATCCCGGCAATGCCGCTGCTGTACCCCACCCGCACCACGCCGTAGTAGTAGCGGCTGCTGCCGTCGCTGGTACGCAAGGCACGCAGCGCATTGAGCAGATTACCCCAGTCGCCGTTGGTACTGCCAAGGGTGCTGCCATAGCTAAAAGGGGCACGAATGGTGGCCCGTACCTCCCGCACCGGCAGCATATCGCGCAGCAGGTCCGTAGCAGGCAGGGTGGGTTGTGTGCTCTGTCCGGGTTGCAACACCGGAACCAGGGTCAGGGGCAACACCGTACCGATACCCACCACCGGTTTGAGGGTCAGGCGGTTATCTGCTTCGTTGCTTTCGGCAATCTGGTTGCTGGGGTCGGCTTGCAGGCGCACCTCCAGCCCAGCGACCATCCAGTTGGCCGGAACCAAAGCCCGGTAGGTCTGGGCCAGCTCCGCAGGGTTGATGGTGGTAGGGAGGGTGTCGGGGCCGGTAAAGCTCAGTTGACCTAGTCGGTTGGAACCCTGGAAGACTTCCCCGCTGAGGCTTCCTGGCAAGCCATCGCGGTCACCGATGAGATGTACGCGCAATAGAGCCGGTTTGGCTGCCACCAGGCGCAGGTCGGCCTTGAGTACACTCTGACCCCACTCGGCCTTGAGGATGCTGACCTCGCCCGAGAGCGCAGGAAGACTGGAGGTGGGTGCTGAAGGAGCAGCCGTACAAGCAGCTAACAGCAACAAAGCCAGCACCGGCCAGTTACGCATAATGGCTTTATATCACCACAGCTGGTGTGTTGGCGAAGTGAGAAATGGCCCAAGAAGCGTTACGATAACGCAGGCTATGCACGGTCGTCTTCCCCTCACCGCCCAAACCCATCGCCGGCTGGTAGTCAAGGTAGGCAGCGCCGTCCTGAGCGGGCCCCAGGGGCGGCAGCACCAACTGGCCATTGCCGCCCAGGTGGCCGCCCTGCGGGCCGAGGGGCGCGAGGTGGTGCTGGTCTCCTCGGGGGCCCAGGCCACCGGGATGCAAAAGCTGGGCCTGACCGAAAAGCCCAAGTCCATGCCCGGCAAACAGGCCCTGGCCGCCGTTGGGCAGCCCACCCTCATGCTCCTGTGGGAGCAGGCTTTTAGCTGGTACGACCTGAAGGTGGCCCAGGTTTTGCTCACCGCCGAAGACCTGGCCCACCGCCACCGCTACCTGAACGCCCGGCAGACCCTGGAGACGCTTTTGGCGTGGGGCATCGTACCCATCATCAACGAGAACGACACGGTAATGGTGGAGGAGATCAAGTTTGGCGATAACGACCAGCTTTCGGCCCTGATTGCCTCGCTGGTAGGGGCCGATCTGCTGATCTTGCTCTCCGATATCGAGGCCCTGTACGAGGCCGACCCCCGCACCCACCCCGAAGCCCAGCCCATCCCCTACGTGGAGCGGATAGATGCCGGGGTGTTGCGCATGGCGGGCGACAGCCCCAACCGGGTGGGCACCGGCGGGATGAAAAGCAAGCTGCTGGCCGCAGAAAAAGCCCAGGCTGCTGGGATTCCTACCCTGCTGCTGCCCGGAACCCGGCCCCAGAGTATCGCCGAGGCCCTGCAGGGCGCGCCGGTGGGCACGCTGTTTGCCGGGGGCCAGCGCCGCTACAGCGGCCGTAAGCTCTGGCTGTACCAGCTCCCCAAACCCCAGGGGGAGGTGGTGGTGGACGCCGGGGCGGCGAAAGCCTTACGCCAGGGCGGGGCCTCGCTCCTGCCGGCGGGCATCCTCGAGGTGCGCGGGCAGTTTGGGGTGGGCGAGGCGGTGCGGTGCCTGGACGAACAGGGCAACCTGATCGGGGTGGGCCTGGTCAACTACAGCGCCGCAGAGTTGACCCGCATCAAGCGCCGAAAAACCAGGGACATCGAGGCCATTCTGGGCTATAAAAACACCGACGAGGCCATCCACCGCGACTACTTTGCCCTGGCCTCGGAGCTCGAGTGATATGTTGGAATGACCATGGTCACCTCCCCCGAACTCAAGGCATACGCCCAGGCGGCCAGGGCCGCCGCGCGGGCTTTGTCGGCGGCCTCACCCAGGGCCAAGAACACCGCACTTTTGGCTATAGCAGCGAAGCTCGAGGCCCAGCAAGAGGCCCTTTTCGCCGCCAACCGCCAGGACCTCGAGGCCGCCCAGGCCGCGGGCCTCTCCAAGGCCAAGCTCGACCGGCTGCGACTGGACGAAAAGGTGCTGCGCGACCTGCGAACCGGCCTGCAGCAGGTCGCCGAGATGCCCGACCCAGTCGGCGAAATTGAAGGCTTGCAGATCCGGCCCAACGGCCTGCAGGTAGGGCGGATGCGCGTCCCCTTGGGGGTGATTGGCTTCATCTACGAGTCGCGCCCAAACGCCACGGTGGAAGCCAGCGCCCTCTGCCTCAAGGCCGGGAACGCCATCCTGCTGCGGGGAGGCAAGGAGGCCTGGCACTCCAACCGCGCCCTGGTCGGCCTGATGCAAGCCGCCCTGCAGGAAGCCGGGCTGCCCAAGGAAGCCATCCAACTGGTGCCCACCACCGACCGCAGCGCCATCCTGGAGATGTGCCACCTGGCCGGCCTGTTGGATCTGATAATCCCCAGGGGCGGCAAGGAACTCATCGAGCTGGTGCAGCGCGAGGCCCGAATGCCGGTGCTGGCCCACGCCGAGGGGGTCAATCACCTGTTCGTGGACGAAAGCGCCGACCCAGGGGGCGCAGTGCAGATAGCCCTGAACGGCAAAACCCAGCGCCCCAGCACCTGCAACAGCCTGGAAAAGGTGCTGGTGCACCAGCGCATTGCCCCGGTGTTTTTGCCCATGCTGGCCCAGGCCATGCAGAAGGCCGGGGTGGAGCTGCGCGGCGACGAGGCCACCTGCGCCCTCATCCCAGCCAGGCCGGCCACCCCCGAGGACTGGCAGACCGAGTATCTGGATCTGATTCTGACCGTGAAGGTGGTGAACTCGCTGGAAGAGGCGCTCGAGCACATCGCCCGCTACGGCTCCCACCACACCGAGGTCATCTGCACCAACCACCACGCCCACGCCATGCGCTTTTTGCGGGAGGTGGACGCCTCGCTGGTGCTGGTGAACGCCTCACCCCGCTTCAACGATGGCTTTCAGTTGGGCCTGGGGGCCGAGATCGGCATCTCCACCAGTAAGCTCCACGCCTACGGCCCCATGGGGGTCAAGGAGCTCACCACCACCAAGTTTGTGGCCCTGGGCAGCGGGCAGGTGCGCGACTAACAACGCACTGTCAACATCCAGACCCGGATTTATTGAGTATTGAGCGGTCGTGATTCCCACCCATGCTACACATCATCGGGCAGGTTTACCAGCTATACACGCGCTCGCACATCCCGTTTTTCGCGGCGGCGCTGGCCTACTATGCCCTATTCAGCCTGATGCCCCTGTTGATTCTGCTGGCCGGGGTCTTTGGCTTTGTGCTCTCCGGCAACGAGGGCCTGCGCAGCGCGGTGCTGGTGCGGCTCATCGAGCTGGTGGTGCTGCTCTTCCCCACCCAGCCCGACCTGGCCCAGACCGTGGTGAACTTTCTGACTCGAGGGGCTTTTCCCCTCACACTGGCCAGCCTGCTGGTGTTGCTGTGGGCCAGCAGCAATTTCTTTGCCGCTCTGGCCTACGCCCTGGGCATCATCTTTGGCGGGGTCGCCCCACGGCCCGACCTGGTCGCCACCCCAGCGCCCACCTCCAAAACCAGCCCCCCAGAGCGGGCTTTTGGTCGGGCGGCGGCGCTACTGGCCGTCCTGCGCGGGCGCATTGCGGGCCTGCTGGCCCCCTTGCTGCTGGGGCTGGCTCTGATACTGCTGGCCCTGCTGGGCCTGGCCATGGGCTTTTTGCTGCGCTACCTGCCCGCCGAGCTTGGCTTTTTGCGCAACGGGGTGGAGGTAGTGGTGCCCATTCTGGGCGCACTGCTGCTCTTTTTCCTGACCTATATGCTGCTGCCCGTCCCCACCCCCAGGGTGCTGGCCGCTATGGCCGCGGCTACTCTAGCGGCTCTAGCCTGGGAGGGCGTGCGCCTGGGGCTGCCCCTGCTCCTCCCCCGCACCCAGTACGAGCTGATCTATGGCCCCATTGCGGGCTTTCTGCTGGCCCTGGCTGGGTTTTACCTGACCATGTGGATTCTGCTGGTGGGGGCTGTTTTAGCCAAAATTCTGACCGACCGCTCGAGCGACACCATCTGAACACCAAAGCCCTGGCAACAGCAGTTCTGATCCCACTTCGGCACCACGCCGCAGGTCTGGGTTGGAAGTCAAAAAGTGATGCAGAGGCTGCTATTTGCCTCATATCCCAGCAGGGAAAATAATAAAGCCACGGTAGGAGACCGGCGAAAACTGCCATAGGCGTACAGACAGGTAGACTCTCGTGCCTTGTTTTCGCAAATATCGGTTGTACTTAGCTCAAACAAGCATCGGCTAACTTGACCTTACTGGCTTTTTGCATTAGGGTTCGGCTAACGAGCTGCAAAAAACGGAAGTAGTGATAGACGGTTTTCCAGTGGGGCAGGTCGCAGGGCATCATGCGCCAGGCGCAACCGGCGCGGGTGATGTAGAAGATGCCGTTCAGGATTTCCCGCCAGGGATGCTCCCTGGGGCGATGGGAGGAGGAGGAGGGCTGAGGCATCAGGGGTGCCAGTATGGCCAATTCCTGGTCGGTCAGATCGCTGGGGTAGCGGCTTTCTCTGAGTTCCATGCGCGACTATAGCATGAGGGAGGGTATTAAGACAGTCTCTTAGTGTGCTAGTCTCGGTTGAGACGGACTTGCTATCCACCCTTCCCAACTCGGTATAACTCCCTAGGAAGATGAGAGCCTTGATCAGCCTTCTCGGTAAAAGCGGCTATTCAGGTAATAGTCGGTGTATAGGATTTTGACAAAAGCCACCAGCGGTACTACCAGCAAAGCCCCAGCCACCCCAAACAGCGAGGCCCCAATCAGTACTGCGGCAATGCCCGTAACTGGGTGCAGGCTGGTGGTATGGCCCATAATTATCGGCCAGACTATCCCTTGAATCTGGTTGCAGACCCACAACACCAAGGCTACCACCGCAAAAGCCAGCCAGCCCAGCGGCAGGGCCAGCAGCAGGGCCGGTATGGCCGAGATAATCACCCCCAGCACCGGTACGAAGCTGAAAATGAAGGCCAGAAAACCCAGGGACATGGCCTGGGTGAGCACCCCTACCCCAAACCCCTGAAAAGCCCCAAACGAAAGGTACATGGCCACGCTGATAAGCACCCCGTTAAACAAAGCGCCCAGCAGGGTGCCCCGCACATATCCCCCAAAAGCGGCATCGGCCTTTTGGGCAAGCTCGTGTACCCTAGGCTGGTAGGGCAGCGGAACCGCACGGAACAGAGCCGCCCCCACACGGGGCAGGTCGTAGAGCAGGTAGATCGAGAGGGTGATGACCGTTAGGAGTTGGAAAGCACCCCCCAAAAGCCCAGTAAAAAAACCCAGCAGGTTGCCCCCCTGCGCTAGCAGGCTTTGCAGGCCGCGCAGCAAGGTCTGGGTGAAGGCTTGCAGCAGGGTTTGCAGGTTCAGGGTGGCCTGGTTGAGGGCCTCGAGCAAAACCGGTGGTAGATCAATCCGCCCAATCTGATCGGGCAGACCCCGCGCCCAACCCACCAACGGTTCCAAAAGGCTGGGCAGGTTGTTGACAAAGCGGGCGAGCTGCGTTGTCATGCCGGCCAGCAGTACAGTAGCTAGCCCCAGGAAAAAGAGCATGCTCACGAATACCACCACCACACCCAAAGCCCGCGTCAGACGCCGCTGCTCAAACCAGCGCACCGCCGGGCTTGCCAGATACGAAAACACAAACGCTGCCGAAACAATCCCGATGGCGGTACGCGCACCATTCAGCACCCAGCTCAGCAGCCAAAAAACCAGCCCCAACAGCAGCAAATATGCCGCTAGCCGTATCCAAGGGTTCTGCCAGGCCCAGCTCAGCGTTGCGCTCATACCTCTTTATCCCTCGCGGTAGAACCGGCTGTTCAAGTAAAACTCGACATAGAGCACCTTGAGAAAAGCCATCAGTGGAACCGCCAGCAAGGCTCCCACCAGCCCGTAGAGGCTCGAGCCCACCAGAATGGCCCCAATCACGCTCACCGGGTGCAGGCTGGTGGCCTGCCCCAGGATGCGCGGGCTCAGGATATGGGCCTCCACCTGGTTGGCTACCACCACCACCCCCAAGACCGCCACCACCTGCGGCCAGCCCACCGTGAGGGCCAGGAGCACCGCCGGAACCGTGGAAACAATCACCCCGGCGAACGGAATCAGGTTAAATACCGCTGCCAGGAACCCCAGCGATCCCGCCAGCGGCACCCCAGATACCCACAGGCCCACCGTCACAATCAGGCCCACCCCAGCCGCCACCATTAGCTGCCCCCGAACATAGCCCCCCACCGCCCGATCCAATTTGGCTGCGATATCAGCGGCGAAGGGCTGGTAGGGCAGCGGAACCGCCTGGAAAAGGGTCTTGGAGATTTGCGGCAGGTCGTAGAGCAGGTAAATCGAGATGATGAGCGCAGCAAAAAGCTGAAGCACGCCCCCCACCAGGGAGGCAAAGAACCCCACCAGGTTGCCCCCCTGGGCCAGCAAGGCCTGCAACCCCTGCAACAGGGTCTGGGTGAAGCCCTCGAGCAAGGTCTGCAAACCCTGGGCCGCCTGGGCAAAGGCCCCTTCCAGGGCTGGGGGAATCTCAATCTGCCCCACGCGCGTGGGCAGATCCTCGGCCCAGGCCAGGAGGGGAGTTAAAATGCGGGGAAGTTCGTTCGCAAAGCCAGCCAGCACATTCACCATGTCGGCAATCAGGAACGAGGCCAGCCCCATAAAAAACCCCAGTCCCAGATAAACCAAGAGCACCCCCACAAACCGTGGCACCCTGCGCAGTTCCAGTGCCCGCACGATGGGCGAGGTCAGGTAGGCAAAAAGAAAAGCCAGAAATAGCGTGACCAGAGCCCCCCTGGCCCCGCCAAAGACCACCCCCAAAAGCTGAAGGATTAGGTAGGCCAGAATCGCATAAACTGCGATTCGCACCCACAGCAGCTTCCAGATTTCGGCAAGGTCGCGGCGCATGGGGATTAAGATACCCTACCTCAGGGAAGGCCGAACTCGAGCTTGGCCCTGGCCCGCACTGCTTCGGGCGCTAAACCCTGGCCAAAGTATTTGTCCCGGTCGGGCTCGCCATCCCACAGCTCAAACAAGAGCCGCGCGCCTTCACCCCCGCCGCGCAGGGCCGCCTCGGTACCGCTGTTGCCCACCCGCCCAATCCACTGCCCCTTGTGCACCCTGCTGCCCACCTTCAGGCCCGGCGCGATCTCGGAGAGGTGGGCATATACCGTGGTAAACCCTCCCGGGTGGCGAATCCAGACCTCGCGCCCCCGTAGTTTGTCCATCTGCGCGGGGCTGGCCCCGTTGGCCACCACCTGAATCAGAGCCTCGAACTCGGCGCGGGACATCTCTTTGTAGGTGGTCTCGGCTTTGACAACCTCGCCGCCGGCGGCCGCTACCACCCCCATGCCAAAGCGCACCGGCACGCAGGCGTCCCCGTTGGTAAACACAAAACCGGGGCTGGTGCCCTTGCGGTACTCGCGGGGGGCGCCGGGCAGGTTGGCATCGCTTTTGGGCAGGCAGGCGCCGGGCAGGGGCAGCATGAAGCCCTCGGGGCCTTGCTCGAGGCTCTGCTTGAGCTTGGCAATTTCCGACTGCAACCCCGCAATCTGCTGGCGAGCACCGGATAGCTGCGCGCTCTGCCACAAAGCCAGAAGGGTCACCAGAGCGAGCACAATCCAGCCGGGCTTGATCGGCATGGGCTCATTTTATGCCAAAAATAAAGAGACACAGCGGGCTGTGTCTCTGCTGGTAATGGGTTGCTTAGAGCAGGCTTAGCAGGCGGGCTTTGATCTGCTTGGCGGTGAGGCCCTCGAGCTTCATGCCCTTGGAGCGCTCCACCAGCTCGTACACCTTGTGGGCGTGGCTGTTGGCGACCCGGAAGGTGATGGCCTGCCCGGCAACCGTTACGGTTACTTTGCGCAGGTTGGGCTCTTGCCAGTGCTTGGTGTAGCCGGTAATCTTCTTACCCACCCCACCTTCCCGTTTGGCCTTACCACGGGTAATGATGCTGTAGGCCACCGTGGGGCGCTTGCCGCTAATCTCGCAAATCTTCGACATCGCAGGACTCCTAACTGCCAACGCAAGGGGTAACCCCTCGCCTCAGGGCAACGGCAACGAGTATAGCATACCCTCACACAACCGTGCTAGACTTCCCAGCGGTATGAACATTGCCACCTGGCTGGTTCCCGCCCTGCTGGTCGCCGATCAGACCATCAAACTTATGGTGTTGTGGGCGGTAGGCCCCCGAATTTTTGATGATGGCGTGGGCGCGATCTTCCTGACCAATTTATTCTGGATTGTAGATGCCACCTTTATCAAAAACACCGGCGCGGCCTTTGGAATTTTCCAGGGTGGCGCTCGCATTCTGGTCTGGGTCAGCCTGACGGTAGGCATCGGCATACTCGCCTACCTCAGCCTGAATAACCGCCGAACCTCGCGCCTCACTCAGCTTGCGTTATCGCTTATCGCAGCAGGGGCTCTGGGTAATGCCATAGACCGCCTAGGTCATGGCTGGGTAGTGGATTATGTGGATATTAACCGTACGGGTATCTCTGTTCTGGATAACTTCCCTATCTGGAACTTGGCCGATGCGTGCGTGGTAGTGGGGGTCTTGTTGCTTCTACTGCCCCAGCGCAAACGGCGGTATTGAGGCCGTACCCATACTTTTGGGCAATCCGTCAGCGCATGGTGGCGATCCAGCCAACTCCGGTATGAAATACGGCCTGCTAGCTTTTGCTACCAAAGGTAGAGCAACGCGACTTTGAAGGGGTAGCGATCGGAGATGCCCACCTCGAGGGCCACCGGGTCAAGGTAGAGCCGCCCACCCAAGCCATAAGCCAGGTTAAACCCTCCTTCGATACCCAGCCCCACGTAGCCCGAGATGGCCCCACCGGGAATCTCGAGGCTGGCCACCGGCCCCAGATGGAGGCCAAAAATGCTGCCCACCGTGTTAAAGCTCAGGTCTAGCCCCAGGCCCGCCGATAGCGAAAGATCGGCCACCGTGAGGGCCGGCAGCAGATTGGCCTTCAAAAGCGCCCACACCTCCAGCGCATCAAAGCTGGTGGGCACAATTACCTCCATATCCAACCCGGTGTCGATCCCCAGCGGACTGAAAGGCAGGCCCATGCTGCCCTGCACCATCAACCCACGCCCAATCCCAAACCCCACCCCTACGGTGTTCTCGGGGTAGGCCGGAGCCTGAGCAAAGGCCATTCCAATCGCCAAAATTAGCACAGCAAACAGTCGCTTCATGGTTCCTCCAAACGCTGCCCCATCATAACAGGGCAGCCCGAACTACCCTAGGGCCCGCGCCAGCAACCGGTGAAAATGGTGCACCCCCTGCTCCCGCTTGACGCTAAAGCGGCCCCGGTCGTAGAAGCGCGACTTAACCCCCTTCTGCACCGCCTCCACCACCACCTCGTCTTCGCGCTCCACCCGGTCGAGGGCGGCCCCAGCCCCGGCCTCCAGCTTGCTGGCATCCCACACATAGGGCAAAAACGAGACCTTGGTAAGCTCGGGCCCCAGCGGGCGCACCACATTAACCGAGAGGCCCCAGGGGTAGAAGTTCAGCATCAGGTTGGGGAAGACCCAGTAGTAGTAGGCCGCGATGCGCTGGCCGTGGTCGGGTGAGTCTTTGGGCAGGTCGAAGCAGGGCTCGCCGGGGGCCGCCACCCCGAGTTGTAGGTTGCACCAGTCGTAGACCTCGGTGGTGTAGCTGCCGTAGTCAATCACGCTATTGAGCGAGGCGTGGATATAGGGGATGTGGAAGCCTTCCAGGTAGTTGTCGCAGTACAGCGCCCAGTTGGCCCGCACCAGGTAGTCGCGGGCGCGGGAGGGCTCGAAGTAAAACTCCCGAAAGGGCAGCCAGCCCACCCGCTCCTGCACAGGGCGCAGCACCTCTTGCAGCGAAACCGGCGGGTTCAGGCTGGCAAACAAAAACTTCCCCTGGCCCCAGGTCTCGAAGGCCACCTTGGGCAGGTCGTCCTTGGGGCTGGGGAACCCTGCCACCCCCTCGAACTCCGGCATGGCCTGGAAGCAGCCATCCAGCCCAAAGCGCCGCCCGTGGTAGCGGCAGCGCAAATAGCGGGCGTTGTCACCGGTCTCGGCCACCAGCATCCCCCGGTGAGTGCAGACGTTGGAGAGCAGGTGCAGTTGGTCCTGGTGGTCGCGGGTTAGCACCAGCGGCTCGTCCAGGCAGCCTTCCAGCAAGGTAAAGGGCTTGACGGTACCGGGGGCCTTCAGGTCGTCGGTATCGCCCACCCACTGCCAGCTTCGGGCAAACACCTTTTCTTTTACCGCTTCGTATACCTGGGGGTCTTGGTAGAAGCGGGCCGGAAGGGTGGAGGCCTGGGCGATGTCGGGGTGAACCTCGAGGTTGTTCATGCTTGCTCCTTATGGCGTTTGGAGTCGGGGCTCAAAAGAAAGAACCCGTACAGCCTCGCGACTGTACGAGGGCGAAAGAGGTTTTATTTACCCGCGGAAATAATGGCCCTGGCAAAGCGCAGTTGTTTGGTTGGAATATCCAGCCAGGGGTGCATAGGGCAATTATAAAAGCAAAGCCCCCGCGCCTCCAGCGGGGGCATACGAGGGCAGGGCGCGCTATCTGCCCCACTCCAGCTTGACAATCATCTCGGCGCCACGGGGAGCTACCCTGACCTCGAGCCTATCTCCACCCCGACGGTACTCGGCCTCGTAGGCCGGGTTCTTCTTGCCCCCTTTGGACTTGAAGCGCACCTTCACCCAGCCTTTGGAGGTCAGGTCGCGGTGGTAGTAGCTGAAAATTTGCTCCATATCGCCACCGCGATAGGCCACGCTATACTCGGTGTCGTCGCGGTCTTCCCAGTTAACCCAGTACCCCGGCATGGGCGAGATGAAGTAGATGGGCGGTCTGGGCTGCGGGTTGACCGCCTGGCGGGGCTGTACGTTGTAGCGCACTGCATGGCTCACCCAGTCGCGGTCGGGCAGTGGGGTGACCACAATCGAGAGCGCCCTGGCCAGGTTGCTGGCCCCCTGCACCCGCATCTGCCCGCTGCGAATATCGGCAATCTGCGCGAGCGAGAGCGGCTGGCGGCTGGCTACTGCCAACACCTGGTCTATTCCTGCGGGCCCGCTGATGGTGAACTCGTAGCGCGCCCCAGGTTCCGGGAACCCATAAGTCTCCCCCGCCCGCAAATAGTTGACAGGGTTATAAGCGTTGGGCAGAATCAGGTCAATCTGCCCATCGGCATTGACGTTGAACAGGTAGACATAGGCGTTCTGGTTGACCCGGGTGTAAATCCTGATTTTGTCGCCAAAGAAGTAGGTCGCATTGCCCAAACCCGAGGGGTCACGGTCTACCCAGGTCTGCACCTCGAGGTCGGTAGGAACCGGGTTGACGATAATCCCTTGGGGGCTCAGTACCGGCGTGGCATAGGCCATCAGGCCCAGTAGGCTTGTTGCAATCAATCGCTTCATCTCGCTCCTCCTGGTTCAAGGGTAGGAAAGGAGCAGCCCCCAGCCATGAAGCCCACATCAGCAAAACTTAACTTTAGCGTTGAGCGATTCTTTAGCCAGTCAATCAATGGCACCCTGGTTGAACCAAAAACCCCCTTATGCACTCTTTGCATAAAGGGGGTTTCTCGTCCTGGACGTGGTGGGCGACGAGGGACTCGAACCCCCGACTTCATCCTTGTAAGGGATGCACTCTACCAACTGAGTTAGTCGCCCGTGTGGTGACCCCAAGGGGATTCGAACCCCTGTTACCGCCGTGAGAGGGCGGCGTCCTAGGCCACTAGACGATGGGGCCGCTAGCGTCTCACTTGTTGTGGGGGTGGGCCCACCAACAAGACCGTTCATAAGGGTAGCACAGGGCCGCCCTTTCGTAAAGATAAGCCCCCGGTTTTCGCCGGGGGCTTTGTGGTGGACCGCACAGGACTCGAACCTGTGACCAACCGATTAAAAGTCGGTTGCTCTACCAACTGAGCTAGCGGTCCGGTTTTTTGGCTTGCGGAGCAAGCAACTCCCAGCAGCCTTAGAGATTATAGGCAAATGGCCCAAAGTTGTCTATAGCGTGGGCACACCAAAAAAACCGAGGGCCGGAGGTATTCCAGCCCTCGGTTCGTGGGAAACTACCAGATGTAGAAGATGGTCACGATAAACAACCAGACCGCGTCCACCAGGTGCCAGTACATCGAGGAGCCCTCGAGGGTGCCCTGCTCGTGGCTATCAATCTTGCCCGCCAAGCCTTGGGCGTAAGCCAGGGTGAGGCCCGTACCGCCAATCACTACGTGCGCCCCGTGCAAACCCACAATCAGGAAGAAAGCGGTGAACCACAGGGCCGCCTTCTGGGCCGCTTCCGACTGGCCGGCAGCGTTCAGGGCTTCCACGTAGTGCCCCGAGGCAACGGCAAACTCCCAGATCTGGAAGAGGAAGAAGACCACACCCAGCAGAATGCTGATGAGCATCCCCAGCTTGAAGGGCGAGAACTTGTTGGTGCGCAGGTCGTGGTGGGCGTAGTGAACGGTGAACGAGCTAGCGACCAGGAAAAAGGTGTTCAGGAGCGCCAGCCACAAAGCCGGGCGGTGATCCTCGGGGGGCACCGCCGCACCGGTAAGGCGCAGGTACAGGTAGCCCGCAATCAGAATCCCGAAGAGAGCAATTTCCGAGACGATGAACCAGGCCATCCCCACCCAGGCGTTGGACTTGCCGGTCACGGTATGGTGCACCACCGGGTGGTCGTATTCCTTACGCAGCGCCCACTGGAAGAGGCTGTAAATAAAGAGCACCAGGCCCACCGCCAGCCAGCCACCCCAGCCCGCAACGCCGCCCACCGCGGCATTGCCCAGGTTGGGAGCCAGCGAAACCCCAATGCTGGTAATCAGTAGCCCCACCGCGGTCATGAACGGCCAGACGGTAGGGGCCGGCAGGTGGATGGTGGCCGGGTCTACCGGGGTCGGCTTGAGGCCCTCTTTTTCCCAGTCGTAGAGAGGCCGCTCGGACTTGAAGACAGTGGGGAACTGCACGGCAAAGTTATACGAGGGCGGCGGTGAGGAGGTGGCCCACTCGAGGGTATACCCCCCCCAGGGGTTGTCAGGGGCCTTCACGTTCTGGCGGAAGCTCTGAATTACCGCAATCAGCCAGGCAATGCCGCCCAGGGCCAGAATCACGGCGCCAGCGGTAGAGGCGAAGTTGAGTTCGTTCCACAGGTACAGCCCGTCGGGGTAGGTGTAGTAGCGCCGGGGCATCCCCAGAAAACCCAGCACGTACTGGGGCATGAAGGTCAGCAGATAACCGACCAAAAAGAGCCAGAAGTGTACCTTACCCCAGAACTCGGGGTACATGCGCCCGGTAATCTTGGGCCACCAGTAGTACAACCCGGCGAAGGCCAGGAAGCCCGAGCCAGCCATCAAGACGTTGTGGAAGTGGGCCACCACAAAGTAGCTATCCTGCACCTGGTAGTCGAAGGGCACTACCGCCAGCATGACCCCGGTAATCCCCCCCAGCAGGAAGTTGAACATGAAGCCCATCACAAAAAGCAGGGGGGTCTTGAAGTCGAGCTGCCCGCCCCACAAGGTACCCAGCAGGTTGAAGATCTTGACCCCAGTAGGCACCGCCACCAGCACGGTGAAGAACACGAAGACCAGCTGGAACAAGAGGCTCTCGCCCACCGTGAACATGTGATGCGCCCAGACCAGAAAGCCCACCACCGCAATGCCCACCAGCGCAAATACCATAAAGCGGTAACCGAAGACCGGCTTGCGCGCAAAGGTCGAGGCCACCTCGGCTGCGATGCCCAGGTAGGGCAGCAGCATGATGTACACCGCCGGGTGGGAGTAGAACCAGAAGAACTGCTGGAAGAGCACCGGGTCGCCGCCGATGCCAGGGTCAAAGAGGCTCAGGCCCAGCTTACGGGAGAGCAGCACGGTCAGGCTGGCCGCGGTGATGCCGGCCAGGGCGAAGAGGGAAAGCATGGAAGTGGCGAAGATACCCCACACGAAAATGGGCATCTTCCACAGGCCCATCCCCTTGGCCCGCAGGTTGTAGACCGTAGCAGCAAAGTTGGCCGAACCCAAGAGGCTCGACAACCCTACTAGCAGCACGCCCATCATGAAGAAGTCGGTGCCCAGGCCGGTGGTGCGCGAGAAGGGGTAGTAGAAGGTCCAGCCCACATCCGGCGCGCCACCAAAGAACAGCGATGTGTAGATGAGCACCCCTGAGAACACAAAGAGCCAGGCCGCAAAGGCGTTGACGCGCGGCAGGGCCACGTCTCGTTCGCCTAGCATCAGGGGCAGGATAAAGTTACCAAAACCCGCCAGCCCCGCCGGGATAATGAAAAAGAAGAGCATGGTGGCACCGTGCAGGGTAAGCACCTGGTTGTAGGCCTCCCCTACCAGGAACTGCTGCTCGGGGCCTGCCAGCTGCCAGCGAATGGCCACCGCCATCAGGCCGGAAAGCCCAAAGGCCACGAAGGAGGTGACCAGGTAGATCATCCCGACTTTTTTGTGGTCGCTGGTGGTGAGCATATCCCAGAGGGCTGCCCAAAAACCCAGGCGGGCCGCAGTCTGACTTTGTGGGGTTGCAACAGCCATATTCGTTCAGTCCTCCCGTTAGAACTTTTCCAGCTTGCTAAAGTCAAGGCCTTCTACTTTATGGCTCATCAGATAAGCCGCAATGGCCTTTACATCGTCGTCAGATAGATTGGGGAAGGCCGGCATTTTGACGCCAGGCTTCATGCCGGGGGAGTTTTTAATCCAGGGCTCGAGGTACTCCGGCACGTTGGGCCACATCCCGGCCCCCACGGTAGTACGGTTACCAAAGAAGGTCAGGTCGGGGTTGTTGGGAGCCCCTTGGGACACCCCCTTGATGGTGTGGCAGGCCGCACACTGCTGCTTGTAGAGTTCTTCTCCTCGCACCAGAGTTGGGTCGGTAGGTGCAGAAGCCTGGAAGGCCTTGGCCCCCTCAATCCAGCGGTCGAACTCCTCCTGCGGTACTACCTTAACCCTGAAGCGCATGTTGGCGTGGGAGGCCCCGCATAGCTCCACGCACTGGCCGTAGTAGGTGCCCACTTTCTCCGGTGTTACCTCAATATGCGTTACTACCCCCGGGATCGCATCGCGCGCACCCACCATACTGGTGATACGGAAGGAGTGGATCACATCGTAGTTGGTTCCCTCCCCTCCAGTAACCTCGAAGCGTACGGGCTTACCTACGGGCAGGATCAGCTCGTTCGAGTTGCGAATCCCGTGATCTTTGTAGGTGAAGTCCCACCAGAACTGCCAGCCGCGTACCTCCACCACCATGGCGCCGGGGGTTGGACGATCCAGTTTGAACATGCTCTGGGCAGTAAGGCCAAAGATGATGAGCACAATTACGGTAGGGATAACCGTCCAGGCTACCTCGAGGCGATCGTTACCGTGCATCTGCTCGGGTTCGCTGGTCTCTTTGCCGGTACGCCGAAACTTGATGGTTACGTAGGTTAGGGCCCCCATCACCACCACAAACACCAGGGCCGCAAAACCCATGACCCAGGCCAAAAGCACTCGAACCTCGCGGTTAAACGCCGAGGCATCCCGGTCTAGAATGTTGAGGGTGTGTCCCCCAGCCTGACCCGGCTCGGCGGCCAGTGCTAAACCTAACATCAGCAGAACTATCAGACCTAGACTTCGTTGCAGCATTCCTACATCCTCCCTCGATCTTGGGGTATTCTAACCTACGTTGTTTGGAATCATTTTAGGGTATTCGATTCTATTCACAAAATACCCTATCCCGATAGGGTATTTTACCTACATCCACATAGCTCGATCTACGGCCATCGCAACAAATAGTAATGCCAGGTATAACATCGAGTATTTATACAGCGAAAGCGTCCAGCTTCGCTCCAGGGTCTGGTATAAGCGCAGGCTACGCACCAAGAGCAAGCCATTGAGAACCAGCGCTGCTATCAGATAAAACCAGCGCAATTCACCCATCAGCACCGGAATAAGGGTAATTAAGGCTGTCAGGATGGCATAAAGCCAGATCTGGTAGGCCGTTTCACGCTCCCCACGCACCACCGGGAGCATGGGAACGCCCACCGCAGCATAATCGTCTTTAATCATGAGCGAGAGAGCCCAGAAATGCACGGGTGTCCAGAAAAAGACAATCAGGAACAGATACCAGGCGAAGAGGCTCACATCCCCCGTTACAGCGGCCCAGCCAACCAATGGCGGGAAAGCCCCGGCAGCCCCACCAATTACGATGTTGCTCCAGAAGCGGCGCTTCATGTAGAGGGTATAGATCAGCACATACCAGCCCAGCCCGGCCATTGCCAAGAGGGCGGTGGTTAGGTTGGCGCCCCACCACAGCAACAAAAAGGAAAGCAGCATCAAAGCCGTCGCAAAAATCGTGGCATCGCGGCTACTAATTCTATCGGTGACGGTGGGGCGCTGGGCCGTGCGCTTCATGCGGCTATCAATGTCACGGTCAATAACCATGTTGAAGGCATTGGCCGCACCGGCAGCCATGTAACCGCCCACAAACACCACCACAAACAGACCCAGCCCCGGCCATCCGCCTGCGGCGATGAACATGGCCATCAGGGTGGTGAAAAGCAGCAGGCTGATCACTCGAGGTTTGGTTAGCCAGAAATAGTCGCGCCAGGTTGCGCGTTCGGGATGGGCAACAGGAACCACCATAGCAGTTTACCTCGCCTGGGCAACTTCCGACGTGGGCGGCCTTGCAGGATAGGCCAGGCTCAGGGCCGTAACTGAGAGCAGTAACCAAGTAACCAAGACCAGGTCGGAAAGCAAGAGGTGGGGGAGCTGGGTATACAGCGGCGCTGCTTGCAGCACATTAAGATAGCCTGCCCCTAGCTGCAAAATAAACAAAACCCCGGCCATGCGGGCGAATGGTTTGGTATAGCGGCTGGGGCGGAGCAGCGCAATCAGGTTGGCTACCAGAACCACGTACACACTCACCAAAACAGCAATAAAGGGGTGGTAGATGCGAAGCTGCACCAGGAAATGCTCCCCGGGCGTGAGTGCTCTTCCCACCGCTTCGGTGGTGTTATGAACCGGGAATAGAGCGTCGCCCAGCGAGGTCAGGGCGCCCGAGGCAGCCACCACCAGTATCCCCACGAAGCCCAAACCCAAGGCCCAGCCCACCAGCCCCTGACCTTTCCAGACCGGGCGGTGTTCGGGGTGGCCCGACCACCAGGCGGTGAGCGTCAAAGAACCAATCAGGAAAAGAGTATTGATGAGGTGAATGGGAGCCACAATAGCCCGGGCAATGCTGGCGTCCTCCCCCACCAGCCGAAACAGCACCAGTCCAGCCCCCACCAGGCTCTCGGTGATCATGAAGAACATGGCAAGACCGGCCCCCAGCCGGGCCAGATGGCCCTTGGGAAAAGCCCGGCGCGACCAGACCAGAAGCCCAATGGTCAGAAGCAGCGAGAGGCCACTGGTAATCCGGTGGAAAAACTCGATAAAGGTCTCGAGGCCTCTAAACATGGGCAACACTTCACCATTACAGGTAGGCCAGTGAGCGCCACAGCCATCGCCGGAGCCGGTGGCCTGCACCACATCTCCCCATAAGATGACCACCAGGGTAAAAACCACCACCCCCCAAGCGTAAAAGGTAAACCGACGGTTTGGCATAAGGAAAAGACCCCTCCTGGGGGTAGTGCCACTATTTTGCCAGAAGGCACCAGGATACACCATTAGGACAATTGTCCCGGTAATTAGCCTGCTGCAGACGCAGTGCCCAACCCCATCTGTCTCGTCCAGTCCGTAGGGGCCTCACAGTGCCTAATGGTCATGCACAGGCCTGGCTGTGGGGTCAAAGGGCAGCACCTCTCCCCCACGCTCCTCCAGCCAGCGTTGCATGGTCTGGATTTCGCCAGCCTGGCTCTGGTTCATGGCCTTGATCAGCTGGCGCGGCAGGCCTGGCGTTTTTACCTCGCTCAGCCCTTGCTCAATCATGGGTAAAGCACCCTGATGATGGCGAATCATCAGCTGCAAGAATTTCGTCTCGGCAGCAAGGCCTTGCAGGGCCAGCAGTTCGGCTATTTCCTGCGCCGAGGCCATGCCCATGGCCGCAGCAGCCTGGGGGCTGGGGCGCTCAAAACCAATGGTCAGTTGCCGCCACCACGGCAACCACTTTCGCATCTGGGCAATCTGGGCGGCCTGGGTCTGGGCCACATCCTGAGCAAAGTAGCGCAGGTTTTGGTCGGCGGCTCGAGGAAGCAAAATGTTGGCGAGTTCGACCGCCTGGGCGTGGTGGGGAATCATGGCCAGAGCAAAGCGGCCCTCGGGGGTGAGGGGCTGGGCCAGCAATAAGCCTACTATCAGTAGCAAACCAGCTGCGGATAGCCAACGCCACAGGGGGGTACGGCGCTTCTGCATGCGTTCAGATTGTAACCAACATCCCGGCCTTGCAAAGGTAGCTAGCATACCGGCCTCGAGCTGTGCAGGGTGGGGCTTTATTTGACACCTTGTTTAAAAGTTGTTATTTTTAGTCGAGAAATAAATAGTGGAGCCCTGTCGGAGCACACCAGATGGCCAAGTCCCCCGAGCACACCCCTTTGGGCGGTACCCGCCAGTTACGGCGCTGGCACCGCGCGCGCATCCTGCAGGCCATCCGGGCCGAGGCCGGCATCTCCCGGCTCAGGCTGGCCCGTAAGCTGGGCCTCTCGCCCTCGGCGGTGACCGAGGTGGTGGCCGAGCTGTTGAACGAGGGGCTCCTGACCGAGCGCCCCCTACCCCCCACCGGCCAGGGCCGCCCCTCGGTGGCCCTCGAGGTCGAAGAGGAGCGCCACCTGGTGCTGGCCTGGGAAATTGACGTAGACCGCATGGCCGTGGCCCTTCTGAACCTGAAGGGTGAGGTGCGGGCCCGGGTGGTGCTGCCCCCAGCCCCCCCGCAACTGGATGAAGCCCTGGCCCTTTTGCAGCAACACACCGCCCCGCTGCTGCCGGGGGTGCGGGTGCTTTCGGCGGGCCTTGCGCTGCCAGGGCTGCTCGAGCCCGCCCAGGGCCACCTGACCCTGGCCCCCAACCTGGGCTGGGCCGACCTGCCCCTGCTCGAGCGTTTCCAGGAGGCCCTTGGGTCGCTGGGCCTGGCGGGGACTCCCGCGGTAGTGGAAAACGAGGCCAACGCCGCCGCCTACGGGCTCTATGCCCTGGGGGGGCTGGCCCTCGAGCACTGCGTCTACCTGAGCCTGGGGGTGGGCGTGGGGGGTGGGGTGGTGGTGGAACGCAAGGTATACCACGGGGCCCGTTTTCACGCCGGCGAGGTGGGGCACATCCCCCTCGACCCGGAAGGCCCCCCCTGCCGCTGCGGCAAGCGGGGCTGCGCCGAGGCTTTCCTGAGCTACCGCCGCTGGCAGGAAGACCCCAGCCCAGCCCGCCTGAACGAGATGGCCGAGCGGCTGGCCCAGCTCTCGGCCATGGTGCTAGCCGCCCTCGACCCCGAGCGCATCGTGCTGGGCGGGCCGCTGGTCGAGGCCACCGGCGAGGCTTTGCTGCAGGCAGTGCAGGCCCGGCTCCCCCGCTACGCCCTGGCGGTGCACGACCCCACCCAGATCACCATCTCGCCCCTGGGCCGCGAGGCCGCCCTGCTGGGGGTGGGCGCGCTGGCTGCCGACGTGTTTATGGAGCAGATGAGCTACGAGGAGGCATAATGTACCAACCCAGACCGGAGCACAAGTTCACCTTTGGCCTTTGGACGGTAGGCAACATCGGGCGCGACCCCTTTGGCGAGGCCGTGCGGGAACGGCTCGAGCCCGACTACGTGGTGTACAGGCTGGCCGAGCTGGGGGCCTACGGGGTCAACCTGCACGACGAGGATCTGATCCCCCGCAGCACCCCCCCAGCCGAGCGCGAGGCCATCCTCCGCCGCTTCAAGAAGGCCCTGCAGGACACCGGCCTCAAGGTGCCCATGGTTACGGCCAACCTCTTCTCCGACCCGGCCTTCAAGGATGGGGCCCTGACCAGCCCCGACCCCTGGGTGCGGGCCTACGCCCTGAAGAAGAGCCTCGAGACCCTCGACCTGGGCGCCGAGCTGGGGGCCCAGATTTACGTGGTCTGGCCGGGGCGGGAGGGGGCCGAGGTAGACGCCACCGGCAAGGCCCCGCGGGTATGGGCCTGGTTCCGCGAGGCCCTCGACTTTATGGCCGAGTATGCCGAGGAGCAGGGCTACAACTACCGCTTTGCCCTGGAGCCCAAACCCAACGAGCCTCGAGGCGACATCTACCTGCCCACCGTGGGCAGCATGCTGGCCCTGATCGGCACCCTGAAGCACCCGCACCGCTTCGGCCTCAACCCCGAGTTTGCCCACGAGACCATGGCCGGGCTCAACTTCGTGCACGCGGTGGCCCAGGCCCTGGAGATGGGCAAGCTCTTCCACATCGACCTGAACGACCAGCGCATGAGCCGCTTCGACCAGGATCTGCGCTTTGGCTCGGAGAACCTCAAGGCCGCGTTCTTCCTGGTGGATCTGCTCGAGGCCAGCGGTTACGACGGCCCCCGCCACTTCGACGCCCACGCCCTGCGCACCGAGGACGAGGCCGGGGTCTGGGCCTTTGCCAAAGGCTGTATGCGCACCTACCTGATTCTGAAGGAGAAAGCCCAGGCCTTCCGGGCCGACCCCGAGGTGAAGGCCCTGCTCGAGGCCTACTACCAGGCCGACCCCGAGCCCCAGGCCCTGCTGGGGGCCTATAGCCGGGAAAAAGCCCAGCGGCTCAAGCAGCTCGAGCTGCCCGAGGCCCGCCGCAGCCGCGGTTATGCCCTGGAACAGCTCGACCAGCTGGCCGTAGAGCACCTGCTGGGGGTACGGGGATGAGCCTGGTGCTGGGCCTCGACCTGGGCACCAGCGGCCTCAAGGCGGTGGCGCTTTCCACCAGGGGCCAGAAGGTGGCCGAGGCCCGGGCGGGCTACCCGCTCCACACCCCCCGCCCCGGCTGGACCGAGCAAGACCCCCTGGACTGGGCCCGCGCCGCCCAGGAAGCCCTGCGCGCCCTCTGTGAGCAACTGGGCGGGGCCGAGGTGGTGGGCATCGGGCTCTCGGGCCAGATGCACGGGGCGGTCTTCCTGGACAAAGCCGGGAACCCCCTATGCCCGGCCCCGCTCTGGAACGACCAGCGCACCGCCCTCGAGGTCGAGCAGATCGAACAGGCCATCCCGCGCAGCGAGCTCATCCGGCGCACTGGCAACGGGGCGGTGACCGGCTTCCAGCTCCCCAAGCTGCTCTGGCTCCGAAACCAGCACCCCGCGCTATTCCAGCGGCTCCACAAGGTGCTGCTACCCAAGGACTACCTGGCCTTCCTGCTGACCGGCGCACTCTCCACCGAGTATTCCGATGCCTCGGGCGTGGGGGCCCTGAACCTGGCAAAACGACGCTGGGACCTCGAGGTGCTGCAAGCCCTGGCGCTCTCCCCCGACCTCTTCCCCGAGGTGGGCGAAAGCCAGCGGGTGGTGGGCTACCTGAGCCCGGCCTGGGCCCAGGCCACCGGGCTCCAGGCGGGCATCCCGGTGGTGGCCGGGGCCGGCGACAACGCCGCCGCCGCCCTGGGCCTGGGGGTCTCGCGCTACCGCGCAGGGGTGGGCAGCCTCTCCCTGGGCACCAGCGGGGTGATTTTCATCCCCACCGAACAGCCCACCCCCGAGCCCGAGGGCCGGGTGCACCTGTTTGCCCACGCCGACGGGGGCTACCACCTGCTGGGGGTGACGCTCAGCGCGGCGGGCAGCCTGGAGTGGCTGCGGGGCCTCTTCCCCGAGGTGGGCCTGGAAACCCTGCTCGAGGAGGCCCTGCAGGCCCCCCTGGGCTGCGAGGGGCTGTACTTCTTGCCCTTTCTGGCCGGGGAGCGCAGCCCCTACCTGGCCCCCTATCTGCGCGGGGCCTTCCTGGGCCTCTCCCTGGCCCACCGCCGGGGCCACCTGGTGCGCGCCGTGCTGGAGGGGGTGGCGCTCAGCCTGGGCGAGGTTTATCGGGTGATGCGCCCCCTGGCCGGGGCCCGGCGGCTGCTGGCCACCGGGGGCGGCTCGGCCTCCGATTTATGGCTGGCGCTGGCAGGAGGGGCCCTGGGGGTTCCCATCCACCGGGTGGTGGGGGATGAAGGCGCGGCGCGGGGGGCGGGGATTCTGGCCCTGGTGGGGGCCGGGGTGTATCCCGGCCTCCGCGAGGCCCTGGAGGCCACAGCCCCCGCCGAACAACCGGCCACCCCCCCGCTGGAGGGCCTCGAGCCCCTCCGCAAAGCCTATGCCCAGACGGTGGAGAAGGTGCTCGAGCTGTACGAAGATAACCGCGTCTAGGCTACTCTTCCTTACAACCTCCAGAGAGCAAAGAAGCCCCTAGCAGAGCGTAATAAAAACAAACCGGTAGGGTCGGGGCGACCCCACCGGCGGGCGTTCTAGCCCATCGTCTAGGCAGTTTTAGGTTTTTGAACAAAGCGCAGCACAAAATAGACCACCGCGACCACAATCAGCACCGGAACCAGCACCCGCAACAGCGCCCAGACAATACCGGCCAGCCCCTTCAGGAGAGCGCCCAGGAATGTAAAGAGCCAGCCCCCCACCCACAGTACAACCAGTACCGCTACGGCAATTAAGAGGCCCAGTACCACCCACTCGAGGATGTCCTGCAGCGAACGCTCGTTCATGGGATTTAGGATAGCACAACACACGGTGGATTCATCCTCCTTTCGGATGAAGACGCTCCGAAGCCATCCCATCCGGCCTTATCCCAATCGGCGCTCTGCTCACGTACCATGGGGGTAGTGGAACGCTACCGGCTCAGCGAAGGACTGGTGGTAGGGCGTAAGCCGCTCCCGGCCGGCGATGTGATTCTCTCGTTTGTGGGGCCGGAAGGCGCAGCCCAGGCCATCGCCCGTAAAGCCCTGCGGCCCACCGGGCGCAGCGGGCGGCTCTCGCTGTTTCACCACCTCCGGTACCAGGTCTATCAGAAGCCCGGCAACGACCTCCCCACCCTCACCCAGGTGGAGCTGGTGGGGCGGCTCGAGGGGCTCGAGGCCCCCACACGCTTCCCCTATGCCAGCTACCTGGCCGAGCTGGCTTTTCGCATCGCATCCCCTGAGGTCGCCAGCAAAATCTGGCCTTTGCTCACCTCGGGGCTGAAGGGCATTGCCAAGCACCCCCACCCCCGCATGGCCCTTCTGTGGGCGAGCTGGCGAATCGTTAAGGCCGCGGGGCTGGCCCCCAACCTGGGAGGCCCGGGCCTGTGCCTGCTGGATGGCGAGCGGGTGGAGCAGGGTGGGGTGTATCTGGGGCTCGAGGGCATGCAGGCCCTGGCCGCCATCCTGCGTCTGCCCGGCAGCGAGGCCATTGCGGTGCTGGAAGCAGGCGCGCCGCTGGATCGCTTGCTGCAAGCCTTGCTGGCCCACGTGCGCTATGCCGTGGGGGAGCTCGGCGCGGCCCAGCTCCTCGCAGGTTCTCATGCCAAAGGGTAAGAATGACGCGGATGAAGCTGGCTTTTTTGCTGGTATCTGCCCTGGGCGCGGCGCTGTTCTTCGGCACCCTCAACCCAAAGCAGACCCTTCCGCCCCCCGCCCCCAGCGGCCAGGACATCCGCGTGCTGCTTTCTTATCAACCGGGGGCGGCGTCCTTCGAGGCGAAGTACCTCTTCCCCACCCTGCGCCTGGTTCCGCTGGGGGGTAGCGTGCAGGTCTCGAGCGGCCCCGACCGCGCAAACCTGCGGCCCGTGGTAACGGTTTTTGCCGACAAACCCCTCACCTTCACCCCACAGAATAATCGTCTGGTGGCTACTTTCGAAGGGCTTACCTTTGCCCTGGAGGGCGTGGTTCAGCTCAAACCCGCCGACCCCGCCCAGCCCGTGCTGTACCGCCTGCCCAACCGCATGTCCGAGTACCCCGGCGAACTCTGGCTCGAGCTGCGCAGCAACGGTTTGCTGGTGGTCAATCAAGTGGACTATCAGGACTACCTCAAAGGGGTACTGCCCAGCGAGATGCCCCCACACTTTCACCCTGAGGCCCTCAAGGCCCAGGCGGTGGCGGCCCGCACCTATGCCCTCGTCCGGCAGCAGGCCGATACCTACTGGAAACAGTTCGGGGCCGACGTGGACGACTCCTCGAGCGAGCAGGTCTACAACCAAACCCGCCGCCACCCCGCCACCGACGCCGCGGTAGAGGCCACCCGCAATCAGATCCTGACCTTTGAGGGCCGGCCCATCCAGAGCTTCTTCTTCTCCACCAGCCCCGGTGCGACCGCCAGCATCGAGGAGGTCTGGATGGATCGGCCCCCCGCACCCTACCTGAAGGGCCTTTCCCAGACCAACCCCATCCGGGTTTCGATCGAGAGTGAAACCGAAGCGCTGGCCTTTTTTCAGAACTGGAACCCCGAGGGCTTTTACGATGCCCCTTCACCTTTCTGGCGCTGGAAGCTGCGCCTGAGCCGGGAGGAGCTCGAGGCCCTCCTGAGCCGCACCCTGCCCGAAAGGGCCCGGCGGGCCCCCCAGTTCGTGCAAACCCCCGAAGGCCCGCTTTCGCCGGACGCACCAGGGTTCGAGCTGGGAACCCTGCAAAAAATCGCCATGCTGAAGCGAAGCACCGGCGGCTATGTGACCGCGCTGGAAATCCAGACCTCCAGCGGGCGCTATGTGGTGCAGCGGGAGTCGCATATCCGCAGCCTGCTGCGGCCCGACAAGGCTTTTACCGGAAGGGCCGACGTGCTGCTGGAGCTGTGGCAGGGCGGGCCGCGCCTCAACTTCCCCAGCCTGCCCAGTGCGGCCTTTGCCCTGCAAGAGGAACGCGACGAGCGTGGAAATCTTCTGGGCCTTACCTTCTGGGGTGGGGGCTTTGGGCATGGGGTGGGGATGAGTCAGTACGGCGCGCTGGGGCTGGCCCGGCGGGGGTACGGCTACCGGGAGATCCTCGAGCACTTCTACCCCGGTACCACCCTCACCACGCTCAGCACCGGGGATAAACGCTAAAAACCCCGCGCGACCAGCACGGGGTTTTATACCGTTTCCGCTTGAATCCTTCACCGTTGAACGAAGTCAGAGGTGAAGGATTCAAGCCGACCGAAGGGAGTAGAAAAGCATTTCGGTAGTATCGTTTAGGCTTGCCGAAGTGAACGATACTACCGAAATGCGTATTACGTCAGCCCAGGGCCTACGAGGCCGGCTCTGTGTTCCTCCGGAACATCACCCCCAGGCGGGGCAGCACATAGTAGTCGAGGCCGATATAGCCCGCCGTGCGCCAGGCCAGCACCAGCCAGGTAGCCACGATAAACATCCAGGGGTTCGAGCTTACCGTGCCCGCCAGCAGGAAGGCCGCGTTCATAAAGCCGGCGAAAAAGGCCGCCAGACCGGTAAAGAGACCCAGGATGAGCGCCAGACCCACCAGAATCTCGCCGAAGGTCACCAGGTAGCTGAAGAGCACCTTGTTGGGCAGGGCTACGTTCTGGATAAACCAGGCATACCAGCCGGTTACGTCGGGGTGGTCGCCGGTGGTCTTGGTCAGGGCCCGCTCGAGGAAGCCGCCCACCGCCACGCCGGCCTTGTCACCCACCCAGGCCGGGTTGTTGAGCTTGCCCCAGCCCGCCTCGAGCCAATGCCAGCCCAGGTACACCCTGAGCACCAGCCAGATGGGCGCAAGCCGCACATCCGCAAAGAGGAACCTGGTGATCTGGGGCTCGGGAACCTGCAGGTTGGTGTTGATTCTTGCCGTTGCCATATCCTCCTCCTATTTCGAAATTCAAAGTACAACCGAAAGCAAAGTGGTTGTAGGTGAATTAGTACCCAAGCAAATGTCCCTATTCGGCTATATATGGGCGCTTTATAGTAAGCTTTGCGTTTTTTTGGGCCGGATGACGCGGCGTGAAAGCTCTTCCTCGCTAACCATCAATGGGCTCGAGATCAATTGTCTGACGAATTGTCCTCCTGCTGCCTCAAATCCGTTATATAATCGGTGCATGGCACAGCCCAGACCCAAGCACGCCTGGATGCGGGAGACCTACCAGAAATCCCTGGCCAAGATGCCCGAGCGCAAAGTGGCCCATAAAACCCTCTCGGACATCGCCCCCGAGCCGCTCTATACCCCGGAAGACCTGAAGGACTTCGACTACGCCGAAAAGCTGGGCTACCCCGGCGAGTATCCCTACACCCGGGGGGTGTACGGCTCGATGTACAGGAGCCGCCTCTGGACCATGCGGATGTTTGCTGGGTTTGGAACCGCCGAGCAGACCAACGAGCGCTTCAAGAAGCTCCTGGCCGCCGGGCAGAACGGGCTTTCCACCGCCTTCGACCTGCCCACCCTGATGGGCTACGACTCCGACCATCCGCTTTCCAGGGGCGAGGTGGGCAAGTGCGGGGTGGCGGTGAGCAGCCTGGCCGACATGGAGATTCTCTTCGAGGGGATCAACCTCGAGGAGGTCACCACCTCCATGACCATCAACTCGCCCGCCAACGCCATCTGGGCCATGTACCTGGCTGCCGCCAAGAAAAAAGGCTACGACTGGAACAAGCTGGGCGGCACCATCCAGAACGACATCCTGAAGGAATTTATCGCCCAGAAAGAGTTCATCTTCCCGCCCGAACCCTCCACCAAGCTGGTCATTGATACCTTCGAGTGGGGGCCCCGCAACGTGCCCAAGTGGAACTTCATCTCGGTCTCGGGCTACCACATCCGCGAGGCCGGCTCCACCGCCGTACAGGAGCTGGCCTACACCCTGGCCGACGGCTTTGAATATGTGGAGTGGGCTCTCAAACGCGGGCTGGACGTTGACGAGTTCGCTCCCCGCATCTCGTTTTTCTTCAACGCCCACAACGACTTCTTCGAGGAAATTTGCAAGTTCCGGGCTGCCCGGCGCATCTGGGCTAAAGAAATGCGGCATCGCTATGGGGCCAAAAACCCCCAGAGCTGGATGCTGCGCACCCACGCCCAGACCGCTGGGGTCTCGCTTACCGCCCAGCAGCCCCTCATCAACATCGCACGGGTAGCCATTCAGGCCCTGGCCGCCGTGCTGGGCGGCACCAACAGCCTGCACACCGACGCCTACGACGAGGCCCTGGCGCTCCCCACCGAGGAATCGGCCAAGATCGCCCTGCGCACCCAGCAGATTATCGCCTACGAGTCGGGCGTGACCCATACCGCCGACCCGCTGGGGGGCAGCTACTACGTGGAGTGGCTCACCGACCAGATGGAGACCCAGGCCATGCAGATCATCGAGGAGATCCGGCGCATGGGCGGGGTAGTGCGGGCCATTGAGGAGGGCTACTTCCTGCGCGAGATCGCCGACGCCAGCTACCGCTTCCAGCAGGAAGTGGAGCGGGGCGAGCGGATTATCGTGGGGGTCAATGCCTTCCAGGACGAGGGCCTCCAGGTGCCCATCCAGCTCATTGACCCCGAGGTAGAGCGCGTGCAGGCCGAGCGGCTGGCCCGGGTACGGCGCGAGCGCGACCCCCAGGCCGTACAGCAGGCCCTGGCGGCGCTGCGGCAGGCCGCCAAAGAAGGGCGCAACACCATGCCCTACTTCGTGGACTGCGCCCTGGCCTACTGCACCCTGGGCGAGATGATGGACGAACTCCGAGCGGTATACGGGGTCTACGAGGAGCCGGTGCTGGTATAGCGGCACAACAATACGTTCACCCGGGCAGCCCTGTCTAGCAACAGATGTACCGAACCCCTGCGTTATAGTCGGGGCATGGCCCTTTTTACCTACCACAAACCCAAATCGCAGCTCCCCTACGCCCTTTATCTACCCGAAGGAAAGCCCCCCAAAGGTGGCTGGCCCCTGATTTTGTTCCTGCACGGCTCCGGTGAGCGGGGTAGCGACGGCCGGAAGCAGAGCACGGTGGGCATTGGCCCGGCCATTCAAGAGAACCTCCAGCGCTGGCCCGCCGTGGTGCTGATGCCTCAGTGCCCCAAGGGGCAGCAGTGGGCCGGGGAGCCCCTGGCGCAGGCCTACGAATTGCTGAACCAAGTGGAGCAACAGCACAAAACCAACCCCCGGCGGGTCTACCTGACCGGCCTCTCGATGGGGGGCTACGGCAGTTGGAATCTGGGCTGCCTGTACCCCCGGCGCTTTGCCGCCATCGCGCCCATCTGCGGGGCCGCCGACCCCTTTATGGTCTGGCAACGGCTGGGCAAGGTGCCCATCTGGAACTTTCACGGCGCCGCGGACGAAGTGGTGCCGGTGAGCTTCTCGAGGGCCCTGGCCGATGCTCTAGCCAAGGCCGGCAACGTCCGGGCCCGTTTCACCGAGTACCCCACCGAAAAGCACGATGTCTGGAACCGGGTGTATCGGGAGCTCGAGTTCATCCAGTGGCTGTTTGCCCAGCAGAAGCGCGGCGGTAGTTGAAGAACGGCTACTCCACCAACAGCAAGCCCCAGACCAGCAGCCGCCGGCCTGGGGCAGGTGGCTTGCACTAAGCCGTTTGCAGGATGGGAATCTCCGAGAGGAAGGTGATGGGCAGCTTGCTGTTGCCCTGGTGGAAAGCGGCCAGACGGGCTACCACGTTGGCCCCGGCCTTTTTGGCTACCTTCTCGAGCGCGTTCATGGTGCCCCCCGAGGAGACCACGTCGAAGACCAGGGCCACATTCTGGCCCATCAGCTTTTCGGCCATGCGGCTGTCCAGCCAGAGGGTCTCGGTTACGCCCAGGGTCAGCGACTCCACCTCCTGAATGATGGGGTCTTGCATATAGGGGCGGCGCTTGCGGCGCACCACCACATAGGGCTTGCCGCAGATGGCGCTCATGGTATGGGCCAGGACGATGGGGGAGGTCTCGAGGGTCAGCAGGGCATCGGTCTCGGGGGGCAGGTGCTTGACCAGCCCTTCGGCGGCTGCCTGCACCAGCTCCACATCGCCCATAATTTCAACCAGGGGGATGTGAACGCCCGGCAGGGTTTCGACCACCGGTACATGGCGGGTGATTTTGCCTATTGTGATGGGGTAGGTTTCCATAGTTACACTCCCTCGTTGCACCAAGGACTTAGCCTATTCGAACACCATGAGTATACGTGTGAGTAGCCGTATACGAAGGTCGTCTGGTTCCAGGAATCACGGGGTTAGGACAGCGATCCTCTTGCCCCACCGTTCGGCCATCCGTTCAATCCGGTTTGAAGAGCGGCAGATGCCCCAGGGCGATCACGTCTTCGCGGGGAGAACCCTCGGTAAACACGGCCAGCACAGCGGCTACCTGTCCGCCCACATCGGTGATGAGGTCGGAAAGGCCCTTGAGCGTGCTACCTGTCGAGACCACATCGTCTACGATAGCCACCTTTTTGCCCTTGATGAGTGGCACATCGGTTCCGTCCAGTACCAGAAGCTGAGGCTTGCCGGTGGTGATGGAAATTACCGTGCGCGATACCGGGCTAATCATGTAGGGTTTCTCGGTTTTGCGGGCCACCACATAGGGCTTCCCGGTAAGGCGTGAGAGGGCGTGGGCCAGGGGCACGGCCTTAACCTCCGGCGTCACCAGGGTTTCGATATCAGCAGGCATCCGTTGGGCCAGCGCGGCTGCGGCCTGCTCGACCACCTCGGTATCGCCCAGCATGTTGAACAGGGCCACTGCTACATCGGGACCTACTTGTACTACCGGTAGCTCACGACGAACCCCGGCCACTTCCACCGCATAGGTTTTCACGGTCATAGTTTATAGGGTTATTTGAGATTGGCAAGCACATGACTTATGGCACACATGCCCCTTGGAAGGCCGCGTATACTCAAAGCATGGTACCCGCTCGCATCGAAGGTATGGGAGTAGATCCGGGGAACGGCAACCTGATCGTGATGCTCAAGGCCGAGAACGAGCTGCTCCTGCCGGTGGTGATTGGGGCCCTGGAAACCCAGAACATCATGGTGCACCTTTCGGGCGAGAAACCGCCTCGCCCGCTGGGCCCCGATCTGTTCTACAACACCCTCGAGTTGCTCGGGGTAAAGGTGCTGCGTCTTGAGATCGTCGAACTGAAAGAGGGTACTTTCTACGGTCGACTGATACTGGAACAGCGCGGCATGGAGTACGAGATTGACTGCCGCCCTTCCGACGGCATTGCTCTGGCCATCCGGGCCGGGGCCCCCATCCTGATTGCCGAGCAGGTGCTCGAGCAAGCCGGCATTAAAGAATCGCAGCTCACCCGCCAGGGAGAGCCGCCCAAGGCATGAGGCGCCTGCTGGTTCTTTTCTTTGGGCTGGCCCTGGGCCTGCCGGGGCTGGCCCAGCGGCTGGCTGTGCTGGGCGACTGGGGGGCCGAGACCCCGCACCGCCCCCTTGTTGCAGGAGCCATATACGAGCAGCATCGGCAAAAGCCTTTCGAGGCCCTGCTAACAGTGGGAGATAACTTTTATCCTCGAGGCGAACCGGTTCAGCGCTATCTGAGTGAGCTTCCTCCAGTACGCATATATCCCGCATTTGGCAACCACGATGTGCCCACCCTGGCTAAGCAGCTCGAGCTGTTCAGGGTCGAAGGGCCCTACTACACTTTCCGGCTGGAAAACCTCGAGGTCTTCGTGGTCTACTCGGAGCATTTTAGCCAGGCCCAGCGCCGCTGGCTGGAAGCCGCCCTCAAGGCCTCCAAAGCCCCCTGGAAAATTGTGGCCCTGCACCGTCCCCTCTACTCCTCGGGCCTGCATGGGGGCGCCCGCAGCCTGCGGCAGTCCATTGAGCCGCTCCTCATCCAGTACCGCGTGCCGCTGGTGCTGGCCGGGCACGAGCACAGCTACGAGCGGCTCGAGGCCAGGGGCATCGTTCACATCGTTTCCGGCGGCGGTGGGGCCTGGCTGCGGGGTTTCTTGAGCGTGCGCCCTCAAAGCAAAGTGCGGCGCCAAAGCCCCAATTACCTGACCCTGGAAGCCAGCGCGGAGCGGCTGCTGATTACGGCCTACAACGAGAAGAACGAGATGATTGACCGCGTGGAGCTGAAAAAATAGCAAGGCCGCCTGCGCTAGGCGTCCGAGCGCAGGTGCACGTGGACGTGAAAAACCTCCTGCCCGCCTTTCTCGCCCACATGGATGCGGATGAAGTAGCCCTCGAGGCCCATCTGCTTGGCGATGCGGGTGGCCGTAAGCATCAGCTTGCCCAGCTTGAGCGCGCCCTCCGGGGTGTCGGGGTAGTCGGCCAGGGTGGGGATATATTCTTTGGGGCAGACTAAAATATGCACCCTCGAGCGCGGGCGGATGTCTTTGAAAGCAATAAACTCTTCGTCTTCGTACACAATGTCCGCCGGCAGCTCGCGCCGGATGATCTTGCCAAAAACCGTGGGGTTTTCCATACCGCCTAGACTATAACGCTTCGGAAGCCGGGCCTGGCAAAATAGAGGACGAGGTATCTTTATGGGAACGCTACCGGCAAGGGCGCTCTGGACAGGGGTTTTTCTGATACTGGTCTCCACCCTGGCGGTCATGGGTTCCAAGCTCACCCCCACCGCGCTGATCCCCGGAATTCTGGGCCTCTTGATTGCCCTGATGGGCATCTGGGCCAACAGAACCCCCAGCCAACAACCGCTCGCCATGAATATCGCGCTGGGGCTCTCGCTGCTGGGTATTGTGGGTTCGCTGCGCGGCATCCCCGACTTCATCACCATCCTAGGGGGCGGCACAGTAGAGCGCCCGGTGGCGACCATGGCCCAGTTTGCCACGGTATTCATTTGCCTGGGCTTCAGCATCCGCTGGCTGGCGGAGCGGCGGCGCAAGGCCTAGGCCCTATACCACGGGCAGCAGGTAGCGGGCCGGTTCTTCCTTGATGGCCTCGAGCGGGCCCCGTAGGGTATAGCCCTCGATAGCCTCCACGCGCACCCAGGCAGTCTGGCCGACACGGGCCTGTCCGGTGAACTCGACCTCGTAGTAATCGGGGGTATGCCCGTAGGCCTTGCCCAAGCGGAAGCTCTCTACCAGTACCTCAACCCTGCTCCCAAGCTTGGGCTGTACCCGCACCTCGGCCAGGCGGGCCGCCAGGGCCTGGAGTTCTTTGTTGCGGCGCTTGCGGACTTCGATGGGCACCTGTGGCAGTGAGGCCGCGCGGGTCTTGGGGCGTGGGGTGTAGGTGAAGACGTGCACGCGGCTGGGCCGCACCTCCTCCAGGAAATCCAGGGTTTCCCGGTGCTCGGCTTCGGTCTCGGTGGGGAGGCCCGCAATCACATCGGTGGTAAGGGCAAAGCCGGGTATCCAGTCGTAGGCTTTCTGCACCAGTTCGCGGTAGTAGTTTTTATCGTAGCGGCGGCCCATCAGGGCCAGCAGCCGGGCGGAGCCGGTTTGCAGGCTCAGGTGCAGGTGGGGGCGCACCTGGGGCGCAAAGCGCTGCATTACCTTCAGAAGCTCGTCCCCGGTGTCCTCGGGTTCGATGGAGGACAGGCGCACCTTGGCCCCCATCAGAGCAAGTTCCTCTACCAGGCCGGCAATCCCGCGGGGGTGGCCTTTGTAGGAACCCAGCCGCACACCGGTCAGTACAATTTCCTGCACACCTGCTTCCAGCAAGGCCTCGGCTTCTTGCAGGGCCTCGAGGTGACCGCGGTGGCGTTCGCGCCCACGCAGGCGGGGGATGATGCAGTAGGCACACCCGGCATTGCAGCCGTCCTGCACCTTGAGGAAGGCCCGCACATAGTTGTTCAACAGGCCCCGCTCGCCAGCCCCCCAGAACTCGTTGGGGGGGGTGGTAATGGGGTCGGCGGGTAGACCAAAGCGCTGCAAGATTACGCCGGGCAGCTCGGCTTTGCGGCTGTTGGGAAGCACCACGTCGGCCCCCAGTTCGGCTAGCTGATCAGGGGCCAGCTCGGCGTAACAGCCCGTCACCACAATGAATGCCGCAGGGTTGGCCCGGCGGGCCCGGCGTACCTCTTTGCGGGCGTCGGCCTCGGCGGAAGTCGTAACGGCGCAGGTGTTGATGACCACCAGATCGGCCCCTGTCTCGGGGGGCACCACCACCGGCTGCAAAGGCTTCAGGAGCCCCACCAAAGCATCCGATTCGACCTGGTTAACCTTGCACCCCAGGGTTTTGACCGCCAGCCGCACCCCTTCCACCAGGGGCATTGTGGGGCACGGCCCGCCTCCGGTCAAGGGTCGGTAAGGACAAGGCCAGCAAAGTCCTCGTCAGATTCGTGCTCTTCCAGTGCACACACCGGCTTGAGCCGGACGATCTGGGCAGGCGGGTCGTCGGGGCCAAACTCACCTGTTTCGGTGCTTTTGGCCACGCGAAACATCTGCTCCTCGAGCAGTTCCAAAAGCTCAGGGGTGGCCTCACGCACCGTGACGGGCAGGTTTTTGAGCACATGAGGGGCTATCGAATAGCAGTCCTCGATGCAGTGCAAAGCCTCGAACACCTCGGCACAGGAGGCCATATCCCGCCCCACGGTATTGCGTAACTTTTCTGGGAGGGGTTCGCCGGCCTCTACAATACTCACCGCATACAAGTCGAAACCTGTGTGGTGTCGGTGTATCCACAATTTGAGCAGCTCCCGCGCAGTGGGGGTTTGGCCAACTAGCATCTGGCCGGGCTCGAGTTCGTAAATTGCCTCGGCGAGCATCCGCATGCAACCACTGTAGAATAAAAGGCTTTTGTATAAGGCGCTTTGTGAGCGTTACTCAAACATTGGGCGTTACGCATCCTCCTGTTAGCATGGGGGCGTGCTAACTCTGAAAGATATCCAGCAGGCAGCCCAGCGCATAGCCCCCCACATCCACCACACCCCGGTATTCACCAGCCAGGGGCTGGATAAGCTTCTGGGCCGCCAGTTTTTTTTCAAAGCCGAGCACCTGCAAAAAACCGGCAGCTTCAAGGCCAGGGGTGCCCTGAACGCAGCCCTCCAGTTGCAAAACCCCAGGGGCCTGATCGCAGTATCTTCGGGCAACCACGCCCAGGGGGTGGCCTATGCAGCCCAGGTGATTGGGGTTCCGGCCCTGGTGGTGATGCCCGAGGACGCCTCCCCCACCAAAAAAGCGGCCACCCGGGCCTACGGCGCCGAGGTCTACGACCAGGGGGTGACGGTAGAGAACCGCGAGCAGGTGGTGCGCGCACTGGCCGAGGAGATGGGTTATGCGCTCATCCATCCTTTCGACGATTTTCGGGTGATGGCGGGCCAGGGCACCCAGGCCCTGGAACTTTTGCAACAGGTGCCCGATCTGGACGCCGTCCTGGTCGCGGTGGGTGGGGGCGGGCTGATCTCGGGCATTGCAACGGTCATCAAGAGCCTGCGGCCCGAGTGTGAAGTGATTGGGGTGGAGCCCGAAACCGCCAACGATGCCCAGCAGAGCCTCCGGGTGGGGGTGCGCGTGAAGCTGATGCAGGCCCCCAAAACCGTGGCCGATGGGGTGCGTACCATGGTGATTGGCGAGAAGACCTTTCCGGTCATGCAGCACCATGTAGACCGCATCCTGACCGTGCCGGACGAGGTTACTTTGGAGGCCCAACGCCTGATGATGCAAAGGCTCAAACAGGTGGTGGAGCCCACCGCCGGGCTGGCTTTGGGGCCGGCCCTGATGAACTACGACCTGCCCCGGCGGGTGGCGGTCATTGTGTGCGGTGGGAACTGGATGCCATAAAAAAGCCGGGGGGCCCGAGGACGTTTATCACCGAGACTTGGCGTAGGGTGGAAGCATGGACACTCTCTCGTTGCGCATGCCAAGCGACCTCGAGCTCGCCCGACAATCCCAGCTCAAACCCATCGCGGAAGTGGCTGCCAGCCTGAAGATTCCACCCCAGGCGCTTTTTCATTATGGCCCCTACATGGCCAAGGTAACACAAACCCCACCCTCACCTAGGGGCCAGCTGATCCTGGTAACGGCCATGACCCCCACCCCCGCCGGCGAGGGCAAGACCACCGTGGCGATTGGCCTGACCCAGGCCCTCGGCAAGCTGGGCAAAAAGGTGGCCGTGGCCCTGCGTGAGCCCTCGCTGGGGCCGGTGTTTGGCGTCAAAGGCGGGGCCACCGGCGGGGGCTATGCGCAGGTGCTGCCGATGGAGGAGATCAACCTGCATTTCACCGGCGACTTTCACGCCGTTACCAGCGCAGTCAATCTGCTCTCGGCCCTGGTTGACAATCATCTGCACCAGGGCAATGCGCTGGGGCTGGACGTGCGCCGCATCGAGATTAAGCGGGCACTGGACATGAACGATCGGGCCTTGCGGCAGGTGGTTGTGGGGCTGGGAGGCCCCGGCCAGGGCGTGCCCCGCGAGGCTGGTTTCGAGATTACCGTTGCCAGCGAGGTGATGGCCATCATGAGCCTGGCCTCCGACCTGGGCGACCTGCAAGAACGCCTGGGGCGTATCCGCATCGGCTACAACCAGGCCGGGCAGCCGGTATTCGCGCGTGACCTGGGGGCCCACGGGGCCATGACGGTGCTGCTCAAACAGGCTTTTTATCCCAACCTGGTACAGACCATGGAGCACCAGCCGGCCTTCGTGCACATGGGGCCTTTTGGCAACATCGCCCACGGCACCAACTCGGTGGTAGCAACCCGCATGGCCCTGGGCTATGCCGACTATGTGGTGACCGAGGCCGGGTTTGGCTCCGACCTGGGCGCGGAAAAATACTTCAACCTGGTCTGCCGCCAGGCCGGTTTTGCCCCTCAGGCCGTGGTGCTGGTAGCGACCATGCGGGCCCTGCGCTTCCACGGCGGGCAGGACGACTACACCCGGCCCAACCTCGAGGCCGTGCGGCGGGGACTGTCCAATCTGGCCAAGCACATCGAGAATATCCGGCTTTTTGGTTACGAGCCGGTGCTGGCTTTCAACCGCTTCCCCACCGATTCCCTCGAGGAGCTCGGTCTGGTGCGGGGCTTTGCCACCGAGCAGGGCCTGCGGGTTTCCTTTACCGAGGTGCACGCTAAAGGGGGCGCGGGAGGGGTGGAGCTGGCTCAGATGGTGTTGGAGGCTCTGCAAAACCCCGGCCAGTTACGGTTTCTTTATGCGCTCGAGCAGCCGCTGGAAAGCAAGATTGAAACCATTGCCCAGCAGGTTTACGGGGCCGCTAAAGTCGAATACACCCAGGAGGCCCGCAAAGCCCTCAAGCGGCTGGAGAAAGAGGGCTGGGGCAGTCTTCCGGTCGTCATCGCCAAAACCGCCAACTCCCTCTCCGACAACGCCAGGCTGCGGGGCCGCCCCCACAACTTCACCGTGACCGTAACCGACCTCCGGCCCAAGTGCGGGGCCGGCTTTGTGGTGGCCTACATGGGCGAGATCATGACCATGCCGGGGTTGCCCAAAGCGCCGGCGGCCCTCCAGATTGGGCTGGACGAAGAAGGTCGGGTCACCGGACTGTTCTAAAGAAGTAGGAAAGCGCTCGAGGTTCTTGTCGAATATCCCTCGGCTTCCACCTAGCGCAGCAGCCTTTCCAGAATCCCCCGCACCACCATTCCGGTCTGGGCCATCAGCACGGGGTCGGCGAGGGTGTCGGTGGGGCGGTGGTAGTTGGGGTCGAGGCCCCGGAAGAAGAAGAGCACCGGCACCCCAGCCTGGGCAAAGGGGACGTGGTCGCTGCCCCCACCCGGCGCACTGCCGCAAGCCACCTGCAGGGCGTTGCAGTCGGCCAGCGCCCGCAATTCACCGCTCCCGCCGATGCCCAGGGTGCCATTCACGTTGACGCCCACCATGTCCAGGTTGAGCATGCCCTTCAGGCCCCGCACAATTTCGGGGTTCTGTTCGACAAACCGGCGCGAGCCCCACAGCCCATCCTCTTCCCCATCGAAAAACATGAACCAGATGCGCTCGGAGAGGGGGTTATCGGCCAGTTGGCGGGCCAGCTCGAGCACCGTCACGGTGCCGGAGGCGTTGTCGTTGGCCCCGGGGCTGCCCGGAACCGAGTCGTAGTGGGCCCCCACAACGACCAGCGGATTCTGGCTGCCGCGCCTGGCAATCACGTTGCGCCCCTGTACCTCCTCGGCCAGGATGCGCACGTCCAGCACGGCGCGGGTTCCCGCCTGGCTGAAGAGCCCAGCGCCATCGCTCTGCGAGAGGGTCACCCCCGGAATGGGGCTGTTGCCGCCAAAGGTGAAGCGGGTGCCGCTGGGTTCTTCAGTCAGCAGGATAATGCCCACAGCCCCCCGCTCGGCGGCCAGCCGGGCTTTCTCGAGACCCGGAATCCCACCCCGGCGCACCACCGCAATGGCGCCCTGCAGGTTCAGGTTGGCAAAATCGGCGGCCAGCCCCGCCCCCGGCACCACCGCCAGCGGCCCCTCTACCCGTCGGCCCGGGCTACCCGTGATGCTGCTAACCGGAAAAGTGGCCGCATCCACCTGGAGGCTCGAGCCCTGGTCACGGGTGCGGCTGTAGGTGAAGGGCTGGAATTCCACCGTGTACCCCACCTTGCGCAGCTCGGCAGCCAGGTATTCCCCGGCGGCTGTGGTCGCGGGCAGGCCCGCCACCCGCGGCCCCTGCGACAGCAGGGCCTGCAGATCGGCCTGCATGCGCTCGGTGGAGAAAGCCTGAGCCAGCGCCAGCAGTCCGGCAGCCACCAGCCCCAAAGCCAACCGCAAAAACAGGTGTCGGCCCATGCCCCAATTGTGCCATCCAGCCCATGAGTTAGATGGGCACAGTCATCAGTCGTTAAACAGATTATCGAAAGCCGCTTGACCACCGCTTTTGCGCTTAAGACGAAAGAGATCGTTTTTGAGCTCGAGCCGGTCTTCTTGTAGCAGCAGCTCGAGGGTGCGCCGCAGTTCGTCCCTGGACAGGGTCTCACCCTCCTCGTCCAGCCAGCGAATAATGTCCTTTTCGCTGGCGAAGCGCAGCTTCTCAATGGCTTTGAGAACCCAACCGCGGGTGTCCATGCTTGAATATACCGCGACCCCCACAGGCCGCGTCATGAGAAGCCAGCAGGCTCATGGCAAGGGCTCTCTTTATTCGTCGAACAAAAGCATATCTTTTTGAGCTTTATGCAGACTCGGGATAGACGATCACCACCCCGTAGCCACCCTCGAGATCGATCTCCACAGGGCCCAATGCCAGATTGGAAAGGGTCTGCGTACTCCCCAAGGATACGCTGGCTTTTTGGAGTGGCCAACGCACGCCCCGAATACTCAAGCCCGAAAACCCCCCCAAGGGCAACAGGCTGAGCTTGCTCTGCGGCGGCAGATCTAAGCGCAATTGTCCCGGCAACAGGGGATGGGCCTCTTCGTTACCCGAGGTCAGCAAGGTGGCAATACCCTGCCGGGCCAACCGGATACCCAGCAGCAGGTGGGCTAGGGTCTGGTCGGTCTGGCCTCCCATGGCTCCTACCAGAACAAGCTGCTCGGCCCCCCGGGCCAGGGCTGCCGCGACCGCCAGCTCGCCGTCGGTAAAGTCCTTAGCCACCGGGTGTTCCTCTCGAGGCACCTGGACATAGGCTTGCTCCAGTTCTGGTGAGGCCGAGTCGAAGTCGCCAACCCACAGCTCGGGCATAAGCCCCAGGGTTTGCGCATGGCGCATACCCCCGTCAGCTGCAATAATCCGGCTTCCGGCCACCTGGGCTCTTAGCCGCTCGGTGGGCACAACCAGGCCTCCCAGCAGAATGGTAAAGCGGTGCATAAACAAGACCAACCTACGGCTTAGGCCAGGGGATTGATGGTGTCGCGACGACCTGTTGGCTCCTCTTCCAGCGCGACCACCCTCGACCAATCTACCCGTATCTGGGTGGTATCGCCGGGGTAAAGCCCCTGCTCCGGGCCTTCCAGGTACAGCCCCAGGCCCCGCCAGACCAGCTCGAGGGCCACCACAAAACCCTTAAATACCCGCTCCCGTACAACCGCTTCTTCACCCACCCCCAGGGTTATGGCCTCCTGGGGCAACAAGTGTGGTCGGGCCGGAAGGCCCATCTGGCGGCTCTGCTCGGCAGAGAGCAGGTTGCGGTGGCCCAAAAAACTGGCCACCCAAGGGTTCTTGGGCTGGCGAAAAAGCTGCTCGGGTGAGCCGAGTTGCACAACGATGCCCTCCTTTAGCAAAGCCACCTGCTGGGCAATTGCAAATGCTTCGGACTGGTCGTGGGTAACCACAATGGTCGGTACGCCAATCTGGCGCAAGATGGCTCGCAGTTCCAGGAGCAGTTCCTGCCGTAGCTTCAAATCCAGTGCGCCCAATGGTTCATCCAGGAGCAACAAGCGGGGGTTGTTGGCCAGGGCTCGAGCCAGCGCTACCCGTTGCCGTTCCCCGCCCGAAAGCTGGTCGGGGCGCTTGTGGGCATGAGGCCCCAGATGGGTCAACTCCAGTAAAAAGGCTACCCGCTCACGCATTCTATAGGCCTCCCAGCGCGCTTCGCGCAGGCCAAAAGCGATATTTTCCCATACCGACATGTGCGGGAACAACGCATAGTCCTGAAACACAAGCCCAACACGGCGCGCTTCGGGCGCCAGCAGTGTGAGTTCGGCTTCATCCAGCCAAACCTGACCTGCTTCGGGTATTTCCAGACCCGCAACCAGCCGCAAAAGCGTACTCTTGCCACTCCCCGAAGGCCCCAGCAAGGCCAGGGTTTGCCCTGGGCCAACCTCCAGCGATACCGATAACTTGAATCCCGGATAACTCTTGCCCAGCCCTACTATGCGCAGCATACCCTTAGCCTAACGCTAAAGCGGTAGCCACACACTAAACTTGGCCCCCCGACCTTCCTGCGAATCTACCCATATGCGCCCCTGGTGGGCTTCGACAATGGCCTTGGAAATGTAAAGCCCCAGCCCCGTACCCACAATGCCTCTGGCAATGGCACTTTTGGTGCGGCTATAGCGCTGAAAGAGTTGGCCCTGCTCTTCCAGTGGGATGCCCGGGCCGGTATCCTCTACCTCGATCAAAATCCCACCATGGGCTCTGGCCCGTAACCAAACGGTGCCCTGGCGGGGACAGAACTTAAAGGCGTTGGAAAGCAAATTGCCCACCACCTGTCCAATGCGCTCCGGATCGGCCTCGATAATGGGCAGCCGCTCGAGCTCCAAAATGAACTGAATCTGGCTAAGTTTGGCCACCCCGGCAAAGCTGCGGGCAGTCTGGGCTAAGGTGGCCCGTAGGTCTACAGGCTGCCGATTGATGCTAAATCGGCCAGCCTCCAGGCGTGATGTGTCCAGCAAGTTGTTGACCATATCTTTGAGCCGCAGGCTGCTGTGCTGTATGTTTTCTAAAAAACCCTTAAGCTCCGAAGGGCTGTATTTATCGTCCAGCAGCAGTTCACTAAAACCCAGTATCGAGGCCAGCGGCGTTTTTAGTTCGTGCGAGACTGCCGCTATAAACTCCGACTTTAGACGATCGGCCTGGCGCTCGAGCGTGACGTCCCGGAAAAGCATCAGGGTCAGCTCTTTTTCCATGGGAACAATCCGGGCCTCGAAGTCCCGCGATTCCAGGCTAAACTCGAGTACCTGGGCCGGTTCACCAGCCAGCACCTCACAAGCGGCTCGTTGAAGCACCTGTGCTACATCTGGAGCAAATAACTCACCCAGGGTTGTACCCAGGAAGCGATCCATGGGCAGGTGAGTAGCACTCCTGCCAGCCTTGTACTCACGGATATTACCCTCGGGATCTACCAGCAACATGTCGTCGGGAATGGCCTCCAATATGGCGCGAATACGCTGATCACGCTGATATTCCAGGGTGCCGTCTTGCATCTTCAAAATATTACCCAGCAACCCTTGAAAGAATTACGAATTCCCTAACCCTTCTGGGCTATCCTGGCTAATATGAGTCTTATTGCCGCCTTTCTAGCCGGGATTCTCTCTTTTCTTTCGCCATGCGTGCTGCCGCTGGTACCTACCTACCTTCTTTACCTGGGTGGAGAGCGGGGACGGCCTCTTTTCAATGCTTTCTTCTTCGTAGGTGGGTTCTCGCTGGTGTTCTTGCTGCTGGGGCTACCCTTCACCATTCTGGGAGGACTGCTATCGGAAAACCGGCAATTGCTGGGTCAGGCGGGCGGGGTCGTCCTGGTCTTGTTTGGCCTGTACATGCTGGGCTTAAAGCCAAAGTGGGGGGTTAATTTGCGCTATCAAGGGGATACCAGTCGCCCCTGGGGGGCCTTTGTGCTGGGTGCCATCTTGGGTCTGGGTTGGACACCCTGCATTGGGCCAATCCTGGGGGGCATTTTGACCCTCACGGCCACAGGAGGTGGGGTCAGCTTTCTGCTGGCCTACATTTTGGGGCTGGCTATACCGTTCCTGCTGGTGGCTCTTTTTGCCGATCGCATCCGTCCTGTGCTGCGCAAGGCAGCCCATTTCTCTCGCTGGGCCGAGGTAACGGCTGGGATTGTTCTGGTTGTGGTAGGCGTGCTGATGTTTACCGGTACCTTTACCCAACTCAACAGCTTCTTTTTGAAAATCACGCCCGAGTGGCTTCTGAACCTCGAGAAGAGCCTAATTGGGCAGTAACCTATGCGTATGATAAGTCCCATGCTGATTGAAGCCGTATTGGTTTCCAAGCGCTACGGGCGGGACTGGGTACTGCGTGACCTAGACTTTCAGCTCGCCCAGCACGAGGCCGTAGCCCTAGTAGGGCCCAATGGCGTGGGGAAAACCACATTATTGAGGGTGCTAGCTGGTTTGATACAGCCAACCCAGGGTTCGGTCAAGCTGGGCGGAAGAGTGGGTTTTTTGGCCAATCCACCGGCCTTTCATCGGCATTTTTCTGGAGCGGAAAACCTGCATTATGCCCTTCGGCTCGATGGGCGAGTCAGTGACAGCAAAGAGATTGCTACCACCTTGGCAGAGGTCGGGCTCCCGCACGACAAGCCCGTACTGAGCTATAGCAGCGGCATGAAAAAGCGCCTGGCCATGGCCAAGCTGCGCCTGCAAAACCCCGATATCTGGCTACTAGACGAACCCGAGGCAGCCCTGGATGCAGAAGGGCGGGGGTTGCTAGAAAACCTGGTGCGCTACGCCCGATCGCGAGGCGGCGTAATTATTGCCACTCACGACAAAAGCTGGCTTTCGCTGGTAGATCGGGTGGTTGAACTGATACCAGGTTCGGTTCGCTCGTCATCGAATTCGACCAGCTAGCCCAATCCGTATAACAGAAAACGATACTGTCGGAATGCGTATGAAGGGTATCTTTTGCTTCGACCCCTTCGACCGGCTCTGGGATCAGCTCTGCAGCCAAAGGATTACAGAGGGCAACCCCTTGCATGTAGTTGAACGACCCTTTTTGTGAGTCTGGTATTACAGCAACCCTCGAATGACCCCGCCCTCCACCATAATGGCTTGACCGGTTAAGTAGCTAGCCCTGGCCGAGAGCAAAAAAACGGCCACGTTAGCAATTTCTTGGGGGGAAGCCATCCGGCCTGCTGGTATCTGTGCGGCCTGCTGAGCATATGCTGCTTCTAAGCTGATGCCTTGGCTCTGGGCACGAAAGGCAAATACCTCCTCAACCCGTTCCGTGCGGGTATAGCCCGGCCCCAAGGTATTGACCGTAATGCCAAAGGGAGCCACTTCTTTAGCCAGGGTTTTGGCATAACCTGTCAGTCCTGCTCGTAGAGCGTTGGAAAGGGCTAAATTCTCGATGGGCTCCTTAACAGCCAGCGAGGTGATAAACAGAATTCTGCCGAACTGCCTCGCCTGCATATCAGGAAGCAAGGCATTAGCTAAAGCCACCATCGGGTACCAAAGCTGCTCTGCGGCCATGCGAATATCTTGAATCTTCAAGTCTCGAGCCGCCCCAGGCTTGGGCCCCGCTGTATTACCCAGGAAGAGTTCCACAGCTCCCAGTTTTTGGGTTTCTACAATTAGGCGCTCGAGCTCCTCTTCTCGAGCTAGATCCACCGCTACCGCATGGGCTTCTCCCCCACTCGTCCTGATTTCACGTACCAGCTCTTGGAGTTTCTCGCGATTGCGTGCTGCCATCACCACCCTAGCCCCCTCCTCCGCCAAAGTGGTTGCGATAGCCCGTCCAATTCCTTGCGACGCCCCTGTTACCAGGGCCAGCTTACCTGCAATGCCCAGATCCACAAGATACCCCCGAAACTACTTTAGAGATTTCATATACCAGCTCAGGGTCGGGCCACTGTCGCGCAGATGCTCAAAGCCTACTCGCTCCCAGAAGCGTTTGGCCTGCTCGTTACTTCCGTACACCACTGCATACAACCGATCCATACGGCTACTCAGTTGGGCCTCGAGCTGCTCTACCGCGGCCTTTCCCAGACCCTGGCCCTGCAGCTTTTCCTCGATTAAGAGCAGGCTGATGGTGGCCGAGTGCAGATCAGGGTAAGCCACTTTGTAGTCCAGAAAACCCACGGGCCGGTTCTCCTGCATCAAGAGCAGCGCCTGGCGCCTGGTGTCGTGGCGAAGGGTATCAAGCTCGCGCCGAATGTCGTTTAGGGTGGGCATGTCCCCCCCAATGAGTGAAATATAGGTGGGGCAATTTAAGTAAAGCTCATGCACAATTGCAGCCGAATCGCTTGTAACGGGCGAGAAGTCGAGGCGCACAGAAACTTTCATAAGCTTACTCAGATTGTACCCAGCACAGGCCGGCTAAGGTGTAATTTTCAACCCACAGGACACCTGCGTATCAATCCCACATCCAGGCGGGCGCAGCCTCGCTATTACCGGCCTGCCTTGATACCCAGTGCCTCGAGGGCCTTCTCAAAAGGCAGGTCACGCCCGGTGTTGGCGAGCTGCTCGAGGGAGTTCTCAACCACGAAGTCTGGAGTAGCCCGGGGCGGATAAGGCGTTCCATCGGCAAAAAAGGCCCGGTTGTAGGAGATGCTCAAGGCCCCTCCGTTAATCAAATTGAAGGGGCGGGTGGTGGTGTTGCCAATGCCCAGCGTGGGTACGCCCACCAGGGCCCCTACCCTGGCCTTCTGGATGGCCGACGCCAGATACTCTCCACCCGAAGCAGTGTTGTTGTCTACCAGCACCACCAAGGGGCCGCGCCAGCGTGTCAGGAATGGTAGGTTAGCGGTCTCGCTCTGACCATTGCGGGTAATGGTGAACCGCCCATCACGGATACGAAACTCGGTGCGCTCGGTTCGATAGCGGTCTTCCAGGGCCACATAAGCCTCGTCCAGAAAAGCAGCTGCGGCAAGAATCATCTCGTTGAGCAAGCCGCCGCTGTTGCCCCGCAATTCCAAAACCATGGCCCGCGCGTTTTTCTGCTGGGCCTCACGCACAAGCTCGTGTACCCGGCGGCCCACCTGGCCCTGGGCATCAAAGTCGGGGATTTTGAGCACCGCCACGCCATCGGGCCTTATTTTGAGCGAGGGGAAGCGGGCCAGATTAATTTCACGGCCTGTGAGGGTTATCTCGAGGCGCTGGCGCTCGGGGCCCCGCAGAATGGTTAGAACCACCGGACGCCCCGATTGCACCGACTGCGTTAGGAGCTGGACGACCTGATTGTCATCAGGCAGCTCGCTCAAGGAGCGTCCGTTGATAGCGATGATACGGTCGCCATAAGCCAGCCCAGCATCGTCAGCCGGGCCTCCCTCCACCACATCTACAATCAGGCGATCACGGGAGCCAGGTATGGGCAGGTGGGTTACGCCAATGCGAAGGGTACGGGAAGGCGCATTGCCCTGGCGGCTTTCTCGAGTGCCGCGCAAAGCCTCGGGGCTCAGGTAATAGGTGTGATTGTCGTTGAGTTCGTCCACCATCTGCTCGATGATGGGCACGGCTTGCTCGTAGGGGCAGGTATCTTTTTGCGAAGCACAGGCACGATCCAGCTCCACCTGGTAGCGGGCTGTGAGCTCTTTGAGGTTCAAGGTAGCAGGGCCGTTGTAATAAAACTCCACATAGAAGCTGGCCTGGTCGAAGAGGTCTTGAGCCGGCGAGGCCAGCGAAAGCGAGCCGAGCACCAGAACCAGAGTGGCAAACAGTTTGCGCATAGCTTTCACCTACCGCAGCATTTCCAGGGCGCGCTCCAGTACTCGGTCACGCCCGGCAATAAGGGCCTCGAGGTCGTCCTCCACCACCACATCGGGGCTGACTTTGAGGGGGAAGGGCGAGCCGTCCAGGTTGCGCATTCTAAGCGAAGAAACCGCGATAAAATCGCCGTTGATAAGGGGGCCTTCGGCGCCACCCGACATCCCTAGGGCGCCGGCCGTAGGCTCACCCACCACCTTGGCTCGACCCGCCGCCTGCAGGAAGTAGGCCAGCATTTCGGCAGAGTTGAAGGTATTGCGGTTAACCAGCACCACAACCGGGATACGGGCCAGGTAAGGCCGCCCGAGGGCGTTCTGCTCTTCCTTTTCGGCTCCTTCAGGCTGCACGTAAAGCTTGCCATTTTCTACGGTGTGGGTTTCATCCTGCCCCTGAAAACGACGATCGTAAATGAACCCCCCCTTGCCGGTAAAAGCCGCCGCCCCAAGAAGGGCTTCCGAGTCGTAACCGGTTAGGGCATCGCGCAGGTCGATCACCATCCCGCGGGCCCCGGCCTGTTCCGCCCGACGTGCAGCATCGTGGATAAGCTGGGCAGTGGAGTAGTTTTCGGAACTGTAGAGATGGTAGATACGCAAGTAGGCGATATTGTTATTGACCTCGAGCCTGGGCTGCATGGTGGCCTCGGCCACCCGTGGGGTGAGCGTCACGCTGCGGGCCGTGCCTTGCCGGCTATAACGCAAGCCAAAGGGGCTGCGGGCTGCCTCAGCCGCGTTCAGCCGGGCCAGGGTCGCAGGCTGGTCTGCAATCTGGGTAATCAGGTCGCCCCGGCGCAGCCCGGCCTCGTACGCCGGCTCGCCGGGAAAGGCCTCGCTCACCACCAACCCCCTGGGAGTTTCGCGTACCCAGACCCCTATCCTGGGGGCCGCGGGCCCCAGGCCAGCCCCATAACGCTCGTCATCGATGAGCTGGCCTCGAGTGACCAAGACCGTAAATGGATCGGCAATATCCCGCACAATGCGCTCGATAACCTGTTTTGCTTTATCGAAGCCGCAGCGGTTACCTTCAGAAGCACAAAGCCGATCAAGTTCAGGCTGGTACTGCCGCCGTAGCTCCCTGAAGGGCGGAACCTTGGCCGGGCCGTTGTAGTAGAAGCCGATCAGAAAAGTAGCTTGATCAAACAGATCCTGGGCGGGAGAAGCCAGGGCCGAACCAGCCAGACCAAGCACCACCATGCCGCTCACCAACGCATGTCGTAGGGCCATATTCCCTCAATGATACGCAAAAAAATGTTAAGCGAATGGTAGGTTGGCCTGGGTTATAAAAATGGTCACCCAAGCCGTAAAGATCCGCAGAGCTGCTCGCCCCTCCAACCACGGCCAGAGCGAATTTTGATTGGCTAAACCCGCTTAAAGAGCAGGGTGGCGTTCATCCCTCCAAAGGCAAACGAGTTGGAGAGGGCGTAGTCCACCTGTTTTTCTTTAGGGGTGTTGGGCACGTAGTCGAGGTCGAGTTCGGGATCGGGATCCTCGAGGTTGATGGTGGGCGGCAGAATTCCGCTGGCCAGGGCCTGCACGGTAGCCACAGCCTCGATGGCCCCCGCCGCGCCCAACAGGTGCCCAATCATGCTCTTGGTGGACGAGACCGAGAGCCTGTAGGCGTGCTCGCCGAAGACCTTTTTGATGGCCAGGGTCTCGGCCTTGTCCCCGACCGGCGTAGAAGTGCCGTGGGCGTTGATGTAGCCGACCTGCTCAGGGCTGACCTTGGCATCCTTGAGGGCCGCTCGCATGGCCAGGGCCGCGCCCGCGCCCTCGGGGTGAGGCTCGGTAATGTGATGGGCATCGGCGCTGCGGCCAAAACCCACCAGCTCGGCGTAGATTTTGGCACCACGGGCTTTGGCCCGTTCGTACTCCTCCAGCACCAGCACCGCAGCCCCTTCCGAGAGCACAAAGCCATCGCGGCTTTTGGTGAAAGGGCGGCTGGCCTTCTCGGGTTCGTGGTTGCGGGTCGAGAGGGCCCGCATCACCCCAAAGCTGCCAATGGCCATCTCGGTGACCACCGCCTCGGTGCCACCGGTGAGCATCACATCGGCCTCACCCAGTTGGATTACCCGCAAGGCGTTGCCTATGGCATCTGAGCCGGTCGCACAGGCGGTTACTACCGTGGAGGATGGCCCCATGAAGCCATATTTCATGGCCAGCTGGGCCGAGGCCATGTTGGCAATCATCATGGGGATGAAGAAAGGCGATAGGCGGGTACCACCCTTCTCGAAGAGCACCTTGCTCTGCTCCTGCCAGGTAATCATACCCCCGATGCCGGTTCCAATCAGGGTACCGATGCGGGTGGGGTCTTCTTTCTCGAGCTCCAGCCCCGAATCCTGCAAGGCCAGGTGCCCGCCAATCAGGGCCAGTTGGGTGAAACGATCCAGGCGGCGCAACTCGCGCTTGTCTATGTATTCCTCGGGGTTGACATCCACTTCGCCCGCAATCTGCACGGGGTAGCTCGAAGCATCGAACTGGGTGATGCGGCGGATGCCCGACCGGCCCTCGAGCTGGGCTTTGTGGAAGGCTTCGGCTCCGATGCCGTTGGGGGCCACCGGGCCAATTCCGGTAACGACGACGCGACGCATAAGGGCCATTATAGACCACCGCCGCAATTGTTCTAAGTCTAGCTATAAAGGCCTATCGTAATCAAAACTCCGAGTAGCTACTCGGGAAACACCAGCTGCTTTTCCCGGTGGTGACTGCCGTATACTGAAGGACGGTGATGTATGGCTGGTCATAGCAAATGGGCACAAATTAAGCGCAAAAAAGCCGCCAACGACCTCAAAAAAGGTAAGATCGTCAGCAAATACCTGCGTCTGATTGCAGCCGCGGCCAGGGCGGGGGGTAGCGCCGACCCGGCGGCCAACGTCAACCTGCGCAACCTAATCGAAGCTGCCCGGGACGCCGATGTACCCAACGACAACATCGAGCGCCTTTTGAAGCGACTTGCCGGTGGCGACGATGAGGGGAGCAACTACGAAGAGATCGTCTACGAGGGTTACGCACCGGGCGGGGTAGCCATCATCGTGCAGGCCCTCTCCGACAACCGCAACCGCACGGCCTCGGAGGTGCGTCACATCTTCAACAAGCACGGGGGCAGCCTGGGGGCTACCGGGTCGGTCTCGTGGCAGTTCGACCGGCGGGGCTATATCTGGGTTGAACCCAACACCGAGGCCGCACAGGAAGCCGCCATCGAGGCCGGGGCGATTGATCTTCAGGAGAGTGAAGAAGGTCTGGAAGTCTATACCGACCCCCAGGAAGTCTATGCCGTAGCCAACGCCCTCAAGGCCAAAGGCTTCAAGCCAGAGGACACCGAGATCACCATGGTGCCGCAAAACACCATGAGCCTGAGCCAGGAAGAGGCCGAGAAGGTGCTGCGCATGGTGGAAGCCCTGGAAGAGCTCGACGATGTGCAGAACGTGTACACCAACCTGAACCTCGATAACGTCTCGATTGGGGCCTAGGCATGTCCCAGCCCATTGTGGTGGTGGACTACGATCCTACCTGGCCCGAAGTTTTTGAACGGCTCCGGGCGCCGGTCTGGCGAGCAGTACAGGATTTTGCCCTGGCCATCGAGCACGTGGGCAGTACCTCGGTGCCGGGACTGGCCGCCAAGCCTATCATTGATATGGATGTGGTCATCGCCTCTGCCGCCCTAATTCCTCTGGCCATCGAACGCCTGGGAACGCTGGGCTATGTGCACCGGGGCAACCTGGGTATCGAGGGGCGGGAAGCCTTCCAGCAACCGGCCCACCTGCCACCGCATCATCTGTATGTTTGTCTGCAAGACAGCGTGAGCCTGCGCAACCACCTGGCCTTGCGGGACTATCTCCGGGCTCATCCCGCGGCGGTACAGGCGTATGGCGCCCTGAAGAAGCGTCTTGCCCAGGAGCATGCCCACAACATCGAGGCTTACATCGAGGCCAAAAGCGACCTGATTCTATCCATGCTGGCTCAAACCGGTTTCGAGACCGAGCAGATAGCTGCCATTCGAGAACAGAACCGGGCCAAACCCTGACCGGCTGTACTGCATACTCAAGGATGCAATAGAATGCAAGCTCACAGCCAGGCTGAAGGAAGACTGGCTAAGCTTAATCAGCAGGCAGGGTTGGTTCTGCCTCGAGTGTCCCAGAATGGTATCCATAGTGGAACGGTTTAGAGAGGATGTGCAGGCCGTGCTGGACCGAGACCCGGCGGCCAGGGGTGCCCTCGAGGCCATCCTGTTCAGTCCGGGGATGCACGCCTTGTGGATGCACCGGCTCAACCACTGGCTCTGGCGGGCCAATTTCAAGCTACTGGCCCGCATTCTGGCCCACTTTACCCGTATGTTCACGGGGGTCGAGATTCACCCCGGGGCCCGCATTGGCCGCCGGGTGGTGATTGACCACGGCATGGGCATTGTAATTGGCGAGACCGCCGAGGTGGGCGACGATGTGCTGATGTACCACGGGGTAACCCTGGGCGGCACCGGCTTCACCCGTGAAAAGCGCCACCCCACCATTGGCAAGGGGGTGCTGCTAGGGGCTCATGCGGTGGTGCTGGGGCCCATTGTGATAGGGGACGGCGCCAAGATAGGGGCCGGGGCGGTGGTCACCAAACCCGTGCCCCCCGGCGCAACCGCCATCGGAAACCCGGCGCAAATTATCGTTCGGGAAGAGGCGCTCGAGGCTGTCGAAGCCTAGTTTTCACAGAATCAGCATGGCATCGCCCAGGCTGTAAAACCGGTAGCGTTCAGCCACCGCGGTCTGGTAGGCCTGTTTCATCAGCTCGTGCCCCATAAAGGCCGAGACCAGCATCAGCAGGGTGGATTTGGGCAGGTGAAAGTTGGTAATCAGCGCGTCTATCACGTTGAACCTGAACCCTGGGCGTATAAATAGCTGGGTCTCGCCGCTGCCCGCTCGCACGCCGCCCAGCTCGGCGCTGTAGGCGGTCTCGAGCGTGCGTACCACTGTTGTGCCTACCGCAATCACCCGCCGCCCCTCGGCCCTGGCGCGGTTGACTGCCTCGGCGGTTTGGGGCGAAACCTCATAGGGCTCGAGGTGCATCACGTGCCGGTCGGGGTCGTCGTGGACGGGCTTGAAGGTGCCGGGGCCCACGTGCAGGGTGACGTATTGAATATCCACCCCCAGCCCCCGTACCCTGTCCAGCAGTTCGGGGGTGAAGTGCAGCCCCGCCGTGGGTGCGGCCACCGAGCCGGGGGTTTTGGCGTACACGGTCTGGTAGCGGGCCGGGTCTACCGAGGCCTGAATGTAGGGCGGCAGCGGCATCTTTCCGATGTTTTCCAGGTGTTCCCAGACATTGCCAGAAAACCTGAGCAGCCGGGTTCCGTCTGCTTCGATGGCCTCCACAGTAGCGATGAGCCCATCGGGAAAGGTCAGTCTGGAGCCTACCTTAGCCCGCTTGGCGGGTTTGAGCAGGGCCTCCCACAGCCCCTCACTGGAGGGAATTTCCCGCACCAGCAGCACCTCGATCACCGTTCCATGTGGGTTGGTGGCAAAAGTACGGGCCGGAATCACCTTGCTCTGGTTGAGTACCAGCACATCCCCCGCCCGAAGGTACTGGGGCAGGTCGCGGAAGATGCGGTGGGCAATCTGGCCGGTGTGGCGGTCAATTACCATCAACCGCGAGGTATCGCGGGGCTCGGCTCCACTCTGGGCGATGAGTTCGGGGGGTAGGTGGTAGTCGAAGTCCTCGAGGTTCATGGAATGGGGTTATGGCCGGGTTCGCGGGCTAGGGCTCGATTCGTGGTACTGCTGTACGCTCCCGCTCCTTACTGGGCACGAAGGCGTTCTCGATCTCGGGCAGGTGGATGAAGCGGTCTACGGCATCAATCAGTTTTTGCGAGGTGGTTTCCTTGAAGGCGATCACCTCGACCCGGATGCCGCGTTCCATCAGCACCTCCACGATGTCCACAAAGTCGCCGTCGCCGCTGCCCAGCACCACCACGTCCAGGGTGTGCATCAGCCGCACCATATCGGCGGCGATACCCATATCCCAGTTGCCTTCGTAGATGGGCTTGCCCTCGTCGGTGGTCTCCTTGAGGGTCAGATTCATGCGGCGCACCCGGAAGCCAATGGTGGAAAGCTTATAGATAAAGGGCCAGGCCGAGGTGTCGTGTTCGCGCTCGACTACGTAGGCGGTGGCCCGCACCAGTTGGCGGTTGGCCACCGCATAGCGCATCAGGCTTTCGAAGTTGACGTTTTGTCCGTAGTAGTCGCGGGCCGAGTGGTAGAGGTTTTGGGTATCTACGAACAGGCCAACGCGCTGATGGGGGCTCCAACCAGGGATACGGCCAAAAGGGTCGTTCATCAAAGCTCCTTTTAAAAATCGAGACCTACAAAAGGGGGTTAGCCCATCTGAAATTGTATCAAATCGTCCCCAAAAAAATGCACGGGGCCCAGCCTTGCAAGGTTGTATAGGCCCCGCGTCTCTCTTTGAAAGGTGGGTTGGGTCAGGGCATGGGGCTGCACAGAAGCAGCCCTCGACCAGGCCCTACCGCAAAGCCGCTAACTCGCGCCGGGCACGCTCGAGGTCGAAGCGGTCGGCGGCAGTTTTGGGGGCAATGGCCAGGGCAGCCTCGTACTGCTTGCGGGCTTCTTCTTTCCTGCCCTGGGCCGCCAACACCCCGGCCAGCTCCACCTTGTGGATGATGGTCTGGGGCTCGAGCTGGATGGCCTCGTTGAACAGCGGCATAATCTGGTTACCGTTGGCCCCGTACAGCCAGCCCACGTTCTTGGAGATGAGCGAATGATGCCATAGGGCCAGCGCGACCCTGGCCCCGGCATGGCGGGGGTTCAGGCGCAGGGTTTTGTCCAGGTTCTCCTTGATGCTGCTAGCCAGGCCTAAGCTTTCCAAAATACCCCGGTATTGCGAAAGGCGGCCCTGGGCTCGAGCCAGCTCAAAATAGGCCTCGGCATTATCGGCGTCGGCCTGAATGGCCCGACGGGCGGCGGCTTCGGCCCGACCAAACCAGTCGGCTTTTTCGTTATCTTTGGCCTGGTAGCCTGCAAAATAGCTGGCGGCTTTGGCAGCCAGAATCAGGCCTTCGGCGTTCCCCAATCGCAAGCCTGCCTCGTAGGCCTCTTGAAACTTGCCTTCATCAATCAGTTTCTCGACTGTTGCAGGGTTTTGGGCCAAGCCCATGGACAGCAGCACCATCAGCCCAAGTAGCAGATTCCTCACAGGTTCCTCCTCTTTGCGGCTCGCAGCCGACTACGATACCGCATGGATTTTACTGGATGTGCATCTGCAGGCAACTAGCCTGGGTGTGCATGTTACACTACCCCCATGGTAGCGTTACGAGCGGTTCCTTTCGCCGTGGGAATCGCCTTATTTGCGTTCACGGCCTTGGCCCAGCTCGGAGCTGAAGGCTACTACACCCAGTGCAAGGCCCTATACGACCAAGGGGTGCGCGACAGCGCTAAAGCCACCTGTCAGCTTGCCCTGGTCGCCGATCCCAACCACCTGCCCAGCATCAAGTTGCTGGGGCGTATCTATCTGGATGAGAACAATCCTGGAGCAGCCCAGCCCTTCCTCCAACAGGTGAAGCAGCTCAGCCCACAAGACCCCGAGGTGGCCCTGCTGGAGGCACGGTATTTGCTGCTGCAAGGCCGCCCATCCGAGGCGCTCGAGCGCCTACCTAGAGGCCTGAGCACCGAGGCGGTGCTGCTACGGGCGCAGATTTACGAGGCTTTAGGCCGCTACGAAGAAGCTTACGCCACCTACCGACGGATAGCAGCCTCGGAAGAAGCCCGACTGGGCGCGGCTCGACTGGCAGAGCGGCTGGGGCGGCCTCAAGAAGCCCTGGGCCTACTGGGCAGCAGTCCCAAGGAGCAGCTTGTAAAAGCCCGCTTGATGTGGCTGTCGGGTGACACCCGTGCAGCAGCGGAGGCCCTAGAGGAAGTCTTGCCTCGCCTGGGGCCCCTAGAGGGGGACTACACCCAAACTTTAGGGCTGCTAGCCATGGTCTACTACGGCCTGGGTGAATTTGAAAAAGGCTCGCTGGTGTTACGTCAGCTATCCTCGAGGGTAAGCCTTCCCAGCAGCCTGTTGGGCAAAATCTGGCCCTGGCTGCTGGTGTTCCTGATCTACTTGGGGCTGGTGCTGTATGGGGAAAGCCGTATCGAGCCCATGCGTACCGTGGAAATGGGCAGCGATCGGCGCTTTGGGCCTGGCTCCATTCATCTATGGCTCATACTGGCCCTTGTTTTGGCGGGGCTGGCCAGTGTAGGCATTGGGCAACTGCTCTACCAAAACCTGTTGGCTTTGTTTACCCCATTCCAGGGCCAGGTTGTACGTCCAGTGTTCTATTTTCTGATGGGCGCTTTGGCCCTTCTCATTACCTATCAGATGGTGAAGCAAGAGGGCCTGGTTCAGGCGTTGGGCTCGAGATCGAGCTGGGTCGAAGGCACTTGGGCCGGCCTGGTTTTACTGGCCCTACTGGGTTTGTATTCCTACATCGCCAAGCCCCTGGGTCTGAGTGGACTCGGCACCATGTACCCCATTTTTTTGGGGCTGGGTTTGCTGGAGGTGGTTATTCGCGGCGTGGGATATCCGATTTATAAGGAGCGCTATAAGGAGCTAAGCAACTTCATGATTCCAGTGTTGTTTGCCCTAGCCATTCCCGGCCCTACAATCTTCTTCCTGATGGCAAGCCTATTTTTGGGTTGGCTATATATGCGCACCAAAGGGGCTTTGGCCGGGGCCACCGCCTGGGTATTGGCCGGATTGATTCTGGCCTTGGTTGCCAACATGCCCTTGGTACGTACCCTGCTGGTCGGTTAGCACCTGTCTCCTTCATCCCTGCTGACAAAAAGTGCGGGCTTTTAGAGGGTGAGCTGTGCGCCGGGCGCTTTTTGTATAGACTGCGTTTAGATGCGGGAAATCTTCTTTCTCTCCGATTTTGGCCTAGCCGATCCCTACGCTGCGGTGGTCAAGGCGGTGATGCGACAAACTGCTCCTGGTGTGGTTATTCACGATCTAGCCCACAACCTGCCTCCGGGCGATCTGAATCGGGCCACCTACATCCTGTATGAGTCGGTACCCTATCTACCCCGGCAATCGGTGGTGCTGGCGGTGGTCGATCCGGGGGTGGGCTCCTCCCGCCGAGCGGTTTTGGTAGTGGGGGAACGGCTTTACTACGTGGCTCCGGACAACGGCCTGCTCACCCTGGCCTACCTGCAAGACCCTCCACGAAAGGCGTACCTGCTCGAGAACCCTGCCTACCACCTGCCCCGCAAATCGGCCACCTTCCACGGACGCGACGTGTTTGGACCGGTTGCAGCCCACCTGGCCACGGGGGTTGAGCCAGCCCGCTTTGGCCCAGAACTGCCAGTTGCCGAACTGGTGCGCCTGCCCATCCATCTGAACTTTGGCAACCAGGGCGAGATTCTGACCTTCGACCGCTTTGGTAATGCCATCACCACCCTATTAGCCACCCCTGCCCAGATACGCGGTAAAACGGTGCGCATTCGCTACCATCGCATCCCGGTGGCTTCGCATTATGCCGAAGTGCCGGTCGGGACGGCCCTGGCCTATGTGGGCAGCGCTGGGCTTTTAGAGGTCGCCATCCATCTGGGCAATGCCCAGGAGCAGCTGGGCCTTAAACAGGGCGACCGGGTGGAGCTAGGTTGACCTTTTGGGCTTCAGCCTGTAGATTGGAGAACGGTTTGTCGAGCACAACCCCGCCCAGGGGTTGATACTCCCAAAGGAAGTGACCCAAGATGGCCAAGCACCCAGTACCCAAGAAGAAAGTCTCCAAGTCCCGCCGGGACATCCGCCGGGCTGCGGTTTCCACCCTAACAGCCCCCACCCTCACCAAGTGCGCCAACTGCGGGGCCATGATCCCGCCCCATGCCGTCTGTGATAGCTGTGGCTATTACGCCGGGAAAAAAGTACTGGAAGTCAAAGCTTAAAACCGGCTTCAAAAGCCCCCGACCGACACCGCTCGTCGGTCGGGGGCGTTCTTTTGTAGGCTGCCATTGTCGCGCCCAGCCGAGCCTGCCGTCTAGACTTAGTCCAAAACGCATTCCGGCACAAGGGGGGGGCGGAGTGTTATCTTTGTTGAAGTGCCCTATGTGTTTAGGGCAGCTTTAGGAGGCGAATGAATACCGGTATCCTTGCCCTTGGCACCTACGCCCCCGAGCGGGTAATGACCAACCACGACTTTGAAAAGATACTGGACACATCCGACGAATGGATTGTTAGTCGCACAGGTATCCGCGAGCGACGCCTGGCTGCCGAGGGGGAGTTCACTTCCCACCTGGCCTTCAAGGCAGTCGAAGACCTGATTCGCCGCCATGGAGAAAGTGCGCTGGAAGGGGTGGATCTGGTCATTGTGGCCACCAACACCCCTGACGCCCTTTTCCCTGCCACGGCTGCCCTGGTGCAGAACCGCTTTGGTTTGAATGCCGGCGCTTACGACCTGCTGGCCGGTTGCCCGGGCTGGGGGTACGCCATTGCCCAGGCCCATGCCATGGTGCATAGCGGGCTGGCCCGCAAGGTGCTTACCATCGGCTCCGAAACCCTCTCCAAAATCCTCGACTACACCGACCGCTCCACAGCGGTGCTGTTTGGCGATGGGGCTGGGGCGGCGGTCATCGGCCGGGTGCCGGACGGGTACGGCTTCAAGTCGTTTGTGCTGGGGGCCGACGGTTCGGGGGGCAAAGAGCTGATGCTGCGCTGTATCGCCGACAAGCTGCCCGACGGCAGCCCCATGGGCCAGTACGCCTATATGAACGGGCGCGAGGTTTTCAAGTTTGCGGTGCGGGTGATGAACACCGCGACCCTCGAGGCCATCGAAAAAGCCGGCCTGAAACCCGAGGACATCAAGTACCTGATTCCCCACCAGGCCAATGCCCGCATTATCGAGGCGGCCCGCGAGCGCCTGGGGTTGCCCCCCGAGCAGGTCTGGGTCAACGTAGACCGCTACGGCAACACCTCCACGGCCTCCATGCCCATCGCGCTGCAGGAGGCCCTGGACGCAGGTAAGATCCACAACGGCGACCACATCCTCTTTGTGACCTTTGGCGCTGGCCTCACCTGGGCCGCCAGCGTGATGACCTGGTGGCAGCCGGACTAGGGCCGTGGCCTTGATGAGGTGAACCATGATTGCAGCTTTATTCCCCGGACAGGGGTCGCAGGAAATTGGCATGGGCAAGGCGCTTTATGAGGGCTCGAGGGCGGCCCGCGAGGCCCTGGATCGGGCCGAGGCCGCTTTGCCCGGTCTGCTCAAGCTGATGTGGGAAGGCCCGGAGGAGGAACTCAAACTAACCGCCAACCAGCAGCCGGCCCTTTTGGCTGTGGGCTATGCGGCCTTCCAGGCCTATTTGGAAATGGGCGGTGCGCTGCCCAGCTTCGCAGCAGGGCACAGCCTGGGCGAGTGGACGGCCCATGTGGCCGCCGGCACCCTCAGTCTGGAAGACGCCCTGCGCTTAGTGCGCAAACGCGGGGAGTACATGCAAGAAGCCGTACCGGTAGGGGCGGGGGCCATGGCGGCTGTTTTGAAGGTTCCGGCCCAGACCATTCAGGAGCTGACCGCCGGCATTGCCGGGGTGGAGATCGCCAACTACAACTCGCCCGAGCAAACCGTCATCTCCGGCACGGCCAAGGGGGTTGCAGAGGCTGCTGAAGTGTTGAAAAGCCACCGGGCTCGAGTCGTACCGTTGCCGGTCTCGGCTCCGTTTCACTCCTCGCTGATGCGGCCCGCTCGGGAACGTCTGGCCGCCGACCTGGCCCAGGTGGAGTTCTCCACCCCCCGCTTCCCGGTGTACTCCAACGTGCTGGCCCAGCCCGAGACCCGCCCCTCGGTAATTCGGGAGCTGTTGCTGGAACAGATCACCCATGCCGTGCGCTGGGTAGAGATTCTGCAGCACCTGAAGGCGCAAGGGGTGAAGGTGTACCTCGAGTTCGGCTCCGGTAAAGTACTCACCGGCCTGGTGGGGCGTACCCTGGAAGGGGTGGAGGCCCGTTCGCTAACCAGCCCGCAAGAAATCGCCGAGTGCCTGGCCGTGATAGGGCAAGGCTAACATCTGGAGGTAGTATGCGAAAAGCGCTGGTAACAGGTTCGTCGCGTGGAATTGGAAAAGCCATTGCCCTGGAGCTGGCCCGGCGGGGCTATGCCCTGGCGGTGCACTATGCCGGCAACCAGGCCGCCGCCGAGGCCACCGCCGCCGAGGCCCGGGCCCTGGGGGCCAGCCAGGTGGTGGTGCTGGGGGCCGACCTGAGCAGCGCGCAAGCGGCTCAAAAACTCGTAGCCGATGCCAGCGCCGCTCTGGGTGGATTGGAGGTGCTGGTCAACAACGCCGGCATCACCCGCGACACCCTTTTGATCCGTATGAAGGACGAGGACTGGGATACCGTGATCGCCACCAACCTGAGCGCCATCTTCCACACCACCCGCGAGGCCATCAAGCTGATGATGCGCGCCAGATGGGGCCGGGTCATCAACATCAGCAGCGTGGTAGGTATCCTAGGCAACCCCGGCCAGGCCAACTATGTGGCGGCCAAGGCGGGCCTGATTGGCTTCACCAAGTCGGTAGCCAAGGAGTACGCCACCCGTGGCATCACCGTCAATGCCGTGGCGCCGGGGTTTATCGAGTCGGACATGACCGCCAAACTGCCCGAGCAGGTCGTGGCCGAGTACCTCAAGCAAATTCCCGCCGGTCGCCTGGGCAAGCCCGAGGAGGTAGCCAAGGCCGTGGCCTTTTTGGCCTCGGACGACGCGGCCTACATCACTGGACAAACCCTGTGTGTGGATGGCGGCATGACCCCGCACTAGAATGCTCGAGCCCTGTAACTCAGAGCCGAGGCTGGTTTTGATGTGGTAGAATCCCGCACGGTAGAATAAACCCTAATCTATGGAGGTTAAAACATGGCAATCCTAGACGATGTAAGAGAAGTGATCGTGGACAAACTCGGCGTGGATGCCGACAAGGTAGTGCCCGAAGCCCGCTTTATCGAAGACCTTGGCGCCGACAGCCTCGATACTGTAGAGCTGATCATGGGCCTGGAGGACAAGTTCGGGCTGGAAATCTCCGACGAAGACGCGGAAAAGATTCGCACCGTACAGGATGCGATCAACTTCATCCAGAGCAAGCAAGCCTAGGTCGGTTTCGGTTGGCACCCAGTACAACAAGTGGTGTTGTGCTGGGTCTTTTTTTCCACATGGCGCGCCGCGCGGTTGCAAACCACCTGCACCAATCAATCAGAACCAGCCCTGCCCATAAGAAGCAAGGGAGGGGCTTTGGTTGCCCCTCCCTTTAGGACGGTTACTCTCAAAAACGCTTGGCCGGCTCGACCACACTCACGTTGGCGGCCTGAGGGCCTTTACCGTTCTTTCCGGGCTCAATGTCGAAGGTTACTACGTCGCCTTCGTTCAGGGTGCGAAAGCCACGAGACTGAATGGCGCTATAGTGCACAAATACGTCCGGCTCCCCCTCTTCGCGCTGGATAAAGCCATAGCCCTTCTCTGCATTGAACCACTTGACCTTACCTTTTTGCATACTGCTCCTTATCACGGGCAACTGGAACGTAACCCGGCCCGGGACCAAGGCGCTGAACTACCCAAACATCATCCGACCACCGCTAGCCATGGGCAACCCCCATAGCCAGGCTGTGGACAAAACAACATGGGCCACCTCAGAAAACTCCCAGACGCCTCAAGATAGCACTACACAGCAAACCGTGTCTACCCATCAAGCAAAACGCCCGCCGTCACCAGCGAGCGTTTTTCAATTGGTCTGTCTTGGCCATCAGGGGCGCCAGATCGGCACCGTGGTGGGATCGATACCCCATTCCTTGGCCAAGTAGGTCTGCGAGAGCTTCTTAAGGGTACCGTCTTTTTCCAGAGCTTCCAGAATTTTGTCGACCTGGGCCCGGTTGGGGTTGCCTTTGGTAAACAGCGCTCCGTAGTTCTCGCCGGTCTTGAACTGGCCCACCACCGCCAGGGCTCCCCCCGACTTGGCTGCCTCCGAGAGCACGATGGAGGTGTCGATGATGAAGGCATCAATCTGACCAGCCCGCAGTGCAGTAAAACCTGCGGCCACATCCGGGAAGACCCGGGTCAGATTCTGGGGGTGCTTGAGGGTTTCGCTCAGGAACTTGGCCGCCGTGGTGGCCTGCTGCACCCCCAGGCGGGCTGTCTTGAGGCTGGCCGGAGAGTTAAATTTGGCCTTGTCAGCCGCCCGCACCAGCACGCCGATATCCGAGGAGAAGTAGGGCCTCGAGAAGTCCACCACCCGCTTGCGGGCCTCGGTGATGGTGATCTGCGAGAGGGCAAAGTCGAAGTTGCGGGTCTGGCCGGCAATCAGGGCATCCCAGGCCACGTTCTGCACCACCACTTTATCCAGCCCCGCACGGTGAGCAATGTTGGCAGCCAGGCAGTACTCGAAGCCGTCCTTGATGGTAGCGGGGCTGTCGCCGTTCCAGAAGCCTGGCCCCGGCAGGTTGGTCTGCACCGTTAGCTGGCCGGCCACCGCCGGGCGGATGGGAAACTGGCCCTTGGGGCCGGTTACTTCGCAGTTGCCAATTTTGGTCTGGGCCATCCCCAGCGAGGCCAAAACCGCCAGTCCTAGAATCCCGATTTTTTTCATGGAAACCTCCTTAGGCACCCATCTATGCGCTCTGCTCAACTTTACAGAACCTCAAAGGGGGCGTCAATGCAGGGCAGCAATCGTCCACCCGGGACATCACCTCGAGCAGCACCAGGCCCACATAGCCCTCGAGGTCGTCCCTGTCGAGGGTGATTTACTTGGCACCCAAAACCCAGGTTGTCGTACTATTAATCTCAGAGTTCAGGCAGGCCCCAACCGTCAGGTTGATTGACTCGAGCGCAGAAAAAATCATGAGATTGAACCCTGTGCTTTTCCTCTGTTCGCTGTTCCTTGGAGCCTGTAGCTTCGTTTACACAGGATCAACCGTTACACCACAACCCATCACCGAGACCGTTCTGTCCTCACGCTATGGCCTGATTGCACTGAACGCTGCCATTTTGGAAAGAGAGGAGGAAGGCGGGTGGGAACGGGTGGTTTTTCGCTTACAACCCAACTACCCACTCCCGCTGGCAAACACAGGGGATCTGGGTCGCCACCTTCGAGCCCAGCTCGAGATTCGACAGTGGCGCTTACAATGCGAGGCCTCGAATTCTCTACCCATCTTCGGCGGGCCTCACTACACCCTGCGGGTGGTTCGTGGGACGGAGGGAGCAGGCCTTTTCCTGCAACCGGCAGGGGAGCCCGGCATCTACAGGCTGGAAGTGGGCCCTACAAACCCAGACCTGCCGCCTTTTTCTTGCCCGTTACGCTAATTACTCTTGCCTGCCAAGCGCCCGCCGTGATTACAGACTTTCCCACCGCATCGGCTACAATGGGTAGGCTGTGCAGGAGAGGATTCGCAATTTTTCTATCATCGCGCACGTAGACCACGGCAAGTCTACGCTGGCCGACCGCATTCTCCAGATGACCAAAGCCGTCTCGGATCGAGAGATGCGCGAGCAGTTTTTGGACTCGCTGGAGCTCGAGCGCGAACGCGGCATCACCATCAAGGCCAGCGCGGTGCGGCTGTTTTACCAGAGCAAAGCCGGAGAAACCTACATCTTCAACCTGATTGATACCCCCGGCCACGTGGACTTCGGCTACGAGGTGAGCCGGGCCCTGGCCGCGGTGGAAGGGGTGCTGCTGGTGGTGGACGCTTCGCAGGGGGTGGAGGCCCAGACCATCGCCAACTTCTACCTGGCCATGGAGCACGAGCACACCATCATCCCGGTGATTAACAAGATTGACCTGCCCGGCGCCCAGCCTTTGGAAGTGGCCCTGGAAGTGGAAGAGGTGCTGGGGATTCCCGCCGACGAATGCATTTTTGCCTCGGGCAAAACCGGCCAGGGGGTGGATGAGATCCTCGAGGCCATCGTGGCCCGCATCCCGGCCCCCAAGGGCCGCCCGGAGCACCCCCTGCAGGCCCTGATCTTCGACTCCATCTTCGACGCCTACCAGGGGGTAATCCCCTACGTGCGGGTAATGGATGGCAGCATCCAGCCCGGCGACAGCATCCGCATCTGGTCTACCGGCAAGGTCTTCGAGGTGGACAAGGTGGGGGTCTTCCGGCCCGGAACGCTGGAACCGGTAGGCCAGCTTGGCCCCGGCGAGGTGGGCTGGATTACCGCCGCCATCCGCGAGATTGGCGATGCCCAGGTAGGCGATACCATCACCTCGGCCCAGAACCCCTGTGAAGCCCCCTATCCGGGCTTCCAGCCGGCCAAACCGGTGGTGTTTGCCGGCCTCTACCCCACCGACACCCAGGAGTACAACCGGCTGCGCGAGGCCCTGGAGAAGCTCAAGCTCAACGATGCGGCGCTTTCATTTGAACCCGAGACCTCCGAGGCGCTGGGCTTTGGCTTTCGCTGCGGCTTTCTGGGACTGCTGCACGCCGAAATTGTGCAGGAGCGGCTCGAGCGCGAGTTCGACCTCGACCTCATCTCCACCGCCCCCAGCGTGATTTACCGGGTCAAGCTCACCAGCGGCGAGGAGATTGAGATTCACAACCCCTCCGAGCTGCCCAACCCCGACAAAATCGAGGCCATCTACGAGCCTTACGTCAAGCTCACGGTGTACACCCCCGAGGAATACGTGGGCTCCATCATGCAGCTTTTGCAGGAAAAGCGCGGCAAGATGAGCAACATGCACTACATGGGCAAGCGGGTGGAGCTGGTGTACGAGGTGCCCTTCGGCGAAATCCTCTACGACTTCCACGACCGACTTAAGTCCATCAGCCGGGGCTACGCCTCCATGGACTACGAACAGGCCGGCTACCAGGAAGGCGAGCTGGTCAAGGTGAGCATCCTGGTTAACGAGGAGCCGGTGGACGCCCTGGCCTTTATCGCCCATAAAGACAAAGCCTATGGCATCGGGCGCGAAATTGTGGACAAGCTGGCCGAGGTCATCCCCCGCCAGCAGTTTGCGGTGCCCATCCAGGCGGCCATTGGGGGCAAAATTATCGCCCGCGCCACCGTCAAGGCCCTGCGTAAAGACGTGCTCGCCAAGTGTTACGGCGGCGACATCACCCGCAAGAAAAAGCTATTGGAAAAGCAGAAGGAAGGCAAAAAGCGCATGAAGGCCATCGGCAAGGTGGACGTGCCGCAGGAGGCTTTCCTGGCAGTGCTGTCGGCCGGGCGCGATTAGTTCAGGCTAATTTCGCTGAGCCGCTGGGGCAGGTTACGAGGGGCTGCCTCAAAGCGCAGAGGGTTGGCTGGCACGCGGGAGTCACGCCCGCCCTGCCGTATCTCGCCCTGTAACGAAAAGCGCACCCGCACCGCGCTGTGCTCAGCCCGAAGCGGTACAGGTGGGGTGGTCGGGCAAGGCACCGGGGTGGCCAGCCCTTCCTCGTCAAAGCCCAAGCAGTCGGCAAAATTCACCACAAAACCGCCCGGCTGCACATAGTCAGCCAGCAGGTTGCCGCTGCTGTCCGATATGGTGGTGGGCATGATAGCCGGCAGTCCATTGGGCAGGCGGTTGCTGCCCACCACCAGGTTACGCTCGTAGATGTACAGCAGCCATTTATCGTTGTTGGCAGGGTCGGGGCCGGGGTTCTCGGCTCCGGTAGCCTGCGCAACCACCCAGCCGCGGTTGAGTGGGTAGATCATCACAAACTTCACCACTTCCACCCCACCCTCTACTCGAGGGGGCTGGAGCAGGGCAATGGCCGGATCCAGGCCAATCTGCCAGGTATTGCTGTTGGTGCGCGGGTTGCGAACGCTATAACCCCCCGCACTTCCAATGGTGAGGGTTGTACCAGGGGGGTATATAAAAGCCGCTGTAGAAAGGTAATCGCTCACCAGGTTACCGGCATTGCGCAGGTCTTCGGTGAGGAGCTGGGCATTTTGTACAAAGCGAAGGCTATCGCTGCTGCTGCGCAGCCCAGCCGCAATAAGCCCCAGGATCGCTACCCCAATAACGGCTGCGATCAGTATTTCAATGAGGGTAAGGCCCGTTCTATGCATAAGCCTCTACTGGGGTGGAAGGGCCACCTCGGTGGCGAAGCGATAAGGTCGGTTTTGTGGGCCGGTGAATCGGAGGGTGACCCGACGCAACACCACCTGAGTACCAATGCTCTGGATGTTCTCGAGCGTAACGGTGGGGTTACTAAAGCCGCTGGGAGGCGTTATTGGCGGTGGTATTCCTGCGTTATAGGTGGCTCTGGTAGACCAGCTGGCCCGAAGGTTATCGAAGTAGCTGCGGGCGAAAGCCTGGGCCTGGGTGTCTATCTGGGCACCCCGAGTAAGAGAGAAGCTCGAGCCAAAGTAGCTCAAAATCAAAATGGTGATGGAAAGGATGGCCAGGGCCACCATCACCTCTACCAGGGAGAAAGCGTTACGGCGCACGCACCACCACCTTGCCGGTGCTGCCCACAATGTGCACATTAAGTACCCGGTTGCCCGGCCCCCGGAGTGCAAAAGTACGGTTGGCCGCGTTGACAATACCGTACGGAGCCATAAAGGTAATGCTGCCCCCACCAGAAGGAACGCTCTGGAAAACCACGCCCGCAGGCAACGGCTTGCTGGTCAACAACGCCAGCTCGCTGGTACGGCCCACTTTGTAGGTGCTGCCGCCAGCACTGGCTTGAAAGGAGAAGTTGAGCGACTGCCGGCGGGCTTGTTGGCGAATGCTAAGGAGTTCAGTCGCGACCTGAGTAGCCGCCTCGCGGATGACCAGGCTTTGTCGGTACGCGTTTAGCGAGACAAAACCCACCCCCAGCAGGATGCCCAGCACGGCCAGCACAATCAAAAACTCCACCAGGCTAATGCCCCTTTGCGAGTATCTGCTCACTGCCCAATCACTTCCCATATACCTCTTCTAAGCTGAGCCTGCTGCCCACCGGGTACTCGAGGGCGCAGGCGGTTGTCGTGGTAGATGGTTAGACCTGAAGAACTGCCTCCTGGGCCTGGCACTAAAATGCCGGTATCGGCCGCTACCAGAGCCCCCCTCAGATCCCAGCGCCCGCCCAGTTTGGTGTATTTACGTTGAGCAAGCCCAAAAATGGCATTGGCCGAATAAAGCAGTCCATCGGTGCGGAGTGGGCCGGTACCTCGAGCGTTCATGGAATTGGCCCAAAGGTTTTTAAGGATGGCGTTGGTGAAGGTGCTCGAGGTCACCTCGTAACGGGCCGCGCGGGCCAGGATGCTCTGGGCCTGTTCAGCCGTGAGGGTGGTGCTGCTCAGCACCGTGTCGCCGCGGCAGAAGGAGACTCGAGCCCCTGCCGTAATGGTGCTGTACTCTGCATACCTTTGTGGTTGGTGGCTACAGCCAGCAGCGAAATATACCTGATTCTCACCAAAGGTATAGAGCCGGGGTCGGTAACTGTTGTCGCGCAGGTAGCGTTGCAGCTCCCGCCGGTTGAAGTTGGCTATCTCGGTAAGAGCCAGGTTGGGGCGCGGGCGCTCTTCTGGGTAGCAGGCGGCATTGGTGGGGTTCTCTCTACAGAAGCTGATGGTGGGTTGGTTGGAGCGGGTGCTGAGCATCTGCTCTTCGGTTAGGCTTTCTATGTCGCTTTGAACGGTCATAAAGTCGCCTACCGCTAAATTGCCGCCCGCTATTAGGTTGAGTTGGGGTAGGCGGCTGGGGTTGCTGTAATCGCAGGGAACCAGGGTACTCCCAGTACCGCAGTCGTAGGTCAGATCCCCCATCACGTAGAGGTTGCCGCGGGCCAGAAGGGTGCCACTGCCGCGAACAAATCCCCTCAGCACCACATCTCCATTAATGAACACCGTACCGCTCAGCTCAATCGGGATGACAGAGCCATCCAGCAGCACATTCGTGGGGTTCTGGCCCAGATCGGCCGAGGTTCGGGTCTGCACCGCGCTCCCGCCCGGCCAGGCCACGCCGCCACTGGGGTTGAGGACCATAGCCGCCCTAAGGGTGCCCGCGCTGTAGCTCTCGTTGGTTCCGGCCAGGCTCGAGCTCACCTCGGCGTTCCACTCGGCATCGTCGATGAGTCGGTTGTTGTTGGTATCCGGGATGGGCAGGGGAAAGCGATCGGGCAGCTCGCCATCGGGAAAGCGGTTGCCAAACGCCGCCAGATTGCTGCTATCGGGGTAGTTGTAGTAGAGGTTTTGCGGGGTGGTGCAGTTGCTGGGGGTCGAGCAGTCGGCGGGGGTGGCTGTAATGAGAGTGGTTGAGCGAATGCGGGTATCACCCGGGTTCATAGTGGTGTAGTAGCGGTTGGAGGGGCCTACAGCGCCGCTGTACTGCCGGCTGATGGTGCCTCGAGTCACCAGCGAGCCATGCACTACACCCGCTTCTTCGTCGTCGCGCATGATCAGGCTTTCCAGCACCCCCACCTTGGCCCGCCGCCACCAGGTGCTGGGGTCGTTGGGGTTGGGGTTACCCCGCAAAGCGTCCATGCTTTTAATGTCCAGGTGGCAGAAAACACACTCGGCATTGTTGGTCAGAAGGGCATAGTCGAACGGGAAGAAGGCCCGGTCTACCCGGAAGACCTGCCGCAAACGGCGGGTGGTTCCATCGGCCAGAGTGCCGGTGGAAGTGACAGTCAGCACGATGGCGTCGGGGTCGGTACTGGTATCGTCTTGTCGCGAGACCTGCACTACAAAGCTCGAGCCATCCCCCAGGTTTTGCGGGTCGCCAAACAGGCTGGCTATGGTAGCGCCGTTGGATAGGCCAATACGGTTTAGCTCAGCGGCATAGGCCGTCACGCTTCGAGAAGTGGCATTGGCCAGCACCTGATGCCACAGCCGGGCCACGGCCCGCTCGAGCCCCGCCTCAGCAGCGAACTGGGCCTGCGAGGTACGCAGGGCATCCTGGGCATTGCGGCGGTTGGAGAGCGATGTAAGCGAGGCAATGCTAACCAGAATGATGACAATAAACATGAATACCAGCGTTGAAACCAGCGTAACACCTCGTGTCGTTAGCATTAAATGCCCCCATACTCGCATCAAGTCTCATGAATATGGTTGGAATTATAACCCATATCAAGCCCAGAAGCCCACTCCTCTCAACGCAGCGGGTGTCCAGCCAGGCCAGGGGTTCTCCCTATGTGTTCAGCAGCCCCAGGCTGCGGGCCCGCTCGAGCGCTTCCACACGGTTACGGGCCTCAAGTTTTTCGTAGAGCCGCACCAGGTGATCCTTGACGGTTTCGGGCGAGATGTGCAGATGGCGGGCAATTTCTTTGGTGGAGAGGCCCTGGGCCATCCACCGCAAGACTTCTTGCTCGCGGGCGGTCAGTTTGGGCAGTTCGGGGGCCCGCAAACGGAGCTCCTGCCCCAGCTCAAGCCTTCGCAAGCGCTCAGCCAGGGCCTCCGGAGGTAGTTCTTTCAACCAGTAGGCATCGGCCCCAGCCAGAGCGGCCTGCTGCAGCAAAACCGGCTCGTTGAAGGTTGTCAGGAGGGCAATCAGGCCCCTATAGCGCCGTTCCCGCAGCATCCGGGTAGCCGCAATTCCGTCCATATTCGGCATCCGCACATCCAAGAGAATGCCATCGGGCAGAAGCTCCAGGCACCGCTGCACCGCTTCCTGACCGTCTGCGGCCTCTCCCACCACAGCAAACCCTTCGCGCTCGAGGGCCGCCCGCAGGCCCATGCGAAACAAAGGGTGGTCGTCGGCAATCAGCAGGCGCATCCAGCTATAGATTAGCAAGTTGCGGCCTGCTAAAAAGTCTTCCACAGCCTCCTTGGCTTTTCAGGAAGCTGTGGAAGCGTGAAAGCCCGGCTAGTACACCTGTTCGCGCTGGCCAAAGCTAAGGGGGGTGGCTACGCTCACCTGCACCACCCCGGTGGTCGGGAAGAAGGGCGGGGCCCGGTCTTGCATCCGGGGGTCGTAGGTGAACTGGCGGGCATAGCCCTGAATCATCTGGCCTGTGGAGCTGTTGAACTGCCCGAAGGCCCCGTAGGTGTACTGGATGATGCCCCCCTGCAAGCGGATTGAACCGCGCGGAGAGATGCTGTTGTAGTTCTGCACCGCCACCTCGCCCCTCGAGGTCATCAGCACCCCGTGAATGGTCAGATCCTGCAAGGAGCTGTTGGTGCCGTTACCCAACAGAATATCGCCATCCTGGCTGTACACCCCCAGGATATTGTCGGCGGAAAGGTTATTGCAGGTAGCCCGCGTCACCGTGCTGCCGCTCCGGGTTGGCGTACCGCTGCAGGCCGGGCTCTGGTACTTAAGGTCGCCCTGGATTCGAATGTTCTCACCGCTACCAGCGTTGGCTACGGTAACCTGCGCGAAACTGGCCAGCGCTGGGGGTGCGGTGTTGGGGTTGCTGGCATCGGAACGGGCTGGGCCGGTGAGGTTGCTGATGCTTCCATCGGCAAAGATCATGCCGTTGAAACCCGTCCGCACCAGCACGCCGGGCCAGCTTCCATTGAAGAGGTAGAGCGCCCCGCTGGCATCGTAACGGTAGAGTTGTCGGTTGGTTCCGGTACAGGCTGCTGTTAAGCAGACCTCAATGTACTGGTAGGGCGAGGTGGCCGGCGTACAAACCCCCGAGGCGTTGCAGGTGGGGGGTGTCCCGCTGGCATCCCCTGCGTACAGGGTGATTCGGGCGATATCGGAGTTGAAGTACAGACCACCCGTCTGCGCTGCGCTGCGCTGGTTCTGGTTGTTAGCCGGCATGGGGATAAACGGCTCCTGCCAGTTCACCTGGGGGTTGCCTTCAAAAACCGGGGCATGGGTGATGCCACCACTGGTCCAGGAAGGGGCATTGGGGTTGGTCATCTGACCGGGGGATAAGAAGGTGGTACTGCTACCCGAACCAAAAAAAGCACCGGGGCTGATGGAGCCACTGCAACTGCTGGCCCCGGCATCGGTACAACCCGCACTAGTCACATAGCCGCCAAACCAGGGGTTGAAGGAGAACCGGAAGCGCTCGTTAGTGTGCACCGGCCCGTCGAACAGGGTGTTGCTGGTAAACCAGATCGAGCTATTGGAGCGGTTACGGTGCCGGTTGGTAAACAGCGCGTAGCGAGCAAAGCTGCCGTTTTGCAGCAAGAAGCGGTACTCGCCCTGCACCATCACGTTCCGCTGGTAGGGGGTACCGGGGGAGGCCGTGACCACCATCACGTAGGGCAGCGCATACCCCTGCACCTGACGGGTCAAGGGCGTGGCTGGGTTGTTGTCGTCGTCTATCACATACCCGGATGGTAGCTGGGCTGAAGAGGGGAAGGCCTGGCCGCAGGCCGGGGCGGTGGTAAAGTGCACGCGTACTTGTACTGTGGCACCCGAACCATCCGGCGCAAAGTTGCGGCCACAGATGGCCGTATTGAGACTGGACTGAAGGGTGTTGGCCAGCAAAGCCAGCCGGGCCGCTACCGTGGAGGCAATGGGCTGGGTAGCGTTGCCTCCGTAATACCAGATATCGCTAGTGCTGATGCCCCCCAGGCTGGGATTCCCCGAGCGTACGATACCCTCGAGGCTGGCCCGTACCTCGTAGGACATCAGCGCAGAGGCAGCCACAGCCCCTCCCCGGGCCAGGTTGATGGCCTGGGCCATAGCGGTGTTATCCCGGCTGGTGCGCAGGTCGTTCATAGCACGAGTAAAGATTAAGCCGCTTATCACGCTCAAAAGCAAAATGATGGTTAGGGCTACTACGATCGCTATGCCCTGATGACGTCTCATGGGTTGCATATGTTCACCACCTTGGCCTGGTAGTAAATGTTGTTGATCATGTCCACCTGTCCGGTATAGGTTCGCTCTACGTTGCGCCCGCGCAACGGCACCTGAACCCCCAGGGTGAACTGTAGCCGCCGCAGCGTAAACTCCGACCCACCGCTGGTGAAGTAGGGCTGTACCCGGCCGCTCACCAGATAGCCGCTGGGGTTGCGCTCTTCGCTAACCGAAGAACCGTTGCGCTGCTGATAGACGTAGTCGATGCGGAAACTACTCACATCGTAGGCCACATCGGTAGAAGCTGCATCGCCCAAAGCCTGGTAGACCAGCTTGCGGTTGGCTGCATCGTAGCTGTAGCCCAGCAGGCTAACCACCGAGGCCAGGGTCTGAGAGGTGGCGGTAACCGGCAGGTTGTTGCAGGTGGTGGTTAGAGTGTAGGTATTGACACCACTTAGCACAGGCAGCGCAGTGGTGCGGGTTAGCACCGCGTTATCGTTACCGTCTATAACTACCAGCCGACTGCCCACAGGAATCTCAGCGGCGATGGTGGGCGAGCTACTCACCAAAGTGAGACTGTTACCAGCCACCGCAGTAATGGTGTAACCGGCCCCCCCAGCCACCTGGGCAAAGGAGATGCTGGTGGCGTTGCTGTTGAAAGGGGTGTGGGTCACGATGGCAAACGCTGCCGTGCGCAAATCCTGGCTCATGACTTCCAGCACTCGCCGGGCCTTGTTCTGGGCCGCGCTTACCGCCTCGTTGGATTGGTTAAGCTGTAGGCCCTGGATACTGGTGTTGAAAGCCAGCGATATCACGATCACCAGCACCAGCAGGGCCAGCAGCAATTCCAGGACTGTGAAACCTCGAGGGCGCAAAGTAACCTCCTTCAGTTGATACCGCTGTTAATCTCGGCTCCCACCCGTGCTGGGGAAGGGCCGATGATGCTCTGGTTGACACACTGTTCCCCCTCCGGGCTGCGCCAGCAAACCTCAATGCGGTACTGGCTGATCTGCCAACTGCTGCTGGCCCAGGAAGGGGCTCCCTGGTTGGTTATGCTGGCACGATATAGGGCCAGGTTGGCGAACTGCTGCTCACTGGTAAGGCTAGGAAAGCCACTGGTGGCGTTGATAAGCCCTCCATAACCCCAGGTGAGGCTCTCGCCCTCGTCAGGAACGGCCCGTTCATCGGCCTCGAGAATCTGCCGGCCCAAAAAAAGCCCCAGCTGATTGGCCTGTGCCCGGCCTCCCACAATGCTGGTCTGGCGCATATTGCCCACCAGCAAGGTGGTGAAAATGCCCAGTACAATGGCCAGCGCACCTGCAGCCACCACCACTTCAATAAGGGTCAGACCCCGGTTTCTCATTGCCGTCGCACCTCCCCAATCAGGGTTGCCGTCAGGGTAAAAGTCTGACCCGCCGCCGTTACGGTGAACTGGCGGTTGGCCGGAAAGCTGCTAGAAAAAATTACTTTTCCAGGGGAGGTAAAGGTAGCCAGTGTGCCGTTGTTTAGGCTACAGCTCACCCCATTCGGCAGGGTCACGCTCCGCAGTACGCTTCCATCCACCTGGGACTGCACCTGCAGGGTGTTGCCGCTGCGCACCAGCACAAAGTTGGTGCCGCCCCGGCTGGCTGCCGCCGTAGCCCCCTGCCAGAAAAGCTGGCGGATCTGATCCACCGTGGCCAACGCTTCTTGTCGCTGCCCGATATTACGTATCTGGGGGATGCCGATCCCGGCCGCTACCCCCAGAATAGCCATCACCACAATGAGCTCCAGCAGGGTAAAACCCCCAGACATTCTTATCTGCTTACTAGCTTGCAAACACCTCGCCATACCTCCTCGAGTTTGGGCAGTTCGTTTGAGTTCAAGTACCCCCAGATGGGGGTTGGTGCGTTACGTTAATCAGTTGTTAATACGCCGCCTAGAACTGTCACAAGCAAACATTTATTCGCGCTGGAGGAGGCTCCTTGCTTCTTTACAAGCCGCCTATAGCCTGTGGTCAAATATCACAATCCAGCTGTTGTTGCTGGAGTGTGTGAATCATCCCAGCCTCCAATACCGGATGTCGCAACAAGGCTTTATGACACCCTGACACGCAGCCGGGTTCCCTCTCCCGGCAAGGCCAGGTTTTCCAGCTGCCCGCCGTGTACCTCGGCTACCCGCCGGGCTACGTATAGCCCCAGCCCCGCACTGCCCGCCCGCACCCCGCGCAGACGCTGGCTGCGGAAAGGCTGGGTAAGGTTTTCCAGGTTGTCGGGCAAACCTGGCCCGTCGTCCTCGACCTCGAGCCAGCCATCCCCCGCCCGCAACACCACCCGGCTTTGGGCATGGCGCAGGGCGTTCTCAACCAGATTGGCCAGCGCCCGCTCGAGCAAGAGTCGTTCGGCACGAGCCTGCCCGGCTCCCTCAATTTCTAAGCGCAGACCGCGTTTTTGAGCCTGTTGGGCATAGCGCAGGCGAAAGTCTTCCAGAATCGAGCGCAGGTTGAGGTTTTCCGGCTGAATGCGCTGGGCCTCGAGGCGGCTAGCCGTGAGCAGGTTTTCCACCAGTAAATAGCTCCGACTCAGCTCATCCCGCATGCTCCTCAGCAGTTCTTTGCGTCGCTCTGGCCCGATCTTGTCGGCCTCCTCCAGGTACTCCAGCGCCCGCAGGCTGGCCAGCAAAGGAGTCTTGAGATCGTGGGTCAGGGCCGCGTAGGTGGCTTCGCGCGCCTCCAGCAACTCGCGCAGGTGATCCAATACCTCCTCGAAACCCTCGCGTAGCTGGGCTATCTCGGCAGGGGGTGGCTGCTTGGGCGAGGGAAGCGACAGCTCGGCCAGGGTGCGGCCTGCACCTCGCAGGTAGTAGAGACTGCGGGTGAGTTCGTCCATAGGGCGCAGCAAGGTATTAGCCAGGAAATAACCCACACCAGCAGCAATCAGAGCCAGTACCAGCACCCAGAGCAGCAAAAATAGCGAGGTTTCCAGCGACTGCCCTTGCAGCGAGGCCCAGAAGGTCAGGGCAATCACCAGGTTGGGAATAAAGGCCAGTAGACCAATCACCCAGGCCAGTTGGCGCTTGAGCGGCATAATTCCAGTCTACTGGCCCGCCCTGGCGATGGGTGGTTTCTAAAGCAGAGCCCCTACTAGCGCCGTTCGTAGGACATCACCTTGAAGGAAGCGATAATGGTGTCCTCAGGGATTCGGGCCGCCACCGGGATGTTGCCCATGGTGGGGATATACGTCACCTCGGCTTTTTGACCCGCATTACACTGGCTACCGCCTGCGCTGGTAGTACAAAACTCGTTGGATACTACCGTGCCCAGGGTGCGCTGGCCTCTCTGGGTACGGAAACGGCTACCGGCATAAAAGATACCCATGGCATAGTTGGTAAGTTGCTCGATGTTGTTCTGAGCCAGCAACCCCAGCACCTGGTTGGGGAAGGTGGCCGAGCCGGCGTCGGGCAGAAGGTCACCGTTCAGGGTAATGCTGCCACCCTCAACAAAGATGGAGGCGTTGCGCTCGGTGGGGTCGGTGAAGTCGAAAGCCCGGTAGTTTACAGCATTGCTGAATTTCACGTTAATTCCGCTGGTGTGTAGGGTTCCATAAATCTCCAGCGTACCCGGATTGCCGCCTATGTAACGGAAACCGCCAGTCTTGCCATTTAGGCTATAGCGGCAGTCCACGCTGGTACTTCCAAAACGCAGTTCACCCCCACTCAGCAGGTTGCTCAATACGCACGACAGCGGACTGGTTGGTATTGCGCCCGTAGGGAAAAGAACAGCCGCGCTAGTAATTCGAAGGCCTCGAGCGGCCGCCTCATCGCGCACACAGGCCGCCCAGGTTCGGCTGGGGTCACTGGTGCAGGGGGTAGTGTTGAACTCGGGGAAGCGGGGGGCCAGAGCCGGAGGAAGGTCGAAGGCGCCCCGGTCGTCGGTGCAGATACCTCGGTTATTAGCGCATACATCGGAGGTATTACCGTAAATGTCGTTTATTGCATCCCCCACATAAGCACCCAGGAGCTTGTTGCTTGGAGTGCCATAGCTCGAGCTTCCGCTGACCTCTACCCGGCCATACTGCACCCGTAACGTTGCACACAAGTTGGAGAGGCTGCGCATATCACTGTTAAGGCGGTTGCTCAGCACTGCATCGGAACTGTAGTTGTACTCGTTGAGCATGGCAAAATCGCCGGTAGAGCCAATTACCTCTTTGTCGGGATTTCCAGGGTCGCCCTGCACATACAGCCCACCCCGAACGGTGGCCCCACCGTTCAAGTGCTTGTTGGCAGCCCCGCGTCCGCTAAAGATGGCATAGTTCCAGGGGCCGGTGTTGGAAAGGTCGAAGGTGGCCTGGGCAATGGCCTGGGAGCCGCTGTAGCGGCCCACCGAACGCACCAGCATGAAGCGTGGGCGGGTGGGGTCTTGAGCTACCGTAATGGTGTAGGTGCCGGTACCAGTACCCATCGGAACAGTTCCGGTGCGGGTAGCGGGCAGGGTTTCGTTGCTTTCAATGGTTCCGTTACGGTTCCAGTCCACACCGCCCGCCAGCACATTGCCGCATTCACTGCGGGTAGGGGTGCGGCTTCCAGCCGTGCGATCGATCGTCTGGTAAAGCTGCCAGCGGTAGGCCTGGAAAAGGCGGGTCTTCCACTGCTGCAGGCCTGTCTCGGCCACGTAATAGGCTTCGGTTGCCCCGCGTTCGTTGCGGGCGCTCCACTGGCTGATCATGGTGGTAACCGAGGTAGCAAAGGCCAGCAGCGCAATTGCTACCAGGATAGCCAGCGTAACAACTAGAGCAATTCCTCGGGGTTGTCTCATCACAGCACCTCGTCGGTTTTCAGGTTGCGAATCGGCACCCGCTGGGCGATGGTGTAGGTGTAGGTTCCCTGGGGCGAAGTTGCCGTAACGGTGACCAGCGCAGCCCGCACAAACCGTTCGGTGGGATTGGTCACCACCGTGCATCCGCTGGGCAAGCCCACCTCGGTAGCTGCAGAGTCGCCGCAGACATAGCGAATGTTGAGCTGGGTGATGTTGGGGGCGAACTCGCGGTAGCTACTGGCAGCTATCAGGCCGGTAGGAGCCTGACTGCAAGGCACGTCGGCCCGTAGAAGAGTGGTTCCATCGAAGGTATAACCCACCGAGCGGCACTCCTGTCCGTTGGGGTAAAGGCTGGTGTGGTAGCGGGTAACGAAGGTATCGCGCTCGCTGTGGTCGGTGCCGGAAAGACAGGGGGTTCCGGGCGCACAGGAGACCCAGTTGGCTTCATCGAAGCGCACCTCGTTGTTACGGACGTAGCGGCTCGAGCCCGCCAGAATCAAGTCCTGGCTAACCATCTGTAACACCAGACGGGCCCGGTCTTGCACTTCGTTGCGCTCCTGAATGATGCGGGTATCCTGCGACTGGCTGGCCAGGAAACGCGTAGCGATGGTCAAAACTCCGGTGAAAATAGCCAGAACCACCAGCAGCTCGAGGATTGTAAAACCATAGGTGCGCATATCAAGCTCCTAGTTGGGCCTGGGGCAGGGCTCGAGGCTACCCACCCCGATAGCAGCCGTACGGGAAGCAAAGCTGTCGTAGCATGAAACTTTTGTCGCCAGGTTGATGGTGATGCCCTGGCTGGTAGCCGACGATTGGATTAGGATTTGTCCTTCACCATCCAGGCCTTCATCAATTCCGCTGTTGATGAGGAAGCCGGGGCCATAGCAGCCGGTTTCACTACCGGTGGGGCAGCCGTTGTAGTAGCGGGTGAAGTTGGCCAACACCACCCCTACCTGGTTTTCCAGAATTTGCGTGGCAGTATCTTTGACCTGGCTCACCACCCCGGCCCTGGCGGTAGCGCGGTAGTTGGTAACCTGCGAGAACACCAACACCCCAAAGGCCACGCCCAGCACGGCCAGGGCTATCAGGAGTTCTACCAAGGTGATTCCTCTGTTTTGCATGGCTGCTCCTATGGACAGGCCGTCCGAATCTGGGCACGGCCCTGTTGGTTGATATTGACAAAGCGGCTATAGGAGCCGATGGATAGCTCTATGGTACGGCTGGTAGCGAGCTGGTACACCCCACGGGCATCGAAAACTACATCGGCGCTGGCCGCCGCTGCCGCATCGGCAGCCGTGCACTGACGCAGCCTGCCTACAATTCGGGCGTACTCACCGGCTCCAAGCTGGGTACGGCTGATCACGGGGTCGCTGCTGTCCAAGCCATTTTGGTCGGCATCGGCCATTATTTGGTAGAAGTTGGCCCCAGAGCTAAAATCGAAGCGAATCCCCACCGGCACGTTACGTCGAAGGGCCTCGAGGCGAGCACGGGTCACGTCGGCACTCAGTATCTGGGCGGCCTGATTAACCCGCGTCCTATCCGAGCTAAACCATCCACCCCCCAGCGCAATCAGAATACCAAGGATGGTGATGACAATGATCAGCTCGATTACGCTCATTCCGTGTGCGCGCTTCACAGACCCCCCCCACCCAGCACCCTTGGCACCTTAAGGTCATCCTGAGCGTTCAGCCACCCCATATCTACGGACAACCTACTGCCTTAGCCGGACTTCCTAAGTGATATATAACCCAAAAATGTGTGTTGGGGACGAGAAAAAAGTCATTTTTGATTAATGGCAGATTGGCGTAAGAAAGGGTAAGTTTGGGTCTTGAGTGACCAATAAATTAACATCCACTCCCCCCAACCGGGGGGCCAGGGCAGCTCCGCTCCAAGGTGGGCAAATCTCTTCTAGCAAATCCTTCTTCACATGGGAAGCTGAGTCACTACCACCCACCACCGCCCAACCGCTACGCTAGACCCCATGACCTATGGCGACTGGGTTCTGCTGCAGGACCGGCGGGGCCGGATGTATCTGTTTCGTCTGCAAGAAGGCGGTATGTTCAATTACCATCGGGGTTCCATCCGCCATGAGGCCATCGTCCAGGCCGGGGTCGGGCAGTTCATTGCCACCCCCCAAGGCGAGCGCCTCAGCATCCACCGCCCCACCCTGGAAGACTATGTGCTCCAGATGCCCCGCGAAGCCACCCCCACCTACCCCAAGGATGCTGCCACCATCTGCTTTCTGCTCGACCTGGCCCCGGGTATGCAGGTGCTGGAAGCGGGTTCAGGCTCGGGTGGTCTGACGCTGTATCTGGCGCGGGCAGTGGGGCCTACGGGCCAGGTCTGGAGCTACGAGGCCCGTCCCCGGCACCTAGAACGAGCCAGACGCAACCTGAGCCAATTTGAGGATTGGGGCAATGTAAGTTGGGTGGAAGCCGACGTGTCTCAAGCCGAATTGCCGCCCAATTTCTTCGATGGCATTGCGCTGGACCTGATGGAACCCTGGACGGTGCTCCCCACCCTCACCCCTGCCCTTAAGCCAGACCGCTTCCTGGTCTGCTACCTGCCCAACCTGACCCAGGTAATTACGCTGCTCGAGCAGATCAAAACCCTGCAACTCCCGTTTTTACACGAGCGCACCCTGGAGGTGCAGCACCGGGAGTGGGATGTGCGACCCCCCATCGCCCACCCCAGGTTTCAGCAGGTGGGGCACACGGCGTTTTTGGTGCAGCTCAGGCGGGTTGGGCAAGCCCGGAAAAACACATCGGGGGAGGCCACCGTCTTACAGCCAAACCGTAAAGTCGATCCATAATGCGCCTCCAGGGTAGGCCCTGCGCGCACCATTTACCATCCGTCCGTTCAACTACGACTCGAGTTTGGGAAAAAATGAACACCCCGCCCCCCAACAAGCGATAGAATCTGGTGAATCAGCTATGCGCATTTTACTGGTCGAGGACAGTACAGATCTGGCAGGGCCGCTGGTGGCCCTGCTGCGGCGGGAGCGATACGAGGTGGAATGGGCCGACAGTATGGCCCAGGCCCAAAAGCTGATAGACGAACTCGAGCCCGACCTGATAGCCCTGGACGTGATGCTGCCGGAAGGGGACGATGCCGGTTTTCGTCTGGCCAAACAACTCCGCCGGGAAGGGTTTGGGGGGGCTATCCTGTTTCTGACCGCACGCGATACCGTAGAGGATCGGGTGCTAGGGCTGGATTTAGGCGGAGACGATTACCTGGTGAAGCCTTTTTCCCTCGAGGAGTTTTTGGCGCGGATCCGGGCGCTGCTGCGGCGAGGCGGTACCGTGCGCCAGAACATCCTCGAGCGTGGCCCCCTGCGGGTAGAGTTTGATAGCCGTAAGGTGTATTGGAACCAGCGGCCGGTTTCGCTTTCGGACAAAGAGTTTGCTCTGCTCGAGCGCCTGGCTATGTACCCCGAGCGGATTTTCGGGGTGGATGAGTTGCTCAGTAAGGTATTCCCCAACACCGAGTCGGGCCACCGGATTCTGCGGGTCTATGTACATCGCCTGAGGGAGAAGCTGGGGGAGAATGTAATTGTCACCCTACCAGGGGGATATACCTTGGGGGTCTAATCGGATGAGAGTGCTGCCGCGCAAAACCGCTGGAGCCCTGCCCGTTTCGTTATCCGGGCCCAAAGGGCGGTGGCTGGGCGGGTTTCGCAATCGCTTGCTGCTGAGCCTATCAGCCGTGGTGGTGCTAACGGCGTTGTTGGTAGGGGCGCTGGGTTTCGTGCAATTTCAGAGCACCCTAAGCCGGGAAACCCGGCAGGATCTCGATTCTGTAATCAACGCGGTAGAGCAGGCTTTGCTGGTTACTCCTGAGCGGGTCGTGCTCAGCCCGGATCGCCTACCGCGGCTGGCTGAGTTGAGCAGTAGCCGATTCCGGGTGATACGGGCCGAGCAGGTGTTTTTGGAAATTGGCGGTCGCTACCCTGCCGAGGCTGAGGGCTGGTTCAAAACCGAGCGGTTGCTGGAACATGGGTTCGTGCTGCAAGCCGCGCTCGAGACCCGCAGCCAGAGCGAGGCCTTGCGAGCCTTCTGGCACACCGAACTCCTGGCCCTGCCCATCTCGCTGCTACTGGCTCTGGTTGCAGCCTACCTGCTTTTTGGCTACCTGATGCGCCCAGTACGGCACCTGACCGAAGCCACCCACGCCATTGCTCAGCAGCGCTTCCCCAAACCAATTCCAGTACCCCCCGGCCAGGATGAGCTCTCCAACCTGGCCGAGAGCTTCAACCGCATGGCCCAGGCAGTGGAGGGGTTTTTGGAGCGTGAGCGCAATTTTTCACGCTATGCCTCGCACGAGCTACGCACCCCTTTAGCGGCTTTGCGGGCGCAAATTGAAGCCCTAGAGCAGGGGTTGCTCACACCCCAGGAATCGTTACCGGCCATCAAGAGGAGTCTGGAGCGCTTGGAGCGCTTGCTAGCAGCCCTGACGGCCTTAACCCACAGTCCCCGCAAAGACCCCGAGCCAGTGGAGGTGGGATTAACGTTACGCTTGGTGGTGCAAAACCTGAGCGCAGAAGAGCAGCGGCGTATTACCCTGGAGGGTGAGCTGGGGGCTCGAGTGCTGGGCTATGAAGAGCTACTGCAGCAGGCCTTGAGCAACCTGGTGAGCAATGCCCTCAAATTCAGCCAGGGGCGTGTGGAGGTCGAGGTGAGGCAAGGAGCGGTGGTTCAAATCCACATTCGTGACCGGGGGCCGGGGGTACCCGAGGAAGAGCTACCCCGTCTGGGCAGCCCTTTCCTGCGTATACAGCCCAGGATAGACGGGATGGGGTTGGGGCTGGCTTTGGTTCGACACATTGCCTCTGTGATGGGAGGTAGGCTCGAGTTTTGCAATCGCCCTGGGGGTGGCCTCGAGGCTACCCTGAGCCTGCCCAGACTCGAGGTAAGCCATGCTTAGTATCCGCAGCGCACTCTTACTATGGATTGCCCTTGCCTTGGCCATGCCCTCCGGCTTGGCTGCCCAGGTCAATGCCAGCAGTCAACCCGACCTTGTGCCCGATACTCAAGTTATTGTTCAGCGTGGCGGCGGCAACGGGAATGGCAATGGCAAGGGAAATGGTAACAGTGGCGGTAATAACGGTAACGCTGGTGGAAACGGTAACGCTGGTGGAAATAGCAACACCGGGGGCAGCAACGCCGCCGGGAACGGTAACAGCAACGCGGCTGGGAACAGCCCGAACCCCAGTTCCAACCCCTCGAGCACCCGCCAACCCCGCAGCTACATGGGCCAGGTAACGATCAGTGCTGGCGGCCTGGTTATTTCGGGGAGCGTGCGCATCCAGAGCAATTCGCCCTGGTTGAGCCTGGCCGTGCCGGGCATGTGGCTCGAGGCCACCGGTGTCTGGGAAGACGATGTGTTTGTGGCTACCGATGTCAAGCTGCACAGCCCCGTACCCTGGGCTTTTTACCAGGGGCCAGGCAGCCTGGTGGGGGCCAGTCAGTACCAGTTTGTGAGCGCATGGCTTACCAATAACCGCAACGACCCTTTCCTGGCGCTTCGGGCTGCCGGCGAGCAGTCCCAGGTTCGGGTGGTAGCCTATTTCGATGGAAACAAGTTTCGGGCGCTTCCGAGTAGTTTTCCAGTACCCCCTGGGCTCAAACCCGGTTGGTACGAGTTGATAGGTACTGCGGGCCCCCAAGGGCTGGTCTGGTCTTCGAGCAAAACCTTCCCGTAGAACCGCAAAAGAAACTATCAAGTACGCCAAGGGTATAGTTGCAAACCGCACCTGAAAAATCCGCCGAATACCTTTTGGGATCTTACCCGGGCATTTTCTGAATAACCGGGCCGCTCGAGGCTTCACCAAAGGCCTATACTTGGCCGGGAGGCTCGGATGGAAGGTTTGCAGATACACACAGTGGTGCGCACGCTGGCCCCCCAGCTACCCCGGCGCAGCCTGGGCTGGGCGTTCCCCGACGAGGGCACCGCTGCCCTGCTTCTGGAAGGGCTGGGCAATCTATTGTTGCGCTACCGCCCACCCCATCCCCTTCTGGCACTGGAGGCCGATCGTGTGGCGGGCGAGGCCAAAACCCCTTTTCAGCGCCTCCTCGAGGCCCGCTGCAAAGGGCGCTTGCTAAAAATTGAACAGCTCAAGCTCGACCGGGTGGTGTTTTTGGAGTTCGAAGGGGAAAAGGGCTTTGTGGACACCGCCCCCACCCGGCTGGTCTTCGAGCTCACGGGCCGCAACGCCAACCTGATGGTTTTGGATCTCGAGGGCCGGATTATCGGCATAGACCGCCCGGTTACGCCCGCCATCAACCGCTACCGCGAACTGCGGAGCGGGCTTTTTTATACCCCGCCCCCGCCCTACCAGAAGCTCGACCCCCGCACCCTGCAGGAAGACGAACTGAAACCCTTTGTGGGCCAGCCCCTCGCGCAGCTCATCAAAAACCTGGACGGGATGGGCAAGGCCCTGGGGGCCGAGCTCTGCCGCCGTGCACACCTGAGCCCGGAAACCCCGCTCGAGCCTGCGTACCTGCCACTTATCCACAGGGTTATCCACAGCCTGGTCGAGCAGCCCAGCCTGCAAACCACCTCCCCCGACCTCCAGGCCGCCTGGGCGCAGGAAGAAGCCGAGGCTCTGCGCAAACCCCTGCGCGAGGCCCTCCAGCGGCAGATGCGAACCCTGCAGGCCCGCCTGGGCGATTATCAAAACGCCCTGGAGCGCCTGGAGGAGGCCCAGCGCCTGCGCAACTGGGGCGACTTGCTGATGGCCTACGGCCACCAGCTTCCGCCGGGGCCAAAGGCCACGCTGGAGGATTTTTCCGGCCAGATGGTGGAAATTCCCCTGGAAGCCGGACTCTCCCCCATTCAGAACGCCAGCCGCTTCTACGCCCGGGCCAAGCGCCTCGAGGCCAACGCCGAGCGGGCTCTGGAGCAGATACCGGCCCTGGAGGCCCAGATCGCCGGGCTCGAGCAGGAGCTGGCCCAGCTCGAGCAGCGCTCCCGCCAGGAGTTGCAGGCCCTGGGCCGCAAAACCCGCGAGAAAGGCCCCCAGGTGGGTCTGCGCCTCACCAGCCCCAGCGGCTTCGAGGTCTGGGTGGGGCGCAACAGCAAGGAAAACGACCTCCTGACCCGCATGGCCCACTCCGAAGACCTCTGGTTCCACGCCCAGGGCCTCCCTGGTTCGCACGTGATCCTGCGCACCCAGGGCCGCAGTGCACCCCTGCCCGACCTGCTCTACGCCGCACAGCTCGCCGCCCACCACTCCAAGGCCCGGGGCGAGAAAAACGTACCGGTGGACTACACCGCCAAAAAACACGTCTGGCGCCCCCGCAAAGCAGCCCCCGGCCAGGTGCTGTATACCCAGGCCAAAACCCTGTTCGTGGATGCCGAGCTTCCAACGAGCTAAAGAAGCACCCCTGTAGGCTAACGGCTACCCACTGTTTCAGGAAGCGGTGAGGCCAGCGCTTCATCCTCGGCGCGCACCCGCAGCCAGCGGGCGGCCAGGGGTAGGGTGGTTCCCTGCACCAGCACCGAAAACAGCACCACAAAAAAGGTCACGTTGAAGATTTTTTGCGCCGACTCAACCCCAGCCAGTAAAGGAAAGGTAGCCAGCACGATGGGAATGGCCCCCCGCAAGCCCACCCAGGAAACAAAGACTTTCTCGTTGAGGGCGAAGCGCCGGCCGGGCAGGCTCAGGAAAACCGCCACAGGCCGGGCCACCAGCATCAAAAAGAGCGCCAGCAGAATGGCCCCTACCGCCACCCCGGGGAGCTGCGAGGGGAAGACCAGCAGGCCCAGGGTAAGGAACATCCCAATCTCCATCAGCCAGGTGTTGCCCTCGTGAAAGGCCAGCAGCGCTGTCTTGCGCGGAAAGTCGCTGTTGCCCACCACCACCCCGGCCACATAAGCCGCCACAAATCCGCTGCCACCCAGCACGGCAGTAAGGGAAAACACCAAAAGCATCAGGGTAACCGACAGAACTGCATACAGCCCATCGAAGCTGAGCCGGATGTTTTGCAAAATCCAGGCCACCGCCCGCCCCAGGCCATAACCCAGCAGAAGGCCGAGCAACATCTGCTGGACGAACATGGGCAGAATCTGCCAGGCGCTCATCTCGGGGCGGGTCAGGAGGGCGGTCAGGCCGATGGTCAGAAACACTGCCATGGGGTCGTTGGTGCCCGACTCGAGCTCGAGCAGAGGCCGCAGGTGCTTGCGCAGGCGCACGGCTCGCTCGCGCAGCACCCCAAACACCGCGCTGGCATCGGTGCTGGAAACAATCGCACCCAGCAGGAGGGCCTCGAGCCAATCCAGGTCTAGCACCCAGTGGGCGAACAGGCCCGTCAGGAGCATGGTGAAGAACACACCCAAGGTAGCCAGCGACAGACCCGCTCCCAGCACCGGGCGTACCGCATTCCAGCGGGTGAAGAGTCCACCCGAATAAAGGATGAAGACAAGAGCCACCGTGCCGATGAGTTGGGCCACGTAGTAGTTATCGAACCAGATACCCCCCGGCCCATCGCTACCGGCCAGCATTCCGATCGCCAAAAACAAGAGCAGCCCTGGCACCCCCAGCCGCCCACCCAGCTTGGTGGCCAGCACGCTGAGAAGCAGCAGGATGCTGGCGATCAGCAGAAGGGTCTCCGGTCTCGGCAAATACACCTCCCCCGTCTCCCGGCAAAACTGCCGGGCAACATATCACTCTGGTGCGCGAAGCACCTCAGGTTCAGTATGCTGCCAAATCGGGCCTAAAGCAGCGGTTTAGTTCCCAATTCGCGTATGCAGGTCGCCGATGCCCTCGATGGCTACCTCCACGTGGTCGCCGGGCTTGAGCTCGCCCACCCCTTCGGGGGTGCCGGTCAGTACCACATCGCCGGGCTCGAGGGTCATAAAGCTGCTGATGTAGGAGAGAATTTTAGCCACCGGGAAGATCATCAGGCTGGTGTGGGCCTCCTGGCGCAGCTCGCCGTTGACGTAGGTGCGCAGGGTGGTGTTCTGGGGATCGAGCGAGGTCACCAGCCAGGGCCCCAGGGGGCAGAACTTGTCGGCGGACTTGGCCCGTACCCACTGCAGGTCGGTTTTTTGCTTGTCGCGGGCGGTGACGTCCAGGGCGCAGGTATAGCCCAGCACGTGCTCGAGGGCCTCGCTCTCGGGCACGTTTTTCATGCGGCTTTCAATCACTACCGCCAGCTCCCCTTCGTAGTGCAGCAGGTTGGTGAAGCTGGGGTAGGGCACCACATCGCCCGAGCGCTCGGGGCGGGCCGGGTTGGCCGGGTGGGCCAGGGTGTTGGGGCCTTTTAGGAACAGACCCGGCTCCTTGGGCAGATCCCCACCGAAGTCGTGGCCCATCTCGCGGATGTGGTCGAGGTAATTGCGCCCCACGCAGACAATCTTGGTAGGGGTGGCCGGGGCCAGCAGGGTCACGCTCCCCAGGTCAAAATGACGGCCCGTGGGGTTGCCCGCCGGGCCGTCGGTTTCGTGAATGGTCTCGCCTTCCAGTATCCCCCATTGACCCGCATCAAACCGTACAATCTTCATAGTGGCTCAAGTATACCGTTGTCCGAGGCTCCTGCCCTGGGACGTTTGACTTACTCCACCGGCGTTACAAAAAATCTGCACTGCAAAGTGTTAGAGTCTACAGCAGGCAACCTCGAGGTCGTTGCGAAAGGAGCTAGCATGAACGCACTCTTACTCTGGATTCTGGGCATTCTGGGTGTACTAATTTTGCTCTGGGGTCTCACCCGCCTATCGCGCGGTGGGCTGGCCTGGATGGGCTTTGGTTTGATGCTGGGCTTGGCCGGGCTGGGCGGAGCCTGGCTGCACCAGCAGTACGGCACCGCGGTGTTCTGGGGCCTGGGGGTGCTGGGAGTGCTGTTGCTGGTCTGGGCCCTGCTCAACCTCAGAAGCCGCCTGGCGGGCTGGATCACCGCCCTGGCGGTGCTGCTGGCCCTCACCGGCTTTGGCAGCATCGTGCTGCTGAATAGCAGCAGCCCCAACCTGCTCACCTCAGGCACCATTCCCAACCCGCTCGACAATTTCCAGACAAGCCCCTCCGCACCCGACAGCTCCACATCCACACCACCGGCTGAAACCACTCCCGCACCGAACCCCACCCCGCCCGAGCCCAGTCCCCTGCCCACGCCGGAACCCGCTACCCCATCTTCACCTACCCCGGAGCCGCTACCCCCAACATCTAGCCCCACCCCGCCCGCTGCTACGGGTAGCCTGCGCGAGGTGGAGCCGGCCTGCCCCTGTATCCTCAATGTGCAGGTGAAAGCACCCAACCCCACGGTGCACATCCTGCAAGGCACCACCGAGATTGCCAGCAGCCGGCAGGAGCGCTCGAGCTTCCTGCTCGAGGCTGGCGACTACACCCTGCAGGTCGAGGCCCCCGGCTACCGGACGTTTAGCGCACTGATCAACGTACCCAACAACAAAAACCTCGAGGTCGAGCTGGCCCAGCAATAATTTGCTTGCGCATTACACTACACCCCGGTATGGTGTAGTTACTGTGGGTGAAGTGAGTACACTCTGGCAATCGTACCTGGAAGCCCTGCGGCCTCATCTGAGCGGGCGCGACCACCGGGGCAAAAAAGGCAGCCTGCGCTGGCTGGAAGCCGCCGTGGCCGAGCGGGGCGGGCGGGCCGGAACGGTACGCAACATTTTGTACAAAGACCTGGGGAGTCCTGAGGAGAAGCTCCGGCTCTTCGAGGTGATCGGCGATCTGTACACCGAGTCGGGGCTGGAGGCCCCTCCGCTGCCCTCGGAACTGGCCCTCGAGTCGGCCCGGCGGGCTTTGGGGCGCGACAAACGCCGGCTCTTCCGCCGCTTCGTGCGGGCCCTGGAGCAGGGTGATAAACCCCAGATGGTGGTGGTAGGGGGCGCTGCTACCGGCAAAGGCGTCTTGCTGGCGGCGGTGGAGCGGGCCGTGCCGGGCTGTCTGATGGTCAACCTGGGGGGTGAGCTGGCCCAGCACCTTCACCCCCTGGCCGAAAAACTGGGGCTGGAGCTCGAGGGCATCCTCTCCCAGCTCTCCCCCACCCAGCCCTACGCCCTGCAAGCCGCCTTGCAGGACGAACTGCGCAGCGCGCTGGCCCGGGCCCTCAATGCCTACGGGCGGCCCCTGCTTCTGCGGGCAGAAAAAGAAGGGCAGATCGGCGGCCTGAATCTGCGCGATACCCAGGGCAACCCGGTGGGGCTGGCGGCCTGGATCGAGCCGCTGCTGCGCCGCCTGACCATTCCCTTTCTGGCCGGGCTCTCCGAACCCCCGCCCAACCTGGCCTGGCACCCGCTCTCGGCCCCCAGCCGGGCCGAGGCCCGCCGCTACGTGAAAGACCGCCTGCCCGACCTGCCCCCCGAGCGGGTGGAGGCTCTGGTGAACCAGGCCGGGCGCAACTTTGCCGAGCTCTCGCGGCTGGTGCTGCTGGAGGCCGCCCAGATTCATGGCAGCACCCCCACCAACCTATCCCAGGATCACACCCTGCGCCCCATTTTGCAGGCGCTGGCGGTGCTTTCGCCGGAGGCCGACCCCGGCGTTCCGGTCGCGCTTTTGGAAAAGGTGCTCGGCAAAAGGCTGGAGCACCTTTCCCAGGCCGAACGCGCCCTGCTGGCCCCCCTGGGCGAGGGCAAGGTGCGCCCCGCGCTGCGCACGCTACTACCGGAAGTCCCCGAAAAAGAGGCGCGCAAACTGCACCTGCTGGCGCTGGACTACTTCAAGGGCGATCTGTTCCGCGAGCTTTACCACGCCCACGGGGCGCACCGGCTGGATCGGCTGCTCGAGCTCCTCTCGCGTGACCCCAGCCGGCTCTCACTGCTGCCCACCCTGTGGGCTGAGTCGCAGAAGTGGCCCACCCCCGAACGCGAACGGCTGGCCATGGCAGTAGTGCGCTACCGCGCGGTGCTGGGCCAGTATGCCCATCCCGAGGCACTGGAGGCCCTCGAGCTGCTCTTTGGCTCGGCCGATCCGGCCATCCAGGCCTGGGCCAGGGTCAAGGCCGCCGAAGCCCGGGTAGATGCCGGGGATTTTCCCGCCGCGCTACAGCTTCTACCCCCACCCCAGATGCTCTCGGGCGATATCGGGGCCGAAGGGCTGCTGGTCTGGGCAGCCGTAGAGCGCTGGCAGGGCGATTATGTCCAGGCCGAGACCTACGTCCAGCAGGCCCTTTCCCTGCCCATCCAGCCCTTTTTGGCCGACCGGGTGCGGCTGTGGCAGGGCCTCGTAGCCAAGGACGCGGGCCGCTTCGAGGAGGCCCTGGAAGCCCTGCGGCAGGTTTCGCACGACCCCCTTTTGGTCGGGCGGGCCCGCTACCAGTCGGGCGACCTGCTCCTGCGCATTGGTCGGGTCTACGAGGCCGAGGCCCAGATGCGCCAGGGCCTGCAAGCCCTGGAATCCTCGGGGGCGCCGCCCGAGGAGGTAGCCCGGGTACGAGCCCGCTTTGGTACGGCCCTGCGGCGTATCGGCAACTTTGCTGAGGCTGAAAAATACCTGTACCAGTCCATCCGCGAGGCTTCCGACGATTTCATCCGGGCCCGGGCCATTAGCGAGGCCAGCGTGCTCGAGCTGGCTCGAGGCCGCCCCCTGGAAGCCCTGGCCCTGCTGGCCGAGGCCGAGGCCTACCTGCGCGAGGTGCGCGAACGCCCCGAGGAAGCCCACTACCGCCACCGCCGCACCCTGTACCGCATTGCCGTGGCCTACTGGGTACGGGCCAGCGGACTGCCCTACCTACCCCCCTACGTGGGAGGCCAGCAGGCCCCCCAGAGCGAAAAAATCCTGCGCGAGTTGCGCGAAGAACTCCTGACCAAGAAGCTCCCCGGCGACCGCTACATCGCCTTGGCCATTGACGTAGCCCTGAAGCTCTCCCTGCTGATGCCGGCCCCCCAGGCCGAAGCTATGATGCAGGGCTGCTTGCAGCAAAGCGACCCCTACTTCCAGGCCCAGGCCCGCCTGGGTTATGCCGAGACCCTGGCGAGGCAGGAGAAATGGGCCGAGGCGCTGGCCCAGGTGGTGCAGATTGGCGACCTGCAAGACCCAGGGGTGCAGAGCTGGAAGCTGGGCCTGGAGACCCAGGCGCTGCTGGGCTTAGGCCAGGAAGAGGCCGCCTGGAAGAAGCTCCAGGCCTGCGCAGGCCTCCCGGCCCCCTACCGCGCCCAGCTGGGCCGGGTGCTGGGCAAAATCTGGCCGACCGAGGCCCTGCGTGCGCGGCTCAACACCCAGTCGCCCTTGGCTCTGGACGACTGTCTAGCCCTGCACCTGAGCCAGGCCGAACCCACTCATTGAAGCTCGGCCAAGAAGCCCCGCAGGGCTGTGTTAAAAGCTTTGGGGTTCTCCAGGTTGCTCAGGTGCCCTGCCTCGGGCAGGATCAGCATCCGGCTATCGGGAATCTGGGTGGCCATCTGCCGAGCATCGGAAGGGGGTGTAAGGGTATCCTCCTCGCCCACTAGCACCAGGGCCGGCACCGTGATGCTGGAGAGCAGCGGCACCGAGTCGGGCCGGCGGGCCAGGGCCTCGAGGCTCTTGGCCACCCGGCTGGGGTCAGCCTCGAGCTGGGCCTGCCGTACCTGGGCCACCAGCTCGGGGCGGCGGGCATGGGTGGTAGCCCCCAGGTGCCCCTTGAGGGTGGCCTCCGGGAAGAACTGCATCCCTTCCCGGCGGATGCGCTCGGCCTGTTCCAGGCGCAGGCGGGCCCCTTCGGGGGTGTCCGGGGTGGCGCGGGTGTCGGCCAGCACCATCCCCGCAAAGCGTTCGGGCTCGAGGTTCCACAGTCTGAAAATCACGTAGCCCCCCATGGAAAGCCCCACAAACACCGCTTTCTGCCAGCCCAGGTTGTCCATCTCGACCAGCACGTGGGCGGCTGCGCTTTCCAGGCTCTCGAACCCCAGGATGTCGGGGCTCAGAACCGGATGCCCTTTGACGACCTCGAGCTGCCCTGCCCACATGGCCGGGCTGTAGGGAAAGGCGTGTAGAAAGACTACAGGAACCGACATATTCTCAGCATAGCCTAAAAAATAGGGTCAGGTTTCCCTCTCCAAAACCCTTAGGGCCGCCTGGTATAGCTTTTCCAGGTCGGTCTCGCCAGTCTCGAGCTGCCATTCGTAGGCAGCTTTGAGCATCTGGCCAAAGGCCTTTCCCGGCTTGTGGCCCCGCTCGATTAAATGGCGGCCCAGCAGCACCGGCTGTACCGGCACCGGCTGGGGCTCAAAGAACTTCCAGGACTCCTTGGGCCGGCGCTCGGCCCCATCGGCTTCGTACAGGGCTTTCAGGGCGGGCAGGTGCGGGCCAGCCTGGGCCTGAAACCTGCGAATGGCCGCAGGGGTGGGCTTGGTAAAAACCGGCACCATGTGCAAAGCGGTGGTCACCACCAATTCGTCCCGCAGATGGTTGGGCAGGCGCAGGTCGCGGGCGATGCGGGGTATCAGCGCGGCACCCACCCGCTCGTGCCCATAAAAGCTATACCAGCCCTCGGGCCTCCAGCGCGCGGTGTCTTTTTTGCCGATGTCGTGCAGCAGGGCGTGCCAGCGGTACGGCGGCGGGGCGCGATCCACCACCTGCAGCACGTGGGTTAGCACATCCCCCTCGGGGTGCCAGCGGGGGTTTTGCAAGAGCAGGTGGGTATCTTCAAACTCGGGAATCAGGCGTTGCAGAATTTCCAGGTCGTAGAGGTAGCGCAGAAAGCGGCTGGGGGTGCCGTTCTGGAAGGCTTTGTCAAACTCCGCGCTCACCCGCTCAACAGCCACGTGCGAGAGCACCTCCGGGGCTGCTTCCCGCGCAGCTTGCAGGGTTTTCGGCTCGATCTGGAAGCCGTAGCGCGCCGCAAAGCGGCCCGCCCGGATCACCCGCAGGTAGTCTTCCCGGAAGCGCTGGGCCGGGTCGCCCACCGCCCGCAAGACGCCGGCCTCGAGGTCCTGCTGTCCGCCGTAGGGGTCTATCACCCGCCCCGAGGCATCCATGGCGATGGCCCCGATGGTGAAGTCGCGCCGGGCCAGGTCTTCCTCGATGCGCTGCCCCCAGGCCACCTTGGCCCTGCGCCCATAGGTCTCCACATCGCGGCGAAAGGTGGTGACCTCGTAGGGGTGGTGATCAATCAGGATGGTGACCGTACCGTGCTCGAGGCCAGTAGGGATGGCCCCCAGGCCCTGGGCTTTAGCCAGGCGCATTACCGTCTCCGGGGGCGCCGAGGTGGCAAAGTCCAGGTCTTCGGGCGTCTGGCCCAGCAGAATGTCGCGCACCGCCCCGCCCACCAGGTAGAGATCGGGCAGGAAGGAAAGCTGTTGCAGAACTTGGCGGTAATCCATCATGGCAGGCAGGCAACCAAAGTCTAGAGGTTAACACTCGCAGCGCCAAATGCCTAGCGCGCGTTGGTTTGAACGAAACCACCACACCGGCTTATCAAATCGCCCAGGCGTTCAACCTCCAGATCAAAGTTGGGGTAGTGTCTGGCAGGGAGTCCTAGCCAGCTACGACCATCCCGCCAACAAATCGTCTACCGGCATGGCCGGGAAAGAACCCCGCAGTCCACCCAACACGAAGGTCTCTTCTTCCAGCAGACCCGGCCAGTCCAGCAGCACTTGAGAAAAGTTCTCCTCGGGCCCGGCCTGCGAAGCATGGGCCAGTACCGCCGCCCGGATGGTCGGAGCCAGGGGGCGCACGTCCACCCGCACCGCCACCGAGCAGGGCGAAACCCCATAGCGCTCGGGGTCGAACCTGGTCTGGGCCACCCGCTCCTTGGTGCGTACCGGAAAAAAGAGGCGCTTGGGCGGTTCGGGCATCACATTACCGGCCCGCCAGAAGGCCCCCAGGGTGGCCCGGTGGAGGTGGATGTGGTCGGCATGGCCGTAGTAGCCCTGGGGGTCGAACCCAATGACCACCTGGGGCTTTAGCTGGGCCATATACCCCAGCAGGACATCCTCGATCTGCTGCAGGTTCTGGTGCATGAAGCCCCTGGGGTTAGCCTGGGCGACCTCGAGCGGATACCCCGAGTCCTGGTAGCCCAGAAAGATGGGGGGACGCAGGCCCAGAGTGGTGCAGGCGGCCTCGAGCTCCTTTTCGCGCAGCTTGCCCAGGGCCTCACCCTTGGGATATAGCGAAGCATCGAGGGCCGGATGCCGGATCCGGCCCTGCTCCCCGCGTGTGGCGCATATCAGGTAAACTTCGTGCCCCAAAGCCGCATACTTGGCTAAGGTTCCGGCGCAGAAAAACGACTCGTCGTCGGGGTGGGCAAAGATGGCGAGCAGGCGCATACAGGACCTAGTCTAACCGGTTATACGCACCCACCTTATCGCTTTTTTGCTCATAGAATAGCAGCATGAAGGCCTATAATCACCTGGGTCAAGCTCTCAAACTGTATGCCGATGCATTAAAGCCTTTTTTCTTACAAGCGCTCAAGCAAGCACACGGTGAGGGGCGGGGCTGGGTTGAAGCTTACCTGGGTTCTTTGAGTGAGAACCGGCGTGGGCTGGTACTCGAGGAGATGAAGCGTGGCAAAACCGCCGAGGAGACGCTCGACCTCAATCACTTCAAAGACATTTTGTTGGGCCAGCGGGAGGTTTTCCGGGGTGTTTTAGGCCGGAACTACAACCGAGCCGTCACCTGGGCCGACGAGATTAGCGAAGTACGCAACGACTGGGCACACCAAAAGGAACTCCTCGAAGACGATGTCAACCGAGCCCTGGATAGCATGGCCCGGCTGCTCCGAATCATCGGCGCGGAAGAGACTGCCCAACAGGTACGAAAGCTGATGGCGCGTGAGCTGCCCAAGGCACCTCAGGGTAGCCTCCATCCCTGGTGGCAGTTGGCTGAGCCCGATGAGGCCATCCGTCGGGGGGACTTCGACGAGAACACCTTTGCAGCTAAGCTCGACGACGTGGTGGCCGGGCGGGCGCCGGCTGAGTACCGCCATGCCGAACTTTTCTTCAAAAAAACCTATCTAACCCAAGAACTCGCTACCATCCTGAAAGACACCTTGCGGCGGCTTTCAGGGCTGGGTGGGGAGGCTGTGACACAGCTCCGCACCCCTTTTGGTGGCGGCAAAACCCACACCCTCATTGCGCTGTATCACCTGGTCAAGGCGTACAGCGAGCTCTTGGATCTTCCCGAGGTACAGAGCCTGTTGCAAGAAGCCGGGCTCAGAGACATGCCGAAAGCCCGGGTGGCCGTGCTGGTAGGCACTGAACTCTCGGCCCAGGGGCGCAAGATAGAAGGTTTGCACCTGCACACCCTATGGGGCGAGCTAGCCTACCAGCTTGGGGGTCGAAGCGGCTACGAAAAACTACATGCTGCCGACGAAAACCTAAGCCCTCCCGGTAAGCAGGCTTTGCGCGAGTTACTGGAGGCTTACAGCCCGGTTCTCATTCTGATTGACGAGCTACTGGTCTATCAGGTCAAGGCCGCCTCGGTTGCGCTGGGCCATACCAACCTACAAGCCCAGACCTTCGCTTTCTTACAGGAGCTTAGCGAGGTGGTAGGAGGCCTACCCAATGCTGCGCTCATCACCACCTTCCCCGAGTCGCACCTCGAGTACTACGACCACCAGGAAGCACCCCAGGTCTTTGCCCGGCTGGAGAAAATCTTCGGGCGGGTACAGGCAGTGCGAATGCCGGTGCAGGGTGAGGAAATCTTCGAGGTACTGAGGCGACGCCTGTTCGAGCGGATTGACGGAGAGGCAGCCAAGCATGTGGTAGCGGCCTACATGAAAACCTACGATGCCTACCGCAACGAACTCCCCAGCGAGGTACGCAGCGGCGAGTACGGCCGCAAGATGCTCAAGGCCTTCCCCTTCCATCCCACACTGGTGGAGGTGCTCTACGAGCGCTGGGGCACCCTCCAGACCTTCCAAAAAACCCGTGGCGTACTGCGTCTACTGGCTCGGGTTGTTGAGACCGACTACCTAAGCCCCACCGCCCGGCCTCTGATTGGGCTTGGAGATGCAGCCCTGGGGGACGCCGACCTGAGAGCCACCATAACCAGCGTGCTGGGTGAGGCCAACTGGGAGTCGGTTCTGGCCTCGGACATCGTCCCTCCCGAAGGGAAGGCCCATCTGCTCGACCGCGAGCTAGGGGGCGAGTATGCCCGTCATCGGCTGGGTCAATCACTAGCCACCGCAATTTTTATGTACTCCCACTCCGGCGGGGCCCAGCAAGGGGCCACCCGTCCCCAGCTTAACCTGGCCCTAGCCTACCCCGAGGGGATTACCCCTCTTCTGGTAGGGGATGCGCTGGACAATCTAAAGGGACGGCTTTATTACCTTTATGCCAACGGGAGCTGGAGTTTCAAAGCCCAGCCCAACCTGAACGCCGTACTGGCCGACCGCATGGCCCAGGTCAAGGCAGAAGCGCTGGAGACCCTCCTCCAGAGCCAGGTAGAGAAGGTAGCGGGGTCAGGGCCGTTCAAGGTCTTTGTTTGGCCGCAGAGCCACCGCGAGGTGCCTGACTCGTCCCAGCTCAAGCTTGTGCTGCTTGGACCCGAAGCTCCCCACGACGACGAAGAAGCCCTGAAACGGCTTTATCACATCATCCAGGACAATCACGCCTCGGGGCCACGGATCAACAAAAACACCACACTCTACCTTGCTCTTGCCAAAACCCCCTATCTGCGGGCCCAGGAAGCAGCCCGCAAACTGCTGGCACTCGAAGATATTCAGTCCGACCGGGGCCTGGTGCTCTCGGAAGAGCAGAAGGCTGAACTCACCCGGCTGTTGAAAGAGGCCCGTGAAGCCCTACCGGTGTTGCTCAAAAGCAGCTATACAGGCATGCTGGAACCCCAAGACGCCAAAGGCTCCTACCGATTCTTCGACCTCACCGCCTACGCCCGTACCCAGCCTACGCTCCAGGCCGCCGTAACCGAGGTGTTGAAAGCCGAGGATCTGCTGCTGAGCGAGCTTGACCCGGCCTATTTGGTGCATGGTCCCTGGGGCTTATGGCCTCAGGATGAACCCTATCTGAACCTGCGCGAGTTGCGTGAGTACTTCCTGCGCCTGCCCCAACTGCCATTTTTGGAGCAAGACGAGGTGCTGAAGAATGCCATCCTCCAGGGCATCCGCATCCACCTATTCGAGCTGGGGGTGAAGGGAAGCGATGGGTTCACCCAGGTCTGGGATGCCAGCCGGCCTCCTGGGACAGAGCAGGTTTTCTTTGGCGAGGCCTATGTGCTGGCCCGACCTGGCAAACTACCGCGCCCAGGATCAGAGCCTGGGCATTCTACAGATACCAACGAGAACGAAGATTTAGATCAAGACGAGCCCGTATCGCCTCCCAATAATGGCTCGGACAAGAAGACTGTTAAAACCAAGGTAAGGGTGACCCTCGAGCAGCTCGAGCTTTCGCGCATCCCTACACTGGTGGACTTGGCCAAGAGTTTGCGCGATGCTGGGGGCACGGTGCAGCTCCGGGTGGAAATCGAGGCCACCAGTCCAAAAGGGCTTGACGAGGGTGTGCTCAACACCTCGGCAAAAGAAATTCTCGACCAGCACGGTCTTAAGTACGAGTGGCACGAGGAATAGCCGTGCAGTGGAATTCCCTCATAGACCGGGTAGTGGAGGCCCCCTACTGGCCCGAACCAGTACGGGTGCTGCGGCTTAGCCAGGCCGGGGGCCGCTTTGCCCTGGCGGTAGAAGGGCTCAAAAGCCGCCAGGTCTTCCACCGGCTGCTGAGCACGGATGAGGTAAGCGGACTGCTGCGCCTGACCCAGGCCGAGGCCGAGCTCTTTGGCGGCGACGGCGAACTGTTCGCTCTGGGCCTCGAGGCCCGTCGCATCCAGCTCGGCTACCTCTTCGACCCCTTTTTTGCTGTCTCGGCCAGCCGCATTGACCCTCTACCGCACCAGCTCGAGGCCGTCTATGGCGTGCTTCTGAAAAAGTCGCGGGTGCGCTTTCTGCTAGCCGACGACCCCGGTGCTGGCAAGACCATCATGGCCGGGCTATTGCTCAAGGAACTCCAGTACCGCGGCCTGCTGGAGCGGGTCTTGATTGTGACCCCGGCCAACCTAACCGACCAGTGGCGACGCGAACTCAAAGAGAAATTCGGCGAAACCTTCGAGGTCATGAACCGCAACACCACCACCGCCCTCTACCAGGAAAACCCCTGGCTCAAGCGGCCCAAACTCATCACCAGCCTGGACTTTGCCAAGCAAGAGGAAAACCTACGCCTCCTGGAACAGGCCTCCTGGGATATGGTGGTGGTGGACGAGGCCCACAAGCTCTCGGCCACCCGCTACGGGCCCGAGGTCAAAAAATCGCAGCGCTACCGCCTGGGCGAGGTGCTTGCCCGCCAAAGCCACCACCTGCTCTTCCTTACCGCCACCCCTCACCAGGGCGACGATGAAAAGTTCCGGCTCCTGCTCGACCTGCTGGAGCCCGACCTCTTCGCCCATACCACCTTGCTGGAAGAAGCAGCCCGGGCTGGGGAAAATCCCATCCTGCTACGGCGTCTCAAAGAAGACATGACCGACTTTGAGGGTAAGCCCCTCTTCCCACCTCGCTATGTACACAGCCTATCCTTCCGACTCTCGCCCAGCGAGCAGGCACTATATGCCAGGGTTAGTGCGTACGTGGCCAAACACTTCAAGCGGGCCTGGGAGGAACAGCGGCGCAACGTGGGACTGGCTATGACGGTCTTACAGCGGCGCTTAGCCAGCAGCAGCTATGCCATTGCCCAAAGCCTGGAAAACCGGCTCAGGCGTCTTTCCTCGCTGCGGGAGCAGGTGCTCAAGCTCCAGGAAAACCCCTACGGCGACTACACCGATGAAGACCTCGAGGAGATGAGCGAAGAAGAGCGTTGGGAGTTGGAAAATAGCCTGTCTGAGCGGTTAACTCTGGCCCGCAACCTCCCCGAACTCGAGGGCGAACTTGCCGAGTTGGAAGACCTGGCCAAAGAGGCCCGCACCCTGGCCCGGCTGGAAGACGACCGCAAGCTAAAAGAGTTGTTGGCGGTTCTGGAGGGGCTACGACAGGAGAAACTGCTCATCTTCACCGAGCACAAGGCCACCCTGGAATTTCTGGTAGGGGTACTCAAAAAGCGTGGCTATGCCGTCACCTCGATTGACGGCTCCATGAGGCTGGAAGAACGGGTCTCGCGCGAGCGCGAATTCCGCGACAGCGCCCAGGTGATGGTGGCTACCGAGGCCGCAGGCGAAGGCATTAACCTGCAATTTTGCGCGGTAATGGTCAACTACGACCTACCCTGGAACCCCACCCGCCTCGAGCAGCGCATGGGCCGTGTGCACCGGTATGGTCAGCGGTTCGACGTGCACATCTACAACCTAATCGCCCAGGGCACCCGCGAGGGCGAGGTGCTGCAGGTGGTGCTGGACAAGCTGGAAGTTATGCGGGCGCAGATGGGCTCCGACCGGGTTTACGATGTGGTTGGCGAGCTGCTTTCCGACGTTAACCTGGAAGCCCTCATCCTGGAACACCTGACCGGCCGCAAATCCCTGGCCCAAATCCGGGCCATGGTGGAGGCCCGCCTGTCGCCCGAACGGCTGGCCTACCTGCGAGAAGTCACCCTGGAAGCCCTGGCCCAACGCGAACTCGACCTCTCCCGCTTGCGCGAGGAGCGCGAACGCTCGGAGGAACACCGTTTGCAGCCCGAGTACACCCAGCGGTTCTTTGTGCGGGCCCTCACCCGTCTGGGCGGGGGCGTGGAACGACGGAGCGACGGCCTGTTTCGGATCGCAGTGCCATACGACCTGGTTCGTAAGCAGCCGGGGGTACTGGCCCGCGAGTACGGAAAGACCACTTTCGACCCCAAAGCCCGCCTCGAGGCCGAACTCATCGCCCCCGGCCATCCCCTTTTCGACCTGGTTCTGGAGGAGATGCTCTCCCAGGCCGCACCCGTGCTGCGCCAGGGGGCTGTTTTCCAGACCGACCAGGGCGCCGAAGGGGTGCTGGGCTACCTGGAGCTGAGCGTGGTAGACGGGTTGGGGCAGACGGTATCCCGCAGGCTTTACGCCGCACTCGCAGGGGAAGCAGTAGAGCCCGTACCGCCGGAGGTCATCGTAGATGCCGAGCCTGCCCCAGCTACAAAGCCCCTGGCAAGTGGGGCTGGCGCAGAAGAAAAACTACTCGCCTGGGCTTATGAACATGTGCTGGAAGACTTCTACCGCCAGGTAGCCCAGGCGCGGCAGCGGGAAGTCGCCATTCGGCGGAAGTACGCCAGCCGAAGCCTGGAGTATTTGATTGACGCGTCGGTAAAGAAACTGACCCAGTACAAACTTAAGTCGGATGAAGGGGAGGCGATGCGTCTGGCTATATTGCAGGAAGAACGCCGACTGCAGGAGCTCGAGGCCCGCCAGCGCTCCCTCGAGGAAGAACTCCGGCGGGCCGAAACCCTGCACCCTGAACCTGCCCAGGTCGTGGCCCTGGCCTACCTATACCCCCGCCCCTCTGGAATACCCAGCGAAGACGATCCCGCTACACGCCAGGCCGTGGAGGAGGCCGCCATGCAAGTGGCGCTGGCCTACGAGCGCAAGGCAGGCCGCCACCCCCAGGATGTAAGCCGCGAGAACCTGGGCTACGACATTCGCTCCGAGGGCCGTCACATCGAGGTCAAGGGCCGTGCCGGGGTGGGGCCGGTGGTGCTCACCCCTAACGAGTGGATTGCCTCCAAGCGGCTGGGCGATCAGTACTGGCTTTACATCGTGACCGAGGCCCTCACCAGCCCCCGCCTGTACCTCATCCAAAACCCAGCAGCCAAGCTCACCCCAGGGGAAGAGGTGAGCGTGGTGCGGTATGTCCTGGACCTGGCAGCCTGGCAGCGGGTGGCGCAGCCTTCCGGTTAAGTTTTATTCAAGTGCAATTCTCACAGCTAAACTAAGCTTATCCCCATATCGTTTTTGCGTATGCAAGAGGAAGCTCTAACACATCTTCTTCAAAACAAGTTTCGTCTTCCATCCTTTCGCCCCGGCCAGCTCGAGGCCATTCAAGCAGCACTGGCCGGGGAGCGGGTGCTACTAGTTCAACCTACGGGCTGGGGCAAAAGCCTGGTTTACCAGATGATTGCCGCCGTTAAGGGGCTGACCGTGGTCTTCACCCCCTTGCGGGCCCTTATGCGTGACCAGGTCAAAGAAGCAGATCAGTACGGCCTGCGGGCTCAGACTCTCAACTCCGATCAGGACGAGTCACTGCATACAGCAATCCTGGAGCAAGCTAAGAAGGGGCAGCTCGATTTGCTTTTCATCTCGCCCGAGCGCATAAAAAACTCTCTCTGGAAAGAATTTTTGCCCGAATTGCCCATCAAAGCTCTGGTTATAGACGAAGCCCACTGCATCTCTACCTGGGGGCACGACTTCCGCCCAGATTATCGGAGAATTGTTGAGCTTGTTCAGCACTTACCCCCTCAAACACCCGTTGTAGCCGTCACAGCTACTGCCACAAAAAGGGTCGAGCAGGACATCGAAAGTCAACTGGGTGCGAAAGCAAAGGTGATTCGGGGCAACCTGGTACGCTCCAATTTCTGGCTGAACGTTATTCCGGTCAGCAGCGAAGCAGAAAAGCTCGCGTGGGTGGACTACTGGGTCAGCACGCTCGAGGGCACCGGTATCGTTTACTGCGCCACAAAAGCCATGACTGAAAACGTAGCTAGCTACCTGGGCAATCTTGGGATAAAAACCACCTACTATCACAGCGATCTGAGCCCGGATGAGCGTCTAGAACGCGAAAGGGGCTTGATGGAGAATGCCTTCAAGGTAATTGCGGCAACCAACTCCTTAGGCATGGGCCTGAACAAACCCGACATTCGCTTCATCATCCACACCGAGTTCCCCGGCTCCATGCTGCACTACTATCAAGAAATTGGCCGCGCAGGGCGCGACCAGCAACCCGCTCATCTGATACTGCTTTATAACCCAGAGGATAGAAGCATACAGGAAAGCTTCATTAATGCAAGCAAACCCAGCCCGGATAGCTACCACCAGGTTCTTTCCCTGTTGCATAAATCCGCTTTGAGAGAAAGAGACATTATGCTACAGACCGGGCTCTCGCAAACAGCCGTGCGCAATATTATCGCCGATTTGCAGGAGCAAAAGTTAGTGGGGGAGAAAGATCCGCAAGGCTATTACCGAGCCATTGCCCACGGAACCCCAAGTTTTGATGCTCAAAACGAGCTGCGCCAGCACAAACTGGCCGACCTCGAGGCCATGATTGCGTATATAAACACCCAGACCTGCCGGATGGTGTACCTGTGCAATTACCTGGGCGACCCGGAAACCAAACCCTGCGGGCAGTGCGATAACTGCCGCCAGGATGCTCTACCTTCCCTAAGCACCGATTTAGTGCAGCGGGCGAGGGAACATGTAACACACCCCAAGCTTCATCTGAAGGCCGAATTTGGCAAAGCCCCGGTATTCGAAGATGGCCGGGCCCTGGACTACTACAAAGACACCCGGGTGGGAGAAGCCATTCATGCAAGCAAGTACAAAACGCATGCCCCATTTCCCGACTGGCTTGTACAAGACTCTTCCAAAGTGATCCGGAAGTACTGGTCTGACCAGGGGATTTCTGGTGTAGTTGCTGTTCCTTCTACCAAAAGCGGGGGCCTGGTGGAAGACTTTGCAAAGCGGCTGGCTCAAAGTTTGGGGATACCTTTGCTCGATGTGGTTTGCAAGGTAAGGGAAACGGAGCCGCAAAAAAACTTCACCAATCGAGCCCAAAAGCGCGAAAACCTCAAAGATGCTTTCCTGGGCAGGCCAGGCACCCAGGGAAACTTGCTGGTAGTGGATGATGTGATGGATTCAGGGGTAACCTTAGAGGAGGTGGGTAAGGCATTGAAGCGGGCAGGAGCTGGCCGGCTTTTTGCCTTCGCACTAGCCAAGACCCGCCACAGTGACGATGTATGAACCCGCTTTACTGGATGCTTCTGGCACACTCAGGCCTCAAGACTGCCGAGAAAATGCAGGTTTTGCGGGCAGCGGGTGGAAACCTCGAGGGCTTCGTTGAGGGTGGTCTGCCAGGGCTATCCGGTAACATCAGGGCCGTGATGGAAAAAATCCTGGAAGAAGCAGCGGCAACAGGGCTTCTTCTGGGGGAGCTTAAACGTCAGGGAATACGGGTTATACCGGGGGCGGCCCCCGAATACCCCGTTCGGCTCAAACAAACCCTGCGCCAGAACACGCCATTGGTGCTTTACGTGGCGGGTGAAGTTAGTCTGCTGCAGAGTAAGCGCTCAATTGCCATCGTGGGCTCGAGGAACGCCACCCCGGAGGCCCTCGAGCTCGCCCGAAGGGCTGGGCGGTATTTCGGGAAGGAAGGCTACGCGGTGGTTACCGGCATGGCCCGTGGCGCAGACCTCGAGGCTTTCCACGGGGTCAGGGAAGTAGCTGGGAAGGCCATCGGGGTTTTGCCATACGGGATTTCAGCCAAGGAATCTTTCAGGCTTTTGCGGGAGTATCAAGAGGATGTTTTCGCAGGGCGGCTGGCCTTGCTTTCGGAACTGCACCCGGACGCACCCTGGAAAGCCCAGTACGCCATGATGCGAAACCGCATTGTAGTGGCTTTGTCAGATGCATTACTGGTAGCCCAAACAGGCCTCAAAGAAACTGTAGAACAGGGCAAAAAACGCATGAGCGGCACCTGGGATGCCGTGGCTCAGGCCAAGCGCCTGGGTCGGCCAGCATTTGTATTCGATCTTCCTATAGAGGGCAACCAAGCCCTTATCGCCCAGGGCATGGCCCAACCCCTGCCTGCTTTCCCAGGCGACCAAACCTTCATGCAACTGGAAGATACCCTGTCCCCACCAGCAAAGAAATCCCGAGAAACGCCTATCCAACCGCCCCTTCTGACGCCAGAGTGATGAGTGAAGCGGCATACCCCTGGGGCCGAATGCTGGCTAGTACAACATAGAATAGTCCTGTGACGGAAGCCGAGCTGTTGGCCTTAGTAAACCAAGGGGAATCCCTACACTGCGAGTTCAAACGTGATTCCCCCATCCCCGATGTTGAGCTGGCTGAGGCGGTAGCCTGCCTGGCCAACACCGAAGGGGGATGGCTTCTGCTGGGGGTGGAGGATGACGGCAGCATCAGCGGGCTCCACCCTAAGCGCTTGCCGGTCAATCCCCACCTTCTGCAAGCCCTTATCGCCAACAAGACCAGCCCCGGTGTTCAGGTTGAGGTGCACCAGGTGCAAACCCGCGATGGGGTGGTGGTGGCCTTGAGGGTGGCGAGGGCTCCTCACCTGGTGGCCCTCACCGATGGCCGGGTGCCGCGTCGCTTCATCGTGGGCCGCGGTCAGCCGGAGTGCCGCTTCCTTCAGCCGCACGAGCTGGCTTCTCGCTTGGCCGAGCTGTACCAGCACGACTACACCGCCCAGGCCCTGCAAAAAGCGACATGGGAGGACCTGAACCCCCTGGAGTTTGAGCGCCTGCGTCAGACCATCCAGCGCAACCCTCGAGCCGACAAAACCCTGCTCGACCTCCCGGACGAGGAATTGGCGCAGGCCTTGGGCCTGGTGGTCAGCGGCGACGGGCGACTCCTGCCCACGGTGGCGGGGGTGCTCCTGCTGGGCAGGGACGAGGCCATCCGCCGACTGGTGCCCACCCACGAGGCCGCTTTCCAGGTGTTGCGCGAAGACCGGCAGGTGGCCGTCAACGAGTTTTTCCATGAGCCCCTGCTCAAGCTGTTCGAGCGCCTTGAGCAACGTCTGCAGGCTCATAACCCCGAGGAAGAGTTCTCCTTCGGTCTGTATCGAATCCCAGTGCCCCTCTTTCCCCCGGAGGCTTTCCGCGAGGCGTTGGCCAATGCTCTGGTGCACCGAGACTATGCCCTCTTGCAGGCGGTTTATGTGCGCCTTGACCCGGACGCCGGGGGCTTGGTCATCAGCAACCCTGGGGGGTTCGTGGAGGGGGTGACCCTGGACAACCTCCTGGTGGTGGAGCCCAGGCCACGCAACCGCACCCTGGCCGATGCCTTCAAGCGTCTGGGCCTGGTGGAGCGCACCGGACGTGGCATTGACCGCATCTTCCGCGAGGTGCTGGGTTTGGGTAGGCGCCCACCCGACTATTCTGGAACCACTCGAGACACGGTAAAAGTGGTGCTGCCGGGGGGCAAGGCCGACCTGAACTTTGTCCGCCTCATCCTCGAGGTCCAGGACCGCCAGAGAAGGGAGCTTGGCTGGCCCCACCTCCTGGTATTGCGCCAGGTAACCGACGAGGGAGAACTCACCGTGGCCGAGACCGCACGCCTCATTCAGCAGGGCGAGCCAAGAGCCCGAACCCTATTGGAGGAGATGGTAGAGATGGGTCTGTTGGAGGCCAAGGGGGCCAAGAGAGGACGGGTCTATCACCTGAGCGCGGGGGTGTACAAGCGTCTGGGGAGGCCTTCGGCCTATGTTCATCGCCGTGGTTTCGACGCCCTTCAACAGGAACAGATGGTTCTCACCTACCTCAAAAGCCACGGTAGCATCACCCGTGGGGAAGTTGCTGGGCTATGCCATCTGACCCCATCCCAGGCCGAGTATCTGATGCGTAAGCTGAAAAAAGCTGGGAAAGTGCGCCTGGTGGGCAAAGGTCGTTCAGCCCACTACGAGTATCTCAACACAAACTCTGAAAGTTGATTTCTTAACTCTGAATCAGAGTTTTTGTCGAGTTCAGGAGTTAATATGAACCCAAAACGCCGCCTCATCGAGCACCGCTTACCCCTCAAGGAAATCTCGGAGGCCTCCGCCAAGGAGAAGTCCATCCGCCACGGCCACATCTCCACCCTGCACATCTGGTGGGCCCGCCGTCCCCTGGCCGCCAGCCGGGCCGCGGTGTTTGCCACGCTGGTGCCCGACACCGACGAAAACTACAAGCTGGTAAAGCAAATTGTCCCCTGGGAGGCCGTGAAGGACGGCAACAACGCGGCCATTCTGGAAGCCCGCCGCCGGGTGCTGGAGGCCAACGGGGGCAGGCCGCCCAAGGTGCTCGACCCCTTCGGCGGGGGCGGGGCCATTCCGCTGGAGGCCCTGCGCCTGGGTTGCGAAGTGTATAGCCTCGACCTCAACCCCGTGGCCCACCTTATCCAGCGGGCCACGCTGGAGTACCCCCAAAAGTACGGCCAGCCCGGCAGCCGCCCGGTGCCCGAGTACATCCGGGCCAAGGACAACGCCAAAAGCAAAGGCCGCCAGTCGCTGAACTTTGGCGAGGGGGACGATCCCCTGTCGGGGCGTTCTACGCCCGTGCACCAGGGGGAATGGGCAAGCAGCTACCGGCGCAACCCACTGGCCGCCGAGGTGCGCTACTGGGGCGAGTGGGTGCTGGAACGGGCCAAAGCCGAGCTATCCGAGTTCTACCCCCCCGACCCCGACGGCAAAACCCCCGTGGCCTACCTATGGGCCCGCACCGTAACCTGCACCAACCCCACCTGCCGGGCCGAGGTTCCTCTGGTGCGCCAGTGGTGGCTGGCTAAAAAAGACAAAAAGCGCATCGCCCTAAAACCGGCGGTAGACACCGAAGCCAAGACCATTGCATTTGAGGTGGTAAGCGTCGGCAAAAGCGAGGAGTGGCCGGAAGAAGGGACAATCACACGGGGTAGCGCCGTCTGCCCTGTATGCGGCAGTGCGGTTGCTAATGACTCGATTCGTCAGCAAGGCACTGAAGGTCGGATGGGGCAAAGACTCCTTGCTGTTGTGCTCTCTACAGAAAAGGATGGGAAATCCTATCGAACTGCAACCCCGGAAGACCTCCGTATTTTTGAAGCAGCCCAAGAGCAATTAGATAAAACGCTGAGAGACTTGCAAAACCATTTTGTAGTGAACGAATCCCCTCTAAACCCATTACCCGACGAACCTATCAATGTTGCCGACAAGCGCAACTTCTGGGTTGGCGAGTACGGGCCGAATACTTGGGGCCAGCTCTTCAACCCCCGCCAGGCCCTGGCCCTGGTCACCTTCGCCAAATGGGTGCGCGAGGCCCACGCCGAGATGCTGAAGGTGGGGATGGATGAAGAGTGGGCTCGAGGGGTGACGACGTATTTGGGCGTTGCCTTAGATAAGGTCGCAGACTATAACTCAAACATCTGCACGTGGGCCAATCATGGTGAGTACATCGGTCACACATTTGTACGGCAGGCTTTGCCAATGGTATGGGATTATGCTGAGACGGTTCCAATAGCAGAAACATCAGGAAACTGGGAAGGTGGAATTGACTGGAGCGTTCGTGTCGCTGAATCTACAGCTCTTGCATCACACAATGCCGCAAACGTTTTACGCGGCACTGCCACCCGCCTTCCTCTGGAAGATAACTCCCTGGACGCCATCGTCACCGACCCGCCTTACTACGATGCCGTTCCCTATTCCGACCTCTCCGACTTTTTTTACGTCTGGCTCAAGCGCACCATCGGCCACCTGTACCCCGAGCACTTCCGCACGCCCCTAACGCCCAAGCGCGAGGAGGCCGTGCAGAACCCGGTGCGTCATGGGGGCGACAACCAGAAGGCCAAGAAATTCTTCGAGCAGATGATGAGCGAGGCCTTTCGGGAGATGCACCGGGTGCTAAAGCCCTCGGGCGAGGCCACCATTGTGTTTGCCCATAAGAGCACCGAGGCCTGGGAGACCCTTATTAGCGCGCTCATCAAAGCGGGGTTTCAGGTAGAGGCTTCCTGGCCCATGCACACCGAGATGCAAACGCGGCTGCGGGCGCGGGAGTCGGCGGCGCTGGCTTCGTCTACCTTTCTCAACTGCACCAAGCGGGAGGGGGGCGGGGTGGGCTTCTTTACCGACGTGCGCCGCGAGATGCAGGAGGCCATTCGTCCGCAGCTACAGGAGTTTTGGGAGGCCGGGATACGCGGGGCCGACTTTTTTATGTCGGCCATTGGGCCGGGGCTCGAGGCCTATAGCCGCTACGACGTGGTCAGGCGGGCCGATGGGCGCGAGGTGGGGGTGGGGGAGTTTCTGGATGAGGTGCGAAAAATTGTGCTGGAGTTTGCCCTCGAGCAGGTGCTGGGCGCAAAGGCCATGGGCATGGTGGATGGGCCTACCCAGTTTGCCCTCCTGACCCTGTGGGCCTACGGCTCCGAGCTACCCTCCGACGAGGCCCGCAAACTGGCCCAGAGCGCGGGGGTAGAGCTGGCCGAGCTGGGCAGCTTGGTGGAAGTCAAAGGGGAAAAAACCCGCCTACGCACCGCTAAAGAGCGGGCTCGAGACAAATACCTCGCCCAGCCGGGGTCAGACGGCATCGCCATCGTAGATGCCCTGCACCGCACCCTGCTCCTGATGCGCGAAGGCAAGCAGGCCATAGCCGACTACCTGTCCGAAGCCGGCCACCTGGAGAGCGAAACCTTCTGGCAGGTAGCCCAGGCCCTGGCCGAGGTGCAGGAAGGCAGCGAGGAGGGCCGCAGCCTCCAGGAACTCCTCGCGGTGCGGCAGGGCCTGCCCAGGCCCAGCAACGCACGGCTGCTGTAGCTATACCCGAACCGTGCCCAGCGCCAAAAGGCCCTGCACCGGGTGTTTGCGGTTGATCTCCTGAATGAGCCGCAGCATATACACCACCGCCGCCGCGTCCCAGGCCTGGGGCCTGCAAGAAGCCGGGTAGGGCACCGGCGGCTCCCCTTCCTGCTTGGGGTAGCCCCCTACCAGCTCCGGCAGGCGCCAGTCGGGCTGGCTCATGGCCAGGCGGAAGAGGGCCTCCATGGCCCGCAGGGCCTCTTCGTAAAAGCCGTAGCGCACCAGCCCCCCAATCAACAGCGCGTTGTCGTGCGGCCAGACCGAGCCGTTGTGGTACGAGAGCGGGTTGTAGCGCACCTCCCCCGCGCCCAGCGTGCGCACCCCCCAGCCGCTAAAAAGCGCCTCGGAGAAGAGAGTCTCGACCAGTTGGGGGGCCACCTCCTCCGGCACGATGCCGCTCCACAGCAGGTGGCCGGGGTTGGAGGTGAGGATGGCCATGGGTTTTTTCTGGCCGTCTAAGCCTGCCGCGTAGGTTTTTAATTCCGGCAGCCAGAACTTCTGGTGAAAAAGGGCTCGGAGGGTTTGGGCTCGAGATTCCCATGCTTCGGCTTGACCGGTCTGGCCCAGCGCCCGGTAAAACGCCGCCGCACACTGATAGGCCATATAGGCATAGCCCTGTACTTCGCAAACCGCAATGGCCCCCTGGGCCAGCGAGCCGTCGCGGTGGCTCTGGGAGTCGAAGGAGTCTTTCCAGGACTGCACCAGGTGGCCCTTCTGGGTGTTGGGGGCGTACTCCAGAAAGCCGTCCTGGTCGGGGTCGGCGTAGTCGGTCATCCAGGCCAGGGCCGCCTCCCAGTGGGGCTGCAGGCGGCGCACAAAGGCCATATCGCCGCTGTCTTTCCAGTACCGGTGCAGCAGGATGACAAAGAGCGGGGTGGCGTCTACGGTGCCGTAGTAGCGGGCAAAGGGCACCTGGCCGGTGCGCGAAAGCTCGCCTAAGCGCATCTCGTGGATGATCTTGCCGGGGGTCTCGTCCAAAAACGGGTTCACCTCCCGGCCCTGGTACTTGGCGAGGTAGGTCAGCACCCCCTGGGTTACGTCGCTGGCCCAGGGCTGCATCATGTAGGCCGTCAGCAGGGAGTCGCGGCCAAAAGGGCAGACATACCAGGGAATCCCCGCCGCTGGAAACAGCCCTTCGGGCAGGGAGAAAAGCAGCGCCCGCAGGTCGCTGATGGCCTGCTCCAAGACCCGCTGGCTGCGCCCGCTTTCCATGTGCAGGGGGAAGCGCTGCTGCCACTCCTGGTAGCTGGGCAGGGGTGGGGTGTGGGGCTCGAAGGGGCTTTCGAAGCGGCCTTTCAGGTGCAAAAGAACTTTCTGTTTGGGTGCCAGGGCAAAGCGCCAGGTGTACACCGCGCCGCCCTCGAGCGCTGTTTCTTGAACGGGAGGAGGGTCGAAGGTGAGGCGGGTAGCCAGCCGCAGGCCGTCGGGAGCGGTGTACTCGAGGCCCTCCAGCCGCCGCTCCACCCTGTGCCAGCCCTTGGCCTCGAAAAGGTCGGCAAAGTCGGCCTGGGCCTGCAGGGCAATCTCCAAAGTCTGGGCTTCCAGTGCGGTGTTCTCCAGCTCCAGCCGCTCCCAGAACCCACCCCGCTCCATCTGGAGTTCCCGCCGCACCCCCACCACCTGGTCGGGGCCCTTAATCCAGCTCCAGTGCTGCACCAACCGGTCGGGGCGGGGGCTATGCGAGAGCAGCAGGCGAAAGCCCGGCAGCGCCCAGGTGTAGCTCGAGAGGTAGCGGGTATCGTGCCGGTAAAAGCCCTGCTCCCCTGCTTCTACCAGGCCCTGGTCTGATAAAACTGCGTAAGTATCGTCTTCTTTGAGCGGAAGCATTAATAAACCTCATTTAGAACGCACAGTTCCACACCTTCGATTCTGGACGTGAACTAGCGACAGGCATCGGCCTCATCCCTTGAGCGCGCTGGTGGAAACCCCTTCCACGAAGTAGCGCTGGAAGACCACGAACAAGATGATAATGGGAATCATGGAAAGGAAGGCGCTGGCCAGCATCAGGCCCCAGTCGCCCGCCACCCCGTAGGCGCTGCGGAAGAAGGAAAGGCCCAGGGGCAGGGTGTAGCTGGCCTGCTGGCCCGAGAGCACCACCGCCGCCTTGAAGAACTCGTTCCACATGCCCTGGAAGGTCAGGATGGTCAGCGCCCCCAGCGCGGGCGTGGCCATGGGCAGGATGATGCGGAAAAAGGTGGTGACGGGGGTGGCGCCATCCATCAGGGCGGCCTCCTCGATCTCGCGGGGGATGGACTCGAAGAACTGCTTCATGATGAACACCGCCCCGGCCCCCACCGCGCTCCAGACAATCATGCCCCACAGGCTCCCCAGCAGGCCCAGGTCGCGCAGCACCAGGTAGTTGGAGATGAAGGTGGCCTGGCTGGGCACGGTCATGGTAAAAACGATGAAGGCGAACAGGTAGTTTTTGCCCGGCAGGTACATGCGGGCCAGGGCATAACCCCCCAGCGAGGCAAAGAGCAGGGTGGTGAGCACCACCACCAGGCTCACAAAAAAGGTATTGGCCGTCCAGCGCAAAAAGAAGCTGGCCCCGGTGTTGGGGTCGCGGGCCTCGTTGAAGACCCGCACATAGTTGCGGAAAACGTAGCCAAAGAAGCCCGGCGTGGCGCTGTCCCAGCTTGCTACCCGCCCGCGGCGCTCGAGGCGGTTGGGGTCGAGGGTGGCCGCATAGTACTGCTGGCCCCTGGGGGCCTCCACATCCAGGGGCAGGCGGGGAATGGTCGGTTGGTTGGCCGCAGCATCGCCCTTGGGATAGCGGATGGTGAAGGCGTAGGTCACAATCTGGCCCGGCCGACCGCCCACCACCGCCGGACGGCGGCTCACCTCCTGCACCTCGGAAACCTGGGCGTACTGGGCCGCCTGCACCTCATCGAAGATGGCCCCCAGGCCGGCCCCGGCCCGCCGGGTGGGCACCGTGACGGTAGGGGGCTCGGGCTCCTGCCCCTCCTCCAAAAAATAGCTGATCTGGAAGGGAATCTCGGCGCCGGGTGCAAACCCCCCCGTCCAGGGGTTGCCCGCGCCCAGCTGCCCCAGCCGCCAGGCCGCCGCCCAGTTTTTGGGCTGGGTCTGGGCAAAGCTGTAGCGGAAGGGCCACTCGAGGGGGTTGTCCTTCAGGCTGCCAAGAAACGCCACATAAAAGGGCCCGATAAAAAAGACCGCCAGCGCCAGCATGGCGCCATACACCCAGCCGGCCCGCGCCCAGCGCTGGCGGGCCAGGTGGCGCTCGTCCAGTTTGCGTACCGGTCGGATCGCTTTTGTCGCCATCCCGCACCCCCTAGTGGGCCTTCTCCGAGATGCCCAGGGCCCGCTGCAAAAGCACAATGGCGAAGGTCAGCCCGGCCAGAATCAGGGCCGCCGCCGAGGCCAGCCCCACCTTGCCCTCTCCGCTAAACACGTTGTTGTAGACGTAATAGGCCAGCACGATAATCGAGTCCAGCGGGGCCGCGTCGCCCATCAGGGCCACCTGGTCGAACATCTGCAAGGTGCCAATGAGCGACAAAGTAATCACCAAAAAGGTCACCGGGCGCAGCATGGGCACGGTCACGCTAAAGAACTGCTGCAACGGGGTTGCGCCATCGATGGAGGCCGCCTCGTAGAGACTCTTGGGAATGTCCTGCAGACCTGCTAAAAAAATCAGCATCAGGGTGGGGATGGTGGTGAAGGTGTTGAGGATAACGATGCTCCAAAGCGGGATGGGAATCCCCAGAAAGCGGTCGGGGTTGGTGAGCCAGGTAAACTCGGGGGGACGGGCCTCGAGGGGCCGCACCACCCCCAGCCCCACCAGCCCGCAGGTGAGGGCCAGCGCCACCACCAGCGAGATGGTGGCCAGGGCCGGGTCGAGCCAGGGCACCGGCACCCCCCGCCAGCGTTCCCAGCCCACCTGCACCGCCTGGGCCAGCACAAAAAAGCCCGCGAAAGCCAGAAGTACCGGGGCCACCGAGCCGATATACCCAATAAAGGTGTTCAGGAAACCAGTTTTCTGGAAAAACCAGATGGCAATTACCGTTACGGCAGCCGAGGAGAGCACGCTGGGGATGTAGTAAACCGTGCGGAAAAAGGTAATCCCGCGCAGCCGCTGGTTGAGCACCGCCGCCAGGGCCAAAGCTAGAAAGGTTTGCAGGGTGGTGACCACCAGCATAAAGCTGATGGAGTGCGTGAGAGCAGCCAGAAAGCGCGGCTCGCGGAAAAGCTCCACGAAGTTCGAGAAGCCCACAAACCGGCTCGACTGCCCAATCAGGGTGGCGTCGGTAAAGCTAAAGCCCACCGTGCGGATAAAGGCGAAGACGAAGAAAATTCCCAGGTGAATCAGAAACGGGGCCAGAAACAGCAGCGCATACAGCGCTTCGGTTCGTTGCGAACGAAGCATGCACACCCCCTAAGGGCTGGAGCAGGGCCCGGCCCTGCTCCACAAACCACCAACCTTTAGCGGACGATGCGGTTCAGCTCGGCCTGGGCGTCGGCAATGGCCTGATCCACCGACTTCTTGCCGGTAATCACCGCCTGCAAGGCCTCGTTAACAGGGCGCATCCAGTTGCCACCGTCCAGCGAACCAAACTTGAAGGGCAGTACCGCCCCACTGGTCGAGCCCTGGAAGACCACCCGGTTCAGTTCGTTTTCCTTGCCGGGGCGTTGGAAAATGGGGCTATTGGCCAGCGCGCTGCGGCTGGGCAGGGCCAGGCCGCGGGAGAGAATCCAGTTCTGGGCCTCGGGGCTGGTGAGGGCCCGCAGCACCTTGGCTGCTGCCTCCTTGTTCTTGGAGGCCGCGTTCATGCTCCAGGAGACCGTGAAAATAAAGTTGCCCCGCTGCTTGGTGACCGGGTCGAGGGGAATGAGGGTGGTGCCGTAGCGCATATTGGGGGCCTTGTCGCGCAGGAAGCCGCCAATCCAGGCCCCCTCGATGGCCACCGCGGCCTTCTCGGCCCCAAAGCAGCCGCCCGTCCAGCCCTCGCCCAGATCCTGGGCGTACTTGCCGGCCCCGTCCTTGACCAGGCTGGTGTACCACTCGAAGGCCCGGCGGAAGTTGGCGTCCAGCACGGTACGGCCCTGGGCGTTGAAGGGCCGCCAGCCGGTAGCGTGTGCAAAAGCCCCGAAGCGGGCATGGTCGGCCACTACGCAAAGCCCGGCCACATCCTTTATAGCAGCCTGTACGCGCTTGAGCTTGTCTTTGAAGGTGTCCCAGGTGTCGGTCTGGTTGGGGTAGGGTACCTTGGCCTCGTCGAAGAGGTCTTTGTTGAACTGCACAGCCAGGGTGTTGAAGTCCTTGGGCAGGCCGTAGACGTTGCCGCGCAGGGTGAAGGCATTCAGCAGGTTGCGGTTGAAAACGGCCAGCTCCTGCGGGGTGAAGTATTTGTTCAGGGGCTCCACCCGGCCCGAAGCAAACAGGGGCTCCGACCAAAAAATATCCACGTAAAAGAGGTCGGCGGCGGTGCCTGCCGAGAGGGCGTTGAGCAGGGCCGCGCGGTAATCGCCCTCGATGCCCTGGTACTCGGCCCGGATGCCTTCTTTTTCCAGGGCCGGGTTTACAATCTCCCGCACCAGGCTGCTGATGATGGCGGTGTCGTTTCCGCCGAAACCTTGTAGCTTTACTACCGTTTGCGCCGAGGCCAGGCCCAGCATAGCCAGGGCCAGGGTTACGAGTATTTTCTTCATGGATTCCTCCTAAAGAAATGACGCCTTTAACCGATTTATCTGCTTCTGTTGGGATATCTTCTTACCCTCCCACCTCCTTCAGGCAGGTTGTGCCCCGTACCACCAGGCGCACCGGCACCCGCACCCCATAGGGGGGAACCCCCGTCAGGGCTTCTTTGAGCAGCCGGGCCGTGGTACGGGCAATCTCTGCGATCTCCTGCCGCACGGTGGTGAGCTGTTCGCCCACCTCGGGCAGGTCGTCGTAGCCCACCAGCGAGACGTCCTGGGGAACCCGCTGGCCCACATCCTCCAAGGCTGCCTGGGCTCCCACCGCCATCTCGTCGGAAGCTGCAAAAAGGGCGCTGAAGCGCAGGCCCTCTTCCCAGGCCTTGCGCACCACCCGGTAGGCCGTAAGGGTAGAAAAGTCGCCGTCCAGCACCAGCTCGGGCCGGTAGGGTACCTGGTAGGCCTCGAGCGCCCGTCGGTAACCCCGCAGCCGCTCCCGCCCGGCCTGGTGTTGGGGCTGGCCGGTCAGGTGGACAATCTCGCGGTGGCCGAGCTCGAGCAGGTGTCGGGTGGCCGCATAGGCCCCGCCCTCGTCGTCCGGCGCTACCCAGAAAGCCCCCGGATACACCCCCACCAGCACGTGGGGCGTCCGGGCCTGGGCCAGGGCCTCGAGCCGGGGGTCATGGTCGTGCGCCCCCAGCAGGATGTAGCCTTTGGCCGGTTTGAGGGGCAGGCCGGTGGGGTCGGTGGGGGTCTCCTCCAGGCGCAGCCCGGCCTGCCAGAGCGTCTCGGAAAGGTGTTCGAACAACAGCACAAAGTACGGGATGTAACGCCGCACCCCGGGGGCCAGCAGAATGCCCACAGTGTCACCCTTGCCGGTAAGTTCACGGGCGGCTTGCATAGGCACGTAGCCAAGGCGCTGCACCACCTCGAGCACCCGGGTTCTGGTCTCGGGGTGCACCCCGGGTCGCTGATTAAGCACCCGGCTGACCGTGCCAGTAGATACCCCGGCCAGGCGGGCCACATCTTGAATGGTGGGGGTTTGTTGGCTATTCATAATCTGAATTTTGTAATCGTTTACAGATTTTTGTTTATGATAAACACATCAGCTAGACAGTGTCAATGCTATGAGTTCATCAATGCAACGGTGATTTATAGTTGAAATTTTGTAATCGCTTACAAAAGTTGGTCTTGACTGAGGCCTGCTAAGATGATGAGCGACATGAAAGGACTCATTCTTGCGGCAGGACGGGGTACCCGGCTTCGTCCCCTCACCCACACGCGTCCCAAGCCGGTCATTCGGCTGGCTGGCAAGCCCATCATTCGCTATGCAGTGGACAACCTGCTCGAGGCGGGCATTACCGAAATAGGCGTGGTGGTCTCCCCCGACACCATCGAAGACATCAAGCTGGCCCTCAAAGATTGCTCAGGCGTGCAGATTACCTACATTGTACAGGAAGAAGCCCTGGGCATTGCCCATGCGGTCGGCACGGCCAAAGACTGGCTCGGGCAGAGCCCCTTTGTGCTGTACCTGGGAGATAACCTCTTTCAAAAAGGCGTCAAGCCCTTTGTGGAGGCCTACAAACCCGGCATAAGCGCGGTGATTGCCCTGGTGCGCGTACCCGACCCCCGGCAGTTTGGGGTGGCGGTGTTGGAACAGGGGCGCATCGTCAAGCTGCTGGAGAAACCCAAAGACCCACCTTCGGATCTGGCCGTGGCCGGGGTATACGTATTCAGTCCGGCCATCATGGAGATTATTGCCAACCTCAAACCCAGCGCCCGGGGCGAGTACGAAATCACGGACGCTATTCAGGCCCTGGTGGATCAGGGCCACACCGTGCTGGGACAGGAAATTGCCGGCTGGTGGAAGGACACCGGACGCCCCGCCGACCTGCTGGACGCCAACCGGCTCTTGCTGGTGGAGCAAAAAAGCCCCACCCCGGTCATCGAAGGGCAGGTACATGAGAGCCAGGTCACCGGGCGGGTGGTCATCGAAAAGGGCGCGGTGGTCAAGAACAGCACTATTCTGGGCCCGGTACACATCGCCCAGAACGCCATTGTCGAAGGTGCTTACATCGGCCCTTTTACCTCGGTAGGCCCCAACGCTGTGGTGCGCCAGGCCGAGGTGGAGTATTCCATCCTGGAAGATAGCGCCGTGGTCGAGGATGTGCCGCTGCGACTCCATGAGTGCATTCTGGGGGTTGGAGCCAGAGTAACCAGGCGCCAAAGCCTGCCCAAAGCCCACAAACTGGTGTTGGGCGACCTGAGCAGCCTCGAGCTGGCCTAACCCCCCACCCCTGCCAGGCCGGCTTGCATAATCTTTTTACATACCCAGGGTATAGTCGCAGTTGGAGGTAGGTTATGTGGCCGTTTGGAAAGTCATTATCTGCTCGAGTTCAGGATGCAATCAACCAGTGGCCCCCCCTACAGGAGCTGGGCCTCAACATTCAAGAACAGGGTGGGAATGTTCGCATTACCGGCGCGGTGCCCCGCCAGGCCCATCTGTCGCTACTGCAGGCTACGGTGGAAGGCGTCAAGGGGGTTAAGTCGGTGGATTTGAGCGGGGTGATTGTGGCCCAGCAGGAGGTCTCCGAGGCCGCCATTGCTGCCGAAGAGGAGGCCATCCGCAAGGCCACCGAGGCCAGCAAGCTGGCCAAAAAGGTGCTGGCTACCCTGGAAGCCAACAGCGAGCTCAAAGACGACCCCATCGCCGTGCTGCAAAAGGGCACCGGGGTGGTGCTGCAAGGCGCGGTGGACAGCCAGCACGAGTTCAACCTGGCCGTACAGCTCGCCAAGCAGGCCGGGGCCACCGAGGTGGATGCCAGCGGGCTGAAAGTGGTGGAGGGGGCCAAGGCCCGTTTTGCTGCCGAGCAGGGCGGGGTCAACATCCCCGACGAGTGGTACACCGTGCAGCCGGGCGATACCCTCTCGGGCATTGCCCTCAAGTTCTACGGCGATGCCTCCCGCGAAAGCTACATGAAAATCGCCAAAGCCAACAATATCGCCAACCCCGACCTGATTCGGGTGGGGCAGAAGCTGCAAATTCCCCGATAATATCGGTTCCGCTTGAATCCTTCACCTTTGGGTGTAATCGAGGTGAAAGATGCGAGTCGACCGAAGAGAGCAGGAGTGCATTCCGGCAGAAAAAGCGATGCTGCCGGAATGCGTATAAAACTACTCACTCAAAAAGCCCCCGGATGGGGGCTTTTTTGTCAGCAGCGCAGCCTATCGGCCTTCCCGGTAACGCCTGAGGTTCTCTATGTCTTCCTGTACCAGGTCGTCCCGCCAGGCCAGCGACTCCAGGTGGTGGCGCAGTTCGTGCAGCAGGGTTTCCCAGATCTCGCCCTCCCAGTCGAAGTCGGGGTCTTCGGCAGCCAGTGCCGCAAAAGAGCCGTAAAACAGGGCGATGTGCCGCCCTATGCCCTCAAATCCCCCCAGCACCGAGGGATAGCCAGGGTCGTAGTACTCACCCAGCCGTAGCAGTTCGGGTTCGTCGGGATCGGGTTTGAGGTGTTCCAACACGTGAAGGCCGTGCAAGCCTTGCTTGTACTCAGCTGGAATTTCATCCCACAGCCGCTCGGCTGTTTCGACAAAGGCCTCGTAGGTCATGGGGCCCAGTCTGGCACAGATGCTGTAGAACGACCGTGAGGATGGGCAAGCTTGACAGATTTTTAGTTATGCCTAAAAATAAGGGCCTACTGGGCTAGGTTTGCCTAAATCTCAAGCTATGAACAGGACTACCCACCACACCCCCCTCTCCGAGGCCCAGGAAGACTATCTAAAGCAGGTCTTGCTGCTGGGCAGTGGGGAGGGTATGGGCCGGCTCGAGGACACCTTGCCGGTATCCACCCAGTCGCTGGCCGACCGGATGCAGGTCAAGCCCGCCTCGGTCACGGGAATGCTGAAAAAACTGGCCGAGCTGGGCCTGGTGGAGTACGAGGCCTACCGGGGCGTGCGGCTCACCGAGGCGGGCTACAAGGTGGCCCTCGAGGTGCTCCGCCACCACCGGCTCATCGAGGCCTATCTGCACCAGGCCCTGGGCTACGGCTGGGAGGAGGTTCACGCCGAAGCAGAAAAGCTCGAGCACCATATCTCGGAAGCCTTCGAAGAGCGCATCGCCGAGTGGCTGGGCCACCCTTCCCACGACCCCCACGGCGACGTCATCCCCAGCGCGGCCCTCGAGCTGCCCCCCACCACCCCCAACCGCCCTTTGACAACCTTGCAAAGCGGCCAGCACGGCACGGTGGCGCGGGTGGCTACCCAGGATCAGGACGCCCTTAACCTCTTTGCCCATCTGGGCCTCAAGCCCGGCGCCCCGCTGCGCCTGCTCGAGCAGGGGGCCGAGGGCAGCCGCATACAGGTAGGGAACCAGCGCTACCTGCTGCCCACCAGCCTGGCCCAGGTGCTGTGGATCACGCTCGAAGGAGACCCCGATGCGAACATCCAGTAATGTTCTGGTATTGCTAACCCTGTGGGTGCTGGGCTTTTTACCCCAGGCCACCGCCCAGCAAGACAAAATCGCCCAGCTTCAGCCGGTGCGGCAAAGCCCGGTGCGGGTGGTGACCACAGTCAACTTCATCACCGACCTGGTACAGCAGGTGGGGGGCGACCGCGTCCGGGTGGAGGGCCTGATGGGGGCCGGGGTAGACCCCCATCTCTACAAGGCCTCGGCGGGCGATGTGCGCCGGCTCCAGCAGGCCGACCTGGTCTTCTACGCCGGGCTGCACCTCGAGGGCAAGATGGTGGAGCTGCTGGAACGCCTGCCCAAGGCCATCGCGGTGACCGACGCCATCCCCCGCGAGCGCCTGATTCGGCCTGCTGGCGGCTTCCAGGGGCAGTACACCTACGACCCGCACGTCTGGTTCGATGTAACCCTCTGGCAGTTCACCATCAACCAGGTACGGGATGCGCTCAGTAGAGTAGACCCCGCCGGGGCCAGCCGCTATCGGGCCAATGCCGAGGCCTACCGCAAGCGCCTCGAGCAACTGGATGCCTTCATCCGTCAGCAAATTGCCCAGATTCCGCCCCAGCAACGGGTGCTGATTACCGCCCACGACGCTTTTGCCTACCTGGGAAGGCGGTACGGCCTCGAGGTGCGGGGCTTGCAGGGCATCTCCACCGTATCCGAGGCCGGAACTCGCGACGTGCAGGCCCTGGCCGACTTCATTGTCGAGCGCAGGATTCGCGCCATCTTCGTGGAGTCCAGCGTACCCCGGCGGCCCCTCGAGGCGGTGCTGGCCGCCGCACGGTCGAGGGGCTGGCACGTAATCATCGGGGGCGAGCTTTTTTCCGACGCCGCCGGCAGCCCCGGCACCCCCGAGGGCACCTACGTGGGCATGATGGAGCACAACATCCGCACCATCGTGAACGGGCTGCTGGGGAGGGAGCCGTGATCGCCCAGCCCAAAACCGTTCAGAACCCGGGATCCGGGGTATCGAGCCCCCTCAGCGTGCGCGACCTGACCGTGGTCTACCGAGAGAAGCCGGCCTTGTGGGATGTGGACCTGGAAGTACCCGCCGGGCAGCTTTGCGCCATCGTGGGCCCCAATGGGGCGGGCAAATCCACCCTGATTAAGGCAGTCCTGGGGCTGGTGCCGGTGGCCTCGGGGCAGGTGCGCTTTTTCGGCCAGAGCCTGGAACAGGCCCGCAAACGCATTGGCTATGTGCCCCAGCGGGGTTCGGTGGACTGGGACTTTCCCACCAGCGTGCTGGACGTGGTGATGATGGGGCTCTACGGCCGGCTGGGCTGGTTCAGACGGCCCGGGAGGCTCGAGCGCGAGGCAGCCCTACGCTGCTTGGAGCAGGTCTCGATGAGCGAGTTCGCCGAGCGGCAAATTTCCCAGCTTTCGGGCGGGCAGCAGCAGCGGGTGTTTCTGGCCCGCGCCCTGGCCCAGAACGCCGATCTCTACTTTATGGACGAGCCCTTTGCCGGGGTGGATGCCGTAACCGAGGAGGCCATCCTGCATGTCCTGCACCAGCTCAAAGGGCAGGGCAAAACCGTGGTGGTGGTGCACCACGACCTGCAAACCGTGCGCGACTACTTCGACCACCTGACCCTGCTCAACGTGCAGGTCATTGCTAGCGGGCCCATGGACGAGACCTTCACCCCCGAGAACCTGAAGCAAACCTACGGGGAACGGATGCGGTGGCAAGTCTAAACGGGAGTGGGTATGTCCGACCTCCTGCTCATCTTCACCGACTACACCCTGCGCAACGTGGCGCTGGGCTCGGCCATGCTGGGGGTGGTGGGCGGGGTGCTGGGCACCTTTGCCGTTCTACGCCGCCAGAGCCTGCTGGGGGATGTGCTGGCCCACGCCGCGCTACCGGGTATCTGCCTGGCCTTCATCCTCACCGGCGCCAAGGCCCCGCTCATTCTGCTGGTAGGCGGGGGCCTGGCCGGCTGGCTGGCCGCATGGCTGGTGCTGGCCGTATTGCGCCATAGCCGCCTGCCCGAGGACTCGGCTCTGGGGGTAATGCTCAGCAGCTTTTTTGGGTTTGGCGTGGCCCTGCTCACCTTTATCCAGCACAGCAACAACGCCAGTCAGGCCGGGCTGGATCAGTACATCTTCGGACAGGCCGCGACCATCCTGGCCTCCGACGTGCTTAACTTTATGGTGCTGGGCAGCATTGCGCTGCTGGTGGTGGGACTGTTTTACAAAGAGTTCAAACTGCTTTCCTTCGACCCTGGCTACGCCCACAGCCTGGGCCTGCCGGTGCGGGGGCTGAACACCCTCCTCACCTCGCTAACGGTGCTGGCGGTCATGGTGGGGCTGCAAACCGTAGGGGTGGTCTTGATGGCGGCCATGCTGATTGCCCCGGCTGCTGCCGCAAGACAGTGGACCGACCGGCTCAGCCACATGATTGGGCTTTCGGCGCTGTTTGGCGCTATGGCCGGGGCGAGCGGGGCTTTGATCTCGGCCACCCGCGAAAACCTGCCCACCGGCCCGCTGGTGGTGCTCTCGATGAGTGCCATCCTGCTGGTCTCGCTCTTTTTTGCCCCACTCAGGGGGCTGGTGTGGGACTGGGCCCGCACCCGGCAGAACCGTCGCCGGGTGCACCTCGAGCGCCTCCTGCTGGACGCCCACGTGCTGCACGCCCACGGAACCCTGACCCCGCAGGCCCTGGCAGAGCGCCGGCGCGAGCCGGTGACGGTGGCCTTGCGAAACCTCGAGGCCCTGCGGTCTTTGGGCTGGGTACAGGAACACCCGCAGGGCTTTATCCTCACACCGACCGGCGAACAGAAAGCCCACGAACTCGAGCAGGCCATGCGGGTTTTGCTGCATAGGGTGGAGGGTTCGTCATGAACGCCGACCTGGTCATCATTCTCACCGCCATCCTGGTCTCCACGGCCTCGGCCCTGGTGGGCAGCTTCCTGGTACTGCGGCGCATGGCCCTGCTGTCCGACGCCATCTCCCACGCGGTGCTACCGGGCATCGTGCTGGCCTACTGGCTCTCCGGCGGCGAGCGGGCCACGTTGCCAGCTTTGCTGGGGGCCGCCGCCGCGGGCCTGGCGACCGTCGTCCTGGTGGAGTGGCTGACCCGCACCGGCAGGGTCAAAAACGATGCGGCCATCGGCATTGTGTTCCCCGCGCTGTTCAGTCTGGGGGTCTTGGCGGTCTCGCTTTTCTTCCGCAACGTACACCTGGACATGGACGCTGTGCTCTACGGCGAAATCGCTTATGCGCCCTTCAACACCCTGAGCCTGTGGGGCCGGGAAATTCCCGAGTCGTGGCTGTTGATGGGCTCGCTAACCCTGCTCAACCTGCTGTTCGTGCTGCTTTTTTACAAAGAGCTCAAACTCGCCACCTTCGATGCTGGCCTGGCTGCCGCGCTGGGCTTCGCACCCGGTGCGCTGCACTACGGGCTGATGACCCTGGTCTCCTTCACCTCGGTGGGGGCTTTCCAGTCGGTGGGGGCCATTTTGATTGTGGCTTTTCTGATCATCCCCCCCGCTACAGCCTTCCTGCTCACACAGCGCCTACCGGTCATGATTGCCCTGGCCGTGGGGGTCGGGGTGGTTTCTAGCCTGGCGGGGTATGCGCTGGCCATCTGGCTGGACGCTTCCATCGCCGGCATGATGGCTACGGTAGCCGGCCTCTGCTTTGCCCTGGCCTTCCTCTTTTCGCCCGTGGAGGGCTATCTCACCACCCGCCTGCGCCGGGAACGGCAGCGCCTCGAGGTCGCGGCCCGTCTGCTGGTCGCGCACCTGGCCCATCACAGCCAGCCGGTTCCCGAACAGGAGGTGCTCGAGGAGTTCGGTTGGAACCCCAGGTTTCTCGGGCAGGTCAGGGAAAAAGCCCTGCAAGCGGGCTGGCTCGAGGTGGTGCGGGAAGGGCTGCGCCCGACAGCATATGGCCTCGCCATGAGCAGCGCCCGGCTCGAGCTCAGCCCATAGGTCAGCGGCTCACATCCACGCTGGTGCGGTTGCCAGCCGCGTCCACGGCAATCAGGGTCACGCGCCGCACCGGCAGCTCCACGTAAAAACTGACCTCTTTGCCTTTGGGTAGCGACAGCGGGCTAAAGGTGCGGTTGTACTGCAAGGTAACCCGATCCACCCCGGTATCGTCCAGCACCCGCCCGGAGATTTGCAGGGTGGACTCGGTGCGGGCCGGGATTTCCTCCTCGGTGCCATCGGGCAGGGTGCGCTTGCGGGCCGGTTGCACCACGGTAACAACGCGCTCGGCCCGCTCGATGACGATCTGCGGGGGACGGGCATCCAGCACCAGCGGCAGGCGCACGGTACGGGTCTGGCCGCTCATGTCGGTGGCGTCCACCTTGATTTCCACCTGCCCCGACTGGGGGGCCTGCACCCGGAAGCTGAAGCGCACCAGCTTCCGCCCCCGGCTGGCCTCGGGAAGCAGCTCCTTTCCACCGGCCTTCACGCTCTGCACCCCCACATCGTCGAGGGCGTACCCCTGTACCTGCAACGAGCGCTGGGAGAGCACCCCGCTTTTAGGCTGGGTGATGCCAATCAGGGGCGGCTGGGTATCTCCCGGCCGCTGGCAAGCCGATAGAAGCAATAAAAAAAGAAGGGGCGCGTACCGCACCCCTTCATCCTAACAGTTGCTCAGGGTCTGAAAATTAGGCCAGCCCGCGCGTTGAAGTCCACGCCTCCAATCACACCCGAGAGCGCCCCGGTACCAATCCCGAAGCCTACCTGCAGCTCGCCATAGACGCTGAAGGGCTGGGCCGGGAAGGCGTACTCGATGCCCACCAAACCGTGGGGGAAGACGTAAATACCGGTGTTGCTCAAAACCGTCCAGAACCCCACCGAGGCCCCAGCGCCGGCATACCAGCTCAGGTCAAAGCCCGGTGCAGCCGGGATGGCCTGCTCGAGCACGATGTAATCGGCCCCAGCCCCCAGCCCTGCGAATGCAAGGCCAGCCCCCAAGCGGAAGTTGCTGACCTGGTACTGCACACCAATCCAGGTCGGGAAGCCCGAGTAAAGGCCAAAACCATCCGACTGGGCCTTACCGAGAGAGCCAAACAGCAACGCAAACAACACAACCAAGGGTGCTACACGTTTCATCTTTTGCTCACCTCCAAGGGTAGTTTAGCACCTTTGCGTTATTTTTGCGTTACTCTAGGTGGTATAGAGCGCATTAATTCGCACGTAGCCCTCGGTAAGGTCGCATCCCCAGGCCGTTCCCTGCCCCTCCCCCAGCCCCAGGTCGGCCTCGACCAGCACTTCTTCGGCTTGCATGGCCTGGCTGGCCTGGGCCCGGTCGAAAGGGAGCACCTTCCCGGCATAGAGGGGAATGCCCTGCAGGGTAATGCGCACTTTGTCGGGCTCGAGCGCCACCCCCGCCTTGCCCAGCGCCATCATGACGCGGCCCCAGTTGGGGTCGTTGCCGTAGACCGCACTTTTCCACAAAGGGCTGGCCGCTACCGACAGGGCGGCTTTACGGGCCTCTGAGTCGCTGACGGCTCCCGTCACCCTCACGGTCAGCAGCTTGGTAGCCCCTTCGCCATCGCGGGCCAGCTTGCGGGCCAGCTCCACACAAACCCGCTCCACCGCCTGCCAGAACTCGGCCAAATCCACCGGCCCCGCCGCGCCGTTGGTCATCAGAACGGCCATGTCGTTGGTGGAGGTGTCGGTGTCCACGGTCACCTGGTTGAAGCTTTTATCCACCACGCCCTGCCAGCCCCGGCGCAGCTCTTCCTGGGGAACCGCCGCGTCCGAAACGATATAGGCCAGCATGGTGGCCATGTTGGGGGCAATCATGCCGCTCCCCTTGCAAACCCCCACCACCCGCGCACCGCTCGAGAGGGTGGCCTCGGCCATCTTGGGCACCAGGTCGGTAGTCATGATGGCCTCCATGAAGGGGTCTATTTCCAGTCCCAGCCGAATATGGGGCAAGGCAGCCTCGATCTTTTCCACCGGCAAGGGCTGCCCAATCACCCCGGTAGAGGCGGTGAGAACCATCTCAGGTGCAAGCTGTAGCTGTGCTGCCGCCAGTTCGGCCATGCGGGCATCGGCCCAGATGCCCTGCTCACCCGTGGCGCAGTTGGCGTTGCCGGCATTGACCACAATGGCTTGCAGACCCTGACCGCTGCGTAGTAGTTGGCGGCCTCGAGCCACGCAAGGCGCAGCGGCCTTGTTCAGGGTTCCTACAAAAGCCCAGTTACAGGGCGTTCCCGAGACCAAAAGAGCCAGGTCGGGCTTGCCAGAAGGCTTGATACCAGCCTGGGTTGCACCGGCACGAAAACCAATGGGGAGTCGCATAACAGCAGCATATCTTTTCCAATGGCGATTGGAAAAGCGAACGCGCTACCGCCCCATCTCCTTCTAACCAAACAAGAAGCGCATCATCTCGGGGAAGCGCCGCGCCCAGTGGCCCTCGTTGTGCACCCCTTCTTTGTCTTCCACATAGAGGTAGTCGTGGCCCGGCTGCCAGCCTTTTCGCAATAGCAAGCGGTGCATGCGCCGTACCCCTTCCAGGTAGCGGCGGCTGCTCACGTGGGAGAGGGTGAGTTCGCGGAAGCCCACATCCATGTAGAGCCTGCCGGGCACCTGAGGCGCTTTCTCCACAAAGCTGTAGATGGCCCCATCGGCAAACCAGAACGCGGGACTCACCACCCCGGCAATGCCAAAAACCTCGGGGTGCAGGTAATAGGCGCACAAGCTGATAAAGCCGCCCATCGAAGAGCCCATCACGCCGGTATGCTCGCGGCCCGGCAGGGTGCGAAACTCGTCGTCTATAAAGGGCTTAACGGTTTCAATTAGGAACTTGAGGTACTTCTCGCCCTTGCCACCGCCGTGCTTGGGGTCGCGGAAGGGGCTGTATTCGTTGAGGCGCTCCACCCCCATGTTGGGAATGCCCACCACAATGGCCTCTATACCCTCTCGAGCCAGCATTTCCATGCTCTCGTCAACCTGCCACTCCCCCACATAGCTGGTAGCCTCGTCGAAGAGGTTCTGCCCATCGTGCATGTAGAGCACCGGATAGCGGCGGCTGCTCTTACGGTAGGAAGGCGGCAGGTAGACCAGGATGTCGCGCCTGTTGCCCAGTTGTGGGCTGCGCAGGCCCTCGTACACCAGTACCTCTCCTATCACAGTGTGGCCGGGGCCGGTGGGGTACGGTTTCCATACTTGTGCCTGAGCGGAATAGCCCATTGGCGTATTGTACGGGCTTACCGCCAAAAGTCGAGCTTAAGCGAACAGGCTTTCCCCTGCAAAGCACCCTGGGCGTTCTGCAGGCCCGTGGTATTTGGCGGTTAACGATTTCTTGAGCAAGGGGGATTTTGTCAGATGCTTCCACATTTCCCCGAAGCTAAAAGCCCACATTGGTGGTATGAAAGCCTGGGTTTTGGGCATGGTGCTATGGTTGGGTGGCCTGGCGCTGGGCAATGTTTGTTCGAGCCCCTTCTATCCCACGGATCCCAGCCTGCGCTGGCGCTATCGCGGCTTGAGCAGCAACCAAACCTATCTCCAAACCTTTACACCCACCGGCCCCAGCACCCTGCTCGAGCAACGCCGCTACCCCGACCGCACCGAGACCACCCAGTGGGTGTGCACCCCCCAGGGTTTGCGCACCTTGCCAGAGGGCGAGCGGGCCATTCCGGGGGGTAGCCTGCGGTTCACCAGGTTGACGGGTGTGATCATCCCCAGCGGTGAAACCTGGCTGGTAGGGGGGCGCTGGGCCTACCGCTACGAGTTGAAAGGAAGAATCGCGTTTTTCGAGCTCAGCGGGTTTCTCGAGGTGGAAAACCGCATCGTTGCCAGGGAAACCATCACCGTAGCAGCCGGCCAGTTCGAAGCTCTTCGGGTTGAGGCTGTGTTTCGAGGGGAGTTCGGCATCGGCCTCAGCGGCAAGGCCACCTACTGGTTTGCCGAGGGGGTGGGGGTGGTCAAGCAGGTCAGCGAGAGCAATTTTGGCGGGCAGAGCAGTGAGTTGCTGGAGTTCAGGCGCAGTGGATAACCAATCAATCTGCGCTTTCAGTCAAAACCTGCACAGGACACTTGGGAGCTACTCGGAAGCCTCATTTGCGAGCATCTTTCCAATAGCCTGTTCCAGAGGCTCGAGTTCATTCTCAATCACGTCCCAAAGCACCCGGCTATCCGTGGAGAAATAGGCATGAACCAGCACGTCTCGCATCCCGCAATCAGGCGCCACGGGATTTCGGGCTGCTGGAGACGCAACTCGTCTGGGATTTGCTTAACCGCTTCACCTATGACCAAAAAATTGCGAATACATGCATCTAGAACCAGCTCATTTTGATCAAAATCCTCGAAGACCAGACCCTGGGTATAGCGACGAATGCGGGCAGTAGCCTCGAGAATGTCTTGAAAGTACAGATCTAGCCTACGCGACACGCTTCATGTCTCCCTCGAGCTCCTTACGAAGCCGGGGTTTGAGGCTTCTTAGGGTAGCCAGATCAACAGCCATACCAAGCCAGTCCTCGAGGGCTAGCTTGAGCCCTACAAAATCACGCAACGTGTAGCGCTCGAGTTCAACCACAAAATCAACATCGCTGCCGGGCCGTGCTTCCCCTCTAGCCACAGAGCCCACCACATAAAGCTGCCTGACGCCAAAGGTATCGAGCTCGGCCCGGTGATTTTTTAGGATATTTTCCAGCTCCGAGAGCTTCACAACATCATTGTAGCAAGGCTGCGCTGGCAAGCTCTCCACCTCTGATTTTTGCTTGTCATGGAGCCCCCGCGAGCAGCGAAATAGCTGTTCGAGCGGAAAAATGCGGCATGCGGCAACTGTGCCCGACCGCGTATCCGCCGCCAACTCCACCTCATGTTCGTTCAACAACTTCAAAAACTCTTTGTACCTTTCCTAAATCCCCAAACCCCCCACGCGCTGCTTCTCCACCGGCATCCCGGTCAGGCCGTTGAAGGCGTCCACCTCCTCTAAGAAGCGGTGGAACAGGTAGATGGAGTCGTGGGGGCCGGGGCAGGCCTCGGGGTGGTACTGCACGCTAAACACCGGGTAGCGCAGGTGGGCCATGCCCTCCAGGGTGCCGTCGTTCAGGTTGATGTGGGTGGGCTTGAAGTCCTTGAGGGTGTCGGGGTCTACCGCGTAGCCGTGGTTCTGGCTGGTGATCTCAATCTTGCCGGTGAGCAGGTTCTTGACCGGGTGGTTGGCCCCCCGGTGCCCAAACTTGAGCTTGAAGGTGCGCCCCCCAGCGGCCAGGCCCAGAAGCTGGTGGCCCAGGCAGATGCCAAAGGTGGGCAGGAGGCCCATCAGCTTCCAGAGGGTCTCGTGGGCGTAGCGGGGCATGCTGGGGTCGCCGGGGCCGTTGGAGACGAACAGGCCGTGGGGCTCCAGGGCCATGATCTGCGCGGGGCTGGTTTTGCCCGGCACCACGATCAGCTCGAAGCCCAGCTCGGCCATGTAGCGCATCTGGGCGTGCTTGATGCCAAAGTCCATCACCACCACCCGGCGCTGCCCCTTGAAGGTGGGGAACTGGTAGGGCAGCGGGGTGGAGACCTCGGGGGTCATGTCGCGCCCGTCGATGTCGGTCCACTTGCGGGCCTCCTCGCGCAGGGCCGCGATGTCCTCGGGGGTGAAGCGGTAGCTGGGCGAGCCGAAGTGGGTGGCGTGGGCAATCACCCCTTTCATCACCCCACCCTCGCGGATTTTGCGTACCAGGGCGCGGGTGTCAATGCCCTCGAGGCCCATCACCCCGGTGTCGCGCATAAACTCTTCCAGGCTCTGCTGGGCGCGGGGGCCGGCGGTGTACTTGCTGAACTCCCGCGCCACAAAACCGCGCACCCAGGGCCGGTTCGACTCCATGTCGAAGACGTTCACCCCGTAGTTGCCCTGGTGGGGGTAGGTCATGACCACAATCTGCCCGTTGTAGCTGGGGTCGGTCAGAATCTCCTGATAGCCGGTCTGGGCGGTGTTAAACACCACCTCACCCACGCTCTTACCGCGGTGGCCGAAGGCGTAGCCGTGGTAGGCGGTGCCATCTTCCAGAACCAAAACTGCGCGTTCTCTCATGCCAGCGCCTCGCTTCCCAAGCGAACAATATACACGCTTTTTGCAAATCTATGCAATCTCAGTCCTTTAGTGCCCCCCCAGACTTTTCCTCATCCTGGCAGTTAGCCCAGCAGGCGCTCGAGCCGCTCGGATAGGGTTTTCTCGTTGACGAAGGTAAAGCCCCACTGGCGGCTTAGCTCGTCCAGCACGGTCTCGGGCACACCCAGGAGCAGGTACAGCACCTGCTTGGCGGGAATGCGCAGGTCGGCGGCAATGCGCTGGTGGCGCTCGAGGTTCTCCTCGTAGCCCCCGGTCTTGCACTCCAGGAGCAGGAAGAGCTGGGGGGTGCGCAGCAACAGGTCTACCTCGAAGCGGTCGCCGTTGGGATAGAGCAGCACCGGGTTCAGGAGCAGGTCGTGGGGGATGTTGCGCCGCCGCAGGGTAAGCTGCACCACCTGGCGGGCGTAGCGCTCGAGCCAGCCCCCGGTGATCAGGCTGCGGGTCTTGCCGTCGTCGGCCAGGCGGGCGTAGATGCGGCGCTGCTTGGGGCTGTAGGTGTAGCTTTTGAGCAGGCCCCCCTCCTTGAGCAAGGTGCAAAGCTGGGTGTTGATGCCGATGTCCTGCTGGCTGAGCGAGGCCAGCGAGTACTGGAACTCGCCGTTGTCCTTCTGGGTAGCGGCCTTGAGTTTCTGGTAGAGGCCCTCGAGCGAGCCGTAGCGCTCGCCCAGGAAACTGCTCACCCGCTCGAAGATTTTTTCCTCGGCCTCGCTCAGGCCATTGTGGGCGGGCTGTACCCCCAGCCCCACCTCCTGCACATACTCGGAGATGCGCAGCGAAGGCCGCCGGGCCTCCGGGATCCGTGGCTTTTCCGGGCTTCCGCCCCCGCGCCGCAGCAGCCGTACTTCTTCCAGAATGGTGCGCGCGGTCTGGAGAATGGTCTGCTCGACCAGGCTGGCGCTGGGGTGAATCTCCAGGGCCAGGGTCTGCAGGGCGTTGGAGGCCCCCGGTATCTCCGGCAGGGCCTCGTGGGCCAGCAGGGTGCGGGCCAGGTAGAGCTCGAGTTCGTCCTGTAAACGTTCGCGGCACTCCTCAAAGGTGCGCCCCCGCACCATCACACCGGCCAGCCCCGGCACGCTGGCCTCGATAAACCCACCCTCGCTTGGTTTGTAGCGGGCCTGCCGCAGCGCCGCCGAAAGGTATTCGCTGATCAATCCCATACCTTCCGATTCTAAAGGTTGGCCCGGGTGCGCCGAGCCACATACCGGGGTTTTCGGTTCACACTCCGGGCTTGCGGTAGGCGTTTTCGGCGTCCAGCACCTTGGTCACCCCGATCTCGCGGCAGTTGTCGTAGAAGGGGCAGGCGCTGCACTCGGCGAACACCTTGGGCGGGAGCTGCTCGCGGGTGGTAACCTGGTAGCCCAGCGCGGTAAAGAAGCGAACCTGGAGCGTCCAGGCGAAAATCTGGGGGATGCCCAGGTCTTTGGCCTCGCGCTCGGCGGCCAGGGCAATCCAGCGGCCCAGGCCCTGCCCCTGCCGCTCAGGGTGGATGGCCAGACCACGCACCTCAGCGATGTCGTGCCAGAGGATGTGCAGAGCCCCGCTGCCCACAATCTGCCCGTCTTCGTCTTCCAGCACGAAAAAGTCGCGCAGGTTTTCGTACAGGTGGTTGTGGCTGCGCACCAGCATCAGGCCGCGTTCGGCCCAGTACTTGATGAGGGTGTAGATCGGCTCCACGTCCTTCATCCGGGCCTTGCGCAGCTCCACCTGGGCGTTCCAGCGCACCTTGGGCAGCACGGTGGTTCCAATTTCAATCACGCTCATCTCTTTCTAAAGCCTCCCCCATCCCGCTTGATCCTTCGACCTCGAGCCTGGCCTGCCGCAGGGCTTCCCGCACCGCCTCGGGTGCGGTTCCGCCGTAGCTCCGTCGTCGGTGGATGGCGGTTTCCAACCGCGTGAGCGGCAGGGCATCCTCGCCAAACAGCGGATGAAACGCTTGCAGCTCGGACAGGCTCAGGTCGCGCAGCTCTTTGCCGTGTTCGGCGCAGTACCGCACGATGCGCCCTACCGCATGGTGGGCCTCGCGGAAGGGCAGGCCGCGCTCGGCCAGGTAGTCGGCCAGCTCGGTGGCCAGCGAGAAGCCCGACTCGGCGGCTTTGCGCATGGGCTCCGGTTTCCAGGTCAGGCCCGGCAGCATGGCGGCCAGCAGCTTGACCGAGGCCCGGTAGGTGTCCACCGCGTCGAAGAGGGGCTCTTTATCCTCCTGCAGGTCTTTGTTGTAGGTCAGGGGCAGGCCCTTGGTCAGGGTGGCCAGCGTGACGAAGCTGCCCAGCACCCGGCCTGCCTTGCCCCGGATGAGTTCGGCGTGGTCGGCGTTTTTCTTCTGAGGCATGATGGAGGAGCCGGTGGAGAAGGCGTCGGGCAGCTCGGCGAAGCCGAACTCGAAGGTAGTGTAGAGGACGATCTCCTCGGCCAGGCGCGAAAGGGTGATCTGGCCGATGGCTAAAGCCGCCAGCACCTCGAGCACGAAGTCGCGCGAGGCCACCGCGTCCATGGAGTTGCGCATGGGGCGGGTAAAGCCCAGGGCCCGCGCGGTGGCGTGGCGGTCGATGGGGAAGCCCGTACCGGCCAGGGCCGCCGCCCCCAGGGGCGACTCGTTGAGGCGGTGGAGCGCGTCCTGCAGGCGGCCCGCGTCGCGGGAGATCATCTCGTAGTAGGCCAGGAACCAGTGCGAGAGCAGCACCGGCATGGCCCGCTGCAGGTGGGTGTAGCCGGGCAGGATGAGGGGGGGCTCGAGGTACTTTTCGGCCTCCTGCACCAGAACCTTGCGCAGCGCCTTTAGTTCGTCCAGCAGGCGGGTTAGCTCCCCCCGCACCCATAGGCGCAGGTCGGTGGCGACCTGGTCGTTGCGGCTGCGGGCGGTGTGCAGCTTGCCCCCCACCGGGCCCACCCGCTCGGTCAGGCGGGCCTCGATGTTCATGTGCACGTCCTCCAGCTCCTCGCGCCACTGGAAGGTGCCCTGCAAAATCTCCTGCTGCACCGAAAGCAGGCCCTGGCGGATCTGGGCCTCTTCCTCGGGGGTCAGGATGCCCTGCTGGGCCAGCATGGCCGCATGGGCCAGCGAGCCCTGGATGTCCACCAGGGCCAGGCGCTTATCGAAGCTCCAGGAGGCGTTGAACTCCTGGGCGATCTGGCTGGGGGCCTCGCTAAAGCGGCCACCCCAGGTTTTTTGGGTTTCCTGGCTCAAACCTTCCTCCTCGTCACGACTGCACCTCGAGCTTTTTCGACATCACAAAAGGGGGCGGGGTCTGGGGGTTGGGCGTACTGTAGCGCAGGCTGGGGTCGTAGGTAAAGCCGAACTGGGTGTACCACTTCAGGAGCTTGGGCTGGTCGTGGCGCACAGCTAAGCGCAGCTCTTTGGCCCGCAGCTCGAAGGCCTGGCGCAGCAGGGCTTCCATCAGGCGGTGGGCCACCCCTTGCCGGCGGTACCCGGGCAGCACCCCCAGTCTCCGCACCTCCCACACCCCCCGCTCCAGCGGGTCAGGGTGCCGTACCAGGCGCACCGTGCCCACCACCGCTTCTCCGTCCAGGGCCACCCAGCCGTAGCCGCGCTCGAGGTCGCGCAGCACCTGCTCGGGGCTTTCGTGGTGCCCCGAGGAATCCCTTGCCACCCAGTCGGCCCAGGCCTGCCGCACCACCAGGGCAATGACCGCTGCATCGGCAGGGGTCGCGGGGCGAATGCGTACCTGGGCGGCCATGCTGGGCTCCGCTAGTCCTTGGGCTGGGCCTTGGCCCGTACCCGCAGGCGCAGGGAGTTGAGCTTGATGAAGCCATCGGCATCGGCCTGGTTGTAGCCGCCTTTCTCGTCGAAGGAGACCAGGCTCTTGTCGTAGAGCGAGAGGGGCGACTTGCGTCCGGCCAGGATGATGTTGCCCTTGTACAGCCTGAAGCGCACCGTACCAGTGACGGTTTTAGCCACGTGATCCATATAGACCTGCAAAGCCTCGCGCTCGGGGGCAAACCAGAAGCCGTTGTAAACCAGCTCGGCGTACTTGACCCCCAGCTGGTCGCGCTGGTGCATTACCTCGCGGTCGAGGGTGAGGCTCTCCACCGCCCGCCGGGCATGGTAGATCAGGGTGCCGCCGGGGGTCTCGTAAACCCCGCGCGACTTCATCCCCACAAAGCGGTTCTCCACCAGATCTACCCGTCCGATGCCGTGGCGACCGCCAATTTCGTTGAGCCGGGCCAGCAGCTGGGCGGGCGAAAGGCGCTCGCCGTTCACCGCCACCACATCGCCGCCCTCCACCTGAATTTCCACCAGCTCGGGCTCGTCGGGGGCCTGCCAGGGGTCCTGGGTCAGGCGGAACATCCCGGCGGGCGGCTCGGCCCAGGGGTCTTCCAGCACCCCCCCCTCGAAGGAGTTGTGCAGCAGGTTGGAGTCTACGCTGTAGGGCTTCTCGAGGGTGGTCGGCACCGGAATCCCGTGCAGGGCTGCATACTCCATCATCTGGGGGCGGCTCACCAGGTTCCACTCGCGCCAGGGGGCGATTACCTTGATATCGGGCTTGAGCGCGTAGGCGGTGAGCTCGAAGCGCACCTGATCGTTGCCCTTGCCGGTCGCGCCGTGGGCGATGGCCTCGGCCCCCTCCTCCTGGGCAATGCGCACCAGGTGCTTGGCAATGAGCGGGCGGGCGATGGAGGTGCCCAGCAGGTAGTAGCCCTCGTAGAGCGCCCCCGAGCGCATCATGGGAAAGACAAAGTCGCGCACGAACTCCTCGCGCAGATCCAGGGCGTAGGCCTTGCTGGCCCCGGTCTGGAGGGCTTTGCGTCGGGCCTCCTCGACCTCCTCGCCCTGGCCGATATCGGCGGTGAAGGTGATCACCTCGGCGTTGTAGTTTTCGATGAGCCACTTAAGGATGATGCTGGTGTCCAGACCGCCGGAGTATGCAAGCACGATTTTCATTCATTCACCTCGGAGTGGGCCATGGGCCCCACACAAAGCCATACAGTACCGCCAAACCGCCCTGGATACAACCCAGGCGTGAAGTATAAGGATACATACCGCGCCCGGCCCGGTCAAGGTAGTTTTGGCCGGAAAATAGCAGGCTGTGCGGCATCAGTCTGCAAAATGGTCTTGCATCAAGATACCATTGTTTGTCCTTGCCCACACGCATAAGCAGGGGGCGAGGTTGCATAAATGTTCAAAACTCCGGCGCGCCCAACCCACTGCCATCTGATAGCCTGAGGGCCATGGAATGGCTTTATGCGGCCCTGGCCGGTTATCTGCTGGGTTCACTGCCTTTTGCTTACTGGTTTGGGGTGCTGCAAAACAAAAACCTGCTGCTCGAGGGCTCGGGCAACATCGGGGCCACCAACGCCTGGCGGGTGCTGGGGGCCGTGCCGGGGCTGATGGTGCTGGTGCTGGATGTTTCCAAGGGCATTATGGCGGTGGCGCTGGGCGAGTTTCTGGCGCGCGACCCCGGCGGCGGGCTGCTGGCCGGGGCCCTGGCGGTGCTGGGGCACTGCTACTCAGTGTGGCTGCTGGGGCGTGGGGGCAAGGGCATCGCCCCTTCGGTGGGGGTCTTGTTCGCGGTTCAGCCAGCGCTGCTCGCGGCCGCTTTGGGGCTGTTTGGGCTGGCTTTTTTGCTGACGCAGAGCCGCTACCGGGGCGTGGTGCTGGCGGCCCTGGCCTTTCCGCTGGCGGCGCTTCTTATCGGGGGTAGCCTTCCTTACCTGTGGTTTGGCTTTGGCCTGGCTGCGCCGGTGGTGCTCAGGTATCTGGGTGACTGGAACCGCCAGCCTACCGCAAGGCCTCCACAAAGCGGGCCGAGGTCTTAGCCCTGACCTCCTCGAGGGTCGCCCCCGGCATCAGCTCCAGCAGGGTCAGGCGCCCGTCGGGATAGCCAAACACCGCCAGCTCGGTAATGACCAGGTCTACCGCGCCCACCGCGGTGAGCGGCAGGGTGCACTCCGGCACGATTTTGGGCGAGCCGTCGGGGTTGGTATGGGTCATGGTGATGATCAGCTTTTGCGCACCCGAGGCCAGGTCCATGGCCCCCCCCACCCCCAGCAGGGGCTTGCCCGGAACGGCCCAGTTGGCCAGGTTGGCCCGCTCGTCTACCTGCAAACCGCCCATTACCGCCACGTCCACGTGCCCCCCGCGAATCATGGCGAAGGAGTCGGCGCTGTCGAAGTAAGAGGCCCCCGGCAGGGCCGTAACCGGGATTTTCCCGGCGTTGACCGGGTAATCCATGGCCCCCCCTTCTGCCGGGGCCGGCCCCACACCCAGCATCCCGTTCTCGGTGTGCAGGATGATGCCCATCTCCGGGGTGATCAGGTCGGCAATCAGGGTGGGGATGCCGATGCCCAGGTTGACCACCTGTCCGGGCCTCAGCTCCTGCAAAGCCCGCTGGGCCATGCGCAGGCGCAGGGGATCCACCTTTTTACTGGAGTTTTCGATGGAAGCGGAGGAGCCCAGATCCTCGGGGGTCATCTTGGCTTCCACCAGGTAGTCCACATAGCAGCCCGGGGTGTGGATCTGGTCGGGATCCAGAGCCCCAACCGGTACGATCTGCTCCACCTCGGCGATGACCAGGTCGGCGGCGGTGGCCATGGCCTTGTTGAAGTTCTGCTCGGTCATGCGGTAGACCAGGTTGCCGGCCTCGTCGGCTTTCCAGGCCCGGATAAAGGCCACATTGCCCCGGATGGGCTCGACCAGCACGTAGGGCTTTCCGCCGATCAGACGGGTCTCCCTGCCCTGGGCCAGCAGCGTTCCGGCCGCGGTGGGAGTGTAGAAGCCGCCCAGGCCCGCCCCCCCGGCCCGGATGGCCTCGGCCAGCGAGCCCTGCGGCAGCAGCTCCACCTCGATGGCCCCGCTCTGCGCAGCCTGCACGGCCTCGGGGTTGGAGGTAAAATACGAACCAATGGCCTTGCGAATCTGGCCGTTGCGCAGCAGCCGGCCCCCTCCCAGTCCCGGCTCGCCCACGTTGTTGGCTACATAGACCAGGTTTTTGACCGGGGTCTCGGCCAGGGCGTGCAGGAGGTGCACCGGATTGCCGGTCATGCCAAAACCACCCACCAACAAAATATCGCCATTTTTAACCATCGAGGCCGCTTCCTGCGGCGTAATTCGCGGTACTCGCTTCACCTTCCTCCCTCCTCTGCTGGCTGGCCCAGCAGACGATCGGCTTCTTCCAGCACCCGCTCGGTAAAAACCCGGCTCGAGCCCAGGTAGGCTTCCTCGCGCAGGGCTGCCCAGTCCAGCGGCGCCTGCACCCGCTCCTGCACCACCTCCAGCAGGTGCCGCCCCTCCGCCAGCGCCACCTGGGCTGCCTCGCGCACCAGGGCCTTGGCCTGGGCGGGCTCCATGTGCTCGAGCAGGGCCAGGCTCAGGGCTTCGGCCAGCATCAGCCCTCGCGAGGCGGCCAGGTTGGCCCGCATCCGCGCGGGGTGGACGGCCAGGTGCTGGCTTAGAAACACGGCCTGGTTGAGGGCCACCCCGGTATGGGCCAGCATCTGCGGCAGTGTTAACCACTCGAGCTGCCAGGCGTGGGTAGCCCGTTCGTGCTCGGCGATCAGAGCCTGGTGCATGGCCGCGAGCAGGGCTGCGTTGGCCCGGGCCGCGGCGATGATCACCTCGCTTTTGATGGGGTTGGACTTCTGGGGCAGGGTCGAAGAACCACCCCGGTCGGGCTCGAGGCTCTCGTGCACCTCGCCCACCTCGTTCTGGGCCATCAGAATAACGTCCTGGGCCATCTTAGCCAGGCTCCCGCTCAACAGGGAGAGCCAGCTAGCCAGCTCGGCCAGGTGGTCGCGGGCGGTGTGCCAGGGCAGCAGGGGGGCTTTCAGCTTGAGGGCCTGGGCCAGCCCCTCCATCACCGCCACCCCGTGCGGCCCCAGCGCGGCCAGGGTGCCCACCGCCCCCCCCATCTGCACCACCAGCACCCGTTCTTTGAGCGTTTGCAGGCGCTCCAGGTGCCGCAGCAGGGGGGCCATCCATCCGGCCACCTTGTACCCAAAGGTGATGGGCAGGGCCTGCTGGCCGTGGGTGCGCCCCGGCATGGGGGTCTCGAGGTGCTGCCGGGCCAGCCGGGCCAGGCCTTGCAGGCTTTTGCACAGCCGCTCTTCAAGCAGTTCCAGCGCCGAGCGCAGTTGCAGCACCAGCGCGGTGTCCAGAATGTCCTGGGTGGTGGCCCCCAGGTGCAGGTAGCGGGCATACCCGGGCCCCAGGTGGGCCTGGAGCTGGGCCACCAGCCCGGCTATGGGCACCCCGTCCCGCTCGGTCTGCCGGGCCAGGCGCTCCCAGTCGGGGGTAAAGCCGGCCAGTTGGCCGATGGCCTGGGCGGCCTCCGGGGGGATGAGCCCCAGCCGGGCCTCCACCCCGGCCAGGGCTATTTCGACCTCGAGCACCCGCTTTAGCCAGTTTGCTTCGGAAAAAATCTCGGCCAGGGCCGGGTCGCCAAAAACCCCCGACCAGATCCTCGATTCGTGCGGTAAGAACGGCATGGTTTACAGATCGAAAAAGATCGTCTCGCCCTCGCCCTGCAAGCGAAGATCCCAGCGGTACACCACCCCGCCGGGCAGCTCGCAGCGCTGGGCCACTAGGGTCTGGCGCCGCGCGGGGTCGAGCCCGGCAAAGACCGGATCCAGGGTGTTGTCGTGGTCGGAGAAGTACACCCGGGTGACCGCGTGAATCAGCATGCCGCGGGCGAACACCCGGACGGCTATACAGGGCACCGGGCTGGGCGGAACCGGCCCCGGCTTGATGGTCTGGAAGCAAAAACCCTCGCCGGTGGTGCCCGAACGGCCAAAGCCTTTGAAGTGGGGGTCGGCCTGGGCGTGCTGGGGGTCGGCTGGGTGGCGGAAGCGCCCCTGGGCGTCGGCCTGCCAGATCTCCACCAGGGCGTCGTCCACCGGCTGGTTGTCCCCGTCGAGCACCCGGCCCTTCAGGGTAATGCGCTCCCCCAGGGTCTGCTCGTTGACCAGAACGTTACCGCCCTCGCGCACCAGGGCAAAAGCAAAGAAAGGGCCCACGGTCTGGCTGGGATACTGCGCGCGCATCAGTGGCCTCCCGGTTCAAAGTAGGTCTGGTCGTAGCCGGCCAGCACGATGTCGAAGCGGTAGCCCAGGGCCCACTCGGGCTGGGTGGTTTCCAGGTCGAAGCGGGAGATCAGGCGCGAGCGGGCCTTGGTGTTGGGAATCCCCTGGTAGATGGGATCGTACTCCAGCAGCGGGTCGCCGGGGAAGTACATCTGGGTCACCAGCCGCTCGCTGAAATTGCGCCCGATCAGCGAGAAGTGGATATGGGCGGGCCGCCAGGCGTTGAAGTGGTTCCTCCAGGGGTAGGCCCCCGGCTTGATGCTGATGAAGCGATAAAACCCCTTCTCGTCGGTGAGGGTGCGGCCCGCACCCACGAAGTTGGGGTCTAAAGGTGCGTCGTGCTGGTCGTTTTTGTGAATGTAGCGGCCGGCTGCATTGGCCTGCCAGATTTCAATCAAGACCCCCGGCACCCCGCGCCCGTTCTCGTCGAGCACCCGGCCTGTGACGATGATGCGCTCCCCCAGGGGCTCGCCGTTTTTGGCCGCGTTTTTGGTGAGGTCGTGGTCGAGGGGCCCGATATCCCCTTCGCCGTACACCGGGCCGGTGCGCTCCATGAGCGAGGCCGCGAGCGGCACCAGGGGGTGGTGGGGAGCCCTGCGCACCGTCGCCACATAGGGTGCGTGCAGGTAGGGTGGCTGGATGCTCCAATCCAAAACGCCTTTATGACCCGATTCACTCATGGCTTCCTCCTTGGGGCGCGAGCAGCCCCATCTCCACATAAGTGCGTTTAGCCACCGCAAAGGCGCGGTTGGCAGCGGGAACCCCCGCGTAGACTGCCACCTGCAGCAAGGCCTCCCGTACCTCGTCGGGGCTCAGGCCGGTATGGGCGGTGGCCCGGATGTGCATGGCCAGCTCCTGCTCGTGGCCCAGGGCGGCCAGCAGGGCCAGGGTGATGAGGTGGCGGGTTTTGCGCTCGAGGCCCTCCCGCGTCCACACCGCACCCCAGGCGTACTCGGTAATAAAGCGCTGGAAATCCGCGTCGAACTCGGTTTTATTGGCCTCGGCCCGTTCGACGTGGGCCTCCCCCAGCACCGCGCGGCGGGTTTTCATGCCCTGCTGATATCTATCGGCCATAACCCAACTCCTTCAGGAAGCTACGGATGTGCTGCCCCACCCGCGCGGGGGCCTCGATGCAGGGCAGGTGAGCGGTGTGGGGGATCAGCTCGAGCCGGGCCCCCAGCCCCTGCGCCAGTTCCTGCGAAAGCTCGGGCGGGGTGGCTTTATCCAGCTCGCCGCACAGCACCAGGGCCGGCCTCCGGATATCGCCCAGCCAGGGGCGCAGGTCGCCGTCGCGCAGGGCCGCGCAGGTGCCCAGATACCCCTCCACCGGGGTGCGGCTCAGCATGTTGTAGTAACCCGCGGCCTCGGCCTTGCGCCGGGTAAAAAAATCCTCGGTGAACCAGCGGGCGATCACCGTGCGGGCCACCTCCGGCAGGCCCTGTTGCCGGATGGCGGCCATCCGCTCGTTCCAGGAGTCCTCGCTGCCGATGCGGGCCCCGGTATCGCACAGCACCAGGGCCTCGGCCCGCTCCGGCCAGCGCCGGGCCAGGTCCAGGGCGATGAGCCCCCCCACCGAGATGCCCACCAACACCGCCCGGGCGATGCCCAGGTGCTCGAGCAGCGCCAGGAGATCGGCGCTGTGATCCTGCAGGGTGTAAGGCCCCACCGGCGCATCGGAGAGGCCGTGGCCCCGCAGGTCGTAGCGGAGCACCCGGTAGCGCCCTTCCAGCGAGGCCACCACCCCGTCCCAGATGCGCAGGTCGCTGCCCAGCGAGTTGAGGAAGACCAGGGTGGGCGAACCCTCGCCCTCGAGCCGGTAGTGCAAGGTCAGGTGGTCTAAGTCTGCAAAAGAAGCCATGTTCATATCCCCAGCAACGGTGTGAGCCCCTGGGCGGCGCGCTGCAACACGGGTAAGAAGCGCTCGAGCATCTCCTCTTGGCTCACCCGCCCGGCCTGCACCCCTACGTTCATGGCCGCCAGCACCCGCCCGCGGGCGTTGCGCACCGGCACCGCAATCGAGCGCAGGCCCAGTTCCAGCTCCTGATCCACCAGGGCGTAGCCCTGCGCCCGCACCCGCTCCAGCTCGGCCCGGAGCCGCACCGGGTCGGTCAGGGTATGGGGGGTGAGCGGCAGCAGGGGCGTACTGTCCAGGTAGGCCCTGAGCTGATCCGCCTCCAGGGCCGCCAGCAGCACCCGCCCCATCGAGGTGCAGTAGGCGGGCAGGCGGCTGCCCACCCCCAGCCCGATGGAGATCACCCGGCGGGTAGCGGCGCGGGCGATGTAGACGATCTCGCCGTCCTCCAGGATGCTGGCCGAGCAGGACTCGTGCAGCTCCTCGCTCACCTGCTCCAGCACCGGCTGCAGGAGCCGGGGCAAAGGGGTAGAGGACAGATAGGCATGGCCCAGGCTGAGCACCTTGGGGGTGAGCCAGAAAAACTTGCCGTCGCTGGCGACATAGCCCAGGGCCTGCAGGGTGAGCAAAAAGCGGCGGGCGGTAGCCCGGTTGAGTTCGGTGCGCCGGGCCACCTCGCTGATGGTCAGTCGCTCGTGCTGCTGGTCGAAGCTGCGCATGACCGCCAGGCCTCGAGCCAGCGCCTCCACGAAAAATCGCTCCTCCGGGGCTGTATCGGCCTCTTCCGGAGCCAGGGGCGCTTGCAGGTTCATGTCGGCTAGTGTAGCATACGCTTGTTCGCAAGATGTATATATGTTCGCTATACGAACAAACGCAGGGCTTTTAGTACCGGTGCCGGCTTAGGGTTTACAAGATTGTTGACAATCTGGCTGACTATTTGCTAAGCTGGCGGCACTGGTACAAGCAAAAAAGCAGGGAGGTCAAAATGGCCACAATACGTCGCAGGCAGTTGATCAAGGCGGGGCTCGGGCTAGCGGGGCTGGCAGCCTCGAGCCGCTTTTCCTTCAGCCTGGCCCAGCAGGAACCCATCCGTATCGGGGTGGTGCTTTCTTACTCGGGGCCATACGCCCGGCTGGGCCAGGAGATCACCCGCGGGATGGAGCTCTACCTGGAAAAGGTGGGCTACCAGGCGGGGGGCCGGCGCATCCAGCTCTTGAAAGAAGACGAGGAGGCCGACCCCGCGGTGGCGGTGCGCAAAGTGCGCAAGCTGGTCGAGCAGGATCGCGTCAACCTGCTGAGCGGCATCATCCTCTCCTCCTCGGCCTACGGCATCCGGGACTACGTGCACGAGCGGCAGATTCCCCTGGTCATCGCCAACGCCGCGGCCAACGGCATCACCCGCGAACGCCGGAGCCCCTACATCTTCCGCACCTCCATCAGCGCCTGGCAGCAGCACTACCCCATGGGCCCCTGGGTGGCCCGCAACGTCGGGAAAAAGGTCTTTTTGCTGGCCCTGGACTACGCCTTTGGTAAGGAAGCCACCGCCGCTTTCAAAGAGGGCTTCCTGCAGGCCGGCGGGGAGCCGGTAGCCGAGCTGTACACCCCCCTGGGCAGCACCGACTACAGCGCGGTGATCTCGCGCATCGCCGCGGCCCGCCCGGAAGCGGTGCACGCGGTGCTTTCCGGTAGCGATGCGGTCATCTTCCTGCGCCAGTTCATCCAGTTTGGCCTCAACCGCAGCATCCAGCTCGCGGTAAGCGGCGAGGTGACCGATGAGAACGTGCTCGAGGCCATCGGGGATGCCGCTTTGGGGGCCAGGAGCGCCGACCACTGGGTCTATACCCTGAACAACAGCGCCAACCGGGAGTTCATCCGGGCCTACCGGCAGAAATTCAACGCGGTGCCCAACCACTTTGCCGTGCGGGGCTACGACGCCATGCAGTTTATCGTGGATGCCATCAACACCGTGCAGGGCGATCTAAGCAACCGCCAGCGGCTGCTTGGGGCTATTGAGAGCGCCAAGATTATCAGCCCGCGGGGCTTTGTGCAGATGGATCCGGAAACCAACAACGTTACCCAGCACGTCTACGCCCGGGAGGTGGCCCGCATCGATGGGGTACTGACCAACCGCCTGCTGGCCGACCTGGGCACCATCCGCGACCCCGGTAAGTAAGCATGCTGCTGCTCCTGCTTACCCAACTGCTCAACAGCCTGGCCTTTGCCATGCTGCTCTTCCTGCTGGCCCTGGGCCTTTCCCTGATCTTTGGGGTGGCCCGGGTGGTCAACCTGGCCCATGGGGCCTTTTACCTGCTGGGGGCCTACCTGGGGCTGGCCCTGGGGGCCAGCCTGGGCAGCTTCTGGCTGGCGCTGGTGCTGGTACCGCTGCTGGTGGGCCTCCTGGGGGTCTTGGTGGAACGCTTTCTTTTGCGGGGTTTGCACGGGCGGGAGCTCGAGCAGGTCTTGGTCACCATCGGCCTGGGCTTCATTCTGGCCGACCTGCTGCGGGCCTTCTTCGGCGCGGCCATCCGCTCCGTGCCACCCCCCGCCGAGCTGGCGGGGCCGCTTTTCCTGGGGTCGTTCATCTACCCCAAGTACCCGCTGTTCGTGCTGGTGATGGGGGTGCTTTTGTTCCTCCTGGTGCGCCTGCTGCTGGCCAGAACCCCCTTCGGCGTGCAGGTGCGGGCGGTTACCGCCGACCCGGGCATGGCCAGCACCCTGGGCATCCAGCCGGCCCGGGTGAGCCTGCTCACCTTTGGAATCGGCACCGCCCTGGCCGGGCTGGGGGGGGTGGTGGGTGCCCCCATGATCGCCCTGGCCCCCGGCCTGGACGCCCAGATGACCCTGTTCGCCCTGATCGTCGTGGTCATCGGCGGCCTGGGGCGCATCGAAGGGGCCTTCTGGGGGGCCATCCTGGTGGGCCTGGTGGACGGGTTTGGGCGGCTGTTCCTGCCCCAGCTGGCAATGTTTTTGATCTTTGCCCTGATGGCCCTGGTGCTGGCTTTGAAACCGGAGGGTCTCCTGGGTAGGAGGATGGCATGATGGCCGGGCTGTCGCGTGAGGTTCGCGCGGGGGGCACGGCGCGGCAGGGCCTGCTGCGCTGGGGGCTGGTGGGGCTGCTCCTGCTGCCGCTGGCCCTGGGGGGCTACCCGCTGTACCTGGCTACGGAAGCGGCCCTGCTGGGCCTGGCCGCGGTGGCTCTGAGCCTGCTGCTGGGCCATGGTGGGGTGCCTTCGCTGGGGCAGGCCGCCTTTTTGGGGCTTGGGGCCTATACGGTTGGCCTGGCCCTCAAGGCTGGGCTTCCTTTGGGGCTGGCCCTGCTGCTCGCACCTCTGGCAGCCGCCCTGCTGGCCCTGCTGACCGGCCTGTTGGTCTTCCGCACCCATGGCATCTTCATCCTGATGCTGACCCTGGCCTTCGGGCAGATGGTCTACTCGGCGGCCCACAAATGGACCGGCCTCACCGGGGGGGACGATGGGCTGAGCCTCTCCGGACTCTCCATCCACCCGGTGCTGCTGCACCTGGTGGCGGTGGGGGTGCTGCTGGCCGCGGTGGGTGGTTTGCGCGTGCTGCTGCAGACCCCGTATGGCAAGACCCTCGAGGCCATCCGGCAGAACGAGGAAAAAATCCGCTCCCTGGGGGTGCCCACCTTTTACTACAAGCTCTCCTTGTACCTGCTCACCGCCGCGCTCACCGGCCTGGCTGGCAGCGGGCTGGCCCTGCACCGCAGCTTCATCAGCCCCCACGACCTCTTCTGGCTGACCTCGGCCACCCTGATGGTCATGGTGCTGCTGGGCGGCAGCCGCGGCCTCTGGGGGGCGGTCTTTGGGGCTTTGCTCTATACCTTCGTGCAGGCCTGGGTCAGCTCGTTTACCGATCTGTGGGGGTTGTTTGTGGGTAGTTTGCTGGTGCTGACCGTGTTGTTTGCCCGCGAGGGGCTGTGGCCCCTGCTGGAACGCCGTCTGGGAGGGGGCCGTGGCGATGCTTAGGGTCGAGCAGGTCAGCAAGGCCTTTGGGGGGCTTCTGGCCCTGGCCGGGGTGAGCCTCGAGGTCACCCCCGGCGAGCGGCGGGCCGTCATCGGGCCCAACGGGGCTGGCAAGAGCACCCTGTTCAAGGTGATGGCGGGGGAGCTGCGGCCCAGCCAGGGGCGGGTTTTTCTGCAGGGGCGGGAGGTGAGCGGGATGCCCCAGGAACGGGTGGCCCGGCTGGGGCTGGGCCGAACCTTCCAGCGCTCCAACGCCTTCTCCGAGCTTCGGGTCTGGGAGAACGTGGCCCTGGCCCAGAAGGCCGCCCAGGGCCAGAGTGCCAGCCTCGGCCAGCGCCTGACGCCGGAGCCGGGGGTGCAGCGGGTGCTGGAGCAGGTGGGCCTGGCTGAGCGGGCCCATGTGGTAGCCAGCCAGCTTTCGCACGGGGAGAAGCGGCAGCTCGAGATTGCCATGGCCCTGGTGCAAAACCCTTCGGTGCTGCTGCTGGACGAGCCCCTGGCCGGGCTTTCCGGGGCCGAGCGGGAGCGGATTGGGGAGCTCATTTTGGGACTGGATCCCCAGATGACCGTGCTGCTGGTGGAGCACGACCTGGAGTACGCCCTGCGCTTTGCCCAGCGGGTCACGGTTCTGCACTACGGCCAGGTAATCGCCGAGGGCGGGCCGGAGGCGATCCGGCAGAACCCCCAGGTGCAGGAGATCTACGTGGGGGCGGGCTGGGCCGTTGAAACCGGGGCAGCAACCACCCAAGGCCCGGAGGTGCTGCGGAGCGAGGGGCTCTGTGCTGGCTACGGGGCCATGCAGGTGCTCTCGGGGGTGCGGCTCGAGGTCGCCCAGGGCGAGGTGGTGGCCCTCCTGGGGCGCAACGGCATGGGCAAGACCACCCTGCTCTCGGCCCTGATGGGCCTGCTGCCCCTGCAGGAAGGGGAGGTGTTTTTTCTGGGCCAGGGGGTTGGCCGCCTGCCCCCCCACCGCCGGGCCGCGCTGGGCCTGGCCCTGGTGCCCCAGGGCCGGCGGATGTTCGACGGGTTGAACGTGGAGGAAGAGCTGCAGATGGCGGCCTGGGGTCAGCGGGGGCGCTGGACGGTGGAGCGGGTGCTGGAGGTCTTTCCGAGGCTGGCCGAGCGCCGCCGGAGCCCCTCGAGGGCCCTTTCCGGCGGGGAGCAGCAGATGGTAGCCATTGCCCGCGCCCTGCTGCGCAACCCCCGGCTGGTCTTGATGGACGAGCCCACCGAGGGGCTCTCGCCCCTGATGGTGCGGCAGGTGGCCGAGATTATACGCACGCTCAAGGCAGAAGGCGAGACCGTGCTGCTGGCCGAGCAGAACGTGCAGATGGCCCTTTCGGTGGCCGACCGGGTCTACATCCTCGAGCACGGCCAGGTGGTCTGGGAGGGCCGGCCCCAGGAGGCCAGCCAGGCGGTGCTGCACCGCTACCTGGGCGTCTGAGCGAGGTGAGTGCGGATGGCAAGAATCAAAACCGGAATCTCCCCCCGGCTCAACCAGATGCTGGAGGAGCTGCTCGAGGGCATCGAGGATGGGCTGGTGCCGGCCTGGATCTTCAACGATCCGGAGCTTTTCGAGCTGGAGCAGCAGAAGATTTTCAGCCGCTCCTGGGTCTATATGGCCCATGAGTCGGAGATTCCCCAGGCAGGGGATTATGTGCTGCGCTACGTAGCCAACAACCCCTACATCGTGGTGCGGGGGGAGGACGGGGTGGTGCGGGCCCTACTGGACATGTGCCGCCACCGGGGGATGCGGGTCTGCCGGGCGGAGCTGGGCAACGCCAGCCATTTCCGCTGTCCCTTCCACGGCTGGACCTACCGCAACGATGGGAGCCTGGTGGGGGTGCCGGCCGAGCGCGAGGCCTTTGGCTCCGGCTTCGACAAGGCCGAGTGGGGGCTTCGCTCCATCCCCCGCCTCGAGGTCTTCGACGGGATGATCTTCGGCAACCTGGACCCCCAGGCCCCCCCGCTGGAGGAGTGGCTGGGCGAGATCCGCTGGTACCTCGAGCTCGTCACCAAGCGCAGCCCGGCGGGCCTGGAGGTGCTGGGGCCGCCCCAGCGCTGGGTGGTGAACACCGACTGGAAGCTGGCCCTGGAGACCTTCCTCAGCGACAGCTACCACACCCTCATGACCCACCGCTCGCTGATCGAGCTGGGCATCGCCCCCAAGGACGCCAAGTACGCCATGTACGGCGAGCAAATCCACATCCCCGGCAAGGGGCACGGCAGCATGGTGGTGGGTGCCCCGCCGGGGGCCAAGCTGCCGCCCTTCTGGGGCTACCCCGAGGAGATGATGGAGCGCTCCAAAGCCTCCTACCCCAGCCGCGAGCAGTTCGAGACCGCCAAGGAGACCCGCATCCTGCTGGTCACCCTCTTCCCCAACTTCTCCTTCCACAACCCCATCCGCAAGCCCGACCACAAGTACCAGGGCACCGTGCCCATGCTGACCTTCCGGGTCTGGCACCCGCTGGGCCCCGGCCGCATCGAGATCTTCTCCTGGGCCCTGGTGGAAAAGGACGCGCCGGACTGGTTCAAGGAGAAAACCCGCCACTCCTACCTGCGCTTTTTCGGCTCCTCGGGCACCTTCGAGCAGGACGACACCGAGATCTGGAGCCACGTGGCCCACAACGCCAGCAGCAGCCAGGGCCGGACGCTGCGCCTCAACTACCGCATGGGCCTCTCCCTCGAGCCCGACCCCAACTGGCCGGGGCCGGGGGTGGCCTACGGCCTCAACTTCACCGACGCCAACATGCGCAACTTCCACCGCCGCTACGTGGAGATGCTGCTTTCCTAGAGGTAGCCCATGGATCGCACCCAAGCCTTGCTCAACACGCTGTACCAGGAGGCCGAGCTGCTGGACGAGGGGCAGTACCGCCAATGGCTGGGCCTGCTGGCCGAGGACATCTGCTACCGCGTGCCGGTACGGGTCACCAAGGAGCGCGGCCCGGAGGGCGGGGTGAGCGGGGTGATGGAGGGAATGTACCACCTCGACGAGGACTACACCTCGCTGGAGATGCGGGTCGCGCGCCTCGAGACCGGCTTCGCCTGGGCCGAAGACCCCCCCTCCCGCCTGCGGCACTTCGTCACCAACGTGCGCATCGGCGACCCCCAGCCCACCCCGCAGGGCGAGGAAAGCGCGGTGCGCTCCAACCTGCTGGTCTTCCGCAGCCGCTGGGATCGCCCCGACTACACCCTGCTCGCCGCCGAACGCCGCGACGTATGGCGGTACAGCCCGGCAGGCTGGCGGCTGGCCCGCCGAACGGTGATCCTGGACAGCGCCACCCTGCCCACCCACAACCTGGCCTTTTTCTTCTAGGGAGGTGTCCGTGCTCACCCTGACCAACGAGTTCACCACCGTTACGGTGGAGAAAATTGCCACCCGCAACGGCGAGCGCCTGCGCATCACCTCCCCGCGCCTGGGCTACAGCATCGAGCTCGACCCGCTGGAACTGGAGTCCCTCACCTGGCAGACGGTGGAGACCTTTTCCAGGCTCCTCTCCACCCCTTACGGCCCCGATGAGGATGGGGTGGAGGCCCGGCCCCTTTCCGATCTGATTCTTTTTGGGGGTGAGCATGCCTAGGGTGCAGGTGGGCATCGTGGGGGCGGGGCCGGCGGGGCTGCTGCTGGCCCACCTGCTGGCTGGGGAGGGCCTCGAGGTGGCCGTGCTCGAGGCCCGCAGCCGCGAGTACCTGGAGCAAAGCCCCCACCGCATCCGGGCGGGGGTGCTGGAGTGGGGCAGCAAGGAGATCCTGGCGCAAGCCGGCCTGGGCGAGCGCATGCTGAGGCAGGGCCTCGAGCACCGGGGGGTCTACCTGGCCTTCGACGGGGCCCTCCACCGCCTCGACTTCCCCGCGCTCACCGAGGGCCAGAGCATCTGGGTCTACGGCCAGCAGTACCTGGTGCAGGACTTGATCCGGCTGTACCTGGAAAAGGGCCACGCCATCCACTTCGAGCACGAGGTGGTGGGCCTGGAGGCGCTCGAGGCAGAGCCCACCCTGGTCTACCGCACCCCCCAGGGCTCTACCGAGCGGCTGGTCTGCGAGTTTGTGGTGGGGGCGGACGGCTCGCACAGCCTCCTGCGCAGCCAGATTCCGGGGGCCCAGGTGCATCAGAAAACCTACCCCTTCGCCTGGCTGGGCATCCTGGCCCAGGCCCGGCCGGCCGCCGAGGAGCTCATCTACGCCAGCCACCCCCGCGGCTTTGCCCTTTTCAGCATGCGCTCGCCCAGCATCGCCCGCAACTACCTGCAGGTGCCGGTGGACGAGCGGCTGGAGGACTGGTCCGACGCACGCATCTGGGAGGAGCTGAACCGGCGGCTGGAGGGGGTGGCCCAGGTGGAGCCCGGCCCCCTGCTGGAGAAGAGCCTGACCCCCCTGCGCTCCATGGTGGTCACCCCCATGCAGCACGGGAGGTTTTTCCTGATGGGCGATGCGGCCCACATCGTCCCGCCCACCGGGGCCAAGGGGATGAACCTGGCGCTGTGCGATGCGGTGCTGCTTTACCGGGCCTTCAAGGCTTATTACCAGCAGAAAGACCCAGGCCCGCTCGAGGCCTACACCCAGGAGGCCTTGCGCCACGTCTGGCAGGCCGAGCTTTTTTCCTACTTCATGACCAGCCTGCTGCACACCCCCGCCGACCCCTTCGACGACGGGCTGCGCCAGGCCCAGCTGCGCCACCTGGGCCAGAGCCCCCATCTGCAACGCTTCCTGGCCGAAAACTACGTGGGCCTGCACACCAGCGGGCGCTACGCGGGGGTGCTGCGCGCCCCGGTGCAGGGGTAGAGGGTTTTGAGGTTTCGCCCTCGAGACCGGTTTATCGTCTACAATATTGTTGACAATGTAGTTGACCCAATGAGGAGGTGCGCGTGTCTACCGAACATCCACAACCTGCCAACCCTGCCCAGGAAGGGGTCTGGCCCTACTGCGACCTGGCCCACCTGGCCCACCTGGAACTCCTCACCCCGCGGCTGGAGGAGAGCCTGCGCTTCTTCACCGAGGTCATGGGCCTGACGGTGAGCGGCACGGAGGAAGCCTCGGTCTACCTGCGCGGCTGGGACGATTACGAGCATCACACCCTCAAGCTCACCGCCGCCAAGACCAGCGGCCTAGGGCACTTCGCCTTCCGCACCCGAAGCCCCGAAGCCCTGCAGCGGCGGGTGCGGCAACTGGAGGCCCTCGGCTGGGGCGGGGGCTGGACGGACGGCGATGCCGGCCACGGCCCGGCCTACCGCTTCACCACCCCCGACGGTCACCCCATGGAGCTGTACTACGAGACCCGCTGGTACACCCCCAGCGAAGCCACCCGGCCCGCCCTGAAAAACCAGGCCGCCCGCTTTCCGGGCAAAGGCGCCAACCTGCGCCGGCTGGATCACCTCAACCTGCTGGCCTCGGACGTGCGGGCCATGCGGGTGTTTATGGAGGGGGGCCTGGGCATGAAGGTGACCGAGCAGATCATCTTCAGCGGGGGCGACGAGCAGGGGGTCTGGCTCACCTCCAACAACAAAACCTACGACGTAGCCATCACCAAGGACCACCTGGGGGCCCGGGGGCGTTTCCACCACTGCACCTACGCGGTGGACAGCCGGGAGGAGGTCTTGCGGGCGGCCGACATCTGCTTGGAGCACGGGGTGTTCATCGAGACCGGGCCGCACAAGCACGCCATCCAGCAGACCTTTTTCCTCTACGTGTATGAGCCGGGGGGCAACCGCTTCGAGATCGCCTGCCCGGGGGCCCGGCTGCTGCTGGCCCCGGACTGGAAGCCCATCGTCTGGAACGAGGAGGAGCGCAAGCGGGGCCAGGCCTGGGGCCTGCAGACCGTACCCACCTTCCACACCTACGGCACCCCGCCGGTGGAGGCTCTGAAGGAGTGATATGCCGGTAGTCGAGAAACCCACCGAGACCCAGACCGCCTACCAGCGGGTGCGCCAGGCCATCCTAGCCGAGGAGCTTTTGCCGGGGCAGCGCCTGGTGGAGAAGGAGCTGGCCGAGCGCTTCGGGCTGGGGCGGGCCGCCATCCGCACCGCGCTGGCCCGCCTCGAGCAGGAGGGGCTGGTGAAGAGCGAGCCCTTTCGCGGGGCCACGGTGCGGGCCATTGACGAGGCCGAGGCGGTGGAGATTCTCGAGGCCAGAGCGGCCTTAGAGAGCCTGGCCGCCCGCTACGCGGCCCGCAAGGCCACGCCCGAGCAGGTGCGCCATCTGGAGGATATTCTTCAGCGGATGCAGGCCCGCTACGAGGCCGGCGACCTGCTGGGCATGTCGGAGCTTAATAGCGAGCTGCACCAGCGCCTGCTGGAGATCGCCGGACACCGCACCGCCGCCCGGCTCATCGAGAGCCTGCGGGCCCAGAACGTGCGCCACCAGTTCCGCACCATCCTGGTGCCGGGCCGCTCGAGGCGTTCGCTCGAGGAACACCGCCGCATCGTGCAGGCGGTAGCCGCCCACGACGAAGAAAAGGCCGCGCAGGCCATGCTCGAGCACCTCAGCCAGGTGGCCGAGGCGCTGCGCCAGGCTGCGGCTTCAGACAGGTCAAAACCAAACCCGGAGGAAGCATGAGCGAACCCACCCCCATCCCTTCGCCCAGTACAGAGGCGCGTGAACTCGTGCGCGGGGCCTACGACCTGCACGTGCACATCGAGCCGGACGTGATCCGCCGCCGCATCAGCGACCTGGAACTGGCCCGCCGCTACAGCGAGCTGGGCCTGCGGGGCTTCGTGCTCAAGTCGCACTACACCCCCACCGCCGAGCGCGCCGCCGTGGTGCGCGCCGCGGTGCCGGGGGTGGAGGCCCTGGGGGCCATCGTGCTCAACCACGCGGTGGGCGGGCTGAACCCGGTGGCGGTGGAGATCGCCGCGCGGGGGGGTGCCCGCATCGTCTGGCTGCCCACCGTGGACGCGGCCAACGAGGCCCACGAGGCCGAACCCAAACCGGGGCGCAAGCTGCCCCTGTGGGCCCAGCTACAGCTCGAGCTGCGCGAAGCCGGCCTGCCGCTGCCGCCCATCGAGGTGCTGAACCCGGACGGAACCGTGCGCCCTGTGGTGCGGCAGGTCTTGCAGGTGATCGCCCGGCACGGCCTGGTACTGGCCACGGGTCATCTCGGGCGCGACGAGATTATGGCGGTGGTGCAGGCCGCCCGCGAGGAGGGGGTGAAGCACATTGTTATCACCCACCCGGACTACCCCACCCAGAACCTACCCCTCGAGGACCAGCGCTACCTGGCCCAGCAGGGGGCTTTCCTCGAGCGCTGCCTGGCCCCCATCGTGAGCGGGAAGGTCTCCTGGGAACACACCTTCGAGGCCATCCGGGCCACCGGGCCGGCGCACTCGTTCTTATCCACCGACCTCGGCCAGCCCCAGAACCCCCCGGTGGAGGACGGGCTGGCCCTGTTCGCCGACCGGCTGCTCGAGGCCGGCTTCAGCAAGGAGGCGGTGCGGGTCATGGCGGTGACCAACACTGTCCGGCTGGCTACAGGAGGGCGCGCATGAGCCGGAGCCTGCTGGTGATCAGCGCCCACGCCGCCGACTTCGTGTGGCGGGCCGGCGGGGCCATCGCCACCTTTGTCGCAGCAGGTGGGGTGGCGCGGGTGGTGGCCCTCAGCTACGGCGAGCGGGGCGAGTCGGGCGAGCTGTGGAAGGAGCCGGGTCAGACCGAGGAGAGGGTCAAGCAGATCCGCCACCGCGAGGCCAGCGAGGCCGCCGCCCTCCTGGGGGCCCGCTTCGAGTGCCTGGATCTGGGGGACTACCCCCTCGAGGTAGACAAAGCTGCGCTCGAGCGCCTCACCGCCATCATCGTGGAGACCGCCCCCGACCTGATCCTCACCCACGCCCAGCAGGATCCCTTCAACCCCGACCACCCGGTGGCCTACGCCGCCACCGAGCGGGCCCGCCAGCTCGCCAGCGGCTCGGGGGTGGCCAGCGCCTTCCGCACCGTGCGCCCGCCCGAGCTGCTGCTCTTCGAGCCGCACCAGCCCGAGCTATGCGGCTTCGTGCCCAACGTCTTTTTGGACATCACCCCGGTCTGGGAGAAGAAGCAGCAGGCCATGGCGGTCTTCGCTTCGCAAAGCTACCTGCGCCAGTACTACAGCGAGCGGGCCGCCCACCGCGCCAACCACGCCCGGCGCATCGCAGGCTACAAAGACATCGAGCAGGCCGAGGCTTTTCAGCGGGTGCTGCCGCAGGTGGTGAGGTCGCTATGAGGCTCGAGGATTTACAGCGTTTCGCCGAGCTGGGGGTAGCCACCGTCTACGAGGCCTCGGGGCGGCAGGGCCTGGTGGATCTCCCGCTGCACCCCCTCACCCCCGGCAGCCGGGTGGCCGGGCCGGCCCGCACGGTGCTGTGCGCCCAGGGCGACAACCTGATGGTGCACGCGGTGATGGCCGTGGCCCAGCCGGGGGAGGTGCTGGTGATCGCCATGCCCGAGGCCCAGCCGGTGGCCCTGGTGGGGGAGCTGCTGGCCACCCAGGCCCTCCGGCGCGGCGTGGCCGGCATGCTGATCGACGCCGCGGTGCGCGATGCCGAGGAGCTGGGCCGGATGGGCCTGCCCATCTGGGCGCGCTACATCCGGGCCCGGGGGGCCGAGCGCAAAAGCCTGGGCCGGCTGGGGGTGCCCCTCACCCTGGGCGGCACGACCATCCACAACGGCGACATCGTGGTGCTGGACGCCGACGGGGCGGTGGTGGTGGCCGCCCAGCGGGCCGAGGAAGTCCTGCAAGCAGCCCAGGCCAGGGCCCAGCGCGAGGCCGGGCTGCGCGAGCAGTTCGCGGCGGGGGTGCTGTCCATTGACCTCTACGGGCTGCGCCCCCAGGTGGAAGAAGAGCTGTCCAGGGCTATGGGAGCAAAGGAGGGGTAGTGCGCGAACCCTTCGTTGTCGCTGTGCTGGGCCTGGGGGAGGCCGGTTCGGCCATCGCCGCGGATCTGGTCGCCCTGGGGGTGCGGGTGCGGGGATACGACCCCATCCCCGAGCGCAGCGTGGCGGGCCTCGAGCGGGTGGGGAGCGAGCTCGAGGCCGTTCGGGATGCGCAGGTGATCCTGAGCGTCAACTGGGCCCGGGTGGCCCTCGAGGTGGCCCAGACCGCGGCCCCGGCCCTCGGCCCAGGGCAGCTCTTCGCCGACCTCAACACCGCCGCCCCGGCCCTCAAGCAGTCGCTGGCCGCGGTGCTGGCCCCCACCGGGGCCCTCTTCGCCGACGTGGCCTTGATGAGCCCGGTGCCGGGCAGGGGCCTGCGCACCCCGGCCCTGGTCTCGGGGCCGGGGGCGGCCCGCTTCGTCGCCACCATTGGGGCCCTGGGGATGCCGGTGGAGCCGGTGGGGCCGGAGGCGGGCGCTGCAGCCGCCCGCAAGCTGGTGCGCAGCGTGTTTTTCAAGGGGATGGCCGCCGCCGTGGGGGAGGCCCTCGAGGCCGCTCGCCGGCTCGGCTTCGAGCAGGAGACCTGGCAGAACATCGCCGAGACCCTGGCCGCCGCCGATGCCCGCCTGGTAGACCGGCTGGTGGAGGGCAGCCTGCGCCACGCGAGGCGCCGACGGGAGGAGATGGCCGCAGCAGCAGAGATGCTCAAAGCGCTGGGAATCACCCCTCACATGGCCCAGGCCACCGAGGCCTGGCTGGCCGACCTACTCGAGGCAACAGGGCCGTCTAGCCCACAGCCGCGCTAATCAACAAAGACTTGATGCGGCTGATATGCTGCTCAATCAGTTCCAGGGCCTCGGCCTGTGCGCCCTCGACCAGAAACTGCAGCAGGCGCTGGTGCTCGGCAATGCTTTGCTCACGGCGGGAAGGGTGCTTTTGATAGACGCGGTGCGCGACCCGGTAAAGCATATCTTGCTGGCGCTCGAGGGCCTGCACAATCTGGCGGTTGCCCAGGGTGACAGCCAGTTGCCGGTGATAGGCCATATCGGCGTAGACCAGTTGCTCGGTCTGGGTCTGGGGGTTCTGGGCAAGGGTTTGCTGCCGCTCGATGTGCTCCTGCAAAGCTTTGGCCTGGGAACGGCTCAGACTTCCTGCCAGGCGCTTGACCACAAAGCTCTCCAGGGCCAGGCGGAAATCGATGTGCTCGAGCACCTCCTCAAAGCTGAGAGCCAGTACCACAATGCCCTGCTGGGGCGAGACCCGCACAAAACCCTCGTTCTCGAGGCGGGCGATGGCCAGCCGCACCGGGGTTTTGCTCATACCAAGTTGCTGGGCCAAGCTCCGTTCCGATAAAAAGCTATTGGGCGGCAGCTCCTCGTTGAGAATCAGGCGCTTAATGTGCAGGTAGGCCTGTTCCCGCAAGGGCAGCTCCTCCACATCGCCAGATTGGATCATGAGGCCAGTCTAACAAGCCCCCTACCAAAACTCAACTGAGATGCCAGTTGCATCTTTATAAGAACTATGTTAGATTGTCCACCGTCCCAAAGGACATCCACAGTACGGTTCACCATTGATGCTATCGAGCAAGGGAGGAGTTCACATGAAGCGAGTGTTTGGCATCCTGGCGGTTGTCGCAGTTCTGGCGCTTACCCTGGTGGCGCTGGGGCAGCGTTACCCGGTTCGTCCAATTACCCTGATCGTGCCCTGGTCACCCGGCGGCAGCACCGACCTCACCGCCCGCTCCCTGGCCCCGGTGCTGGGCAATATCCTGGGCCAGCCAGTACAGGTGGTCAACCGCACCGGTGGGGGTGGGGCCATCGGCCACGCCGCCATCGCCCAGGGCGACCCCAGCGGATACACCATTGGGATCATCACCCTGGAAGTGGTGCTACCGGCCTGGGTCAATCAGACCAAAATTAACGCCGATGCCTTCACGCCAATTGCGCTTCTGGTGCTGAACCCCGTCGCCATTGTAGTTCGTAAGGACGCCCCCTGGAAAACCGCCCAGGAGTTCATCGCCGATATCAAAGCCAACCCCGGCAAGTACAAGGCCTCCGGCACTGCCCGCGCGGGCTCCTACGACTATGCCCGGCTGGGCTTCCTCAAAAAGATTGGCCTGAAAGACGCGGCCCTGCCCTGGGTACCCGCACAGGGCGCGGCCGCTGCCTTGCAAGAGCTCATCTCAGGCGGAATCAACGTAGCTTTTGTCTCGATTGGTGAGGCCAGCGCACTGGTCAAGGCTGGTGAGGCCCGCTATCTGGCCTTCATGACCGACCGGCGCTTCCCCGCCTTCCCCGATATACCAACCCTGAAAGAGCTGGGCATTGACTGGACCTTTGCCTCCTTCCTGATGGCCGCTGCCCCCAAGCACACCCTGCCCTCGGTAGCCCGCCAGCTCGACCAGGCCTTTGCTAAAGCCGTGCAAGACCCGGAGTTTGTCCGCTTCATGAACAACGCCAACCTGGTTATCAACCACCTTAACTTCGACCAGACCAAGGCCTTCCTGGCCGAGCGCACCCGGGCCATGGCCGACCTGGCCGATGAATTGAGATAAACCCGGCATACGTTACACCCTGGGCAGACCTGCGTCTGCCCAGTTGTGCTACGGTACGTCCGCTGCAGGAGTCCGGGACAGCTTTACACCGTCTCCGAGTCGAGTCACCCCTGGAGCAGGGATACCAGCAGGCGTATATTTGGAGAGCGATTACAACCAGAAAGGAAAAAGCCAAATGGTCAATCCTACCCGCCCTTTTGAGCTTTTAGTCTGCCTGATCGCCCTGGCCCTGGGTCTTGCCGCCTGGCTTATCAGCGATACCTTCCCCCGCACCGCGGAAGGGTATCTGGGGCCAGCGCTCTTCCCCAAACTGCTGGCCGTGGGCCTAGCCATCGCCAGCCTAAGCCTGCTGTATCGCAATCTGCGCCAGCCAGGCCTGGGTGCTTCGCTCAAACTGCTGGCCTGGCCCAATCTGTTGCGCATCGGCGGCATCCTGCTGGCCCTGGCCCTGACCCCCTGGGCGCTGGGCAAGCTGGGTTTACTGGGTTCGGCGGGGGCCTTGGTGCTTTTATCGAGCCTGCTCCTGGGTGCGCGCTGGCTCGAGGCCCTGCTGACCGCGCTGTTCATGGTGGCCTTCGTGTATGTGGTCTTTGTGCAGTTGCTCAAGGTGCCGTTATGAGTTTTTTTAGCCTCGAGTCCTTCCTGGCCATGATGCTGGGAGCCCTGTACGGTGCCTTGTTCGGCTCGCTTCCAGGGCTTACCGCCACCCTGGCCGTCAGCCTTTTCATCCCCATCGCCATTTTCCTGGATCCGGCAGTAGCCTTTTCAGCCATCATCGGCATTACCGCCACTGCCATCTTCGCCGGGGATATCGGGGCTACCGCCATGCGCATCCCCGGCACCCCGGCCTCGGCGGCCTACACCGAGGAAATTCACCAAATTGGCAAGGAGCGCTCCCCGGCTTTTGCCCTGGGCATCTCGGCCCTCAGCTCGGCCCTGGGCAGCCTGGTGGGGGTGGTCATTCTGATTGGGGGCTCGCTGGGCCTGGCCCAGGTAGCCAAGCAGTTCTCCTCTTTCGAGTACTTCTGGCTGGTGCTCCTGGGCATTGTGAGCGGCGTGTTTGCCTCCCCTTCCATGGCCAAAGGGCTGATCGCCTTTGGGGTGGGCATGCTCATCGCCACCATCGGCTACGACCCCGCCCTGGGCACCCCCCGCTTCAACTTCGGCAACCCCAACCTGCTGGGGGGGATTTCCTTCGTCGTTGCGCTCATCGCTTTTTTTGGCGTGGCCGAGGTGCTCAACAACATCTATAGCTATAAGAAAGGCCCCCAGCCACCGGCCAGCCCCAACCAGAATCGCTCGGTGGCCCAGGAGTTCTTTGGTGCAGGGGGCCGGCTGGTCTGGAAGGAACGCCGGCTCTTGTTGCGCTCGAGCTTGCTGGGTACTTTTATCGGTTTCCTGCCGGGGGCCGGCTCCGACCTGGCGGCCTGGATCAGCAGCAACTTTACCCGGCTGCGCCGGGGCAGCAAAGAACAGGTCACCCTCAGCGGGGCCTCCTCCAACAACGCCGCCGTGGCCGGCACCTGGATTCCGGCCCTTTCGCTGGGCATCCCTGGCGACACCCTGACAGCCATTGTGCTGGGCATGTTTCTCACCATGGGCATCACCCCCGGCCCCGACCTGTTCGCCAAAAACCTGGGCTTTGTGGTGCAGTTGTACATAGCCTTTATCCTGGCCAGCCTGCTCATGATGCCCCTGGTGGGCTACCTGGGGGCGGCCCTGATCAGCACCCTGCTTCGCATTCCCATGCGCCTGCTGCTGGGGGCGGTGATGGGTTTGTGCCTGGTGGGCGCCTATGCCATCAACCGCAACCCCTTCGACCTGTACCTGCTGGTGGTGCTGGGCCTGCTGGGGCTCTTGATGCAGCGGGGCGGCTTCCCGGTGGGGCAGCTCATTCTGGGCATGGTGCTGGGGCCCTTGCTGGAACAGTACCTGATGATGAGCCTGATCAAGACCCAGTGGGATCTGACCGCGTTGTTCAGCCGGCCCGTGGCCATGGTGCTGGCGGTATGCAACCTGTTGTTGATTGTGGGCATGCTCTGGCTGCGCAGGCAGCGCGCCAGACCCAACAACCCGTGAGGTGACCGCATGCAAGCATGGGTTTTAGAGGACTACGGACGACTCAGCGTGCACCACCGCGAGACCCCGGAAGGGGCAGGGGTGCTCTTGCAGGTCGCGGCCTGCGGCATCTGCGGCAGCGACCTGAGCGTATACAAGGGGGCCCCGGCCATGCGGGCCCGCTGGAAACCGCCCCTGGTGCTGGGGCACGAGATTGCCGGTACTGTGCAGGAGGGCCCCCCGGACTGGCTGGGCCAGGCGGTGACGGTCAACCCGCTGGTGGCGTGCGGCCAGTGCCCGGCCTGCTGGGAGGGGCTGAGCAACCTGTGCGCCCATCGCACCAATATCGGCTTTCACTACTGGGGGGGCTTCGCCGAGCAGATCCGGGTGCCCCTATCCCAGCTCCACCGGCTGCCCGCCGGGGTACCGCTGTGGAAAGGGGCCCTGGCCGAGCCGCTGGCGGTAGCGTTGCGGGCCGTGGAGCTGGCCGGGCCGGTGCTGGGCCGGCCGGTGCTGGTGCTGGGCGGGGGGGCCATCGGCACCCTGGCGGCCTGGCTGCTGGCCCAGGCCGGGGCGCGGGTGACGGTCAGCGAGCGCAACCCGCTGCGCGCGGCCTGGCTCGAGGGGCTGGGCTTTATCGCCGAGGTGGTGCCGACCCCCAGCGGACAGTACGACCGGGTGCTCGAGACCGTAGGGGCCCAGAGCACCCTGGCCCTGGCCGTGAACGCCGCCCGGCCGGGGGGTAGCGTGGTGTTGGTGGGTTTGAGCGACCTCGAGGCCCCCCTCCCCTTGCAGCGCACAGTCTTGCAGGAGATTCGTATCCAGGGCTCGTATGTGTTCACCCAGGCCGAGTTTGCCCGGGCCACCGCGCTGCTGGCTCATCTGCCGGATACCCTGGCCGTCCGGCGGCCTTTTGCCATGGCCCAGACCAGCTTCGAAGAGCTGCTGGCCGGTCGGCTGGCCGAGGCCAAGGTGGTATTGCTGCATGGAGGATGCAATGCGTAGATCCATGGCCACGGTTTGTTTGAGCGGCGACCTCCGGGGCAAGCTCGAGGCCATTGCCGCCGCTGGTTTTGAGGGCTTCGAGCTGTTCGAGAACGACTTGCTGAGCTTCGAGGGCTCCACCCAGGAAATCCGGCAGATGGCCCAGGATCTGGGGCTTACCATCGTAACCCTACAGCCCTTCCGCGACTTTGAAGGCCTGCCCGAACCCCAGCGCAGCCGGGCTTTCGACCGGGCCGAGCGCAAGATGGACGTGATGGCCGAGCTGGGCACCGACCTGTTCTTCGTCTGCGCCAACACCTCACCGCAAAGCACGGGGAGCCTCGAGCGCATTGCCGAAGACCTCTATGAGCTGGGCGAACGCGCCCGACAGCGGGGCTTCCGGGTCGGCTACGAGGCGCTGGCCTGGTCCAAGCACATCTACGACTACCGCGACGCCTGGGAGGTAGTGCGCCGGGCCAACCACCCCGCGGTAGGCCTGATCCTCGATACCTTCCATATCTTCTCCAGAAACCTCGAGCTTTCGGCCATCGCCAAGATCCCAAAGGAAAAGATTTTTCTGGTGCAGATCGCCGACGCCCCCCTGCTGGAGATGGGGGTGCTGCCCTGGAGCCGACACTTCCGCAGCTTCCCCGGCCAGGGCCAGCTCCCGCTGGATCGCTTCATGCAGGTGCTCAGGGAGACCCGCTACGACGGCTGGCTTTCCCTCGAGGTCTTCAACGACCAGTTTCGCACCACCCCGCCCAAGGAAACCGCCCTGGACGGCTACCGCTCGCTGGTCTACCTGCAGGAAAACCCCCTGGAAAAGCTCCCCGTGCAAACCGGCGGGGTGGCCTTCGTGGAGTTCGCCGTCAGCGAGGAGATGGCTCCCACCCTGGCCCAGTTCCTCGGGGCCCTGGGCTTCCAGAAGCGCGGCCAGCACCGCTCCAAGGAGGTGAGCCTGTGGCAGCAGGGGCAGATTAATTTCATTCTCAACAGCGAGCCGGGCAGCTTTGCCCAGGCCTACAACCAGGTGCATGGCACCTCGGTCTGCGCGGTGGCGGTTCTGGTCGAGGGGGTGGAGGAGGTGTTGCAACGGGCCCAGACCTACAAGGCCCCCATCTTCTACGGCCCAACCGGCCCCGGTGAGCACCAGATCCCGGCCCTGCGCGGTCTGGATGGAAGCCTGCTGTACCTGATTGAAGCCCAGCAGGAGATGGACAGCTTCTGGGCAGTGGATTTCGAGCTGGCCGCACCCCAGCCCACACCCACCGCTCTACAGCGCATTGACCATTTGGCCCAGGTGATGCCGGCAGCCCAGGTGCTTTCCTGGGTTCTGTTCTACCGCACCATCCTGGGCCTGCAAACCTCCAACCTGCTGGAGATTCCCGACCCCGGCGGCCTCATTCAAAGCCAGGCCGCCGAAAGCCCCGACTGCTCGCTGCGCCTGGTGCTCAACGCCTCCCAGGCCGGCGGCACCCTGGCCGCGCGCTTCTTGAACGAGTACTACGGCGGCGGGGTGCAGCACATCGCCCTGGCTACCTCCGACATCTTTGGCACCCTCGAGCGCCTACAGAACAACGGCCTCCAGCTCCTCCCCATCCCCCAGAACTACTACCACGACCTCGAGGCCCGCTACGCGCTGGAGCCCGCCCTTCTAGAGCGCATGCAGGCCCTCAACGTGCTGTACGACCAGAGCCCGGAGGGTGAGTTCTTCCACGCCTACACCCAGACCTTCGACGATCTCTTTTTTATCGAAATTGTCGAACGCCGGGGTGCGTACCAGGGCTACGGCGCGGTCAACGCCCCCATCCGCATCGCCGCTCAGACCCGGCTGTACAAGGAGTCCCTGCGCACCCTGTCCACGCCCCCCCGGTTCCGGTCCGATTAGCGTTTGTGTCCATACCCTGCCACAGCGCTTCTGGCAGAACGGCCCAGGCTGGAAAAGGCCGTGGCCCAGAGCAGCCGGACGTAGGAGGGGTGGGCCAGGGCGGGGTAGTGCTGTCTGAGGAAGGCACCGATTTTGCTCATATGGCAGCCTTCGCTATTTTCAGTGCTGCCACCAGCGGCAAAAAATGAGCCTGGAGAGATTCTTCGTTTCGCAGGGATGGTATTATTCTCTTTGAGAAAAACCCACTCAACCCCACGCGGCCTACTATAATCCGCAAGTCGTCGCAGCCGGAGGGGATTTCTGTTCAGTCATACTCAATCCGGCAGGCTCGCAAACCGCAAGCATCCTCCGTACCTACGGCCTGTTTATCTCCGCGCCATAGGTCGCGGCCTGCGTAGTAAACAGTTCGTAGTAGTGCCCCCGTTTCTGTATTAGCTCGTGGTGCGAACCGTCCTCCACAATCTGGCCGCCCTCGAGCACCAAAATGCGGTCGGCCATGCGGACAGTATTGAGCCGGTGGGTGATGAGCAGGCTGGTCTTCCCACGGGTCAGCTCGCGGTAGGCCTGGAAGAGCTCGGCCTCGGCCTTAGCGTCCAGGGCAGCGGTGGGCTCGTCCAGGATCAAGACCGGGGCGTCCCGGTAGAGGGCCCGAGCCAGCGCCATTCGCTGCCACTGCCCGCCGGAAAGCGCCTGCCCTTGTTCGTCGAACTGCCGCCCCAGCATGGTCTCCCAGCCCAGGGGCAGGCTTCTTATAACCTCATCGGCCCTGGCCTGCCGGGCCGCCTCCTCGAGCCTACCCAGGTCGGGCGGCGCCGAAACTTTAGCCACCTGGATGTTTTCTCGGGCGGTGAGGTGGTAGCGCACGAAGTCCTGCAGGATCACCCCAAAAATAGCCCGGTAGTCCTCGAGCGGAAACTCACGGATGTCCACCCCGTTGAGCAGGATGCGGCCCCGCTCCGGCTCGTAAAGCCGGGTCAGCAGCTTCACGATGGTGGTTTTACCAGCCCCGTTCACCCCCACCAGGGCCGTGGCCTCCCCGGCCCGCAGCTCGAACGACAGGTTCTGGAAGACTGGACGTGGGGCGCCGGTGTAGGTAAAGGCCACATGCTCGAAAGTAAATTCGTACCCTTCGATGCTCGGCAAGGGCCGAGGCGCGGACGGTGTGGCGATCTTCGGTCTGAAGTTGAAGAAGCGCTCGAGGTCACCAAAAAATAGCGAGTTCTCCAACAGCTCCCCCAGGTTAGCCAGCGCTTGAGAAAGGTTCTGCCGCACCACCACCAGCGCCGTAGCCAGCATCGTAAAGTCGCCCAGGGTGATGCGCCCGGTGACCGCCTGGTAAGCCACAAAGGCCAGGGCCAGGTACTGCGCCCCGGCCGATACCACTGCCGCCATTACAAACCCCTTGCCAGTGGCCCAAGCCGCCTGTAACCGCCGCTCAATGACCCGCTGGGCATAGGCCTGGCGCTGGGCCAGCAGCCAGGGCGCCAGGTCGAACAGCCGCAGCTCCTTGGCCGCAGCATCGGACATCAGGAGGCCGTCGAAGTAGGCGGCCCGTCGGCCATCTGCCGTGGTCATATCGTAGGAGGCAAAGGTGATGTGGCCGGAGTCCCGAGCCACCAGCAGGGCGGGGATGAGCGCAACCAGGAGGGCTACCACTAGCAAGGGCTGAAAAGCCAGGATTACCAACACAAAGCCCGCCACCGAGATGGTCTGTTGCAGGGCCGTCACCAGGTTCAAGGCCATCATCATGGGCCGAAAGCCCAGCTCACGGTTGGCTTTGGTCAGGGCATCGTAGTTTTGGGGCACCTCGAAAAAGTCTAAATCGAGCTGGCTGGCGTGCTGGCCAACCCTAATGCTGAGCATCTGCCACAGGCGCTCACGCAGAACGGTTTGGAAAACCCTGCTCAGATGAAAGGCCACCGCAAGGATCGCTGCCAAAAGTCCCTCGGCCCCCACCAGCACCCAAAGCCGGGCTGTGGCCTCGGAGCCGCTGGCCAGATGATCCACGATCAGCTTGCCCAGTAAGCCCATAGCTGGCGGCAGCAGGCCTTGCAAAACGGTTAGAGCGAAAACTACGTACAAATAGCCAGCCCCGGCCTCCCGCAGGAGCCGCAGGGCTTTGGGCACCACCCGCAAAGCGGCGAGTCCTTTTTGCGTAGGTACCCCTGTACTTAGTCGGCTGGCTGCTTGACTTTTTTCCATAAGCGCAACACCCGGCACACGAGACGATATACAACATCTACATCACGGAGATATGCATCATCCAACGGATTTCCCAACGGAACAAACACAAAATCTAAACCGTCGATTGGGGGCCCATCATTGGTCAACACTTTTCGCTCACGAAGATCAACTGCTACACAAATCCTGTAATTAAACGGGGCTTAAGATTAGACGGTGACGAAGTCATTTACCCACATTCCGCACCCCTCCTCCCTCCGCGTTAGGATTTTGGGATGGCAGCCACACCCGACCTACAGGTGTACGACCTCGGCCACCTGGGCCTGGTGGCCAGCATCGTGGACCGTATCGGGCTGGTC